>Ga0160463_100008_pt1 | contig 469672 bp, 387 predicted proteins | sample HID1975M_E6MG_FD_108276 | JGI IMG/M metagenome (GOLD analysis project Ga0160463, IMG submission 108276) | Enriched soil microbial communities from UW Madison campus, WI, USA - HID1975M_E6 MG | ecosystem: Environmental > Terrestrial > Soil > Unclassified | place: USA: Madison, Wisconsin... | reverse complement strand
GTGGCCAACCTGCTTTGGCTGGCCGAATCAGCATATCCGACCTACGATGGCAAAAAGCCGGGATTGACGATTGCCGCCTGGGTACAATATGTGTTGGATAATTTTGCCACGGTGGCAGATGCTGTACAAAACCTGTCGCAGGAGCAGTTCACGATCGTATCGGATAAAGTGCCGGGGATGGACCGGATGGCTAATCTCCATCTTTCTATCTCGGACGCAACGGGCGACAATGCTATTTTTGAATATGTGCAAGGCAAGTTGGTTATTCATCACGATAAAAGCTACCTGGTCATGACCAACTCACCTGTATTCGACAAACAATTAACGCTGAATGAATACTGGCATGAAATAGGCGGCACGGTGATGTTGCCCGGTACCAATCGGGCATCTGACCGGTTTGTAAGAGCCTCTTTCTATACAGAAGCCATCCCTAAAACTGATAATACGCGTATCGCTATCGCCAGTGTATTCAGTGTGATCAGAAATTGTTCTGTGCCCTATGGCATCAGCACGCCGGGTCAGCCCAATATTTCCTCTACGCGGTGGAGATCGGTATCGGACCAGAAAAACTTAGTGTATTATTTTGAAACGGTATTAACGCCCAATACTTTTTGGGTCAACCTGAAGGAAATTGATTTCTCCGAAAAAGCACCTGTTAAGCGATTGGGCCTGTCCAAAGGGGAAGTATATGCCGGCAACGCAGTTGCTTCCTTCAAGCCAAGTGCGCCATTCAAATTCCAGGGATTAAGTCAATAAGGCTGACTAACAGTATGCAGAAAACCAGGTTGCAACAAACCATTAGAAATACCCCGGTCAGGCTACATACAACAAGGGGTCGGTTTTGAATTCAATATGGATAGAAGTGCCCCGTGGAGAGGAGTCGATATCCACCTTACCCTGGAAAGCTTTCATGCGTGAATGGAGGCTGTTAATGCCCAGTCCGCCCAACTGGCCAATGCCGGAAGGATCGAACCCTTTGCCGTTATCTTCTACGGTGATGGTGATCATGTCGTCATTAAACACCAGCTGCACCAGGGCCCGGCTGGCTTCTGCATGCCTGATCACATTGTTGATGAGCTCCTGTATGGTTCTGTATATCATCAATTCGAAATGGTGATTGAAGCGCACGGGCGCCCCATAGGATTGAAAATCGATACCCAGCTGGTGGTTATTACTGAATTTAAGGCAAAACGCCTGTACAGCTTCATACAGACCTTGTTCATGCAAAATGACGGGCAGGAGGTTATGCGCCGTTTCCCGGATCTCGGATGAAGCATCCTTTAACAGGGTGAGTGATTCGCGATAGGCAGGAATAGCCGGCAACTGTCCTACCTGGCGGCCCAGGGAGTCCATATTGAGCCTGGCTGCCGAAAGGATACTACCTACCCCATCATGCAGGTTGCGGGCAATACGGGTACGCTCCCTCTCCTCTCCTTCCATCATAGCCTTCACAGCCAGCAACTCATGTTCTTTGCGTATCATCAGCCATTGAAGTTTTTGCTTCTGCCGGAAACCCAGCCATATCAACACACCAATGATGAGCAGGGTGATCATGGAAATAATGGAAAACACAATGAACATGTCTTTCTTCTTCAAGGTTGATCTCTGGTGCTCAATAGCCAGTTGTTTATCGGATAGCTCTTTATCCTTTTGAAGGGTACGATACTTTGTTTCCAGGTCATTGACCCGGTTGGCCATTTTCTCATTGGCAAGACTGTCATTGTACAACACAAACTTTTTGAAAGCAGCCATGCTTTGTTCGTGCATACCCATGCCGGAATAAACCTCCAGCAATTTGCCATAGGCTTTGAACAATCCTTCCTTACTGCCAATCCGCTCAGCGATCTCCACGCTCTTAAGCAGGTAGTCCTTTGCCCTGGGGTAATTCTTTGTTTTCTCATAGATCTTTGAGTAACACAAATATACCTGCAACAGGTAATAAGGGGTGCCAGCTTTGAGTGCCAGCCTTTCCGCTTCCCTCAGGTACCAGGCAGCTGAATCATACTGTTTATAGTCGATATAAGTATCGGCAATATTGGACCTGATCATAAATGGCAGCACCTGGTCATTTGTCAGATCGGCCAGTTTAAGGGCCTCCAGGGCCAACCGCAATGACTTCCTGGTGCTATCCATGGAACTGTATGTAACACTTAAATTGGTCAAGATACGCGTAAGAGTCAGGGTGTCCTTATTCTCCCTGGCGATACTTTCTGCTTTCTTTAGGTAATACAAGCTTTTTTGGGGTTGGCCCATTTCCTGGAAGGTATTGCCGATCCCGTCATTAACCTGTGCCATCAGGTGATGGGCGCCGGCTTTTTCAAAAGCTTCAACAGCTTTGAGGTACCACACGATCGCCTCATCAAATTTATCCTGGAAATAATACAGGTTGCCGGTATTATTGAACACCTTGCCCAGTTCGAGGTGATTGCCCAGGGCTGTAAAATGGATAGCCGCCCGATCGTAATAAGATTTAGAGGTTGAGAACTCGGCTTTATCTGCATACACAATACCGATAAGGGTTGCACTCTTCCCTTTGCCGTAGCTATCGTTCTTTGCTTCGCTCAGTTTGGCCGCCCGTTGCAAAACAACCAATGCGGTATCATTGTCAAAGTCCATCAGGTCGCTCCCGTATTTCAGCAATTGCCGGATGAGAGTAGTATCTTCTTTGGCCCCATGGATCAACGGACGGTATCGGTCATGAACAGCCTGCAAGGACTGGGAATAGCCGGTAACACCTATCAACAGGCACAGGAATGCCAGTTGCCATTTTTTGCAGGAAAAGTTTGCCAGAGGTCTTATCATGGTTCACACAGCTATAAAAGCCCTAATTTAGGAAGGTTTTTTTTCCAGGTGCTTCCGGCAGACAGTATTCAGTGGGCATCCTGGGTCTGTTCAACCTCTTTTAGTCGCAATCCATGTATTACTTATCTCAATTCATACATGATCCCCATTAACCCCAGGGCTGGTGCTTAAATTAAGGTCAATATATCCTGATTATCATTTCCCATACCGCAACCTTATCCTGTCCAGATCAGGTTACAATCCTTAACGAAAGCATTTTATGACTACCTCGAAGCGCTGGCCAAACAACAGGAAGACGATGGCAATATCTATAAACCGGTGCCCAACTCAGCACCCGGCAATATAAGCGGAGGCACACTGGGGTTCTTTTTCACCTCAGCGGTTTCGGATGAGTTGATCTACCCCAGGTAACCATTTCTCTTACGCTCCTTTCTATACAAGCGTTCTGTTCTCAGAACGCTTTTTGTTTTGCCCGATGGACACAGCAAACATTGACTCAGGACATCTTTATTATATTAAGAACATTTATTAAGCGGGATACACTATATTGCATTTTTTGTGCACATGTTGATCAACCCCTTAGCCCGCCAACCTATCTGCTGGTTATTCCTTTTTTTTATTGCAGTCCTCCCCTGCAAGGCAGATACCTTGACGCTTCGCCCCGGTGCTCAAGCAGCACAAAAAGTCAAATTGAACAGCTATCTTTCTGTATGGGAAGACCCTTCCCGAAGTACCGATACCGCCATTGTGAATAGTCACCGGGCCTTGTTTGTGCCTGCAGACCAGCTGCAGCAACAGGAACCTACCAGCTATTACTGGCTGCGCATGCCCATCAAAAATGAGACTGGTGCAGCAGCCAATTTGATCCTGTCCTTCAGCAGCCTCACGCTGGTAGATGTATACCTCTATCACAATAACCAATGCATACTTCATAAGCTGGCAGGGGCTTTCCGGGAACGGAAATATATTGCTCCCTACGATGGCCGGTTGTTTAGCTCCCTGATCTTTCAACCGGGGCAATCCTATGAAATATTAATAAAGGTTTACCATACCAAGGGTTATTCGCCGGTCTTCAACTTCACCTTGCAGCAAAAGGAGCCCTTTATACAACAACTGCATCAACTTAAGTTGGTTGATGCCTGGTCGCAGGGGGCGGTTTGCCTGTTTTTTGTATATGCGCTGGTATCCTGGGCGGTAAGCCGGTACAGGCCCTATCTGTGGTTATTGTGTTATATAGGCGGCATTGGCCTGTATGGTATCAGTACAGGTGGATACCTCATCGACTGGGTATTTGCCCATCATCCTCCAACCGGCTGGCTGTTCAATCTGGTCTTTGTGCATCTGGGCAGTTTGGGAATCTATATGCTGATGATGGATTTCTGGCAAATGAAACTTTACAATCCCATTTTGTACAATGTGGGGCGCATGCTGGTTGTAGAACTGGGTGTGGTGTCTCTGGCCGGCGTTTGCATTAACTACATTACCGGCAATTTTGTGCTGGTGAATACGATCAATTTGTGGCTATCGGTATTCCCGCTTAGTTTTATTATCGCTTCCCTGTGGTTATGCTGGCGGCGACTCTCCGCAGCACAGCGGTACCTGGCCTATGGCCTGTTGCTGTTCTTCGCTTCTGCCATTTATGTTGTATTAAGTTCGGCATTGCTGAAGGAAAGATCATTGCTCACGGCTCCCTATGTTTCTAATTTCACTACGTTGGCTGTTTTCCTGCTGTTTGCTACGGGACTTAAAGAAGACCTGCGGCAGCATGAAATAGATAAGCATGCTGCATTAGAAGAGCTCAACCGCCTGCAGCAATTCCAAAATGCGATACTGGAAAGAAAAGTAGAAGACCGTACTTCGGAACTTAGAATTTCCAACCACCATCTCAAAGAGCAGCAGGCACTACTGGCCGATAAGAATACCAAAATCGAGACGCTGATCAATGAGTTGAATCACCGTGTAAAGAATAACCTGCAGCTCCTGTATGGCTTAAGCAGCCTGCAAGTGCCGATGGTGAATGATGAAGCGGCCCGGGAGATCATGAGAGGCAATATGGGTAAGATAAAAGCGATGATGCTGGTGAATGAAAAGCTGTTCAGGTTTGAAGAACAATCCTCTGTTCATGTACGGGAATTCACCACGGAGCTGGCCGATCACCTGCAACGCATCTATGACAGCAAGGCCAAAATACGTATCCTCCAGGATATTGGCAGTGGGATTCAGTTGCAAGGCAAACAGGCGCTTTCCTTTGGCCTTATACTGGCAGAGTTGCTCACCAATTCATTCAAATATGCATTTCCCGATCATCCTGATCCCACGATCCGGATCACGATGCAGGTAGAAGACAAGCATACAATGCAGTTTATTTATGCCGACAATGGCAGGGGGATGGATCACCTGGAACAGGAAAAACAGGTGACGATGGGTATTTCCCTGGTGCATGACCTGGCCCGGCAAATGAATAGCCAAATAACTGTTACAAATGGCGTCGGATTAACTTATCAGTTTTTAATTCCAGTGTAATTATGGTACGTGTACTTATAATAGAAGATGAAATCATTATAGCCCGGTTTATTGAACAACAATTACAGTCGTCCTTTCAATGCACTACACGCATTGCTTTATCAGTCGATGAAGCGATGGCGGCCATGCCGGAGATGCTGCCGCACCTCCTTTTGTGTGATATCAATCTCCAGGATGCTCAATCGGGCATTGAACTTATTGCCAGCCTTCGGCATGACTTTTCCTTTGAAGTGATCTTTATTACTTCTTACCAAAACCGGGGTATTATAGCACAGGCAGCCTCGACCAACCCAGCCAATTATATCATTAAACCGGTAGATGAGGCGCAGCTTTTTGCCGGGGTTCAATTGGTGATGAACAAGATCATGCACCATTCTGCAGCGGGAGAAAAGATCATGAACCCCGCTTCTTTGCTCAATACTACAGAGCTTAGTATCCTGCAACAGATCCGCGACAAAAAGACAACCAAGGAAATTGCGCAAAGCCTGTTCCTGAGTCCTTATACGATCAAGAATCACCGCCACAATATTTGCCGGAAATTACAGCTGGATGAAGGGAACAATGCGCTGCTGAAATGGGTAATGCAGTATTCGCATTTAATATAAAATAGTACCAGCCTGCCTTATGCAATAAATTCAATATATCAAAAGGGGATTTTTCCCCTTTTGAAAAAAGATTTATACCCCTCCAATAAGATATTTTACCTTATCTTTAGTGCACGTTATATCAGCCACGCCATCCTTTTATTCTTCCCAATTTATTAACCTTTAATAGCATATCAATTGAAGGATATTAGCCAAACCAGCCTGACATTAATTATTTCCTTAATTCTAATCATTCCCCTCGCCACATTCATTGTATCGATGCTGAACTTCTACCAAAGCAAGAAGCACAGTGACCTGGAAGTAAACAAAATCCGGGAAAAGTTCAACTCCTTTGCCAAAACGAAGGACCTCCACCATCAATCCCTGATTCAGTCCAAACTAGAGGTCCAGGCACAAACACTGGAACATATTGCCAAGCAGCTCCATTCCAATATCAGTCACCTGGCAGCACTGATCAACATTAATTTATCAGAAATACTATACCACAGCCATCCCGCTATTAAGCCGAATGTGCAAGAAACAAAAACACTAACCAAGCAATTAATGTCCGAGTTAAATGCGTTGAGTGTAAACAATGCAGACTATATCACGCATACCGGGTTTACCAAAGCCTGGGAACATGAGCTCAACAAGTTAAGCGCCCAAAGCCATTACAAGGTAGTACTGAATACCTCCGGTAGTCCCTTCAGCCTTATCCCCGACCGGGAAATCATGTTATTCCTGTTGTGCCAGGAAGTCTTAAATAATATTCTTCAACATGCAAAGGCCAAAACCATTACAGTATCACTCAGCTACCAGGCACCTCACCTGAAACTAGATATCATGGATGACGGGGTTGGATTTAATGTAATGGAAATACTTAATAAGCGGATCATCGACCGGGAAAGCACGGGGCTTATCAAAATACAAAAACGCGCCTTTCTTATTAAGGCAACAGTAGATATTATCAGTGACATTGGTAAAGGCACGCATTTCATTATCGATATTTATCAATAAAATATAATCACCAGATCAAATGGCAGCAAGTACAGGTACTCAGGTCAAACTCGCTATTGTAGATGATCACAATCTTTTTAGAAAAGGGCTTATAAAGCTGATCAATCTGGGCAATAAGGAGAATAAGTACTCCATTTTATTTGAAGCAGAAAGCGGTCTTGATTTACAGCATAAGTTGAAAAAGAAGGACCTACCGGATATCATCCTCATGGATATCGACATGCCGGATATGGATGGCTATGAAGTAACACAATGGCTTAGAGAAAAGCATCCCTCCATTAATATTTTAGTGATTTCCATGATCAAATCGGAAAAAGCTATTAAACGCATGCTTCAACTAGGCGTTAAAGGTTACCTGTCGAAAGACATTGAAGTGGAAGACATGCAAAATGCCCTGGATGCCATTGTAAAGAAAGGATTTTATTATTCCGATCTTGTGACGAACCTGATGGCTGCAAGTTTCCTACCAAACTATAAAAACAATCCTGACGAAGGGAAATTATCCCACAATGAAGCTGAATTTCTGCAGCTTGCCTGTACAGAATTAACTTATACAGAAATAGCTGCCAAGATGAACCTTAGCCCTAAAACCGTTGACAATTACCGGGAAGCATTGTTCCAGAAATTTAACGTAAAGAATCGTGTAGGGCTCGTATTGTATGCTATTAAAAATGAACTGTATAAAATATAAGGGTGATCCTTAAAACACCGGCTCTGTGTATAGTCGGCAAAACAGCTCGCTATGTTTCTAAAATACCTCACTATTCAAAAAACAGTCCTTTACTCATTGATCGTGTTGTTTGCCAACCGGGCATGGAACTATTATGATAAGATAGCGGATCCCTCAGCCGGTAGCGAAACAGTGAGTAAATATGGAATACCATTGTTAATCACATCCTGTTTGTTTACTTTCTTACTGGGGTTTGCTATTGCGCTGGAGTATAAAGACAGAAAAGTAAATAAATAATGGTCTTTTACCTCATGACGATCATTTAAAAGCACCGCTATTGCTGATAAAGGCGAGGCGCTTACTGTCGGGGCTCCAGGAGGGTGTATTGATGGACCCCTGTCCGCCATACAGGTAAGCAATCACTTTGGACGCACCGCCACCTACTGGCATCAGGCGCAACATCACTCTTTTGTAAAAAGGATGATCGCCCGGATCCACCGTGGCAGGAAAGGAAATAAACGCAATCCATTTGCCATCAGGAGAGATATGCGGGAACCAGTTGTTGTATTCATCAAAAGTGAGTTGCTGCTGTCCGCTGCCATCGGGCTTCATACGCCATAGCTGCATTTTGCCCGACTGATTGGCATTGTAATAAATGTATTGTCCGTTGGGCGCATATTCAGGCCCATCGGCTAACCCTGTTGTGTGTTTGGTTAATGCTACTTCCGGCCCTCCGTTGATGGGCTTTTTATAAATATTATAAGCCGGACTTATACTTGAACGCAGTGCGGTATACACTACCTCCTTGCCATCCCTGCTCCACCCATGTAAATAAGAGGGTGTGCTATCGGTAACCAATACAGGCTCACCACCAGTTAAGGGCAGGTAATAAACAGTAGAGCCGCCACCGGGCATACCATCCCGATGATGACTGATGCCCAGCATTTTCCCATCAAAAGAGATCACATGGTCATTGTTGTTGCGGTTGGCCGATCCGGTAGACAGTTTTTCGGGCACCCCTCCACCAACAGGAATTGTATAAAGAGAACCTCCTTTGTTAAATAATAAACGTTTGCCATCCGGCATCCAGTTGGGCGCTTCCAGGCGGCCCGCCTCTTCATGGATTACAGTACGTTTGCCATCGAATACACTTAATAGTTCCAGGCGACTGCCCAGTATTCCATCGCGGTAACCGTTGTGCGTATCAGGTACTGTTTTCTCAATGCGTACATTCCAGGCGGTCCCTTCTTCCAATACATCGGGGTTGTGGCTGCAAATGAATAAACCAGCCAATGCATCATCGGGCATGTCGATACTATCTGTTCTTCCCACTTCCTGCAAAAGTTCACCGTCATTGGCTACACGCATGATGAAGGTTTTACCGATCCGCTCCAGCTGTATGATCTCAGCATGTTTTTTTACCGTAAACAGTTCATCCTGGGGATCGCGCATGGCGGCGCCCTTCGAGCGGCGCCATTGCAGCACTGTGAGGCCATCGCCATGCACCACGGCACTCATGTGCGCGGCATCTGCTTCCTCACCGGCGCGCACCATCCAGCCAATTTTGCGGTGGGGATCTTTGCCTGTGCCCAACAGCTTCACATTAGCCGTCAATATAAAGTCGCCATTCACTTTGCGCCAGGCATAATGAAACTCATCACGGTTGAACCAGATATTATAACCAGCTCCTTTGAGTTGATAAACTTGCGTCTGGCTGTTCCACGATACCCCGCCTTTGACAGCAGGGTTACCAATATCAGCTTGTTGCTGAAAGATACCAATGGAGGGCGACTGGGCCATTAGGAGGCCGGTGTAAAGCAGCAGGATGGCAATTAGCAGGCGTTTCATGATACTTAAATATACTACTAAATAGCCGATATTTGCCAGCTTATGGATCAGGCAGCAGGCAATGAAGCATCTATTTCCGGACCCCGGGGCACTGGTTTTAAAAGGATTCCGCTGGGAAGCCTTACGGAGCTCTTTATAGCACAGCATAGCCAGGCAGGCGTGTATGTGGAGGCCAGGGAATACCAGTTTATTACGCCGCATAGCCTGGACATCGACAACGGCATTTTCCTGAGCCAATATGCCATCCCACCTTTTCCCCCAGTGACGGTGATACGGCAGGAACAACAATTGCTGGTTTCCTGTACCTGTCACCAGGCACCCGATAAGCTGTGTGTGCATGAAGCGCAGGTATTGACTGCGCTGGTACGCAGGGAAGAGCTACGCATCTTCTTCGATACCCAACTGCGTCACGAAAAACTCGCCAGATTTGCCGCAGATTACGGCCTCTCAGCCACGACCAACCTGGACGAATTCTTTGCCATCCATTTTGAGAACAATAAGATAGGCATCAGTTCCCGGCTGCCTTCGCTCCTCGCTGTCAACCAGGATACCCTGCAAGCCATGAACCAGGTGCTGTATCCCGTACCTGAAGCCATTCCCCAGGAAGGGCCTGCAACCGATGGCAAAACGATCTGTGTGGTATTCAAACAACACAAATACCATAAACACCTGTTGATCGAATTGTACAGTGCGGCCGTATCCAAAGAGGGTAAGATTAAAAACCCTATGTCGCTGGTGCCGCCACTGGACCTGGCCTGGGCCCTCGATGATCCGGAGCACCTGAAATTCTATACGGCGGTTCATAAATTCCAAAATCATCCAGCTGCGAAAAGATCGCCTTCCGACCTTACGGCGCTGAAAGCCATTGTACGGAATCCGGCCGGTTATCGTTTTTATTATCATAACCCTGAAGTATCAGACAACATCACTGCTACGGCTGTGGTGCCAGTAAAAACAGCCCTGCTACCCGGCAACCTAACGCTGACGGTAACCCAGGAAGGCGATTTTTATGCCATAGGTGGCCGGCTTTCGCTGGATGACAAAGATTATACGCTGGGCGATGTAAGTCTTCGATTCAACTGGTTTGTACAGGCGGATGATACGCTGTACCTGGTAGATCAGTTGCAGGCATTGGGTGTTATTGAATTGCTGAAGAAAAAGAGCCAGTTCCTGATCCATGCCAGCAAATACCGCGAATTCAAATTACAATTGCTGGATAAACTGGAAGACACGATCCAGATCGGCTATGAATACATACAGGAAGCAACGCCTGTGCAACTGGAGCAGCAGGGATTTAACAATAGTCCGCAACGGATCATCTATTTATCGGACCTGAAGAATTATGTGATGATCATACCAGTGGTAAGGTATGCTGAAGTAGAGATTCCCATCCGCACCTTAAGGCAAGTACATGCCACGGATGAAAAGGGAAAGGAATTCCTGGTAAAGCGTGATGACCAGGCTGAGAAGGCATTTACGGCCCTGATCGTGCACCAGCATCTGCATTTTGAAGAACAACTGGAAAACGACCTGCACTACTGGTACCTGCACCGGGACCGGTTCTTATCAGAAGAATGGTTTCTCCAGGCCTTTGAAGAATGGAGCAAGGAAGGCATTACCGTATTAGGATTTAATGAGCTTGATGGCAACAAACTGAATCCGCATAAAGTAAAGATCGATATCAAGGTACATTCGGGCATCAATTGGTTCAATGCGGATGTGCAGGTGAAGTTTGGTAAGAAAAAGGCATCTTTAAAACAGGTGTATAAATCGATCCGCAACCAGAACAAGTATGTGCAACTGGATGATGGCACCAAGGGTATCCTTCCGGAAGAATGGATAGCGAAGTTTACGGATTACTTCAACAATGCAGAGATCATCGATGAATCGACGATCCGGATCAATAAGATCAACTTCACTACGATTGAGCAATTGTACGAAGAAGCCATGGTGGACGAAGCAGTGATGGAGGAAGTAAAACAGTACCGCGAGAAACTACAGCATATTGATCATATCAAAGAGATTGAAGTACCAGCAGCTTTGCAAGCCACGCTTCGCCCCTATCAACGGGAAGGGTTGAATTGGCTTAATTTCCTGGACGACCTCAATTTTGGCGGATGCCTGGCCGATGATATGGGCCTGGGTAAATCCATCCAGATCATTGCCTTTATACTTTCTCAAAGAAGCAAAGTAAAAAGAAATACCAACCTGCTGGTGGTACCTTCGACACTTATCTTCAACTGGCAGCAGGAAGTGCAGCGTTTTGCTCCCTCGATCAACATCTATACGGTACATGGGGCTGGCAGGATAAAGCACACATCAGCGTTTGATCAATACGAACTCATCTTAACGACCTATGGCACGCTGTTGTCGGATATCCAGTTTCTGAAAGACTATGCATTCAATTATGTATTCCTCGATGAATCGCAAAACATCAAGAACCCGGAAACACAGCGGTACAAAGCAGTAAGGCTGTTGACCTCGCGTAACAAGATTGCCATCACGGGCACACCGATCGAGAACAATACTTTCGACCTGTTTAGCCAGTTATCTTTTGCATGTCCGGGGTTGCTGGGCAGCAAGCAGTATTTCAAAGACATCTATTCTATCCCCATAGACATGTTCAAGAGCAGTAAGCGTGCGATTGAACTGCACCGGAAAGTGAAACCATTTATCCTGAGAAGAACAAAGCAGGAAGTAGCGCCTGAGCTGCCGGAGAAAACGGAAATGGTATTGTACTGTGAAATGGATGAGGAACAGCGGGGTATTTACCAGGCCTATGAAAAAGAGTTCAGGGAATATATTTCTGCCACCACAGCTGATGAGTTGAAGAAGAGTCCTATGAATGTGCTGAAGGGGCTCACGCGGCTTAGGCAGATCTGTGATGCACCCGCCTTGCTGGGGGATGATGCGCTTACAGGCACCAGTTCTGCCAAGATCAATACGCTGCTGGAGCAGATCGAGAACAAATCACCCCATCATAAAATACTGGTGTTTTCTCAGTTTGTATCGATGCTGGAACTCATCAGTAAGGAATTGATCAAAAGGAGCATTGGCTTTGAAATGCTCACGGGCAGTACCCGCAACCGGGGTGCTGTGGTCAATGCTTTCCAAACCAACCCGGATAGCCGGGTATTCCTCATCAGCCTGAAAGCGGGCGGTACGGGGCTCAACCTCACGGAAGCAGATTATGTGTACCTGGTAGATCCCTGGTGGAACCCTGCTGTGGAGAATCAGGCTATTGACCGGGCACACCGCATTGGCCAGGATAAAAAGGTGATTGCTGTACGCCTTATCTGTCCGGAGACAGTAGAAGAAAAGATCATGCAAATGCAGGAGAACAAGAAGCTACTGGCGGATGACCTGGTGAAAACAGGTTCTTCCCTGCTGTCATCCCTATCTAAAGATGACCTGCTGAATCTATTGTGGTTTCAGCCGGCGTAAAAATGCAACAAGGCATTAAGGCAACGAGGCATCAAGGCAACAAGGCATCGGGGGAAGGCAGAAGGCATTACGGCAAAAATGCTTGAAGTGAAAAGGATTTTTTGTATCTTCCATTTACATGAATTGCAGGGGCTTATATCTACTTTTTATCTCTCCGGAGGGGACCACCGTTCAAGCTCCTTTGAACGTATTTCCGCGTCCCGCCTGCATTTGAGGCACTTCGTCTTACTATTGGCTTACTATTAGCTTACCATTGGCTTGCTACTGGCTTATCACTTCCGTTCTTGTAAGAGGAGGCAGCCGTCCTTTATCTGCCTGACGACCTATCTTCCGGCCAGGAGGTTATCATTATTGAATTGTTGAGGCTAGTTGTAATGGCCCAACAAATCCATAAACAGGAATGATCCTATGTAAATATTTGGCATCACCAACACCTTCTTACCTGTTCGCCGGCTTGATATTCAGGACTAATTGCACTATTTTGCTACCAAACTCCCAGCGATGTCCACTCTTGATCAATTAATAACAACTGTATCAACATTAAACAACAAAAATGAATACCAACAGGTAATAGAGCTGTTACCAGCGAATGTATTATCAAAACACAAAAGCCCGGAACTATACCATCAATTGGGTTTAGCCCTGACGGATGCCGGTCAATATGAACAGGCCTATAAAGCCTATACCCAAGCCATCACTTTACAGCCTGGTGTAGCGGCCCATTATGCCAACCGCAGCCTGACCTCTCTCTTATTGGAAGAATTCGACCAGACAATTACTGATTGCAGCGAGGCAATTAAAATAGACCCGGACAATATAACAGCCCGTTATAACCGGGCGGAAGCCTATAAGGTTACGCAGCGGGACGACAAAGCTTTTGCCGATTACAACCATATTATTGCCATAGCTCCCGACAATGAACTGGCCTATCTGGGGCGGAGCATCATGTACAATCTTAAAAAACAATATGACGAAGCGATAGAAGATCTCAATAAATCTATCCACTTAAACCCCAATCTGGCAAACAGTTGGTTCGAACGGGGAAGCATTTGGTATGAAACGAATGAATACGACAAAGCGATTACTGACCTCAGTAAGGCCATAGAACTGGATCCCCAATCTGAAGAAGCCTATACTCTCAGGGGCAATGCATGGCATGAAAAAAGGAACTACGACAAAGCTATCGAGGACTTTAACCAGGCTATTCAACTAAATCCACAATCGGTGGTGGCTTACATGATCCGCGCCGATGCCTGGGGAGAGAAAAACGACCCTGAGCGGGCGATCAATGATTATAGCATGGCCATCAAGCTAGACCCACGAATTCCCAGAAACTATAATAACCGAGGCTGCATTTATGCGGCTCAAGGAAAAGATAAACAGGCCATAGAAGATTTCACTCTATGTGTCAGGTTAAAACCTGACCACGTAGATGCCTGGTACAACAGGGGTAACTCCTGGCATGAAGTATTTAAGAAAACCAAAATGTCGGATGATCTTAATAATGCATTATATGACTATACACGCGCCATTCAACTGGATCCGCAACATTCAGACGCTTATAGTAACAGGGGGATTCTCTATGCAACTGTATTTGACTATGACAAAGCTCAACCAGACCTCGAAAAAGCATTGAAGCTAAACCCTGACGATCAATTTGCACCCAAATGGATGAACAGGATCCGGGAAAATTCAATGAACAAGATCAAACGGTCATAACAACTGCCCTCCATACGGCACCGATGCCAGCCATAAAATAGTTAAAAAGAAGGGAGTGAACCGCGAAGTTGCACCAAAGAAAAAGGGTAAAAAATAACAATGCAGTAGCTTTGTACAGTATGGAAACAATCATTGGTATTGCCGGAATAGCTATTATGGGTATACTGCTTTCTCTTGCATTCAGGAAGAAAAAAGCATTGCCCGCCTTACCTGCTCAAAACCTGCAATCAATACTGCAACAGTATGTAGCTTTTTACCGGGCGCTCAATGATGAACAAAAAGCATCGTTTGAGCAGCGGGTGATGCAGTTCCTTCAAAAGGTACATATTACAGGCGTGAAGACTGTGGTAGAAGAAGTAGATAAGGTGCTGGTAGCTGCGGGAGCCATTATTCCCATCTTTGCTTTTCCGGGCTGGGAATACAGGAATATTCATGAAGTACTGTTATACCCCGGCTCTTTTAATGAAGAATTTGGGCAGGATGGACAGGACCGCAATATTTTAGGAATGGTAGGCAATGGCCCCATGCAAAATGTAATGGTACTGTCCCAGCAAAATGTAAGGGAAGGGTTCACCGGCAGTTCAGACAAGCACAATACGGCTATCCATGAATTTGTACACCTTGTAGATAAATCGGATGGCGCTACGGATGGATTACCTGAAGCGCTCATCCCACACCAATATGCCAGGCCCTGGCTAAAAAGGATCCATGAAGAAATGCAGTTGATACGGGAAGGCCGGTCGGACATCAACTACTATGGTACGACCAATGAGGCCGAATTTTTGGCTGTCGTATCGGAATACTTTTTTGAGAAACCGGCCGAAATGGAGCAGAAACACCCCGAACTATATGCCTTACTGAAAACCATTTTCCTGCCCACTATTCCATCTTAAAGGAAAGGCCCGTCTATATATCATTCATAGACGGACCTCCAATGAAATCAGGTAATGTTAAGCCTGCACAAGGCCATGCCTCAATCCGGCATTCAGCTCCTGCCATCTTTTCTCCGGCAACACATCTTCTGCCATCTTCATATGCAAGGTGAATATTTCCTGTGGAGCTTTGAGTTTTATGCCGGTTAACCAGGTTATCAGCTCTTCTTTATTAATGGAAATCATCATACGACGACTCTGGTCGAACAGGTCTTCCGGTGGAATGGTACTGATGAGTGCCTGTGTAATCTGCATAAGCTCCAGATCGGTATAATATTTCCACAAAACAGCATTCAGCAGATCTTCTTCCTTGTTCATATGGGTAAGGTTGAAAGCGATGAAGGCATTGAAGTCATAAAAAATACTACGCCCCAGTTCAATCATTTCCACTGCATCTTCTGTTTGTTTCCAGCTATCAATAGCCATCCTGAGGCTTTGTGCCAGGGCATGGTCTACCACATGTTCATTTTCAAAGGCATCCACCAGGTCTTTGGCATACCGTTCGATGGCCGGAAGGATGAAGTTGTCTTCATGCTCAGCATGTTTATCGAAATAGTACAATACTTTCTCCAGCCGGTTGATGACTACTATTGCTTCATCACGGTTGTTGAAATCTGTTTGCTGAATGAGGGTAGCTGTTTCGTACAGCAGGGAACGGAGGGCCTTGTGAATAAGGTTGAAAATATTATACCTTGACTGTTGCATCATATAATGTTTTAATGATCAATTCTTTCACAAACATCCTCCATCTGCAGGTTAAAAGAAATATCCTCTTGTATTAATTGCTATTATGATGTCATTAATCTCACAAAAGTCTGCATGAATTATCCTATTCCGGCAAAGATGTTTGAGAAGATCGTTATATGATCGTTAATGGGTCAGTATTTCCTCATCTACCCGGGCATAATTTTCGTAATTAGGTATAGCCAAGTACCGAAAATCAACACCCTGATATGAATAAAACACACTGCATCCTCGCGGCCTGGATGTGCATTTCGTTATTGGCTGTTTCCTGTAATAAAGATAAAAATGATGACTCCAACGACCTCCCTACTACTATTGAAACACAACCCGCTGTTTTAACACCTGTTACACAAAACATTGGCACCAATGTAGGAGGCTATTACGAAGCTTTACCGGCCCTGTATGGGCAAAACAATGCGAAGTATCCATTGCTTATTTTCCTGCCCGGAGCAGGTCAGTATGGCACGGGCAGCACGGCCGACCTGGCCAAGGTGCTGACGGAGGGCACTCCCGTATTGCTGAAACAACAAAAGTTTCCGCCAAATTTCCTGGTCAACGGCCAAAATTTTGCGTTTATAGTGCTGGTGCCGCAGTTTAAAATCGAACCCCGATATGCTGACCTGCGTGCTTTTATAGATTATGCTTTTTCAAAGTACCGGGTCAACAAATCCTATTTTTATCTCACTGGCTTTAGCCTGGGCTCCCGGCAGACAGCAGAATTTGGCGCACTGGAACCCACCGTTCCTGCTGCTATAGTAACCATGGCCGGTGCATTTACGTACAACCTGCCCGGCACGGTAAAAGGGATTGCCGATAACAAGCTGCCGGTGTGGAGTTTTCACAATGAACAAGACCAGGCTATTCCTTCCAAGGAAACGAAGGATTTTGTAGCGGCTATCAACAGCTTTAATCCTGCTATACCAGCCCGGCAAACTATTTTCCCCACTTCCAATGCAGACCTTAAACATGACTGCTGGACCAAGGCTTCGGACCCAGCCTATAAGGAAAATGGCATGAATATTTATGAGTGGATGTTATCGCATAAACGGTAAGTATTTCCGATCTTGTCGGACTTATGGATAATTACAGCATTGTCTTATTGCTACTGGGTATTATGATGGCGCTTTCTGCCGTAGCGGATAAGATAAAGCTATCATCACCTATTTTACTTATTGTAGGCGGTATAGGTCTTGGTTTTATACCCGGGCTGCCACCGATAGAATTGAATCCGGAAGTAGTATTGCTGATCTTTCTGCCGCCACTCCTGTACGATGCGGCATTTAATATATCATTCAAGAGTTTTAAAGTCAATATCAATACGATTGGTACGCTGGCTATAGGATTGGTATTCCTGACGGCCAGTGGTATTGCTGCTTTTGCTTATTTCTTTATTCCGGGTATGACCTGGCCAATGGCCTTTGTATTGGGTGCTATCCTTTCTGCCACAGATGCGGTGGCAGCTATCAGCATCACCAAAGGCCTGGGCTTGTCGCACACTACCACTACTATCCTGGAAGGGGAAAGCCTGGTAAATGATGCTTCAGCCCTGGTGGCTTACCGGTTTGCAGTAGCTGCTGTTACGGGAACAGCTTTTGTGGTATGGAAGGCATCTTTAATCTTCCTGGGGCTGATTGGCGGCGGTGTACTGATTGGAATGGTGGCAGGCAGGGTACTCGGCTTCACCCTGAGGTCGGTACGGGAGAATAGCCTGGTGGCTATCAGCTTTACCTTATTGGCTCCCTTTATTACTTACCTGGTGGCAGAGGAATTTCATGTATCCGGTGTGATCGCGGTAGTTATACTCGGCCTGAGTATCTCCCGGTTAAGTGCCATGCGTTTCCCGGAAAGCATCCGGCATCAATCCAAAAACATCTGGGACATTATTATCTTTTTGCTCAATGGCTTTATCTTCATTCTGATCGGGCTGGAATTTCCCATTGTTATAAGGTCTATCGATAAAGGCATGATCTGGTCATATATTGGTTATGCCCTGCTGATCACTATCGCGGCACTGGTATTACGTATGGCGAGGGTATTTTTGCAAAAGGTAAACCTGCAGCGTGCATTCACCAGTCAAAAGAGAAAAATACCGGAAGCGGCCTTATTGACTTTCCAGGAGTGCATGATCATTGGCTGGTCGGGTATGCGGGGCATTGTGTCGCTCGCTATTGCCATTGGCTTACCCAAAACACTGAAAAATGGGGAAGCCTTTCCCATGCGATCGGAGATCATCTTTATCTCTACGGTAGTCGTACTCTTTACTATTGTAGGCCAGGGGCTCACCCTTCCCTGGATCGTGCGGCACCTGAAAGCGAAACACCCGGAGCAAGCGATCAAGGTGCATCAATGAAACTTTTTCCCCTTTTCCAGCATGGCAATGATGGCCTGCATGCGCTTTTCCCTGGTCTCCGGTTTTTTAGCGGTTTGCAAGCGCCAGGAGATTGCAAAGAGATTGGTCTTATTGAGGGTTTGAAATAATGTCCAGGCAGCTTTATTTTTCTTCACTGCTTTTAAAAAGTCTTCGGGTATCTGGCTGTTGGCAGGTGAATCGTAGGCAGCGGCCCATCGCCCATCTGCTTTAGCAGCTTCTATTTCTTTTAATCCACGGGCTGTCATCCTTCCGGCTTTGATGAGCCGCTCAGTGTTTTCAATATTCTTTTTAGACCAAAGACTTTTGGGGCGCCTCGTTGTATATTTCTGTATGTAGGATTCCTCATCATACTTGTTGCGCTGGCCATCTATCCATCCATAACAAAGCGCCACATCCAATGCCTCGGTAATGGTGATGCTGGGTTTGCCGGAATCTTTCTTGTATACACGCAGCCAAATGCCTTTGCCCTCAGCATTTTTAGCCACCCAGGCTTCAAACAGTTCGCTTGTCTTAAATGCTTTGATCGGTAAATCGTCTTGTGGAATAGCCATTACTTGTTGATTGGTAAAAATAATTATCCTTCCAGGCAGGCCAGCAAATTGTCAAGATCACCAAGGTCGTTATACAAATGCGGCGCTACGCGTATGGATGAACCCCTGAAGCTAACGATCACTTTGTTCTGCTCCAAACGTTTTTTTAAGGCTGCCACATCAATATTACCCAACGGAATGCTGCTCATATGACCTACAAAACGCTCTACGGAATTGTTGCCGATGCCTTTCTCTTTTTTGTATGCTACGATCTTGTCTGTAAGTGTTGTTAATTGCTGTTGTATAGCTGCTGGTTCCCAATGAATGATCTGCTGCAGGGCAGCTATGCACATGGGCAATAAATTGAATTGGGAAAACTCACCCATATCAAATCTCCGGGCGCCATCCCGATAGCCAACTTTATAATTGGTGAGCCCGGCAAAATCTTCAGCGCCTTTTTTAGTAAGCCAGGAATACTCCAAAGGCTCTCCTTCCTCCTGCCACTTAGGCGCCACATACAGATAACCCAGGCCATAAGGCCCTAACATCCATTTATACCCGACGCTTACCGCAAAATCGGGTTGTATACGTTCAATATCAATAGGCAATACGCCTAATGACTGGCTCAGGTCCAATACGAGGTAAGCACCCACTTTCTTAATGGCATCACTCACCGCCTCCAGGTCGATGCATGCACCATCCATCCAATGACAGTTGGGGATGGCCACCAGGCCAGTATGGCTGTTGATAGCAGCAAGGATGCTGTCTGTGAGGTTTTGCTCCTGACTGCGCGGAATGGTGATCAGTTGTAATTGTTGCCCGCGCGCCAGTTGTTCCCACACGTAATAATTGGAAGGAAATTGGTTTTCCAGTACGATGATCTCCTGACCTGGCTTCATCGAAAGATTTTTAGCGGCTGCTGCCATGCCATAGCTTACGGATGGCACCAGGGCAATATTATCTCCCTTGGTTTGAAACACAGCGCCGGCCAGCTTCCGCAATACTTCTGCCTGGGTGAACCAATCGGCAGCAGTAATTTTCCAGGGAGTGGCCCTTGTATCCAGGGCTTGCAAGCCTGCCTCCCGTACGGTATGGAGCAGGGGCGACATATTGGCGCAATTGAGGTAGGTAAGGCCTTCTTCCAGCTGGAATAACTGTCTGGACGCATCAATAGGATAGTTCATATTTAAAGTTAATTAATTCTACTGTCAGGCTGAGCTTGTCAAAGCCATTTTACACAACAAAAACCCTTCGACAGGCTCAGGGTGACAAATACTCCTGTATATTTGTCCGCGTGAAAAAAGGATGCGTTTACATACTGTTTTTCATTGTTCTGTTGAATGATACCTCACTGAACCAGTTGCTGAAACTGCCGGTGATGCTTGCGCATTTTACAGAACACCGCCAACGGGACAGTCAGGTAAGCTTTATCCAATTTCTCGCCATGCATTACTGGGGCACGGATCTCGATGACAATGACAACGACCGGGATGCGCAGCTGCCCTATAAAAAGGTAGATATCCACTCTATTGATCATCCACTTATTCCAGCTATTAAACCGGTTATTGAAAAACACCCTGTGCTAACCTCGGTGGTAGTTCAACCGGTATTCAATAATGATCTTCTCCCCCAGCCTGCCTTAGGCTCTTTGTTCAGGCCACCCAAAAACGTCTGAACCTTGATTTATTAGATTTTTAGGATTAATGGGAAGGCAATGCTTTCAGCAGTGCAACAATGCTATGGAGCTGTAAAGTTCGTAAATGCGGATCAGTACAGCAGCCTTCCTTCCTATCAATCCCCCGAGAACGCAGGATATACCTGTTTTCCATCGACATTATTGATCATTCCACAAGACTCAACCAATTATGCTGAATAAGATCATCAGCTTTTCCGTAAGGAATAAGCTGATCATTGGATTATTTGTTATAGCACTTGCAGGCTGGGGTAGCTATGAAGTAACCAGGCTGCCCATCGATGCGGTTCCCGATATTACGGACAACCAGGTACAGGTGCTTACTGTTTCTCCTTCCTTAGGCGCACCGGATATAGAGAGGCTCATCACATTCCCCATTGAACAGGCTTGTAGCAATATACCTGGGCTGAAACAGGTACGTAGTTTTTCCCGCTTTGGCCTTTCGCTGGTAACCATAGTTTTTGATGATGCCACAGATGTATACTGGGCGCGACAACAGATCAGCGAACGGCTGCAACAGGTACAACAGGAAATACCCGCTGGTATCGGCTCGCCCGTGATGGCCCCTGTCTCTACGGGACTGGGAGAAATATACCAATATGTGGTAAGGCCCAAAGCGGGGTATGAAGGTAAATACGATGCCATGCAATTGCGCACGCTGCAGGACTGGATCGTGAGGCGGCAACTAATGGGAACACCCGGCGTAGCGGAGGTGTCCAGCTTTGGCGGTCAGTTGAAGCAATATGAAATTGCTGTGCGGCAGGAACAACTGAAAGCTCACCAGCTCACGATTGCCGATGTGTATGATGCACTGGAAAAAAACAACCAGAATACGGGGGGCGCTTATATTGAAAAAGGACCTACGGTGCTTTACATCCGCAGTGAAGGTCTTACCGCTGCGCTGGAAGACATTGAAAAGATCGTAGTAAAAACATTGAGCAACGGCGTTCCGCTGCTGATGCGGGATGTAGCCACGGTACAATATGGTGCGGCCATACGGTATGGTGCTATGACTTACAATGATAAAGGAGAAGTAGCCGGGGCGGTACTGATGATGCTGAAAGGAGAAAACTCATCGGCTGTTATTAAAAGGGTAAAAAAACGGATCGAAGAGATACAGCAGATGCTGCCGGAAGGTGTAGTGATCGAACCCTTCCTGGACCGGACGAAGATGGTGAACAATGCTATTGAAACGGTAGAGACCAACTTACTGGAAGGTGCCCTGATCGTGATACTGGTGCTGGTATTCTTTTTGGGTAACCTGCGGGCGGGGCTGATCGTTTCTTCTGTAATACCGCTCTCGATGTTGTTTGCCATTATACTGATGAACAAGTTTGGCGTGGGTGGCAACCTGATGTCGCTGGGTGCTATTGATTTTGGATTGATCGTGGATGGATCGGTGATCGTGGTGGAAGCAATTCTGCACCGCTTTTCGCATTCCAAACATTTCAGGCAGCTGGGACGCATCAGTCAGCAGCAAATGGATGAAGAGGTGACCAAATCCACGGGCGCCATGATTAAGAGTGCGGTGTTCAGCCAGATCATTATCCTCATTGTATACCTGCCCATCCTTTCGCTGCAGGGCATTGAAGGCAAGATGTTTAAACCAATGGCCATTACGATTGCCTTTGCGATACTGGGCGCCTTCCTGCTGTCGATAACCTATGTGCCGATGATGGCGGCATTGTGCCTGAGCAAAAAACTCAATCATAAGAAAACGATCACCGACAGGTTGATGAGCTGGCTGGAGAGACGGTATCAACCTATGTTGGGCCGTTTGTTGCATTATCCCAAATCCATGATCGCCATTGTGCTTACTTTATTCATAGGCGCTGTGATGATCCTGAGCCGTATGGGAGGAGAATTCATACCCCAACTGGAAGAAGGTGACTTTGCGGTAGAAACCAGGTTGCTTACCGGCAGTAATCTCAACAACACGATCCGATCTACTCAACAGGCATCCGGTATTTTGCTGAAGCAGTTCCCTGAAGTAGAGAAGGTAGTCACGAAGATTGGCAGCTCTGAAATACCTACGGACCCGATGCCCTTTGAAGCAGGTGATATGATTGTGGTATTGAAACCCAAAAAAGAATGGACATCGGCCAAAACCTTTCCCGAGCTAAGCGCTAAAATGACTACAGCGCTGGAAGCCGTACCCGGCATAACAGTGAGCTTCCAGTTTCCTGTACAGATGCGGTTCAATGAACTGATGACAGGCGCCCGGCAGGACATTGTGTGTAAGATATTCGGGGAAAACCTGGATACGCTTAGCCACTATGCGCACCGGCTTAATGAGATCATACAAAGCGTACCCGGCGCTATCAATGTATACGAAGAAACGGTGACGGGCATGCCGCAGGTGGTGATCAAATACAACCGTGATGGTATGGCAAAATATGGGCTCAATGTAAGTGATATTAACCGGGTGGTAAATACGGCTTTTGCAGGGCAGGTGGCAGGACAGGTGTATGAAGGAGAAAAACGATTTGATATGGTAGTTCGCCTGGCAGGCGATGCCCGTAAGAATACAACTGATATTCAAAACCTGTTGGTCCCCACGCAACAGGGTACACAAATACCTTTATCGATGGTAGCAACTATCCAGGAAATAGAAGGCGTAAACCAGGTGCAGCGGGAGAACACGCGTCGCCGGATCATTGTAGGATTCAATGTGAGTGGCCGGGACGTACAATCCATTGTACAGGAGTTACAGCAGAAGGCGCAGCAGCAACTCAATCTGCCCAAGGAATACACGATTGCTTATGGCGGTTCATTTGAGAATATGAATGCGGCTAAAGAACGATTAAGCATTGTGGTGCCGGTGGCTTTGTTGCTGATCTTCCTGCTTTTGTATTTTGCTTTCAGTTCTGTAAAGCAGGGCCTGTTGATCTATACGGCCATTCCGCTATCAGCCATTGGTGGCATTGTAGCGCTGTGGATGCGTGACATGCCCTTCAGCATTTCTGCCGGAGTGGGCTTTATTGCACTCTTTGGTGTGGCGGTATTGAATGGTATTTTACTGGTCAGTGAATTTAACAGGCTGAAGCAGGAAGGCTGGCATGATGTGCGGCGCATTGTGATCCATGCCACCAAGTCGAAATTGAGGGCAGTATTGATGACAGCGCTGGTGCCATCACTCGGCTTTATACCGATGGCCATCAGCACCGGTGCTGGTGGTGAGGTACAAAAGCCGTTGGCTACAGTGGTGATCGGTGGACTCATTATCTCTACCCTGCTCACGCTCTTCCTGTTGCCGATGCTTTATATTTTGTTTGAGAAAGGCTTTGGATACTTCAGGCCCCGCCGCAAGCTGGCAGTGGCAGGAGTGCTGCTGCTATTGGGCGCCACTACAATACAGGGTCAACAGCCCATCCGGCTGGAAGCGGCTATCGACAGCGCCTTAAAGAACAACCAGCGCTTACAAATAGCCAATACGGAGATCAGCTATTACAGGGCTTTGCAGAAAAGCAGTTTTGATCTTGAAAAGACAGCGCTTGATGTAGAGTATGGCCGGTTTAACAGCCTGGCCAATGACAACCGCTTTTCGCTTTCACAGAGTATACAGTTTCCTTCTGTTTATAAGCATCAGCGTACGATCAATAATATGCATGTGCTGATCAGTGAAACCAACAGGCAACAACAGCAGGTAGCGCTGAGGGCACTGGTAAAGGAGGTGTTTTACCAATTGTTGGTATTGCAGCAAAGACGGCGGTTGCTACAGGAAGCAGATACGCTCTACAGTGGTCTGCTCAGCAAATCAAGGCAACGCTTCCAGGCAGGTGATATTGATGTACTGGAAAAAACGATGGTGGAAAACCAGCGGCAGCAGATCGGCAGCCAGTTGCGGTTATTGGAAACAGATTACCAGGTTTTGCAAACACAACTAAAGCTCTTGCTGAATAGCGCTGATAAACCAGAACCAGTTGCAGATACTGCATTGTATACACTGACGCTCCTACCGGATACCAGCCTGGTACAATCGAGTCCTGCACTCCAATTGCAGGAGCAGCAGGTACAACTATCTGCCGCACAGAGCAAGCTGGAGAAAAGCAAGTTGCTCCCCACCTTCAGTGCGGGCTATAACAATGCCTCCATCATTGGATGGCAAACAACAAAAGCAGGCCAGGATCTGTATTTTGAAGGCAGCAAACGCTTCTCTTCTGTGAATATAGGGGTAGGCATTCCTATCTTTTCTGGCGCACAACGTTCCCGGATCAAAGCGGCCGGTATCCAGGTAAATCAGCGTATACAGGAAACTGAAGCTACCAGGCAACAGTTACATGCCAGCCTTGATGCTGCTACGCAGGTCTACCTCCAGCGCAGTGAACTGGTGAAGGATTATCAGCAACTGCTATTGCCTAATGCCGCCACCATTATCCATACAGCCACGCAACGGCTGCAGGCAGGCGAAACCAGCTACCTCGATTGGGTAATACTGGTGAACCAGGCTTTACAAATACGCAGCGACTATTTTAATGCGGTACAACAACGCAATGAAGCTGCTTTTGAAATAGAAAAATTAACTGCTTCGCATTAAGCATAAAAGAACGATCATGATGTACAGAATAATAACAGCACTCGTTTTCATCAGTCTCTTTACGCAATGTAAAGACCAGCCAACTGCAGTAACAACAGCTGCTTCCGACGCAAAGCCCGGTACTGATAGCCTGAAAGTTCAGGATGATATGGTAACACTTACGGCTGTTCAGGCAGCCAATGCCGGTATTGCAATGGGCACACCCGCGAAAAGAGAAATGCATACCACCCTGCAGGTAAGTGGTGTAATAGACGTACCGCCACAAAATATTGTGTCGATCAGCATTCCCCTGGGCGGTTATGTAAAGAAGACTACGCTCCTGCCCGGCACCAAAATAAACAAGGGCGCTATACTGGCTACGCTGGAGGATCAGCAGTACATCCAGTTACAGCAGGATTACCTGACGGCCAAAAACCGCCTGCATTATGCGGAGGCTGACTTCAGCAGACAGCAAGGGCTCAATGAAACCAAGGCAGTAAGTGATAAAGTATATCAACAGGCACGCAGTGAATTTGAAAGCCAGAAGATCCTCCTGCGTTCACTAGGGGAAAAGCTACGGCTGATCGGTATTAACCCGGAATCGCTGAACGAGAACAATATCTCCCGGAGCATTTACCTCTATGCACCCATTAGCGGATATGTGAGTAAGGTAAATGTCAATACGGGTAAGTATGTAAGTCCTACGGATGTATTGTTTGAGCTGATCAGTCCGGATGATCTGCATTTAAGTCTTACTGTATTTGAGAATAATGCCGTTAATCTTTCTATTGGTCAAAAGGTTACCTGTTATACCAATAATCATCCGGAAACGAAGTACCAGGCCACCGTAAGCCTGATCACACCCGCTGTGAATGAAGAAAGGGCGGCTGAAGTACATTGTCATTTGGATCACCACGTGAAAGGATTGATGCCTGGCATGTTTATGAATGCTTCGATTGAGTTCAACAATGCACAGGTGATGGCTGTTCCGGAAGAAGCGGTCGTGAAATGGAATGGCCAGTATCATGTATTCAGTGAAGAAGGCAGCAACAGGTATAAACTATTACCAGTGGAAACCGGTGTATCAGCAGCGGGGTTTACAGAGATCAGGAGCACCCTGCCAGCGGATCGTGCTGTGGTAGTGAAGAATGCGTATACCTTGCTCATGAAGATGAAGAATAGTGCGGAGGAGTAGTAAGAAGCGAGTGCCTAGTGGCAAGTGGTGAGCGCGTAATGATTTTTATCAGGCCCATAGACGGCAAGTGCTGTTTATGGGCCAGTTTATTTTATTGCATACTGTTGATCCACTGTTGAGCGGCAATGGGATCGGTAAAGAAATGTTCATTACTGCGGCTATAGTTGGATTCGTACAATGTCATTTTTGTTTCATCGTGGTGGGCGTGGGCAGCTGCAGTACATTGAATACCTCTGGTATTGGTCAGCTGTAATTGACTGGCTTCTTCAAACAAGTCTACATACCCACATTTCCAGCCGTAGGTGGCGAGGGTTAAAGGAATGATGGTGCGGAATTGTTTGTGGGCGTCAATATTTACGGCTTTGAAGCCATGCAGGTTCACGAAAATTTTAAAGGTATCATTGTCTTCCACCTGGTCCAGTGTTCGCAGAAGCGATTGTTCCCATCGTTTAATGTCATCGCTGTTTGCATCACCACTGATATGGGTTATGATCAATTTGTTTTCGGGGTACCAATGCGTAGTGATTATTTTATCCATGCTTTCTTGTATTAATATCAATTCATAAGTTTCACGAACAATGCCGGATAAAATTAGGGCCGGGTTGCATAACTTTTATTTTGCTATGTATGAATTGAGCTTTTTAGCTACCAGGCTGAACATGAAGAAAAAATGCGGCCCTCCTACAAATTAAATCCAATTTTCATATATTTGATTTCCAGCCTTGCATTCCCCCTGAGATCATTAAACTGAACTGTCTTTACCGATTAGTCCATTCTATATTGTTGGCAAACCAGCATCAACCTTATGCAGATAAGAAAAGAACTCATTTCTGAGATCCAGGTTATTATTGCGAGTGCAAGAGAAAAAGCTATTCGTTCAGTAGATACCGAACGGGTACTTATGTACTGGAATATTGGCAAAGTGATTTTTGAGGAAGAACAGCAAGGGAAAGAGAGGGCAGAATACGGCGAATTTCTTATAAGATCATTGGCAGAAGAGTTGGAATCCCAATTTGGGAGTGGTTTTTCATATCGTCATCTAAACTGGTTCCGGCAGTTCTATAGAGCTTTCCCTATTGTGAACGCACTGCGTTCACAATTCACCTGGACACACTATAGAACGTTATTAAGAATTGATAATCAACATAAAAGAGAGTTTTACATAGCCGAAACGGAGAAAAATAACTGGACAGCCAGGCAATTGGAAAGGCAGGTGAACAGCCAGCTTTTCGAACGGCTTTTGTTGTCCAGTAATGTTAAGGAGGTATTGGCAGTAGCCAGAGAAGAAAAGCTACCATCTGAGGCCAAACAGATCATCAAGGACCCTATGGTGTTGGAGTTTTTAGGGTTGAAAAGGGAGGCTTCCTACTATGAAAAAGACCTGGAAACTGCTATTATCACACACTTGCAGGATTTCTTACTGGAAATGGGTAACGGATTTTCTTTTGTGGCACGGCAAAAACGGTTACATATAGAAGGGGACGAATTTTTCATAGACCTTGTTCTCTACAACAGGTTACTGCAATGTTTTGTGATCATAGAGACTAAAACCACCAAGTTGACGCATGAAAGTATTGGTCAACTGCAGATGTATGTTAATTACTACGACCGCACAGAAAAGCACCCTTTCGAAAACCCTACCATTGGTATCCTATTGTGCGCCGACAAGAATGATGCTGTTGTAAAGTTTACCCTACCGGAAAACAATAAAAATATTATTGCAAGCAAATATCAATTGTATCTGCCTACCGAACAGCAGCTAATTGATGAAGTAAAAGAAGTAAAGAAGGAAATAGAAAGACTGGATCAGGAAACAAGGTCCACATAAACAACAATACGATAATAATCAACTACTTGCGAGCAATAGATGTCGATTATCCTAATTACGAACGCAGTGCGTTCGTAATTAGAACATCCCCAACCTACTATTCCGCCAACTTTTTGGTCTTTCTAAATAGTGAAGGCGGTGCGTTCACTATTGAAGCATCTCCTCCAAACTCTTTTACAATTGCGAACGCACCGCGTTCACAATTACTCCACGCTGCTTATCAAGCAATTGAGTTTTTATTGATATCCCTTCGATAGATCACCCAGGTGATGATACCCATCCAGGTCATGACCAGCAGGAAGGTGAATTTTTGAAGTACCGGTAACATGAATAACCAATGGCCGGTATAATATACATAGTTATTGATGCCGATGAGTAACAGACATAAGATGCCAAAGCCAAACAATTTAAACCACCGGTGCTTATACAAGGCAGTAAAAGTGGTGGCCAGGGCAATGATACCGGGAATGCTTGCCAGGTTGATGATGAGATCGTGGTATTGGGTGAACAGGAAAGGAGCAATAGTCATGGAAACAATACCCGCATAGGAGATCAATATTTTATACCAGCGGTTGCGTTCAAATAGCCTGGGTACTATCCACCAGAATATGGCCAGCGCTACACATAGTACGCCCATTGCCCACATGGCTACGCGCCAGCCCGGATTGTGCCCGCCATTTTTAGCTACAGGTCCCAGCAGGTCGCACCAGTAGTTGTGCAATACATTAAAACCACGGGCTGTTTTATCGGTATTGGAACCTCCGGGATATAGTAAGGCGGCAATAATATATAAGAGCACAAACAGGCAACAGCCGATAAGCGGGGTTAATAGCCAGGCAGATTTGGTAAAGGTCTTTTTCAATGGTGCTTCATTCAGGAAGGCAGAGGGGAATTCCTTTTTCCTAAATTAATGTTTTAACCGGTAGCCCTGGGCGCATTTACTTTCTTTTAACAAGTTATCCCGTTACGACGAATTTCTTAACTGCCAATTCCTGCCCATTGATCACCACGGCCAGGCTGTGCTGACCGGCATAATGCTTCCGGGTAGTGAGGTTACGGAATGACTGGCCCCGTTTGAAGGAATAGGTTTGCCCCGGCTGGTAAGTATTTTCCGTGATCTTAAACAGCTTCCTGGTACCCTTACCATTGGATTTCATATAATCGATACCATATTCCACCCTCAGCTTGATGGGCTTATTGCCATTATTGGTAAGGTCGAAACTAAAATGAAGGGTATCACCGATACCAATGCTTTTGTCGGTGATCTTCAGTTTATCCACCACGATCTGATCGGCCACGGCCAGGCCGAATAGCTTCATGGCCTGCGGATGGGCTTTGCGGAGCAGGGTGCGACTACCATGTTTAATGATCCAGTCTGTACGGGGCGATACCCCCTGCCATCTCTTTACAATAGCCAGGACAATATCGGGGTTGTCTTTGACTATATCGTTGAGGTTATTGGCTACGCTCTTGCGCACAAATTCTGAAGTATCGTCCTTAAGGTTTTCTAATATGGGCAGGATGGCAGACGGATCTTTCTTTAATGCCGGCAATGCCATAGCCCAGGGAAGGCGCGGACGACAACCCTCACTGGAAAAACGACGTACATGCAGGCTTTCATGTTTTGACCATTGAAGCATTTGCTTCATGGCTTTTTCGGGATAACGGATAATGAAGGGACGTATAGCATACTCGCAACTGATGAACTGGGTAATGACTTCCATGGCCTTCATGGAAGTATCATAATGCTCCAGCCCAAAGTTCTCTACGTATTCGGTGAAGACCATGTATTCCAATCCACCGCTAATGCCACCCTTACGAAGGGCAGTAATAATGTCCTTTATTTGGAAAATGTCCTTATCATATTCACCAGGCAGAAATTCATGGAGCACCAGCGCAATATGTTTCATGCGTTGCTTCAATTCCCTTGCTTCCCAGGCATCGTCATAAACCTTTTTAAGAAAACGCTTCTTATCGAATCCTTTGAGGGTCTTTGTCAATACAGCCGTAAACTGGTTGAAGAATGCGTCGTTGTAAATATTCTTGAATGGCTCCACTATTGTGTGATTTAGGACACAATATAAGAACAGTTACGCAGAGCAAAGCAAGCGCATCGCCTGATTACAATATGGATTCGCCGGAAAGGCTATGTGTTTAGAACTTCAATTTTGAATTGTTATTAGCGCAGTCATAGGTAAACCGGGTAGCGCCATAGGTCGTATCCGCACGGCCCTGAATGATTACTACAATCATGACAGGATCAACAAAAACTAAACGGCCTGAGCCCGGTGCAATACCGGGTTCAAGCCGTTTCAATTTACAAACTGTCTACTCTTTGTTATTCAACAATGATCTGTTTGGATTGCTTGATGTTTCCACTCTCTATAGTTAGTATGTAGTTGCCTTTTTTGATGCCTGTGAGGCTCAATGCTAATTGTTTTTGAGAGCTTGCCGCTTTCCATTGTTTTACAATGCGGCCGCTGATCACTTCACGCAATATAAGTGTGGTGCTTGCGGGCGCCTGCTTACTGATTTGCTGGTCTGCACCTGCTATGGTTACGTATAAAATTCCTTTAGCGGGGTTGGGTGATGCCTGAATCCTAAAGCCGGGACCACAGGCCCAGGTTACCTCTACAATCCGGGTGGATTTGGGACCTACGCCACAGGAGTTCTTCGGCCTTACATACACTTCATAGGTTCCGGCGTCAGGAGGAAGAAAGGTATATGTATCCCATGTTTCCGGGCCAGGATAATCAACCCCCAAATAGGTATAACCCCATTCCATAGCAGTATAACCGCTACCAAAGGCCAGGTCTGCCTTGAAATAATTAAAGGCCCACACTTCCCAACAGCTGGTGGGCCAGCCCGGATGGACATTGATATTGAATCCGGCATAAGGACCGCCTACCGATATGACTTTGGTAGCCGTATTACTGGTAGCACAGCCGCTGGCTGAGACAGGTGTAGATGCGGAAAGCGTTACATTCCCTGTTGATCCCGGGTTAACAGTTACGGTAACGCTATTGCCACTGGGTGTGATGGTTACATAGCCATTGGAAGCACTCCATGTTACCGTGCTTCCTGCCGGAACATTAGAAGCTGTATACGTTTTACTGCCTGTACAGATCGCGGCATCACCGGAGATCGTTAAACTGTTTGTAGTTCCGGATAAAGCATTTACGTTGGTGGTATTGGTAGTAGCAGCTCCTGAATTGGAAGGATCGAGCCAATTGCTGAGCCTGGTGGCGTTGGTGCCGCCACCGGTCCAGGAGGAAGCGAACCTTCCTCCCCTTGCAATAGTAATATCACATACGGGAAGTATACCTGCCTGCGGCCTCCTGAAGTGCTGGCCAATTACGCGATGGTTCTGATCGAAATAAGGCGCGCCAGAGCTACCCCCTTCCAGCCTTCCGAGATCCTGGTTGATCTCCCAGCAATCCCGTGTAATATCTGTCACATCACTTACTGCTGTTGGCCCCTGGTCATCTCTTGAGATCTTCATCAGGTCGCCGGCGGGGTGATGAAGTACAGTAGTGCTGGTGATGCCGGTGGTGGTTCTTGACCAGCCGGCATAATGAATACCTGATCCTGCAGCAGGTACAGTATTCAATTCCAGCAGGGCAAAATCGCTTGCAGCATTATTAGCCCGCAAGGTACAGCCATTGAACTGGACAGTCTCTATCCAACCAGTATTAGTCGTACAATCAGTACTCCAGGTTTGAAACTGGAACACCCAGTTGGGTACATTGCCTGCATCGAGGCAGTGATTGGCGGTGAGAAAGTAAGGATTGTTGAAGCTGCAGGTGTTCATGAGCAAGGAGCCTGTGCAGGCTTCAGCTCCATTGGCCACAATAATAGCTACTGCATTTTTCTCCGGGTCCCAGCCATTTCCACCCGGGCAATTGGCGTTGACGTGACAGGGAGCTGAAAAGCCCACATTTCCAAAGTCGGCGCCATAAGGTTTGAAGCCTATGTTGATCTTATCTATTTTCAATAGCAGTTCTTTGCTTTGTGCTTCGGGCAGGGTGAGGGCAAAATGTAGTTCATCGCCCTGGTAAACCCTGGTGGCCCATACATTGTGCTCATTGTTTTCCCGCGCCGTAATACTGTCGGTGATCTCCTTATCGGTAAATATCTTAAGCACAGCTCCCTGGGGCAGCCTGAACTCACTGAACTGGCAGTTGATGTTCAATGCTCCTGCGGCTTTTACGGTGAGGGTATATACCAACTGCCCATTCTCTCTGATAAGGGTAGCCCTTTTAGCCAGATTAATATCCTGCTTCACGGGCACGGCAAACTGATTGGTATTGTTGTAGAGGGGAGATACCGAAGCGGCCTTTTTCAGGCCGGTAAATGCGGCTGGAATAGGAATGCTGAGCACATCAGCCGGTCTTGATTTCAGAGGCCGGAGGGCAGCAGGAACGCCGGCAGCATAGATCTTTGTTTTGACCTGTCCAATAGCCTGAAAGGCAGTAGCAATAAGAAAGAGCAACAAGAGATAGGTAAATCTTGTCTTCATAATGTTAAGGTTTAATGATAAAAGAGAAATGTTGTACCTATCTGGAAGTTATTCAATTTTAAGACTAATTACAAATATTCCTATCGGTTATACGACATCTAAGTCTGGCTGATGAGGGTGACAGGAAATTCCATGAAGGAGATGGGGAAAGGGAAGCACTCAGTTGGTTGCTTTGATACCTGTTGTAAAAGCCTGAACAGGATTCTTCACCAACAATTGATCTATATCGGTTTCTGTAAAGCCTTTTTGTTTTAATAGTGGAATCACCTTCGTGAAGATATTGGTAAACCCGATGAACTTACCACCCTCCGGTTCTCCCGGCTGGTACCAGCCGGCATCGTGGGAGATCAATACCCGGTGCAGGAGTTGCTGTTCCTTTAACCGGGCAATAGCATCTGCATAGTTTTCAAATTCCCCCCAGCCAATGGCATCGAGACTTACCCAGGCACCCAGGCGGGCGGCTTTGGCATGCAACGCTTTATCGCTTTCGGCCTGTGCATGTACCCATACAAAAGCATCGGGCTTTACACGCATGGTTTGCAGGATATCCAACTGCTCAAAGGCTGCAGGCGCTTTGCCGGTATGTGAACAGATGGTGAGCCCTGTTTCCAGGTGTGTGATAGCTGCCGCTCTGACGAGCTTCTGGTGCAGGTCGGACAATTCGCCTTCATTGACACTGATCTTGATAAAACCGGGACGTACGCCAGTGCCTTCAATACCGTCCTTATATTCTTTAATCCATCGTTGTGCTAGTTGCTGCGCTGTTTCTTCCTTTGTCCAGGCAGGGAGGTATTTATTATCTACTGCGCCATAATAGCCTGTATTGGTAATAATGTGGAGCCCACTCTTTTTAGCCAGTGTTTTTAGCAGTAGGGGATCACGTCCGAGGAAGGCAGGAGTACAATCAAAGAAGGTCTTTACGCCTGCTTGCTTTGCTTCCTGCAGAAAGGGTAATACTTTTTTCATCACGTCCTCCCGGTTCCAACGATCATAGCTGATCTTGCCGGCGCCTATAAAATCAACCAGCACATGTTCATGGATTAATGTCTTACCCATTTGAGCAGCAGGTATTTCACCTGATACAGTCATCAGCTTGCCGGAAACCTGCATGGCGGGAAACTGACGTCCATAGGCATCAATAGCAACCAGACCGGCGCCGAAGGTAGCAAGCAGGAATTGTCTGCGGGATAATGGCATGGCGATTAGTTTTATGTTGTCAATATTTGACGGACCACAAAGTTACGGGCCCCAACAATCCGGAAGGCTGAAGGGGGCTATCGGGTTTATAGGGATTTACATTGGTCCATGTTTTACGGGATGCAGCGGGCAATTTGCTATCACCGATCAGGCGGTTCACCCAGGTATTCACCACTTCAATCTCCAGTTTATTTTCGCCAGGCTTCAGGGCTTCTGTAACATCCAGCTGCCAGGGTGCGGTCCATACGGTGCCCATATTTTTTCCATTGACCTTTACGGTAGCCAATACTTTTACCACACCCAGGTTGAGCAGAAAACGTTCTCCCTTCGGCAGGCTATTGATGGAAAAAGATGTTTTGTAAACAGCGGGCCCGGAATAGTTGCGGATGCTTTCATTAACGTGCTTACTCCAGTCTTCCAACTTATTCAATACAATGGGCTTGACAGGTCCCCGCATAGCCGTATCAAACTGTACCGTCCACTGCCTGCCTGGCATTTGTAAGGGTTTAAGTTTGGGGAAATTAACACCAGGTATTTTTCCTATGGCAGGCCTTCTGAATATAATAAAGGCACTTTGAAGTGGCTCCAGCTTTAATGGTATCAGGGTATGCTGGCCATCGATCCTGTATTCAGGCAAGGAGCGAAGGGTGCCCGTTACAGCATCCCATAGCTCTGGTTGTTTTCCAATAGTGCGAAAGGCAGGTTCAAAATCTACAGGCTGATCCGATTGATTGGTAATAAAATAAATGTCCGTGGTAGCAGTGGCACGATGGGTATACAATACCTGGGTAGCTGTATGGCTCACAAAATCAGGTGGCGTTTCCAATACGGCCATGGCCTCTTTCATGTTCATGCCATTCAATACCATCCCTTTGCCAACAGATGCCTGCCGGGCCTGTATGCCATCCACATCTTTCCATAACTCTCCGGCTGTACGTGTTACCTGCATATCGGCTGCCGGATAATTTTGCAGGCCCGGTGCACGTTTGGGTGGTGCGCCCAGTACTACTCCACCAGCCATGACCAGTTCTCTTATTTTCAGCAACACACCTGGCCGCATGGTCTCGGATGGCGGCAGTACCAACAAACGATAAGATAACCCATCAGGCAATACCAAACGTCCATCTTTTACTGTCAGCCTGCTAATGGCCTCCCCATTAATATAATCAAACTGGTAGCCTGCAGGCAATTCAGGATCACGGATACCCGTCATTTTGGGTGCATCCTCACCAATAAAATATGCTACATCATTAACAGGCTTTCCCTGTTGCAATAAGAAATTACAGCGACGGATATAGTCAACAAATGCTTTGCTTTGATAAAACCAGGTATTGTGACGATTGAACTCTGTTCCAAAACCAGCATTAATGCCAGGCTTTGTTTTATCGTCTGGTTGCGATATGAATACATGTAGCAAGGTATTGTTCACCCCTTCTGTGAAAGACCAGTCACCACGCTTTTTCAATAAGGCAGGATACCGTACATAAGCTTGTCCGCCTGCAGTAAAGGATTCGGCGCTTACTTTTGTTTTACCATAAATATGTGCTGAAGAAGAAGCTGCCCTGTTTTCAATACTACCCAGTTCGCCTTCATTCCAGAATTCACCCGACACTTCATCGGCCTGTCCTCCATACTGCAAAAACTCTCCGGGAAAACCCCAGTGGCCATAGTTTTCCAACCACAATTTCATGCCATGCTGGTGACTCACATCGCGGAGCCCCCCTACATATTGATACGCTACGCGGTCGGCAATAAAACGACGCAGGTCCCACAAGAAACGGTTGGAGAGGTCGGCGCTCGCCACTACCCTGCCGGATAAGGTGGGCAGCCACTTCAAGGGATCGTATCCAAAAGCTGTTTTAAAATCAGCCGCCATATCATCTGTCCAGTTCTGTGAACCGGTTTCATAGCTGTCGGCTACCAGCCATTTCAATGTGCTGCGGTAATCGGGCGCTATGCGTTGCTCTATCTTTCCTGCAAATGACTCAAAGTGATGCTGTATAGCAGCTTTGTTCATCTTATCCAACTCCAGTCCTCTCCCTTCCACCGAAGCAGGGCTATTCGTCACACCAGTAGGCATCATGCCATAGCGCACAATGATCCAATCGCCTTTGGGCACATTCCAGTGCAAGGTTCCATTGGGGGAAAGCTGCCGGGTGAGGTCCATTACTTTTGTCACATCCACCATCAGGTTGCTGGTCTCAGGTTCTGGCTGTCGTGGCCATTGGTATTCATTCCATAAGGGCAATGGCGTCTGAAACATTTTAGCCAGCTGCTTTTCCATATAGTGTTCTACCACAGGTGCTGTTGAAAGCTTTATTTCTCCCAGACCGGCTTTGCCTTTTATGTCTGTCAATACGAGCCGGAATATTTTTGCTGTTGTGGCCGGCAAGACAATAGATACGGGAGCAAAAGGAATGAACCCCACATTGAGCTGAGGATTGGACCGGTTCAGTTCAAACTGCTCTACCGTGGTAAAATTATTCCCATCGCCTGTTTGCAAAGCGGCAGTTGCCCGGAAAGGAGTAGCGGCAGGATACAATACGATGCTTCTGGCTGTAAAAGGTTTGGTAAGTGTAAGATCTATACTGACAGTAGTTGTTTGATCAGGGAATAATACTTCCGTTGTAATGTTTCTGTCGGCCAGTTTATGAATATCCGCAACAGGGATGCTAGCCGTCAAGACAGGCTGATACCTTGCAATCTCGTCTTCATCGTGTGCAGGTGCAGGAAATGCCATAATGGCTACGGGTTGAAAATTTTCCTTGTCAACCGGCAATGGCATGGACAATTTCTTTGGCCCTTTTACGCGCCATTCAACACCGGTAAGATAACGCATGCTTTGAGCAGGTTTGATCCAGGGGCCGCCAGACTGGCTCCAACCCGGGCTGTTGAATAACCCGATCTCCATACCTTTTTCTGCGGCTGCGCGTACGGCTGCTTCTGTAGCCAGCCACCATTGCTCTGAAAACAAGGGAGCCTGGCCATAAGGCACTTCTTCAGCGGGATACCCTATGTTGCCAATGAAGGCTCTGCCTATACCTATTTTGTGCATGGCTTCAATGTCCCTGACCACGCCTTCGGGAGATACATTGTCACTCATCCAATACCAATATATACTGGGCTTCACGGAGTCCGGTGGAGTGCGGAATCCTTTTTCCAGGGGTGCGACAACAGGCATTGCCTTTTGTGCATTCAACATTGCGGGGCAATATAGCAACAGCAGAGCGCTGAAGGCATACGGTTTAAAGTGTAACATGACGTGCCTAAGATACAGCGAAATTGTGAGTTGTCAGTCGTGAGTTGTGAGTACGTTTGCTTCGTAGAATATGAATAGTGAATGCCTTTGCTTCGAAGACATTACAATAGAAATGTGCAAGGATTTACCTGGAGGAGGTGGTGGCGGATTTAAAGGTTGCGAAGAGCGCTGGATTGGCGGCAAATGATCTCCGGTTCCAGGATGAGTTTACGGGGTGGGTTTTTGAGGGATATTTTCTTATTCAATACTTCAAAGAATAGTCCGGCTGCTTCTTCTCCCATGCGCACGGTATGCTGGTTTACGGTAGACAGGGAAGGCGTGAGGTATTCACTAAACAGTTCATTGGCAAAGCCAATGATGGCAATATCACGGGGAATACTGATGCCTGCCTCTTTGATGGTTTGCATGGCGCCAAGGGCGGTAAAATCTTCCACGGCAAATACAGCATCGGGTAGTCTGGGCAGGAGCCCTTTCATACATTCCCTGCCCGATTCTATGCTTACTTTCCCATATACGATCAGGTCGTCATCCACAGCTATATTGTGTACATTCAATGCGTCGATATAACCCCGGAGGCGCTGGTTGAAATTGGTCACATGCTGCTGGCCGCCGATATGGGCAATACGGCGACACCCTTGTTCAATAAGATGCCGGGTGGCATTAAAAGCACCCTGGTAGTCATTGACCACCACCGCAGGAACCTGCAGGGAATCGTTGGCCCTGTCAAATAATACGAGGGGCACACCCTTTGCTTTCAGATCGGCATAATGCCCCAGGTTGATGGTTTCTTTGGAAATAGAAGCCAGCACTCCATCCACCCGCGAACGGAGGAATGTTTGCACGGCTTTCTTCTCCAGTTCGTATAATTCATTGGATTGGTAGATCAGTACATTGTAATCATTTTTGCTGGCTATCTTTTCAATACCGTGGATAACAGAACCAAAGAAATTGATCTCTGCACTGGGGATGATCACGCCAATGATCCTCGACTTCCCCAGCCTTAGGGAAGAGGCAATCTTATTGGGCTGATAATTCATCCTTTTGGCTGCCTGCTTTACCGCTTCGCGGGTAGCATCGCTGATAGCCGGATGATCGTTCAACGCCCTTGATACGGTGGCGGCCGCTACTTTCAACTCGCGGGCAATATCCAGGATCGTTGTTCTCATCACAGGTTCACTCATGGCTGGCATCAAGTTGCGTGACTAGTTGGGCCAGGTCATCCCTCTTTGAAAAATCAGTATGGTTGCTTTTGACCCACTCGTTGATTAAGGCCTTCTGAGCGGGAAAAAGTTTACTAAGCTGCTGGGCATTGTTGATCTTTTTGTATTCTTTATCCTTATAGATATAGTAAACCACTTTTGAAATGACCTTATAATCTTCCGGCAACTTCAAAGCATATACCATACCGCTCCCGATAATAGCTTTAAGGGAATGGCTGGACGCTGTGTTACTGTTGCCATAACCTGTATTAACGCCTTCATCCTGCAGGTTACTTACATAATCAGCAAACAGCGGATAAGTTTTACCGGCAATCCACTCATAGAATTTCTTCTCTCCGGCAATAAACCTCCGGCCGGCAATAACCACAGAATCGATTGTTTCCGGCTGGGCAATAGCCAGGTATTTGCCAGCATTCTCAAAGATCATTTCACGGGTGAGGGCATTATAATTCAATGAACGCTCGGACACTTCTCCCGATTTCAGGTACACTTTACCCGGTTGAAATTGATCAAACACATAGTGGGTCACAAACACACCCTGTATCTGGTTGGGTGATTGCGCGAATGAATAAAATACAACAAACAATAAGGGCAGTAGTAATATCTTTTTCATAATCAATATGTTTATCAGGTTTACCATGCCCAATATACAACGGAGAACGTTAACCCAAGCTTAAATCAACTACTACTCTCCTATTTATCCAACAGCTTGATGAAGTAGCCACCGACTACACTGCGCGCCTGGAAGCCTACCTGCCTGCCGTTGGTCGTTTCATGCCAATCGCTTAAAGGCACCCGGGTAGAAGACTCGGCGGCATACTTGTACAAAGGCTGAACAAATGCATTCCAATCCTGCTGGTTATCGGTCAAGGTAGCTGTCCACATGATCCAGTCGGACTTCGTATAAGTTTTGCGGCTGTCGAGTGGCAATCCGTAAGATTGTTGTTGGGTGAGGTAATACTTTATTTCCTTTGCATATACTTCTTTCGGGAATACATTCAGGCGGAGTAATTTATCCCATACCAGGTTGTATTTCTGACTCCAGGTTCCTTTCCGGTCAAAAGCCAGTGTATAATGATCTCCATCACCTGCCAACTCCATCCAGCGTTTGGCCATGGCAACAGCTGTATCGTGGTACTTCTTGCCTGTTTCCGCATCGCCCAGCATTTCTGCCAGCATACCATAACCCGCTATACCCATGATGGCTTTTACTGATAGATTGGCATTACGCGCCAGGTGACCGGCAAAGTCATCCGTACACAACTGGTTGGCAGGATCAAAACCGTCTTTCACCAGGTAATCCACCCAGGTGGTGAGTGTATTCCAATGCTTCTTTGCATAATTGGCATTGCCTTCTGCTTTGGCAATGGCTGCTGTAAGGATGATCATATTACCCGCTTCTTCCACGGGCATGTCCTCGCCATACAATTGTCCATTGGCCAGGGGATAAGTACCCAGATCGTGTGCAGGAAAAGGTTTTGCCCATTTACCGCTTTCGCTGTAATAAAAGATGCCATTGAGCATTCCTTTTAACAGGTCGGGATTATATGCCAGGTACAAAGGAGCCGAAGGATATGTAACATCTACCGTATTGATACAGCCATTGCTGTAATTCTCTTTTGATAAGAAAAGAATTTCGCCCTGCGGATCTTTCAATACTTTATGAGCTGATATGCTTTGGCGGTAAGCCAGTTCACACAACTGGGCATACTGTTCGCCACCTGCTTTCAGGGTTTCATTGTACAGTTTCTTATTGAACTGATCACACTGATCTATTACGCTCTTATAGTCAGTTGCAGCCTGCGCCAGTTCTTGTTCAATGGTTGTTCCTTTCTGTGCCCACCAGGCTTTTAAATTCTGTCCAAAGTATTGTATGGAATACAGGTCGTCATATCCTATCATCAATACCTTTTCTGCGCCCTTATTATCTACATTACCATAAGCCAGGATGGTGTTCAACATCAGTTGCTTGCCTTCCGCTTTCTGTTGGGTAAACAATTGGGTAGAGGTAATACTAAATGGATTTGCTGCTCCACGGGCGCCCGATACATATTGCCCGGTTGAAAAGTCCTTGGGAGCAACTACATACAAATATCCCCAATCAATACGCAGGTCATCGCCTTTCTTTTTAAGCACTGGTTGCTCAATAGTACCTGTTTTAAGAATAGACAAATTATTGGCACTATATTGTTCTGCTTTTACTTCCTGGGAGGCTGTATTGGTTGCCAGGGCGGAAGAAACACCAAAATACAATCGCACCTTGTGTTTAGCTTTATCGTTGGATCTCACTTTTGCTGCAACATAAGTAACAGGCCTGGATAAAAGATCAAGGTTATCCGGCAATAGTGGGGAGGTAAAAGTAAGGTCAAGCTTTACTTTTCCTGCCGTAAACTGGTAAAGTGTTTGGGTCGCATTCACCGTTACCTGATCCTGGGTAGCCAGTTTAATATTTCCACCCGGCTGTATTTTAGGTTCATCAACAATACCGGCATCGAGCCATGCGCCGCCTGCTGTATTGGCCACATGGATAGCCAGTATATTCTTTCCTTTTACCAGTTTGCGTTTAGCAGCTTCCGGTATGGGGAAGTATTGGAACTTATTCAGCCAGCCTACATAGTCATAGATCTTTTCACCATTCAGGTATACCTCTGCATTATCGTCGTGATTGATCTTCAGGAAGAGGTTGTTGAAATTTGTTTGGTCAAGGGTGAATTCCCGGCGCACCCATAGGTTTTTGCTTCTCCATAATGTGCCCGCATTGCTCCTGTTATCGGTAAAAGGGGCGCCACTTTTTTTCCATGACTTATCATTGAAAGAATTGGCCATCCAGTCGTTGGCTGGTTCGCTTTCTGTATAAGCCACTTCATAGGGCTTTTCGTCAGAAGTAGCTATTACAGTATTGTACGTTTTTTCTGAAGCACCCATAAACCGGTATACTGCACCATCTACCTCGATCAACCCCAGCATGGATTGGTCGGCCCCCGTCCAATGTTTGGTAGGGGAAGTATTCAACTGATCGGAGAAGGACCAAACACTGAAATAGGGATCGTGTGTGATCAAAGGGTACGCAGGGGCACGCATTTCCTGTGCCATTGCACTGCTTAACTGTATCGTTGCTAAACCAATTGCCAGTGCTTTTTTCATGATATTCATTCCTGTTTGATTATTAAGTATTTGTCTTCGTGATTTTATTGAAACACCCTTCGATAAGCTCCTTTAAACCACAGCTTCGTAAGGATTGCCCCTACAGGGCAAATAAATTTGTTGACATTCATTTCTACAAAGCTGTAGCCCCTAAAGGGGCAAGAATACCCTTCGACAACCCTTCGACAAGCTCAGGGTGACAACCTCATTTATTTTCTGTGGGCACCGGAAGTAGTATGCCTTCGCGAACGGGCTCTCCAAACAGGGGCATACCCTCTTTATCCCAGGTAAATAGCTGGGCCCTCGGTGAACGATGCCCGCCACAACCTTGTCCCGGTGCGCTGTTGGCATGGTACAGGATCCAATCCTGTTTCCCATCCGGTGATTTGAAAAATGAATTATGTCCGGGCGCATACACGCCATTTTCTTTTGATTGCTTAAAGAGCGGTTCCGGATGTTTTTTCCAGCTGCCCGCTTCCAATAAATTGTTCTTACCGGTGAAACTGAGTACACCCAGGGCATAGAAATCTGTCCAGCAACCGCTGGCAGAAAAAATGATGTGCAACCGGTCTCCATGTATCAATGCCTGGGGGCCTTCATTCACATTGACGTGTGGTGGGTTACTGGCATCGTTCAGATCGCCATGCTTTTCCCAATCAAACTGCGGCACGGCAATCCTGGTCCTGTTGCCTTCAATGGTCCAGGGATTCTTCATTTTAGCAATATAGATATCCTGCTGTCCGTTGGTATCTCCCTCCCACCCTGACCAGATCATGTACAACTGGTTTTTCCAGGTAAACACATCTCCATCGATGGCCCATTTATCAGCCGGGTCAGCTACTTTACCTTTGAAAGTCCAGCTACCCTGCATGGGATCCGCTGCTTCATTTTCCAGCACATACATCCGGTGGTTATCATTGCGCCCATCATCTGCCGCAAAATACACGTACCATTTGCCTTGCAGGAAATGTATTTCCGGCGCCCACAGTTCTTTGGAATAAGCTGTATTGGGTGGTGGCGTAAAAATAGTTTTACGTTGGGCTGTTTTCAGATCTGCCAGGTTATTGGTCTTCCACAGGTCCACACGATTGCCCGTAGTATGGGTGTAATAGTAAAAGCCATCTTTGTAAAACGAAAAAGGATCAGCACCGGAAGGCAATAATGGATTGGTAAAAGTGGCGCCGGCAGTTTGCGCCAGCGCACTTTTACCTGCGACGAAAACGAAAAACCATATGAAAAAAATCTTTCTGTTCATGTCCTGTTGCATTATCTTATTGTACTACCGGAAAAGAAGCGATCCTTAACCTGGCCGCTCCCATGGGTACGAGCGTCAATTCTGTTACCGGTTCAGTAGTTGTAACGGGGCTCTGAGGTAATAATCCACAAAGTCCATATTGGTCAATTGTCCAGGAAGGTATTTGCTTTCCTTTTGCTTTCAGCGCTATAGGAGCACCGGAAAGCGTAAAAGGATTGTTGTCCTTCGGCCAGCTTTTCTTTACAACAGTAAAGGTTTTGTCCAATGGCTGCGCATTCAACAGCAGTCCATAATTCCATTGGGTAGCCGGATAGATTTCAAAAGAGGGCCACTTAGCCGGATCAGCATTCTCCTGCCATTTGGAATCACCAATGGCTGTTTCCTTACTATCTTTTTGCTCATACCGTTCTTTGATCTGCAGCGAATAGGTAATAGGGCCACGATTGATGCTCACGCTGTTCTTATTCTTATCCCAGGTGCGCAGCTCTAATTCCATGGGAAGCTCCAGCGCAATGCGGTCATTGTTTTTCCACTCATTGGTCAGCTTTACGTAACTGCCCGGTGTAGCTTGTACAGCAACCGGCTTTCCATTCACTTTCACTACCGGCTTTTTACACCATGCCGGTACCCGCAGGTATAGGGGAAACGAAGTATTCTTTGTGGCTTTGATGGTAAAGCCTACCGACTCCTCAAAAGGATAATGTGTATTCTCAACGATGGTTACTGTATTGCCATTACCTACCTGTGCAGTTACTTCACCTTCTACATATAACTGCGTAGCCAGCCCATTGTCCGGTGTAGCCATCCAGCTGTTTTCAGCATAATATACCCAGCCCGCAGCATGATTGTGCTGGCAACAACGGCTGCTAAAAGGATTCATCATCAGAAAAGGCCCGTTGTTGTCAATGCCAGGTGCATGGTTCTTGCTATCGCTCACCACCATATTGGGCGCTGTTAAATAACGCAAGGAGCGATAGTCCGGCATAAAGGCTGCCGGAAAAGTATTGAAGGCAATATCCTCACAATTCTCCGCCCATTTGGTATCACCCGTATACCAAAGCAAGAACTGATCGGAGGTCATTTGTTCTACCATGCCACAGGTCTCTACCAGTTGGCGCGGATCATCGTATCCCTTGCGGGCATTTTCATCGGCGCCAAACAATCCACCCGGCACCTGTCCATAAATATCCCGTATCAATTTAAAATTATCGTAGGTAGCCTGCAGGTCATTCTCATTGCGACTTAGCATGGCGTATTGAGCAGGCTCGCGAAAGCATTGGGCCACATTTACATTGTGCCAGTTGGGCAGGTTATTTTTCTGGGTCCAGTTGGCAGTGTTCTTATGCAGCTTGGTAGCCAGGTCGAGCAACCAGGATTCACCCGTACGGTTATACAACCAATACACACTGTAGATATTATCACCTCCCCGGCTGTTTTCCCAATAATCTTCCAGCAACTGATCATCCGCGAGCGAAAGTTCCCACCTGAAATATTTTGTCATGAGGTCCAGTACACGCTGGTCCTTTGCATATTCATAATAAGATTGCAGGCACCAGAGCATGGGCATATTGGTCCAAAGGTCTCTCTTACCATTGCGTGTGACCAGGGGGCCAAAGTCGCCGTTCTCCCGTTGGTTGTCCAGTGCCGCGTTGAGCCAGAACTTTGCTTCGGTGATCATCTTTTCATCACGCAGCATGTAACCGATATTGCCATATCCCTTGAGCCAGTAGGGTAACTCTTCCCAGCCATATTTTCCTTTGCCGTCTTTGTGCAGCCAGGCATTGTCCTGGCGTGATAGCCAGATACTGATCTCTCCCAGGTGACCGGTGAGGCCATCGCGTTGTAATTCCAGCATCTTTCTTAACCAGCCGCCCGGCTTCACAGCTGTAACCGGTAGCTTAATAAAATACTGCTGCTGTAAAGGCGCTTTGTTACTCATATAGAAATTGTTGCGGGCAGCATTGTCCGGCCGGTCAACAATTGTAGCTTTTATATTATTCTGGGCATATGCAGCAGACAAGGCGGTAAGACCCAGCAGGGAAATGCCCAGCATCGCTTGCCTTTTACATTGGTACCATATTGTTCGATTCATTTCAGGTGTTCTTTAAGTGAAGGTGTCAGGGCTACAAATACTATTTCATGGTCACAAGGTTGATATCGTACAGCTTATTGTGTACTTGCTTCAGACTCGCTACCGGTATTTTGAATACCTTCCGGTCGTAGGTCATCAGGCCATTGGTCTCTACCTCAACATCGGTTGTTTGCGTGTATACAGCGGCCGACAATCCCTTTTTGATCAAGGCAGGGAATTTATCAATGAGCTGGGAGTAGTTGGTAAGCAACTCTTCCTTGTTCTTATAGCTGCGGTATCCCCAGTTGTTCTTATCCTGCCAGGTATGCCCTTCCAGTGGTAAACCCAGGCCACCAAATTCTCCCAATACAATGACATACTTAGCGCCAAACAGTTCCACGCTTGGCATAGCTGGTTGAGGGTAATTGTGCAGGTCGATGATATGCCCTGCCGCATGGAAATTACCTCCACTCGCTGTATTGATGAGGCGGGAAGGATCTTTCTGCATGGTCCAGTTGACGATCTCTTTGGTCTTGAACTGTCCCCAGGCCTCGTTGAAAGGCACCCAGGCGATAATGCTGGGGAAATTGTGCAGGCTTTCCATAATAGCAGTCCACTCTGTGCGATATATCTGCTCAGACTCTGCAGAGCGTTCCATATCATAGCCTATGCCTTCCACTGCAGGACGAGGCTCCCAACGGGCGCCCAGATCGCCGCTTGGCATATCCTGCCATACCAGCATACCCAGCTGATCACAATGGTAGTACCAGCGGGCAGGCTCTACCTTCACGTGTTTGCGGATCATGTTGAAGCCCATTTCCTTTGTTTGCACCACGTCGAACTTCAGTGCTTCATCTGTAGGTGCGGTATATAAACCATCAGGCCACCAGCCCTGGTCGAGCGGACCATACTGGAAAACAAAACGGTTGTTGAGCAACATACGTTGTACACCATTGCCATCAGTGCCCATTGATATTTTGCGCATGGCGAAATAACTGTCTGCCTCATCCACTACTTTACCAGCGCGGAGGATGGCTACCTTCAGTGTATAGAGAAAGGGATTTTCCGGTGTCCATAATTTAGGATCATTGACCACCACTTTGATATCCTCACCAGCGGCAACGGTGTATTCACTCAGTTTCGCCGTTCCATCAAAGGCGGTCACTTTCACCAGATCACCCGTTTGGGCATTTGCAACTTTGGTTTGGATGCTGAGGGTTTTAGTATCGATGTCCGGCGTTTGTTTGGTGGATACAATATAAGTGGTGGGTACTGTTTCCAGCCATACTGTTTGCCAGATACCCGTTACCGGAGTATACCAGATGCCATTGGGTTTTCTTACCTGCTTGCCGCGTGGCTGAGGACCTTCATCGGAGGGATCCCATACGGACACGGCAATCTCCTGTTCTTTTCCTTTTTTGAGGAAGGAAGTAATGTCAAAAGAAAAAGGATCATAACCTCCCTGGTGTGTGCCTGCCCTTTTACCATTTACATATACGGTACAGCGCCAGTCTACCGCGCCAAAATGAAGTATCAGCTGTTGATCCTTTTTAATAGCCGGTAAGGTGATCACTCTTTTATACCAGAGTACGCTGTCTTTTCCTACTGTTTTTCCTACACCCGATAAGGCTGCCTCCACTGCATAAGGCACCAGGATATTTCCTGCAAAAGAAGCCGGGATGGTCTCTTCCTGCCCTTTGGGCAGAATAGCATATTGCCAGAGGCCGTTGAGATTTTGCCAGTTCTTCCGCACCAGCTGAGGGCGCGGATATTCCGGCAATGGATTGGCAGGGTTTACATTGGCAGACCATTCGGTAGTAATATGGCCCGGTACGATCTGCCAGTTTTGTTGTGCTTTCAAGGAACTGACGAGGAGTAACAATAAGAAGAGGGCGGGTACTCTTTGCATAAAAGTGATAATTGGTTGATGCTTTAAATATATTCCGAATTTGTTAGAATGTGATTTTTTGAATGGGTGAATATAGCCTGTCCTCCACACCGGCAATTTTAACCCCTACCCTGGCATACACATAGTTCTGCGTGGGCGTAATAGCCGGAATTGGAACGCTCAACTGCAGGTTATTGAGGTCAGTGGCAGCATTGACAGCAGAGTCTTTCCGCTGGATCTGCATATTGCCATTTGATCCCACAAAAGCTGTTTTGTTGATATACAGTGATACAGATTCAATGTTTTTCGCATTGGCATCTGTTATTATCTTTTCTATTTTAACGACGGAGGAAACCCTTCCATTAGCCTGGGAAAACTGCGCCCCAGTAACCATGTAATAAGGTAAGACCTCTACGTCGAAATCCTGGTTTCCCTGCAAATTGATCATAATGGTATCCTTGGTGCTGCCAGCAGATTTGGACATAAAGGGGCCTTCGTTTGGTGGAATAACCAGTTTGTAATTCCCATTAAATAAAACAGCGGAGTAACCTCCTTCCTGGCTAATGGCCACGTCAATAGGACCATTCAGTCCCCAGCCTGGCTCCCACAATTGAAAGCGCACCTGGTTTTGCTCTACCATTACTGGTTGGCCATTATAGGTAATGCGGCCTTTAAAAGTAGAACCAGGAGGATCAAAATTATCTTTCTTGCAGGAGGCAAACACTGCCAGCGCTGTAAGTAATATGATGGATTGGAATGTACGTGTCATGATCTATATTTTTAAATGATCCGGTTGAAAATCCTGCGGCAAAACTCCTTAGAGTCCGAAAGTCGGAAAGTCCGGAAGAAAAGCCCTTCGACAAGCTCAGGGTGACAACCGGATTGATTTATTGATTCGGATTCCTGATGATCTGCGGATTGTTGTTAATAATATCATCCCCAATAAAGGAATAGTAATTGCCCAGGCGGAACCGGTCGGAAGTGGTGACGCGGTTGGGCAACACCTCTTTAAATATCCACTTGCCATTGTTAAGGCTGGCGGGGTCATACACTTTGTAAGGCCATAGCCCCCAGGGTTGGGTATTCCTCTTGGTGGCGCTTCCAATATTACTCACGAGATCGGCAGCACTCATGGGATTACCATCCCACACAGCCTGTGCCAGTCTCCAGCGTTTCATATCAAACAGGTATAATCCTTCAAAAGCCAGTTCCACCCTTCTTTCGTGCACGATCCTGTCGAATGTAATATCAGCCGCAGTCAATGGGATGGTAAGGCCTGCCCGTGCCCTCAGGGTATTGAGGTAATTCTTTGCGGTCTCTTTATCATTCAGTTCAAAGGCGGCTTCGGCAGCGATCAGCAGCATCTCACCAAAGCGATAACGCACAAACCATACTTCACTTTGCACACCACGCTGGCCCGATCCTACTGCAGGGTCCAGGTATTTACGTACATAGAACCCCGTTTGGGCAGTGAATTCATAGCCATTGATGGGACCATCGTATCCAACCACCTGCATGTCGGAGCCATTGATCACCTTACGTGCACCCGGCACATCGGCGCTTACTACAGAGCCATCGCCCAATTGCAGGCCGGCCCAAATGTCAACAGGCTTCCCCTTGAACAATGTTCCCGGCAATAATACTGTACCGGACAGTCTGTAATCGCGGCCTGCGAAAATATCTGCCTGGCTGGTATAATACACATAATCATTGCCATTCTTAGTAGCCAGTGGGGCAAAAGTATTGTCGAGCTTTTCGAATTGCTCAACCAGGTTGAGTGAAGGATTGAGGCGACCACCTTCCTGTTCTTCTGCAGTACTGCGTGGCTGATTGCGCAGGGTATAACTTTGTGTTTTGCCGCTTTGCAGTTTATAGTCTTCCACGAAGATCACTTCCGGATTATTGGATTTATCGGTGAAGAGATTGGCAAAGTTTTCAGAAAGCTCCGGCTTCTTGTTGTACAGGCCATAAGCACCCGCCTGTCCGTCAATAATATCTTTAGCAGCTTTCAATGCTTTAGTATAGTAGGCCGCTGCCTTGTCGGCAGGAATGCCCACTTCATTGCCGGGCAAGGTTACCTGTGGGGTATTGACGCCATAGCGGGCGATAGATCCCGCATATACAGCTGCCCTTGCCTGCATGGCCAATGCTGCTGCTTTGGTAGCCCTGGATTTTTCATTGGGCGTAGCAGGCAAGGTCTCTTTGATGGCCTCTGCTTCACTGATCACAAAATCATACACTTCACTTTCTTTGGCCCTGGGGTGTTGCAGGTAAGCAGGATTGCCATTAAAATCATACTGTTCCGGCTCCAGTATGAGCGGCACACCGCCCATACGTTTTACCAATTCAAAATAATAAGCGGCACGGAGAAAACGGGCTTCGGCCAGGAACCTGTTCCGAACACCTTCTTCCAGTTTATCGGCAGCTGTACATTTTTGGATGAACAGGTTCATATCGCGGATATAACCATAATCCCAGGTACCCCACTCTCCATAGCCCCAATCAACATTCTGCACACGGCCATAAGCTCCATTCTCAGAGGGGAAGGCATCATTGTTGTTGGCAAAAGAGGCCCAGTCTTCTACAGATTCAATGTCGTAGTAGCGATTGTACAGATTACCCAACAGGGACAGCACCAGACCCGGATCTTTCCAGAGTTGGGCCTCACCGAGCAGGTTGGTGGGTTGCTTGTCGAGAAAGGCATCGTCTTTTAAACAGCCAGACAAGGAAGTGGTTACTATAATGGATGTTATTGCAAGTATCTTTTTCATTACACTGGATTAAAATGGTTATAAAGAAAGATTGATCCCTACATTGATATACCGGCTTTGCGGATATTGCAGGCCATTGTCGTCAATTACCTCGGGATCGATACCATATTGATTCAGGTTATCAAGCGAGAACAGGTTATAGGCATTTACATAGAACCTGGCCCTTTGTATTTTGGCTTTGCTCAATATTGATTTGGGAATAGAATAGCCCAACTCCAGGGTTCTGGCGCGGAGGTAGGTGACATTGTGCAACCAGAAAGTAGAGTTCCTGTAATTGCTGTGACTGCTGTTGTTGTAACGGAAGGCAGGGTATTTGCCGGGTATCCATTTGCTGCTGAGGTCAAATGGGTCTTCCCGATGCCACCGGTTGGTGAGCTCTTTGTTGAGCCCTCCCTCGTTCTGGAAGGGGTTCCTTGTTTCCCAGTTCTGGTTCCAGGCATACATGCCGCCGCCAGAGAAGTCGGCCGTAAAGTCGAAGTTTTTGTATTGGAGCCCTATGCTGAAACCAAAGGTAATATTGGGTTGTCCGCCCGTAGTATACCCTATGGGCCTTTCATCATACCCATTGATCCTGCCATCCCCATTCACATCTTCATAGATGATGTCGCCGGGCAATAAGGTCTTGTTGCCTTGTCCGTCTATATCTACATTGTAGTTGTTGATCTCGTCCTGACTTTGGAATTGTCCGATGGCTTTGAGCCCCCAGAAGATATCGCGGTACCTGTCGGGGCTGGTATTGCCAGAGTTACGGAAATGATCCCAGGAATTGTTCCACCTTGGTTTGTAGGAACTCTCAAATTTTCCGCGGGTGATCAAACCATTACCACTCACTGTATAATTGAGGCTTCCTATTTTACCGTTGTATGCCAATGAGCCTTCCAGGCCTGTTTGAGATTCGGAATTCACATTCTCATCGGGCAGGCCATAACCCAGTTCATTAGGTAATAAGATATCATATTTGCGGCCACGTAATCCTGAACGCAAGCGGTAGAAATAATCCACTGTACCTCTCAGTTGGCCATTGAAGAGACTGAAGTCAGCCCCGATATCTGTGATCTTACTCTTGTACCAGGAAATATTCTTAATGGGCTCTCCCCTATTGACAGAAGTAACCAGGGGTGTTCCGCTGAGGATGGCAATACCTGCATTGTAGTTATAGCCACTGAGGTAATCGAAGGCTCCGATACCAACATCATCATCACCTGTGATACCCCAGGACGCGCGTATCTTTAAGTCGGAGAGCAGGTTATTGCCTCCCAACATCTTCTGGAAGAACCCTTCTTCGGATATCCTCCAGGCACCTGAAACCTGCGGGAAATAACCTACCCGCCTATCGGGTGCAAACTTCCAGGAAGCATCCCGGCGTACGGCAAAGTCAACAAAATATTTATTGGCATAGTTGTAATTCACGCGGCCGATGTAGCCAATTCTCGCTTCCCTGCTATCGCGGTCATCATAGGTATCCACTGTAGCGAAATAGATCAGGGGCAAGGCATTGGTCTTTGGCACAGCATGTACCCATTGCTCCAGGTCGCGGATGTCCTGCTTTTCTGCAACTGCTACGGCGCCTACGGTATGCTCGCCAAAAGTGCGGTTGTAACTCAGTTGCCATTGCCAGATATTACGCATTACTTTGCGGGTACCGCGTTCACGCCAGGGATTGGTGACTGAAGCTGTAACAATGTATTTATCGGTAGGCACATCATAACGGTAGGCATCATAAGTATATTCATGGCCATTCATTACCCTATCGGCCAGGTAGTAGGAGAATTGGGCCCTGGCTGCCAGTCCTTTTACAAAAGGCACCTGGTATTCTGCATTGAAGTTGGTTTGCAATACGCGCCAGTCCTCGCGCCAGTAACCTGATTTCGACTTGGTCAATAGACCCCAGTTGGTCTCATTGTGGCCAATATCCTGTAAATAATCGGGGTTATCATTGGCAAAGGGCCGGTCCATGGGCCTGTTGCGCAGCAGGGCAAAACGCGGCGCCCAGTAATCATCCTGTCCCGGTACACCGGGCTGGTCCCTGGTCTCAATACGCCCGTTGATCTGCACACCTACTTTAAGGCCATCTGCGATCTTCGCGTCCACATTGCTTTGGATATTGGTCCTTCCGAAAGTGAATTCCCGTCCCAAAACGGATGTTTGGTCGAACCGGGTAACGGAGAAGTAATAGTTGATCCTGTCAGAACCACCGGAAGCGCTGGCATTGATGGAGGTCATGGGGGCATTTTTCTGTATGATATAGTCATACCAGTCAAAGCTCTTATATCCATATTCTGTTCCGGCTTTGTATTTATCCAACTCGGCCTGTGTGATACCGGTGCTGCCAAACTGATTCATTTCAGCATCGGCTTTGCCCAGCATCCAGTCATAAGAACTGTTGACTGCTTTGGGAAAGCGTGTCCAGGTTTGCCAGCCGGTATAGGCATCTACATTAACAGTATTGCGTGTACCCGTTTTACCACGCTTGGTGGTGACCACTACCACACCATTGGCCGCCCGTACACCATAAATGGCGGCAGAAGCATCTTTCAGTACGGTAATGCTTTCAATATCATTGGGAGAAAGGTTGTTGAACTGCCCGGCATCCTGTTGTATACCATCAATGACAAACAGGGGGTTGCCCATATTGCGGATCTGGATATTGGCACTGGCGCCCGGCCTGCCATCAGGCATACGGAAGCTTACCCCGGGTATCTTACCGGCGAGCGTGGCGCTAACAGTAGCGCCACCATGCACTTTTTCAATGTCTTTGGAAGTAATGGTGGATATAGCGCCGGTAAGTGATTCTTTCTTACGGGACCCATACCCAATGACCACCACCTCACCCAGGTCTTTGTTGGCGCTTTCGAGGGAAACGTTCAGGTTGGTTTGTGTACCTACCCTTAGTTCACGGGCAGTATATCCTATTGAAGTAAATACAAGTATGGCCTTGTTGTTGGCAATGGAGATGGAAAAGGTGCCCTCACTTCCCGTAACAACGGTATTCTTAGTACCTTTTTCAGTAATGCTTACATTGGGAATACCCACGCCCGCACTGTCTTTGACGATACCCGTTACAGGGATTTTGGCATCTTCCTGCGCAAGTACGCTGTTCAATAGTGTTGAAAAGAAGAGGAAAAGGAAGAGAAGCTTTCCTTTTTTTCGCCAGGCAGTACGATAGCTTATCGTTCCCGGCAGGGAACAACCGTTCATAAATTCCATATGGCAGTTAATTGTTAGTGAATAATCTATGGAAACGTTTGCATGAATACTGTTCATGGTATGATCATGACCAAGTGCAGCATTCGTGTGTAAAATTTGGATTAATCTTTTTCATAGAAAAGGTTAATCGTCTCATTGTTTCGGCAAAATGTCTCAATTATGGGCATTGGATGGCAAAAAAGGTCAATGCTAATACGAATTTGCATACAGCCCAGCAACCCATCTTACACCACCAAAACGACTTATATGAATTAAGGATCTATGCAACGCGGGTCTTATATCTTAGTTATATTTGTGCAAATGCCAACACCATCTGCTTGAAAAGTAGTGTCATTTGCATAACGATTGTCCTGTTCATGGCCTGTACATGTAAATTGTATGGACAAGGCTATTATTTCAGACACTACCAGGTAGAACAAGGTCTTTCTCATAACACCGTCAATTGTATTGCGCAGGACAGGGAGGGATTTTTATGGTTTGGCACGAAAGATGGCATCAACCGCTTTGATGGCATAAGTTTCAAGGTATTCCGTCGCAACGCCTCGGATAGCACCAGCCTGGGTAATAATTTTGTCTATAGCCTGCACCAGGATCACCAGGGCATTTTATGGGTGGGCACCCGCCAGGGTTTGTATCAGTATAATGCCAGAATAGAGGGTTTCCGTTTAATTAAGCATACCGGATGGACAGATGTACGCGACATCACTTCTGATAAGAACGGGAATGTATGGTTTATACTAGGGTTAAAGTTATACCGCTACAACAGGCTAAAAGACAGCGTACCCACACTGATCGATTATGAGCAAAAGGAATTATCTGCTATTTGCATTACTGCCGATGGTCAATTATGGGTATCCAGCGTTGAAGGCCAACTGCTACAATATGATGCTGCCGCAGGCCGCTTTTCCGGTTACGATCTTTTTAATAAATCGGCTACGCCTCCTTCGAAATGGATAGGAAAAATTTACCCTACCGGCAAAGGACAAATATTGGTGGCAACTTCGCATCAGGGCATCAAGGTTTTCGATATAGCCACTCATCAATACACAGATATCCTTACCCATAATGCAGATCATTCCGTAGTATATGGACGTGATTTTATTCATGCTGGCGGTGATGATTATTGGATTGCCACGGAATCGGGTGTTTACATTTACAATATCCAGGAAGGTAGCCTGAAGAATCTTCGTAAGCATTTCAATGATCCCTACTCTCTTGCCGACAATGCCGTTTATGCGCTTTGCAAGGATAAAGAAGGCGGTATGTGGGTAGGCACTTTCTTTGGAGGCGCCAATTATTATCCCCGTCAGTACACTTCCTTCCAGAAATATTTTCCCGGCAGTACCTACAATAATATTTGCGGTAATGCGGTACGGGAGATGTGTGAGGATCAGTATGGTAATCTTTGGATCGGCACAGAGGATGGCGGATTGAATAAGCTGGAACAGGCTACAGGAAAGATATCACAATACCTGCCAGGCGGCACCCCCTCTACCATCTCTTACACCAATATCCATGGCCTGGCGGCCATCGGCAACGAACTATGGATAGGTACTTTTGAACATGGTGTGAATGTAATGGATATTCCCAGTGGGAAGATCATACGCCATTACTCCAGGCGACGCAGCGCCCCTTCCACCTTCCCGGCCAGTTTTGTGATCACTTTTTATCAGACAAAGGCCGGTGCATTACTGGCCGGAACGCCTTTGGGACTGTACAGGTATGACAAGCAAACGGATGATTTTGTGGCTATACAGGAGAATATCTTCGTAGCCAGTATCCTTGAAGACCATGCAGGTACCATCTGGCTGTCGACCGGCGGAAAAGGCTTGTATTACTACAATCCTATCACCGGTGAGCGCGGCAACCTCTTGCCCGACCCTGCCAACAACAATAGCCTCAGCAGCGCCCTGGTGAATAATGTTTTTGAGGACAGCTATCATAATTTGTGGATAGCTACAGAAGATGGTGGACTGTGCCAGTATAATCATGCCACAAAATCGATGAAACGGTATACCACCCAAAATGGGCTACCCAGTGATTTTGTGTTCATGGTTCAGGAAGACAGTCATCATAATTTGTGGATAAGCACTACCCGCGGCCTTGCCTGCCTTAATCCGGTTACAGGAACTATTCAGGTTTATACCAAGAGCAATGGGTTGTTGAGCGACCAGTTTAATTATCACTCAGCCTATAAAGACAGGAAAGGGCTCATGTATTTCGGCAGTGTGAAAGGACTGATCAGTTTTAATCCTGACGAGTTTACGCAAAACAGGTTTATGCCACCGGTTTATATCACCGGTTTCCAGGTCAACAATAAGGAGCTTGCCATTAACGCGCAGGGTTCTTCCCTTTCTAATTCTGTAATACAAACAGACCGTATTACGCTACCCCATACAGCATCCACTTTCAGCATTGACTTCGCCGCATTGAGTTATACAGCCCCGGAACGTACGGAATACATGTATAAAATGGAAGGACTGGATAAAGACTGGAATTACCTGAAGGCAAATCGAAAGGTATACTTTACTGGCCTGGCTGCCGGCACCTACCGTTTCATTGTAAAGGCAGCCAATAGCAGTGGTCAGTGGAACAGCCAACCGGCTCAATTACAGATCCGCATTCTGCCTCCTTTCTGGCTCAGTAAATGGGCCTGGCTCTTATATGCTGTATTGCTAATAACAATCATTCTTTACATCATCCGTAATTACCATCGCAGAACAGAAGAGAAGAATAATCGAAAAATGGAATTACTGGAACATGAGAAAGAGAAAGAATTATACCAGGCCAAAATAGAATTCTTTACCAATGTGGCCCATGAGATCAAAACACCGCTTACTTTAATCAAGGGACCGCTGGAGAAAGTGATCAAAAAAGCCGATGAGCTGCCGGAACTCCACAACAGCTTGCAGATCATGGAACGCAATACCAACCGGCTGATCGATCTTACCAATCAATTATTGGATTTCAGGCAAACAGAAGCCAAGGGATTCAGCCTTAGCTTTACCTCCATCAATGTATCGGAACTGCTGGAGGAAACCTATGCTAATTTCAAACCGCTGGCCGAACAACGTAATTTATTGTTCACCATGGACCTGCCAACACAGGCATTGTATACCATGGCCGACCAGGACGCCATGAACAAGATACTAAGCAATGTATTCAGCAATGCCATCAAATATGCCGGGAGCCAGGTGCAGGTGCAATTATTACCTGGCCAGGAGCAAGCCTCCTGCTTCACTATTGAAGTAGCCAATGATGGCGACCTGATCCCGTATGAAATGAAAGAAAAAATATTTGAACCTTTTTTCCGGTTAAAGCGTACAGAAAAACAAAAAGGAACAGGTATTGGCCTTGCACTGGCCCGTTCATTGACGCAGCTACACAAGGGCAACCTTTACTTAAAGGAAACGCATAATGGGCTGAATATTTTTGTGATCAGTTTGCCATTACCAGCAGCCGGCCATGGTACCGTGATCCGTGAACAAAACGACAATACGATCCAATCGGTAAATCCCTAAACCTGTATGCTATGACACCTACTATACTATTGGTTGATGACAATGAAGAGATCATTGAATTCCTGGCAGATGAGCTGGGTAGTCAATACACTGTATTAAAAGCCGCCGATGGTCATGAAGCATTATCAATGCTGGGCAGGGAAGCCGTGCACCTGGTGATCAGCGATGTGATGATGCCGGTGCTGGATGGTTTTGAATTGTGCCGGCTGATCAAAACGAATTTCGAATTCAGCCATATACCTGTCATACTTCTCACGGCCAAAAACACCCTGCAATCGAAGATAGAAGGGCTTAAGCTGGGCGCCGATGCCTATATAGAAAAACCCTTTTCACCGGAGCACCTGCAAGTGCAGATCGCCAACCTGCTCACCAACCGTCATAAAATACGGGAATACTTTGCCAACTCTCCCCTCGTGCACATCAAGAGTATGGCCTATTCCAGTGCAGATGAGCAATTCCTGGAAACGCTGAATGAGACCATCCGCCTTCACCTGGAAGATACAGCGCTGGATGTGGAAAAGCTGGCCAGGATCATGAACATGAGCCGTCCTACTTTATACCGTAAGATCAAAGCCATCTCCAACCTTACACCCAATGAGCTGATCAATATCACCCGCCTCAAAAAAGCAGCTGAAATGCTGGCAGCTGGCCAATACAAAGTATATGAAGTAGCAGATATGGTAGGCTATAATTCACAGAATAATTTTGGCCGCAACTTCCTGAAACAATTTGGCATTACTCCTACCGAATACATGAGTATAAAGAAGAGTGAATAACATATAGCTTATAAAAAAAGGCTGTGTACCATTACAGTACACAGCCTCGTATTCCAAACTACGACCTAAAAAGCTTTACTCTTTCAGAATCCTGATCGTTTGACCGTTCTTTAATTTCAGGGTATACACACCCGCATTGAACTGATCCATGTGAATGGTAGTTACGCTTTGTGTTATTTGTATGCGCTGTATCTCTCTGCCTGTACCATCATACAGGAGAGCGGTAGTATTCAGCAATTCTTTATCCGTAACATTTAAGACAGCTGTTGTCTTTACAGGATTGGGATATAAGGTCACCCATCCCAGGCGATCACTTCTCAGCAGCAGTGCCTTACTGTAAGTAACGCGACCATTGATATCCGTTTGTTTTATCCGGTAGGCAGCTTTTCCTGTTAAGGACTGGGCTTCCTGGAAGCTGTATTCATTTTCGCCATTGCCTTTGGAGATGATATCTCCCAGGGATACAAACGGCTGGCCATCCAGAGATTTCTCAATGGTGTAAGACGCGACCTGTTGCTCCTGTACTTTCCAGCTAATATTCGCTTTGCCCTGTGCATTTAGCGATCCATTGACAGACACCCAGGTAACAGGCAGTATGACATTGGAAGTTTGCAGGAAGAAGCCACTAAAGCCGGTAGTCGTAAAGCTGATCTCCCAACGACTGAGGGTAGCGTTCCATATAATATCAGTATCTACCGGATCGACAATGGATGAGGTAGCAGTGTATGTACCCGGTAAGCCGGTAGCAGGGTTATTGCTGGCGCCCGAGAACTTACTAAAGCGCACATTAGCTTTACCTGCAGCATCTCCCGGTCCGGTTGGCAGGTTGGCTGTACTGCCCGGTGCAGCATTAAAGGCTGTAAATTCTGCCTGTGTGAAATACAAGGTTATTTTGGCCGTAGCAGTAGCTGCTCCCGTGGCCGGCATCAGTTCATAGTGCCTTGCAACATATGGCCTGCCGGTAACAGCCGGATAAATAGGTACACCTGCTTCAAACCATACCCTGGCCGCCAATGTTCCGCTTACTGGATTGCCCGGTGTAGGTACTACAGTGGCTATGAGATTACAACTGGCATCATAGATATTGTTGTTGGTGGCAGAAACCACAAAGGTTGTATTGGAAGTAGTGGCAGACGCCAGTGCAGAGGCAGGCGTAATAGTATAATTCTTGGTAACCGTATAGCCGATAGCATCCGTAACGGTTACGCTGAGTGTTGCGCCGGGGCAAAGGCCAGAAGCTGTAGCGGTAGTGCTTGCACTGCCCGTCCACACATACGTATATGGCGTAACCCCACCCGATGGTGTAACTGTAGCCGTACCATTGCAGCCTACAAGGCAGGTGGCTGGTGTTTGTGATTGGGTGGCGGTGAGTGGTCCGGGATCTACATAGCGGGCAAGAAATATATCTGCCGCAGTGCTTACCAGCGGTAAATCAGGTAATGGTGCAAACGTAATGGTATTTCCATAACTACCGGTGACCCATATGCTTCCGGTAGCACCCGCCGTCACTGAATACCCTATATTGCTGACGGTATTTCCCGCAATGCCGGCCCCATGCCCCAGCAACTCTCCATTGCCATCAGCGGCATGGATACGGGCCAGGTAAATATCATCCGCGGTATTATTATTGGTAATGGAAATGGTGGGAAGCGTGGAAGAAATGTCGAGTGTACCCCTGAATATGCCTACTACATAAATAGAGCCCACTCCATTGGTAGTAATATCATAAGCCCTGTCGGCCCCACCTGTACTGCCTCCTGCCCCTTTTGACCATACAAAAACATCGGTAGCCGGGTTGAACCGCAGGTACCAGGAATCGAGGTTACCTTCGTTGGTAAGAGCCGGGTTGGATCCAAACTGGATGCTAGAACTTGCAAATTCTCCCGCCGCCATAATATCCTGGGTGGAGGGATCATATACCAACGCTACGCCATCATCCTGTAGCGTACCACCTACTCCAATGGCATTGACAAAAGCGCCGGTGGAGGCATTGACCTCTACAAAGCAAATATCCTGTAAGCCTGCATTGGTGATACTAAAGCTACCATAGGTAGCGGTGGCCGAGGTATAGCTACCTGTAAGCACAATTTCATCCAGGGCGGACACATAGGCAATACCACTTCCCGTGCCATTATCTGTATTACTCAGGGCACCGCCAGTACTCACCCAGGTAAAAGCGCCACTGGCTGGATTCAGTTTAGCCACAAAAAGGTCATTGGAAGTACCACCGTTGGCACTAACAGGAGCACCGCCACCGAAGGAAGCGCCAGTGGGGAAAGAGCCAGAGGCATATAGATTGCCCGTCCCATCGAGGCAAAGCGATTGAACGGCTTCCGAACCGGCACCGTCGATAGTATTGATCCATACCCCTGCGCCGGTAGCCGCATTCAATTTGGCAATAAAACCAGTAATACCTGTTTTTGTTACTGTGGGTAAAGGAGCGATGGTGATATCACCATTAAAGAAGCCGCCAACATATACATTGGTACCGGTTGCATCTACCGTGATGGAAGTGGCCTGGTCATTGCCTGCAGCCGTAGCAGCAAAGCCCACCGCCCATTGACAAACGCCGGCGGAATTAAACTTGGCCGCGAATCCTTCCAGTGCGCCGGTAGCAGGCAAAGGCCCGGTACCAAAATTGATCGCTCCCACATAAATGCCGGCTACATATACATTGCCGGCAGCGTCGGAAGCTGTGGCCAGTCCTCTTTCCTGTCCGGCAGTGGCAGTACCCCAACCATTACGGAAACCCCATTGCTGGGCAAGCAGGGTGCCCGGTAAATTCGTTAACACAATCATTAATAATAGCGGAAAAACAGTAAGTATTTTACTTCTCATTTGGATGGTTTTACATGTTTATCTTATTCAGGAAAGACAGTGCCCTTCCTGTAGTCCAAAGGCAGCAAGTTTATGGCCGGGATAAAAGCCTTCTTCACAATACACCACTTCGGCCCTGATGGCATGGCCATCTTTACAGGCAATGGTCAATCCCTCCCGGTCATTAATGGAAATAACGGTGCCGGGCACTTTGCCATCGCCCCTTTGCTGAAGAACAGTTGCATGGCTGATGCCAAACATCCAGTTATCCCACCGGGTGGCGGCTCCTTTATTCCAGGGATTGCAGGCGTTGACCAATGCATTTACTTCCCCGGCGTCCATCAAGGCCCAGTTTATTAAAAGGTCGGCAGCTGATGGTCTTCCATACCATCCTGCCTTTGAATGGTCCTGCTCTTTTTTTTGCAGGGTGCCGGTAAGCAGTCCATTGAGCAACATACCGGTAGCATGCACACCGGCATAAGCAAGCTGGGTATAGAAAAGTCCAAAGTTGATATTAGGCGCGAGGGGTACAGGCTGCTGTAGCAATACCGGACCTGCATCATAGGTCTCATTCATTTCATGGACGGTCACCGCACCAGCCGTCTCTCGGTTGCGTATCATCCAGAATAAGGGATTGGCGCCTCTCCATTCCGGTAAGGGCGCATAATGGAAATTGATAAATCCAAACCGCGGCAGGCGTATCACTTCGGCAGGGATCAGGAAGGGAAATGTTTTGACCAGCACCACATCAGGCTTGTGTTGGGTGATCCATTGCTTCAATTCCTCTCCGATGGTCTTCTTGTGGAATTCCTGCAAGGATACGTTTACCTGACTGCAACGTCCTTCAATAAGCGAGCGTATGGCATGATTCCCAAAGGGCACGCCCACTGCAGCCACAAGACCGGTAGCCAACAACTGGTCCAATGCCGGCAACGCAATTCTGTCATTACAAAGTATAGCTATACGCATAGGTCAGATACATAAATAATTATTTTTCCAGCCTGAGCTTTGTTCAGGCTTATCACCAAGTACCGCTTCATGGTCGGCTGCCGATACAGGTATCATTTCCAGGATCTGCAAGGCACATTTACCCTGATCATCTGCAACGATGGCTCCTTTATACAGAGGCGCAAAGGTTTGCTGTGTCAGGGGGTGAATAGTGACCGTACCGCGTGGGCTGTTATAAGAAAGCCCGTTCAGGGTATTTACCCCTTCCTGCATCGCGTGCAGGGACAGGATACCTGCTTCCCAGCCCAACAAGTGGAAAACATTGGCCTGTTTGTTTTTCTCCCTGCGCATGGTTTGAATAAACACTTCCTGTTCTTCTCCCTGCAGGGTTGTACCCCAGGGTACGATGGCATTGAATGTACCACCCGGAAAATCGCATTGGGACAGCAGTATTTCTTCTGCCATGAAGGGGGAACAATAAAATGGTAATGCGGTGGCTGATGGATCTTTTTCTTTCAGTGCCTTGATAAACAGGTTGGCCAGATAACTGCTGAAGCAGGCAGCGACAGACTGTGCACCGGAATGTTGCAGCAACTGCATATAGGCATCTATGTTGAACTCAGCTTCTTTATAGCCGCTCACATAATTACCGCATACCGTACCGCCGGCAGCCGCCAGTCCACGGGTATACCCCCAGGGCCCCCGGTAGCCGCCATCATAAAAAGAAGTAGCCATCAGTACCTTACGGTTTTGCTCACCAGCCATAAATCCGGCTATGCGGCAGGCATGTATGCCCTGCAGTGAAATATGGTAGCAATAAGGTTGCGCGGCTATTTCCGGCAACTGCATGCCGGGGTCTAAAAAAATAAATGGCTTACCGGCTATACCTGCCAGCTTGTAAAGGGCCTCTGCATTACCAGCATTACAATAGACGATCAGCACATCTACATTTTCCTGCAATACCAGCTTTTCGGCTTTTGCATAATTGAGGTCATGGTCTTCACCAAACCCGATATTTTCTGTAATGAACCGGACGGTATCCTGTCCGGCTCTTTTGAAACTATAACGTAATCCATCCAGGATATCAAAACCAAGGGAGGGGTAATCGGTAGACCGGGGTAATAAAAGTCCTGCAACGAGGGACATACAATCGGTTTAAAAATGAATAATCACTGCTCCTTAATTCCGGGCAGGGAATACACCCTGTATACAGACCAGGTAATTGAGGGCCAGTACAGGATGCAGGATGGAAAAAGGTGTTGGTCCGCCAGTATTGGGTCCCGTTGTCAGTGTGCCGGGATACGGTTTCATGGCCACTGAACCACCAGCGCCATAGAGCTGATCGCCTCCTGTTGGCGAAGCATACACGCTATTGAGGGGTGTAGCTCCATCTGGTTGGGTATTCGCGTTCGGTGTAATTTTTATAGTAGCGGTATGTGTGTGTATGGGCAATTGGGCCAATGTCATAGTATTGATCTCACTTCCGGCAAGTTGTCCCAAATCGTAAGGCGATAATCCGTTGCCCTGGCCTGCGCCAACAACAGCCCGGCCACGCAGATCGGGTAATCCAAAAGTAGTTTGTCCATTACCGCCATAGGTTGTTCCTAAAATAGAGAACAAGGCCGTATTTTGAGAAATGGCCATTATCTGACCCTGGCAGAGCGCCCAGCCTTTGGGTGCAAAATTGCCGGCAAAAGCGGTTACATAACCGATAACTCCTTCCATAATAATATGCTTTAAAGAATGTTGTAGTTAATAATTGGTAGCGAGATCAATTGCGGGATGGGAAAATACCTTCCACGGCAATAATGTAATTCATCGCCAGGTAGGGTGAAATAATGTCCAGCGGACTGCCTTGTCCTGCAGGCGCTGTGGTGGCTGTACAGGTAACTGCACCCATCACTGCGCCTGAGGTAGCGGTGTTGTATGCATTGACCGATATAACGGCTGGTACGGCGTTGGTCGGATCGGCCACAGTGCCGGCACTGCTATTGGCAGTTGGCTTACCGGTAGCACTCACAAAAGGATGGGTATGCCCCCCCAACTGGTTGCCTGTGGCCGTCACACTTTCTGTGCCTCCAATCTGACCAATAATATAACTGGAAAGGCCTGGCGCCTGACCGGCATGAATGGCTACGCGGCTCTGCAGATTGGGCAAAGCAAAAGTAACTTGGCCATCTCCTCCGTAGGTTGTGCCTATCAGGGCAAAGAGCGCCGAGTTTTCTGATATAGAAAGCAACTGTCCCTTGCAAAAAGCCCAACCCCGTGGAGCAAAATTGCCGGCAAAGATGGTAACGTTCGCTAAATATGGTTCCGTAAACATGATTAATTGCTTTAATGGTGATGGTTGGAGATGAGTTTAATTACGGCTTGGGAAAATGCCCTGCATACAAATGATATAGTTAATAGCCAGGTAGGGCATCAGTATTGGCAAAGGTTGTGCTCCACTCGGATTGATAACACCTGTATAGGCAGGCTCCAACATATTAACACTGGCAGTAGGATTGGGCGCATAGGCATTATTGAAATTCGCCGGGAAATTGTATTCGGCACTGCCATCACCACCCGGCAGGTTATCGGCCTGCAGGTAAAAATTGGAAGGGCCAACGTGTTGATGCGACGGTATGTTGCTGGCAATTAATGTAGTGGTCTCTGCACCTGCTTTTTGTCCCAGGCTATAATTAGCCAGACCGGGTCCCGCCCCCTGGCTTACGACCGTACGTCCCCGTAAGTCGGGCAAAGCAAAAGTAGTGGTACCATTCCCTCCATAGGTTGTTCCCAACAGTGAGAATAGTGCCTGGTTTTGAGCGATGGATAATATCTGCCCATTACAAAGCGCCCAGTATTTGGGAGCAAAGTCGGCGGCAAAGCAGGTAACGACTGCCATAGTTCCTTGCATAATTGAATGTTTAGGTTTTGTATGAAGACAATAATGATTTAATGCTAAAAAAGGAATGCTTCTTTAACAGCAATGTGTTACGTAAACAGGAACATTAACCAGATAAGGGTCCGGATAAAGCTAAGTGGGTACAAGCTGTATAGCCATATACAGCCAAGGGTTAGTAGGTAATCGTTTCAGAATGGAGTCAGTGTGCTACCGGGACGGATTAAAACAGTGATGATGCGGTGTTAGTAGTCGTTATAAAAATAGGTAAATTTGATAATATACTGCAACTGGTAACTTTTTTTTAGCCTTGCCACAAAAACATACGTTCTTAACCGTAAGTTATTATCCTTCAATCTATTCAACGCTTATCAACGGCACTTACGTGAAGATTTTTCTTTTATCATGACAAAAAGATTAGGTAGTACTACGTTTCGGGACATGCGATTATACCCGAATCAGGTCAGAGTATGGAGTCGGGAGGCAAGCGTAGGGAGTCGGGAGTCCGAACCAAAGACTCAGAAGACTGTACTCTAAACGCAGTACTCTAAACGCTGAGCTCAAGCCTCCGAACTCCAGACTCTAAACTCAAGACTCTGGACTCAAGAGGCTGTTTTTAATTAACTTGCGCCAAAACTACCAGGATGGCAACGGATATAAAATGTCCCAAATGTGGACATCAGTTTGATATTGAAGACGCTGTATCGGAAGAATACAAGAAGGAACTGCGCGAACAGATGGTAGCGTATAAGAAGCAGGTAACGGAAGAATCAGCCAAAAAAGAACGAGACCAGGCCGAGCTGTTTGCCCGGAAAGAAAAGGAATTTCAGCAACAGGCGCAGGCTGTAGCCACAGAATACACCCAAAAGCTACAGGAAGAAAAGATAAAACTGCAGCAGTCGATGGAGGTAAACCTGCGTAAAAGCATCGGCGCCGATTATGAAAACCAGCTTAACCTCCTCACACAGAACAACAAGGACAACGAAGAAAAGCTGAAACTGGCCCGGCAGAAGGAACTGGAATTTCTGCAAAAGGAACAGGCTCTCCAAACCAGGGAGGCCGAACTGGAATTATCGGTACAGCGTAAACTGCAGGAAGAGCGAACGAAACTATCAGAAGAGCTCCGGAATCTGGAGGAAGAAAGAACAGCTAACCGGGAGTTGGAGCACCTGCTGAAGCAGAAGGAACTGGAAAAACAATTGGAAGACCAAAAACGGCTGATCGAAGAAATGAAGCGGAAAGCCGAGCAGGGCTCCATGCAATTACAGGGAGAGATCCAGGAATTGGTCCTGGAAGAAATGCTGCGGACCGCCTTTCCTTTTGATATGGTTAACGAAGTAGGAAAAGGTATCCGGGGGGCCGACTGCATACAAACGATCCGCAACCAGTTGGGACAGGAATGCGGCCGTATAATATATGAAAGCAAACGCACCAAGCATTTTGATAAGTCGTGGATAGAAAAGCTGAAAGCCGACATGCGGAGCACCACCGCCGATGTAGCGGTGATCGTAACCCAGGCTATGCCGGAACAGTTGAGCAAATTTGGACAGGTAGAAGGCATTTGGGTCTGTACTTTCAGTGAAGTGATCGCCCTTTCTTACGTGTTGCGTGACGGGATCATCAAAATATTCAATGCTAACCGCTCTCAGGAAAACCGGGGCGATAAGATGCACCTGCTGTATGATTACCTCACCAGCAATGAATTTGGAGAACAATGGAAAGCTATTCGGGAAGGTTTTCAATCGATGAAGCTGTCCATACAGAAGGAAAGAGACGCCATGGAAAAGCTGTGGAAAGCCCGGGAGAAGCAACTGGAAAAAGTATTGCTAAATGCAGCCCATATCAAAGGATCTATTGAAGGCATTGCAGGCAGTGATAATATACAATTGAATTTGATAGATGAAGAACCGGATTTATTGGAAGAATAGCCGTAAAATTGCGCCCATCTTAAGGCTTTGATATGAAATATGTATTGGCTCTCGTACTGGCATTGAACAGTTTATTTTCTATTGGGCAAACCTACCGGAACCCACCCCGCAATGAAGTAAGCAAGGATAGTTCCCTGAAAGTATTTGTGGACAGCCTGAAAGCTGTAGTTGGCCGCAAGGATGCCCCTGCCCTTTTGAAGCTGTTGAGTCCTGATGTAAAAGTGACCTCTAATGGTGCCACCAACGGCATAAAGGGATTCAGGGAGATATATGCCCCTGTCTTCCCAGCCTCGCAGGTATGGGTGAACCTCCACACCATTCTATCGCTGGGCGGCGTTTTTACCGGTAAGCCTGCCAGCCAGTTTATTTTTCCTTATGCTGCGCAACGGGATGTGAAGAACAAGTATTGTGACGGCTGCGACCGTTGCCTCACCATTATTGGACCAGATGTGCATGTGCGGAAAAAAGATGACCGCTTATCTGCCTCTGTAGGACAGTTGAATTATGATGTAGTGAAAGTGGCAGTAGAGCCTGTGTCAAAAACAAAGGGCGGTAATTCCGACAATTGGGTCTATATCCAGACATTTGACGGCAAAATAACCGGCTGGGTAAGGAACGATCTTACCTGGGATATATGTGATTACAGGCTGCTGCTGGAAAAGAAAAAAGGCAAATGGCAGGTTACAGCTTTCCTGGCGGGTGATTAGGTTTTCCGTCCAGCGAGTCTTTTAAAGAACTATCTACTCATATTATTATATTTATAATACATTTTAGTAATTTGCCTGATGCTCTATCAGGAATTTTTAATCGATAAGATTACTAATTGCATTGAAGAAAAAGCGACCGGAAGAACCTATGAAACGACACAGCAATTAGTTACTCAGGAAGAAATTAATAAGGTCCACAAAAAGGACGGGTGGCTGTTTAACTGGAAAACGGAATACCAGCAAGCTAACCACCAGGTATATAAACTATTGGTAGCAGGTAGTGAGCAAATTCAAGGACTACTAAGTCTGGAGCCAATAAAAAGTCAGCAATACATTGAATTGCACTTGATTGAAACAGCACCTCATAACTACGGATCCAAAAAGCATTTTTTAGGAGTTCCTGGTAATTTGGTTGCTTTTGCCTGCAAAATGAGTTTTGAATTAGGATTCGACGGATTCGTTGCGTTTAATGCTAAAACACAACTTATTGATCACTACATCAAAACACTTGGTGCTCAAATACTTTACGGGAATAACCGGATGGGGATTTTTACATAAGAAGCTAAAATATTAGTAAATTCGTATTACGAAAGTTACTTCGATGACTGACAAAAAGAAATACTACCAACTGGATGATGTTCGGATTGTAGGCAAGCAGGAAAAGAAATCTGCTCTTGCTCAAAAAAATGATGAACGCAAAGCGGGCGAAATCTTCAGCAAAGCCCGTGCGACATCCCCCACTCACAAAGTTAAAAAAGCATCTTAACTGTAGACCTTTTAAGTAACCACCCAGGCTAGCCCCAACTGATCAAATAAGCGGGCAGTGACTGTCATGGGGATTACGGCACCCTTCCGGAACTCGAAAGGCATGGTGATCCATTCATTAGAGCCAGCCTTAATAGCGCCGGACAGCCGCATATGCTCCTTAAAGTCCATCATTCCCTCGCCATGCCATTTATAGATGGCTTCTTTGGCACTCCAGAGCAGGGTGGTCAATTCCAGGTGCATCTGCGGTAAAGCCTCCCAATCCTCCAGGAAAAGGGCCTCGTCCTTGTGAAGGAACTTCCCGGCGATCTTACGCAACCGGGGTGTTACGAATTCTATATCCACCCCTACCCGGTGAATATCACTTACAATGGCCGCGGCAAAATTGCCACAATGGGAAATGGAAAAATGGTATTGCTCGTTTTCCAGGAAAGGTTTACGCGTATCCGCTACCAGTATCTCTGATAAGGGGAAATCTGCATACAGAGCAGGCAGCAGGTAACGGCCCGCCAGGTGCTGCAAACGCTTGTAAGGATGCGAAACATCCCGCTTGAGGGGTACTTTTTCCAGGAAAAAAGCCTCAGGCTCTTCTATCCGCCAAATCCCCACTTTGGTATGCTCGTTGATATTATGTTGATAAAACAGCGCCACAGTATAATTTTAGCATTTACTTTCGCTCCCTGACCTAATTTCGCCTCAAATATAAAATAAGCATACCACATGATCTTGTCGGACAGCCGCATATTGGAAGAAATAGAGAAAGGAACCATTAAGATCGAGCCTTACACAAGAGAATGCCTCGGCAGTAATTCATACGATGTGCACCTCGGTAAAGTACTGGCTACCTACCGGGAGCATATCCTGGATGCTAAAAAACACAATACCATCGAATCCTTTGAGATTCCCGACGATGGATTTGTGCTTTACCCCCACGTTTTTTACCTGGGTGTTACCATGGAATACACCGAAACCCATGCCCACGTGCCCTTCCTCGAGGGAAAATCCTCTACAGGCCGGTTGGGTATAGATATTCATGCTACCGCGGGAAAGGGAGATGTGGGCTTCTGTGGTAACTGGACCCTGGAGATCTCTGTAAAGCAACCTGTAAAAATATATGCAGGAATGCCCATCGGACAATTAATCTACTTTCCGGTAGAAGGCGAGATCGAAGTAAAGTACAACCAGAAACAAAACGCCAAATACAGTGGTCAGCCCAACAGGCCGATAGAAAGTATGATGTGGAAGAATAAATTTTAAATAGCTTCCTTTCCATACTTCTTATAATACGCAATTAACCAGGCGATGACCTCATTATAACTCAATTTCCCTGAAGGCTGCTGATTGGCCTTCAGGTATTGCCCGTATAATTTGTCAATCACAGCTTCTACCGGATTACGGTGCCTGCGCAGGAATTCCTTCAATTCCACATAGTCCTTTTTCACCCCCACTGGCAAGGCAGCAGTAAACTGTTTGGCCAATACAGAATCCTGCCGGTAGAGATAATACCAGGAATAAGAATAAAGATCAAAATATACTGAATAGCGAAAGGCTGCATCCGAAGATGATTTGGCAGCCAGGTAGCCGGCAAAATTGGCCTCATTCTCTTTAGCATACCCCAGTTGGTGACCAATTTCATGACAGGTAGTAAAAGGTTGTACAAACAATGGCATGGTGGTATTCACCTGGGCTTCCCCGGAAAAAGGATTATAGTATCCTGAAAAACCAAGGTAATTACCCAGGTAACTATACAAAGAAGGTTTTACCGATTGAAAAGAATAGCTGATACCAGGATGGTGAGGTGATAGACTGTCATAGGCATTGACTGCCCCCGTGAATAAGATCTTTTTTTTGCGCAGGGAGGAGCGGTTGATGCGGCCCGTGGAATCCAGTGTATATAACCTGTCTGTAATGGTTTGCATCACAGCCAGCAGGTCTTCTTTATTATATTGCTCCACCTGCAGGCCCAATTCGGCAGCAATGCCATACCGGTTATAATTCAATCCCCACAGTGCATTGAACGAGATGTATACCCAAAGAAAAATGGCAGCCAACAGACGCGCTCCTCCTATCCAGTATTGGCGGTTGGTTTGCTTTCTGATGAGCCGTTTTACAAGGTCAAACAGCTTATAAATAAGGAACAGCACCGCTGCTCCATAAAAAAGATCGCCTATGCTGATGGGTATCCAGCCAAAGAGCCCCCGTTGTATAGAGGAGGTCACAGCATAGAATCCATGCGTATAATACCGTTCTACTGCATCCGGGAAAAGAGAGAATAGTTTGATGAAGATGGCCACCGCTAACAATATAACCAGTGTCTTATTTTTCTTCCACATAGCCTTTAAAAATAATGAAATCTTTATTGGTGGCGCAGACTGTTGCGTTAAACTTGTATCATTAAAGCTTATTTTGCGATACAAACGCTTGCATCATGAACCTGGAATACAATAAGAATGAAGATGTGATGAAATTAGCCCTGAGTCAACTGCGCCAGCGCTTTGACCAGGTGGCATTGGGTGGCGGAAAGAAAGCCATAGAAAAGCAACGGGAAAAGAAAAAACTCACTGCCCGTGAGCGTATTGAATACCTGCGGGATGAAAATACCCCTTTTACAGAAATAGGCGCATTTGCCGGTTGGGAAATGTACCAGGAACAGGGTGGCTGCCCTTCGGGTGGCACGGTTGCCGGTATTGGCTATATCAGCGGCCGGCAATGCGTGATCGTGGCCAATGACCAAACCGTGAAGGCCGGAGCCTGGTTTCCCATAACGGGCAAAAAGAACCTGCGTATGCAGGAAATAGCCATGGAAAACCACCTCCCGGTAGTATACCTGGTAGATAGTGCAGGCGTTTTTCTGCCCATGCAGGATGAGATCTTCCCTGACAAGGAACATTTTGGCCGCATATTCCGCAACAATGCCCGTATGAGCGCCATTGGTATTCCCCAAATCGCGGCTGTTATGGGCTCCTGCGTTGCCGGGGGTGCTTATCTCCCGATCATGAGCGACGAGACTTTGATGGTGGAAGGTAATGGCTCTATTTTCCTGGCAGGCCCCTACCTGGTGAAAGCCGCCATAGGAGAAGATGTGGACAGCGAAACATTGGGCGGTGCGACTACCCATACTGCCATCAGCGGCATTGCCGATTACAAGTTCGAAACAGAACAGGAATGCCTGGACCAGGTAAAAAGGATCATGGGGAAGTTGGGGCACCAATCGAAGGTCGCCGGCTTCGACCGCATTACCCCTGCTGAACCAACGAAACCGGCTGCTGAACTATATGGTATCATACCCGCAGATGCCACCAAAGCTTATGATATGCTGGATGTGATCGAGCGATTGGTAGACAAGTCGGAATTTGATCAGTTCAAACAGGATTATGGTAAAACCATTCTCTGTGGTTATGCACGGATCGATGGATGGGCTGTAGGCATTGTAGCCAATCAACGCAAAATGGTGAAGAGCAAAAAAGGAGAAATGCAGATGGGAGGCGTGATCTACAATGACAGTGCAGATAAGGCAGCACGTTTTATCATGAATTGCAACCAGAAGAAGATCCCCCTGGTTTTCCTGCAGGATGTCACCGGCTTTATGGTGGGTTCCCGCAGCGAACAATCCGGCATTATTAAAGACGGCGCCAAGATGGTGAATGCCGTGGCTAACTCAGTAGTGCCCAAGATCACCATTGTAATAGGAAACTCTTATGGTGCAGGCAACTATGCCATGTGTGGAAAAGCCTATGATCCCCGCTTCATTTATGCATGGCCAGGAGCCAAAATAGCCGTCATGGGCGGTGAGCAGGCCGCCAAAACACTCCTGCAGATACAGGTGGCAGGCATGAAGGCCAAAGGCAAAGAAGTGTCTGCCGAAGATGAACAGCAATTGCTCAATGAAATAAAAGGACGGTACGAACAGCAAACAAGTCCCTATTATGCAGCCGCACGCTTATGGGTAGATGCCATCATAGACCCCATCCATACCCGTCAGCTGATTTCTGAAGGCCTTGCTGCCGCCAATCACCAACCGCACATGTCTCCATTTAATACTGGCGTTATACAAGTGTAGGCATCCTGCCAATAATACCCAGTCGCCATGAGCATTTGCCGATTTTCTAACCCTCCTAAGTAACCGGTTTTACATACTTTACAAATAGGAATAACTGTCATAAGGATAGCGCAAGTTGTTTTTGAAATTTTGTTAAAAAATGATTATTTTCATTTAATCATTTACCAAATCTACTGCGCATCATGAGAAAATCTACATTGACCAGGATTACCCTGTCCGTATGTGTCGTTGTTATAGGTGTAACAGCCTGTAAGAAGGATGATCCGGCTTCCCTTATTCCACCACCCATTCCAGATCAATCATTTGTAGAAGAATTTGATACTGTAGCCAGTGCCTATCACAGGGGCTGGGTTCCTATTAACAACAGCAATCCCAAAGGCACCCACATATGGATACAAGGCAGTGGTCCATTAACTTCAGAAAGTGGTGCGCCAGTTCCTATGCCTTTCTTCCCGGCCTGGTCTTCCAAAGGTACTTATGCGGGTTATATCGTATGTGACGCAGAGGTCACTTCCGGTGGCGCTTCCGTAGCCAGTAACTGGCTCATCTCTCCTCCTGTATGGATGAAGAACGGCGATAAGATCATTTTTTATACCCGTTGCGCCTTGTACGGAACGCCCGGAGCAGCCCAGGATTATGGCAATAACCTGGAAGTCTGTGTCAACCGTAAGAATGATGGCACCGATGTAGGTCCCGCGCTTGATCCGCGTGGTCCTGATTTTAAGTACACTACCGACAGGGGCGATTTTGAATTGGTACATTCCATCAACCCTCCCGTGTACAATGCGGTGGATGATTGGTTTGACTATGCTACTTCCACGGATGATCCCAGTGCATTCAACCCGAAGGCTTATCCTGCCAACTGGACAAGGTTTGAAGTTACCCTCACCGGATTTTCCAAACCCGCCAAGGGAAGGTTTGCCTTCCGCTATTACACCCTCGATGCAGGCAGCACCGGCAATGGCAGTGCCGTGGGCATTGACAGTGTAGCATTCGTTAGTAAACCATAATTCCCGCGCCTCAAAAAATTATTCTTATGAATAAGCAATTATACCTTTCCTTAACCGGCCTTACACTATTGATCGTATTGATCATTTCCTGCGAAAAGGACTTTAAGGCCGATGAGAAACCAGCTCCCCCACCTGTAGTATCCAAATCTTACAAGGAAGCTTTTGATACAGTATCCAACGCCTCCAAAAAAGGTTGGGTGATCATCAATAACAGCGATCCGGCGGGCCCTATGGCCTGGCGCCAGGGCCGTTTTGAATATGGTGGTAAACTGGGCGATGAAGTGGTAGGCTTCCCGGCTTTCTCGGCCACCTTTAGCCAGAATGAATATGCAAGCGTAGATATGAACTGTGGACAGGGCGCAGCCATCCTCAGCGCCTGGCTGATCTCCCCTCCCACTGAAATGAAAAATGGTGATCAATTCTCTTTTTATACCCGCACCAAAGGTGATTATGCCGACAGGTTACAGGTTTGGATCAATACCAAAACCAGCAATGCTTTTGTAGGCAAAGCAGCCAAAGATACCGGCGACTTCACTCCCAAACTGCTGGACATTAATCCCGATATGGGCACTGATTATCCCGTTGAATGGACAAAATATACCATCACCCTCAGCGGCATCACCGGCACCGTGAAAGGAAGAATAGCTTTTCGTTATTACATAGAAGATGGTGGCCCCGGCGGCTCCTATGGTGATCAGGTGGGTATCGATGATTTTGAGTTTGTTAGTAAATAGAATAGTCCGAAAGCCGGTAAAGTCAGAAAGTCCGTAAGTAGCTTCGATCAACTTCGAAGTTGCTTACGGACTTTCGGTCTTTCGGACTTCCCGAGTTGCGGACTTTCCCGACTTTCTTTTTTTATTTGTTCATTTTTCCCGATCATTGCCGCTATCTTATCTCCCGTATGATACAACGACCATTCACCCGATTATTTCCTTGCTTTATGCTGTTGTTATTGGCCTTCGCAGGCTGTAATGGCACGGAACAGGCTGCCGGTACTCCTACCGATGTAGTAGCCGAGGAAATTAAGGAGGTCAAATCAGCGAATGAAGCCCTGTTGAATGATGCCCGGACAATCATTCAAACCGGCGACCTGATACTGCGCACTGGCACAGATTACTCCAGTGAGCAGATCAAGGCTTTGTCAAAACAGGATGCCACTTACTCACATGGTGGTATTGCCTTCGTTGATAGTGGGAAGGTATATGTATGCCATGTTGAAACAGATTATTTCCATGTACACAATAAAGTAAAGAAAGAACTGCTCGACAGCTTTTGCAATCCTGCCAAAAACCTGGGTTTTGCAGTGGCCCGCTATACACTTACCGAAGAAGAAAAAAAGAAATTCCTGGACTACCTTGATCAAAGACAAGCACAACAAGTATCCTTCGATATCCAGTTTGACCTCGCCACAGACGATAAGATGTACTGCTCGGAAATGATCTATAAAGGATTGGCCACTGCTACCAATAAAAAGATACTGATCGCTACCGACCGCATTACCGACCGCAACAAGTTTAAGCTCATCAAGCGATATTTTAAGCTGACTGAAAAACAGATCGTTGCCCGGGATATTATCCCTATTGATCATTTATACCTGAATCCCTGGTGCACGGTGATAAAACGATACCCTTTCCAAACTCTTTAATCCAATTCCATTTTGACTAGCAACAAAGAACTCGTTATTTATACTGATGGATCTTCCCGTGGCAATCCTGGTCCCGGCGGCTATGGCGCCATTATGATGTATGCAGGCAAAAGCAAAGAATTATCCGGCGGCTACCGCCGTACCACCAATAACCGGATGGAGCTGCTGGCCGTCATAGCGGCGCTGGAAGCCTTAAACCGGGATGGTTTAAAAATTACTGTTTATTCGGATAGCCAGTATGTAGTGAAGGCTGTAAAGGAAGGCTGGCTGAAAAAATGGATTGCCACCAATTTCGCCGGCGGCAAAAAGAACAAAGACCTGTGGCTGCGTTATCACCAGCTATCCCAAAAACACAATATCAGTTTTGTGTGGGTGAAGGGCCATGCCGAGAATGTCTACAACAACCGTTGTGATGTATTGGCCACTACTGCCGCTGATGGCAGAAACCTGCAGGTAGACCATGGTTATGAATCGGGCGAGGCTGGATAGGAATAAAGGCACCGTGCCATATCCCATTACAGCCCCATTAAGCCCCGATCATTAACCTCCCGCACACAGGGCACAGCAGCCTGCCACTCGCCGCTAAATGCCTTTAAATGCGAATGCGTCAAAATTATCGGGAAACAATCCCTGAATGGTATCCAATAGCTACCCTGATGGTAGTGGAGTGCCCTGGGAATGGTCAGGGTATTGCCTAAGTATTGCCTGGGTATTGCCTAAACAGGTACTTCCATGGGCATATTCAGGGAATATGCAGAGGATATCCAGGCGATGCTTAGGCAAGTCCACTAGCATTCTCCTACCAGTTCCCTGCCATGCCAGGTCAATACGGGTACTACCCGGTGACTATTTTCCTACCAGGGCGAACCTCAAATTCTTTCCATAAAAAAAGCCCGGTATCCATTCAGATAACCGGGCTTATACATGTGGTGTGAAATACATTAGGAGGCTGGGACAGGTACCTGCTGCACTTTGTGCTTCGCCGACCTGTTCACAAAATAATATACGCCAAAGAAAATGGCACTGAAAAAGAAGGTGCTCAACAAGGACCCTTTGAAAAAAGGCAGTGCTTGTCTATAGCACTCCATCAATCCGGCCCAGGTTCTCTCATAGAATACCACACCTACTCCTGCCCATACCATGAAATTGGAAACCAGGAAAAAGTAAACGGGTGCTATAAGTGAGCCCAGAAATACATTCTTAATATTCACCTTGTTGAACAGGAAACCGATCAGGGTCACCGAAGCCATCACGATGTAATTCATCAGCTGACCATCATAAAATCCCCGGATAGGAGTTAATCCTTTGGTATACAATACTTCATAGATAACGTCGGAAATGAAAAGCGAAAAGAGGGGTAAAGCAAAAGCCCAGGCTTTATTGCGAATGGCCATACCGCCAAACAAGGCCATGGCAATCTGCGGGGCAAAACCCCACATCCGATTGTCAAAAGCACGGTATACAGAAGCCGCTGCAATGAGCACTACCAGGTAAATAATCGTTGATCTGTTCAATTTCATACTAAAAATTAATAATGCAAAAGTAACTTAAAATTATTAAAGCTGCCATATACCGCAGTTGTCGGCCAGCGCTTATCCTATGCAGGAACAGTAGCGGTAAAAATAACCGCCTTTTCTCCACTGGTAAATTGTACTTCCGTACCCGCTTTGGCCAGCAACGCCTCCCCTTTCCCGAGTGTTACTTTGTCATTACCTGCTGTAGCTTCGGCACTACCCTCATACACGAAAAAAATATCGGCTGTAGTGGTAGGTACTGTGATCGGCTCACCGGCTTTCAGGCTCAGGCGGTGCAACTCAAAATCATTGACCGGCGTAGGAAATATCTCCTCCCCTGCTACCCTGCCGGGAATACCCCTGACCACTTTCGGCACAATGGGCTCAAACTTCACATGCTTCATCAATTCACTCACATCAATGTGCTTATTGGTAAGGCCGCCCCGCAATACATTGTCCGAATTGGCCATGATCTCCATATTCTGTCCTTCCAGGTAAGCATGCAGGATGCCGGCATCCTGGAAGATAGCTTCACCCGGATGCAGGTTCACCACATTGAACAGGTAAATGGAAAATATACCCCGGTCTGTCCGGCCAGGCTCACAGAAAGTGTTGAAAGCGCGGGCTGCCCAGAAATCCTCCTGTTCTTTTTTCAAGGCGCCTTTTTCATACAGTGGCAGGATACGATCCAACAGAGGCTGCAGGTGATCATTCACGGCCTGCTGGTCCATTTCCATTACCGTCTTATACAAAGCTGCATAATTCCCTTCTCCAAATACAGGCAACAGGAATTGCAGTTCCGGTGTTTGCTGCAATACCTTCCGAAGCTGGTTAGCAGGTTTAAATCCATGCAGGAGCCAGAAATCACTAAGCGCCAGCATGAGTTCCGGCTTGTGGTTATCATCTTTGTAATTACGGTTGGGCGCATTGAGCGCTACCCCTTGCTTATTTTCTGCAGCAAAAGCGGCCACCGCTGCCTTCTTTTCAGGATGCACCTGGATGGATAGCATATCTTTCACATCCAGCACCTTTAGCAGGTAAGGAAGTCTGCCAAAGCGGTCATTGACCGCATTACCCAATAAAGCAGCAGGATCCTGCGCCACCCATGCATTCAATGCCTGCTTTTGCCCATTGGCGCCAATAAGGTCTGCAGGCGCATTGTCATGCGCGCCCATCCAGTATTCAGCAAATGGTTTATTGTCCGGGTTACTTTGTCCCAATAAAGCGGGAATAAATTGTGATCCTCCCCATGCATACGGTTGAACCTTTCCCTGTAGCTTGCTTATTTTTGTACTATTGTCCATAATCCTGTTTAAGGGCACAATAATACAAAAAGCTTGTCATGGCCCGACACAATGAAACCGGTAAAAAAGGAGAAGTATTGGCTGCCGAATACCTGCAACGGCAGGGATTTACCATTTTGCACAGCAACTGGCGCCACCAGCACTATGAAATAGACATCATCGCCACCCGCGAAGATGTGCTCCATTTTATTGAAGTAAAGACACGCCAATCGCTCTCCTATGGATTGCCCGAGGAAAGTGTTACCCACAAAAAAATAAGAAGCATCGTTACCGCAGGGGTTGCTTTTCAATACCAGTACCCCGCCTGGAAACGGGTACAATATGATGTACTCTCTATCGTGATCACCAGCCAGGAGACGCCGGAATATCTTTTTATTGAAGATGTTTACTTGTGAAAGCAAGTCCGAAAGTCAAAAAGCCCGAAAGTCGGTAAGTATCTTCGTAAGAGACCGAAGATACTTCCTGTCTTACAGACTTCCGGACTTTTAGCATATCAAGGGCTTTTCTTCCGGACTTACGGACTTTTCCGTCTTCCGGACTTTCCGACTTTCCGACTTCCGGACTTATTCCTATATTCGTTGCATCAATTAAATTTATCAGCTATTCACACATCTAACCCAGGTATTAACTGATGGCTTTCAATCTTCGTTCATTCAAAAAGATCATGCTTGGCAATCGTTCAAAGTTCAGACGGTTCCTTACCAAACTGGAAAATAATCCTCCCCGGGGCCTTGACCAACTGGCAGCCCGTACCGATGTAGAAGTTTGGAAGGAAATGGATTGCCTGGCCTGCGCCAATTGTTGCAAAACGATGAGCCCTACTTTTACCCAGGTAGATATCAAACGTATTGCCCGTCACCTGAACATGTCGGCCGATGAATTCCGTAAGAAATGGCTGTACAAAGACCGCAACGGAGATTGGATCAATAAACAACAGCCCTGCCAGTTCCTCAACCTGAAGGACAATAAGTGCTCTATCTATGAAGTACGCCCCCGCGATTGTTCGGGCTTTCCCCATCACACCAAACGGCATATGACAGAGTACATGCACGTTTTCAAACAGAATGTGGAATACTGCCCGGCCACGTATAAACTGGTGGAAAAGATGATCAATAAGGTAAATGACAAATAGTAAGTTAGTCTCAATTCTAAATAAAGCAATCAGGTATTAGTAAGTAGCCATTAGTTATCGATACTTTGCTAATGGCTAAAACCTAAATGCTAATTCCTGTTTTCATATGTGGGAACCATATAAAAAAGGATTCAGGGCTTTTCTGCAACTGGAGAAATCACTGTCCGACAACTCCGTGGAAGCTTATGGGCGCGATATTGAAAAGCTCACCCAGTTTCTGGAGCAATCCGGTATAGAAAAAAATCCCGCGGCCATTGAACTTACCGACCTGCAGCAATTCATCAAATGGATAGCCGAACTGGGTATGACACCCACCTCCCAGGCCAGGATCATTTCCGGCATCAAGGCTTTTTATAAGTACTGCTCCCTCGAACAGATCGTAACCAACGACCCCACCGTTTTACTGGAAGCCCCCAAATTAAAACGGTCCTTACCCGATGTACTGGCCTTCGAAGAAATAGAAAACATCATTGGCCAGATAGACCTCAGCAAGCCAGAAGGCGGACGTAACAAAGCCATCCTGGAAACCATGTACAGCTGTGGGCTGCGTGTAAGTGAACTGGTCAATCTAAAATTATCGCAGCTCTACCTGGATGTAGGCTTTATCCGTGTGGTGGGTAAAGGCGACAAAGAGCGATTAGTGCCCATTGGCTCCTCCGCGTCCAAATACATTACTATTTACCGGAATGATATACGGGTGCATATGCCCATCAAAAAAGGGCAGGAAGATATATTATTCCTCAACCGGCGCGGCAGTAAACTTACCCGTGTAATGATCTTCCTCATGCTGAAAGACCTGGTAAAGAAAGCCGGGATTACGAAGAATATTTCTCCGCATACCTTCCGGCATTCTTTTGCTACCCACCTGGTAGAAGGAGGTGCCGACCTGCGCGCAGTACAGGAAATGCTGGGCCATGAAAGCATTACCACTACCGAAATATATACCCACCTTGATCGCGATTTCCTGCGCGATACCCTGCAACGTTTTCATCCGGCTTTTAAGTAAGGGTTAGCGGTTAGGTATTAGCAATCAGGCGTTAGCAGTTAGCAGGTCAGTCGCTGCTCTTACTGCATTAACACTTTAGCCTGGTATACCTTCTTTTCTCCAGCCCTTGAGAGGCGCAACCAATATACTCCCCTGCTCCACGATGATTGCGTAGGCAGATTAACTATTTGCGATCTTTGTGCCACCTGCAGGGCCTGTATATGCACCAGCCGGCCGGCAGCATCCATTAACTCAAGTTTGTATTCACCTGTTTTCTTCAGATCCAGGCTGATGCTTATGGAATTACCGGGAACCACCGGATTGGGATAAATGCGTACCTCTTTTTTGGTGGGCAGCCATTCATTCAACTGGCGTTGTATTTTTTCTACCCTGGAAACTTCTTTTTGAATAATTACACCTCCAGCCGTTCCCACCAACTCTGTGCAAACAGGAGTATTATCAACCACTGATGGAGGCGCCACCAAAATCGTCTTTGTTTCAGGTTTGTTATAAATTATTTTAGCCGGTTGTAATTTGTCAGCAACAGCAGGCAACATGATCTTAAATAATTTATTGTTATCTGCCGTCACTTCAAATTCTTCTGTAGCATACCCGGGGGCGCTCACAACCAACATTATTTCATTCTTTTTACCAGGCGCAATCAGGTTAAACTGCCCCGCTTCATTAGCTGCGATAACAGCCTTAGCAGTTTTTACCCGTACAGAAGCATTGCTTACCGGCAATCCGGTACTATCGTCCAGGATGAGGCCATTGATCATTCTGTCGGGGATAATTTTAATATTAAATCCACCCAGCGTTACATTCTCGGACATGGTGGAGAGATGCTGCCTGCCGTCTGGCGTCTGTTTCTTCATTGTTTTCCCTCCTCCTATCGCCATTTCGCCTGTTGCAACAATTAAGTTGGCAGCTGTTAGTATTTTTTCTTCCCCTGTGGGTGTTAAACAGATCTCCGCAGCATGGAAACTATTTGCAGGCACGATGTATTCCTTCGTAGTATATCCGTCGGCACTCACTACCAGTGTCACTTTACCAACCAGGTCCATCATAGGTACTTCATAACGTCCTTCTTCATTGGCTGAAATATCCGCTTTGCCGCCCTTAACCCGCACCCTGGCAAAACCAATTGCCTTTTTTGTAATACTGTCCCTGACGAAACCAAACATGTTGAGTGAGGGTCCCAAATACCTGTTATTAATATCCGGCCAATATCCCGATGGTGTCAATACAGTAAAGCCCAGGATTATTTCAGATGTAAACTGCTCAGGTGCAGGTATATCCTTTAATTTTAAAGAAAGGCCTTTAAATTCGAAAGGAAGCTCCTTAAATTCAATCGCCGCATTTTTCTTCTTTCCAGGTTTCTTTTTCTGCGCTAATGCTACGTTACCTGTCAGCAGGAATGCGGCCACCATCATATTCCAGGCATAGCGAAATGTTAAAGAAGGTTTGATCTTCTTTTCTGCATAAGTCTTGTTCAGCTGGTCATTATTGAAGCGGCCACAAACAGCAGAAGAGGCGCGTGAAATATAGTGCAGGACTTCCTGGTCACTCATGAGCGTAAAGTCTACCACTGTTTTCTGACAGGACATACAATGCCGGCCTTGTTCATTGGGCGTCATTTGTTGCCAGTTCTCATGACAGGGTTCTGGTATAGTTAGGTGTAAAGGTTGGGACATAAACGATGGATTTAGCTTTAGAGACCTGAGGACATACCTTATTTAAAGCGCGCTGCACATCCAAAATCACAAAATTTGATCTTTACTGTAATAACAGTTTAGCCTGGTATACTTTCTTATCCATGGCACTGGAAATCCGCAACCAATACACACCCCTGCTCCAGGTGGATTGAGTAGGCACATTGACCACTTGTGATTTTTGCGCTACCTGAAGCGCCTGCACATATACCAGCCGGCCGGCCGCATCTATCAGGTCCAACTTGTATTCACCCGTTTTGTTAAGGTCCAGACTAATGTTTACCAGGTTGCCGGGCATTACCGGGTTGGGATAAATACGCACATCTTTTTTAGTAGGCAACCATTCATTGACCTCCCGTTTTATTTTTTCAAACTTCGTTATTTTGATACCAGTGGTCACTCCACCAACCGTAACCGTACAGTTAGAAGTGTCTTTTTTAACTTCCGTGCTCATTCGCCGTACAAGCTTTCCCATCACAGGACCGGCAATCACAACCACCGGGCTTAGTTCATCTGCTGCAGCAGTTAATAAGATCTCCGTTGCTTTAAAACTATTCGCAGGGACGACATATTCCCGTGTAGCATAACCGATAGCGCTCACCACCAGGGTTACTTTTCCATCGGTGCCAACCATGGGCAATTCATAGCGCCCATTTTCATCCGCAGAGATGCCTTGTTCAACTCCCTTCACTCGAACAGAGGCAAAACCAACAGGCTTTTTTGTGGCGCTATCCCTGATGAAACCAAACATTTTAAGCGCGGGCATCGCATACTTAGTACGATCTGCCATGCTATGGCCTTTTGTAAGGGCCGCCATTCCCGAGGCCACAGCTTTAGGTTTAGGAACAGGATCACGCTTTACAAATTCAACCTCGCCCTGGGTGATCGGGATATCTTTAAATTTTATTTTCTCTTTTCTTTCAACAGGCGCCTTCTTTTGCTGGGCCTTATTCGTTTGCCCCGCAGCCGCACTGCCCGTCAACAGGAAAGTAGCCACCACCACATTCCAGGCATAGCGGAACGAAAAAGAAGGTTTGATCTTCTTTTCTCCATAAGTCTTATCCAACTGGTGATTATTGAAACGGCCGCAAACTGAAGACGAGGCCCGGGAAATATAATCAAGCACTTCCTGATCACTCATGAGGGTAAAGTCAACGACCGTTTTCTGGCAGGACATACAATGACGGCCTTGTTCATTGGGTGTCATTTGTTGCCAATTCTCATGACAGGGTTCCGGGATGTTCAGGTGTACAGGTATACCCATAAACAGGAGGTTTTAAGTATAGATGCAGGGAGTAGAGAAATTGCATAAAGCGATACAATCAGTTAGGAATTAAGTGCCAGGAGTTAGCTATTAGGTGTTAATGGTTAGCTGGTAGCAAAAGGCCATGAACCGTGGAGGTAATTACACCCCACGACCCACGGCCCTAAGCTCCAAATTTACTATTCACACCCCTCAACCCGGGGCAAACGTCTCACGTTTCACAACTTCCTTACTTCGTCTTGATCAGAAATTCTATATCCTTGTCAATAGACAGGATCAATAAACAAGTAGCCGTACAAAAAACTGGACTGGTAATGCAGTGATGACCATTCCAGCTGCCATCGCCATTCTGGATCTGTACCAGGCGGCCACTCATCTTTTCATACCAGCTTTTCCAGTCATTGTTATCTCCAATGATCAATGATTCACCAGTCATCAGGTAACTCAGGAATTCTTCTCCCCCATTATTTCCAAAGCCTGTCACCACATTGTTTTCCTGTGCCTTGGAGGCAGCAGCCCCGCGTATCTTATAGGCAGTAGCGTATTTCTGTGCTTCTGTTTTACTGAGACCAGCCTTTTCAAGGTTGGCTTCATTTACTTCTGCTTTCTGATCCAGCGTACCCTCTTTCTTTGCTTTGTCTATCGTTTCTTTAGCTACCCTCGATTCCTTGGCGCTGGCCCTGGCAGAACCGCTGACGGAATACAGCATTACGCCGGCTGCTTTACCCGTAACCACTGAATTCGTTTTCACATCATAATTCTGCTTCTGGTACGTCCTTGATCTTTCCAATGCTTTATCATCTACTTTGGCGCCCATGTCTTTGGCCCCTTCCAGCGCATTGTTGGCCAGGGCCGATTGAAGTACCGGCGCCCAGCCGCCATCTTTCCAACCACCATCATTGTCCTGCGCCTGTTGTATTTTCCCCACACATTTTTGCAGGGCACTTGTTACCTGATCTTTAAGAGGATTGTTCTTATCCATGTAGTGAAGCGCATTACTGAAGAACTGGGCGGTAAGGATAACATCAATATTCTTCCCCAGCTTTGTTTGCGGTTGTGTATTGGTGAGGGTAGTAATATTCACCATTTGAGCAGACGTATTGTCTACTGCTTTTAACAGGAAGCCAACTGCCTTCTTCAACTGAACAGCATGGCTGCCATCGAAGGGCTTTTCATCTGTTCGTAATAAAGCCATACCCACCAGCGCAGTAGTGGCAGGGTCGGCCTGCACCGCATGTGGATCGAGCACATTCTGACGCTCGTGCGTGCCTGCGCCCCATCCTCCATTTTGTTGCTGCGCCTGCATCAGCCAGCTGAGCCCGCTGCGCAACGAAGCATCTATCAGTTTACTATTGACCATTACCTGGCTGGTATCAAAGGGAGCCAATCCCGTAAGGGTAAGAAAAACACAGGCTTTTTCGGGGGTAGCACAGGCTATTGTTGGTTTAGCCGGTTTGTTATTTTCATAACGGGGAACAAACGCTACGAGGGCAATGCAAACGACTACTGTACATAGTAACAGCAGCACAATTGGTTTGGATTGTTGTGTCATGGCCACAAATGTATTTGGTGAAGAAAAATGTTTTACCAGTGGGCATCCCAGCGATGTGAGAACGCCCGCCAGTAAAACACTGAGATGTGATCACTTTCCTGTTTACACAACTGGCAGTTTATAACTTTTGTTAAATTTTATTAATAAGTAGTCTTACCACCTGTTGCGTGCTTCCACCTGCTCCTCCGGTAGCCGTCGCGGAAAAGGCTCTCCCATCTCCTGAAACCCAGCGTTTTGGCTTCCTGATATTTACACATTCCGGTTAAAGTATCTTTTACTAATTTTATCGGCCAGTGGCCTTCATTAAAAACATACAGGATAACGCACTGCCAGACAAGGAACTGGTAGAAATGTTTAAGACTTCCGGCGATCTGGAGGTGTTGGCCATTCTGTTTCAACGTTATATGGACCTTTTGTATGGTGTATGCCTCAAGTACCTGAAAGACCCGGAGACTGCCAAAGATGCTGTAATGCAGGTATTTGAGGAGCTGGTACAGAAGTTGCCCAAACACCAGGTAGATAATTTCAAGAGCTGGCTGTATACCCTGGCCAAGAATTACTGCCTGATGCAGCTCAGAACGCCCAAAAATCTGAAAACCACCGAATTTAACCCCGACAGTATGCAATCCGGGGAAGAAATGCATCTGAATGGTGTAATGCTAAAGGAGGAAAATCTCCAGAAAATGGAACGTTGTCTGGAAACCCTTTCAGCTGAACAAAAAGTGAGCGTGGAGCTGTTTTACCTGCAGAATAAATGTTACAAAGAAATTGCAGATATAACAGGATTGGATTGGAATAAAGTGCGTAGTTACATACAAAACGGACGAAGAAATCTGAAAATTTGTATGGAAAAAACAGAAGAAGTTGATAAGTTGATAAAAATAAAAAGTTAGTCATTTCATTCATGCCTGGCACCGACCATATAAAACAGTATTCAGCAGCAGATATCCAGCTTTACCTGGATGGCAAAATGTCTCCTGCTGAAATGCATGCCCTGGAACAGGCCGCATTGGATGATCCATTCCTCGCCGATGCCATAGAAGGCATGCAGGAAACCCTGGTACACCACGATGCTAACTTGATCGAAGCCCACCTCTGGGATATTCATCAAAAAATAGAAGATAGAACCCGCAAGCAATCATCCGGAAAAACACGGGTCATCGCCTTCCGCTGGTGGCAGGTAGCTGCTGCGGCAGTGATTGTGGTTACCGGCAGTTTGTGGGGGTATAATTATTTCCAGCAAAAGGCAAGCGCTGTTGCTGCACAGGATCAACTGGCCATAGCCAAGCAGGAATCATACAGGAAAACGGCCCCGGCAGTAGACAGCTCCCCTGTAGCAGCTTCCGAACATGTACCTTCAACTGCTGCCCGGGAAACCAGAGATTCTGCTATAGCAGACCATTTTACCCAGGACCAGCTAAGCAGCAATATCGCAACTCCAAAAGCAGAAAAAAAATCACTGCCATCAGGGGACTATAAAATAACAACCAAGGAATTAACCAGGGCAAACTATCAGGCAGCCACCGTTCCAGATAAAACATATGACTACCAGTCAAATTCGGGTAATGTAACAGGCTGGCAGGCGGACAGATACAATTCGTCTGAAAGCAAAATTGATAGTGCAAAACTCGGCGTAGCCCTTCGCCAGCTTAAAAAGGACAATGCCGTTGTTACTTATAACAGCAAGCCTACCGATAATACTACTTTCAATAAAGTTTCCAGTTATAGCAATAGCGTAGACAAAGTGCTTAAAAATAAGCCGCTTGATTATGAACAGATCGTGGTTTCTAAACCAGTGCGGGATACTACTTCCTCCTATGCTTTTTACACCAAACCGCGTGAGCAGGAAATGAACAGGTCGCGCAAGGAGTTATCAGAAAAGCAGGCCAAAAAGAATCCCGATGCATTGCTGAGCGGCTTTATCAGTGGGCGTGTAACCGACCAGTCCAACAACCCGATATCTAATGCTTTATTACGCGTAGAGAATAACAGGGACTTCTTTACCGATCAGAAGGGACAATTTAAGATCCCTGTCAATGATTCGATTGTGAATGTGGCCGTGGGCGTTTCCGGTTATTATACACAGAATTTACAGTTACAAAACAATACCGATAACAATATTGCCCTCAATCAGCTGGGCGTAAAAGCGCCTAATCCGCAGCTCAATGGAGCAATAGAGAATAAATCTTTGTCACTGGACAGCATGTCGCTGGCAGACGGCAAGGCCAAAGCAGTTGCCCTTAGTCGCACCAATCTGGATCTGGCTGCGGCTACTGCACAGCCCCAGTATGGCTGGCCGGCATACCAGCAATACCTGGAAAAGAACAAAAAACTACCTGCCGGCACTCCTGAACCAGCGGGTACAGTAATAGTATCCTTCCAGGTGAATAAAAAAGGAACCCTGTCTGATTTCAAAATAGAACAGTCACTCGGCAAAGTATATGATGAGGAAGCCATCCGCCTCATCAAAGCCGGCCCTTCCTGGAAACTCGCCAATGGCCGCAAGGCAAAAGCTACAGTGATAGTACATTTCTAACCTTCTGTATAACTAAACTTTCTTCACAGGTATTATCGGTTACCTTTGCGAAAATTAATTGCCATGCGCAAAATCATCAACGTATTAGCCTTCACGCTCATTACAGCGTATGCCGGTCATGCACAGTTAAAAACCCCGGCTCCTTCTCCTACTCAAACCATTAAACAGGATTTTGGATTGGCTTCTATCGAGCTATCCTATTCCCGCCCCATTATGAAAGGTCGTAAGATCATGGGCGATCTGGTACCCTATGGTAAAGTATGGCGCACCGGTGCCAATCAGGCCACTACCCTCACCTTTGGTGATGAGGTGACCATTGGTGGAACCAAAGTGCCAGCGGGTAAATATGGTCTCGTGAGCATCCCCGATGCTACCAGTTGGACAATGATCGTTACTAAACAACTCGACATTACCTCTCCTGCCGCTTACAAGCAAGAGAATGACGTGGTACGGGTAAAGGTCAAATCACGCATTGTTCCCGCAGCTGCAGAGTCATTTACCATGCAGTTTGTAAATGTAACATCCAACAAATGTGAATTACAGATCCAGTGGGATAAGACCGTTGTAAATCTGCCTATTGCCACTGATGTTGATTCCAAGGTCATGGCTCAGATAGATCAGCAGATCAACGGTGATGGCGACGAAGCCAAGAAGCCCTATTTTAATGCGGCTCTGTATTACCTGGACAATGGTAAAGACCTCAACAAAGCTCTGGGTTGGTTTACCAAAGCGGCAGACCAAAACCCTAAGGCTTTCTGGGTATTGCACCAAAAGGCCAATTGCGAGGCTAAACTGGGCAAAAAGGCTGAAGCCATAGCCAGTGCCAACAAATCCATTGAGCTGGCCAAAGAGGCTAAGAATGACGATTATGTAGCCCTCAATAAGAAGCTGATCGCCCAATTGACCGCGAAAGTTCCTGCCAAAGCGCCTGCGAAAGGATAAGAAGTCGGAAGAGTCCGAAAGACGGGAAGTCCGGAAGACCGAAAGACTTGAAAACCGAAAGTCCGTAAGTAAATTCGAAACTGATCGAATATACTTACGGACTTTCTGACTTTACTGACTTCCGGACTATACCGCCGGCTCCTGCTGACTCAGGCAATGGAAACTTCCAAGTCCCCAGATGATCTCCGTAGAATCAATACCTACTACAGTACGATCGGGAAAACATCCCTGGATGATCTGCAATGCCTTATCATCCTTATCACACCGGAAAGTAGGCACAATTACCGATTTATTGGCAATGTAAAAATTGGCATAAGAGGCCGGTAAACGCTGGTCTTCATACACCACTGCATCGGGCATAGGCAATTCCACAATGTTCAGCTGTTTACCACTCAGCAGGCGCAAGCCCTTCAATTGTTTCAGATTATGCTGCAGCAGGTCGTAGTTCTCGTCCTGCTTATTGTCTTCTATTACTGTCAATACCGTGTCCTCATTCACAAAACGTACCGTATCATCAATATGTCCGTCCGTATCATCCCCAATGATGCCTTCGTCCACCCATAGTATTTGTTCTACTCCGTAGTAGTTCACCAGGTATTCTTCTATCTGTTGCTGGTTCAAGTGTGGATTTCGGTTAGGATTGAGCAGACAGGCCGTTGAGGTAAGGAGCGTGCCTTTTCCATTGAATTCTACCGAGCCGCCTTCCATTACAATACCGGGATGGTATACCGGCAGTTTAAATTCCTTACCTATCAAAGTAGGGATCACATCATCCAGGTCGAATGGCGGATATTTATTACCCCAGGCATTGTAGCCCCAATCAACAATTACCTTCTTTATATCAGCCTGGGGATTGATCAAAAACGCCGGACCATGGTCCCTGCACCAGGCATCATTCGTAGGGTGGATATAAAACTCTACCTGACTAAGATCGGCGCCGGCTTCCCGGATATATTTAAGCGCAAAAGCCTGCATCGCTTCATCCGCCACATTGATGCGAACTTTTTCACTGAGCGCCAGCTCCCGGATGAATAAGCTGTAATAGGGATAAATAGCGTCTATTTTCCCCGGCCAGGAAGCTTCCTTGTGCGGCCAGCTAAGCCAGGTAGCAACATGTGGTGCAAATTCTGCTGGGAAATAATAACCTAAGCTTTTAGGTAAGTCCGAAAGTCCGGGAGTCTGAAAGTCCGGAAGATGACTGCTGTCTGCGCGTAACTTGCTCAAACTAATTATTTTTATTAAGTGAATATCTTAATGAATTAATCATCACCAAAATCTCTTCACACATCTTATAAATTTTATCGAACTCTTGATCACAGAGATATTGCCTTCTTTTGGCAAGGTGGAGACACCCCACAACTTCAATGTTCGATCTTAAAGCGATACCTAAAAACCTTGCAAACTCTGCATTTGATTGTCCGGTTGATCCTTCAGCAATATTTAGGGATACAGAGTCTGCGGCTCTTTTAATTTGCGATGTCAAGATGTACAATTCTTCTTTCGGGAATTTCCTGCTTAATAGATGTACTTCATCCGAAAGCTCTAACGATTTCTGCCAAACAATCAATTTTTCAAACTTAAAAGACATACACAAAGTGGTTTAATTATTAATAAACCAATCAGCTGCCTTTTAATATATCAAATTCAGATCAGATGCTTTCCTACTTCCGGTCTTACGGTCTTCCCGACTTCCGGACTTTTTCCAACTTAATCTTCGTCTATAAATCGTTTTGTGATGGGCTGGTAAGAGTCGATACGACGGTCACGCAGGAAAGGCCAGTGCGTGCGGTAGCGATCTGTTTTCGCCAGGTCCAGTTCCAGTACCGTGACTTCCTCCTGGTCATGAGATGCCTTGTACAGCAGCGTGCCAAAGGGATTGGACACAAAAGATCCTCCCCAGAATTTCATGGCGCCGTTTTGCTCCAGTCCTACCCTGTTCACACTCACCACGTGTACGCCATTGGCTACCGCATGACTGCGCTGAATCGTTTGCCAGGCATTGTATTGTTCTGTATTCGTAGCTTCATCCTGTGCCGTGGCCCAGCCAATAGCTGTAGGATAGAACAGAATCTCCGCACCCATCAACGAAGTGATGCGGGCAGCTTCCGGGTACCATTGGTCCCAGCAGATCAACACCCCAAAAGTGGCAAATTTGGTTTTGAATACCTTGTAACCGAGATCGCCGGGCGTGAAGTAAAACTTCTCATAATAGGCAGGATCATCGGGTATATGCATTTTACGGTATTTACCGAGGTAACTTCCGTCCGCATCCAGCACAGCCGTTGTATTGTGGTAAATACCCTGGGTTCTTTTTTCAAATAAAGAAGCGATGATCACTACCCCTGCTTCTGCCGCTACTTTACCCAGCGTCTCTGTAGAAGGACCCGGTATCGGCTCAGCCAGTTTGAAGTTGTCATAATCTTCCACATCACAGAAATAAAGTGATGTAAACAATTCCTGCAGGCAAACGATCTGCGCACCTTTGGCGGCCGCTTCCTTTACTTTTTCGATCGCCTTTTGCAGGTTCTCTTCCTTGTTCGCAGTGCAACTCATTTGCACCAATCCTACTTTTACTGTTGACATGTTAGCTCCGTTAAAAATGAAGTGCAAAAATAGATTATTAGCGGTAAAGTCGGTAAGTCCGGAAGTCGGAAAAGTCCGGAAGACCGAAAGTTAATACCGGGAACAAGACGCAAAATGATAGGTAATAGTTGCCCGGGAAGTTAGCGAGTCCGGAAGGCTGTAAGCCCTGAAAACCGAAAGTCCGTAAGCATGTTCGATTATTACGAAGATACTTACGGACTTTCCGACTTTACTGACTTTCGGACTTCTACCTACGCCGCCCTGCCCATTTGCTTTAAAAAGGCTACATGCGAAGCAACAGCATACCGTACCCGGGGATACTCGATGTACACGATGCCATATTCCTGACATGCCTGCCTGATGATCTTGCTGATGGCAGGATAATGTATGTGCGATATTTTAGGAAATAAGTGGTGTTCTATCTGGAAGTTCAATCCGCCTACCAGCCAGCTTACCAGTTTGTTGTTGGTAGCAAAATTGGCAGTTGTCTTGATCTGGTGTACAGCCCATTCGTCTTCCATTTTATTCGTCTTTTCATCGGGCATGGGGAAAGCCGTATGCTCTACCGTATGCGCCAACTGAAATACCAAGCTCAATACCAGGCCGGCAACGATGGTGAAGATCAAAAAGCTGATCAGCCAGGAGGTGAAACCCACCATGTATATTGGCAACCCCACAAAAAGGAATAAGTGGAATACTTTGAAACCCCAGAACACGAGGTGGTCAGACAGTTTCATTTTCTTTAATGGCATGGCGCCAATCTTGCTTTTGAAGTATTTCTGGTAATCCAGTACGAATATCCAGAAAATGTAAAGCAAGGAATAAAGAAACCAGAAATAGATATGCTGATACTTGTGTAAACGATACTTTTTCTGCGTGGTGCTCATGCGCATCCAGGGCTGAATGTCGATATCATCATCTACGCCATCTACATTGGTAAACGCGTGATGGATCACATTGTGCTTCACATTCCACATGAAATTATTACCGCCGAGAATATTGAGCGAAAGCGCTGCAAAGGAATTGATCCATTTGTATTTGCTGAAACTGCCGTGTGCTCCATCATGCATAACATTAAAACCAATGGCGGCAACTACTCCACCCAACAAAATACTTTCCAGTACCTGAAATACTACGCCAGGTGTAAAAAATACCAGGTGCACGTAGATCGCTAAAAATGCTACCATCAGGATCACCGCCTTCATGAAGATGGGATAATCACCGGTTGTAGATTTTCCTACTTCCTCGAAGTAAGAGCTAATACGCTTTTTTAATTCTGCGTGAAAAGAATGGGGAACGTTTGCAAACTTGGGCACTGACATGAACGACTATTTAATATAAATGGTTGGCAAAGTTACGCTTAACCTACTAATAAACGCGTAAAATTGTGCAATTGATGTGCCGAATTCGGGAATTTTAGCGTGACGCTAACTTTGATGACAATTCCGGGACAAATGAACGTAAGTCCGGAAGTCGGAAAGTCCGGAAGAACGCAAGCCTGAAACACTGTGAGACAGCAAGTCATGAGTCCGGAAGACAAAAAAGCAGTAAGCGTTTTTGACTAAATCGAAAATACTTACCGACTTTCGGACTTTACTGACTTTCGGGCTAAGTTTCTACTTGTACCAGCGCATCGAGATTACGGATGCCGATCTTTTTTTCGCTGACAAATCCTTCCGCATATTTTACCCCAATACGTTTGCCCAGCATACGTGCCCGTGCAATTACACTGTCTAAGAAATCGGGAGAGGAGATATAAGTTTGTGGCTCTTTATTGTCAGCGCCACCCGGGAAGAATTGGGTAGAATAAGCTTCAATCGATTTCATGCGCTGCTCAAACACTTCACTGATATCGATCAGGATATCAGGCTCATGAAACCAGTCTTGCATATAATGCAACACATACTTCGGGCGCCAGCGTGCCTGCGGCTCACCTTTCGCATCTTTCGTCTCTATTTTGATAAGTCCGGAAAGAAAGCAGGCATCAGCAATGAGATGTCCGGCACGACCATGATCGGGGTGGCGGTCATTGAGGATATTGGCAATTACAATTTCCGGCTGATAAGTGCGGAGCGCCTGTATCAACTGCAACTGATGCGCTTCGTCGTTGCGAAAAAAACCATCCCTCATTTTGAGGTTATCCCGCATATGTACGCCCAATACTTTGGCAGCAATAGCCGCCTCTGCATACCGCGTTTCAATAGTGCCACGGGTACCTAGTTCACCTTGCGTAAGGTCGAGTATACCCACTTTTTTACCCAGCTTAATCTCATTGAGCAGTGTACCAGAACAACCCAGCTCTACATCATCCGGATGTACGCCGATAGCGAGAATGTCTAATTTCATACCTGATTATTGCAATTAAAGCGACAAAAGTAGTAAAACACGAAAGAAGCTAAAAGGTTTGCACCCACTGAATTAAAGCATTGACTTCTGCCGGTGCGCCATTGATGCGAATGGATGAACGTTTTTTACCCAACCGCACCACGACCAGTTTTTTCTGCGGGATCACGATAATATATTGCCCCAGGATACCGCGGGCATAGAATATTTCAGGTTGGTTGGGAACAATCCACCACTGGTATCCATAATAATCGCAGGGATGGCCCGATTCGTCATTGATAAGGCAAGGTTTTATCGAAGCCTGGTAATAATCTGGCGTAATGATCTCCTGGCCTTTCCATCGGCCACTATCCAGCATCAGCTGCCCCAGCCGGGCAAAATCCCGGGCATTCGAATTAAAGCAGCAATACGCTTTTTCATGCCCTCCTGTATGGTCCGTACTCCAAAGCGCCGGATGTTCTGCGCCCAACGGCTGCCAGAGTTTTTCAGCAGCGTAGGCACTCAGTGATTTGCCCGTAGCCTTCTCTAAAATAAGCCCAAGTAGTTGGGTATCACCGGATTTATAGCTATGTAGCGTGCCCGGCGTATGGATAATCTTAACCCCGGTAGCTGTAGCATAGATATCACTGCCATAATAGGCTTCCGTGGTCACCGAAAGCGGATTGGAATAGGATTCATCCCAATCACTACCGCTGCTCATCGTGAGCAGGTCAATGATCTTTACGGCAGCTTTGGGGCCTGTGGCAAACTCAGCAAGGTAATTGCCTACAGGATCTTGCACAGAGTGGATCTTTCCTTCCTTGATGGCTGCCCCGATCAACAGGCTGGTAATACTTTTGGCCACCGAAAAAGAACCCGACCACGACGAGTCATTGTACCCCTCATCATATCCTTCAAACAGCAGCGAATCATTCCTGATCACCAATACTGCCACCGTGCTCAGCTCCTTCATCATTTTCCCCAGGCTGTCCGGCATATTGATCGTATTGTAAGCTTTGGCCGTATCCCAGGGTTGGTGCACATCCGTGGTTACCGTATTGTTCGTGAACTTCTTATAATCATCAATGTCCGCAAAGTTGTACCACACCGCTTTGAATAGGTAAGTTCGGCCGCTGGCAAGAGCGTAGATCGAAAAAACAGCAATGATCAGCAGAATAGTGTACAGGAAATAACGTGCAACCTTTTTCATGTAGCGAGCGCTTTAGGAAGAAAGTTACAGAATAAACATCTGAATGCCATCTGCTGTTATAGAATGTGCTCATTTGGCTTTTTTAGCATTTTCGAGTAGCTTCGCTGGTCTTTTGAGCAATAAAGTGTTCATATTCAGAATTCTGAAATCTAAAATCGTACATCACATATGGCATACGACGTAGTAGTTCTCGGTAGCGGCCCCGGTGGATACGTGGCAGCTATCCGTGCCTCGCAGCTGGGTTTTAAGACCGCAATTATTGAAAAAGAAAGCCTGGGAGGTATCTGTCTCAACTGGGGATGTATCCCAACTAAAGCCCTCCTCAAGAGTGCCCAGGTTATGGACTATATCAACCATTCTAAGGATTTTGGTATTGAAGCCTCTGGTACACCCGACTTTGCAGCCGTTATCAAACGCAGCCGCGGAGCAGCCGATAAAATGAGCAAGGGCGTTCAGTTCCTCATGAAGAAGAATAAGATTGATGTATTGATGGGTTTTGGTAAACTCAAAGCCAAAGGCCAGATAGAAGTAACTGCTGCCGATGGTAGCAAACAAGTAGTAGAAGGTAAACATATCATCGTGGCTACCGGTGGTCGCAGCCGCGAGCTGCCCAACCTGAAGCAGGATGGTAAAAAAGTAATAGGTTACCGCGAAGCCATGGTGTTGCCACAGCAGCCCAAGAGCATGATCGTGGTAGGCAGTGGCGCTATTGGCGTTGAATTTGGTTATTTCTATAGCAGCTTAGGTGCTAAAGTAACCATCGTAGAATTCATGCCCAGGATCGTTCCGGTAGAAGATGAAGAGATCTCCAAAGAACTGGAAAAGAACTTCAAGAAGAAAGGTATCGATGTATTGACCAATGCTGAAGTAACCAGCGTTGATACCAGCGGAAGCGGGGTTAAAGCAAAAGTAAAAACAGCCAATGGTGAAGTAACCCTCGAAGCCGACATCCTGTTGAGCGCCGTAGGTGTTGCTGCCAATATTGAAGGCATCGGCCTCGAAGAACTCGGTGTGAAGACCGAGAAAGGCAAGGTCGCTGTTGACAAATACTATCAAACCAATGTACCCGGCATCTATGCCATCGGTGACTGTGCTCCCGGCCAGGCCCTCGCACACGTAGCTTCTAAAGAAGGTATCATCTGCGTAGAGAACATCGGTTACAACGAAAAGAAATACAACCACCAGCCCGAAGGCCTGGATTACAACAATGTACCAGGTTGTACTTATTGCACCCCTGAGATCGCTTCCGTAGGTTATACTGAAAAGCAAGCTAAAGAAGCCGGTTATGAAGTGAAAGTGGGCAAATTCCCATTAAGTGCTTCCGGTAAAGCAGTAGGCGCTGGTCATACCGAAGGTTTTGTAAAAGTGATCTTCGATGCCAAATACGGCGAATGGTTAGGCACCCACATGATCGGCTACAATGTTACCGAAGTGATTGTCGAAACTGTAGTGGCCCGCAAACTGGAAACTACCTACCACGAAGTATTGAACAGCATTCACCCCCACCCCACCATCAGCGAAAGCGTGAAAGACGCTATTGAGGCGGCTTATGGTGAAGCGATACACCTGTAAGAAACAGAACAGTACAAAATACCAAAAGCGATTCCCCAACCAGGAATCGCTTTTCTTTTTGAGTATGCACCTTTATTATGATTATTGAGTTTTTGTTATCATTTGATCCCCCGCCTTTTTACCGGGAGCTATCTGCCAGCCATCTGCAAGCGTCAGTTCCCATTCCCCGGTTTTAATAACTTTACTTCCCTTATTTGTATTCGCAGGCAGAGCCACATACAACAATCGCCAATCTTTCATGCGGGCATCTCCCGTTACCACCAGCCGCCCCCAATCATCAGTAAGTGTCATCGTGGGGTATACTGTTCCCTCCTCACCCAGTGGAAAAAGCGTATTGGGATTAAAAGAAAACCGCATGCTTTTACTAAGCTTCAATTCCAGCACAGGGCCTTGTACCAGTTTGGCCATATACACCGCTTGCTTCGCTATCCGTTGTTGTTCACGTACTTCTTCTTCCTGTGAAATGGATGAAGAATATTCCCCCTTTGCTTTTGTCACAGCCAGCTGCATTGCCAGAGAGTCAGCCAGCTCCATACGGCCAGACTGAACAGCCGGCACCTGCAGCTGGTATTTTCTGATCAGCAGGTTCGGGAAATTATCTTTTGTTGTGATATCCCGTTGCCAATCTGCCTGCTTTTGCGAAAGCAGCATACCATACAAAGGCCCTGTCAGATACGCAAAGGAGCGGGCAAAAGAAGGGTAACTGGTAGTGGCACTATCTACAATTGTCGCCAGGTATCCCGGGTCTTTTATGGCGATACCGCTTACATATACCCCGGTAAATTCCGCCAGCCCTTCATTGAACTCCAGGGCTTCTTCCAACGCCTGCGCTTGCGGAAATAAACGGTAGCGCCATTGGCGAAACAAAATAGCCTGTTGCAGGTAATGCTGCCGCTGCTGGCCCACAGGCTGGCGCACTGCCGCTTTCAGCGCTTCCAGTTCCAGCCTGAAATAAGTGCGCCCTTCCCTCGTATTCAGGTGATCGCAAACCGGGCTTTTCGTAGGCAATCCAAGCTCATCCTGTATACGATGGAACAGCTCATGCGCCATCAGCATCACAGCCCGGTCTTTATCCGCAGGAAGCGGCAACAACATCATCGTCCATTTAACACCTGCCCAGCTAGTAGCCGTATTGGCAATACTAACAGTCAGGGGCAGCACACCTGTATAAATACCTCCTGTAGCCTTCAGTATACCTGCTGTATCGGGCCCGTTGGCGTACACCTTGCGCGTGGCGGGCTCTACAAACAAAACCGGTCCGGCCAGGTCCTTATTCCACAACTTCGCTTGGGGAGTGGCACATACTGTCCGGATAAGTTCAAAATACCCTTGTACACGCGTCAGCAGGCTATCCGGTGGCTGCGCCGCCGCCCTCATACCGGGCAAAGCAAAAAGCAGGAACAACAAGCGATACTTCATACTATTATTTCCTGCAAAGTTTGGTACTACAGCCTTGCGCAAAAAGTTTATTATAGCAAAGCTGTCATTATTTATATCTTCTGCAACTGGTTGCAGTTAATCCCGTAAACCGGGCATTACATATAAAAAAACAGCGGCAGATTTGCTTAAAATTGTATTTTACCAGTATGCGAAAAGCAGTCCTGCAAATAGCATTCTGGATCGTTTTCTTCCTGGGTTGGCAACGGGTAGTATATTTCTATATCGATAATGTGACCAATCGTTTTCTTTTTACGGCTTTTGATGTAGGCCAGGTAATACTTCTCTTTTACCTTACCTATTCCATCATCACCCCTCAGTTATTTTCCCGCAGAAATAAGATACTCTTCCTGCCCGTATTACTGACTACCGTTTTAATAGTCGGTGTGTTCTTCGTGTACACCATGCAGTTTTTCCTGAATCACCGCCTCGTTCCCATCCACTTTAACTTTTTTTGGAATTACAGCGACCTCGTAGCTAACCGTTACATCATAGCTTTGCTGGGCGCCCTGGCAGGATTTATAGGCAAATTGTCTGTAGAGTGGTTCCAGGCGAGGCGGAAAATCGAAGAAGCCGAAAAGATAAGGGTAGCCACAGAATTAATGTATCTCAAAACCCAGGTCAACCCCCATTTTCTGTTCAATGCCATCAATACCGTCTATATACAGATTGACGAATCCACAGAGGCCGCCAAACATACCCTAAGCTCCTTCTCCGAAATGCTGCGGTATCAGCTCTATGAATGCAATCAGGAAAAAGTACCCATCGAAAAAGAAGTAGATTATCTGCAACATTATATAGGCCTCCAGCAGATGAGATTGGACGAACGTTACCAGCTAACCTTTACCTATGAAGCCAGTTTACAAGGGTTTATCATTGCCCCGTTTATACTCATCCCATTGATTGAGAACATGTTTAAACATGCTTCCAGCAAAGGTAAGCCCACCATTATCAGCGGAGCATTGAGTTACAGCAATAATCAGTTAACTTTTCATGGCATAAATACCAGAGACGACGACCGCGTTGCGTCAAAGGCCGGGGGTATTGGACTCCCCAATATGAAGCGAAGGCTTGAACTGATCTATCCTGATCGTCATTCATTGACCATTAAAGAAACCAAAGACCTGTATGAGGTATGGCTGACAGTACAACCAATATGATCATCTCCTGTCTCATCGCCGACGATGAACCCATCGCCAGGATAGGTATGCAAAAACTGGTACTACAGGCTCCTTGCCTGCACCTCATAGGCATGGCCAAAGATGTAACCGAAGTGAGTAGCTATCTTGCCCAAACAAACGTGCAACTCCTCTTCCTCGATATCCAGATGCCTGGCATCAATGGTGTTGATTATATTAAAAGCCTGGCCCGGCCGCCCAAAGTGATCTTTACCACCGCCTATTCTGAATATGCCATCGCCGGCCACGACCTGAATGTAATGGATTACCTGCTAAAGCCCATTACACTATCCCGCTTTCTGAAAGCCGTGAACAGGGCAAAGGAATATTTTGCTCTGGCAATGCAGCAACCTACAGATAACAGTAAAACCATTCCCGCCAATTATCTTTTTGTAAAAACAAATCGCCAGTTGCAAAAAGTGCCATTTGAGGATATCCTTTTTATAGAAGCGAGGTTAAACTACGTGGTTATCCATACCCTCACCCAAAAGATCATTACCTATTCCTCGATGAAGCTGATGCAGGACAGCCTGCCCGCACCCTTTTTCCTGAAGATCCATAAGTCGTACATCATCTCTACTGCCATGATCAAAAGCATACAGGGGTATGAAGTTACCATCGGCACACATACCCTGCCCGTAAGCAGAACACACAGAGAAATGTTGATGAAGATGATTAACAAGTGAGCTAAAATGCAAAAGCGACTCCCTTACGAGAGCCGCCTTGCTGGTTGAAGTTGGAACGACAACTATTTAAATTCCCTGCGCTTGTTTACTACCAAATACTTTCTTCAATATCTCTGTGGTACGCGCAACAGGATCTTTACGGATCTTCTGCTCTTCCAGACCTACCTGGAAAAAAATACCATCCATCGCCTTGCCCGTTACAAAGGCGCTTAGGTCGGGATTGATTTTATTTGCAGCAAAACGATTGTAATTCGTAAATACATCCGACCAGTATTTCGTAGCACCTACTTTGCTCAGCGATTGTTCGATGATCGGGCGGAATGCTTCTGTCAGTTGCGCCGTTGTTTTTTGCTTGAGATAATTGGTGGCTGCAAAGTCTCCTCCTTTCAGGATACCCAATGCATCCTGGATGCTCATCGTCTTCACCGCATTGATGAAAATGGGAGCGGCAGATTTGGCAGCATCTTCTGCTGCGCGGTTTACAGAAAGAATGGCTTTGTCTACTAAGCTGCCCAATCCTACATCCCGGAGTGTTTTTTCAACTTTCTGCGCTTCTTCAGGCAATAAGATCTTGATAGCTGCATTCTTAAAAAAACCATCCAGCGAAGACAATTGATTGGCAGATTGCTGCGCTCCAACTGACAATGCTTCTTTTAAACCCGAAACAATGTCAGCATTTGTCAATGCTCCCGTGTTTTGTCCGTAATCTTTGATAATTTGCTGAGCTGTTTCACAGCTGTTTAGTAAAAATGAGCAAAGGATTAAAGTGTAGATCGATTTTTTCATCAGGAATAATTTGAGGGCGTACAGATTACCGATTAATTTTGTTTTATGTCAAACACAAACGTACAATATTCTGCTTGCTTTTTCCGTATGTGTGTGGGCAAATTAATGAGCACTTCCAGAGCTCAGTTTTTACCAGGATCATATGACGTTGCTGTGCCTGCCATTGTGTTGTTAGTCCTGTCTGCGGTTAATAATTCCAAATTTAGTACCAGTATTCTATAAAAGTACCGTTATGCAGATCTCCATTTGGGAAAAAGAGAGTTTTTACGCACCGAAAGATATTATTATTGTTGGCAGTGGCCTGGTAGGATTGTGGAGCGCATATTATATTAAAAAACAAAATCCGAAGTGTTCCGTCGCAATCGTTGACCGGGGTATTATTCCCACCGGCGCCAGCACCCGCAATGCCGGCTTTGCCTGTTTTGGCAGTGTGACCGAATTGCAGGAAGACTTCAACAAAATGGGAGAAGATAAAACCCTCGAATTAGTCAGCATGCGTTACCAGGGTTTACAACGCATACGCAAGGTATTGGACGAAAAACTGATAGATTTCGAATTATGTGGCGGCTATGAATTAATTGCTGCTCAAAATGCACCCGGCATGGAAGCCCTTGAAGAAATGGTAGCCGGCGTCAATAAGAAATTGAAGCGGGCCGTTAAAACAAGTCAGACTTTCAAAATATCAGACAATAAGATCAGCGAATTCGGCTTTCAGCATATCGCCCATTTATTGGAAAACAAGCTGGAAGGATATTTACATTCCGGCAAACTCTGCCAGGCCTTGCTGCAACTGGTACAATCCATGGGCGTCATTGTCTTCAATGGCGTGGAGATCACCCGCTTTGAAAAAATACTCGACAAGATCGTATTGTACACCAACCATCAACTACGATTTACAGCTTCCCAGATATTGATCTGCACCAATGCTTTTGCCAAAGAACTGCTGCCCAAACTCGATATTATACCAGCCCGTGGCCAGGTACTCGTCACTTCCACCATTCATGGTTTAAAACTCAATGGTACTTTTCATTATGATGAAGGCTTTTATTATTTCCGCAATATCGGCAACCGCGTACTACTCGGCGGAGCCCGCAACAAAGCCTTGCAGGAAGAGCGTACCACAGAAATGGATACCACCAATACCATCCAGAAGGAACTGGAGCATTTTCTGTCACATTATATATTACCTGGTAAAGAATATGCCATTACAGACCGCTGGAGCGGTATTATGGGTATGGGATCAGAAAAGATGCCCATCCTTCAGGAACTATCGCCTAATATCTTTTGTGCCGTAAGAATGAGCGGTATGGGTGTAGCCCTCGCCCCCATTGTAGGCGAGAAAGTAGCAAAGATGATGAAGGGATAAATCCCCTTTCCAGGCGAACGCACTCACAACTGACCACTCACAACTCATTATCTCGTCTTCAACACCTTAATTGTTTGGGAAGTTCCTTCTACCCGAAGGAAATATATACCATCAGGTAAATGCTGAATATTGATCGGCGCATTCCCTTTGGTTATCTTAACCTGCATAGCCAATTGCCCCAGGTGATTGCGCAATGTGACCATTTTACCCGCCAGTTCTCCGGCAGCGCCACCATCAATCGTAATAAAAGTAGTAGCCGGATTAGGGTATACTTTGGTAGTGATCTCCGCTACAATAGCAGGTTCTTCTATGGGCCTGGTAGGGGGTGGCATTCCCGGAGTGCCGGTGATTGCATTCGATGACAACAGCGAATACCGTGCACCACCGGGAGAAAATAAGCTTCTCATCTTGTCGCGTTGGCCCAGCGTAAAGAGGTTGAGACAGGCATCATCTGTAAAATCCATGTAATTATTGTACATGTTGCCATAAGGATTGTTTTCACAGGTCACCACCACCCCCGTAGGACAATTACGTGTGGCGCCACGTTGGGGAGGCGTATCATCTATATGATCATCTCCGCAGGAAGCATCACCCCATATATGCCGAAGGCCCAGCCAGTGACCAATTTCATGCGTTGCCGTACGTCCTTTATTATAAGGAGCACCCACAATACCCGTAGTTCCAAAAGCCTGCGGTGCAATAGCTACTCCATCAACTGCCTTATCGCAACCAAGCACACTGGCATAGCCCAGCAGTCCGCCTGCCAGATTGCCCACCCATATATTCAGGTAATTTTCAGTATCCCAGGCATCTGCTCCTCCTTTATTGGAAAATTTAATACGGTCATCAAGACCATACATCAGGATCGAAGTGCTTCTTCTTGTAATGCCTGTAGTGGCCTTGCCGGCTGGATCGATCTTTGCCAGTTCAAACTCTATCTGGCAGTCTGCCGCCAGGTGTTTAAATACAGCAGGAACATTGATCGTATCAGCATTCAGTCTCCGGAAATCCCTATTCAATACTTCCAGCTGCGATTTGATCTGCGCGTCGCTGATGTTTTGGTAGGAGGCATTATATAATACATGCACTACTACCGGTATTTTAATCACCGCAGGCATCGGCGAGCCCGTGCCATTGAGTATGATATCACTTTTGCTATAAGATTCAAGCGCCGCCATCTTTTGTGCCAGTAATGGATCAGCCTGAAGTTGCTGTTGCAGGTACTCGTATGAAGCACAGTTGCGCTGGGCCTTAGCAGCCTGACAAGTCAACAGCATTAAGTAAGCAAGTACTAAATGTTTCATGGTAACGACGTTCTTTCTTTGCGGCTGTCACATAGGTGGTGGAAGTCGTTTTCATAAGGACTTGCTTGCTAACAAGAGGGTGGTGTTATTCAGATAGGAAGATGGAGGATATATAAACAGGTAAAGCGCATGCTATGATCGTATCAGCATGTAATTACCCAAATACATGGAAAATCACAATACATCAAACGATATTGGAACAAGACAGTAAATCGCAATAAAAGATAAAAATGACTAACTGGTCCACAGAGTTACCTATTCATTGAGCCACTCCGGATGGTGTAGAAATAGGAAAGGAGGAACATTGGTGAGTGGTGTTCAGACGATAAGCTAATGTAAAGTAAGTAAAGGTTTTCAGTAAATCAAAGCACTTTACCAAAATTTTCAACCACAGATGCCCTTTCATGTGGCGTCAAATTGTATTTTTGGGCCTTTGACGACAGTCTTTTATGAAGAAAATCACCTACATAGCGTTTGCAATCGCCATTACAGCCTGGGCCTGTGGTAATAATGACACAACTACGCCCGATGTTCCCAATACTGGAACAAACGAGGCCCCGCCGCCCGTTATTCCCTTTACAGTAGTCAACAAGCTTCCCCACGATACTACCTATTTCACCGAAGGGCTGGAGTTTCACAAAGGCCAGCTGCTCGAAAGTTCCGGTGGCAATGATGATGGCAGTCCCTACCCTTCAGAATTTGGAGTGGTAAACAGGGAGACAGGCAAAGTAGTGCCCAAAGCCAAACTCGACAGGTCAAAACACTTTGGAGAAGGCATCACCGTATTTAAGGATAAAATATACCAGCTTACCTGGCAAAGCGGGGCAGGTTTTATATATGATGCACAAACATTCAAACTGCTCAAAGAATTCAAACTTCCTACCCGCGAAGGCTGGGGATTGACACATGACAGCGCCTCTCTCATCATGAGCGATGGCACCAGCAACCTTTATTTCATCGATGCCGATTCCCTGCGCGTGAAATACACAGTCAATGTAATTCACAATGGCAGCCCCATAGGCAATATCAACGAACTGGAGTATGTGAATGGAGTGATTTATGCCAACAGATGGGGCGACACCAATATTCTTAAGATCGATCCCGTATCCGGCAAAGTTTTGGGCCAGCTGGACCTTTCCAATCTCGACAAAGAAGCAAAATCAGTCTATCCCGGTGCGGCAGAATTAAATGGCATAGCCTACGACAGCACCACCGGCAAACTATATGTTACCGGCAAGAAGTGGCCCTTCTTGTATGAGATCAAAATACAATAATTAATGTCAGGCTGAGCCTGTCGAAGCCGTCTAAAGGAGTATGTCGAAGGACGCTTGTGAGGTTCGAAAGCCTTCCTTGTTGCCTCTTTGCCTACTTTCCGATCACATAGATCAGCGAGCTGCATTTTTCCCGCTGCCCCCAGGCTTTTGAATTCGAGACCAATCCACGCAGAAAGCCCTTCACCATACTGGACTTTCCCGTTTTGTATCGCTCACTCAGCAGGCTTACATAAAAGCTATCGAACCACATGGGTATCGTACTCTTTACCGTAAGGCCATGAGGCGTAAGCAGCGTACGCATAGAAGCCGGAGAAAAATGATACAGGTGCCTGGGCACATCATAAGCAGCCCAGTATTCCCCATAAAAAGCAGCATCGTGGGAAGTATAATTAGGTACTGCAATGAACAATACCCCACCTGGTTTTAATAATACTTTCAGTTGGTCGAGATATTCATGGAGTTGATGCACATGTTCCAATACATGCCACATCGTAATAGCATCAAAATGACCAGGAGGTAGTTTAAACAGGTCACTCGTATCCTGCAAAGCAATCCGGTTTTGTTCCAGTGCCCGTTTACGCGTGTCTGCATCCGGTTCCAATCCTGTTACCTGCCAGCCCGCCTCGCGCATAAAGCCGGCAAAAGCACCCACACCAGCTCCTACATCCAGCAGGTTGCCCGTTGTACGTTTGGTGGCAGACTGAACCAGCTTCTTTTTACTGTTCAGCGTGTAATTCCGTACAATATGGTAAAGCCTGTTGACAAGCCCCTTGCTTGTATTGGTGTGTGAGATGTAATTTTCTGATTGATAATATTTACCGATCGCGGCCTCAGCCGGTATATCCTGAGTAAACCGCAGGGTGCAGGCATCGCAATGCCATACTTCAAAAATGTCCTTTGATACCGTATAATCTTTTACAGCCAGTACTTTATGTATGGCGTTGGCTTTACAGGCCGGACAATGCGTATAGTGAACTGTTTCCATTTTTTCCACGGTTGCAAAGAAAGGAAATTAACGGGAAACATCAATATGCTGCTGATTGCCCGTATTGGCAGGAGAAAAACCATTATTATAGAAGTGGAAGAAGATCGCACTTAAAGCGATCGCTGCAATAATGAGCGCATAGATCCACCAGGTGTTCTTTTCAACCGCCTCTTCCTCAGGCCAGGCATTGACAGTTTCTTCTGTATTGATCTCCCGGGTTACTTCCCGGTCGCCCACCAACATCGTATGCTGCGTATTGCTATGGATCACCCGCGTAGCCGGTGAGGGCTGCTGCGACGAAGGAATGGCGCCCGAAGCTTCGAAAACAATATCACCCGAAACATCCTTTTTCAACGCCCCTACCCCTTTCCATTCCACCACCTCATCCGTACGAAGCCGGTTACGCAATTCGTAAGCCCACTCATTGTACCATTTGATCGCCTCATAATCTGCAATGTCCTTTTGCTGCGCCAGGTACGTAAAGAACTCTTTATCAGGAGCATCAAAATACTTGTCAAACCGGAAATGGTACGAAGGAGGCAGTATCTGCTTATTGATAAAATCCGTTTGCGCCGGGATCCGTTCAATATAAACAGTCCCCAGGCCCGGGATACTTATACTTTTATGTTGGAGCAAATAACTGGTCAGCGCTTCTGTCATATTCCGCAGGTTTTAGCGTTGCGAAGCAACAGTTTTTCCATGGGAAAAACAAAGAAAAATTACCATCCCCAGACTTCCCGTCTTCCGGTCTTCCCGTCTTCCGGACTTCTTCTCTACTTCTGATTGAAGGAATAAGTGATCCCACCCAGGATATTGAATCCGAATACCTGGTATTGATTCCAGCGTTCGTATTTATTATTGAGGATATTGTTCATCTGCAGCCACAGGTTGAAGTTTCTGGTAATGCGAAACTCGGCCCCTGCATTCAGGTCAAAGCCGGCGCTGCTTTTATAAGCATCCCCGTTCTTGGCGCGGTAGCGTGGCCCGTCCCAGGCCCAGATATCCGTATGGAACCACAGGTCTTTCATCATTTGCCAGCGCAGCCCCGCATTCAATTCAATGGGGATCAAGCCCCAGGCTTTTAATTCCTGCTCTACTTTCGTAAACCAGTTGAAGTTAACAGCCGCCGAAGCATTGAATTTTTCTCCTATATTATACCCCACTTCCGTATGCAGGTTTACCGCATTGATCTGTGGTTCGAAAATCGTATTGAACGTTTTGCCATCCACCGTGTCATTTACAAATAAGGCCATGTCCGTAAACTTCTGTAGACCCACTTTTGCCGAATAAGTGAAATGCCCTGCTATCGTTCCTTTAAAGCCCGCATAGCGCTCTTCCACCCGCGTATTCATCAAAGAATCCGGCTGGGCCAGCCAGGGGTTGATAGAAGCCAGCCGCTGGTAAGAACCTTTGAGGAAATACCCGATCCAACCCAGTTGCAGCGTCAATTGCTTGTCGTTAGTAGTGATATCAGCCATCAGGTTAGGCAACAGGTTAAAGCGCTTATTCTGCCAGCTGGGTATCGCACCGCCATGAATGTACAGGTTGGGCGTTTTGTACAGCACCGCTGCAGCCACCTGGTACAGGTTATTATTATCTGTGAACTTACCACTGCTCTTGTCTACCGTATAATTAGTAAGGTCTGCCGTAACACCCAGTTTGAAAGCAAACTCATCTCCAAATGATTTTTCCAGCGGCAGGTTGAGCACCGTATTCGCTTCACGCCCCTTGATATTGTGGTTGTCACCAAATACACTTACCCGCAAACTGGGATGATAGCTAAGCCCAAACTCCGTTGGCTCCAGATTGCGGAAATGCACTTTTCCTTCAATCGTCTGGAAACGTTGACGCAGATCACCCTTGGTAAACACCAGCGTTTCCGGCTGATAACCATAGAGGTAATAATCATTGCTGCTAAAGCCAAGCGTACCATTCCATTCCAGGTTGTTGGAGGTTTTATAAGTAGCTGCCGCCCCTACATTGGCCAGACTGTTCTTTTGAAATTCTTTATCCCCTTTGGAGTTGTAGTAATTGGCAAAAACATTGAAGAAGCTGCTTTTTCCATCTCCAAAACTGAAGCCTGCCTTTACATACGGCTGATGCACGTTGCCAATACCAACTTTAATATAATTGCTGTACTGCCAGCCATTGAGCGAATCCATTTGCAACGCTACCGGCTTAAGCTCCGCAGGCTGGTATTGGAAATATAAATTTTGTACAGGGATATTATAATTAAGCGCTGGCCGCGTTGTATCTACCAAAGGAGGTGCCGCATTGAAGTTGATCTTCGCAGCTTCCCTTAATACTGGCTTAAAGGTGGAAGTAATATCAATCGTTTTGCGTTTGGTAGTATCCTGTGCCAGGGCGTTGATCCCCGCCCCCAGGCAACAAGCACTGATCGCCACTACTTTTAAAACCGATGTATGATTCATCTGCAAGTTGATTCTGTGTTGTTAAGTTTGATTCTCCTGAACTTGTCATTTCGAGCCCTGCCACACGTCGCTGCACCTCCAACCATTCCACAGGGCGAGAAATCTGTTATCGAAGCAAACGGCTCGTAGCTCAAAGCTCGCAGCTCGTAGCTTTCTTCCTACTCCACTTTACTTCCCTTCTTCTCCGCATCAGCTGTTTCTTTCAGCTTTCTCTCCGCTTCCTGCCGCAGTTCTTCTATTTTAGCATTGTCCACCACACTCTGGTAAGTGGCCTTGGCATTGAAATAATCCTGCTCTTTGAAATACACATCCCCCAGTAAGATATAAGCTTTCGTCACCCAGTTTTCATAAGATCCCGCCTTATTGATCACTTCAAAAGCAGCCTTCTCAGCATCCTGCAAACGGTTCTGTGCTAAAAAGCTATTCGCGATCTCATACCGGGCTTCTGCGCCGTAGGCCGATTTACTAAGCGATACCACCGAACGGTAGGCAGTAATAGCCTGCTCATATTCCTTCGCATTCTGGTGCGACTTGGCAATTGCCAGGTTTGCCAACACTTTATCATCCGTACCAATACCCTTCTGGTTCAGCAGGTCACGTGCATTCGTTACCGCCTCATTCCATTTTTGCAATTGGTACTGGCTACGCAACAACCCACGCATCGCTTCCAGCTTGTTTTCCTGCGTAGAAGCAAAATCTTTCAGCTTCCCGAAATATTTTTCTGCTTTCACATAATCTTTCAGGTCAAAGAAATTGAGACGTGCAGCGTTGACCAGCGATTTCTCACCAAACTTATGCGGCACCCTGTCCGCCAGTATTTCATACCCGGCAGCAGCCTTGGGCCACTCTTTCTGGTTGAAATAGATCTCACTCTTATAATAAAGCGCCTCCAATGAGTTTTTACCTTCGGGGAACTTCGCAAGATAATCTTCAAACTTCCTGGCAGCAGCAGGGAAGTTGCCGTTGTTGAACTGTACTTCTGCTTCCTGATAAGCGAGTTCATCTTCCTGCGTGCCTGTGATCTCCTTACCCATCGTACGGGCAAAATTCACGTACTCACTCGTTTTCCCCTGCTCGATGTAGATGCTCCGTGCATTCTCCAGTGCAGCATCCGCTTCCGGAGAATTGGGAAACTGCTTCAGGATAGCAGTATATTGATTCAAAGCCTCTGTATTATTGTCCAGGTTATAATATGCAATACCCATTTTCAAATGCGCCTTGGGCTTGAGCGATGAATTCGGATCACTCACTACATTTTTCAGGTAGGGAATCGCTTCACGGAACTGCTCATTGGCCAGCAGCGTTACCGCTACTTCCATATTGGCATCCGCTACCAGGCCCGAAGTAGGATATTTCCGGCTGATCGTAGACAACAGGTTGATCTTTTCTTTTCCATTCCCAACACCCGCGATCATCGCTTTTTGGAATGTAGCATAATCACTCGCCGGCCAGGAATAGTCCAGCACCTTGTTATACATCGCTTCCGCTTTCTTGTAATCACGGCTCATATAATAACAATCTGCGATCCGTACATAGGCATCCTGCTCGATAGCGGGGGCATTGATCTTGGGCGAAGCAGAAGCTACCTGCTCAAAAAATCCCTGTGCCTGCTTATAGTTCTCTTTTTTCAAATAACTATAGCCCAGGTTGTATTTAGCATTCATTGGATTCACCTCGCCATTCACCACAGGCGTTTTCAGGTATTCAAAATAATACCGGATCGCATCATCCAATTTATTCAGTCTGTAAGAGATCTCTCCTTTCCAAAACAGCACAAAAGGCAGCACGGCGGTGTTGTTGGGATCAATTTCCGCCCGTGTAAGCAATTCCATGGCCGTTACCAGCATGCCGTCATTGGCCAGCTCCGTAGCACGGCCATACAATATTTTAGGATACAGACGACGGGCATTGGGAGAAGGCGATTTCACACCTTCCAGCAAAGCCAGCGCATCTTTATAATTGTTCGTATTCGCCAGCACACTCACCATCAGTTCCCGCGCTTCATTGTTGTATTCAGATTGCGGGTAGGCCTGCGTAAACTTCTGCAGTTCCGTCAGCGCCACATCCTGGTAGCCGAGTTCATAAGAAAGCTTGGCATAATTGTACATCGAGATCTCCTTCTGCTTCGCATTACTGTTGTTGGAAGCTCCGATCAGGAAGGCATTGCGCGCATTGGCTTTCTGTCCCGTTTTAAGGTAGGCATCCCCCAACAGGTACATAGCGTTCTGCGCCAGCGAATCTTCCTTGCCACTCACCTGCTTAAAGCCATCAATCGCCTTCGTCCAGTTAGCAGCTTTATAATAACAATAAGACAGCTCATACACATCTTCCCGGCGCACCTTGTCCGACTTCGTTACATAGGCTTCCAGGTAAGGCAATGCTTTGGCATATTCCTTCTTTTCAAAATAGGCATGTCCTACGATCTGGCGCATTTCCAGATCATAATGCAGGTTGCCCCTTTTCAGTTTATTTTCAGCATATTCCAGCGCCTTGTCTTTCTGGCCCAGCGAATAATAAATATTGGCTACATAATAAGGCACCACCTTACCATAATTGGGATGGTCTTCCACCACAGCAAAAGCATCCAGCGCATCCCGGTACTTTCTATCGTAGAATGACAGGAAACCATAGTAATAGTTGGCATCAATATAGTTGGGATCATCCTTCATTTGACGGATCGCATCAAACATCGGCTTGGCCTTGTCAAACTGCTTATTCGTGAAATAGGCATAGCCCAGGTGGAATTTCATGTCCGCTATCTCGCGGTTCGTGAGGTTGGCAATATCAGCCTTCTCGTATAGAGGGATCGCTTCTCCATAGTTTTGCTGGCGGAAATAATACTCAGCAAGGTGGAAGCCCATCATTTGCGTGCGTACCTCATTATCCTCCAGGTCAATAAAGTTTTTAGCCTTTTCTACCGCACTCACCTCATTTTGCTTGAGGGCACATACGATCGTATAGTACTTTATCTCCTGGTAAGGGATCGCCTGGTTGGTAATGTCCGGCTCACGCTGTTTCAACTCCAGGTCTTTGAGCAAAGGATAAGCCAGGCTGTATTGCTCCCGTTGGAAATACTCTTTTGCCTGCTTGTAATTGGCCTGGGGGTCGTTGATGAAACGCGTTTGCTGGGCAATAGAAAAATGGGAAAGACCAAGAAGAGCAATAATAGCTGTCGATTTTTTCATTCCCTGCATTTTTAGTCAAGTCTGTTTTGTAGGGGGAGCAAAAAAAATTACGAATAACGAATCGGATTTTAGTGATAGTCTTATTTCCAGTTCGGCATTCGTAGTGTTTCTGTTGGCTCCCTGCTGGGTTTTTAACGTCGTAAAGTTTCTAATTATTTTATGTTCAACCAAAGATCGTTCCTAACACTGTGGATAAGTGCAAGGATTAACAATTCTTTTTGATAATGCATGGCAAAAACAAATCCATTATTTTTGAACAAACATCCAACTGTATGAGTAAACTATTATCCACCAATTACACCAGCGGCGCCTTTAACTTTGGCGCGCTGATACTTCGCCTCTCAACGGCAGGACTATTGTTACCACACGGATACGATAAGCTGATCCACTTCGCAAAGTACAAAGGACAGTTTATCAATTTCATGGGTATAGGTACAACCGCTTCCTTGTCATTGACCATTTTTGCTGAGCTCTTTTGCAGCTTATTCGTATTACTCGGACTAGCTACCAGGCTGGCAGCCATTCCTCCTGCTATTGCTATGTTTGTTGCCTTATGGAAAGGCCACAACCTCGATATCCTTGGCAAAGGAGAACATGCTGCTTTATTCATGTTTGGTTTCATCGTCATTTTGATCATTGGACCAGGCAAAGCCAGCGTCGACGGAGCGATGGGTAAATAAGCAACCACAGTGAGTTGTTAAACTTTTGATCAAAGATTAACAACTCACGTCTCCTTTTTTGTCATTCCGACCACAGGGAGGAATCCGTTATCGAAACATAACTTGTCCCGCTCCGCGTGATGACTCGAAGCAAACGCATTGCCGATTCTCGATTGCCGACTGCCGCGGCATTCGTAGCAAGCGATTCACAACTGACAACCCACAACTCACCATGTTCATCGCCGAGACCAACATACGTGTACGTTATGCAGAAACAGACCAGATGGACGTTGTCTACCACGGCAATTACGCCCAATACTTTGAGGTAGGCCGTGTAGAAGCCATCCGTCAATTGGGCCTTAGCTATAAGGATATGGAAGCAAATGGTGTCATGATGCCGATCGTAGAACTGCAAAGCAAGTTTCTACGACCGGCCCATTATGATGATCTGCTTACTATAAAAACCATGCTAAGGGAGTTGCCGGCCGATCACCGCATCGAGTTTCACCAGGAGGTGTATAATGAGCAGGGGAAATTGCTGACCGTAGGCCGCGTAGTATTGTATTTTCTGGATATTAAAACAAGGGCCAAAACCACCATGCCCCCTTCCCTCCGGGAAAGCCTCGCCCCCTTCTTTGTGTAAACCCGGCCTATCACCCAGGCCACAATTCCACACACTGTCTTGTTTTTCTTTCCAACTTCCCGACTTTCCGACTTTTCCTTAATAATTCCTTAATCACCAAAGTTTAGCAGAAGCCATTTAAAACCATTTCTTTGTGGCACCAACCTACGAAAAACCACCAAGTCTGGTATCACTGAAAAACCAAGAGTTTCAATATCCTGAAAAGCCAAAGCATCAAGTCCTAAATCCAATTTAAGTCCAAAGAAAAACCGGATCCAATCCATCCAGGAAAAACCGTTTCGACCGTCCACAAGTCCTTTGAAAAACATCCACCGCGGATGTTTTTCTTTTTTCATTTCGTATCTTTAAGTACACAACAGTTCTTTCAATACTCATGGCGCATTTCCACCTTTTCGGGCCTATCCCGAACTATTTCGCCCCCGCAACTTCCAAAACAGCGGTTTATAACGACCTCATAGTGAGGTTATAACGACGTTTTAGCGACCTTTCAGCGACGTTATAGCGACCTTATAGCGATATGCCTCCGTATATCATTCATAGATAAGCCGTTGCACAGCCGTGTGTCAGCCTACTTAGCCCGGAGCGCTCCCTTTCCCCTGGTCAAACCATCCTTTCCTGCCCAGGCTATCTCTAATCATTGATTATCAAACACATACTCTACTTTAGTATAAAATCAGCAATCCTTTTACCCAACTCCGGAGCAATGGGCAAGGTGGGGTCACTATAGGTTTTGATATTCGCCTGCCGGTCCCCCTCCACTATTTTGAAGATATGGTTCATGTGATCGATAAGCACCAGCTCCGCCCGCGTATTGGCAGTGGCAAGACGCCTGGCATCCTCTACAGAAACCTGTATATCACTCGTGCCCTGTACAATTAACACCGGAATAAGCAGGTCTTTGATGATAGATTGCGGATCATACCGGAACCAGGAGATCAAATAAGGCTGCACCGATGGCCTGAATAGCGACGCGAACATCGGATTCACGTTTTTCACAAGATGGCCGGCAGCTAAACTATCCAGGATGGGAAACGCCATATCCTGTACCTGCTTAGGCTGAGCCACCAACTGTTCATGAATTAACTTATCGGCAGACTGTCCCGCACCCGCTATCGAAACAAATTTATGCGCCTCCTTGGCCGCGATCATCCCAATCAACGAACCTTCACTGTGCCCGATCACAACCACTTTCGAAAAACGTTTGTCCTTTTTCAGCAGCTCTATCCATCCTTTTGCATCATTCACATAATCATCAAACCGCAACTCCGATTCCACTTTACCCGCCGCTGCACTGGCGCCGATACCCCGCTTGTCATACCGCAGCGTAGCAATACCCCGCTCCAGCAAAGCAGCAGAAAGCATTTTCAGCGAATTCCTCTTCATCACCGGATCATTGCCATCCCTGTCCGTAGCTCCTGACCCTGCAATGATCAGCGCCACCGGCATGCGCTCCCGTTTTACCGGCACACTCATTACCCCCTCGATATTACCGGATTTTGTTGCCAGCGTAACCTTTGTGTCAACAAAGGAAGTATCCTGCCCTGCCGATGCCTGCGTTGTGAAAGCTGCCAACAACAACACCAGACACAAGTGAATGCACTGTTTCATAAACCTGGATTTAACTTTATAGGAAAATAATTACTGCGCCGATGACTCCTTTCTGAATGCAATAAACGAAAAGCCAACAGGCACCACGATCAATATGAATAATATAGAGCCTGCTACAATAAGCAGCGGCATATGACTTCTGATGAGAAAAGAAAGAATAATGATCAACACACCCCCTGCCATCCAAAGTCGCCCGCCCAGCCAATGCGTCTTCTTCCACACTTCCTCACTTTCCAGCGTCCACGGCGTCCGGATACCCACAAAGTAATTGGGCCTCAGCGCCTGGAAATAATTACCCATCATCGCCAGCATCAAACCAATGAACCCAATGAGCCATTGTGGATTCTCCATACCGCCCACCTTGCTGATGTACAGCAGGTATACCGACAATCCACTCATAAATACCGTAAGCATAAAACGCAGCCCCTGGTATTTACCTTCCATTTGCCGCAACTTCCTTTTCGGATCAAGAGCAGGAATGATCAACATCACCAGGTAGGTGCCCAGCACCATGGCGCCAGGAATAAACAACAGCGTAGTCTTGCCCGACCAGTCATTCGCCTTTCCCGCTAAATCAAAATGCGTAGGCACCTGCTCCGGCAATTCCTTCCAGATACTGGCCAGGTACACATAAGGCAATGCTATCAACACCCACAACACCAATTCCCTTACATATTTATTCATGATCTATTTTTTAAGGGTGAGTATGTATCGAATTAGATCGTCCACAACCGTAGTATTGATCGAATAGAGGATAAATTGTCCTTGCCTCACCGTAGTTACTAGTCCCGCCCGCTTCAGTTTGTCCAGGTGATGCGAAATACTGGGCGCAGTCATGTCAAACTTAGCAGCGATATCTCCCGCCGTCATATCCCGCTTCCTCAATAACTTGAGTATTTCCCTGCGCGCAGGATCATTAAGTGCCTTGAAAACATCATTCATGGTACCGCCTGTCTATTTATATATTTAGACAAATGTCTAAATATTATTTGGGAATAACAAATCTATATAGAGCGTACAAAAAAAGGGGCCATCCTGGTGGCCCCTGCGCTTTTTCTTTCAACATCACTTCTTTTTCTCGTAATTAAACATCCAGCGGATCCCATACTTGTCCACCACCACACCAAACATTGCTCCCCAGAATCGCTCTTCCAACCGGTCCAGCACTTCCCCACCCGCCTGCACAGCTCCATAGAAAGACTCAATCTCATCCTGACTACTGCAGTTCACACAGATGCTGATATTATTGCCATGCACATGTTCCTTGTGCACCATGTCCGTTCCCATAATCACCAGCGATCCCTTTGTTAGTGCACTGTGTAAAATATGGTGGTGTATCGCAGCAGGACATTGTGATTCCATCGGCGACCCTTCCACCGTTTGCAGCGTAAGTTCTCCGCCAAAACATTCCTTGTAAAAGTTCATCGCTTCCCGGCACTTGCCATTGAAGCCTAAGTAAGCATTTGCTGTTGTTGACATCGTATTGTGTTTTATGATGATCACACAAACTTAGAAGCATTACTCCGCCCGGGTCCATAGCAATTGCGACAAACTAGCATGTTGATTGCGACAACCAATTGAGTTAATTTTAGGCTATGAAACATATATCGCTACTTGTTTTGAAAGATGCCACCGTTACCAGTATTGATGGCACTTACCAGATCATGTCACGCATCAATGATTTTCAAAAATACCAGGGTAAACCACCCTATTATACGATTGAGATCGTGGCTTTGGAAAGCCACACAACCATTAATCATGGTTTATATACCATACAATCCAATAAGCTGTTAAAAGAAGTATCCAAAACAGATGTAGTGATCATCCCCACCATTTGCGGCGACTTCAACAAGATCATAGCCGCCAACAAAAATTACAGCGACTGGATCATTCAACAATACCACAAAGGAGCAGAGATCGTAAGCTTGTGTGTGGGCTCCTTTTATCTAGCTTCCACCGGCTTACTCGATGGCAGAAAATGCGCCATCCATTGGGCAGCCGCCAACGAATTTAGCAGTATGTTCCCGGCAGTAAAACTGATCACCGATAAGATCATTACCGATGAACAGGGCATCTACACAAGCGGTGGTTCTTACTCTTACCTCAACCTGCTATTGTATGTAATAGAAAAACACCTGGGCAGGGAAATGTCCGTGCTGGCCGCAAAGATGTTCCAGATCGATATTGAGCGAAAGACACAAACACAGTTTGCCATCTTTGTAGGTCAGAAGCAGCATGGAGATGATGCAGTAGTCAATGTGCAGGAATTCATAGAAACCAATTACCAGGAAAAACTAACCGTAGATGAACTCAGCGAAAAGAATGGCATTGCAAGAAGAACCTTCGAAAGGCGCTTCAAAAGATCAACCGGTAATTCAGTTATAGAATACATTCAACGTGTAAGAGTAGAAGCCGCCAAGAGACAATTAGAAGCCAACCGGAAAACCATCAATGAAGTAATCTATGAGGTGGGCTACTCCGATGTAAATGCCTTCCGTACCGTCTTCAAAAAATACACTGGTCTGTCTCCCATCGATTATCGCAACAAATACAAATCATAGAATCGCCTGCCAGCGATCTCTGCAAATAAAATGGGTGCACCCTTTACAGGCACACCCATAAATTAATTTTCTCCTGTTTATTGCAGACTGAACTCCGACAGAGCTCTTAATTTGAAATTCGTTTCGCCGCTTGTTTGTATCGCCTTCAGCACATCACTGATATCTGTTTCCACCTGCGTATATATTGTTTTACCATCCTTGAGCAACAGATCAGGACTGGTATACACCACCCGCTTAAACGCTTTTAAGGCCTCTGAAGCATCATTATAATTTCCTTTCTGAACTTCCGCTTGTAGTTTGTTGTACGACGCAGAAACATCAGGTATATTGAACCAGTCATCCCTGCCTATCGACGAAGATATCTCGAATACCATGTAGGGATAATCTTCAATTGGATCACCCGCTTTATTTACCAGTCTGTAATCCGCTTTATCGATAATAAGCTCCGATGCATCGATATCCTTTTTATCCGCCCTGATAACAACGAAATAACCTGTTTTTACCTTATCCAATTCAAGGTTTAAGCCAATTTCCAGTATCGTATCATCCCCGCTTCCTGTGAGCAGCGCAATGCCATCCTCCAGCGGCTTTACATAAGGAAGCGCAGTGCTGATAAACGATACACCACCCAATGTTGACATACTCGACAAGAGATCTATAAACGGCGCCGCCAGGTCTGCTTCTTTAATAGAAAAAAGCCCTACTTCTATTTTTACATCTCCTCCCCGGTATGGAACCGGCCCCAATAACCTCCGGTTCAGATTAACCACCCTGTCAATCCTGGCCCCATCCAGCTTCTCCAGGTTGCCGGGCGTGGTAACATAGTTAAAGCTGGCGGGCTTGCCTGTCAGATGCGCCACTTCAATATGACTGTGCACAGTGGCATAAAACTTTGAAAGCCCCTTCCGTACATTTACAATCCGCATTGATTTAAGTATAATGTTCAGATACTCCTCATTCGGTTTTAGAATCTTCGATACTACCGTTCCCGGCGTATTTTCCACTGGAAGCTCCGAATAAAACCAATCCTTCGTCCTGCTCTTGAAAATGTTTCCAAACCAACCCATAGTGTAAGTTTTAGATGTATTAAAAAATTAGATTGTGTGCTTTAAAAACAGAAGCAGCCCAGATCCAGGCAGAAAACTCCTTCACAGCATTGATCTCTGTTCTGTAAAAAGAAAACCCTAATACATTCCCCGAAGAATCAATTAATGCAGATCCCGAATCACCGGGATTGGTGATTGGGTTCGTAAGCACCTTTACCTGGTTGAAAGGCTCCGTATACAAAATATCCTCCGACCAGCCAATTACATGCGTACCCGTTTTCTCGCCTTCCCGGTTAACGAAAGAACAACTCTCATATTCCCTGGGCGTAGTTCCCTGCAACGGTCCGTTGGCATTGAGCAGGTCAGCTATCTGCGACTCAGTAACATCCAGTTGCACAAAACAACTATCACTGATATTGTGCACCGAAATAACCGTACCTGCTATTCCATTGATATTAACCTTTGTCTTGCCTACCTCAACATAAGAATTCGGAAAACAATGCAGGCAAATCGTAACACCAAAAACACCTTCCCGGTTTTTAGTATATACCCCGGCCAGCGACCTGAAGTTTTCTCCGGGATTTAGAACAACCTTATGTGCTGTGGCAGGATGAAGACAGGTATATATCTTTTTAGGTGGTTTGCAAATGATCATGGGCCATGCTGCATTCGTGATCCCATGTTGCAATACCACCGGATTGATAGCATTGAGCATTCCATCATCAAAGGCCCCCTTTTCATAATTGGCAAATCCACCTGAATCAAATGGCATCACCCTTCTTGTACCAAAATTAAAATTACTGGTACGGGCCATCGTATTATTCATTTTGGATCGCCAGATACCATAACCCGAATTGATCGACTTTTTTGTATTATTCTTTGAAGCATCAATTTGAATGACCTCATCAGAAGTGATCGTAGGATCAAATACCAGCAAACAGTACCTGTTATTTCCAAGGCACAGTATATACTTTTCGAGGTGATTGCTTAACGAAGGAAGACCGGAAATACCCTTCATTGCTTTAGGGTATAGTTTGGCAGAAAGGTCGGGCGATTCAAGCAGTGTTTGCCAGGCCGTGGTTACCAGCACAGGGCTGGCATTCTCCATGCCGCCAAAAGCATTGTTCACATTATCAAACTTCGGACTGTCCCATAGATCTCCTGATTGCCCTGTAGTGCCCAGATAACTATTTACAAAATCATCAAGTTTCATTTCATACCGTTTACATTCATCAAAGCGAATACAACAGGGCCTTAACGGCACTTTAGCTTTACAGAAGCCCCCCCATGTCCCGGCATAGGAATGCCATGCTGAACATCAGGCGCTAACTAATCATGGAACCTGTAACCGTTAAAAAAGGAAATTAAGGAAATTGCGGTTGGGATCAAGCTGACAAATATCAAAAACCACCGGGCCCGGCAGCGTTTAGCCGCCATCAGAGCATTGGCTCATGACCCTAAATTATAGTATTTTTCCTGCATTACAATTCCGGGTGGGAATACCAGCTAGAAAGGATATTGCATAAAGGCTAACGATCGCTCTTCAACTTAATAATCTTTTCCTGTATCGTATCCTTCTCCGTTTGTGTTTTGGCCAGCGACCATGCTTTCTCCAAATGTTCCCTGGCCTTTTTGTTGTCGAGCGTACTATACAGCTCACCCAGCAGAATAAAGTAAAAATGATTACCCGGCAGGTTCAATTGTTCTGCCGCCTCCAGCGCTGCCTTCCGTCCCCGCGCTTTGTACAAAGCAAATACCCTGTTGAGCGCCACCCCGGGAGAATAATTGGCTTGCAGCAACAGATCATACAACTGCAATATGCTCCCCCACTTCTCCTGCGTATCTTCTTTATGACAATGCCAGCGGGCAATACCAGCCTCCAGGTGATAAGAGCTTATTTCCAATCCCTCCGCCGATACATTCAGGAAATAATCTCCCTGTTCGATCAGCTCCTGGTCCCAAAGCTCCTCATCCTGCTGCTCGTACAAGATCGGACTGCCCGAGCTATCCTCCCTGGCCGTAAAGCGCGATGAATGATAACACATCAAAGCCATTAAGGCGTTAGTTTTCGGCAGGTTCGTATTGTCAAACTCCGTAAGCATCCGCCCCAGGCGCAACGCTTCCAGGCAAAGGTCTTTCCGCAATACCTGGTTTGCGTTTTAGAGTAATACCCTTCACTAAACAGCAGGTAGATCACGTGCAGCACATTGTCTAGCCGCTTGATGATCTCATGCTCCGGAGGCAGTTCCATCTTTATCTTCTCCCCTCTCAGCTTTTCCTTAGCCCTGAATAAGCGCTTGTTGATCGTTTCCTTATTACTCAGAAATGCCTCCGCAATTTCATCGATGCCAAAACCACACAGAATACGCAAGGCCAGCCCAATCTGCGCCTCTCCCGCAATAGCAGGATTGCACACAGCAAAGAGCATTTGCAGCTGACTGTCTTTGATGTTCTGCCCCGAAAAATCCGGCTCATCCATTCCCCCTTCCTGTTCCACCCGGATGGCAGGAATTACTTTCTCTTCCAGTATCTTACTACGCCGGAAATGATATAACGTCTTTTGCTTCGCCACCACATACAACCAGGCCGTGGGATTATTCGGCATCCCCTTCATGCCCCACGACTCCGCAGCCTGCAAAAATGTTTCACTCACTATATCTTCTGCTATTTCAATATGCTGTAACCCAAATTGCTTGCTGATAACAGCCACCATTTTGGAAAACTCCTGCTGGAATAATTGCTTGAGCGATTCGTATTGATTTTCCATATGAATTGTAAACCCTTGCTTATTCAAAAGCAGGATTCGTTGATGAACCCAAAGTTCGGGATTTCAAATATACTTTCTTTACATGCAACAAGACAATTCCCCAAGAGACCGATAAGAAAGGGAATGCGATGGGAATACAAGACCTTATCGTGTTAATAAACACAGTGAAGTGTATCAAATATTTGGGGGAATGTTAACAGTAAACTATCTTTGTCTACTAAATAAGTAGACTTATACTTTATACCTGTATCAAACTAATAACTATGTATTCCGAAACAACCAACTATCTGCTCAACCGCAGCATCAGTGCTTATCAGCACGGATCAGTGTATCGCTGTTAATTCAATTACTCTTATAGCGAACTATACACCCACAAGGGTCAGCAAAGCCAGCTGGTATAACAGGTCTGTCATCAATGACAAACTTGGTACAATACACATGCCGGTGTTTGAAGGTACCCTCATTTTTTAAACTTTTAACGAAACCGAATGAAGCAACGTCTCCGGATGTGGTTAATGGCCGTTCTATTGCTGCCATTGCACATCTTCTCCCAAAATGCTACCTCTACCATCAATTCTGTGCTCCATGGCAGGGTTACCGACCTCAAAAGCGGTACTCCCCTGGCAGGAGCCAGCATCAGTATCAAAAACACTACCCACAGTGTGGTTACAGATGGGGATGGTAAATTTGTTTTCAGAACTGGCCAGAAACTCCCCTATATCCTTATTGTAACTTATATAGGATACAAACCTCAAACCATTACCGTTACCAAAGAAGATGTGGAAATAAAGCTGGAAGAATTGCCCAACCAGCTCGAAGATGTGGTAGTAACAGGCGTAGCCGAAGGCACCAGCCGAAAAAAACTGTCCTTTGCCCTTACCAAGGTTAGCACAGAACAATTGAACACCGTTCCGGCCACCGATGCCTCCCAATCATTGCGGGGAAAAGTAGCAGGTTTGCAAATCGACCAGGCAGCCGGCAACCAAAGCGCCACCGTATACCTCCGCGGTGCTAAATCCATCAATGGTAATATTGCTCCCCTTCTTGTTGTAGATGGTTTTGTAACCGGTCTCGGCCTCTCCGATCTCAACCCACAGGATATCGAATCCATTGAAGTAGTAAAAGGAGCTGCCGCTTCTGCCCTGTATGGTACACGCGGCGAAGGCGGTGTTATCCAGGTGATAACCAAAAAAGGAAAAGGACTCAACAAGGTCAATATTACCATCGACAATGAATACGGCATCAGTAATGTACAGCGTACCCCGCCCACTTCACAATACCATTTCTATAAAACAAATGCCGATGGATCTTTTGTGCTGAGTTCAGGCAACAACAGGACCCTCGATCTGCAGGACAATGGTTTCTCCCTCAATCAGCACCGGTACACGAAGTACAATGACAACGTAAACAATATACTGAGCAACAACCCTTACTTTACCAATTTCATATCCATATCTACAGCTGGTGATAAATACAACCTCTATGCATCCTTTCAGAACCAATCCAAAGGTGGCATAGCAGGTCCCATTTCTCCCGATACCCGGAGAACCGCCTTACTGAATGTTGGCTTCAAGCCCAACAAGAATATTGAGGCAGAAGTGACCGTGCAGTATTTTAACCGCAATACCCCCTCGTCTTCCCTTTCCTCCAGCGGAGCAGGCTCCGTATTGTATTCAGCACTCCTCTATGAACCTTTTATCGACCTCACCGAAAGACAGGCCGATGGAAAATACGCCTTCAAACCATTTGGCTTCGATATCCAGAAGTTCAATGTAGGTAATCCCTTCTACCAGCTTAGCTATCGTGAATACTCCAATACCAGCAACAATTTCGTGATTGGAGGCAAGCTGAAATACAAATTTTCCAGGAAGATATCTGCCGAAATAAACGGCGCCTTCCAGAATGAGTATGCAGAAACAGAAGATTATTTTCCGATAGGTTTTCAAACCCTTACCGCCGAAGTCACCAGGAACAATGGCTATTATGGCTTATCAACCGGCCGGTCCTTTTCAAAGAACGGACAGGTACAGTTGAATTACAATGATCATTTCGGTGACTTCGACTTTGGTGTCAACCTTAAATCTGTGTACGAGCAATCACGCTCCACCGGCCTCGATGCCTCAGGGTATAACCTCAGTGCACCCGTAAAAAGCCTTGGCGTAGTAGAAGCAGCAACACGTTCCAACTCTTCTTCCTGGAGCCAAACCGTAAACTATGGATACTTCCTCAATCTCAAATCAGCCTGGAAGAATAAAGTATTCCTCGACCTGTTGGGCCGGTATGACCTCAGCTCCCGTTTCGGGTCCGAAGTGGCCGCAGCCTTCTTCCCACGCGCTTCTATAGCTTATCGCATTACCGAAGATGTTGATCTCGGAGTCGTCACCGATCTTAAAATACGCGCAGCTTATGGACAGGCAGGCAGCCTGCCCGGATATGGCGCCAAAGAAAGCAGGGTAACACTTTCCAGCAGCGGCGGTGTTAGCTACCGCCAAAGAGCAAATACCGATCTTAACCGCGCTGTCACTTCTGAATTGGAAGTTGGCGCAGATGCCGTATTGTTTAATCGCATCAATGTACAGGCCAATTACGCCCGCGCTACCAGCAAGCATGATTTCCTCAGTGTTCCATCCTTCACCCCCCTTGATGGTATTGCCGGTATTTGGGATAACCTGGGTGAAGTAAAATCAAACTCCATTGAACTGGAAATTAATGGCAATATCATCAACAAAGGAAAGTTTCAGTGGAATGCCGGCGCCACCTTTAGCCGCATCAGAAGCAAGATCACTTCCATGGGCGATGTTCCTGAATTCACCTCCGGTGATTTTAGAAAAGCAGCAGGCATCAGCCCTTATTCCTATTATGGCTATAGCATCTTCACCAACCTTTCCCAATTGGAAGTAGATGACAAAGGTTTTGTATCCAATGCAGCTGGCGGCACATTAAGACCAGATGACTTCACAGTCAATAAACTTGGATTTGTAGTATTGAAAAGCCAGATCGGTACAGCAGCAGAAGTACCCCTGCTTTACCAAAATGCAGCCACCGGTAATTCAAAAGTGATCGGTGATGCACAAGCCGACTTTCAGGTTGGCTTCAGCAATACCCTCACCTGGGGACCTATTGCCCTCTACACCGTACTCGATTGGAAACAAGGTGGACAGAAATACAATGAAACAGTCAATTACCTCACTTACCAATACCGCTCTGCCTTTACAGATAAAGCTATCGCGGCTGGCCTGCCCCTACCCTTCGTTACAGGCGTATTCAATGCCCAGCAAACGACCGACTATTGGATAGAGAACAGCGGTTACGTTTCCCTGCGGGAAGTATCACTCGCTTATCAATTACCTGTTCAAAAATTAGGCATTGCCAGCATTATCAAAAATGCCAGGCTGTCATTCATTGCCCGCAACCTGTATACCTGGACAGATTTTACCGGTGTTACCCCCGAAGGATGGGACATTGACTTTTATTCCTATCCTACATTCCGCACATTCAGCGGAAGACTTACCCTTAATTTTTAAATACACGACCATGAAAAAGATCGCCTATCTATTCTTATCTGTATATATGCTTAGCGCCTGCGAAAAGGTCAGTTTTGATGACCCCACCGCACTCACCAATGAAGAGGCCGTACAAAAAGTAAGGGACCTCGGATACAGGTTGGTGACCAGCAGCATTCAAACCACCTTTAGTACCACCACCAGCTCAGCAGGCACCCATTTCAGCTTGCTGGCCGATCAGACTACCAACACCAATGGCAACTCCTCCTGGTGGGATTTCGCCAATGAACCACGCCTGCGCCTCAACAACAATGCATCCTACCGGGGAGCCACCACCTGGACCACCTTCTACAATAACTTTTACCAGGCCAACCTCGACGCAACCATCGCACTGGATATTATTGAGGTACAGAAAAAAACCATCCTCGACAACCAGGGCAATGATCGTACTAAAGATTGCCAGGTGGCAGCTTACTTTTCAAAAGGTGTAGCACAGGGATACCTGGGTGTGATCTTCGATAAGGGAAAGATTGTTGACACAGTTGATCCTGCTGCAATACGCAATTTCCCACATTCCTACAAAGAACTGATCGCAAATGGACTTAAACTGATCGATAAGTCTATACAACTGGCAGAAGCACACCCTGGATTTAAGTTCGACTACTTAACAGGTTTTACCATCAACCGCACAACCTTTATTCAACTGGCCAACTCCCTCGCAGCAAGGATACTTTCTTCCCAGGCACGCGACAAAGTGGAAGCAGCAGCACTTGGAGATGATCATTGGAATAAAGTGCTGGCCTATGCAGCCAAAGGTATTACCGCTGATTATACCATTCCTACCTATACAGGTGGTTATTACAACCAGCTTGTCTCCAACCTGGTGCAGCGCAATTCAGATGGCTCCGGCTGGCTGGCGCCCGATTTGAAGCTCGCTTACCTCGCCGATAAAACAGGCAATACACCAAAGTTTTATCCCAGCACTGGTATTCTGCCTGCTATCGAATCCGATGATAAGCGCTTCAATGAATATTTTGGATATACCCCCAGCTTCGGCATTATGCTTGAATCGCGCGGCAGAGGCCTGTTCACCAATTATTTCCGCATCCGCTGGTACAATACCCGTAATACCCTCAATACACCCGGAGCCATTAATCCTTATTTTCTTTATGAGGAGATACGCCTCTTAAAAGCCGAATCAAAATTCTGGCTGAAGGATTATGCAGCAGCAGCCAGCGAACTGAATGATCCCACTGCCCTGCGGATCTCAAAAGGGAAACTGCCCCCCGTAGCAGCTACAGAAGCCGACCTTAGAAAAGCACTGCACTATGAATATGCCATTGAGATCGATGATGCAGGTGGCGCTTTTGTACCCTTCACCTTCATGCGCAGAAATAACCTGCTCATTGGTGGTACACCTACCCAATACCCCCTGCCCCAGTTACAATTGGAATTGATAAAGAATACCGTGTACACCTTCGGTGGCAAAGCCTTTTTTGGAGAAAAGGGCACCTATGGAGAAGTTGCGACCGCTCCCAATGAAGGATGGAAAGCCTCCGAATAAACAATCATAATTCATGAATCATCTTCTAACAATAAAACAGTGTATATGATTAAACATTCGATAAACCCAACGTCCAGAACCTCCCTGGTGATGCTTAGTCTCCTGGCATTCATCGCCGGCACAGTTACAGCCCTGGCCAATCCCCCTAAGGAGCTGATCAAAATAAAAGGAGAAGCTGTTGGCTTCAACAATGAAAAGAAGATCTACCTCCAGCGCTATTACAATAAGATGTTCTTTGTAATAGACTCATCCGTTGTGAAGGAAGGCAAGTTCTCCTTTGCTGCGAAACTGGAAATACCCGAGCTGTATGGCATTACCGATGATCCTGCCGAACTCTCCGGACTGTTCCTTTTTATTGACACAAAGAATGAATTGACCATCCGCTACGATACCGCCAGAGGAGGCCGCAATTCAACCATTACAGGATCACCAGCCGCAGATCGTTACAAACTATACCAGCAAAACGCAAGGAATACAAACATCGAGCAGTTCATTAAAGAGCAACCTGCTTCCATTGTATCTGCTTTTGTTTTGTACCGTTACTTTTCACCCAGCCTTTCACCAGAAGATGTAGTGAAGTATACCAACCTGCTCGATAAATCACTGGCCGAAACCCAGTATGTAAAACTGCTGAGAGAACTGCCCACTGCTTTGCGCAGCACAGCCATTGGCCAACAGGCCCCCGATTTTGAATTGCCCGCCCCCGATGGTAAACTGGTAAAATTATCCGATCATTTTGGCAAGTACCTTCTGCTAGATTTCTGGGCAGCCTGGTGCGTTCCCTGCAGAAGAGAGAATCCAAATATTGTAAGAGTCTTCAATAAATACAAAGACAAAGGTTTCTCTGTATTTGGCGTTTCACTCGATAGTAAAAAAGATGCCTGGATAGAGGCCATCCAAAAAGACGGATTGAACTGGGCACAGGTGTCCGACCTCAAGTTTTGGAACAGTGGTCCCGCAAAACTCTATGGCATCAGGGGCATCCCTGGCAATGTACTCCTGGATCGTTCCGGAAAGATCATTGCCCGGAACCTCCGCGGCGAAGACCTCGAAAAGAAACTCGCAGAACTGTTGAACTAAAGAACAGCCTTGCATAAGCTACATAAAAAGAGAGGCGCGCTGATAATATTCAGGGCGCCTCTCCTATTTAGATCGACTGTTGTCTATTGATAAACAGGTCTTATTTCCACACTTCCACCCGTATCCAGTGCAGGGCAGCCCTTGGCCAGTGCAGTGGCAGCTTCCAGACTTTCCGCTTTAACAATCATAAAGCTACCCAGCCGCTCCCGGATCTCTACAAAAGGACCATCTGTGATCACCCCATCAGCTCTCAGCACTTTTCCTTCTTCCGCCAGGCGGATACCCGTTTGTACCAAATGCCCTCCGCTACTGATACCACCAACCCAGTCCTGCCATTTCTTTTGGAGGTGCTGCATGTCAGTAGGTGATACTTTGCTATAGTCATAACCAGGCTGGCGGAATAATAACATAAACTCTTTCATGAATGTAAATTAAATAATGTTGAACATTTGTGTTTACATATCAATAATGATCGAGTTGGGGCCGATTGGACAACCAGAATGAAATATTTTATTCAAGGCCCACAAACTTATGAGAATCAAACGGCTAAAGACAACCATTAAGGCGTTGGTATCTCCTCCATGAGCATTTCATCCCCTGCCTGATTATAATAGGCGCAGGTCATTTTATCCATATCAACGATCCACTTTTCAACACCTAGTACTGCACAACTTTTGCAAAAGCTCATAAAATCAGTTTTGCCCTGCTGATGCTCTTTGAGGTCTTTCTGAAATTTTCCTTTATCACTGATTCCTGCAATAACCATTGCCGGATACCGCGCATCCGACTGTGCAATAAACCCATCAATCCCATGATAAATCGTATGCCCATCTGTTACATAAGTTTCATATCCCGTAACCCCCAGCCCAATAAGGTCCTGTATATACCTCGGAAAATCAGCGCCGCTTTTTACTTTCCCATGCGCTTGTTTGATTTGCTCTACCGTAAACATGTTGCTTTATTTAAAAAATGAATAATTACCTGGTCAATTTGTTGACACAAAGTTCAGGTAAGTGCGAAAGTTGTAATTGTAAAAAATCGTTTTCCTATTGGCCGGAGAAGAAATCTTCGGGTGTCTGACCCGTAAAAGCTTTAAATTCTTTGATAAAATGTGCCTGGTCATAAAAACCAACCTCATATCCTAAACTGGTAAGCGAATCCTGGGGATTGTATTGTTGAATGGCGTGTTTCAGACGCACGATTGAAGCAAACTTTTTAGGTGAGGCCCCTACCATCTGCCGGAACCTTTTCTCTAACGGGCTTTGGCTCGTATGTAATTCACCGGCCAGCTCTTTAATTCTGATATTTCCTTTGCTTTTATGGATAAGTGCAAGCGCAGCAAGTACTAATTTGTCGGAAGCAAACGGCTTCATTCTTGCAATGAGAAACTGCTCTATGATCTTAACCCTTTTACCATCGCTTTTTGCCTCACAGAGTTGCTCTTCCACGATCAGTAATTCTGAACGAAGCATAAAGCTTTCCAATGAAATGCTTTCCCGGAACAATTCATGCAAAGGTTGTCTGAAAAATGGAGCTGCACCGCCCTCCTTAAAATACACAAGACAGGTGCCTGTATTGTTCGAATTCCTGAAAATGCGGTAAGTATCATGCAGCCCCGAAAGACCGGATGGCTCAAGCCCTATTGGTTGGCCATCCTGCACGTATGCAAGCCTACCCTTATATTGAAAGCCGATCACAAGCCCTGTATCAGGCAATACCTTATAGGTATTTTCGTCCGCCGTTTCAGCTATAACAATAGTCTTTACCCACGGTTGTAAAAGATCACACGGTATATAGGTATTAGCTTGCATTGAGATAATTCAACAGATCTAAAGAGAATAATCACTTACCACTATAGCAGTTCTTTCAAACAACTCAGGGTAAAACATCACGAATCCCGAGTCATCTACTTTAATAAGCGCTTCAAAATCATTGGGCACATTCTCAAATTTATAAAGACCACTGTCTTGCCGGGTATATTGTTGCGATACCGGGCTTACAGTTTCTTCAAGTACATTAATATACACCACTTTTATCTCATGGGTTCGTTCCCTGGTAAAATCAAGCCTGCGTATGGGCAGCGTATTGGTAAGACAGGTAAGCGTAATATCAACATCCACGCATCCCTCAAATTGGGGTGCAGGCTTATCATTTAGCCACCAGCGCCCCTTCGTATCACTCCGCAAATGAACCTTTTTTACCGAATTGCGTAACTGGTACATGAACTCCAGACGCTCCGTTTCCCACTGCGGATTGGCATAGAGGTGGTAAGCAACCTGGTAGAGAACACCTTCATAGTCCCCCACAATAACAGACCTGATGCTTACCCCTTTCTCTGTTTCACTTACAATACAGTTCTCCAAAGAATGGTATTCTATCCCTTGCCAGATGATGTTTTGTTGCATAATACTATCTCCCTTGCAAACACCATTCCACCTCACAATCCACATTTTAATGCCCCATCCGCCAGCCTTATTTGTTTAATGCTTTCATTACGTTAAGCTTGTCAACGATGAGCAATAAGAATAAAACGGTAACGGCCGCCCCAAATAGGCCAATGACCAAAAATGCATAGTACTCGATCGTCCATTCAAGCGCTACTTTCAAACGTTGAATAAAGGGTATTCCCTTTTGCGTGGCGCCCTCATACAGCGAGAACTTCACCGTACAAAACTCATTCTCCGTATCAAAATTACCCAACTCTACACCCAGCTCCTGTAGCTGCGTTTCTATTTCCAGTATCTTATCATGCAGCGCAACAAAATCACTGATCACACCCCCTTTTGCTTTAAGTTCATTTAAAGAAAAGAGCGTCTTCTCCAGCGAAGCCTTTTTGGCATTCAGTTGCCGGTATTCATTCGTTTTATCAACCTTCGTTACTTCCTTTGACTTAATATCACCAATTTGTTGAATCCGCAGGTAGAAGCTATCAAACCTGGAAGGACTGATCCCGATCACCAAATGGATCTCCCGGTTGCCCTTATTACCCGTATTCTTCTCATATTGAACAACACCTTCAAACTTTTTGGTTTCAAGGTTAATCTCCTTTACCCCTTCATCAAAAGCTACACTTTTGGATTTCAAAGAAGCTGTTTTCTCATATTTCTGTGCCGATGCAAGGGATGCCTGTTGCCCAACATCATTTTTAAGGATCTGCTTTTCACTCGCATAGTTTTTCCTCAGATTGTCTACCTGGCTAAAATAGTCAGAAGAATAATCACCACCCTGCGACAGGTTGGAAGCTACATATCCATAAACAAGCCTGAGAACAAGCATGGTAAAAAACAATACGATAAACCATTTGCCGTATTTCCAAAATCGTCCTTTGAAGATATTTTTCACTGTGGGGTTGTTTAAATGATAAACAGTATAGTAGGGATTATATCAATTATATAATACTTCTTTCCTCAAGTGGCTAGCAGAGTTTATTTCAGCAGGTCCAGCACCTTGTACATTTTCTTTACCGCCTCGCCCGATGATCCGTCATAGTTATTGACGATGATAGCATAAGTATAAGACTTTCCATCTTTGGCAGTATGGTAACCCGCAAAAGCGCGGGCGCCACCTATAGAACCGCTTTTCATTTTCATGCCATTGTATTCCGGCAGGCAGTTATAAAAGGAACCGTACCAGGGCCTAGTTTTGGCATATTGCAGCACCTGTACCAGCGCACCCGTAGTCACCCGGTTCTGTGGTGAGAGACCACTCCCATCCTGAATATGGATAGCGGCTTTGTCAATACCCTGTTGTTGCCAAAAGTTACGTACTACTTCCACACCTTTTTCGGTGGAGCCATATCCTTCCTTTTCATAAGCCAGCGTTTTCACCAGCGCTTCTCCGTACAGGTTAATGCTCCTGCGCAGGAACCAGTAATTGATACTGTCCAGGGGCGGCGAGAGTAATACACCTATCTGCTGCTGCATGGCAGGCCATGTTCTTCCATTGCTTATTTTTTCAATAAAGAGCTTCCAGGGCCCTTCCGGTTTGATCTTTTGAACAAGAAAGGCCTCTTCCAGTTCACGGCCAAATTGCAAAGGAGGATTCGGCAGAGAACCTGAAATGGTAAAGGTTGCTCCGGGTGGTACCGTTCCTTGAGTAAACCCCGACTGTGCATAGGGTGCACGATAGATATAGCCATTATCGCCACTGCCCTTTTTACCCGTAGTGATCAGGTTCACTAATCCTTCTTCCTGCAATTCTGGGCTGGTACCAACCACCGTGGTAGTATCTCCTTCAGCGTTACCAGGCTTCAGTTTAAGATCATACTGGTTTTCACGCCAATTGATACCCCAGCACCCGGCCCCATAATAATTACCGATATCGTCCCATATCCAGCCACCTGGAATAGGTTGAATGGAAAAAGCCGATTCGTTCAATAATACCCTGCCAGTGATCTTACTGATCTTTTTTTCTTTAAGGATAGCCACAATTCTTTGCAGGATACTATCTGGTTTTGTTTCTTTCCAGCGCCAGCTACCCAGCGAAGGATCACCATATCCATTAATATGCAGGTCCCCTTTTAACACACCAGCTTCTATCTTCCCATTATACCCGATCACCGTTTTATATTGATACCCCTTGCCCAATAATTCAAAAGCTGCCGCACTGGTAAACAGCTTCTGCGTGCTGGCAGCCGCCAGCCCCACGTTACGGTTATGCTCATATACAGGCTTACCCGTTTGCGCATCTACCACATACAAACTGAAGAGGGCATATTTCATGGTAGTGTCAGCCTCCAGTGCTTGCACTGCCCCTGCCAGTTTCTGCGGCAGTGATTGAGCAGAGGCAACAACTAAAACATTCAAACAGGCAAAAAGAAAGAGGAAATACTTCATGAGTGGGTTTCCATTAAATTGTTCACCAACGTAAGAAAAATTCCCGAACCCGCAATAGCTCGAAGCTTAGAGCTTTGCTAATTCCTCTTTATCCAAAAAATCCCATCAATCCAGGTTCAGCCCCTACCTTTGTTCCCCAATTACCAAATTATGGAACCTGTTTTTGCATCGATTATTACCATTGGCGATGAACTATTGATTGGTCAGGTAGTGGACACCAACAGCGCCTGGATGGCCCAGGAACTGAACAAAGCAGGCATCTGGCTCAAACGCCGGGTAGCAGTTGGAGATGACAAACAAGAGATCATCAATGCCCTCGAAGACCAGGCCCGCGATACCCGCATTATCCTGCTGACAGGCGGATTGGGTCCTACCGCCGATGATATCACCAAACCCGTGTTGAATGATTACTTCGGTGGTAAGATGGTAGTCGATGAAAAAACACTGGCACACATCAAACATTTGTTTGCAAACATATACCGCCGTCCCCTTACAGACCGCAACCTGCTGCAGGCAGAAGTACCGGATGTCTGTACCGTGTTGCCCAATGCACGCGGCTCTGCTCCCGGTATGTGGTTTGAAAAAGACGGGAAAATATTCATATCCCTGCCCGGTGTGCCCCATGAAATGAAAGGCTTGATGACAGCCGAGGTATTGCCCAGGTTGCAACAGCATTTTACCATGCCTTTTATAGCACACCGTACCATGCTCACAGCAGGAATTGGAGAAAGCTACCTGGCCGATATCATCCAGACCTGGGAAGAAAAACTCCCCCCGCACCTGAAGCTGGCCTACCTTCCCAACTACGGAATGGTTCGCCTGCGCATCACCGGCTCAGGTGCCGATAAAGAACAATTAGACCGTGAACTGGATGAAGAGTTTGCCAAAGTAAAAGTACTGGCAAAAGAATGGATGGTGATTGATGAAGACCTCCCCTTAAATATGGTAGTAGGCAAACTGCTCAAAGAACAGGGTAAAACCATGTCAACAGCAGAAAGCTGTACCGGGGGATACATTGCCCACCTGATCACATCCATACCAGGATCCAGTGCATATTATAAAGGCAGTGTGGTAGCTTACGCCTATGAAGTGAAAGAAGACCTGCTGCACGTTGACCCCGAAACACTGGCCACCGTAGGCGCCGTGAGCGAAGAAACAGTAAAGCAGATGGTCAAAGGCGCCCTGGATGCCCTCCATACCGATTACGCACTGGCTATTTCCGGCATCATGGGACCCGATGGCGGAACGCCTGAAAAACCCGTAGGGACCGTTTGGGTAGCCGTAGGTAACCGGGAAAAAACAGTGACCCATTTGTTCAATTTCCGCTTCGACCGGATGCGGAATATTGAAATAGCAGCCAACCACAGCCTCAACCTGTTAAGAAAATTTATTGCAGAACAAGGGTAAGGCGAACGATTGTTAGCAAAATCATTACCTTTGGCCCTTTGGGAACAAAAACTAAAATCATAAAACCAGAAATTCATTATGGCAGTTGTTGACCTGGTGATGCCTAAGCTGGGCGAAAGCATTATGGAAGCCACCGTTCTAAAGTGGCACAAGCAACCCGGCGATACTGTGAAGATGGATGAGACCGTGCTGGAAATAGCTACCGATAAGGTGGATAGTGAAGTACCCTCAACGGCTGAAGGTGTAATAGAAGAAATATTGTTCAATGTCAACGATGTGGTACCCATCGGTACCGTGATCGCCCGCATACGCACAGGAGCCGCTGAACCCGTTGCTCCGGCGCAAAAGCCACAGCAGCCCACTGTCAGCAGCCAGCCTGCCACAGTGGTTGTGGAACAATCCGTAGCCGCTACCCGCCAGCCCGCCTCGGTGAACGGAACCAGTGCCAATCGCTTTTATTCCCCCCTCGTGCTCACTATTGCAGCAGGCGAAGGCGTAAGCATGAGTGAACTGGAAAATATTCCAGGCACAGGCAATGAAGGCCGCGTAACGAAGAAAGATATTTTGCAATATGTAGAAGCTAAGCGAACTGGCAAAGCCGGCAGCTATGCTGAAAAAACGACCAGCTACGAGCAAAAAGCAAGCAGCCATGCTCAGGTAGTATCTACACAGGAACAAAAAACAACCGCAGCTTCAGGCTCACAGCTCACAACTGTTCCCTCCTCTTATTCTGGCAATGTTGAGATCATTGAGATGGACCGTATGCGTAAGGCCATTGCCAACCATATGGTGAATAGTAAAGACGTTAGCGCCCACGTAACCAGCTTCACAGAAGCCGATGTGACCAATATGGTATTGTGGAGAGAACGCGTGAAGAAAGAGTTCGAAAAACGCGAAGGTGAAAAGCTCACCTTCACCCCCCTCTTTATTGAAGCTGTCGTGCGTTGCATCAAGAAATATCCCTGGCTCAACAGCAGCGTGGATGGAGATAAGATCATTATCAAAAAGGATATCAATATCGGTATGGCAGCTGCCTTACCTTCCGGCAACCTCATCGTTCCCGTGATCAAAAATGCAGATCAGCTCAACCTGGTAGGCCTCACCAAACAGGTAAATACCCTGGCCAATAATGCACGTAATGCAAAATTGAAACCGGATGATACACAAGGCGGCACTTTCACCCTTACCAATGTAGGTACATTTGGCAGCCTGATGGGAACACCCATTATCAACCAGCCTCAGGTAGCCATTCTGGCTGTAGGGGCAATCAAGAAAAGGCCTGTGGTGATTGAAACAGATCAGGGAGATTCCATAGCTATCCGCCATATGATGTACCTGTCTATGTCATATGACCATCGAATTATAGACGGCGCACTGGGAGCCACCTTCCTCAATGCCGTTGCCAAAGAACTCGAACATTTTAACCCTGACAGGGAAATTTAGTGTTGTGTTGCTGGCTATTTAAGCGAAAAGCCTGGGCGCAAGCCCGGGCTTTCTTATTTATTAGATCTATAGATCCCTATTCAAAGGGTGGGTCGCTTTTCCAAAGCGGCTCACCTGGCCTGATGGTGATCATTTCGAAGGAACACCAAACTTCAGGCGCTCATATTTGATCCTGGTTCCAAAGAAACGCTTATACTTGATCACAAACAGGTTATCGTATTCACTGTCCTGCAGATCCGCAGGAATGGTGGAAGTATTCGTAAGCCCATTCACAATATTATCTACCGTGTTGCTATGGCCAACTATCAGTGTATTGTATTTTAAGGCCTTTAACTGCCTTATAAAGGCCGAATCGGGCATCGGGCCATACGTTTGTACATTGAGAGACCGAAAGCTCCGCAGCGGCTCAGCCGTCGTCCGGGTGCGCACCGTGTTGGTTGAAAAGATATATTCTATTTTTTTATCCTTTAATACCTCCTTCAGCGCTTGTGCCCGCTGCTCACCCGCCTCGCTGAGCGGGGGATCATTAGGCGTCGACATAGTGGTTCCGGGAGATGCAACTGCCTTTTCCGCATGGCGCACTACATAATAAGTGTGGCCGCAGGACGTTAGCAATAGGAACAAGGCTAAAACAGTGAGAATTGGTTTCATTTATGGGGTTTTAACATTTTAAAATTAAACGTCATTTCGTATCAGCCGTCTATTTTCGTATATTCAATTTACCGCTAAACCAAATTACCTGATGAATTGACCATGCTATCGCCCGATTGTTGCACCATATGGCTAAAATAGGCTTAGCAGTACCTGATAGCACCGGCCACCTCATCTGATCTTAAACTTTTTACCAGATGAAGACACTCTCCGAAACCTGGTTTGCCGATGGTTACATTGACTTCGAACTCAAGAAGTACACCCTGCTGGCTTATCTACAGGAAGTAAACAAGTATTTTGACGCCAACAGGCTGTACCCTCAGCTGGCAGACATTATTTTTCACTACAATAACCTGGTCGCCTTCCGCGAAAACAAGAAATACCTCCAGGAACAGTTCCCCAAGAAACTCACAGGTATCCAGCTGGAGAAGTTACAACTGTTATACGAACAAATCATCGAAGACGATGAAATGATGCAGGAACTGGAAGACATCATCAATTACTCTACCGGCGAGATGAAAACAGCCATTAGCAATGGTACCGAGATCTACGAGTTTGTGGAAAACAAACTCACCATTTTCCCGGTAGGACTCATCCCCCTGGATGTCCGCGAAGGGTATTTCTTCCTCAGTGAAGGCACCCACCGCAATACCCGCGTGTACCAGTACCGCCTCAGTATTTTTGAGAAACACGATGAGAAATACAGGGCTATTAAAACCGACTATATCGACCAGTGGGAAAGGAATATCGTGAACACCTACGAGAATATTAAGGCCGAACTGATCCGCAAAAAAAGAGACCTGCCCAACCCGGCTGTATATTCTATTGAAACCGAACTTACCTTCCCCGTGGATGAAACCTTGCTCCCCGTCGCAAAACGTAGTCTGGTAAGGTATATCTCAACTGCCGCATAATACAGTCGGGAAGTCCGAAAGTCAGTAAAGTCCGAAAGTCGCGGAAAATCAGAAAGTCAATAAAAGCAGAAAGTCCGTAAGCATCTTCGACTTGATCGAATATACTTACGGACTTTTTATTCTTCCAGTCTTCTAATTCTGAATTCTATATGCTGGATTCTCTCTTAAAACCCTTTCTTCTCCTCTAACTCCGTACCCCAGTCAATTCCTTTATCAGTAGCTGGTACACCTTCAGCAATCCATTTGGCAGCCGGAGCTCCCTTCAGGAAGTGATCGAAGAATTGCGCCAGGCGGATGCTAAGGTCTTTACGGTTTCTTCTTTCTACCAGGTTATGGTCTTCACCATTGTACTGCAACATCCAGGCTTTCTTACCCAGGCGACGCAAGGCAGTAAAGTATTCTATGCCCTGGTACCAGGGAACTGCACCATCAGCATCATTATGCATAATGAGAATGGGAGTAGTTACCTTATCAGCCTTGAACAAAGGAGAGTTCTTCAGGTACAAATCTGGCTTTTGCCACAGCGTAGCACCGATACGGCTTTGTGAATGCTCATATTGAAACTGACGGTTCAAGCCCGTACCCCAGCGAATACCACCATAGGCACTCGTCATATTGGCCACTGGTGCACCTGCACCTGCCGCAGCAAATAGCTTTGTGCGCGTTACCAGGTAAGCTACCTGGTAACCACCCCAGCTTTGTCCCTGAATAGCCATTTTGGTAGAGTCCACCCAGGGCATTTTAGCCATATGCCTGGCAGCCGATACTACTGAGTTATAAGCGCTTTCACCTGGCTCTCCGTCCTTGTAATAAATGTTGGGATCAAAAACGAGGTATCCGTTACTTACAAAATAAGCAATATTCACCGTAGAAGCGCTGGGCGCAGGAGCACGGTAATTATACAATCCATCCGCATCTTGTTCATAGAAGTAGAAGATAACCGGATACTTCTTTTTAGGATCAAAGTTCTCTGGTTTGAATAACAATCCCTCTGCTTCTTTACCATCAAACATTTTCCATTTTACCAACTCCGATGTGAGCCAGTTATAATCCTTCTGTTGTGGATTAATCGAACTGAGGCGTGTGAAGTTCTTAAAGTCCGTTGTAGTAAATACATTGGCAGCTTCCTGTACATTCATACGCCCAAGAACAAAAGCATCAGCTTGCTTTGCCTTGATCGGCGCTACATGTGAATATGGCTCCAGCACCAATTGGATCGGATCCCCGTTAATATTGAGCTTTTTGGTAAAATAACCATCGTATTTGTTGGAGCGGCTGAACGCATCCAGAAGTATTTGCTCATCCGCTTTTATGAAACGGGCTTCACGATCAGTACGCACATAACGCAATACGATTCTATTCTTTTTACCATAACCACCGGTAACATTCACAGGAAGTTTTTCACCTGTTGGGTCTACCTGCCAGATATCATAACGATCATTGATTAATACAGCAGCATCATTTTCCAGCCAACCCGCTGTACCAAAAGAAGAAGGATCATCCGGATGATCATCTTCATCATCATACAAATGCGTAGGCACTTTTTGAGTGATATTGCGGATAGTGCCTGTACTTACCTGGTAAGTGTAATACTGTTTGCCAGGCATATCATACCAGATCACATAGCTGCCTTTGGGAGATGCGCTAAAGAACCCTCTTTGTTTCTCTTTCACCAACTTCTTAGAACCATCTTCCGTAGAGATGATATACGCCCTTTGACGGGCAAATCCCTGCCATTGGGCTTCTACACGATTGCCTTTGCTGGAAGTACCCAATACAAAATTGGCATTGCCTTCATCTATCAGTTGAATATTTTCAGAGCTGTCAGTTCCCAATTGTACCACTTTACCAGAAGCAATATTCAATACCGATGTATAGCTTCTGCGCAGGTCATTATTTAACTGTACCAATTGTTGCGGCTGCAGATAATCATCATTGTAATGCCAGATATCCAGACGTGCCGTTTCAAAATCCACCAGCGTAGTATCCTTAGGCTTTCTTATTTCTGCCAGGCCAAAGAATAATTTCTTAGCGTCTTTGCTGAAGGTGAGTACATAATTCTCACTTACACTAAGTCCTTTACTCACACCCGCAGTAGAACGGTCTACCTGCATACGGGCACTGTCCATACCAGCCTTATAATACCACAGCTTATAGAATTTGCGCAGCGCCTTCGTCACACTATCCCTTTCAGCTACAAATGCCACCTGGGACCCTGTTTCATCCAGCGATACACTTTTCAGGTCATTGAACTTACGCATGATCGTATCCACTTTACCATCGGGCAGGCTGGCCCATAGCAAGGCTGGGGCAGATGCATTATTTCCGTTCTGCTGCGTTGTCTTCAGGATCAGTACATTGCCAACCTGGCTAAAATAATAATCACTTACCAGCTTATATATCTTTTCTTCCCCTGTATAGAGGTTGCGCAATACAAGTTCTGTTCCTTCTTCTCCGTCACTGGCTGCTGAAAAACTGGCGCCACCACGACCTCCTCCACGACCGCCACCACCAGCACCGGCACCTGGCCTGTTGCCGGCATTCGTTGCGCCCGGTGCTGCAGTATTATTGCCAGCATTATTATTGCCCGCACCACCTTCCCTTCTGGGTGAAGCAGGCTGTAAAACAGCCAGTCCGCTTGTTTGCGCTTCAAGAACCTTTTTGCGCAGGCTGTCCGCCACACGCGCCAGGCTATCTGCTGCACGCATAAGGTTATTCAACTGAGTAAGAGAATCAGGTTTTCCTGCAGGACGTGTGGCTTCAGGCAACGGCTTATCCAACAGGTAGGCCATCCATTGACCAGTGCCTTTTTCAGGCGTTCTAAATGATTTAACACGCGCTATTTTGGTAACACTGTCTTTGCCCAATTCCACAATGCCAAGGCTGTCCTTGGGCATATCATTGGGCGTCTTCTTTTTGATCCTGGCATCACGCGTATCCTTGAAAAGGGCACGTATTTTAAATATGGCAAAACGATTGTCTTCTGTAATTGTGGCGCTATACCCACGGGGCACTTCTTTCTTCCAGGAGTTGTCTGCTGCCTGGAGCACCAGTATGCCATCACCTTCCTGGGGTGTTATAGCATAAACCACATATTTTCCATTGTTGCTGATGGCGCGCTCACCGATGCTTTGCCAGCCATCGTATACAGAGTGATCGAGCGGCTTTTTTTGTGCCATGACAGAAAGCGAGCATAGCAGACCCGCTAGCAGGTAGTAGAATTGTCTCATTTTTTCGCGTTGGTTTGGGAATAAAATTAGGCTAAACTATTATTGGACGGTTTTTATCATCAGGCATTGTGGCCGCTCATAAAGAAACGGGGATAGCTTTTTTATGCTCCCGGTATACGAGCCAGGTTTGTAACAATACCGATAGCACAATGAATAACAAGCCGATATAAAAAGTTCCCGTGAGCAGCTTATCTTCCCGGTACACTACAAAAGCAAGTGCAATGCCATAGAGCGGCTCCAGATTATAGGTAAGATTGACAGTAAAAGCCGATATTTTCCTAAGCGCATTCATCGATAAGTTAAAGGCCAGCACCGTACAGAACCAGGCCAGCACAAGCAGCCAGCCCAGATCACTGAGCGTGGGCAGAATATGATCGGCCGGGAAATATTGTAAGTAAAAAGGCAACAATACGGAGAGGAAAAGAAAGCCACCACTCAGTTCATACAAGGTCACCGTTTCCGTAGAATGTTTTTGCAACAACTGACGATTACAGATCGGAAATATACTCCCCAGCAGGGCCGAAATAAGACCTACTATGATCCCTGTTTTGTATTGCGGGTCGAAATGAAAGATCAATGAAATCCCCACAATGGCAATGAGACCCAGCAGCAGTTCCGTCCAGTTCAATTTCTTGCGTACAATGAGCGGCTCAAAGATCGCCGTAAAAAAACCTATGGCCGAAAAACAAACAAGCGCTACAGAGACATTGGCATATTTGATACTGCCATAAAAAGTAACCCAATGCAGTGCAGCAATAGCACCGACACCGGTAATTTTCATGATCTCCCCGAAAGAAACACGCTGCAGTTTCTTCCGGAAAAAGAACAATACCCATAAAGTAAGGGAAGTGAACAGAAGGCGGTACCACACCAGTAACCCTTCATTCAAAGTAATTAAACGGCCAAGGATGCCGGTAAATCCGGCCAGGAGCACAGCTCCATGTAATTGAAGAAACGCTTTGCGCATGAAAGCAAGATAAGACGGACTTATTTAACCCACTTAACTTTTTGATCGTCCCGTTGCATGGCGGGAAATACAGAAGTAGAACTATTGTTCTTAACGCGGTTGCGGTAGTCCTTGAAGAGACTGTACCAGCGGAGTTTGAGCACGCCAAGAATTCCTTCTTTAACGATGCCCTTGTGCATTTTGGAAGCGCCGAACTTGCGGTCTTCGAAAATGATAGGAACTTCTTTGATCGTAAAGCCCAGCTTCCAGGCGGCAAATTTCATTTCAATCTGGAAAGCATAACCAAGGAACCGGATCTGGTCGAGGTTGATCGATTCTAATACTTCGGCCCGGTAACAAACAAATCCGGCTGTGGTATCTTTTACCGGCATCCAGGTGATCAGCCGGGTATAGAGAGAGCCTCCCTTGGAAAGCAGGATCCTGTTGCGCGGCCAGTTGACCGTACCACCACCCGCTACATAACGCGAGCCAATCGCCATGTCTGCACCCTGGTTACAGGCTTCATATAAACGTTGAAGATCGGCAGGACTATGGGAGAAGTCCGCATCCATTTCAAAGATAAAGCGGTAGCCGCGTGCCAGAGACCATTTAAACCCATGGATATAGGCCGTACCCAGCCCTAATTTACCGGTTCGTTGTTCGAGGAATAACTGACCAGGATAGTTTGATTGCAATGTCTTTACGATAGCAGCCGTACCGTCGGGAGAACCGTCGTCTATAACCAGTACATGAAAATTCTGCCGCAAAGCAAATATCGCGTCAATGATCAGCGCAATGTTCTCGCGCTCATTATAGGTGGGTATGATTACTATCTTTTCCAAATTGGGCAATCAATGAGATTCACAAATTTACGACAATTAGGGGGCAGGTTTTTACCCAAATTCCCCACACATGGATTTTAGCCCTTCTTTAACAACGTTCTATTGAATATCTCTGTGAGTTTCTGCTTGGTATGCATAGGAAAATCTCCTTTCATCATCCAATCATAATATTGAGGTTCAGACTTTAGCACGTCCGCCACAGCCCTTCCCTTGTGTTTTCCGAAATTAAACACCTCCACCCCATTCTCCAATATCATCCGGCGTGCAAAATCCACCGTATTGTCCTCTCCGATTACCTTCAGGATGCTTTCCACCGTATTGCCCAGTTGAGGATATTTCACCACCTGCGCTTCCAGCACTTCCCAGGTAGCAGTGGCATCCGCTTCTGCCCCATGAGCCCCTTCCAGGTTCTTATTACAGTAAAACTTGTATGCAGCACTCAATGTACGTTGCTCCATAAGGTGAAATACTTTCTGTACATCCACCAGGCGACGCCCCTTGAAATCAAAATCCAGCCCTACCCGTAGAAACTCTTCGGCCAGCATCGGAATATCAAAACGGTTGGAATTATAACCCGCAAGGTCACAATTTTCTAAAAATTGTTTGATCTCATTGGCCACCTGCTTAAAAGTAGGTGCATCCTTTACCATCTCATTGGTAATACCGTGAAGATCGCTGGAAACAACCGAAATAGGGATTTCGGGGTTCAACAGTTTGCGCTTTACCAGCTTGCTTCCGTCAGTTCCAATTTTCACTATGGCAATCTCAACAATACGATCAGTACTAAGATTGATACCAGTGGTTTCGAGGTCGATGATCGCTAATGGCTTTGATAATTGTAACATCAATTTTGATATTGGGTTAATTCGTCACCTTTTTTGCAAATGTAAGCATATCTATCCCATCATAATTACCTGAGCTCATCAAAAGCAAATTGGCGTTTTGGTATGACTGTGATTGCAACCATTGTACCAGTTCTTCCTTTTGATTCAATACCGCCAGGTCTTTTTTACCAAATCCTTCCACCACTTTCTCTCTCGGCAGCGGTGGCATCCGCTTCATTTCCAGTGCATGCCCCGAATAAAAGACAGCAGCCGCATCCGCTTTGTCCATAGCTCCGCGGTATTCTTTCATAAATTGCTCATTCAAGCTGCTATAGGTATGTAGCTCCAGTACTGCAATGAGTTTACGTTCAGGAAATTGCTGCTTAACAGCTTCCATAGTTGCCTTCACTTTAGAAGGTGCATGAGCAAAGTCACGATATACAATAGTCTGATCGTTTTTAGCCAACAACTCCAACCGCTTGGCTGCTCCGGTGAAGCTTGCCATCGCCTGCACAAAGGCAACTTCGTCAACACCCAATTCTCGACAAGCATACCAGGCTGCGTACAGGTTCATGAGATTATGATCACCAAAAACTTGCAGGGTTCCCGTATAGGTATCAATACTAACGGTTGTTATACCTTTTTCGATGCTATGTGGGGGAATATTATAAGGCTGATAACGCAGGTCTTCGCGCTTATTATCTTCCACCAGTTTCTTCAAAACCGGATCCGTATCATTATAGATCAATAACCCACCCGGCTCTATTTTATTGATAAAAATTACAAATTGCTCCAGGTAAAAATCGAAAGTGGGAAACACATTGATATGGTCCCAGGCTATACCAGTAAGAATAGCGATATGGGGAAATAAGAAATGAAACTTGGGTCTTTTCTCCAATGTACTGGCAGGATATTCATCTCCTTCACATACTATAACAGGAGCATCCGTAATGTTCACCGACTGATCGAAACCTTCCAGCCTGGCGCCTACCAGATAATCAAATGGTTTACCCGTGTTCTTAAGCACATGCATGATCATAGAAGTAGTGGTTGTCTTACCATGACTACCGCCTACCACCACCCTTGTCTTTTGTTGGCTTTCCTGGTAAATGTATTCAGGGAATGAATAAATAGTAAGTCCAAGCTCCCGGGCCCGCTGCAGTTCCGGGTTATCTCCTTTGGCATGCATGCCCAATATAATGGCATCAATGGCTGTTGTGATATTATCAGGGAACCAGCCTGTAGCTTCCGGTAATATACCTGCATTGGCAAGATTAGACCGGGCCGGTTCAAATATTTCATCATCACTGCCAGTAACAATATATCCTTTCCTTTTGAGTGCCAGGGCCAGTTGGTGCATCACACTACCGCCAATGGCTATAAAATGTACTTTCATATGCTAAGCCGAAAGATAAAGATTTTAATCGTTTTATACCTTATCTGGTATATTTTACTATCTCTGTAACAATAAATTATGCTGGATTCCGATCTTTTTATTGTGCATGGGTGTATTTTTTTTGCAGGCCCCACTTGCAAGAACCGAATTTAGTTTGTTTCTTTGACCCATCAAACGTAACCACGTTTACCTACTCCAATCCCTATCAATTTCCGTACTCATCCCCTCCTCTGAAGTAGCCTAATCCGCTCCTCTGAATTTCCTGATGATCCTGTTTTGTTATCCCTTGAATCTCCCATTCATCAGGCTTATTCTCAACCTAAATACCACAAAAATGAAACGGATTTTGACTATTCTCGCATTGATCATCGCTATCAGCGCAACCATCACTTCCTGCACAGCTTCTAAGGGTGGCTGTAAATCAACACAAGGAATGTCTGGCTACCGCTAAGCTTTCGACCACAAAAAGTTACATTATTCTGGACGGCATCACAACATTGTGGTGCCTTTTTTTATTGCCGGCCTCGCAGCAAAATAGCTCAATTACCTCCTTATTGCCAATTCTGGACTGCCGATTGCCGAAAAAAGAAAAAAGCCCTCCTGGGAACAGGACGGCCTCTAACGATTGCTTGCCATATGAAAAAAAACTTATTTCTTCGTTGTGTCCACTGCATGAGCAGTAGTATCAGTAGCATGAGCTGTAGTATCTACAGGAGCAGGTGCAGTTGTATCTGCAGGAGCAGGTGCAGTTGCAGTAGTGTCTTTAGTTTCTGTACCAGTTCCACCGTCATTGCAAGATGCTACGAATGCGCCAATTGCTAAAACTAACAGGAGCTTTTTCATTTGTACCGTTTTTTGTTTTATTAACAGATGATTTAAGGATTAATACGCGAAAGAGAAAAAGGTAACCTCCCCTTTTTAAAAATTTGTAAATATTTTTTAAACCCCGGGAACACAGTACTTTGCGCAGGATTGACCCTCTTTTCCGCATTTTGCCGGATTTTTGGGTTACTTCTCATTAATTTGGGTATTAATAATACGGTTTTAAGTGAAAACAGATCCCCGGGAAATAGCTTTATTGGAAGGACTGGCAAAAGATGACCGGCAAGCCATTGAAACGATTTATAAGCAGCACTATAATATGGTGCAGGCCTTGATAATCAACAACAATGGTTCAGCAGACGATGCACGGGATATTTTCCAGGAAGCCATGATCGTATTGTATGAAAAAGCCCGGTCCGGAACTTTCGAACTCAATTGCCTGTTAAAGACCTATATCTATTCCGTTTGCCGCCGCTTATGGCTGAAACGGCTTCAACAGCAACAAAAGTTTGTTCCGGAAATCGACGGTCTTAGTGAAACCGTAGCGGTAGAAGAAGAACTGGAAGTGCATGGACAGCGGAATACCGAATTTCAGATGATGGAGAAAGCCATGCAGCACCTGGGCGAACCCTGCCGGAGCTTGTTGGAAGCTTTCTATATCCAAAAAAGGAACATGCTTGACATTGCGGGCCATTTCGGGTACACCAATGCCGATAACGCCAAGAACCAGAAATACAAATGTTTAATGAGGCTAAAGAAGCTATTCTTTGCCGCCTACAAAAACAATACACCGTAATGGAAGAAATGCAATTACTGGACGCTGTGGAACGCTACCTGGGCAATGAAATGCCTGCTGAAGAGCGGGAGTTCTTTGAACAATTGCGCAAAACCAATCCGGAAGTAGACCAGCTGGTAGTGGAACACTCCATGTTCCTGCAACAGATGGACCGTTTCAGTGATTGGAAGCAATACAAGTCCACCCTCAACGAAGTGCATAGCCACCTCGTGGATGCCGGCTCCATTAAAGACAAAGCGCCCAAAGCCACCATCATTCAGCTTTGGAAGAAATACCAGCGTGTGGTAGCCGTAGCCGCTTCCATAGCAGGCATCACCGCCCTTAGCATCAGCGCTATCGTTTATTACTTCGCACCCAAACCTGTCTCCGAGATCCGCCTGCTGTCCCAGGAACTTAATAAAGTAAAAATAATTCAACAGCGCACCGATCAGAAAGTGGATGCTGCACTCAAGGAAAAGTCAGCCCCTTACAGGCCACCAGCTGATCCCAAAAGTGGCGGTACCGGCTTCCTGATCGATGGCAAAGGATACCTCGTTACCAGCGCCCATATTGTGGCAGATGCCGACTCTGTGTATATTCAGAATATCAAGGGCGATTATTTCAAAGTAACTGCCCTCTATATTAATAAGCAAACCGATATAGCCGTACTTAAAATAGTAGACAACCACTACCAACCCATCAAATCATTGCCCTATGCCCTGCAAAAGAACATAGCAGATCTGGGCGAAGAAGTATTCACCATGGGTTTCCCTCGCCCCAGTTCCGAGATTGTTTACAATAAAGGATACCTGAGTGCTAAAACAGGTTATAATGGAGATACCACCACTTATCAATTGGCTATTTCCGCCAATCCTGGAAATTCCGGTGGCCCTATTTTCAACCATAGTGGCGAAGTGATCGGTATTCTCAGTGGTAAACAAACCACTGCAGAAGGCGTAGTTTTCTCCAGCCGTACGAAGAACATTTTTACCGCCCTGCATGAGATTAAAAAAGATAGTACCAACGAAGACCGCATAAAGTTACTGTTGCCCTCTTCTATCAAAGGCCTTGACCGTCTACAGCAGATCAAGAAAATTGAAGACTGCATGTTCATGGTGATACGTTACTAAACAACAATCGCACTTTCGTTACAACAAGCTCCGCAATCAACCGCGGAGCTTTCTTTTTGACCATATCCTGCTGCCTGTATATCAACCTTCACAGGTCCGCTGGCAGCATAAAAAAGCGCCCCATATGGAGCGCTTCCTGTATAATCTGTCTAAAATAATTCAAATCTCTGTAATCCTTTAATCCACATAGTCAGCGATTAACTCCACAGGGCGGCAGGATATTCTCCGGCATTCACCAGCTTTTCCAGGTTGGCCTTTACTTCAGGCGCATCTTCTTTATAGGTAACACCAAACCAATCCGATGAAGTAGGAATTACCTTGATCACACCAGCATTATCCTTGATGAACTGATCCGCTACAATAGGAATAAAGAACTCCGACTTTGCCTGCGTACCACTTTCTTTCAGGAAGGTTTGGAAGAGGCCCAATGAGTAATCAAATACAGCAGGATCAAAGCACCAGAAATTCATAGATACACTGGAATCCCTGGGCAATTCTTTCGGTACAAATGAATCATCTGTCTGGATCTTACCATCTTTCATTACAATATTCAGACGTTCTGCAATGGAAGCCAGATTACCCTGTGCATCCACCTGGCATACACCACGATTCACAGTTCCATTATCAGACAGCGTTTTCAGCAACTCATAGCCAATGATAGACCATACAGTAGCACTTACATCCGTAGTCAGGAATTTGTAGGCTTTCTCAAAAGCATCACGGCCATAGAAATCATCAGCATTGATTACCGCAAATGGTTCCTTCACCGTATCCTTGGCACATAACACCGCATGGGCAGTTCCCCAGGGTTTTGTACGGTCGGCAGGAACTTCATAGCCTTCTGTAAATGTCTTCAGGTCCTGGTATACATAATCTATTTCTATGCGACCTTTGAGCCTTGGTTCTACAATTGCTTTGAAGTTTTCGGCAAAATCCTTGCGGATGATGAATACCACTTTCTTGAATCCGGCACGGATAGCATCATAGATAGAATAGTCCATGATCGTTTCGCCACCGGGGCCAAAAGACTGGATCTGTTTCATACTTCCATAGCGGGAGGCCATACCGGCTGCTAATATTAATAAGGTTGGTTGCATTATCGTATTTTTAAAGATTCGGGCACGAAAATATAAAAATAAGCGATCAAAAGAAACCTTGTCAGCTATTTATACATATCAACCTGTTGATTATGCTAAGGCGATTGTGCAGCCATTGCCCAATCAAACCTGGCATCAAAAGGATGTTTTTGTGGATGTACTCCGGCTGGACCTTATACATCCGGTGCTTTCTGGCAATAAATGGTTCAAGCTGAAATACCACCTGCAACAAGCCCGGCAGCAACAAAAGAAGGGTATCCTCACCTTTGGCGGAGCTTATTCCAATCACCTGGTGGCCACAGCCATTGCCTGCAGACTGGAAGGCATGGCGGCAATAGGTATTGTAAGAGGAGAGCCTGCCCCTGCACTTTCCTATACCCTGCAGGAAGCACAGGATTATGGCATGCAGGTTCAATTTGTATCCCGTGCTGCTTTTACTGATGAACAGGCAATGATGGCGACAATGGAACAGGCCAACCCCGGTTACCTGGTAATACCACCCGGTGGTCAAAGCGAAGCCGGTATAAGGGGTGCCACAGAAATATTATCCCTTACCGATCAGGTCCCCTACACGCATATCGCCTGTGCGGTAGGAACCGGAACGATGTTTACAGGCATTGTAAAGAGCCTGTTTCCCCACCAGCAGGCCCTGGGGTTCAGCAGCCTTAAGATCGCCGACCGGGAGAATAACAGCCTCCTGAGCATTGTAAAAGCCCATACCCCTTCAAATTCTTTTACATTCCTGTATGATTATCATTTTGGCGGCTATGCCCGCAAAAACAACGTCCTGATCGCCTTTATGAACGACCTGTACCAGGCCCAGGGGTTACCCACCGATTTTGTCTATACCGGCAAGTTAATGTATGGTATTAATGACCTTATACATAACGATTATTTTACCGGCAATACCCGTATTTTGGCCATCCACAGCGGTGGATTGCAGGGCAACCGGTCCTTACTACCAGGCTCTCTGATTTTCTAATCCCATGATCTCTAATGTCCTAATGTCCTAATAGCTGAATTCACCTATAAACCGGTATAAAATTAGCTATGCAATAGCCCATAGCGCATCAAGCCCTATCTTTGCGACACTAAAATAGATCCACAGACTAATTCGTTATAGGCTCATGACAAGGACCGTATCAGTTGTTTTGCTCTTGCTTTCCCTCAATACCCTTGCACAGGATACCTTGCCTAAATTTACCGCATACACCAGGGGCAGTGATAAGGTAATCATCAGTTGGACTAATAATTACCCCGTAGTTACCCAAATCAGTATTCAACGCTCTTACGATAGTTTAAAGCTGTTTAAAACAATCTTAACAGTACCCGATCCTTCCGTTCCCCAGAATGGTTACCTGGATGCAAAAGGCACCAATCCCAGGATGTTTTACCGCCTTTTTATTGTATTGGAAAATGGTAAGTATGTATTTACCCAGTCCCAGCGTCCATTCTGGGATTCATCCCGAAAGATCGATCCCCAAAGACCGGAAGTAATGCCCGAGAACAATGCCCGTCAACGCGTGGTGATTGCAGAAAACATGGCCCCTAAAGAAGCGGAACTGTTAAAGGAAAAGATACAGGAAGCAATAAAGAAAACCGAGCCCAAAACAACGATACCGGAAAAACCCAAACCCGCTCCTGAGCCCGAGCGCTTTTTTATCATTAAGAAACGGGACACCGTTATCATGCAACTCCCGGAAAAAGGGTTCAAGAATTTCAGAGACTCCATCGTGCTGAAAACAAGAGATACCATGACGTTCAGAAGCGTCGACACCATTCTGATCAAACCTTTTGTACCCAAAGAAGTGTTCAAGGCTTCCAGGTTCGTGTATTCTGATAATACGGGCAATGTAGTGATCATGCTGCCCGAAGCCAAAAACGGTAATTATGCCGTGAAGTTTTATGAAGATGACAAGACCTTCCTGTTTGAGGTCAAACAAATAAAGGAGCCCTGGCTGGTAGTTGATAAAACCAATTTCATGCATGCAGGCTGGTTCCGCTTTGAGCTATTTGAAGACGGGAAGGTGAAAGAAAACCATAAGTTTTTTATACCGAAGGATTGATCTCCACATTGAATACCCGCTCAAAGTTTGCTTTTACTTTCGCTTTCACTTCATCCATGTCGAGCGTATATCCCAATTCTTTTTCCAGCGAGGTTACCTGCTTGTTGCGTATGCCACAGGGAATAATGTAATCAAAATAGGTAAGGTCCGTATTGACATTAAAAGCAAAGCCATGCATAGTCACCCAACGGCTGCAGCGGATACCCATAGCACAGATCTTACGCGCCCTGCCCGGCACAGCAGTATCCATCCACACACCCGTTTCGCCCTGTGAGCGTTCTCCCTTTAGCCCATATTCTGCCATCGTAAGGATAAAAACCTCTTCCAGGTTACGCAGGTATTTACCAAGATCCGTATAAAATCTTTCCAGGTCAAGGATAGGATAGCCCACCAGTTGTTGTGGCCCGTGGAAAGTAATATCCCCTCCCCTGTTGCTGGCAAAAAAATCAATATTCCGGGCTATTCGCTCCTCCTCACTGATCAGCACATTGGCCATATCCCCGCTTTTACCAAGCGTATACACAGGCGGGTGTTCTACAAATAACAAATGGTGAGTGGTAAGCGGTGAATCCCCAGACAGCTTGCTTTCAGCTTCTGGATGCTGAATACCGGATTCTGGATTCTGGATTCTAAATTCCGTCTTCTTCTTCACATTCTCTTTCAGGAGCTTTTCCTGGTAGTCCCAGGCTGCCTGGTAGGGCATCGCGCCCAGGTCTTCAAATAGTACAGGCTGTTTGTCAATATTGGCCATAGCAACAGCAAATTTACGTGTTTATGACTTACCTCCCGATATCTTACCTTTGCGCCAAATTCAGTGGCAGTCATGAGTAAAAAAGATATTGAGCAGGATAACGAGCTGGATAATGAGTTGGAAGACAGTTCAGAAGGCCCCGAGGAACTATATGAGCGTATGAACCTGGTGGTAGATGGTGGTCAGGCCCCCATGCGCCTGGACAAATTCCTGGTACAACGCATTGAAAATGCCTCCCGCAACAAGGTGCAGCAGGCTATTGAAAGCGGCCGTGTACTCATTAATGGCAAACAGGTTCAATCCAATCATAAGATCAAACCCGGTGAAGAGATCGTAGTATACTCCGACAAAGAGGTAAAGGGGGAAGACATTGTACCCGAAAAGATGCCGCTCAATATCGAGTATGAGGATGACGATATCATGATCATCAATAAGCCTGTAGGCCTGGTGGTACACCCCGCCAGCGGCAATCCCAGTGGCACCTTGATCAACGGGGTGGCCTGGTACCTGTTGCAGCAAAACAGTGAGCTCAATACTGAAGTACTGCCCCGCTTTGGGCTGGTACACCGCATTGATAAAAATACGAGTGGATTAATGGTATTGGCCAAGACCGAAAAAGCAGTCAGCAGCTTAGCCAAGGAATTCTTCAACCATACCATTCACCGGCAATATGTGGCCCTGGTATGGGGAGATGTGGCAGAAGACAGCGGCACTGTGAATGCCCATATTGGCCGGCACCAGCGTTTCCGCAAGATCTTTGATGCTTACCCCGATGGAGAATATGGTAAAGAAGCCATTACCCACTATAAAGTACTCGAGCGGTTTGGCTATGTAACGATGGTTCAGTGTGAACTGGAAACAGGACGCACACACCAGATCCGCGTGCACATGAAGCATATTGGCCATCCCCTGTTCAACGATGAAGTATATGGTGGCGACAGGATCGTAAAAGGTACCGTATTCAGTAAATACAAACAATTTGTAGATAACTGTTTTGCCCTTTGCCCCCGGCATGCCCTCCATGCAAAGACCCTTGGGTTTATCCATCCACGCACCCGCCAGGAAGTTGTTTTTAACAGCGAGATGCCCACCGATATGGAGCAAGTGATCGCGAAATGGAGGAATTATGTACAGGTGAAGAATATTATCTGATCATAGAAAAAGGTGACACCTTTCTCCTGCATTGCAAAGGAAAGGTGTCACCTTTTATATTCTTTTCTATTTTGTAAAATCAAATAGGGTAGCTGTAAAAGCTGCATTTTCCCTTTTCTTCAATACCACTCCCCAGCTGCCATTGTAGCGCAATACTTTGGGCACCAGGTAATCTTCAAACCTGGTCATCTCAGCTTCCATACTCACATCAAAGCTGTATACGCCGGCATTGTAACTCAGGTCATAATTGCGGGCCACAATATCCCAGTTGTCGATATTGAACCAGGTGGTCATTTCATTGATCACGATCTTCCCTTTTTCACTGGAATTAAGGTCGGAACGAGGCACCAGTTTGAATATATAACACATTTGCCCGTTGAAAGTGTTCATGTCGATGATATAATCATACAGCTTACTCACTTCTTCATCAAACACTGCTATTTTATTGCCAATGAAGGGAATACCGGGTATCTTCTTCCCTGGGTTAAAGAACAGCATTTTCAATTGTTCTTTGTGCTTTTCAATACCACTCTTGTTTTTCGTACTGAACTCATTTCCTTTCACAATGTTCGATTCACCACAGATGGTATCCCGGGCAAAAAACAAACCCGCATACAGGTTGGCCGTATAATAGTTGAAGTTGTGATTTTTGTCGTACATATCACCTGTGGTCGTTTCTTCCAGCACTTTCATCCAGCGGCAGGTATCTTTTACCACCTGCTGTGTACGGCTTTTAAGCGTCGCCTTCACATCACCCTTCTTTTCCAGCATGCGGATATCATTGAGTGCAGTATAGCCCAGCACTTTCAGGTTGCGGAATGCTTTGTAAAAAGTGGTATCTTCTTTTACCCGGTCAATGAAGGCAGGTACATTCAGGTTGCTTCTTACCACTACCTCTTTTAGGGTAATAGCTTTTTTATTGACAGTGACTGCTGAATCTTTTTGCGCAAAGGCACTATATGCCAATAACAGTACGGGTATAAAAGCCATTGCTTTCATACCCGTAATATAATTCTTTCGCTGTAAAGCTGTACGAACCGTAGTGATTATTAAGCTGCTTTTAAGATTTGTTATTACCCCGTTATTTAGGAAAGGACATTTTGTAATCCACTTTTATTTTGCCCTTTGTAATGTCATCCAGTTTCCCTTTCAGCAGCTTACGTTTGAGCGGTTTAAGATAGTCAATGAACAACTTTCCTTCAATATGATCGTATTCATGCAGTATAACACGGGCCGTTATACCATTGAAAGTTTTGGTATGGGTAACAAATTGCTCATCCTGGTATTCAAGCGTTACTTCTTCATGACGGGTCACATCTTCCCTTATTTTGGGAATGCTCAGGCACCCTTCATTATAAGCCCATTCCTTACCATTGAGCGCTTTGATATGAGCATTGATGAACACCTGCTTGATGCCGGGCTCATCGGGATATTTACCCTGCTCGTCTTCGTCCTGATTGGCAAAGATTTGCGAACTGTCTACTACAAAAAGACGGATATCCCGGTTGATCTGCGGTGCAGCCAATCCTACCCCATTGCTGGCGTACATGGTTTCCCACATATCTTCTATCAATTTTGGAAGACCGGGGTACTCCGGCGTAATATCCTTGCTTACAACACGTAATACCGGTGCTCCGTAAGCTACAATAGAAAGGATCATGCTAGTATGCTTAAATGCTTGATTAGTCGATTGTTAAATTATAATTCCGCCTGCAAATATACGGCAAAAAAGCCACTTGGCCAGCGCAGGGACGGCCGCCTGGGCCCGCTTTAGGACATTCTTTGCAAATATTCCTGCAACATGATCGTGGCTGCTATTTCGTCTACCAGCGCCTTATTTCGCCTTTGCATTTTCTTCAACCCCATCTCTATCATCGCCTGGGAGGCCATTTTGGAGGTATAACGCTCATCCACTGTTTTAAGAGGTATAGCAGGGAACTCTTTCTTCAGCTTTTCTCTGATCTTCTTCACCAGGGGGGTGGCATGCGTATCCGTATCGTCCCAGTTTTTGGGCTCCCCAATAATGATCAGCTCAACCGTTTCTTTGGAAAAATAGTCTTTCAGGAAAGCGATCAGTTTGGGAGATTCAACCGTAGTCAGCCCCGTTGCAATGATCTGTAATGGGTCTGTCACCGCAATACCAGTTCTTTTAAGGCCATAATCGATAGATAGGATACGGGGCATGTTGATTATTAATTAAAAGAAGCGGTTAATATTTTCCAACCCATGAACAGATCAGCAATCACAAATACAGCAAATACCACACTGGCAATACCATTGGCAGTCATGAAAGCGAGGTTTACCCGGCGCAGGTCATTGGGCTTTACGATCGAATGCTGGTAAACCAACATGCCGGCAAACACAGCTATCCCGATCCAGTATAGCCAGTGAAAACCACCATAGATACCCGCGGCGATCACGCAGCCGGCGCTTAACAGATGCAATACTTCCGATACACGCAATGCTTTTGCCTTACCCAGCCAGGCTGGAATGGAATGCAATTGGTGTGACTTATCAAACTCTTCATCCTGCAGAGCATAGATAATATCAAAGCCGCTGACCCAAAAGATAACAGCAAAAGAAAACAGTATGGGTAACAATGCAAACTGACCAGTTACCGCCAGGAAAGCTCCGATAGGCGCCAGGGATAAACCTACTCCCAATACCAGGTGGCAGAGCGGCGTAAACCGTTTGGTATAACTATAAAAAAGGATGACAAATAAGGCTACCGGAGAGAGGAAAAAACAGAGCCGGTTGATAAACCAGCAGCAAACGATGAATAAGAGGCTATTGACAATAGTAAATAGCAAGACACGATCAGCTTTTAAGATGCCTGCGGGTATCTCCCGGATGGCCGTACGGGGATTCTTTGCATCAAACTGCCTGTCGAGGTAACGGTTAAAAGCCATAGCAGCGCTACGGGCAAAGACCATGCACAGAATCACCAGCAACAATAACACTCCTACGCCTCCCCAGAACCCTTCAGTCTTCCAGGAAGAAGAGATAAACTCCCCTTCACCCTGATTAAGCGTAATGGTATTATAAGCCCCTGCGAACTGAGCGTAAAGTCCCAACGCAAACCCGATCAACGCAAAAGGCATGGCGAAGATGGTATGAGAGAATTTGACCAGCGAGAGATAGTTCTTAATTGTTGACATGGGATAATTTTCAGCGTTCAATATTCAATTTTGCACGTACCAGTTCCCACAATACTATACCGGCAGCTACCGAAATGTTCAGCGAATGTTTCATACCCAGTTGGGGTATCTCAATACAACCATCGCAGGCTTTAATGACCTCCGCATCTACCCCACTCACCTCATTGCCAAATACAACAGCCAGCGGGGCCGGTTGGTTGGCATCGAACTGGTTTAAAGGCACACTATTCTCTACCTGCTCTATCGCCCAAAGCCGGTACCCCGCATCCCGCAATTCCTGCACAGCTTCCAGCGTGGAAGCAAAGTATTTCCAGGCCACTGTTTCAGTAGCACCCAGGGCCGTTTTATGGATATCCCGGTGAGGAGGTTGTGGTGTATAGCCACATAAGTAAATGCCTTGCAGCAAAAAGGCGTCTGCCGTGCGGAATACGCTGCCAACATTGTGCATGCTGCGGATATTGTCCAGCACTACGATTATGGGTATTTTATCCGACTCCCTGAAGTCCGTCACTGATTTACGGTTCAGTTCATCCATGCTCAATTTGCGCATCCCGCAAAGGTAATCCACATCTGCCGTCTCACGTCTCACGTTTTCAGTATTTTTGCGGCTCCTTTTGAAAACAAGTAAGAACAAGTATCATGAAACCCACTACAGTTATTTTTGATATGGACGGCCTGCTCATTGACTCTGAACCTTTATGGGAGGAGGCTGGTAAAGAAACCCTGGCAGGATTTGGCGTAAGCCTCACTGATGAACAATACCATTTCAGTACCGGTTTACGCACGCGTGAATGGATCGACTGGTGGTTTACCTGGTTCAATATAGATAAAAAACATGCTTTGGAGGCTGAGCTTGCCATCGTGCAGAAAGCTATCGAAAAGATTGCAGCGCATGGTATTGCCATGCCCGGCGTACATGAGGTATTTAAGCTTTTAAAAGAGAAAGGCTTTAAGATAGGCCTGGCCACTTCTTCTCCCCTTGCCCTGGTGAGGGTGGTAGCCGAAAAGCTACAGATCAATGATTACCTGCAGGCCATTGCTTCTGCCGAGGAATTAAAATATGGTAAGCCGCACCCACAGGTATACCTGGATTGTGCAGCAGCATTGGAAGTATCACCGCTGGAATGTGTGTGCCTGGAAGATTCGTTCAATGGAATGATCGCTGTAAAAGCTGCCCGTATGAAGTGTATTGTAATACCTGCCAAACATCAACAACACCAAACCCGCTGGGATGCTGCTGATATAAAACTACCTTCCCTGCTTCACCTGAATGAGGAGGTATTGGATAATCTGTAAGAAGGGCAATACATTGCCTTGTGGTGAAGCCGGTGTATTTACATCAGGTTAAGCGCTGCAATGAAAGAAACAGATCAGCATCAGGATAACCATCAATAAATAGAAAGGCTGCATTTTTTCATTTTTCATATGGAAAATTTGAATAGTTAGTTGTGACCTTCCAAATGAAATAACATGCTACTAATACGGGGTGCCAATAAATCAGAGTGGGGATAGAGGTCCGAGGGATAGAGGTCTGATGTGCTGCTAAAAATGGGAGCAGTAAGGTACGAAATTACTGCATCCAAACCCCATACCAATGGAAATTATTTTTAATTTATGATACCGGGGCTCCGGTAAAGCATAAAAAAAAGCGTTCCGGGTAAACCGGAACGCTTGTATCAGGTAATAACTGTTGTTAATTACTCTTTGGGAGCAGGAGCATCACCACCTTGCTTCTCTTCTTGCTTCAGCTTTTCTTTGATCTCAGCCAAAGCACCCAGATCACCCAGTGTTGCTTTCTCTACTTTACCTTGAATATTCTTCACAGCTTTCTTGGTCTTATCAGCCTCTACTCTTGCTTCCTTACGGATCGCTTCCTTCTCTTCTACCTTAGATTGTTCCCAGATGCGTGTGTGTGATACAACGATGCGTTTTTCATTGCGATCGAATTCGATCACCATGAACTGCGAAGTTTCATCAGCACCCATGCTCTTACCATCTTCCTTGGTTAAGTGACGGTTAGGAGCAAATCCTTCCAGGCCATAAGGCAACTGAACAATACCACCTTTATCATCACGGCGGATAACTGTTCCTTCATGCACTGTTCCAACAGCAAATGTGTCTTGCAGCGCATTCCAGGGATCTTCTTCCAGTTGTTTGTGACCAAGTTGCAGCTTACGGTTCTCCTTATCGATACCGAGGATCACTACGTCGATGTTAGAACCAACTTTAGTGTACTCGGAAGGATGGTTGAAACGTTTCAGCCAGCTCAGATCGCTGATGTGGATCATACCACCAATACCAGGAGCCAGTTCAACAAATACACCGTAAGGAGTAATGTTTTTTACCAGGCCGGTATGACGGCTTCCTTCAGGGAATTTAGTTTCGATTGTGCTCCAGGGATCTTCGCTCATTTGCTTGATAGACAAGCTCATTTTGCGGCTGCCCTTATCCAGTGTTACGATCTTGGCTTCATACTCATCACCCAGTTTGAAGAACTCTTTGGCGTTGATCGGCGTATTAGCCCAGGTAATTTCACTTACGTGAACCAGACCTTCTACACCTGGCATGATTTCCAGGAATGCACCGTAATCTTCAATGTTTACTACTTTACCTTTCACTACAGAACCTTCATGCACATTTTCTGGTAAAATATCCCATGGGTGCGGAGTAAGTTGTTTCAGACCGAGGCTGATACGTTTCTTCTCGTCGTCGAAATCCAGTACCACCACTTTCAGTTTCTGATCCAGCTTCAATACTTCGCTCGGATGGCTGATACGTCCCCAGCTGATATCGGTGATATACAGCAAGCCGTCCAGACCGCCCAGATCCATGAATGCACCGAAATCGGTGATATTCTTGATCGTACCTTCCAACACCTGACCTCTTTCGAGTTTGCTCATGATCTCTGCACGTTGTGCTTCGATATCGCTTTCGATGAGGGCCTTGTGAGATACTACAGCATTCTTGATCGCTTCGTTGATCTTCACTACCTTGAACTCCATGGTCTTACCTACAAACTGATCGTAATCAGTTACAGGCTTAACGTCAATTTGTGAACCTGGCAGGAACGTTTCCATACCGAATACATCCACAATAAGACCGCCTTTGGTTTTAGAAGTAACAGTACCGGTAATAACTTCACCAGTCTTGTGAACTTCCACAATACGCTCCCAGGCACGGGTAATACGGGCTTGTTTGCGGCTGAGGTTCAGGTGACCATCCCGGTCTTCCTTCTCTACAACCATCACTTCTACCTCATCACCTGTTCTCAGGTTAGCCAGGTCACGGAATTCGTTCAGAGAAACGAGACCATCGCTTTTGAAACCGATGTTGATAACCACGTCAGTCTTCGTCATGGCTACCACCAGGCCTTTCACCAGTTCTCCGTCAGTAACGGCTTTGAAAGTACCTTCATAAACAGCATCGTACTTCAGTTTTTCTTCTTTGGTGTAAGAAGCAACATTGCGTTTGTCAATGCTCCAGTCGAAATCATCATGAGCGCCCGGATCTTCATAAACCGGAGCAGCTGCCACCACAGGTGCAGTTGGTGTCGCTGTAGCCTCTTCCACAGGTGCAGAAGAAGACTCCTGTGCATCAGCGTTTAGTTGTTTAACAATTAAATTTTCAAACATGATAGAATCCCGAAGGTTTTTAAATTCGGGAGGCAAAGATACGCCAAAATGCTGAACAGCAGCGGGTTTTTGCCGTTTTTTTACCTGAATAAAGCACTCATCCGCAGGCTTTTACACCAGGCCCAAAAATAGTTTCCGGGAGGTCCGTTCCCACCACGGCTCCTGTCCTTATTGGGAAATGCAGGCATACTGTTGATTATTATTTTTGTGCAAATCATTTCAAGGCAACCAGTTTTCTGCTATTTTTGAAACCTTTTTACACCAACCGTATACAATGATCACACCGGTTTTAATTCAGTTATTTGAGGAAGGCTTAACTAAACTAACAGGAGAAATCAGCGCCTATCCAGACGACGCAAGCCTTTGGGCAACCAAAGACGGAATCAACAACAGTGGCGGTAACCTCTGTCTCCACCTCACTGGCAACCTCCAGCATTTTTTAGGAGCTGTATTGAATGATTCGGGCTATGTACGCAACCGCGACGCCGAATTCAAAGTGAAGAATATTGTAAAAGCTAAATTGCTCAACGAAATAGAAGAGACTAAAACAGCCGTTAAGGATACCCTTGAGCAGGTAAGCAGAAAACAACTGGATAAGACTTATCCATTGCCGATCAATGGCGAAATGGTCAATACAGAATACTTCCTGGTATACCTGTTGGGCCATCTCAACTACCATATAGGGCAGATCAATTACCTCAGAAGGATGGTAACCCAAGTGCCCGCTTAATAAATTAGTCAGAAAGACTGTAAGACCGAAAGTCCGGAAGTATGTTCGTTACATTCGAAGATACTTCCGGACTTTCCGACTTTACTGACTTTTTACCGCTATCGAAGCAGCTGCAATAAAACCGCTGGTCCATGCATGCTGAAAATTAAATCCACCCGTAATACCATCTACGTCCAGTATTTCACCGGCAAAGAAAAGCCCGGGAACCAGCTTGCTCTGCATCGTATTCGCATCAATTTCCGATAGTTTGATACCGCCGGCAGTCACAAACTCTTCCTTAAAAGTAGTCTTGCCACTTACAGAAAACTCCTGTGCACAAAGATTTTTAATGAGCTTGTTTTGCTCTTTTGAAGGCAGGTCAGCCCAACGCATATCCACACCAATGCCAGCCTGCTCCAGGAAATAATCCCATAGTCTTTGTGGCAAACCAAAAGGATTTCGGTTGGTGATCTTTTGGGTAGCCAGCTCAAACCTCCATCCCTGCATTGCCTCCCGTAAACTGTTCTCATTATAGCCAGTGAGCCAGTTGACGCCAATGGTAAATTGGTAGTTGCCTGCGGCCAGTTCTCTGGCACCCCAGGCCGACAAGCGGAGTACTACCGGGCCACTCATACCCCAATGCGTGATCAACAATGGTCCGCTGGCAGTAAGCTTACTACCGATAATACGCACCTGCGCCTCCGGTACCGATACACCCATGAGTTCCGTAATCTTATTACCCGGCATATTAAAAGTAAACAGCGAGGGCACCGGCTCTTCAATGGTATGCCCCAATTGTTTCAACCATTCAAACATAGCGGATTTGGGATACCCGCCGCAGGCAATACATACATAATCAGCTGTTAATTGCCGCTCTCCGGAAAGTTCAATATTAAACCTGTCAGATGTCACTAATTGACTCGTCTCTCCAGGCTCCTCACTTCTATATTCTGGATTCTGTATTCTATATTCTGTATTCTTCTTCACACGCTGAACTTCTGATGACATCCTGATCTCTATCCCATACTTATTCACTTCCCGCAGCAGACAATCAATAATGGTTTGCGAGGAATCTGTTTCCGGGAACATCCGGCCATCCGCTTCCGTTTTCAACGTTACGCCCCGCTCCTTAAACCACTGTATTGTATCTGTTGTGAAGAACTGATGAAATGTCTTTTTCAGGAAGTTGGCTCCACGGGGATATCTGCGGACCATCTCTCCTATTTCAAAGCAGGCATGCGTTACATTACACCGTCCGCCACCCGATACTTTTACTTTTGATAATATCTTATTGCTTTTTTCCAGGATGATCACTTCCAGATGTGCGTCCAGGCGGGCAGCATTCACGGCACAGAAAAAACCGGCAGCTCCGCCTCCAATTACCACCAACCTTTTTTTCTTTTCCGCCATACTTTATTGTTAAGTCTATCCCGGTAAAAGAAAACCCTCCGGGAAGAGGGTTATAAATGAGTTACAATGATCTGTTCACGTATCCAATACTTAGCCAACCAGTACCGATTGATCAGTAACCAGGTGGGCATTGGCTTTTTCAGCCGCTTCAATAATGCCGTAATCAGAAAGAATATCGGCTGCATTCTTTTGCACACACACATCATGTTCAAAGTGTACAGAAGGAGAATGGTCTACCGTACGTACCGTCCAGCCATCAGATTCAGTATACACTTCTTTCTTACCCATATTGATCATAGGCTCAATGGCCAGTACCGTACCTTCTTTAAGTTTGGCGCCGGAGCCACGCTTGCCATAGTTCGGAACCTGGGGATCTTCGTGCAGGCTTTTGCCCAAACCATGCCCTACCAGTTCACGCACTACGCCATAACCATATTTCTTTTCCGTATGCTCCTGTATAGCAGCACCAATATCACCAACCCGGTTTCCGGCTATTGCCTTCTCGATCCCCTTGTACAGCGATTCTTTGGTAACGCGGATTAGTTTCAATATTTCGGGTTTCACATCGCCGATGGCAAATGTATACGCATGATCGCCATGATAGCCATTTTTCACAATGCCAATATCTACAGAGATAATATCACCATCTTTCAATTCAGCATTATTGGGAAATCCATGTACCACTACATCGTTCACAGAAATACAGGAGTTGAATGGATACCCGTGGAAATTAAGAAAAGAAGGTACACCACCATGATCGGCGATCATTTCTCCAATGGTTTTATCCAATGAGAGGGTAGTAATACCAGGACGAAGTACTTTAGCTATTTCTGCTAAAGTGGCACTCACCAGTAAAGCGCTGTGGCGCATAAGTTCCACTTCAGCCGGTGTTTTAATATAAACCATTATCGTTTGTATCTTATGTTTAAAACAAAACCTGACAACTACTATAACAGTTGCCAGGTTCTAAAGTTGTATAATGATGTATTACAAGGAGGCAGGGGATACTGTCTGACGGCCTTGTACGCGCCCACTCTTCATCAAACCATCATATTGGCGCATTAAAAGTTGAGTTTCAATTTGTTGCAAAGTATCCAGGATTACACCCACCATGATCAGCAGAGAAGTACCGCCAAAGAAAGAGGAGAAAGACTGGGTAACTTGCAAACGTTGGGCAAAACCAGGCAAAATACCTACCACAGCCAGCAATACCGCACCTGGCAGGGTGATCTTGTCCATTACCGAACCGATATAATCGGCAGTTGGCTGACCAGGTTTCACACCGGGGATAAAACCATTGTTACGCTTCAGGTCATCAGCAATTTGCTTTGGATTGAAGATCAAGGCAGTATAGAGGAAGGTAAAACCTATCACCATAACAGCATAGATCAACATATACCAGAAATTACTGTGGTCACCGAATATTTTGGCCAATCCACGGGTAGAATCAAAGTTAGACAACAAAGTAGGCAGGAACATAATAGCCTGGGCAAAGATGATCGGCATTACACCGGCACTGTTCACCTTGATAGGCAGGAACTGGCGGGCGCCACCAAACTGGCGGTTACCAACGATCTGCTTGGCATATTGTACAGGTATTTTCCGTACACCCTGGATCAGAATGATCAGACCCATGATGATGGCTATCAATACTGCGATCTCGATTACAAAAAGTAATAAACCACGGCCACTTCCACCGGTAGTTTTAGCAATCCATTCCTGCATCAACGATTGAGGAAGACGAGCCAGGATACCTACCATGATGATCACGGAGCTACCATTACCCAATCCTTTATCAGTGATCTTTTCGCCCAGCCACATTACGAATAAAGTACCGGCACTGAGGATCACAGTAGTTGAAAGCCAGAAATAATTGGAATATGCTTCCACCATCGCTTCCTTATTCGTCTGGTGCAGGTACGCCACATAGGCGCTGGCCTGCAGAATAGCAACGGCTACAGTCAGATAACGAGTGTACTGATTGATCTTTTTACGGCCACTCTCCCCTTCTTTCTGCATTTTCTGGAATGGTGGGTAGAGAATGGTCATCAACTGCATGAAGATAGAAGCGGAGATATAAGGCATGATACCCAATGCCAGGATAGAAGCCTGTGAAAAGGCGCCACCGGCAAAAGCATCAATCAGGCCAAGGATACCACCACCAGATGCAGCTGTATTGATCTTGGTAGGGTCAATACCGGGGAGTACGATGTGTGTACCGAGGCGATATACGGCTATCAGGGTAATGGTCACCAGGATCTTACTCTTCAGTTCCTCAATACTCCAGATGTTCTTCAGGGTTTGTATGAATTTTTTCACGTAATCCAGAAATTTTTTATGATGGCCTCTGTTTTGAAAACCACAAACAGGTTTGCTGAAAAGACCATTCAATCCTTATGGCAAACCTGCTGTACCGTTATATAAAACCGGTTAACTACTAATCTGTTTTTAACAAAAAAGACGCATGCTAGGATGCGTCTGTGCAAGTTACGTAAAATTACTTTACAATTTCCACAGTCCCACCGGCTGCTTCAATAGCAGCTTTGGCTTTGTCGCTCACTGCATTTATCTTGAAAGTTACTTTAGCTTTCAGTTCGCCATTTCCCAGCACTTTTACCAGGTCGGTGCGGCTTACCAGTCCGTTGATGTAAAGATTCTCCAGGGAGAATTCTTTCAGTTCATATTTCTCAACGAGATGATCAACCTGACCGAGGTTAAACACTTTGTATTCAACCCTGTTTATATTATTAAATCCACGTTTTGGCAAACGACGCTGGATAGGCATCTGACCACCCTCATGGGCGTTTTTACGTTGGTAACCAGCACGGCTTTGACCACCTTTGTTACCTTTTGTAGATGTACCACCTTTACCGGATGCTTCACCACGGCCAAGTCTTTTCTCTTTATGTGTTGCGCCTTCTGCGGGCTTAATCTGATGTAATTTCATGTTTTTTGATTTTTACTCAACGGGGAATCTCCCCTCGCTTTTACAATTTGATAATAAGGTAACCTTGATAATGCTTTCGGGAGCAGCCCCTACTGCACTATGCCTGCTCTACTTTTACCAGGTGGGTTACTTTGCGAACCATACCCAGGATCTGCGGTGTAGCTTCTACTTCTTTAGTAGCATTCAATTTGTTCAATCCCAGTGCCTGAAGAGTCAGTTTTTGACGCTCAGATCTGTCGATTCCGCTTTTTACTAAAGTGATCTTAATCTTGCTCATGATTTAATCATTATGATCGGCCGTTTACCAGTCAACAATTGTCTTTCGACACTCGTTTTCCGATTTACGACAGAAAAGTTATCCGTTAAATACTTTCTTCAGGTTCAGTTTGCGTTGTTTGGCAATAGTGATCGGCTCACGCAACAGCGCCAGTGCAGCAAAAGTAGCTTTTACCACGTTGTGCGGGTTAGCAGAACCGAGTGACTTGGCCAATACGTCGGTAATACCAACGCTTTCCAATACAGCGCGCATGCTGCCTCCGGCAATTACACCGGTACCATGAGCGGCTGGCTTGATCAATACCTTGGCAGCACCCATTTTCGCCCACTGATCGTGGGGAACAGTACCATGCATAATAGGAACTTTTATGAGGTTCTTCTTAGCATCTTCGATGCCTTTGGTAATTGCTTCCTGTACTTCTTTGGCTTTTCCGAGACCATGTCCTACCACACCGTTCTCATTACCCACTACTACGAGGGCAGAAAAACTGAAGGCGCGACCACCTTTAGTGGTTTTTACCACCCGGTTGATGGCTACCACTTTCTCTTTCAGCTCAAGATCGCCGGCTTTAACTCTGTTTAAATTAACTTTTGCCATTATTTCGATTTGACGATTTTAATTGTAAATATCCTAAGGCGATTAGAATTGCAAACCACCTTCACGTGCACCTTCAGCCAGACTCTTTACCCGGCCATGATACAGGTTACCACCACGATCAAATATGATCGCGCTGAGACCTAATTCAGTAGCCTTGCGGGCAATTGCCAAACCTACCAGTTTGCTTTTTTCAATCCTGGTACCTTTCTGAGCAGCAATATCTTTATCCTTAGAAGAAGCCGCAGCCAATGTTACACCAGTAACGTCGTCGATCAGTTGCGCATAGATATCCTGATTGCTTCTGAAAACAGACAGTCTTGGCTTGGTAGCTGTGCCGGATACTTTTTTACGGATCCGGTAGCGGATTTTCTGTCTTTTTACTAATTTATTCATTGCTCTTTATTTTATATCCCCCGATACTGCCGGGAGTTAATTTTCAAATTATTTACCAGCAGCCTTACCAGCTTTACGACGAATAACCTCACCAGCGTATTTAACACCTTTTCCTTTGTACGGCTCTGGCTTACGCAGGCTACGTAATTTAGCAGCTACCTGACCGATCAGTTGTTTGTCAATACCTTCAAGGCTGATCTTAGGATTCTCCCCTTTTTCCTGGGAAGTAGCCACTTTCAATTCCTTGGGTATTTCGAAAATTATATTGTGAGAGTAACCGAGCGACAAGTCGAGCAGGTTACCCTGATTGGAAGCTTTGTAACCCACACCCACCAGCTCAAGATTTCTCTTGAAGCCTTCTGTTACACCTTTTACCAGGTTGGAAACCAGGGCACGGTATAAACCATGCATGGCGCGGTGGCGGATCTGGTCGGTTGGACGTGCAAAAGTGACCTGATTGTCTTTAATTTCTACAGTAATATCACGATCAATAGCTTGCTTCAATTCACCTTTAGGACCTTTTACAGTCAGCACATTGTCCTTTCCTATCACGGCAGTAACGCCAGCGGGCAGTACTACGGGTTGTTTACCTATACGAGACATAAAAAATCAATTTAATTATTACCGTTTATTGTTTCCTGCTACCGACCGATCAGCCTGGTATAGGCCCGGCTTAATGTATCAGTAACGTATATGAGCCATAAGAATGGCTCATAAGATTAATAGATGTAGCAAAGAACTTCACCACCTACGTTCTGTACCTTGGCTTGCTTATCAGTCATCACTCCTTTAGAAGTGCTGAGGATAGCTACACCCAGACCATTCTTCACACGTTTGAACTCAGCAGGGGTAGCGTATTGACGCAAACCTGGGCGGCTTACTCTTTCCAAAGACCTGATAGCAGGTTCTTTTGATTGAGCATCATACTTCAAGGCGATCTTGATCACACCTTGTTTGTTGTCATCCTCAAATTTGTATTTCAGGATGTAGCCTTGATCGTACAGAATTTCTGTAATACGCTTTTTAAGGTTAGAAGCCGGGATCTCTACGATCCGGTGACCTGCCAGTTGGGCGTTACGAACTCTGGTCAGAAAATCTGCTATAGGATCAGTTACCATTTTTAATTGAATTATATCAGTTCACTAATTTTTTTCATTCAGGTTACAGGATGTACTGATCCGGGACCAATTAAATCCCGCATCTCATATCCTGTAGCTCTTTCTTACCAGGAAGCCTTGCGAATGCCTGGTATCTTGCCATTCAGCGCCATATCACGGAATGTAACACGGGAGAGGCCGAAATAACGCATGTATCCCTTAGGACGACCAGTTAACTGGCAGCGATTTTTCAGACGAACTTTAGAAGAATTCTTCGGCAGTTCATCCAATTTTTGCCATTCTCCGGCAGCTTTTAAAGCAGCGCGCTTTTCAGCATACTGAGCTACCAGGTGTTCTCTTTTCCTTTGTCTGGCTTTTACCGACTCTTTTGCCATAATAATTACAAATTCGAATTTTAAATGTCGGGACCAGAAAGTCGTACTGTCAGATCCCGGATTTGTATTTTGTACTTCGTTTTTAGTACGCTTTAGGTACTTAGTCTTTCTTACGGAACGGCATACCCATTTCCTTCAGCAGCTCATAAGCTTCTTCGTTGGTATTAGCCGTAGTAACGAAAGTGATATCAAGACCGGTGATCTTGTTTACCTTATCGATATCGATCTCCGGGAAAATGATTTGTTCAGTAACACCGAGGGTATAGTTACCACGACCGTCAAATGCCTTCTCATTCACACCCTTGAAGTCACGTACACGAGGTAAAGCGGTAGCGATCAGCCTGTCCAGGAACTCATACATCTTTACTCCACGCAGCGTAACACGGGCGCCGATTGGCATGTTCTTACGCAGTTTGAAGTTAGAGATATCCTTCTTAGACATGGTGGTAACAGCTTTCTGACCAGTGATCTGTGTAAGCTCATCTACAGCTATATCTACCAGTTTCTTGTCGCTTACAGCACCGTTCACACCACGGTTCAGGCAGATCTTTTCCAGACGGGGAACCTGCATAATGCTGTCGTAGTTAAAACGCTTCATCAGGGCAGGTACAACATCTTTCTTGTACTTATCTGCTAATCTCGGAGAATATTTTGTTGTGCTCATTTTTTAAAGCTTTGAGCTATGAGCTGCGAGCTGCGAGCCAATAGCGTTTGCAATAATCTTTATCTTAATTGCTGCTGCCCGTAGCCTGGTAGCCCGTAGCCTGCAGCTTTGTTTACTTTATAGCTTCGCCGGATTTCTTGGAAACACGTACCAGTTTGCCATCTTCGCGGGTACGCTTTGCCTTAGTGGCTTCACCTTTTTTCGCATCCCACAACATCACATTCGAAATGTGGATAGATGCTTCCTTCTTCACAATACCACCTTTGGTATCGCGGGCAGAAGGCTTGGTGTGACGGGTAACGATGTTCACTCCTTCAACCAGCACCCTTTCTTTGTCTGGAAATATTTCCAGCACTTTGCGGGGCTTCTTAACATCTTTGTCGTCACCTGTGATCACCACCACGGTGTCACCTTTTTTAACGTGGAACTTTGGTTTAAATCTGTTGCTCATTTTCTTATACTTTATCTCTTAAAGAGAATTATTGACTAAGCTTTTGTTGACAGTGGTGCGTGAATAAATCAATATTCACCGCTCACTATAATACTTCAGGCGCCAGTGAAATGATCTTCATGTAACCCTTGTCACGCAATTCACGCGCTACAGGTCCGAAGATACGAGTACCACGAGGCTCATCAGAAGCATTCAACAGTACTACTGCATTGTCATCAAAACGGATATAAGATCCGTCTTTGCGGCGCAGCTTGTTCTTGGTACGAACAATAACGGCCTTAACAACAGTACCTTTCTTAATGCCACCTGCAGGAATTGCATCCTTTACGGTAACAACAATTTTATCGCCGATCTTCGCGTAATCCTGGCCACTGTTTCCCAACACACGAATACACAATACCTCTTTGGCACCACTATTATCAGCTACGTTTAATCTGCTTTCTTGCTGAATCATTTTTTTAAGCTTTTAGCTTTTAGCTATTAGGAGTTAGCCAATAGCTAATGATGAAATATATATTCCTACAGTTGTCAGCCAAAAGCTAATCGCTAATAGCTAACGGCTTATTCGTTACTTAGCCTTCTCAACTACTTCTACCAGTCTCCAGCGCTTAGTTTTGCTCAGGGGGCGGGTTTCCATAATCTTAACCACATCACCAATTGTACACTCATCCTTTTCATCATGAGCATGGAACTTGGTGGTCTTCTTTACGAACTTACCATAGATCGGGTGTTTTACTTTTCTTTCTACCGCAACGGTAATGGTTTTAGCCATTTTGTTGCTGGTTACAACACCAGTTCTTGTTTTACGCAAATTTCTATCTAACATGTTATTTAGCTTTTTAGCTACCAGCTTTGAGCTTGAACTCTCGGCTTATAAATTAATTATCAACTTCTGTTTAATGCTCGCAGCCCGTAGCGCATGCTCGTAGCTTGCTGCTGTTCTATACAGCTTGTTGTTTCTGCTTCAGCTCTGTTTTCAGACGAGCCAGGTCCTTGCGAACGGCACGGATACTCATAGGATTCTCCAGGGGAGAAATAGCATGAGCAAACTCCAGCTTCTTCAGGCGCAGTTCGTCTTCCTGGATCCTGGCTTTCAGGTCAGCTGCACTCAGATCTTTCAGGCTTTTTACAAAATCAATTTTCTTAGACATGATATACAATTTGAAAGTTTGGCAATTTGAACATTTGAAAACCTCGCCCTCCTACTCTACTTACTCTCCGTTCTCAAATGAGCATCTTACACAGTATGTTTTACGCTTGATAATCCCTGCGAACGATGAACTTGGTCTTGATCGGCAGCTTTTGAGCAGCCAGTTCAAGCGCTTGTTTAGCTGTTGCTTCGCTTACGCCATCGCATTCGAAAATGATACGGCCTGGTTCAACTACAGCAGCCCAAAACTCGGGGTTACCTTTACCTTTACCCATCCGCACTTCCTGTGGCTTGCGGGTAATTGGCTTATCAGGGAAAATGCGTATCCACACATTACCTTCACGTTTCATTGAACGGGTCAGCGCCTGACGGGCAGCTTCGATCTGACGGTTGGTCAACCATATTGGTTCCAGGGCTTTCAGACCGAAAGAACCAAAAGAAATGGTAGTACCACGTTTTGCTACTTCCCGGATGCGGCCTTTTTGCGCTTTCCTGTGTTTCGTCCTTTTAGGCTGTAACATCTATAACAATTTGAAAATTTGATAATTTGAAGGTTTCCTGATCAGCGGGGGTATATAACACCCCATGCGCTCATTAACCTCTTCTGTTGTTTCCACCGCGGAATCCACCGCCACCACCACTGCCGCCTCTGCCGCGGTCACCACCAGCACCACCGCCGCCTCTGCGATCACCACCGCCGCCACCGCCTCTGCGGTCGTCTCTGCGTTCTCCACCTCTTCTGTCTCCACCTCTTTGATCATCGCCACCTGGCCTGTCTCTGCGGTCGCTTACATCACTCTTACCACCAACGAAATTGGGGTTCAGGTCACGCTTGCCAAGTATTTCACCTTTACAGATCCATACTTTGATACCTATTTTACCATACACAGTCAATGCAAACACGTTGGCGTAATCGATATCCATACGCAGTGTGTGCAAAGGTGTACGACCTTGTTTGATTTCTTCTGTACGGGCAATTTCAGCACCGCCCAAACGACCACCAACCTTGATCTTGATACCTTCAGCACCCATACGGAGAGCAGAAGCGATCGCCATCTTGATAGCACGTTTGTAGTTAATACGGTTTTCGATCTGACGGGCAATTGTATCACCTACGATCATGGCATCCAGCTCAGGACGACGTATTTCAAGGATGTTGATCTGTACATCTTCCTTACCGGTCAACTTCTTCAACTCTTCTTTAATACGGTCTACTTCGCCACCACCTTTACCTATGATGATACCGGGCTTAGAGGTATGAATGGTAACGATCAGTTTATTCAGCGTACGCTCAATAACGATCTTAGAGATACCACCTTTGTTGATACGAGCCATCAGGTAAGTCCTGATCTTGTTATCCTCGATCAACTTAGTAGAAAAATCTCTTTTGTTACCATACCAGTTAGATTCCCAACCACGGATAATCCCCAACCTGGCACCAATAGGATTTGTTTTCTGACCCATTTATTATAATTTGAAAATTTTATAATTTATAACAGTAAGCGCTCAATTACGCTTTTACAGTTTTCGTATCAACAATGATCGTTACGTGGTTACTGCGTTTACGTAAGCGATAGGCTCTTCCCTGAGGAGCAGGCAACATCCTTTTCAGCGTGCGTGCACCGTCAACAAAGATTGTTTTTACCACCAGTGCAGCATCAGCAGCACTTTTGCCTTCATTCTTTTGTTCCCAGTTGTTAATAGCGCTTTTCAACAGCTTGGCCAAAGGAGTGGCGGAATGTTGTGGATGGTGTTCCAGCAAAGCCAGGGCTTTCTCCACTTCTACACCGCGGATCTCATCAGCCAGCAAACGCATTCTGCGGGGTGATGTGGGATAATTTCTGAGTTTAGCTACTGCTTCCATTTTTATTAATTTGGAGTCTGAAGTCCGGAGCCTGGAGCAACGGGTGTTTTACTCCCCACTCCTTACTCCTATCTCGCGACTGTTATCTTATGATACTTTTTTACTTGAGTGTCCTTTGAAGTTGCGCGTAGGTGCAAACTCACCCAGCTTATGGCCTACCATAAATTCAGTCACGTAAACCGGGATGAATTTATTACCGTTGTGCACGGCGAAGGTATGCCCCACAAAGTCTGGTGTAATGGTAGAACGACGGCTCCAGGTTTTGATAACACCTTTCTTGGATTTGCCTTCGTTTACAGACAATACTCTTTGTTCCAGCTTCGCGGCTACATAAGGACCTTTTTTTATCGAACGAGCCATATATACTTAATTTGAAAATTTGAAGATTTAAAATCAGCGTTTGACTATTTAGCTAATTTTTTACCATTCTTACGTTGGATGATCATCTTGTCACTTCCTTTACCTCTTGTACGTGTCTTCAGACCCTTAGCGTACTTACCAGTCCTTGAACGTGGGTGACCACCGGAAGCTCTACCTTCACCACCACCCATCGGGTGATCTACAGGGTTCATCGCTACACCACGGGTGCGGGGACGAATACCTTTCCAACGGTTACGACCAGCCTTACCTTTCGTCTCCAGGTTATGATCACCATTGCTCACGATACCTACAGTAGCGAAGCAGTTGATCAATACCTTTCTCAGCTCACCGGAAGGCATTTTCAAAATAGCATAACGCTCTTCTTTATTGGTCAATTGAGCAGAAGTACCGGCACTGCGCACCAGCTTACCACCCTGACCAGGTTGCATTTCAATATTGTGAACATTGGTACCTAATGGCATGTTCTTCATTTGAAGTGCATTACCAATTTCAGGCGCCACAGCATCACCAGCAATTACGGTAGTGCCTACCTGTAATCCCTGGGGAGCCAGGATATATCTTTTTTCACCGTCTGCATAGTTCAGCAGGGCAATAAAAGCAGTACGGTTTGGATCGTATTCAATAGTAACTACAGTTCCTTCAATATCTTTCTTATTCCTCTTGAAATCAATGATACGGTACTTCTTCTTGTGACCGCCACCAATATAGCGCATAGAGCGACGTCCCTGTACGTTACGGCCACCAGTAGATTTTTTACTTTCTACCAGATTCTTTTCCGGAACATTCGTTGTCACTTCTTCATATGCATTACCAATTCTCCATCTGGTTCCGGCCGTAATTGGTTTATACTTTTTCAGTGCCATGTTTTAAGTCTTATTCTGTGTTAAAAATCGTTTTGTCAATACTTTGCGGCGTTTGACGCGCCATTCTTTCCCTGCTACACTTCCCTTAGGAAGCCGGAGGGTTAAATGTTAGCGTACAGGTCGATGCTCTCACCTTCTGCAACGGTTACATACGCTTTTTTGTAAGCCGGCTTAACACCGGAAATAAATCCGGCCTTAGTGAAACGGCTCTTTGCTTTACCTGGAACAACAGAAGTATTTACATCAATAACGGTCACACTGTAAAAACTCTCTATCGCTTTTTTGATTTCCAGCTTATTAGCTTTGCGACCAACCTTGAAAGCATAAGTCCTGCTCTTGTCAGTAAGCTTATTGCTTTTCTCAGTTACGATCGGCTTTATCAATATATCTGCGAGTTTCATATTAACTCAATTTGAAAATTTGAAAATGTTATGCGGTTACTTCGGCCTCATCATCGATGAAGATCTTAGCAGCGCTTTCAGTCAATACCAGTACATTGGCATTTACGATATCATAAGTATTCATGTCGGCGATCAGTGCAGCATTTACAGCAGGCACGTTACGCAGGCTCAGGTACAGGTTATCGTTGTACTCGGGCAGAATAACCAGTGATTTTTTATTAGCGATGTTCAACGCTTTCAGTGCACCAACAAAAGTCTTTGTCTTAGGTGTATCCAGGTTGATATCTTCAATGATCACGATAGCGTTTTCTTTAGCCTTGTAAGACAGGGCGCTGATCTTGGCCAGGTCTTTTACCTTACGGTTCAGTTTGAAATCATAACCGTGGGGCTTAGGTCCAAAAATGGTACCACCACCTTTAAATATAGGTGCACGCAGGTTACCTTTACGGGAACCACCGGTACCCTTTTGACGGTGCAGTTTCTTGCTGGAACCTTGCACTTCAGAACGGGTTTTCACTTTGTGAGTACCCTGACGCTGTGCAGCCAGATACTGCTTCACAGCCAGGTAGATCACGTGATCGTTTGGCTCAGTACCAAAGATCTCATCAGGCAACTCGATTGAGCGACCCGTTTTCTTACCGCTTATATTTAATACATCTACTTGCATCGTACGCTATTTTTCAGTTCAGAAAGTCGACTTCTTATGCAGTTGTCAGTTTCCTGAAGTTGTTATTTTTGAATTAATACAATTGATCCGATGTGTCCAGGTACAGAGCCACTTACCAGGATATAGTTCTTTTCAGGGAATATCTTGATAACCTTCAATCCTTTCACCTTCACACGGTCTTGACCCATCCGGCCTGCCATGCGCATACCTTTAAATACGCGGGAAGCATCAGATGAGTTACCGATAGAACCTGGAGCACGCTGACGATCATGCTGACCGTGAGATTGCTCACCAACTCCACTGAATCCGTGGCGTTTTACAACACCCTGGAAACCTTTACCCTTGGTAGTACCTACTACTTCAACTTTATCACCTTCGGTGAAAATGTCAACAGTAATAGACTCTCCAAGAGCTTTCTCTATGGAATAATCACGAAATTCTTTTACAAACTTTTTTGCGGCTGTATTGGCCTTTGCGAAGTGGTTCTTTTCTGAAGCGAGTGTGTGCTTTTCTTTCTTGTCGCCGAATGCTAACTGCACAGCGCTGTAACCATCAGTGTCTTTTGTTTTGACCTGGGTTACAACACAGGGACCTGCCTCAATGATGGTGCAGCTTGTTTGCTTACCATCAGGGCTGAAGATGCTGGTCATCCCGATTTTTTTGCCAATAATTCCTTTCATCGTTGTTCGTTTTTGCCTTCTCGGTTTAAGAGACATTTGCGGTATGATTGTCACAAACCTTGCTGTCCGGGAGGACAGAGAAGGCACAACCATGGCAACTTCAATCCCCGTTTGCTATCGACCTTTTCTTTTGTTGCCTGCTTTATTTCACCTTACATGAAAACCACAGGCATTCGAAGTACCGATAGTAAACTAACCTCGAAGGGCTAGTTCATATTTAATTTGTTAATGAACCTGACAGGTCTAACCCCGTCAGAATATTTTATTTATTTACCCAGCGCTACTTTATCTGTCACCAACGGTTACAGAGTTTGCAGATAGGTTTAAAAGAACTTTACTACTTACGTAGCGTTATATGAAAAAACCCTGTCAGGATTTTAGAACCCTGACAGGGTTCATCAAATGCTCATCAGGCTTTGATCTCAACTTCTACACCACTGGGCAAGTCGAGCTTACTCAGGGCGTCCACCGTACGGCTGGAAGAAGTATAAATGTCCAGCAAACGCTTGTGCGTACACAGCTGGAATTGCTCACGGCTTTTCTTATTCACGTGCGGCGAGCGCAAAACGGTAAAAATCTTCTTACGGGTAGGTAAAGGAATAGGACCTGTTACTACCGCTCCGGTGCTGCGCACTGTCTTCACGATTTTCTCTGCAGATTTATCTACCAGGTTGTGATCGTAAGACTGTAATTTGATTCTGATTCGTTGAGACATAGTTCAATCCCATTTTTCTAATGGGGATGCAAAGGTAAGTGTAGTTTGATTACTTACAAAAGATTTGAAGAGAAATTTTGCATTCTTACACTAAAAATCTGTCTCAGTCCGTTCACAAGCCCTGCTTTTTCCAGCAATGGGACATCAATACCATGCCTTTAACCAGGCTATATCAGCCACTATCCAATAGTTAATAAGTATATAAATAACTGCTGTTCAAATATTTACGAGCATTTCAACTATAACTGCTTAGCCGTTTTCTAATTTCTCCGGTTGGATTGATTGTTTTTGCTTTCTGCCCAGGCTTCGGTTGTCAAAACAGCTGCGCCGGCCAGTACACCAAAGCCCACAGCCGCAGATTTTCCAAATCCTGTAACTTCCTCCACATAGGCCCACTCCCCTGCTTTCTCCCTGTTATAGGAAAACTTCCTGGGGTTAAGTCCTGTGCGGTACAATTCAGACACATAAAAACTGTGTTGATAAGCCACCGGTACCGGCGTAGGATCGCCTACAACAATTGCCAGGTAACTCCTGAATCGCAAGGGTGAGTTGCCCGCATCGAAAACTGCCTGGTGCGCATAAGCAAAGTTTCCGTCGGCAGTATGCATTTTAATTTTCCGCAGTGCAGAATCAGGAATGTCTTTCAACAGCTTATTGGTAACACCCATCGGCGTTCTGGTGACAAATGATTGCGGAGGGATCATTTGAATGCCGGGCGGAAGGCTGGCCGTCGCATATAGATTAACATCCGTTGTACTAAAGCCTTGCGTCCAATTGATGGTGGAGCCATTCACAACTCCCCGCACGGACACCTGATCTGGGGAATAGCTGATTGCATTATCATTGATTATCAATGCAGAACGCTTCCAGTCAATAAAAATAGGCTTGTCCAGTTTATTCCTGACTATGAGGTTTACCGGGGCATTTTTGCCATTGAAGTTATACACCATCTGCAGGGTATCGTTTTCAATGGTAAATTCCTGGTGTTCATTCTTTTGTAGCTGATCACTGCTAATACCAAGGTATTGGTACCTGTTGCAGGCAGCGAGAAGGATAAGGAGCGACAAAACGGGTATAGTTAGGCGCATATTTTTACTTTAATTTACTCAAGTTATGCTGAAGAAAATGTTAAAACCAGCTCCGTTCGGAGGCAGTGATTGTCAACGTAAGCTTTGTGCCCTCTTTTGAAGTACGGCCCTGCCATTGACTACTCCATAACCAATTGATGCACTGTCATTAGCGGGACCCTGGACCACATAAAAGCGATCTCCCCGCTTATCTCCATTCAACAACTCCGGCGAATTTGACATTTTCACCAGCTCCGACACATAAAAATTATGTTGATAGATTACCGGTTTAGGTAAGCTGTCACCGATCATCATGGTGATATAACTTTTGAATACCAGGGGCGAAGATTCTGCCGTAAAAAAGGCTTGTTTAATGGTTTCATAGCCATCACCCATGGAGGGGATATTCTTTTTGGAAAAGATCGAATCAGGTAATTGTTCCAGCGCCTGGTTGGTAATACCGATCAATTGCTGTATGACATAGGTCTGCGGGGGAATAAAGGCAGCTTCCGCAGGCAGTTGGGCGGTGGCATTTAAATTCCCGTATGAGGAAGACCATTCCTTTGACCAGCTATAGTTGGAACTTGCTATGGAACCCTCAATAGGCACTTTATTGGGTGCATAGCTTACAGCCTTACCATTGATGATCAGGGCCGAACGTTTCCAATCCACATAAATCGGTTCCTGCAGCTTATTCCGGATCATGATCTTGATAGGACCATCCTTGCCATTAAAATTGTAAGAAAGCTCCAAGGTGTCGTTTTCAATGATGAATTCATTAGCCTGATTTTGCTTCACTTCCCGACTGCTAACGGTCATGACCTGATAGGCTGTACAGGAAACAAGGAAGCAACTTGCGAGGGTGGGTAAAACTAGCTTCATAGATGGGGTTTTGACATCAATTTACCGCAGATCCTCAGGTGTTTGTGTTAAGGAAAACAGAATTGAGGATTCTTTTAATCTCTCTATAATCTGCCCTTTTCACTTCCTTCGTCCCTTTGGTTTTGATCATGCTCTCTCACTCTTTTAGCTATTTTCAAACAGTATTAAACCGATACTAAATAAAAGGATATTCCAGAGATATCCCAGAGATATAAGACTGATATAGCAGACATATTAGACATCCAAAAGGAGTGGAATATCTATGAAATATGACTGCATTGTATTTGCGTTAAATCAAGTATATCTTAGAATTTAGTATAAGGCAACTAGCTGACTAGTGGGGGAGCAACAGCTGGAAAAGGTGTATGGTACCCTGGAGGACATAAAAAAACCGGTAATCATGAAACCATGATTACCGGTCTTCGCTGAATATCGGTCAAAAACAGTGCGCCAGGGGTTGCCAGCCGAAGCAGGCAGCCGGTGGAGGCTTATCTTCCGCCCGGAGGGCAGTGTTGTTTGAGGTAGTTGGTATATAAGGTAGCCAGATGCTGATAAGTGCCAGGCCCTTCCGAAATGCTGTGGGTACGGTTGGGATAGGACATCAGCTGAAACTGCCTGTTGTATTTAATCAGTTCATTAATAAGCATTTCTGCATTGTTGTAATGCACGTTGTCGTCACCGGTGCCATGTATATACAACAGGTTACCTTTCAGGTTTTTAGCATAAGTAATGGGTGATCCTTTTACAAAATCCTCTCTGTTTTCCTGTGGCAGCCCCATATAGCGCTCCTGGTAAATATTGTCGTAAGTGAGCTGGTTGCCTACTGCTGCAACGGAGATGCCGGTTTTGTAGATCTCCGGAAATTGAAACATCAGGTTGAGGGTTGCAGAACCTCCGCCACTCCAGCCCCATACGGCCACGCGGCTGGTATCAACAAAAGGCCATTTGAGGATCTCGGTGGCTGCCATCGCCTGATCGCGGATATTCACCAGGCCGATCTTGCGGTAGACGATCTTGCGCCAGTTCCTGCCCTTGGGCACAGGGGTGCCCCTGTTATCAATTGAGATATAGATATAGCCATCTTTGGCCATGCTGCCCTGGTACAGGAAATTGCCTTCCACGCCAAACTGGTCTTTTACATTCTGGCCCCAGGGTTCGGTGTACACATAAAATACAACCGGGTATTTCTTGGTAGCGTCGAAATTATCCGGCTTCACCATCCAGGCGTCCATTTCTACCCCTTCAGAGGTTTTTACTTTAAAGAACTCCACTTTGGAGCTTGTCTTATCAGCTTTGGCAACTGCATCAGCCACTTTATTCTCTCCGTTTACGCCTTTATGATCGGCCAGGGATATCAATTCGTTGACATAGCTGGTGTAGTAATTGGAGAATGTGTGTTGAGCAAATTTTGCATTGGGCGATACATCGTAATCATGGGTGCCTTGTTGGGTGGCCGGTGATACGCGTTCTGCCTTGCCTTTACCATCCAGTTTGGTACGGTACAGGAATTTCTGAGTAGCATTGTCGGGAGAGGCCATAAAATAAACATAGCCGCTCTTTTCGTCGATACAGGTAATTTCCATCACATCGTAGTTGCCGGCGGTGATGAGTGTTTCTTTCTTACCATCGCGGCTTACGCGGTACAGGTGACGCCATCCGTCTTTTTCAGAAGCCCAGATGAATTCCTTGCCGGCATTGAGCCAATCCCATCCACCCCAGATATAGTCGTTGTCCCACAGCGGCAAAATGTCGATCCAGGCAGAATCCTTTTCGGTATAGATGGTTTGGGCAGCACCACTCTGTACATTGCAGAGCATGAGCTGGCTTTCATTTTGTTTGCGGTTGAGGTGCTGAATGATGAGCTCAGTGTTGTTGGCAGCCCATTCTACGCGGGGCACATAGCTTTGCAAAACCGGATCAGTAGGGATGGCCATCCACTTGGTGCTGGCAGTTGAAATATCCACTACACCCACTTTAAAGGGGGAGGGCGCTTCACCTGCACTGGGATATTCCACTGGCACGGCAAAAGGATAAATAGAATCTGTATTGTTCACCATCAGGTAATCCTTGGTGTTCTTGGCATCGATTTGCCAATAAGCGATCTGCTTGCTATCGGGGCTCCAGCGGAAACCATCGCGGCAGAAAAACTCTTCTTCATATACCCAGTCGAAAGTGCCATTGATGAGTTTGCGGTTACCATCCGTAGTCAGCTGTTTTACAGTACCGCTGGCCAGGTCTTCTACATAAAGATTGTATTCACTTACGTAAGCTACTTTGGAGCCATCGGGAGAGAATTTGGCAAACATGAGCGAAGAAGCCGGACGGGCTTTGCCTACTTGTTTGAGTGTATTCGTATTTCTGTCGTATACCCAGTATTCACCCCGGGTATTTAGTCGCCATACTTTTTTAGTGTTGGTAAATAGGAGGATCTTCTTATCATCATCGGAGAAGGCGAAACTTCTGAAGGTGATCGGCTTTCCGCCCTGGGGCGTTAGCTGCTCTTTGGACAATAATACGGTTTTGGTGTTTTGTGGAAGGGTAAACTGTAGCAGTTCCCCACCCTGCACACTATAATAACCGTTGCCATCTTTGGCCCATTTGACAGCACCCTGGGCAAATAGCAGATGCGCAGTAAAAATGCCCAGGCATAAACAAAGCAACCTGGTAAAGAAGGCAGTGGGACGATTCATGCGTAAAAATTTAGGGCGGGAAATTAAAGCAAAAGTCTGAATACCGGTAAACCGGGATTAACCTATTTCGCAGATGTGTTGGCTATACATAGTAATGGTTTGCGGTTGCCTGCTACCGGATTGCGGTATTTACCTATAAAAAATCCCGGCATAAAAGCCGGGACCTTGCTAACCTAAGCTTCCTTTTTAAATGGGAGGCGTGTGTATCCTTTGACCTAAAATAAGTAACGGGTAGATCGTGCACAGTACGGGATTTCCGTTTCTGTGGTTGTTTGACAATTGCCTAAAAGGAAGGTTTAATGCGGAAAAGGCTTTTAATGATTCTTTAATAGGCAATAAAAAAGCCTCTCCGAAGAGAGGCTCTTTTACGTGAGTTTCATCATTGCTATTTTGAAATCACTTGGGGAGAGTTGCAGCCATAAGGCGGCACTAATCAAAAGCCATGTAGTTTAGGGGCTACGCCTGCAATATATGACAGGATTCGGGCATTTTTAAATACAAACCAATAAGTGTGTATAATAAGCACATAACTGTGCTGTTTTGGCGGATAAGTGTGCAAGCGACAAGGATATATTTATTGAATAATTAATACCAGACTTATCTGTTCTGACCCCGCCCTACCCACAAAAAAGCCCCGCCAAACGGCGGGGCTTCTATAAGAAATGCACTTTAAAAATTACTCGCTCACTTTTTGCTTTCCTTTCACCTTGGCAATCACTTCTTCAGCGATGTTGTTGGGTGCAGGAGAGTAATGGCTGAACTCCATGGTAGAAGTAGCACGGCCAGAGCTTAAGCTACGCAATTGTGTTACGTAACCAAACATTTCACTCAGGGGCACTTTGGCTTTGATAACCTGGGCACCTGCGCGGCTGTCCATACCTTCGAGCATACCACGGCGACGGTTAAGGTCACCTGTAACATCACCCATGTACTGGTCAGGCGTAATTACTTCTACTTTCATGATAGGCTCCAGCAATACGGGTTGTGCTTTACGGCCTGCTTCACGGAAACCTTGCTTGGCGCAAAGTTCGAAAGACATGGCATCAGAGTCAACCTGGTGGAAGCTACCATCAAATACGCGGATCTTCACATTCTCTACAGGGTAGCTGGCTAAAACGCCGGTACCAAGTGAGTTCTGGAATCCTTTCTGGATAGCAGGAACGAATTCACGGGGGATAGATCCACCGAAGATATCATTCACAAACTGGAGGTTATCTTTTGGATTTGCTTCCAGCCATTCAGCATCAGCAGGCCCGAGTTCGAAGATGATGTCTGCGAACTTACCACGACCACCCGTTTGTTTCTTCAGGATCTCACGGTGTTCAACAGATTTGCGGAACGCTTCTTTATAAGCCACCTGGGGAGCACCCTGGTTAACTTCTACTTTGAACTCACGACGCATACGGTCGATGATAATTTCCAGGTGCAACTCGCCCATTCCACGAAGGATGGTTTGACCGGTATCTTCATCTGTATTTACACGGAGTGTAGGATCTTCTTCTACCAGCTTGGCAATAGCCATACCCATTTTATCCACGTCGGCCTGAGTTTTAGGCTCGATCGCGATCGCGATCACCGGCTCGGGGATAAACATGTTTTCCAGTGTGATGGGATGGTTCTCATCGCAAAGGGTATCACCGGTCTTGATTTCTTTGAAACCAACAGCAGCAGCGATATCACCAGCTTCGATGAAGTCGATGGGGTTTTGCTTGTTGGCAAACATCTTCATGATACGGCTGATACGCTCTTTCTTACCGCTTCTTACGTTCAATACATAAGAACCAGCATCGAGGTGACCGCTATAGCACCGGAAGAATGCGAGGCGACCTACGAAAGGATCGGTCATGATCTTAAAGGCCAATGCAGCGAAAGGCGCTTTGGGATCAGGCTTACGCGTGATCTGCTCACCGCTATCAGGATCTGTACCTACAGTATCCTCGATATCTAATGGAGAAGGCAGGTAACGGCAAACTGCATCGAGGGCTGTTTGCACACCTTTGTTCTTAAATGAAGAACCACACATCATCGGAACGATGCTGAGATCGATCGTAGCTTTACGGATCGCTTCATGTACTTCATCTTCAGAAATAGTATTTGGATCGTCGAAGAATTTCTCCAACAGTTTGTCGTCGTATTCAGCAACAGCTTCGATCAGGTTCTGCCTCCACTCTTCCGCTTCAGCCTGCAGATCAGCAGGAATAGGAATTTCGTCGAAGGTCATTCCTTCTGTTTCCATATGCCAGATGATACCTTTCATCCTGATGAGGTCAACCACACCCTTGAAATCATCTTCTGCACCGATAGGCAATTGCAAAGGCACGGCTTTAGCACCGAGCATTTCTTTTACCTGCTTAACCACCATCAGGAAGTCAGCACCGGAACGGTCCATTTTGTTAACGAAACCGATACGGGGAACTTTATAACGGTTAGCCTGGCGCCAAACTGTTTCTGATTGAGGCTCTACACCATCAACCGCAGAGAACAGGGCGATCAGACCATCCAGTACACGCATAGAACGCTCTACTTCTACAGTAAAGTCCACGTGGCCCGGAGTATCAATAATGTTGAAATAGTAGTTTTTGGTGTTGGCGTCTACCTTACCCTTAACGGTAGGGAAATTCCACTGGCAGCTAACAGCCGCAGAGGTAATAGTGATACCTCTTTCCTTTTCCTGCTCCATCCAGTCGGTAGTAGCTGCACCATCGTGCACCTCCCCAATCTTGTGAATCATACCGGTGTAGCGCAGGATACGCTCCGTAGTAGTGGTTTTACCGGCATCAATGTGCGCCGCAATACCAAAGTTTCTCTGTAATCGTAAGTCTGCCATGACTTTGTTGTTGTTTTCTGTTTAATATGAGTGCAGGGAATACCCTGAAAATAAGTGCGCAAAGGTAAGCAAATTCTCCGTGAAAATGCAGATTGCAAAAGATCAAAAGATTAAATGTGGAAAACCGGCTGGTAGCGCTGTCTACGACCTTCCGGTAAAGCTGGCTGTGCGGCAGCAGGCGCCACAGGAAACCCCTGAAATAAACAATAATTGGCTACATTTAAAGTACCATTAGCCTACATCCATGAGATACAGTATCCTGCTAACCATCTGCTGCTGTTACTGCCTGACTGTCAATGCCCAGGAGTCAGATAGCGCCTTGCTGCACAAAAAACTACCACCTGCATTATTATCAGTAAAAGCCAGTATGGCCGATAACAAGCCCGCCACCTGGTGGATCATCGTCTCTGATAAAGAAGCGTTTAAAGCCTTCCTTACTAAAGACCAGCTGCCCGTCCTGATCACCGGGGAATACGCGCCTGCCCGGCTACTTATCGTGCAGACAACCCGCAAAACGGTGATAAATAAACTACTGAAAGCCCCCTGGGTAGTTTTTGCCGACCAGCCCCGCCTTCCCAAAGAAGAGCAGGTGGTGAATAGCCAGGACAATACAGCCAGCCAGGTAAATACCGTCCATGGCCTCTACCCTGCCCTCAATGGCAATGGGCTCACCGTGTCGGTAAAGGAAAATAAACCCGATACCACAGATATTGATTTTAAAGGCAGGTATCTGACCACTCCTCTCAGCTCACCCACCATTACGCAGCATGCCGGCATTATGAGTACACTCATTGGCGGCGGGGGAAACAGTGACTATTCTGGCAAAGGGGCGGCCTGGGGTGTCACCCTTAGCTCCTCCGATTTTGCCAGCCTGTTACCGGATGCCAATAATGCTTACCAGCAATACCATATTTCCGTTCAGAATCATTCCTATGGCACCGGGGTCGAGAACTATTATGGGGCCGATGCTGCCGCCTATGATGCCAGCAGTATTGCCAACCCCACCCTGCTACACGTCTTTTCGGCCGGCAATTCAGGCAACCAAACCAGTACACAGGGTGTTTATTCCGGTATACCTGGTCACGCTAACCTGACGGGCAGCTTTAAGATGGGCAAGAATATGATCACCACCGGCGCCATCAACAGTTTGTACCAGGTAGAAGTGCTTAGCTCGAAAGGTCCTGCCTATGATGGAAGGGTAAAACCAGAGTTGGTGGCATTTGGTGAAGATGGTAGTTCGGGAGCAGCTGCGATCACTTCAGGCATTGCCCTGCTGGTACAACAAGCTTTAAAGAATATTACGGGCCAATTGCCAACTGCCTCCCTCGTAAAGGCCATCCTGCTCACAACCGCAGATGATATAGGAACACCCGGTATTGACTTTCAAACAGGCTATGGCAAGGTCAATGCGCTCAAAGCAGTAGAGGCAGCACAACAAAGCAGCTACGCTTCCGGCAATATTGCCCAGGGACAAACATATACTACCCCAATCACCATTCCTGCAGGCATACAGCAAGTCAAACTCACCCTTTGCTGGTATGATGCGCCAGCCACCCCCAACGCAGCCAAAGCATTGGTCAACGATTTAGACCTGGAGCTGATCAATACCAGCACGGGCGAACACTGGCAACCCTGGGTATTGAGCCATGCTGCACACATTGATTCATTGGTGAAAGAACCTGTGAGAAAAAGAGATAGCCTGAATAACAATGAACAGATCACGCTAAACAATCCTGCGCCAGGCGATTATATTATCCAGGTAAAAGGTTATTCTATTCCAGCAGGATCACAGGCATTCGCACTTACCTGGCGCCTGGATACTGCCGACCGCTTCCGCTGGTATTACCCTATTAAAGCAGACCAGGTGCGCGGAGGTGAAAACAACGTTATCCGGTGGGCTTCTTCTTTTCCTGCGAACGATCCGGCCCGGCTTGAATACTCAACAGATGGCGGCCATCAATGGAAGCTGATCGGTAACAATGCAGACCTGGCAAATGGTTTTTATCAATGGCTGGCGCCAGATACCTGTACCACGGCCCTGCTGAAAATAACCACCAACACGCGTTCCTTTTTGTCTGATACCTTCAGCCTATCCTCAAGAATTAAAGCCAATACAGGTTTCAACTGCAGTGATTCTTTCCTCCTTACCTGGAACAGGCCGGCTGGCATAAACAGGTTTGTAGTTTATGGATTGGCAGGAAACTACCTCAGCCCATTGCTCACCACCACCGATACCAACGTTGTATTGAGTAAAGCAGCAAACCCCTCCTTGTATTATTCGGTAGCGCCGGTGCTCGCCAATGGCTTTAGTGGGATCAAGGCCTATACCTTCAATTATACTGCACAGGGAGTAGCCTGTTATATCAAACGTTTCCTGGCTGATCTTGCAGATAATACCGCCAGCTTAATGATTGAATTGGGAACCCGCTATGCGGTACAAAAAATAACCGTGGAGAAACTCGGTATTTCAGGTTATAGTAGTCTGCAGTCAATAGAACCAGTAAACGCTTTACAATACCAATTAACCGATAATACCTTACACCGGGGAGTGAATACTTACCGCCTGAAAATTCAACGTACAGATGGCACTGCTATTTACAGCCAGCCGGAAATGGTCTATAATTTACAGGATGCAGGCTATATTGTTTACCCCAATCCGGTACCTGCAGGCGCTATGCTGCATATCCTTACTGCTATTCCCGGCAACAGCTCCATCATGCTGTTCAATGCAACAGGTCAGCAGGTGCTTCAAAAACAACTCACTGAACTGCACGAGCAAATACCCCTGCAAACGCTACAAAGAGGCATTTACTTCTACCTTATCCGGAAAGACGGACAGAAAGAACAGACGGGAAATGTTTTTATTTATTGAGTATTCGCTGGTGTATGTAAACAAGAAACCCCGCTTGCGCGGGGCTTAATGTTCTTAAACCTCAAAAAAGAGTTATTCAAATATTACTTTGTATACAAATGTTTCCTGGCTGCTGAGCGCGGTGATACGCAGCATGTAAACACCGGTCTTCACACGGGCATCGCGATGGTATTGCACGGTGGTTTGCTGTACTTTTTGTACCAGCTGCTCATGCACAATCTGTCCGGTGGCGCTGACCAGGGATAACTTATAGCTTTCCTGTTGCCTTGCCGACAATGTAATGTTCAATACCTTCTGCACCGGGTTGGGATACAGTGACACCGACCGCACAGTAGTCATCTTTACACTGATGACATTGCTGTAGGTAGTTTTATTATCCTTGCCAATGATGCGCAGGCGGTAATAGTTGGTACCTGTCAGCGGTGTCTCATCGGAGAAAGCATAAATAACCTGTCCGCCGGACTGCCGGGAATTTATATTACCGATGGCCGTGTAGGAACCATTGATAGTAGCACTACGCTCAATGATGTATTCTTTAGTATCTACATCCTGCTGGGCTGCCCAGTTCAGTTGCACCACACCATTTATATCCTTGCCAGATAACTTAACCTGTCCGGGCAGTGTACCGCTACACATGCCGGTTACGTGGAAATAAGAAAGCTTGGTTAAGCAGCCTCCGTTTACCGACATATGACATACATAGGTACCGGTATCAGATGGCAGCAGGTAAGGTATTTTATACGAGGTGGTGGTGCTCACCAGCACGCTGTCTACAGCAGTTGTTTTCTTGAACCATTTATAGGTAGCATTGGCCGTAGAATCCACGTGCAAGGAAACATCACTATAATAACAATCTGAGCTGGCATAGATGATGGTATTGGCCAGCGGCAGGATGTTTACGTCATTCAGGGTTGCATTACCACAGGCATCCAACGCACGCAAACGTACCAGGGAATATTGTACTCCATTGGTAATGGTAAATACAGGGCTTGTTTGTCCGGTTGTGTTGATGCTGGGGGAAGCAGGGATACTGCCGATGATCTCGTAAGCGAAAGGTCCGGTTCCTCCTGTCACTACCGCTCCCACACTGAAGTTATTGTTATCGCACTGGTAGGCGGCCGATTGTTGCAAGCCCGGGAAGCTATATGGAACCACATCGATGGTATCATATATTTTACCGGTACAGCTGGGAACACTGTACTGTACAATATAAGTAGCAGGCTCCAGGTCTACGAACTTGAAAGTAGAGCCTACGTTGGAAGTAAAGGTAATATTTACCGTACTCGTATTCTTTTTGATGATCACCGGGGTTACAACACCCATGTTGGAATTGACATCAATATCAATATCGGTAGCTCCATTTTCCCAAACACCGGAAGGACATTTTGACTTCACAAACTTGGTCTTATTCACAATGCTGGGGCGTGGCGTAACCTTGGCAGTATCTCTTACATTACAGTTGTCGATACCTATGACAGTATATTGCTGTCCGCCTGTGAGCGGGGCCAGGGCATTGATCATTACCGGGCTGGTAGCAGAAGTAACGGAAGTTACCAGTATACCTACCGGATTCAATACCTCTACCCGATAAGGCGAGCTACCAGAGCTGAATGTTACTTTAACATCAGTGGTACCAAAAGTACAGGATTCCATAGCCGTTACACCAATACTTATGGGCACAGGATCGGCATTGATACGACGAACAATGACTGTATCGTAACAAGTGTCTTTGATCTTTATGTCATAGTATCCGTAAGGCAGGTTATTGAAAGTACCATTCGTACTGTTGGCTACAAACTGCCCCAGGGTATCATAAATATTGAACTGGGGATTTTTCAGATTGGTCTGGCCATTCACTTTGGCGGTGAAGGTGGCGCAGGCCTTATTGCTGATGGCTACAGTACCTACTGAAGGCACGTCCCTCTTCGTTGTAAAGCATTTTTCCATGAGGGTATCATAACAGGAATTCCTGATCCTGATACAATTATAACCATAAGGTACGTTGTTGAATGTACCCGTATTATTGCTATCTATGGCTACATTGGCAGCATTGTACAAAATGTATTTTGGATTGGTCAGGTTGGAACCCGTTGCTTTAGCGGTAAAGCCATCGCATCCTTTATTGCTGATGTTCACAACAGATGAGATCGAAGGCTTGGGCCTGATCGGCTCAAAACATCTTTTGATCACCGTATCATAACAAGACGCGCTGTTGGTCATAGTGACGCAATAATAGCCGTAAGGCAGGTTATTGAATACGCCATCTGTATTACAGGCAATCTTTACGTTATTGGCATCGTACAAGCAGAAGTTGGGATTGGTCAGGTTGGTTTGACCAGTAATCTTTGCGTTGAAGCTGCTACAATTTTGCGTAATGTCAACATTGGTAGCAATAGCTGGTATTTGCCTTGGAATGACAAAGCATCGTTCGATGGTAGTATCATAACATACATCGTTCTTAATGCGTATGCAATAACGGGTATTGTACAACAGGTTGTTAAAAATACCAGTATTGTTACAGGCAATTTTCACATTGTTACTGTTATATAAACAGTATTGGGGATTGGTAAGGTTGGCCTGGCCAGCTACACTACCGGTAAAATTATCACATCCGGCATTGCTGGTAGAAATATTAAGTCCTACATCAGGCTTGGGTGCTTTTTCAGTAAAGCATTTTGTGATGGTGGTATCATAACAACCATCTTTTATCTTGATGCAATAAGATCCGTATGGAACGTTGTTAAATACACCGGTCGTATTACCTGCTATCTGAACATTATTACTGTTGAACAGGGTATATGTAGGATTGGTCAGGTTGGATTGCCCGGTGATGGTTGCTGTAAAGGTAGCGCATGCCTTGTTGGAAGTGCTTACATTACTGGCCACAGCAGGCTTGGGTCTGTTGGGCGAGAAGCAACGCTCAATGGTGGTATCGTAACAATTATCTTTTATACGCATACAATAGTTACCATAGGCCAGGCCCGTGAAAATGCCTGTACTGTTGGAAGCAACTTTTACATTGCTGCTATTGTATAGATCATACACCGGATTGGTCAGATTACTTTGACCGGTAGCTTTTGCATCGAATACATTACACTGAAAATTAGAAGTAGTGATAGCAGCAGCCACAGTAGGTTTGTTCGGATCTACCCAGTTAGTAACAGTTGTGGTACCGCAGGGATCTTTCACAACCACTTTCACCGAACGTTTATTGCCGATAAAAAAGCGGAAGTTGCTGTTGGTTGACCATACAGTATCGCCGGCGCCTCTCACCACTCCGTACTTGAAACCAGGGAACACGGTTGTATTGCCTTTGCTGTCTTTAAGTTTTACAGTTACCTGGGCGCTATCGCAACCAACTCTACCCACCGTAACACCATCTACCCACCATTGGTAGTTGAGGATGGTAACACGCCGGGTTTGCTGACCGCCACAAGAGTCTTTCAATTCTATGGCATATTCTCCCGCAATCAGGCCGGAAAAATTTCCTGTGGAATTGGTAGTGCCTACTTTAGTTGGAGAAGGAGCTACGATAGTATAAATAAAGGGTGATCTACCACTTTGCAGGCCGGTTACACTGACCGTTCCGTCCGCACCGTTCATACAGGTAACGTCGGTTTTGGTCAATGTAAAACGGGGATCGCTATAGGATCCCGGAACAATAACATTGTATTTTTCGGTAACACAACCGGTATTGATATCTTTTACACTCACTACATAGGTGCCGGCAGCAAGACCAGTAATGTTGGTAGAGGAAGTGTAGGCTGTGGTAACAGGCCCTGTCACTTTGATATTATAACTACCAGTACCGCCGGTGACATTCACCTTAATACTTCCGGTAGCTATACATCGCGACTCTTTAGTGGTGTAAGTAAAGTTAAGTGTAGAACAATCCTGGGCCAACCCTAAAAGGGGGGGCAGGTAAAGTAGGGACATAAGGATCCCCGTTCGCATCATTTTCAACAGGCTCTTCATGGGGTACGATTTCGGATTATTTTTCTACAGGATATAGGTTCTCTATTACAGGGGATAAAGTAAATAGGTTTTGGTCATTAATGCAAGCCTGTCTGGATAACTCATAATGAAAATTGCTCCTGCTTAAAATACATGGCAGTATTTATCCATGTGCAGATCAGCTGATTTACAGCTGCTTTAGCCCTGATTGTTATGATAAAATATGTGGATATTAAATTTCCGGGAGGGACCGATAAATGTGAATATTTTTTATGTCAACGGTATTTTTACGTAGTGCCAAATAAGAAAGGCCATCCCGCTAAGCGGGATGGCCTTTAAATATATTGCTCTACAGGAGAGATTATACTTTGAAGTGAGCAAAAGCCTTGTTGGCTTCAGCCATACGGTGGGTATCTTCTTTCTTTTTGAAAGCACCACCTTCGCCTTTAGCAGCGGCAACTACTTCGTTGGCCAGCTTTTCTGCCATGCTACGACCATTCCTGTCGCGGCTGTAGCGAATGAGCCATTTAATGCTCAGTGATATTTTCCTGTCTGCACGTACTTCAGCAGGAATCTGGAAAGTAGCACCTCCGATACGACGGCTGCGTACTTCGACGGCCGGTGTAACGTTGGATAAAGCTTTTTTCCATACTTCGTAACCATTTTCACCGGTTTGCTTGGATATACGATCCATTGCATCATAGAAAATGGTGAATGCCGTATTCTTTTTACCCTGCCACATCAGGTTATTCACAAAACGTGTTACCAGGGCATCACTGTATTTTGCATCTGGCGCCGGGGCAATTTTTTTGGCTTTAGTCTTCCTCATTGTTATCGCTTGTTTATAAGTTGGACCAGCCATTGCCGATCCAGTTTTATCTTACTTTAGTTGTTATCCGCGGAATGCGGTGAGATTACGTAATCCGTGAATACTAAGACTATTTCTTAGCTTTTTCGCGTTTAGTACCGTACTTAGAACGGCTCTTTTTACGATCCTTCACACCAGCCGTATCCAGGCTTCCGCGAACGATGTGGTAACGTACACCTGGTAAATCCTTCACACGACCGCCACGAACCAACACAATGGAGTGTTCCTGCAGGTTATGACCTTCACCGGGTATATAGGCAATCACCTCTACTTTATTTGTTAAACGTACCTTGGCTACTTTACGCAAAGCCGAGTTAGGCTTTTTGGGAGTAGTTGTATATACACGGGTGCATACACCGCGACGGAACGGACAGCTATCCAAAGCCCTTGATTTGCTCTTGGACTTGATAATCTCTCTTCCTTTTCTAACCAATTGTTGAATTGTAGGCATTCTGAACCTTTTATTTTTGGGACGGCAAAGGTAGAACCCAGCCTGTTAAATACCAAATCTTAATCACTGATTTTATAGATTTCTCTGAATTGATGTGGATAAGTTCTGAATACATCTACCGGAAACGGTTAACTTTTGGCTGTTTAGCTATTAGCCTTCTTCTATGTAATCAACTGTATATCAACTATTATTGATTAAAGGCTAATATCTAATAGCTAATGGGCTTAGATCTTATACATCCATCCGTATGGATCGGCTGTTCTGCCCTCCCGGATATCATTCAGGCGACGTTTCATTTCAGGGGCGGCCTTCCACTCATCAACATTGAAGGTCATCACAAAATCTTTGTACTTCAATTCTTTGATGGGCGATATGGTAGCAGCTGTACCGGTCCCAAATACTTCCTGTAACTGGCCGGCTTTATAGGCTTCGATCATTTCTTCGATATTAACAGGGCGTTCTTCCACCGTAAGGCCCATATCCCGCAGGATGGTAATGGCGCTATCACGTGTTACACCCGCCAGGATGGTCCCGGCATTGAGATCGGGGGTAATCGCCTTGTTGCCCAGGATAAAGAATACGTTCATCGTACCGATTTCCTGTACATATTTGTGTTCGGCAGCATCTGTCCACAGTACCTGGTCGTAACCTTTGCTTTTGGCCTCGGCAGTCACCATCATGCTGGCGCCATAGTTGCCGGCCACTTTCGCAAAACCAACACCACCAGGCGCTGCGCGGGTATATTTTTCTTCCACATAAATCCGCATCGGAGCGCCATAATAAGGCCCTGTGGGACTGAGGATGATCATAAACTTATAAGTATCAGAAGGTTTTACACCAATTACTTCATCTGTAGAGAACATAAAAGGGCGTACGTACAAAGAATGATCTTCCTTGTTGGGAATCCAGTTCTTATCAAGATTGATCAATTGGCGCATGCCTTCCATGAACAGTTCTTCAGGAACTTCCGGCATTTGCATACGTGTTGCAGAGATATTGAAGCGCTTGTAATTGTCCTGTGGGCGGAAAATATAGGCTTCTCCATCCTTATTGCGGTAGGCTTTTATGCCTTCAAATATAGCTTGTCCATAATGGAGGGAGGCCAGGGCAGGACTCAATACCAGCGGCTGATAGGGCTTGATTTCCACATTCTTCCATTCACCATTTTCGTAGTCAGCTTCCAGCATGTGGTCGGTAAAATACTTGCCAAAAGGAATGTTTTCCAACGGAATATCATTCAATTTGCTCCGTTCAATTTTTGTCACAGGTATGCTATATGCATCAATCATAATCCAGTATTTTTGAGCCACAAAGAAACAATTAAAGTTTTTGCCTGCAAAAAATCCAGGCATATTTTACTAACAATTGTTAGTGTCAAGATAAATAACATACCGGAAAGCAGGCGGGATCCGGAATAAACAAATAACAATATGTCGGCATATAATATAGAATTACCGGGAGTAGTGATTGCCGGGCTTTTTAAAAAAGCCATTGTGCAGGGAGAAGGCAAAGCCGTGCAAGGGGAGATTGTGCAGACCGGACAGGTCTCCACCCCTGCTCCGCAGCCAGTGGCCCGGGAGCCGAAATTACCAGCTTCGCCCCCACCGGTGATGCCTGCCAGGCCCACATCTACTCCAGCCGCAACAGAGACAGTACCAGCAGTCCCTGCCCCCGCCTCTGCCTATAAGGTGCTGGGCAATAACCGTCAGCATGTGGCAGTGATCGTACGCTTTCCCGGAGAAGCCTTTCTCCCGGAAAACCATTTGCAGATGTTGACGAAAATGCTGGGCGCCTGCAAACTGAACCTGGGTGATGTGGCCATCGTAAATGATGCCACGCAGCAAGTGAACATCAATGTGCTGAAAGATCAACTGTCGCCTAAACGGGTGTTATTGTTTGGCGTAGCACCAGAAGAAACGGGCCTGCCGCTCAACTTCCCTGCCTTTAAAGACCAGGAATATGCTGGTTCAACCTACCTGTACACGCCCTCCCTGGACGAATTGAACAAGGAAACAGAGGAAGGGAAGCTGCTCAAACGGAGATTGTGGGAAAGCCTGAAGAAGATATTTGGCGTGTAGCTTATTGATCAGGCTGCTGTACAAAAGAACACGAAACATATAACCCGGAACGTTCTATTATGATCAAACTGATTTTCGCTACGAATAATTCACACAAGGTACAGGAGATACAAGCTGCCATTGGTACACAGATCCAGGTAATCAGCCTCAAAGAAGCAGGTATTGACATCGATATCCCGGAGCCGCACGATACACTGGAGGCCAACGCCACAGAGAAATCACGCACGATTTTACAGTTAACAGGTGAAAATTGCTTCAGTGAGGATACCGGACTAGAGGTTGATGCCCTGCATGGAGAGCCTGGTGTTAAAAGCGCCCGTTATGCCGGAGAGGACAAAGCTTTTGATAAGAATATAGAAAAGTTGCTTTCCAGGCTTGGGGATAATCCTGACCGTAATGCAAGGTTCCGTACAGTGATCTCGCTATTGTGGGAAGGAAAGGAAATACTGTTTGAAGGCATTTGTGAAGGCACTATTATCGGAGATAAAAGGGGCAAAGAAGGTTTTGGCTACGATCCTGTTTTTGTTCCCGAGGGAAGTACCCGTACTTTTGCTGAGATGAGCCTGACGGAGAAAGGCCAGTTCAGTCACCGGAAAAAAGCGGCTGATAAGCTGGTTTCCTTTTTGCAGGGAGTGGTACAAACTATCTAAATAGCCCCGGTGAAAGTGCGCATTGCCTGTTGAGGGAATACCCCAACCAACCTTTTCATATTACTTAATAAAAAATTTGGATCAAAAAAGCAACTATACCATTTCCGAATCCGACTTGATAAAAGGCAGTATTGCGGGAGACAGGCGAATGCAGGAAGAACTGTACCGCAGGTTTGCACCCAAAATGTATGCTGTATGCCTGCGTTATGCCAACAATACAGACGACGCCCAGGACCTGTTGCAGGAGGGATTTATCAAGGTATATAAAAATCTGCATCGCTTCCGGGCAGAGGGTTCATTTGAAGGATGGGTAAGAAGGGTGTTTGTAAACACTTCCATAGAACACTTCCGCAAAAAGTCGGCACAGCTATCCAGCGTCAGCGAAAAGGAAGAAAATACGATTGAAGATGCGGATATCACCGCGCTTGACAGCCTGGCCGAAAAAGATATCATCAATATTGTGCAGGAACTTTCACCCGGATACCGGACAGTGTTCAACCTGTATGTGGTAGAAGGCTACTCACACAAAGAGATCGGTGAGTTGTTGGGAATCAGTGAAGGAACGAGTAAGTCACAATTGGCAAGGGCCAAGTCTATTTTGCAAAAGAAAGTAACTCAGTATTTAAGCGATACTAAAAAGTCCTTTACCCGCTAATATGTCTGCTAACGTACAAAATATTTTACGCAACCTGGAAACGGCCCCACCTGCCGGTATCTGGGATACTATTAGTGCGCGACTGGATGCAGAATTTGATGCACAGGAAATAAAGATCGCCGAAAAATTATATGATTGGGAAGCCCCTCCCCCACCGGGCGCCTGGGGAAATATTGCTCTTGCTTTACAGGTAAATGCTGCCGCAGATATCCAAGAAACGCCGGCTAAAGTGATTCGCCTGCCCTTTCGCAAGTTGGCCATAGCGGCTGCAGTACTGGGTATTGTAGGCTTTGCCACCTGGAACTTTCTAAACCGGGCTTCCGGAGACCCTATTGTTAAAGACGATCTGCCAGCAGCTCCTTCCAATACCATCACCACTGATATCAACGAGGCAAGGGTACAACCTTCCCTGCCGGTTATTGACGCTGCTATTGGTGGTCGACGGCGTACGACTATCAATATTGCGCGCCGGGTAAATGCTGCTGCCCTCATCCAGGATGATCTCATTAGTAACGCCCTGGCAGAAGAGCCATTTGATGATATGCCTTATGCAGCAGTCGGTGGTATGCACCCGCAGGTTACTACCTCCCGCAAAGGTATCAAGGCACCACTGATCAAGGATGCCAACGGGAATATCATTATGGACAATAGTCTTATTATTTCACGTGATAATAACTATATCATTTTAACCTGTCCCAATGGTGAGCAAACACGGCTTTCCACCAAGTTCCTGCCACTACTGCTGGACCTTAATGCTACGATGGACCCTGCTGAGTTTTTTGACACCATGTTCCGGGAAAGCAGTATCTGGAAGAACCGTTTCAGCCAATGGCGGTACAAACTGATGCAGCAGGCCTCTTTCGCTCCTACGGCTACCAATTTCCTCGACATTATGGCTTTGAAAGAACTCATAGAGGAAAAGCAATAAAGGCAACGAGCAAAAACAACAATCAATTCTTCATGGCACGTATTAAAGTTGATCTCCCGGATCAGTTCTCTTTTTCAACGATTATCCCTGTTCGTATTACCGACCTCAATTATGGAGGGCATGTAGGCAATGACACCGTACTTTCGCTTATTCATGAAGCGCGGGTACAGTTCCTGCAACATTATGGTTATGCTGAATTGAACATGGGGGGACCAGGGCTCATTATGAGTGATGTGGCGATAGAATTCAAGCAAGAGCTCTTTTATGGGGATCAGGTAAAGGTGGCTGTAACAGCCGATGACTTTTCCAAAGTATCTTTTGATCTTTATTATAAACTGGAAAAAGAAACAGCGGGTAAAACGATATTGGTGGCTACTGCCAAAACCGGGATGGTATGCTTTGATTATGCAAAGAAAAAAGTTACTGCTGTACCGGAACGATTGAAATTTAGAATGTAGCAACCCGCTGGCGTTATTGATTGTTCCATATGCGCCAGCTTTCTTCTGCCTGTATGACCAGCATATCGGCCCCGTTTTTTATCACAGCGCCCTGCTCTTCCCCCTTTTGCAGAAACAGTGTTTTGGCCGGGTTATATACCAGATCAAAGAGGTAATGCCGGGGTGTAAGTGATTCGTAGGGCAAAGGCGGGCAATCATGCTCATTCGGATACATGCCCACAGGTGTAGTATTGATAATAAGGGAGTGGTGCTCCAGGATGGCTGGTGTTAGTTGCTCATAACTGATCTGACGGCCGGAAACCGGGTTGCGCGATACTTCCAGGAAAATGATACCCAGTTTCTCCAACACAAAATGAATGGCTTTAGCTGCTCCGCCAGTGCCCAGTACAAGGGCCTTCTGGTGATGGGATTCGAGCAAGGGGCGCAGGGAATGCTCAAAACCTGTTACATCTGTATTATAGCCATGGAGTTCTCCATTGACGAATTTGATGCAATTACAGGCGCCGATCTTTTTTACTACATCGCTTTGGTGATGGAGATAGGCCATCACTTTTTCTTTGTAGGGAATGGTGACATTGAGGCCCGCGAGGTGCGGATTTTGCTCCAGCACGGCCCTCAATGCATCTATATTCTCCAAAGGAAAATTCTCATATACGCAATCAGCGATACGCTCTTCCCGGAATTTATCAGTGAAGAATTTTTGGGAAAAGGAATGGCTCAACGGGTAACCAATCAGCCCAAAATGTCTCATTATGCTTCTTCTTTATTGAGGAATAGGCTGAAGGTATCGCCCCGCAGGCCAATACGCATGGCTTCCAGGGAGATCATTTCCGTAGGGGCGATATTACCCAGGTTCACATTGCAGCCCAGTAATTCAATAAAATAGAGCTGTTGTGCTTTTTGTGGCGCCTCCCAAAGGATCTTTTCGCCTGGTATCTGTGTAAGGATCTCCTGCACAAGTCCTTCACGTACTTCACCACTGCCACGGTAAATGCCCACATTTCCGGCCTCGCGGGCTTCGGCAATAACGTAGGTAGCACCGGCATTGAGTTCGGCCCGCATGAGTTCTATCCATTTGTAAGGAGGGATAATATGAGCAGCATCTTTGCTTCCCACCTCACTGAGGATGGTAGCATGCTTGGTCAGTTTTTCAATATACCCGCACTTCTCAGCATGAGGGATGGTAATAGAACCATCACTTACCTCTATGTATTCAATACCGTAGTCTTTGCAAACGGCGATGTAATCATTAAGCTGATTCCGCACAAGGAAAGCTTCAAATAAAGTACCACCAAAATAGATGGGTACATTATAGGATTGATATGCTTGTATTTTCTCACGCAGGTTGGGGGTAACGAAGGATGTTCCAAATCCCAGCTTTACGATATCTACATGGGGGCGTGATACACTCATGAAATTATGTACTTCAGGAATACTCAGACCCTTATCCATTACCATCGTAATACCGCTGGTACGAGGTTGAAGGTTTCTATCAGGAATTTGTGTGAGGTTGAAATTCATTCGCTGGATTTTACTATTACAGTTTCTAAAGCCGCCGCAAAAATAGGGAAGAAAAAAGAGAAATGATGCAAGAGGTCATACACAGAATATTAGATAAAAGACGTATGGGTCATAGATTATGACCACACAGGCTTTTCCAGCATCCTGTATTGATTAAAATTCTTTAACCTTTTTAAAATTGCACCGGCTTGTTTTAAGCTGATTGAACAGTCAAAGAGAGGCAGTTTTGCCTGATCCTATTGAGACTTGTTCTTCTTGTAGCGGGCTACCACATCCACCACCATCTGGTGTTGGAGGATAGCCGGATTCAGCTGCACCAGCTTTTTGACCATCTTGGGAGCTATATTCATAGCATTTTCCAGTTGGAGGAGGGATTCCTTGATCTTACCCAATGCAAAGTAAACACCGGCCAGATAGAATAAAAACAATGGTTTCCCTTCGGTCATCTTAATGGCGGCCTTTACCTGTTCCAGGGCTTCTTCGTAGAATTCACCATTGTAGAGGCAACGGATAAGCGCTTCCCAGCTGGATATATTGCGGGGCCGCTGGCGCACTACATTGGAAAAATATTGAATGGCTTCCTTGTATTCGCCCATCTGCATTTTACACTCGCCCATCGCCATATTATATTCAGGCTGCATGCGGTGTATCTGTAAGGCTGTATCCAGGTGTTTGATGGCTGTAGCCCACTGCGCCTCGTTGATATAGGTACAGGCCACTTTATAATGGAGCTTGCTGTCTTCCACATTGAGATGAGATGCCTTACGGTAGTAGAACCTGGCCTGGGCAAAGTTCTTCATACGGTCATAACAATGGCCTATCGCTTCAAAGATCACATCTTCGGGCCTTGACAGTTCCAATACTTTTTCCAGTACTTCGATGGCGTCTTTGTACTTACGCATCCTGATATAAGCATCGCCCATATTACGGTAGGCGTAATCGAATTTTTCATCGATCACAATGGCATACTTATAGGCATCAATGGCTTTCTCGTAGAGTTTTAAGCCCTGGAAGGCAGCAGCCAGGTTGAACCAGGCAAGTTCACTGTAAGGGTATTCCTCAATGATCTGCTGGTGTAAACGGATGCTTTCTTCATTGCGTCCTGTAAAGTCGGTCCAGAAGCAGATCTTATACAGGGCCTCCTCATTATTAGGCTCCTGATCAAGGATCAGCTTCAGACAGTCGAATATTTTATCAAACTCTTCGTAGTCATCGTATACATCGGCCAGCTCGAAGAGCAATTCAATACGCTCCTGCCCTTCAAAGAGCTGGAGGGCATTTTCGAGTAAGGCTACCGCCTTTTCCTGCTGGTCGAGGGCCAGGTAGGCGTCCGTCTTTAATATGTAAAGGTTAATATCATTGCTATCGAGGAGTTCCGCATGCTGCAGTATCCGGAGGGCTTCCTGGTAATGGCGTGTAGCGATCAGGAGATCGGCCTTTTTGATGAGCAACATCGCGGAATAGGGATATTGTTCAATACCCAATTCAGCGGCTTCCAATGCCTGTTGCAGGTCTTCCCGGTCATCAAAGTAGTCGATGATACGCTCAAAAGCCTCCTCATCCAGGAAGGAGTGACTGCGGCCAGATTTGAGGTTCTGAAACTGCTTCACTAACTCCTTGAGCTCCTCATTATCATTGCGTGATGGATTGTCTCTCATGTAATTAAGTAAAGGTTTATGTAAAATAGCTTTTTCATGAATGCATACCAATTTTTTCTTATCGACAGGTGTGCATAAGTACTATTCAAAGGAGTTGATTTTGAGTATTTTAAAACCCGCGTGCAACATTTGTTAAAATTGGAGTGTCATTTTTATGGAATCTGTAACATTTAGGCATCCTTAATCGTTAAAGAGATACTAAACTTTGTGACAATCGGTTAAAGGTTTCTAAAATTTTTTCAATATTTTTGCGTTAGTTATGAAGGCAAACTCTACTCTTAAATTAGACCACATGTTAAAAAAGACCCTCATCAGTTGTGCGATGATTGGGGCGGTTGCACTTGCTGCTGTTGCAAGCAGCGGTGGTGGTAAAAAGAAGTCAGAGGCGCCGCTTAAGCCCATCTACACACCTATCAGAACGACAAATGGCTTTACATTAAAAGCCGGTCCTTCCTACACAGGAAGCCACATTCTCAGCAGCGAACGTAGTCGTAATTTCATCACCTACAGTACGGTAGTAACCTACCAAAAAGGCAATACTGTTTACATATTGCCCCAGCAGGTGAAGAGCAACATCAAACCTACGTTCAAGACCAATCTCAACCTTTTAGATCTTAAAATAAAGCTTCATAAGTAGGCTTTAAGATTAAAAGGTCATTAAATTCAGGTTAATTTACTTTCTTGCTCTCATCGTAAGTCAGCTCACGATAGCCACTTTTAGGTATGTCAAACTTAGAGGCGGGCACCGGATTGAGGTTGATCTTAGACACGGTGTATTTAATGGTGAGCTTCCCCTGCACCAGTTCATATTCCAGGGGCAGACCATTGAGGTTTTTGAATTGGGAGTCGTAATCTTTATTCTCAGGGATAATTTCTGAAGTATAATATACTGTAAAGGTAGTACCATCGGCCAGTTTTGCTTCGGCCTTGGTACAATTGTATCCTGCAATTACTTTTGTTTCCTTCGTATCGGTAAATGTCATTCCACTATACCGTTTATTCTTTTCCGCCCAGTTATCAGGCGTCATCCTGATCAGTATCTTCTGGCCGCTTACTTCCCGTAATATGACGGCTGTCCCAGCCTTGGAATCATGAATGGTGGTAGAAGAAAACAGGGCGCTAACCATTTCTGTACGGCTCATAGGGCCTTTCAGGTATACAGTGGTAGTAGCGCCATCCAGGGCATCCGCCATTTTAGGCTCTTTGCTGCCGGATGAAATGGAAGCATCATATACGAGGGTCAGCTCAGAAACTTTCTTCTGTCCTACCGCCGTCAGCAGGAGGAGCAGGTTGAATGTAAAGAGAGCTATATATTTTTTCATGTTAAGCCGGGTTGATGCGTTGTCTTAAAGACGCGATAAGTAATGTGAACCGTTGCCTAAAATACCAACAACCAGTCAATTTAAGATACTATTGGCTTGATTTTTAACGAAATACTTTGGGAAATAGTGTGGGAGTCGGAAAGTCCGGAAGACCGAAAGTCCGGAAGCATCTTCGATTATTACGAAAACACTTCCGGACTTTCTGACTTTACTGACTTTTCGGGCTTTCTACTTCTTGCCGCCGCCGCCTTGTTTTGCCTTGGCTTCGGCCATTTTTTTCTGTTGCTCCTGCATTTGTTCCAATCGCTCTGCCCACTTGGATTTTGCCTTCGGCTTTTTACGGGCCACCTCAATCTTTGCTACCAGTTTATCATGGTTGATGATATAGTTCTGTATCACAAACTGCAGGATCAGGGTAATAATGTTAGAGACGGTGTAATACCATGTTAAGGCAGCCGGCAGTTTATTGAATACAAACAAGAGGATGAAAGGGAAAATATAAGGCATGTACTTCAACGCCGGGTTGCCCTGATCGGGTGTTGAAGCCATATTGTAGAAAGAGATCAGGAAGCTGGTAAGACAGGCAGTAAGGGTAAACAAACTGATGTGATTACCTAATCCCCATACTTCAAAAGGAAACTTGAACAGGATATCATAGGAAGCCAGGTTATGGGCCCACAGAAACTCTTCTCCACGCAGCGAAATGTTGGAGTTAAAGAAGCTATAGAGGGCAAAGAAGATCGGGATCTGTAACAAGCTTGGCAGACAACCGGCAAACTGGTTAACCCCCGCTTCCCGCATAAACTTCATTTGCTCCATGGCGAACTGCTGCTGATCGGGATACTTTTCTTTCAACTTGGCTAAGTCTGGCTTCAGGATCTTCATCTTGGCACTGGTGAGGTAGCCGGGATACATCAAAGGAGAAGTACCCAACCTGATAAACAGGGTCAGTAACAGAATTACGATACCCATGCTTCCCATGAAACTATGGAAGAAGTTGAACACCGGCATTACAATGTACTTGTTGATGGGGCGTACAAAAGCATACATATCCCTTCCCAGGTTGATGATCTTATCCATCTCGGGAACAGGTTGTGCTCTCAATATGCGGTAGTCGTTGGGACCATAGTACAGTTGCAGTGGCACAAGGGCATCTGGCCCCAGGGGCAATTTAGACTGCAGGGTGGTGGTTACATCTGCAATTTTGTTGGAAGAATCAGCATGTCTTGACCACCTGATTTCGCCGGTAGTAAAGCCATTCTTCGTTGCCAGCGTGGTGTTGAAGAATTGTTGTGATACCGCTACCCATTGTACCTGTTTGTCAAACTTCTTTTCTGACTTTGACATGATGTAATCAAAATCATTATCGGAATAATAACAGATGTTGGATTGAAGGCGCTCATACTTCACATCGCTTTCATGTTGTACGGGCTGATTTTGCCAGGTAATATTGAAAGCTCCCTGTGTTAAAAGTTTGTCCGCACCGCCCATTTGTACATTCCAGTCGAGGAGGTAGTCATTGGGCTTCAGTGTGAACTTGTGTACGATTGTACCGTTGGGGAGGGGACGTTGAAAAGTGATGGTCTGACTGTTGTCAGCATTCTTTACTATGTCTCCACCTACAAAGTTCAGATCTGTTACCTGAACGGCCTGGTTAGGTGCAGCATTGACGGCATACGATATTTTGTCAAAAGAAGTACCATTCAATACAACCAGGTTGCTATCCACTGATTTATACTTCTTCAGTTCTACTTTACCGGGCTGACCGCCTTTGGTGGTGAAAGTGACCTTAATAACTTCATTTTCGACAGTTACCAGTTTTTCCACTCCCTGATCATTCACGGCATTGCTGTCATTACCGAGAACAGCTTTAATGGTAGCGTCTTTTTGAGCTATAGCTGCCAGAGAATCCGCTGCTCTTTTAACCCTGGCTACAGAATCTTCATAATGCTGCCGCTCCCCCTGCAACTCATGTGAGTTTTTGGTAGAGATAAACAGGTAAACGAATAATAATCCCGCCAGTAATACAAAGCCAATGATCGTATTGCGATCCATGTTCATTAGTACAAAATTTAGAGGAGGTGCAAAGATAGGGGGTTTCTGGTTGCTGGATATTGGTTTCTGATGCTGGTATTGGGTTGCCGTAAAGGTTAACAGACTGATAATAGGTCGGGGCCAGGTCCAAAATATTACGGTCCGTTGCATAATAGTAAGTTCCTATTATTCAACGGACCGTGTGAAAGCTGTTGGCCTTTAGCGATTGGCCATTTGCCTTTGGCAGCTGCTATATCATTTCACTTTGCAGCAAAGGATTTTTGACGGCGCTTTTCTGGTCGGCGTATTCCTTGGCGGCTTTAATAAAGTGTACAAATAATGGATGGGGATTCTCTACGGTGCTTTTTAATTCAGGATGGTATTGCACACCGATAAAGAATGGGTGCCTGGGCAGTTCCACGATCTCTACCAGACCACTTTCGGGGTTCTTGCCGCTGGCTATCATACCGGCTTCTTCAAAGCGTGCAAGGTATTGGTTATTAAACTCCCAGCGATGCCTGTGGCGTTCTGTAATAGCCTCCCGGCCATAGATCCGACGGGCAAGGCTGCCCTCGAGGGTATGACAGGTATAGGAGCCGAGGCGCATGGTACCACCTTTGGCGGTCACTTTCTTCTGCTCTTCCATCAGGTCAATAACAGGATCGGGGGTATTGAGGTCCATTTCAGTAGAATGGGCCTTGGGCAATCCCAGGATATCACGCGCATATTCAATCACAGACATCTGCATTCCAAGGCAAATACCAAAGAATGGCAGGTTGTTTTCGCGGGCAAACTTAACAGCAATGATCTTTCCTTCCACACCACGGTGTCCAAAACCAGGGGCCACGAGCAAACCATCGAGGTTGGCTAATTTTTCAGCAACGTTGTCATCGGTTATGAATTCGCTGTGTACATTGACTACCTGCACTTTGCACTCATTGATAGCACCTGCATGTACAAAGGCCTCCAGGATGGATTTGTAAGCATCCTGTAGCTCAATATATTTCCCAATCAAACCAATAGTAACCTGGCTTTTGGGGTATTTGAGCTTATCGAGAAATTCTTTCCAACGATGGAGATCTGGTTCATTTTGCTGGGTGATATTGAGCTTTTTCATGCAAATGATGTCCAGCTTTTCCCGCATCATAGCCAGAGGTACTTCATAAATGGTAGGAGCATCGGCTGCTTCTATTACAGCTTCCTGCTTCACGTTACAGAAGAGGGCTATTTTGCGGCGCAGATCGGGTGACAAGGGTCTTTCGGTTCTGCAAACGATAATATCGGGGTGAACACCTTCCTGGCTCAGCATTTTCACGCTGTGCTGGGTAGGTTTGGTTTTCAACTCTTTAGCAGCCTTCAAATAAGGTATAAGGGTGAGGTGCACTACTACAGTATCTTCTTCGGGCAATTCCCATTGCAACTGGCGCAGCGCCTCAATAAAGGGCAGGCTTTCAATGTCGCCTACAGTACCACCTAATTCGGTAATAATGACATCGTATTCATTGTTCTTACCCAGCGCGAGCATTCTGCGCTTGATCTCATCGGTAATGTGGGGGATGACCTGCACCGTTTTTCCGAGGAAGGCGCCTTCGCGTTCCTTGTTAATAACAGTCTGATAGATACGGCCTGTAGTAACGTTGTTGGCCTGTGTGGTAAAAATGTTCAGGAAACGCTCATAGTGTCCTAAATCCAGGTCCGTCTCTGCCCCATCCTCCGTCACATAGCACTCTCCGTGCTCATAGGGGTTAAGTGTACCCGGATCTACATTGATATAGGGGTCAAACTTCTGAATAGTTACCCTTAATCCTCTTGCCTGCAATAGCTTAGCTAATGACGCAGCAATAATTCCCTTTCCTAATGAAGAAGTTACGCCTCCTGTAACAAAAATGTACTTGGCCATAATATATGGTTAAATCAGTTTACGATGTTAAGCTTTGAACATGGCTAGGATCAGGTATAAAACAATAAGCCATACACACATCGTTGGTGGTCCCTGCCAAATGGTTGAACAGGGTTACTTCGATGTCTGCATTATCTGGCGTACTACTTTGTGCTTGATTATTGTACCAGTCCGGTTATGACCAGCGGAAAACCACGTTAGGGGAATACTATTTCCTGAAGGTCATGCAAAGATACAGCAATTTTCCGGCTGATAAAAATCACAAAATAGTAATGTGGAAAAACTGGGAAACTGGTGCAAAATTGCCAAGGGATGGGAGACTGTTTATTTTAGCCGGATAAGCGTAAAATTATTGTTCCATTGCCAGGTAGTCTGGACGGGCTGCTTTTTCTCAGCGGCGACAGTAGTTTTGGGGGTTAATGCCGGTGGCCGACTGGTCTTTGCATTATGCAAAACACCTATTGCCACAACTTCCACCAGTAAGACGAATAAAGTAAACCTCTCACTTTTCATAGTAAAATTGGATCTTGGAATTAAAGTAATTCTTAAACGAAGGAAGGCAATTTTTATTTCATATGCAAGTCTGGAGGCGGGTTTTATTGACATATTCGTATGAATACGCTGTTGGCTACGACTTTTTTACGAATAACAAATGGCTGTTATGGGTAGTATTTGCGGAATGTCGCAGATATCAATCGCGCATATTATATTTAAGTACCTGTGACCACGCAAAGAGGGTTATTCGATACATTTTTTGTACTTTAGTTGCAGATAGCACCCAGCTACCTCTGTTGATTGATTCCCTTATATAATATTGTTCAAAATCATAGCCTGTGAATGAGCCCACCACTCATTTCATTAACTGCTTAATCCCTTCGCATGAACAGGCGTATTTTTCTTATTCTTGGGTGTTTGCTGGCTTACGCAGGCAGCTTTTCCCAGACCAAAATATCAACAGCGCTCTCCCCTTCCAATAAAAGCAGGTATAAAGTAATTTACCCCGTTGCCGTTAATAGCGATCGCTCCTCCCCTCTTCCTTTTTCCGGTATCGAGATCAGGGATATCCGCCCGGATACCACCAAACTGGGTTTCTATCGCTCTACCAAAGACAGGCATTCTTACAAATACCGCTTTGCAACCAACACGGCCGACGAACTCACTGATTTTCTGACGGATCATTTTCAACAGCACCTCACAAAGGGCTCCGATAATCACCTGGTGATCTATATAAAGAAGTTGTGGTTGTCAGAATTTGATTCCACCGAATTGAATTTGCACAATACACATGTGCGTAATGCCTGGCTATACCTGAAAACCGAAATATACCTGCGCTCAAAAGATGCCTATTATCCCATTTACCGCTTTGACTCTGTAGTCTATGCCCGGAAAAATAACAGTTATACATCAGGCGGGTTTATCAGCTCGGTCCTCCTGAATGCGCTGCAGGTACTTGACCGGACAAATTTTACCAAAGTAATGCAGAAAAGAAGTTTGGACCAGGCAGCTATAGACGCGTTCAACAACCTTACTATTGCCACACCTACCTTCCCCAAGCCTACGAAAGGAGTATACCTGTCTTTCGATGAATTTAAAAGCGGACATCCTTCCTGTACAGATTATGAAGTGCGGTTTGAATCCCTTGCCGATATCATCTATGTAAAGGAGGCTGATGGCGTCGTTTATCCCAAGAGAAATGTGTGGGGATTCAGTGATGGAGAAACTGTTTTCATCCGGATGGGATCTAATTTCTTCCCCTTGTACAACCAGGAAAAAACCTGGGAATTTTATGGCACCGCTGCTACAGAGTTCAGGGCGCCGCGCATGCCCGTTATACCAGGAGCAGGATTGCCACTGATGATCGCATCGGCCGGCGTTGCCGAATTTTCACAATATGAGAAGCGGCTGATAAACTTAAGAGCCTTTCAGGTGGATATTGAAAACGGGAAGTTTTATTAGGTGCTAGCTATTAGGCATTAGCTGTTTGGTGTTAGTTTTAATGGTTATCGGACTGCCTATAATTGAGAAGGGTGAGCCGCTGGAAGCGACCCACCCTTTGAATTGGACGATTTATGTGGACTCAATCTTTTGCTATTTTGTCGTAGCTGGCTACAATGCCTTTAATGAGGGATGAGCTGAAGCCCTGGTGTTCCATTTCATTGAGGCCGGCAATGGTACATCCCTTGGGGGTAGTCACCTTATCAATTTCCTGCTCGGGGTGTGTTCCTTTTATCAGCAACAATTCTGCTGCGCCTTTTACAGTTTGTGCTGCAATAAGTGTGGCAGTAGCGGCATCAAAACCAATCTCAATACCTCCCTGTATATTAGCCCTGATGTAGCGCATGGCATAAGCAGTGCCACAGGCGCCTAAGACAGTAGCAGCATCCATCAGTTTTTCATCTATCCATACTACCCTGCCCAGCTGATTGAAAAGATCTTCCGTATAGGTTACTTGTTCTTTGTTGACTTCGTGGGCGGCAAGGCAGGTCATACTTTGCTGGATAGCAATAGCTGTATTGGGCATGGCCCTGATAATGGGTATCTTCTTGCCTGTCGCTTTCAACAGCTGTTCAATGGTAATGCCGGTTACTACAGAGATCAATACGTGCTTTGCGGGATCGAGAACCTCTTTCAATTTACCGAGCACATCATTAACCTGGAAGGGTTTCACGGCAAGGATAATGAGATTGGCAAAACGTACTGCTTCTACATTGTCATCACCGACCAATACACCTTTCTGTTCGAGTGTGTGCAGGGTTTTGACATTACGCTTTGTAATAAGGATATGCTCAGGCTTAGAAAACCCACTGTTGATCAATCCTTCTGCGATGGCGGTGCCAAGGTTTCCGCCGCCTATGATGGCAATCTTATTGTTCATGGGAAAAGAGTTTGGAATCAATAGTACTTACCAACAGCCAGGTAGTTCCGCACATAATCATCCACCCCGGCTTCCAGGGAATAGAAAGACTTTTTATAACCTGCGTTGATGAGTTTCTGCATATTGGCTTCGGTAAAATACTGGTACTTATCGCGAATATCTTCGGGCATGTCGATGTACTGGATATTCGGCTCCTTGTCAAGGCCAGCATAAGTTGACTTTACGAGGTCGTCAAAACTCCTGGCCTTACCGGTACCTAAGTTATACAGCCCATTGGCCACCTTTGTTTGATCGCGAACAATGTATTGTTCCATGAGCCAGTAGCAAACATTGAGTACATCTTTCATATACACGAAATCACGCAACTGCTGGCCATCTTTGAAGTCGGGGCGATGTGATTTGAACAGTTTTACCAGGCCATCTTTACGGATCTGGTTAAAGGAATGCCATATCACGCTGGCCATACGGCCTTTGTGGTATTCATTGGGGCCATATACATTGAAGAATTTCAAGCCTGCCCAGAAAGGAGGCTGTGTTGGCTGCTGCAAAGCCCATTTATCAAATTCATTCTTCGATACACCATAGGGATTCAAAGGCTTCAGCTTATAAGGCAATTGATGGTCATCATTATAACCCAACTCACCAGCACCATAAGTAGCAGCTGAAGATGCATATACCAAGGGGACCTGCCTCTGTACACAATAGTCCCACACCTTTTGTGAATACTCCACATTGAGTTTCTGGTGTACGGCATAATCAAACTCGGTGGTATCTGTGCGGGCGCCTATATGGAAAATAAAATCAACGGGTGAGGACTGTTTATCAAGCCATTCAAAGAAATGATCACGCTCTACTTTCTCTTTATACGCCTTGCCTTCTAGGTTGGGTACTTTATCAATACGGCTGAATTCATCTACGAGGACCAGGTTGTTGAATCCATGAGTATTTAAAAAGCCTGTGAGGCAACTGCCTATAAATCCTGCTGCACCGGTAACTACGATGGTTGATTCTTTGTTCATTTTTCACTTTTATTCAACCGCGCAATAATCAATAATTATTAATTAATAATTATTGATTATTGTCTTACTAACGGCTGTATCCCGGATAATTTATACTTCGGATTATTACAGTGCACTCAACGCCTGTTCGGAAGCCGTGCCTGCCAACAGGTTTTCGATGGCGGTATCATACTTTTCTTTCCAGGTAATGATATTGCCCCAGTTCATACCATCTATCTCAATAGAGCCATTGGAAACAAAACCCAGTTCTTCAAAAGGATGATTGCCCAGGAGCTTGCGGAAAGCTGCTACTTTAGCGGGTTTCACGCTCACCACTACCCTGCTTTGTGCTTCGCCAAACCAATAACCGTCTTTACGGATATCGCTATCAGAAGCCACTACATCCACACCGAGGTTTCCGTGAAAACCTGATTCCAGTAAGGTGATAAACAAACCACCTTCGCTCACATCATGGGCTGATTCAATAGCGCCGGCCTTAATGAGTTCTGCTATTTTTTGTTGCAGAGTAAACTCTTCTTCCAAATCGAAATGAGGAGCGGGACTGAATTCTACACCTTGTATTTTGTGCAGGTATTCAGAAGAATTAATATCACCACGGGCCTTACCCACCAGGAATATGACATCACCTTCTTCTTTGAAATACATGGTCATTTTATCGTTCACGCTGTCCAGCAATCCTACCATACCAATGGTTGGTGTAGGGTATACAGCACCATCGGGGTTTTGGTTGTAGAAGCTCACGTTACCACCTGTAACGGGGGTATCAAATTTCGTACAAGCCTCGCCCATACCCTTAATGGCATGAACAAACTGGTAATAAATTTCCGGATCGTAAGGATTACCAAAGTTGAGGCAGTTGGTAACGCCCAGGGGCTGACCGCCACTGCAAACGATATTGCGGGCAGCTTCAGCCACGGCAATCATGGCACCTTTATAAGGATCGGCAAATACATAGCGGCTGTTGCAATCGGTCGTTAAGGCAAGCCCTTTACCTGTTGGCTTACCGATCACGATGGCGGCATCGCTGGGCTGGTTGGTGGAGGCGTTACCTGCACCTACCATGCTGTCGTATTGTACATACACCCAGCGCTTGGAAGCAATATTGGGAATAGTAACGAGTTCTTCTGCTACAGCTTTAAGGTCATCGGGTACACTGATGGCAGCTGGATCGAATGCCTTGATCTTTTCCATATACGCGGGTTCCTTGTATTCCCGTGTATACTGGGGAGCGCCGCCGCCTAGTACCAGCTCTTCAGCGGGCAATTCGGCTTCGAGTACGCCATGCATATAAAACTTCAGGAGACCATCGCCGGTTACTTCACCGATGTTGGAGCAAGGGAGGTCCCACTTTTCAAATACTTTCTTAACGGCTTCTTCTTTTCCTTTCTCTACCACCATGAGCATACGTTCCTGGCTTTCACTGAGGAGAAGCTCCCATGTTTTCATGTTGGCCTGACGGGTAGGAACTTTATCGAGGTCTATGCGCATGCCTACACCACCTTTGGCACTCATTTCGGCAGTAGAGCAAATGATACCGGCAGCGCCCATATCCTGCATACCTACTACAGCGCCGGTTTGAATCACTTCAAGGCAGGCTTCGAGGAGTTTCTTTTCCTGGAAAGGATCACCCACCTGAACAGCCGGAAGCTCCTGTGTACTTTCGGCAGTAATATCAGCGGATGCAAAAGAAGCACCGCCAATACCATCTTTACCGGTAGCGGAACCTACAAAGAATACGGGATTGCCGATACCTTCTGCAGTGGCAGAAACGGTCTCGCCATTTTTTACAATCCCTACGCTCATAGCGTTTACAAGGGGATTGGTGTGGTAACGACCTTCAAAGTAGATCTCTCCACCCACAGTAGGTACACCAAAGCAGTTGCCATAATGGCCAATACCATGCACGACACCTGAAAGGAGGTGTTGGGTTTTGGCATCTTTAAGGTTGCCAAAACGAAGAGAATTGAGGGAAGCCACAGGACGGGCGCCCATGGTGAAAATATCGCGGTGAATACCCCCTACGCCGGTAGCGGCGCCCTGAAAGGGCTCGATGGCGGAAGGGTGATTGTGTGATTCAATTTTAAATACAACGCCAAAGCCATCGCCAATGTCCATCAGACCGGCATTTTCTTCACCGGCTTTTACCAGCATTTTTTTGCCTTCACGGGGCAGTGTTTTTAACCATTTAATAGAGTTCTTATAACTGCAATGTTCGCTCCACATGCCACTAAAAGCACAGAGTTCGTTGAAGTTAGGAGTGCGGCCAAGTTTTTGTTTAATAAGCTCAAATTCGTCGGAAGTGAGGCGTAATTGCTGCGCCGTTTTAACTGTTATTTCCATGGTGCCGCAAAAGTACTATTGATTTCGGATTCCGGATTTAGGATTTAGGATTCTTTTTATAAAGAGCTGATAAAAAGTAAGTTCCGGAGTTCTCAAAAAGGGCACAAAAGGCTGATTGACAGGCTGACGGACTCTCTCCGCGCCATTTTTTCGGGATTGAGGATGGCAGGAAAGAGGTACATTTATTGTTGTTTTACAATAATTTATGACCATCGCATTTGTACATCGCAATAAGGCATTTCTTCCTGAAATTGAGGCATATACACGCTTCTTTTCAGGGCTGGGCGTTGAATGCATCGCCATTACCAAAGAGGAAGCCGACCGGTTTCGGCCGGAAGTAGAGTGGCGGATGATGGGTTTTGACGGATCGAAACCCAGGGCGGGGATTGCTAAGATCCATGAGTATGCCTCGGCCTCGCTTCCTCCGGGGCGATATTTCAAGAACCTGCGGAAATCTTTGTTTAATGCGCAGCCGGACTTCCGGCTGTTCCTGAATGAATATGTACGGAAGACGTTCAACTTTCGGGATAAAGTGCCCTTTGGCTACCGGGATATGGGCATCCCGCCAGAGTGGTTGTTTCCCCCTACCCGACCGGTGACGAAAACCTATGATTTTGTGTATGCGGGCAGTCTGGACAAAGTACGTAATCCGGAACATTTATTAAACCAATTCAGCACTGGGGCATTGAAGGACAGAAGTCTATTGCTGATCAGCCAGCACTATGAAGCATTGAGAGTGCAGTATGCGGCGCATGAGAATATTGTATTCAAAGGCCCCTTTGAGCACCGGGAAATGCGGCATCATTTAAACCAGGCCCGGTTTGGCATCAATTATATTGTTGACCAGGAACCCTTCAACCAACAAACTTCCACCAAGTTCCTGGAATACCTGGCCTGTGGCCTTCCGGTGGTATCTACAGATTATCAGTGGGTACGGGACTTTCAGCGGCAGTATGGAGGAGCGTATTTCTTTGTATCGCCCGACCTCACGGGGATGAACTGGGAAAGCATTTGCCTGTTTAATTATACCCAGGCTGATATGCGGCTTTGGACCTGGGAGCGTCAGATTCGGGCTTCGGGGGTACTGGAATTCCTGAAAATGAAAAAAACTATAGGGGAGCTATAGAGGACCTATAGAGGATATATAGAGGACATACAGAGGACTTCTCCCATATAGTTCCCATATGCCTCCCATATATTCCCCATATCGTTCCTATATCAGTGTCATATCGTCTCATATAGTTGCCATATGGCCTTCATATCGCACCCATATCCCATTCATATGGCAGGCATATCCCACCCATATAGTTTTCATATCTCAGCCATATATCCGGCATACCTCCGGAAGAGTTCCGGCATATCTCCGGTATATCCCACTCACATAACATTCAGGTATTAGCTATATCACACTTATATCAAGGGTAATGCTTTAATCGGGCAGGTCGTGCTGGAGAGTATCGGTGTATTCGTCGATGATGACATCGATGCTGAATTTACGGATAACGAGGGAACGGCCATTTTTGCCCATGCGTGCTCGTTCTTCAGGTGAGAGGTTGATCATTTTTTCCATTTTATCGGCCAGGTCGAAAGGATCGTGCCGGTTACAGATATAGCCGGTAGAATTATTCAGCACTACTTCTTTACATCCGCGGTTCATGGAGGTAATAACGGGCAATTCCATAGCCGCCGCCTCCATCAGGCAACGGGGAATGCCTTCATTGTAAAAGGAAGGGAATACAAAACAATCGGCCCTGGAGAGAAAGGGACGTACATCTTTGGCAAAACCGCCATAATGGATCAATCCTTCTTTTTCCCAACGGGCTAATTCTTCATGGCTGATGGAATCAGGGTGATGGTTCTCAAAAAAGCCTATCAGCTCAAAACGTACATCATAATTCTTCTTCTTCAGTATACGGGCTGCATCTGCATAGAGACCAATACCTTTGCTTCGCAGCAAACGGGTACTCATGAGGAAGGTGAATGTTTGACCAGTGCCGCGTGTTGTTTTGAAAGGCGCAAAATAGCTGGTATTGATGCCTTCGCCTGGCAACACTTTCACTTTTTCAATATTCACTATTTTTTCATCGATGAATACACGGGCATCCTCATTGTTGAGGAACCATACTTCGCGTGCCTTGCGCAGAGACTTCTTGTACAGCAAACGCATTAGCTGGTAGAGCCAGTTTGTTTTGGCAAAAGCGTATCCCAGCCCCGTAATAACAGCCACAGAAGGGATGCCATTGGCAGCTGCGGCCAGTGATCCGTAAATATTGGGCTTGGCTACGTAATGAAAGATGAAATCGGGCCGGTGGTGCCGGTATAGCTTCTTCAACTGCCAGTAAAAGGACAGGTCATGGAAGGGATTTTTTGTCTTGTTGTCGAAATTCAGGGGGATAAAGCGACAGCCGTTTTCCCGGAGCAGGGAAGAATAGGCATCATCAGGCGCCATTACGATCACTTCATACCCCTGTGTAATGAGGTTATTGATCACGTCCAGCCGGAAATTATAGACCGACCAGGCGCTGTTGGATACGAAGGCGATGCAACTTTTATGTGACGCTGCGATTCCGGACATTGGCAAATATTGTATCAAATGTATAGATTTGATTGCAAATGCCATAAACAGGAAATCTTGCCCATGATCCTTACGTTGCTATTTTTTTTACTGTTTACTTTCCTGATTGTCCGGCTGACAAGGCATTCAGCATCGGGTTTTACCAAAGCAGAAGTGGTAATCACCTTTGGTTTTAAGGTATTAATGGCCTGTGCCTATGGCTATATTTTCCTGCATTATTATGGGGGTGACGATACCTGGAAATTCCAGGTGGCTTCGCAGCATGAATATGCGCTGCTGATGAAAGACCCTGGCGAATTCTTTTGGGAGATCACGCCTGCAACGGCCTGGCGCAATGCGGCTGGCAATGGCTGGCTCGCCTTCCGGCTGTACCTGGCGGACCTGGAATATTGCCTGATCGCTAAGCCCCTGGGCATCTTCAATATCCTTAGCCGGGGAAGTTATTATACCAATGCGGTATTTTTCAGTTTCTTCACTTTCTGGGGACATTATTGGTTGTTTACACTCCTGACAGGCCTGTTTCCGCAAAAAAGAAGGGTGTTGTTCCTGCTTATTTTCTTCTTCCCACCGGTCGTGTTCTGGTTAAGTGGTATACGGGCAGACGGCTTGTTGCTGATGTTCCTATCGCTGCTGTTGATACAAACCTGGAAGTGGCTTCACCAGGGTAAAAAAAGGTCTCTGATCTATATATTGCTGGGGCTGACTGGTATCCTGATTCTGAGAGATACGGTGGTATTGCTGCTGCTGCCAGTGCTGACGGGCTGGTATGTGACCGTAAGGTATGGCCGCAATCCGCTGGGCGTATTGGGGATTGTATATGGCATCTCCATCCTCGTATTTTTCGGGAGCGCTTATGTACCGGGCTTCCCTAACCTGCCCTCAGTGGTGGTGGAGCGACAGCAGGAATTTCTGGCGCTGAAAGGCAATACGCGGTTTGCGCTTGCCGCGCTGGAACCAACCCCAGGCAGTTTTATCAGGGTACTTCCACAGGCAGTAAGCAACGCTTTCCTGCGCCCTTTTTTGTGGGAGGCCAAAGGAATGCTGCAGGTGATGGCGGCCCTGGACCTGCTACTGTTTTGGGGACTGGTAGTGCTGGCCCTGGTGGGGAGTAAAAAAGGCATTTCTATTTTGAAGCCCCCTCCCCTGGTGTGGGTAATGCTTTTCTTCAGCATATCCCTCTATCTTTTTATAGGTTTTGTGATCCCCTTTCCCGGGGCTATTGTGCGATACAAGATCATACCCGAATTGTTTTTATTAGCCTTACTGGTTATCCGGGCACCCCTCAATTTATCGTGGTCAAACAGGGCTCGTTAAGGGGTGGTTAAATGGTTAAATTAGTAAAAAGAAAAATATTTAAATTAAGGGGCATTTTAAGTCAATTTTTAGTGGTTCATTCAATAGAAGTATAGCTTTTCCCACATTTTATTTAAAAAAACGCACATTGAACCCAAAAAGTTTTTTATCCACTCCATTTATTGTTTATTTGCACAACACGCAAAAAATTAAGAAATGGAATCATTACGCTTTAAAGCTATCAACGACCTGACGCATTCCAACGGTACTGCCGTTGAGGGGTCTGCAAAAATTACCGGTATCTTCGGGGAGAATGTATTTACTCTTAAAACAGCCCGTGAGTTTTTAAGTGATGAGGCTTATAAGAGCCTGCTGACATCTATCAAGGGTGGTAAGAAAATTGACAGGGCTATGGCCAACCAGATCTCTGCCGGTTTGCGCCAATGGGCTGAAAGCAAAGGAGTTACACACTATACACACTGGTTCCAACCTTTAACAGGTACGACTGCTGAAAAGCATGACTCTTTCTTCACTTTGAAAGGCGATGGCAGTGCCCTCGAAACTTTTGATGGTGATGCACTTATACAACAAGAGCCTGATGCATCTTCTTTCCCTAATGGTGGTATCCGCGCTACTTTCGAAGCCCGTGGTTATACTGCCTGGGACCCTTCTTCACCTCCCTTTATCATGGAGATCGGCGAAGGTAAAACGCTGTGTATCCCTACCATTTTCGTTTCCTATACAGGTGAAACACTGGATTATAAAGCACCGTTGCTGAAGTCACTGGAAGCCCTGAATAAAGCGGCTGTTGAAGTGTGCAACTATTTCGATAAGAACATCAACAAGGTAACTGCTACTTTGGGCTGGGAGCAAGAGTACTTCGTAGTAGACGAAGCTATGTTCAATGCCCGTCCTGACCTGGTAATGAGCGGTCGTACTGTATTTGGTCACGCACCTGCGAAAGGCCAACAGCTGGAAGACCACTATTTCGGTTCTATTCCTGAAAGAGTATATGCTTTCATGCGCGATTATGAAACTGAATCTTACAAACTGGGTATTCCTTTACGTACCCGTCATAATGAAGTAGCGCCTGCACAATTTGAGTGCGCTCCTATTTTTGAAGAAGTGAGTGTAGCTGTTGACCACAACACGCTGTTGATGGACATCATGGACCGTGTAGCCCGCCGTCATAAACTGCGTGCGCTGTTCCATGAAAAACCATTTGCCGGCATCAACGGTAGCGGTAAGCACAATAACTGGAGCATGGCCACTGATACAGGTGTAAACCTGCTGGCCCCCGGTAAAACACCGAAGACCAACCTGATGTTCCTGACCTTCTTTGTAAATACGATCAAGGCGGTACATGATTATTCTGAAATTTTAAGGGCCTCTATCGCTTCTGCGGGTAATGATCACCGCCTTGGCGCTAATGAAGCTCCTCCTGCTATCATCTCTGTATTCATTGGTCAATACCTGAGCAAGGTGCTGGCTGACGTGAAAGAAAGAGTGGGTGGTAAATTTGACGAGCAGGATGAGGCTATCCTGAAGCTGGATCTGCACCGCAGTATTCCTGAACTGCTGCTTGACAATACTGACCGTAACCGTACTTCTCCTTTTGCCTTCACAGGTAACAAGTTTGAGTTCCGTGCGGTAGGTTCCGGTGCGAATTGCGCCAACGCAATGACCACGCTGAACAGCATCATGGCAGCTACCCTGAAGCAATTCAAGAAAGATGTAGATACGCTGATCGACAAAGGTGAGAAGAAAGAGATCGCTATTATGCATGTGATCCGTGAGTATATCGTTGCCAGCGAGAAAGTACTGTTTGAAGGTGACGGTTATAGCGATGAGTGGCACCATGAAGCTGAAAGACGCGGTCTGCCCAATGTACGTACCACGCCACTGGCGCTGGATGCAATGGTTACGGACAGCTCCAAGCACCTGTTTGAGCAACTGAGCGTACTGAACCACGTAGAGCTGGAAGCACGCCATGAGATCGAACTGGAAAAATACATCAAGCGCGTTCAGATCGAAGCCCGTATCATGGGTGAGCTTTGCACGAGCCATGTATTGCCCGCTGCTATCAAGTATCAGAATACACTGATCGAGAATATCAAGGGTCTGAAAGAGATTGGTCTGAAAGAAGAAGCTTATGCCAATCAAAAACAGATCGTTGAGAAGATCTCTGAGCATATCAGCAAGGTGAGCGACCTGGTAGAAAAAATGATCCAGGCTCGTAAGACAGTAAACGCTATGGGCGATACGCGCACCAAGGCCATCGCTTACCAAAGCCAGGTGAAAGATGTGTACTTTGACGCTATCCGCTACAGTGTTGATAAGCTGGAACTGCTGGTAGCTGATGATTACTGGGCGCTGCCTAAATACCGCGAAATGTTGTTCCTGAGATAAGCCGCCTCCCCGGCCCCTCCTAAAGGAGGGGAGGAAGAAGGATGCCTCTTCATATAATTAAAGAAGGTACACTGACATGACAAGCAAAAGAGCCCCTTCCCGTTTACCGGGAGGGGTTCTTTATTTTAGAGCCGGGTTGAGCGCCTGGAGTTCGAAGTTTGCAACGCTGGTTCATGTTGACCAGGCCTACCGTTAGTAAGTGCCAGGCTGAATAAAGTTGGCATATAACATTTGGCGTATGGAATACATGTTCGGAGTGGGAAAAGAAATACACTATATAAAATAATGAATGGAAGTACTGATGAATTTAATTGGGAATGTTTAATAGTAAAGATCAACAAGAGTAGCACTTTGTATCCTGGTATTTGAGGCATGTTGTAATTAAAGAATCATTTGTGCAGCAGACTCTACAACTTATAAAGAGATTGTGGAATCCTTACTTGATACGGATTTGAGATAGTTATTTTTCTATGCCGTAACAGACCAAAACATACCCGGATCAGTTCATGTAACTAAAAAAAGTGTGCGTTACTGCTATGGTATGCACAATAAATTAACAAACGACCTTTTTTTACATATTATAAATCTTTCAGGCATGATTGTTCGTATCTATCCTCATAGGATAAGGTTTAATGGTTAACGCATATGAATGGGAGCACCCCCGCCTTTTATTGGGCGGGGATTTTTTTGTACCGGATTGAGCGGGTGGCTCAACCGAAAAGCTAGTTATTCCAGCCGACTTACTATATGCTCAAATTTAATTATACCTGTTTTGAGGAAGGTAACTCCTATCGATGAGGCATCTACAGGGGTATTTAAGGGGCATCTGCTGGGCTATTTGATATCTTCAGGGGTAGAGCTGTCATTAGGTATTAACTATAAAATTTTCGACCATACATTTTATTCTGCGTCATTGTACAGAAACCGCTTGCATCTTAATATGTCCATGTTTATATCTAACAAATTGTCATATCTGCAACAATCGATCAAGGATTTAGGATTTTGTGCAACTTTCTTTAATCTAAGTGATTATAACGAAAATCCTTTCCCGGAATTTCTCGTATATCCCTATAGGGCTATTTAAATGCTCACCCAGCATGGAAGCGTATGTAACACATCTTTTGTCAGACATCCTGGAAGCCGAACGTCCGGATCAGCCAACACTCAACTACGTTTACCCGGAATTTGTTGAAGACTCTCCCGAAGAATATGACCGATGGCCAGACAATGACCCGGTCTATACTTTTGGATATTACTGCGGCCTGAAACAGGAAGTATTTCCGCCAGCTCATATGCTAAGCACGCTACAGATGGAAAGGCTTTGCCATGCTTTCAGCAAAATGATGTTTACCTGGAACCTCGACACTGATATTCCGGATGATGTGCCGTTGAGCAAGAAGTACCAGTTGCTGGTAAGCACGCTGGATATAAAAACAGAAGTAAACAATAGCAGTCTTACCACTTTTGAATTGTGCAGCTATGATCCCCCCTCCTGCCCTTTGGGAGAGTACTGCACCTGTAAAGAGTTTCTCCAGGATGATGCGCTGGAAAATATTGATGACTACTTATATGGAGAATAAATTAAAAAACCGGAAGCTGTCGCATCAGTCTTCCGGTCTTCATTTACCGGTGTCACTTACCGGTGTAGTTCATAGGAATATTTAATCCCTCGTATTAAGAGGTGGATTGTGCTAAATAATCATCAATGGCCTTCCCCACTATATGACTCAACTCACTTTCTTTCTGCGTATCCATGTGCACCCATACCATTTCACCATGTAGTTCCCGTTGCTGAATTCTTATTTCCGGGAATGCATCATAGGGACCTGTAGGGTGATTTTTAAAACGGATGTTGCTGATGATATAATAAGGGGTGGAATGATGCGCTGTGACATTTCCTGTAAGTTCAATGGAAATATTTTTTTCCTTGAACGGGTACCTGAAAATAATGCTGAATGATTGTTTCATAGCCAGGCTGTTTAAGTTAACAATGCTGTTCTTCAGCTATAGTTATTCAATGCCTGTGCCACTTACGGATGAATATGCGTTAAATAATTATTTACCCGTTGACTATCAACTATTTGGACAATGTCTTTTTGGGAGGGCTTTAACAATTAATGCAACTGTGTATTTGATTGTACCATGATCATTTGACTATGTGTAGAATGGAGTTATATGTATCTTATCATTTTCTACAAGTGTCCACCCAATTGTAATCGTTTTGCTTGCTACAGTAAATGCATATTGTGTTGCCAGGTCTTTGTACGAGCCAGGCAACACAAGGCATCTATGACTGTTGTGCTTTTAGAAACAGTAAAAGGCTTATAATGATCAGAAGATCTTTTCGGTTTCGACTACTTTTCTCTGGATCATAATTTTCTTAGCTACGGATTGCTCATTGTCATCAATACTCAGTGCATCACCTATTAGTTTCAGCAGCAAATCTTCTTCGCTTGTCAATACATTATCACTCAGTAGTAATTCTGCGCACCAGGAGTAGAGGGCCAGCTCATTCACGGGATTGATCTGCTCAACCAGGAACTGGAGGTATTGCTGTTCATTGGTAATGATCGCACGGTAATCCTGGTAACTGATCATTTCATCTTTGAAGTTAAGGTCTTTGTTGAGGCCGGCTGTCACGAGTTTATCGGCCACAATATCCAGCTCCTTATCAGCGAGCTCGCCATCCTTGAGGATACAATGGAAAAACAAATGGCACAATGCCTGGTCCTGTGTTTTGATCTCTGTAGTATACATAAAATCCTGTTTAGGGCTATGCTTCAACTTTGGTGCCATGGGGAAGTTGAAAGCCCAGATAGCTGGCGGGAAACAAGAGGAATATAATTGGCGAAGCCCGGAGCATAGGGCGCCAGGGGGCGGCAAATGCTACGGGCTTCTTACGCAGGTTTCAGAGTTAAGCCTGTTTTCACAGGAAAAGGTTTAATACAATGCTTTATTATAATCCAATTAGTGTTTATTACGCAAACATCATCCTTTATAAAAACACGCACAGATCCGCATCATTATCCCTTGCAGTACTCTACCGACCTCACTGGTTGTTTCTAAACAGTGGATTTCATTAACGACTCCGGGCATCTTATTATTTTATACATGCTAAAATGTTTTTGCATATTTACTGCTACTGGACATAAATACTTGCTGATAGGATTGTCTGTCCCTGGAATGTGTAATTTTTTACCCGCCCCGGGCTAGTGAAAACGGCGCTCACGGCTAGCTAAAAAAGAAAATCCCGCCTTTCGACGGGATCTCTTCTCACCATTATTCAATAAAAATAAAACCACCTTGTATTTACCTAAGCACTTTTTGCATCCATTTTTCTTCGCCGGCTGATACTTCCACCACAAATAATCCTTTATTCAATTCACTGAGGCCGGTAAGTGTCCATTTGTTGTTGCCAGGTTGTGCTGTAAATACCTGTGTTTTCACAGTACGGCCGTTCATATCCATCAGTTTCACAGTTACGGGCGATGTTTTTGCCAGCACCATTGTTACTTCGAGGTTCTCCACAAATGGGTTGGGATATACGCTTGCCGTGATCTGTTTTGTAGCGCCTGTTTTGACCATGATCATATTGGTGTATTCGGTGTGCCCATCGAGATCAACCATCATCAACCGGAAGTAAAGTGTTGTACCGGTTATTTTTGTAAAGCGAAACTGATAGCTGACACGCTCTGCACTATTGCCTTTGGCTGCTACTTCGCCAGCTTTTGTAAATGAAAGTCCATCTGCACTGTACTCTATGTCGAATTTCTTACCGTTGATCTCAGTGAGGGTGTACCAGGTAAGGTTTACTGCATTGTCATAATAATTTCCCTTCAGGGATGAAACCACCATGGGTAGCAGGGTGGCGCAGGAAACATCGGGATTACCAGCACCACCGGCATAATTGGTCGTATCATCTGCAGCCATACCAACATTGTATTGGGTGTTGGTTGCGTTGGCGGTTATATTCTGGTTGAGGAACAATTTTTCGGAGGCGCTTTTACCCGTCAGGGTACCGTTGTTGGCAAAGGCACCAGCTACATAGAGTTTACCATTACCGCTGATGGCCGCATTGTTGGTCAAAGAGCCGCTTACACGCACCTGTGCATTGGTACGGGTCATCTTAATACCGCTGCCGTTACCGAGTTGTAAAGAGCCACCAAACCAGAGGAGGCCTTCATTACGCACCTTCATGGTGCCGTTGATCGCATTCTTAAACACGAAGGTGTACAGGTTGATGATAGAATCGGCTCCTGAATTGAGGTTATTGTTGTTGCCCAGAAACAGGGCCTGCCATTGGTTTTTAAAGTAACCCAGCGGGGCAAAATCGCCTTTCACGGTAAATCTTCCGCGATTGTCAATACTGCTTCCGGCTGCAGTAGTAAGTACGCTTTGGATAGTGAGAATACCACCATTGTTGAGGGTAGCGCCGTTTTGCAGTGTAACATTCTGATTGAAATTCATGCTTCCGCAGGAAGTGTTGATTACAGTAACATTATTACCAAGGGTAGGACTGCCAGACCAGGTTACCGTACCAAGATTGTTAAGGGAAAATCCACTGGCCAGGCTTAAGCCGCCGGTACCAAAGATCGCTGTACCGTTCTTATTAACGGTTATTGCAGAGGCCAGGTTATTCGTGTTGCCGGGCTTAAAGGTGCCACCTGCTTTCACTTCTATGGTTGATCCATTGTTGCCATCAAAGTCGCCGGTAAAGTTACCACCGCTTACTATTACCATTTTAGCGCCGTTGTTGAGTTTGATGTTACCGGAAACGTTTGTTGAAATACAAACTGTGTTGCCATTGGTGTAAACACCAGGTGCATTGGACACGCTACCTGCAGGGCATTGTGCTACTGCAGGCTGGAAAATAGTGATCGTAAGAACAAAAATCAGCAGACTGCCGATAAAGGGTTTAGGGTACAGATGCTTCATACTCGTTGGTCAGATTGTTGGCATGTAGATGACCAACAGTGCGCCAAAACAAACAAGAAGCATACAAGGCCGTTATGAAAAAAGGTTATCGATAAGATATAACTACTATAGCTATCAACAACTTACAGATGCTACAATTTCTGTGAAATGTTTTTCCCAATGACTTATATAGTCACGAAAACAGCAAGATACTTTCCCGCGGATGGAAAAGGAGGACAGATGAGGGAACTATTTAATGATGGCAGCAGCCTGTGGGGCTTTGGGAAGTACTCCATCCTTCACCATGATGTCTACAATTTCAGCACCACCTTTCAGGTTGGCGTGCAAGTAGTCGGTAAAGGATGAATTGTCTTTAATGGTATTGCTGTAATCATGCACGGGATAGCCGGTAGCAGCTTCCAGTTTTTGTTTGAAAACGTCGAGGCCCTTAACATTATAGGTAGGGAAGATGGGTGCAATTACAAACTTTACGTTGATATTCCTGGCACGACAATAATCGGCGAGTATCTTGAGATCCTGCACGTGCTTGTCGGGCGTTTTAAATTCTACGCTTCGATGGGGCGCCTGATCGATGAGGTCCTGGGTGATGGTGTGATCGAAATACCAGTCGTTATCGAGTTTGTTGCGATAATACATGGCCCGCTGGAATACTTCATTGTTGAAGCGATAAATATGGGAGAACTGGGCATAGTTCCAGGTTTCCTTGTTCTTATTTTTCAGGACTGAATCAATCCTTTTTGAGTAAGGCATATAGGTAGTAAAGCCTGGCAGGAGTTTATCATCGGACATTTCGACAATAGTAGTTTCCACGAGTACAGTCTTTACATTGGGATACCTGTCGAGATAGTCCTCTGTAAGTACGGTGGCTATTTCACAGGGCATACTGTAATAGCAAAGGCTGAAAGTGGTGAGGCCGGTGGCTTTTTCTACGCTGGGCTGGTAAAAGTTGAGGCCACGGGAATTACCTACAATGAGGATATCGGCCTGGCTTCCGCCGCGGTACATACGGGAATAGCGAAACTGGCTTTGGGTGATCTGCTGTTGGAATACCCAACCCAAGAAACGGTCACCCAGGAATAAGATGGCCAGAAATGCCAGGATCCAAATTGCTTTTTTCATCTGTTCGCTATTAAAACTGGAAATATATAAATGAGTTGGCAGAGAAAGTTCCAAACAAGGCGATGAGCCACAGTACAGACACAAAGAGTGCTATACGCAAAGCTGGGCGGCGCAACTGTGTTACGTTCCATGACATGCGCTGGTTGGTGATCTCTACGGACAACATAATAATCAATAATAAGAAGCCTTTCAATACCTGGTATTTACTAAGCACGCTGTACCAGTTGAAGTCTTCAAAAGACAGGATACGACCTATAATGGTGTTGGCTACAGCAAAGCTGCTATGCCCCATGCTGCCAGACCGGAAGTAGATCCATGCCAGTACAGTTAAAATATAAACTACAACGATACAAATGGCAGAGTTGATGAAAGCTGGCATACGCACCAGCTGAACGAATTTGCGCCAGATGGGGGTAGTGAACCGCTGGAGAATGAGGTATACACCATGGAGGAAGCCCCAGAATATAAAGGCGACGTTGGCGCCATGCCACAGCCCTCCCAGCAGCATGGTGATCATGTTATTTTTGTAGGTATTGAGTTTACCCTTCCGGTTGCCACCGAGGGGGATATACAGGTAATCACGCAGCCAGCTGGACAGGGAGATATGCCAACGTGTCCAGAATTCGCTGAAGCTTTGTGAGAAATAAGGTGTTTTGAAATTCTCCACAAAGCGATAGCCCATGATACGAGCCAGGCCGATGGCGATATCTGAATAGCCGGAGAAATCGCAGTAGATCTGGAAAGAGTAAAATACAACGCCCACTAACAAGTGGGAGGATGAGAATTTGGAAGGATCGGCCCAGCATTGGTCTACAAAGGGAGCCAGTGAATCAGCAATGGCCACTTTTTTGAAAAAGCCCCAGAGTATACGGCCCATGCCTGAGTTGAAATTGTCCCAATCAAATTTCTTGTCGGTATTCATCTGAGGCAACAGATCACGGGCCCTTACAATGGGACCAGCCACCAACTGTGGGAAGAGTGCAATGAAAGCCGCGAACTTGAGCATGTCGCGCTCCACAGGTATTTCACGCCGGTAAATATCGATGGTATAAGATAAGCTCTGGAAGGTGTAGAAAGAGATACCGATGGGCAACATGATCTGTAGGGTAGTGACAGATGGCTGGAAGCCAAAGGCATGCATCATGCTGACAAAGGAGTCTATAAAGAAGTTGAAATATTTGAAGAACCCCAGGAAGCCGAGGTTCATGATCATGCTAAAGATGAGGTAGGTGCGGCGTTTACGCTTTTCCTCGGTGGCTCCGATGAGTTTACCGAAGTTGTAATCCATGAAAGTGGAGATCATGATGAGGGTGAGAAAGCGCCAATCCCACCAGCCATAAAACACATAGCTGGCCAATAAGATCCACCACAGGCGTATTTTTCCTTTGGTAAGAAAGTAGACAGGAAAAAAGATGCCACTAAATATTAAGAATGTAATGCTGTTGAATACCATCCTGGCTTAGCTTAAGGGTATAATAGTGAAAACCGGGGCAAAGTAAAGCAAATCAGTCCATAACCGGAAGGGCCGGGACATGAGCTGCCTCATTGCTATCTGAAAATTACCCAGTTAAACGTCAAAATAAGAAAATATATTATTTGAGCAACATGAATTTGGCCGAATTACATGAATTGATAGCCCAAAGGGGGAAAGGGTCAGGCGGTTTTTAGGCGCTCGTGTACCCATTTAAGGGCTATGTCGAGCTGTTCGCGCATGGTGAGTTTGGAATTGTCGAGCAGAAGGGCGTCTTCTGCCTGGCGGAGGGGGCTCACTTCGCGGTGTGAATCGATGTAATCCCGCATTTCCAGGTTGGCCTTCACCTCTTCAATGGTAATATTGGGGTTCTTTTCGTAGAGCTCCCGGAATCGGCGCTCTACCCGGATGGCATTGTCAGCTGTCATAAAGATCTTCAGTTCCGCATTGGGGAATACCACGGTACCGATATCACGTCCATCCATGACGATGCCTTTCTTCTGGCCCATGTCCTGTTGCTGTTTGACAGCAAACTGGCGCACCTCTTTAATGGCAGCCACTTCGCTTACTTTTTCAGCTACGACCAGGTCACGGATCACGTATTCCACGTTCTCTCCGTTGAGGTATATTTCGCTTTGACCGTTTTTATGGTTGGAATGGAATTCGAGGGTTATTTTCTTCAGGGTATCCTGCACAATTTTGTGGTCGGTCCAGTCAATATGGTTGCGCAGAAAATAGAGGGTAATGGAGCGGTACATGGCGCCGCTGTCAATATATACATAGCCCAGTTCGCGTGCCAATTGTTTAGCAAGGGTACTTTTGCCGCATGACGACCAGCCGTCGATGGTAATGATGATCTTTTTTTCCATGGTGAACTGTGCAAAACTAAGAAATATCGTGAAAGCGAAAAGAGGAATTAGCTGTTAGGTGTTGGCTTTTAGCTGTTGATGAATTGCTATTATAAGGAATGCGCAATCGTGAAATGGCCTGCCAGTGGTTGTGGTGATAGCCCCAGGTATAAAAAGTTAATGCCGCTCCACACAGGTAGAACGGCATTAATAATGTAGTGGGGACGATCATCGGACCTACTACGCGTAAGTCACCTTGTTATCATAAGCATTGGATTTTCCATTGTCTGTAAGCGGGAATTGGCATTGCGAAAATACCCTGACCAGTTACAGCATATAAAACAGAGGGACTTATTGTATTAACGGGTTTTCATATCTATTAGTGTATGATCGAGATCAAGAAAATAATCGCGGACTGGCGGATTGGAAAGGATCCCGCGGATTTAAAAGGAAAAGCCCCGCGGAAAATCCGTGGGGCTTTGATTATTTAGACTGTACACGTACTTAGGACGCTTCAGACTTTTCTTTAGTAGGCTCCTTCAGGGAGAACTGTATCTTGGTCTTCTCCTTATCAAGGTCGGCGATCATAATGTCACCTGCCTTGATGTGCAGGTTGAGTATTTCTTCTGCGAGGGGATCTTCCAGGTATTTCTGGATGGCCCTGTGCAGGGGACGTGCGCCAAACTGCTGATCGTATCCTTTCTCTGCGATGAAGTTCTTCGCTTCTTCGGTGAGCTCAAGGCTAAATCCAAGGGTTTGCAGTCTCTTCATTACACCTTTCATCAGGATATCGATGATGAGGAAGATGTGCTCCTTGTTGAGGGTATTAAAGATCACTACATCATCAATACGGTTGAGGAATTCGGGAGAGAAGGTCCGCTTGAGGGCCTTTTCTATCACGGCTTTGTTGTTCTCTTCCGCATTTTGTGTACGTGATGCGGTGGCAAACCCTACGCCATCACCAAAGTCTTTCAACTGGCGTGCGCCAATGTTGGAGGTCATGATAATGAGTGTATTCTTGAAGTCTACTTTTCTGCCCAGGCCATCGGTCAACTGTCCGTCGTCCAATACCTGTAACAGGATATTATAGATATCGGGGTGTGCTTTTTCAATTTCATCCAGCAGGATCACAGAGTATGGTTTACGACGAACACGCTCTGTAAGCTGGCCGCCTTCTTCATACCCTACATATCCGGGAGGAGCACCAATTAACCGGCTTACGGTGAATTTTTCCATGTATTCGCTCATGTCGATGCGGATGAGTGCATCTTCAGAGTCAAACATGTAACGTGCCAGGGCTCTGGCCAACTCGGTTTTACCAACTCCGGTAGGACCCAGGAAGATAAAGGTACCGATGGGCTTTTTAGGATCTTTCAACCCTACCCTGTTACGCTGGATAGCTTTCACCACTTTCAGAATGGCATCATTCTGTCCTACAACCACGTTGCTCATGTCGATGGTCATGTTCCTCAACTTCTCAGTTTCGGCCTGTACCATTCTCTTGACAGGTATACCAGTCATCATGCTAACGACTTCGGCAATAGCCTCGTCATCTATGGGGTAACGTTTGTGCTTGCTTTCTTCTTCCCAGCTTGCTTTTGCTTTTTCCAACTCTTCCTGTAATCTCTTTTCGGTATCACGGAGGGAGGCGGCTTCTTCAAACTTCTGGCTCTTGACTACTTTGTTCTTCTCTACTTTCACATCCTCGATCTTCTTTTCGAGATCCAGGATTTCCTTGGGCACATTGATGTTTTTCAAGTGCACGCGGGCACCTACTTCATCCATTACGTCGATGGCCTTGTCGGGCAACAGACGGTCGGTGATGTAGCGGTCGCTGAGCTTCACGCAGGCATCAATGGCATCGTCACTGTAAGTAACGTTGTGGTAGTCTTCGTATTTAGACTTAATGTTGTTCAATATCTGGATGGTTTCATCCACGCTAGGTGGTTCTACCATCACTTTTTGGAAACGACGGTCGAGGGCACCATCTTTTTCGATGTACATGCGGTATTCATCGAGTGTGGATGCGCCAATGCATTGGAGCTCTCCCCTCGCCAGGGCTGGCTTGAAGATGTTGGATGCATCGAGTGAACCACTGGCGCCACCGGCGCCTACGATGGTATGTATCTCATCGATAAACAGGATGACATCACGATTCTTTTCCAGCTCATTCATGATAGCCTTCATACGTTCTTCAAACTGTCCACGGTATTTGGTACCTGCTACAAGGGCAGCAAGATCGAGGGAGATGACACGTTTGTCAAATAATACTCTTGATACTTTACGCTGCACGATGCGAAGTGCCAGACCTTCTACGATGGCTGTTTTACCAACACCTGGTTCACCAATGAGGATGGGGTTGTTCTTTTTACGACGAGAGAGTATCTGTGATACGCGCTCGATCTCTTCTTCCCTTCCTACAATAGGATCCAGTGCACCGCTTTCGGCCAACCGGGTGATATCACGGCCAAAGTTGTCCAATACGGGTGTTTTGCTTTTAGCATTTCCTGCTGCGCGTGACTTCTGTTGGGAGTATTTCTTTTCTTCATCGAAGTCGTCTTCATTTTCATCTGCATACTCGCTGCGCACGTCATTGCTTTTTACTACGCCTAGCTCGTTTCTAAATAAATCGTAATCCACGTCGAACTGATTTAAGATTTGAGTAGCTATGTTTTCCTTGTTCTTAAGAATGGAGAGCATGAGGTGCTCGGTTTCGACGGTAGGGCTTTTGAGGGCTTTTGCTTCCAGTACCGTAACACGAATTACCTTCTCTGCTTGTTTGGTCAGGGGCAAGCTGTTTATGTTGGCGATGTTCTTACCGGTTTTGTCCTTGACAGCCAATTCTACTTCTTTCCGCAGCTCATACAGATCAACATTGAAACTCTTCAATATACGAACTGCCGTATTTTCACCCTCACGAATCAACCCAAGCAACAAATGTTCCGTACCGATAAAATCATTCCCCAGCCGTAAAGCCTCCTCCCTGCTAAACGAAATAATCTCCTTTACCTGGGCTGAAAAATTGTTATCCATTTTTATAATTTGTTGTGTTATACAATAATAACAAATATTTTTGACTTATGTTCCCGCCTTATTATTAACGGCTGTTAACAAACATTAAGTGTGTATGCAGGTCAAAATTGATACCAAGCAAAAATTCCATGCCATAACGATCATTGAGCCGGTCTTAACTGCTAATATGACAGCAGAATTGGATGAATGTTTACTTCCTTTCCTCCAAAATGACGTTAAAAACGTGATACTAATTGTTAAAGACATTAACGAGCTGGACGATGCTGCCGGAGAATACCTATTAAAGATACAACAAACCTTTTATGAGCAAGGTGCCTCCTTTGTGATTTGCGAGTTGCAGCCCTCGGTAGAGGAAGCGCTTGACCGGGCGGGGATCCTGGAAATGATGAATGTGACTCCTACGGAAAGTGAGGCCTGGGACATCGTGCAATTGGAAGAGATCGAGCGGGAACTGATGGGAGGAGAATAACCTTGTTGATTGCTACGGTGGTAAATGGCCGCGTGGGGTTGAACAACAGGTGGTCATTTCCTCCTGCTGAAAGGGTGTAAACGATTGATTAATGGCAATTTTTGAACTAACGGTAGATAGTTTGATACTTAACGGTCTGTAGGAAACGTTCTAATAGGAAGCTTTGGTTGGTATGATAAGAATCGCATTCGTTTTCCTGTGTTTGGTTTATTCTCCTTTCCTACGATTGCCGCTGGATCGTGTGCAGGTAAAAACAAGATTGGTGAAGTGTACCAGCGAAGCCCGGCCATGTTGAAGATCTGCTCTAAGCTACCCGGGCAGCCGATTACCAAATAATAATTCTTTTACATCTTTGCAGCTAAATAAATCTTTTTGTACTCTTAACCAGTACATTATATAAAGTTGACGTTAACCCTTACATGAAAAAATACGCAGTTATAGTTGCCGGCGGATCAGGTATGCGCATGGGCACGGTGGTGCCCAAACAGTTTTTACCCTTGCAGGGGAAGCCGGTATTGTGGTATACGCTTACGGCATTCCTGGATTCTTTTCCGGACCTGGACATCATTTTGGTATTACCCGAGGCTCACATTCAAACCGGGCAGGAGATTCTTCGCTCTACCTATGCTCCCGATCGCATTTGGATGGCTGTAGGAGGCGAAACACGCTTCCACTCGGTACGGAATGGCCTATCGCATATCCACCAGCATTCGATCGTTTTCGTACATGATGGGGTACGCTGCCTGCTCACCCCCCAATTGATCAGGCGTTGTTTTGCTATGGCACAGGAACGGGGTAATGCGATCCCGGCCATTACCGCGGTAGACTCTATCCGCATCGAGCACTTTGATCACAACGAATTCATTGACCGGAGCAAGGTACGGATCATCCAAACGCCTCAAACCTTTTACAGTGATATCATTAAAGCCGCTTTTGAACAAGAATACGAAGACACGTTTACGGATGAGGCGAGTGTGGTAGAAAGGCTGGGCGTAAAGATCCACCTGATCGAAGGAGAATCTACAAATATCAAGATCACGCACCCTATTGACGTGCTGATTGCCGAGAAGATACTGGAAGAACGGGAGATGGGGATTTGAGTCGGGAGTTTTGAGTTGGGAGTCAAGAGTTCAACATCAGAGTCAAAAGCTGAGTGCCGTTTAGGAGTCAACTTTAGGATAGCCTTTGCTTTTCCACTGCATCCACCAGGGCAGGCGCTGGAACTGAAGAGCAGGATAGGTTTCATTTACTGCTCCGAAACTACTGTAGAAAAAAGCCAGGCTGGCAATGTCTGAACCTTCAAAATCCAGTATAAGTTCCTGCCCGGCATGTGCCTCAATAAACCGGTCAATGAGGTAATGAGAGGCCCCCAGGGTCTTTCCATTGGGATGGTTGCCTACCAGGATATAATAGGCCCGTCGATTTGAATAGAACCACACACAGGAAGCCACCAACTCGTTGTTGGGCGTATACACACCACAGGCTTCCGCTAATTGCTTTGACTGCAGGTATTGGAACAGGTCCTTAAAATGGATATAATCTTCTTCCCCGATATTGGTTGTTTGTTGTTGAATTTGCCAATGGGCCAACCTTATTACTTCTTCTATAGGAACACTCACTACATAACGACAGTTTAATTGTTGGGCCTTCTTAATATTGCGGCGCACATTATTCCGGTACTGCCCGTTCATATCCTCATAACTGCTGCGGAGATCCAGCACATAATTATTGCGTATGGTTTGCAAGCCGGAGCCGGGCAGAAAATTGGCGGGATTCAATAATAAATCGACCAGTTTAAAACGGGCAGGAATGGCCTGGATAAAAAGGTTGGTTATCTCCACGGTAACAGCTATTCCAAAAATACCCAGGGAAGCGGTGATGGGCGGATGAGCGAGATAACTGGTACCCCATTTCTTTTTCCAGGGCAAGGGCATCACGGCTTCATAATCATTCAACACCAGGGCATCCCAATTGGCTGCCATTCTATCGAGGTAAAAGGAATACGCATAGATCAATCCATTGCTGGCAGCTGCCAGGCAGTTGTCCCATTTCACAGTATCGATCTGTGTACGCTGCAGGTATTGAATGGAATGGTTTGACATGTTGTTGAACTAAACCCGGTAAGCCGTCCCGACTGAAGTACGGGACGACCCACCCGGTTTTTAATGGCCAATGATCTTCCTCAGGTTGAAACGTTGTATATCAAAACTGAAGGAGAGTCGTTTGCCAAATGTATTTACTTCGGGGGTAGTTTTGAGGTTGTCTCTGAATTCCTTGCTGTAGAACAATGGTGCATATACATTGAGCAGGTCTTTGAACAAGGTCAGTTGTAAGCCTGCCACATAGAGGAACCTGCTGGTCTCTGCCTCTTTTTTCCAGGCCTCTGCATAGGTACCCACATCCAGGAATACGCGTATGGGTAATTTTACGGGGAGCAAGTTTTGGGGAAGGGTTGTATTAAGGTTCATGGAAGCTACCCAGTTATCAGAGCGTCCCTGCAACCCGGCAAAAAGGTCGGTCCGTAATTTCAATCCACCATCGCGCATCATGATCTGCTGACTGGCAGCGCCATCAAATTCAGACCTGCCTATAAAATAATTGCTGTAGGTATAATCCTCATCTCCGCGAACAGCGGTAAGCTTGGGTTGATACAGATAAGTGCGACCTAACTTTTCACTCGTCTTTGCTCCGAGGTAACCAAATTTAGCAGCAAACAGCCTTACCTGCATACCTCCTCCTTTGGCATAATTGAAATAGTAGTAGCCGGTAGCATTGGCGCGGTAGAAACCATCCCCCTGCTGCAACTGAATCTGTACATCGTAGGGATACAATTTCCTATAGTCGGTAATGTTGAAGGTAAGCTGGTTGAGGTAACGATTGCGGAGGGGAGCGGTTGCCGGATAGGTCATTGAATCATCACTATCGGTTACATATTTGAATCCTTTTTCACCAATGAGGTAGGTTTTCCATTCTATCCATTTCTCAACGGTAGAGAGCAATGATTTGTTTTTGAAAGTGAACCGAAGGGAAGGCACAACTTTATGAAAGCCGCCAAAGACTTTGGTTGCATTGCTGTCTATTCCCTCCAAGGTAGAAAATCGTGCACCGGTTAGCCCCAGTTCAATAGACTGAAAATGTTTATTGGGATACCAGGTATAGCTGATGTTTCCAATGCCATTGAATTGTTTGCTGTTGGTTGCATATACGGGGGCTACTATAAATTGAAAATTATGGGAAGGCATACTGATGTTGTGCAGTACGGCCCCTACCATGAACTTATCGTACATATTGTAGCCAAGGGCCGGTAAAAAGTTCACATAATTTACCTTCTCATAATCCTTCATAGAAAAGAGGAAAGCTGGCCTTATCTTTTTGGGTCCGGTATATCCGCCGGGCAAAATGCCGGTAGTATCGAGTAACCGGAACGAGGAGCTGAGGTCTTTACCGGTTTGCTGCTGTATGAGGCGCTGAAAGTCTTCGGGTGCAGGATGTTTGAATTTCCACTGCTGGTAATACTGTTGCATGGCAGCATCAAAGGCTGGCTGGCCAATGGTTTGTTCCAGCTGCTTCATCCAGCTGGCTGCTTTGGCATAAGCAATCAAGGCGTAATTATCTTCGGTAAAATCGGCCGAAGTAGTATTGATGGGTTGGTCTTTTTTCAGTTTGGCAAGGGCTGCGATAAGCATTGCTGTCTGGTCTTCAGGAACCTTGGATTCAAACCAACCCCTCACTGATTTATTGGGATATTTCCACTCTTTGTAACGATTGCCATAGTAAGAGTTGATGCCTTCATCCATCCAGGGATGGTCGCGTTCATTATTGGCCAGGATACCATAGAACCAGTTGTGCCCTACCTCATGTTCAATCACAAAATCCAGTGTTTGGGTATCTTTTACGGGACCAATATTGGTAATGGTGGGGTATTCCATGCCACCGTCGAAACCGGTATTGGTTTCTACCACGCTCACCACATTGTAAGGATATTCGCCAATGAGCCGGGAACGGAAATGGATGGCATCTTTTGTCATCTGCAGGCTGCTCTTCCAAATATTATCGTTGGGCGCATAGAAGGACCAGGCGTCGATCACTCTTCCGGAAGCTAGTTGTATGGTATCGTAATTAACTACAAAACGTTTATCGGCAAACCAGGCGAAGTCGTGGATATTGGTTTGTTTGTATTGGAGTGTCTTTGTTGATACGACAGTGTTGGAAGTGCCAGATGTTATAGGGGGTGTTTCAGGTTTGGTGTTTTGTGTTTCGGGTTCTTTGGTTGCTGCAGGCTTCTTTCTGCTTAGCTGCGATTTGTTCTTTGTATTCTTTACAGGGGCTTTTTGGGTAGTGCTTTTTGCGGCTGGTTTCTTAGGAGGCGGCTTCAGGAATTTTGGCTTTTGAATAACGGGCGGGGCATGCTGCTCTCTGTAAGAGGCATTCATTTTCCGCATCCACTGTTTTTCTTCGTCGCTCTGTAGCTCACCAGTGGCGGCCACTACATAATCCCGGGGCACGGTAATCCGTACATCATAAGTACCAAACTCACTGTAAAATTCTCCCTGATCGAGGTAAGGCATGGGATGCCAGCCTCTGGCATCGTACACGGCCGGTTTGGGATACCACTGGGTAGCCTGGTATGACTGGCCGGTGTGTCCGCCGCGGGAGAAATTCTTTGGCAGCTTCACGTGGAATGGGGTGGTAATTTCTGTTTGTGCGCCGGGCGCCAATGGGGCGGGCAGATATACTTTTACAATATCAATGTATTGGGGATGGTCTTCGGTAGGCAGTGTGGCATTGTTGATCCTGAAATCGAGGCGGTTGATGTACCCGCGCTGCTCACGGCTCGAAAAGTAGAAGTCGGTACGTCCCTGCAACAACAACTGATCACTAAAAGCTGTCCGGTCATTTTTAAAGGCATTGGGCCAAAGATGGAACCAGATGAAAGTAAGGGTATCGGGGGAATGGTTGGTATACCGGAGTTTGAGAAAACCCTGCAGGCTGTTTTGCTGATCATCGAGGTTCACATCTATTGTATAATGGAGTTCCTGCTGCCAATATTGTTGGGCAAGGCTGGCCTTTTGCAGGAGGATGAGCAATAAGATGATGCCTGTGCTTTTTTTCATGATCGGTTTTAATTCGGCAATCGACAATCGGCAGTCGGCAATCTTGAATCGGCAATGGTTCTTAACTGCTTAAAGTTGTTGCCAGTTTGCATACTCCCACCGGTGAGACATGCTGTATTACACTAAAAATTTCCTTCCTTGTTCAACAGTTCAAAGTACTGGTCGAGGCTCACCTGCGTGGACTTTTCCAGGGCAGCTTTCAGATCTTCGGGGTAAGGGTGCCTGAACTTCCAGGTTGTAAAGTATTCGTGCATGGCTTTATCGAACACTTCTCTTCCCAAAGCCATTTCCACCAAATAAAGCCAGGTAGCTGCTTTCACATATACAACGATGCCATAATCGTTTTTATTGGCAAAACCTGTAGAGCCTGTGTTTACGGGCTCTTTGGCAGGCAGGCTGTTAAGGGCATTGTACACCCGACTAAGGAGTTCCGGGGCAGGCAAAGCCTTTATTTCCTTGGGCATGGCCTTCCCAAAAATACTGTTGCTCCTGTATTTTTCGGCTTCATACCGGAACTGGTAGAAACTGTTGATGCCTTCATCCATCCAGGGATGATCGCGTTCATTGCTGCCCAGGATGCCATAAAACCAATTGTGCCCCACTTCATGGGTAATAACGGCATCCAACTCCTCAGCTTTGGCATCAGGGCTGGTGATAAGGGTGATCATGGGATATTCCATACCACCGGAAGAAAGGTTCTTAGGTCCTTCCACAGCTTGCACCACGGGCCAGGGATACTCCCCTATCCATTCGGAATAACGGCTTACGGCATCTTCAATAAAGGAAATGCTGTTGCTCCACTCTTTATTGCCATTGGGTTGGTACCAGGCAAATACATCAACGATCTTACCTGAAGGTAATTGCAGGGTATCATATTGAATAACGGCATCCTTATCGGCAAACCAGGCAAAGTCGTGGATATTCTCAGCATAGTATTGTAATGTTTTGGGAGCATCGGGCCGGGCTGCTTTGTATTTTGCCACACCGGCTTTGGCCTGGTAGTTTTGAGCACCGACGGTTTTGTATTGGTTCAGCTCTTCGCTGTTTTGCAAGGTACCGGTAGCACCTACCACATACGCACCCGGAACGGTGATATTCACCTTGAAAGTTCCATATTCACTGTAAAACTCTCCCTGGTCCAGGTAGGGAATGGCATGCCATCCTTTTTTGTCATATACAGCAGGCTTCGGGTACCATTGGCAAATCATGTATTGATCGCCATCATAACCGGAGCGGGAGAAGTAAAAAGGAAGTTTTACGTGGAAAGGGGTGGCAACTGTAATGGTTTGGCCTGGTAATAATGGAGCAGGCAAAACAAGTTTTACTATATCAGCATCATTGGCACTGTCCTGCCCGGTGGTAACTGTTTTACCATCCACAGTAAATGCCAGTCCATCGATATATCCCTCATTCTTTTTGTTCCTCAATTTTTTCCTGCCTTCCTTATCCTGTGCCAGCTGTTTGGCCAGTGCTGTATTATCGTCTTTATAAGCATTGGGCCAGAGGTGAAACCAAATATAGGTAAGGGTGTCGGGTGAATGGTTGATGTATTTCACTGACAGATTGCCCTGGAGGCTGTGTTGTTTATCATCGAGTGAAACGTCAATGGAATAATGTACTTCCTGCTGCCAGTAGTCCTGGGAAAAGCCTGCCTTGTACAATAAGATAAGGGTCAAAAGGGGGACGATCTTTTTACGCATGTAAGTTTTTTTCGTTTATCTTCCTTGTGCCATGAAAATAATCCTCAGGGTATGTGCCATGATCTTGAGGTCGAGGGCGAGGGAGATATTTTCGATGTACATAAGATCATATTTCATACGCTCGATCATCTGCTCTACATTTTCGGCATAACCAAATTTGACCATACCCCAGGAGGTAAGACCGGGTTTCACTTTGAGCAGGTATTTGAAATAAGGCGTTTGTTGATGGATCTGGCTGATATAGTATGCGCGCTCCGGGCGGGGCCCTACGAGGCTCATCTCTCCTTTCAAAATATTCCATAACTGGGGTAGCTCATCGAGGCGCCAGGTGCGCATGATCTTGCCCCATTTCGTAATCCGCTCATCGTGGGCAGAAGACAATTGAGGACCATTCTGCTCGGCCGGATGGTACATGGACCGGAATTTAATGATAGAGAACTTGCGCCCCCGGTAACCCACTCTATCCTGTCTGTAAAAAACAGGTCCTGGTGAGGAGGCTTTGACGCGGATAGCTGCATACAGGAATAAAGGCAACAGCAAGATCAATCCGAAAGAAGCAATGACGACATCTATAACGCGTTTGATATTCTGTTGCCAATCAGGCATGAGGCCGGTCTTGAGATCAGAAAGTACAGCCCCAAATACATTGCTGGTCTTTACTGATCCGGAAAGGATATCAAGAATGTCAGGTGCTATTTTGATGTCAACATCTTCTTCGCTGAGGACGGATACAATTTTCTCTACCTGTTGTTTTTCGGATTTTTCGAGGGCTATCACCACGAGTTGGACGCGTTGCTCGCGGATCACTTTTTCGATGTCTGCAAAACATCCGTGTTGTGGCAAATAAGCGCTGATACCGTTTGTTTCCTTTGCAGCTGCCACAAAGCCGATATAATGAAAACCGGCCATGCGAAGGCCTGCCCTGGTGTCGTTGTAGATCTTACTGGCTACGGAATTTCCTCCTACCAGGAGGGTATTGAATTGGATAGCGCCCTGGGTCAATTGCTTTTTTACGGTACTCAGCAGGAGGCTACGACCCAGCCAGGTAAAAGACAATTGTGCCCATATATAAGTGAAGAGGGCCTTGTAAAAGTAGGTGTACTTATGCTGGGGATCGTTGATCACAATACTGAAAAAGATAATGGTGCAACCGATGATGCAGGTAATAATGGTATTGGTAAATTCATTGAGCCTGGATTTCTTATACATGGAGTGGTAAGACCCTACCAGGCTAAAGAAAATAAGCCAGGCCAGGGGTATCAACAAGAGTCCTTTCCAGAATGGCTGGCTGAGCACCAACCCATGCTCTTTGGTATAAATAGTCTCATGTAAAAAATAACGGCGGGCAAAATGCAAAACGATCCAGGCTAATATAGCAGCAATATAGTCGCTGAGGAGATACCAGGCGCTATGGATACGTTTATTGGATGACATGTAAAGGTTACGCGGAAATACTATTATTTTTAATTTTATGCAAAATCTGGTGTGCTACATCCATGGCCCTGTAACCATCCACTTCTGATACCTTGGTGGGGGTATTATTAAGAATAGCATCGCGAAATGACTCCAGCTCTTTCTTAATCGCGTTAACTTCCGGAACCTGGGGATTCAGCACCGCGATGGTCTTTTTGCCATGCGGAGTATCCAGGTCAAAGGAAAAGGCATCTACATCCTGGGGGGTCTTCAGTTTAATAACTTCCGACTTCTTATTGAGAAAGTCCACGCCAATATAAGCATCTTTCTGAAATAACCTCATTTTTCGCATTTTCTTCATGGAGATGCGGCTGGAAGTCAGGTTGGCCACGCAACCGTTGTTGAACTCAATACGCACATTGGCGATGTCGGGAGTATCTGTCATGACGGCCACTCCACTGGCGGAGATCAATTTTACTTCGCTTTTTACAATGCTGAGGATGATGTCTATATCATGGATCATGAGGTCGAGTATCACGCTCACTTCTGTGCCACGGGGATTGAACTGGGCCAGACGATGGACCTCTATAAACATGGGGTGTAGCTGCATATGCTGGATACCCAGGTAAGCGGGGTTGAACCGCTCTACGTGCCCTACCTGGAGCTTGACGTTGGATTCGCGTACCAGCTTGACGAGCTCACGGGCTTCCTCCATGGTATTGGCCAGGGGCTTTTCCACAAATACATGCCTACCCTTACGGATAGCGAGCTTACAAAGATTGAAATGGTGGGTAGTAGGGGCCACAATATCCACCATATCCACGGCTTCTATCAGGCGTTCGGGGTCGAGAAACCTTGCCAGTTGGTACTTTTCAGTAACTTCCTGAGCGGCCACATCGTCCGGATCATAAAACCCAACGAGTTCTATGTCTTTAATTTCTTTCCAGTTGTTGAGGTGGAATTTGCCGAGATGACCAACGCCGAATACGCCAACCTTTAGCATAGGTATTGTGAGTTACAATGTGTTAAAGGTCAAAGATAAACCGTGTAATCGGTTTATTTGGAGGTTTTTATAAACAATGTGGAGAAGCTTATTTACGTAATAATGGAGATTTGGCGCGGTAGGAAGAAGTGGGGTGATAGATAAAGAGGCAGGTGCCGTCTTTGATCTGGTCGATCATGGGCTGACAAACATCAACGGGCACTGCGGGGCATCCTTTACTACGGCCAATATATCCCTGGCTGGAGATGAATTGCTCGCTTACATAATCAGCCCCGTGTATTACAATGGCCCGGCGATAGGCAAAGTCATTGATACCTTTTTCCACTCCCTGGAGCTTCAGTGAATATCCATTGCTGCCCTGGTAGGCCTCGCCTGTTACATAAAATCCCAGGCTGCTTTTATTGGAGGAAGGTTTGTTGGAAAACAATTGAGCCATGGTCTTGCCCGATTTCATACCGTGGGCCACCCAAGTGTTGTACAACAACTCGTAATTGTCCATGTCTATCACATACAACCGCTTACTGGTACTGGGCTGGCTAAAGTCGATGATAGAGATCAGGTTTCCTTTCAGTCTGCCTGCATTGGATAATTTTTCCATTCCCTTGATGGCCATGCGGAATACCATTTTGGATAAACCGAGGTCTTCCAGGTGGAGGCTATCGTAGATCTCCATGCTATGCAGGAAAGAAAAAGCTGCAAGCTTTTTGGTATTTTCTATGTGGTGGGAAGTATTACCACGAAGGTTAAAAGTAACGGGATATACTGAAGTTGGTACGTGTACAAAGGAGCATTGCAACAGGATTGCTAAACCTAAAAAGGGTGCACATATCAACTGACGGAATCTAGCCTTGTTCGGTTTTTTCATAAATTCAGCCTTTATGAAGGGATGAATGATTGATCAATGATTTCAGTATCAACGCTATACTTGAACTAAAATTGTCTTTATTATCGACAATCCGGATATTTTTGGACGATTACGAAAATAGCGGTTTTTACTATTCTGCCAACTAATTCTACGCCGGAAGAACACATTTTAACTATTCGAATGTATAGTTACTCAAATTGGGGGATAAGGCTTCGGTAGATGGTTGATAATCAAAAGGATTAGGTGTTAGCAGTTAGGTGTTAGCTTTTAGCAGTTAGCTAATGCCTAGTTGCCAATAGCTAAATCCTATAATTTCTCGCCTATAATATTATAAAGGAGGTTTTTGTAGTGCTCACTGCAGGGCAGTTCGGTATCGCCCAGGAAAACGGTTTTGCGGGACACGGTATCTACTTTCCGGAGGGAAACGATATAGGACCGGTGGATGCGTATAAAATCTTCGTTGGGCAGCCTGCTCTCAAAATACTTGAGGCTTTGTAGGGTAACCACGGGCTTTTTACTATCTGTGAGGTGGATACGGGTATAATCTTTTAAGCCTTCGAGGTAAACGATGTCATTGTAGAACAGTTTCTGAATCTTATGGGCTGTTTTGATAAACAGGAAATCATCCTTGCGCTGGGGTGATTTGTTTTTGCGGTAGCCAATGTATTCCCAGGCTTTGTTAACAGCAGTAACAAAACGGTCGAAGGGAACTGGCTTCAGGAGGTAGTCGATGGCATCGAGTTCATATCCCTCCACGGCAAACTCATGGTAGGCGGTTACAAATATGACAGCTGGTTTCTTGGGCAGGATCTTCAGGAACTGGATACCGGACAGATCGGGCATCTTGATATCGAGAAATACCAGGTCGATCTCTTCTTTCTCAAAATGCGGGAGGGCTGCTATAGGCCCTTCACACCGGGCTACCAGTTTGAGGTAGGGAATCTTGCGGATAAAATCTTCCATAAGGTCCAAAGCCCAAGGTTCATCGTCGATGATGATGCAGTTGAGGTTCATCGGTTAAATTTTTATTTTAAACTGATCGGGTGTTGACGGTGTTTCAAATAGGTGTAATCTGGTCACGCCCGGTTTCATGGTCCAGGCTGATCTTGAGGTTTACCACATAAATACTGTTGTTATCGCTGATGTCAAGCAAGTACCTTCCGGGGTACAATACATCCAGGCGGCGCCGTGCATTGACAAGGCCCACTCCCCCACCCCTTACCTCACCGGTTATCATTGGCCGGGGGATAATGGTATTGCCCATGGTAAGGGTGAGATCGGTGCCGGTAACTCCTATTTTGATGTCAATGGCGGAAGGACTTGAATAACTGATGCCATGCTTGAACGCGTTCTCAATAAAGGTGATCAATAATAAAGGTGCAATCAGCAGATCGTTGGTAACACCTTTTACTTCGTACTGAATGGTTATGTTTTTGGAGATGCGTAATTTCTGGAGATCGATATAGTTACGGATGTATTCCAGGTCTCTTGTTAAGGGTATCTTGTCGGTAGTACTGTCATACAATACATAACGCATGATCTGTGAAAACTTGAGAATGGAATATTCTGTTTGTTCTGATTTCAGGTGTGCCTGGGAATAAATACTGTTCAATGTATTGAACAGGAAATGAGGATTGATCTGCAACTTCAGGAAGTTCAATTCTGCATTGAGTCTTTCATTCTCCAGTGCTTTTTTCTGCTTCTCGCTAATGAGCAGGGAATTGGCCAGTTTGATAAAGCCGCTGATAAGTAAGATGATGACACCCGATGAAAGGGTATTCATGAGTACCATGGAAAAGCCCATCCAGAAAAGGCTTCCTTCGCCAAAAGGGCCAGGGCCTGTCCTGAAAAAGGGCATGGCAGGTTCGGCCCGTGCAACAGCGGTGGCCATAGTATCATTGGGGTGCCGGCTGTTGAAATATCTTTTCCAAAGCCGCATACGCCTGCGCAGGGAATCATTATCTACCTCGTTGGCGGCTGTTACGTATCCCGCCTGAGTGCCAAATGTTCCGGAATGCACAACAGTCCCTTCAGCCACACGCAATTCAACAGGCGGCATTCCTGTTATACCTGGTCCGGTAGCTGGAACCAGAGAATCTTTGACGGCGATCATGCCTCCACCCATTCTGCCGGCCAATATGTAATGACGGGCATTGGCATGCAAGTGCTCACGGAAATAATACTCAGTAGTGATATTCACTGCGCACAATAGCAATAAGGACGCGGTAATGGATAAAAAATAGTTAACGATCTTCCTGCGCTGGAAAAACCTGGGCAGCAGGTAATAATAATTTACATAGAATAAGATGACAAGGAAAGTCTTGGTTACCAGCTCACGATAGAAGAATGTGATATCCAATATCCTGATGCGGTAAATAAGCAATGGCATAGCCAGGAATAATCCCCACAAAAAAAGATGTGACACGATTACCAGCACACGATGACGTGCAGTTTTCACGGGTTTAAATCCCAGTATATAGGCTATGCTATCACGGGCTTTCTCTTTAGTCATCATATTAATGAGCAGGCAAGGTAGTGGTACGCTGCATTTGATGGGAATTAAATACGGGTGTTTCACCCAATTTTATCTTTCCTATAACAATTCGGGCATCGGCTTCAGCGGCCTGTTTACTATCAAAACCTATCCTGCCTTTAACATCAGGATTGATGGACTGGCGTATCAATATTTTCTCACCCACCAGGATATCATAGCCCCATCCTTGTCCATTGGCGAAACACCGATAAGAGAGGGCATTTTGCGAACGTTCGTTTTTATGCCAGTACAGCTTGATGGAAGTAATAGCCACCGCTATAACAACGGCAGCTATTAAAATGCGGCGGGCCTTATTGGTTGTCATCGTCGTTTTGTTCATCGGCGGGATGAAACTCAAACATATTGTAATAGTATTCAGAGCCGTTGCGACCGGTAAGTACGAAGCCCCTGTTTTTCAATGTCATACCCAATGCTCCTTCTCTTACCTTCCCTTCAAAATCTGTCTTGCGGGTCCATTGGTCGGCAGTTGCATCGTATTCCCATATGGTAGATGCATAACCACCTGTTGTACCGGTTGCGAGATAGCCTTTATTATTCATGACAAAGCTTACGGCATTGTAACGGGCAATGCCTGAATAGTCATCATCATAAGTTTCATCGGAAACGTTGGTGAGCTTCCTTTTTTCGGTCCAGTCTTTGGTAGTGGGGTCATATACCAGGAGGTCGTTCAAAGCGGTGCCATTGTTATTGCCACTGCATATATAAGCTTTGTTGTCTATTACAAATGCTGTAGCAGCGGACCTTCTGCGGTTCATGCTTTTCACCTGCTCCCATGTGTCGGTACCCGGCGAATAGGCATACATATCCTGCAGGTCGCTGCCATCATATCCAGAGCCAACATAGCCTTTATCGCCGAGGGTAAAAGCTACGGCATTGTAGCGTGCTGATCCGGGGAAGGGTTTAATAGGAGCCCAGGTATTGGCTACGGGATCAAATGCATACATATCACCAAATTCATCGTACCCGTCTGTGCCGGTACCTACAAATCCTTTGTTGCCTACTGCAAAAGCAATGGCTGAGTTCCTGGCAGCACCCGGAAATTCCTTCATGCGGGTCCAGTAGTCACGATCTAAATCGTATTCCCACAGGTCGTTATAACGTTTTGTAGCGGATACACCGGTGCCGATATAAGCTTTATCACCAATGGTAAACAAAATTGCTTCACTCCTGGCATCGCTTTCAAAGTCTTTGCTTATGGACCAGTTGCCCACCAGGTCGTCGTCGTTATCTGTACTCTTGGTACAGCCAGGCACCAGCAAAACAGGGGTAGATACAATCAATAAGGCAGCAGCATAAACAGCAATTTGTTTCATCATTTTTAGTTTTTAATTATGAGGGCCGGTTGCATGGCTACCCGGTGCACACCTGGCGGTATCATAACAGTATTTTCGATAAAAGTATTTACAGGGTGTCCAAACGCTTTGGTAAAATAGATAGGCTGCCAGGTTGAATCGACGAACTTCTCATTATAATCGGCGGAGGGGGGAGAAGAATGCAGAATACAGCATCTAGAATACAGAATTCAGAATGGGTGCGTACAAATGTTGAGGACCTGGCTATTGGCAAGAGTTGGTAATCGCAGATAAGATATGCAACGTTGATTCTTAATTTACTAACTATGAATACCTGTCGCAACATTGAGCAGGTTACGCTTCTGGTTCGTTATCTTCTTTAAAGATTGAAATCAATGATTCGTCGATTATTCAATCAAAACCATATATTATAACAAAGTCACCCAGGCTTAGGCTGATATATTGCGCTGATCATAATTCCAGATTAGTGTATGAATATACCGAAACCTGCCTCTGTTGTGCTCCCTGGGCTGTGCCTTGTGTTGAGTTTGTTAACGGCTTGTTATAAGGATGAAATAAAGTTTGGCGACATAGGCACTGATAGTTATACCAGGATCATTACGATCGATACGATCACGCCTGTACTATCAACGATTGTACTGGACTCGTTTCCTACTTCCAACAATAAGATCCTATTGATCGGCCGTTGGGAAGATGCCCTACTGGGTGTTACCAAGGCCAGTACGTTTTTCCAGGTGGGGCTGCCTGCTGCTGTACCCAATATGACATTTCCGAATGATGCGGTGTATGATTCGCTGGCGATGACGCTGAAACCCAATAAGCAATATTATGGGGATACTTCACTGGCACAGACGTTCTCGGTATATGAACTGGCCTATCAGCCCGATTACACTTACTCCAACTATTTGTACAATACTTCCCCGACCGCAAAAATTGCAGGGGCATTGGGAAGTACTACTGTACGCATAAGGCCCAGCAGGAATGATTCTCTCCAGATCAGGCTACCGCAAAACAAGGGGGACGATCTTTTTAGAAAGATCAAACTGCAGGCCGCAGAGATAAAAACGGATGACAATTTCCGGAATTACCTGAGAGGCTTTTGTATACAGGTGAATGACAATGACAAGGGGGCGATCTTTGGTTTCAACGCGGATAGCAGTGTACTGATGAAACTGTATTACCACACCACGATCCCGGTTTACGAGGAACATGTTATTGAATTTGCACTTACGCGTACTGAATACCAGTATAACCAGGTATTGAGCAATCGCAGCCATACTCCGCTGGAGCCAACGTTTGCAGGCCAGACTGAATTCTTCCCTACTGCACAAAATCCTTATGCATTTACGCAGGCAGGTACGGGGGTTATGATGAAAATGAAATTCCCTTCGTTGCGTAATATACTGGGTATTGGAAGTGTGGTAAAGTTGTTGAATGCGAAGGTGATCATCAAACCTGTGGAACAAACTTTTGATACTTATGGATACCGGTTGCCGGATACGCTTTTCCTTGCACAAACGGATGCCACGAATACGATCGGCAGTGCCTTACCGGATGCAGGCGGATCGGCCACAATGTACGGCGCCCCTTCGATCGATTATATATACCGTCTTAATACGAATTACACGTTTGATGTTTCCTCGTATGTCAATTACCTGCTGAATACGGCTGGCAGCGGGGAAGGGGGTGTATTTGTGCTGGAAGAAAATCCCGGAGTGGCCAAAAAACTAAACCGGGCAGTGATGGGCAGCCGCAACCATCCGAAGTATAAGACGCAACTGGTATTGACGGTAATGACGGTGGAGTGAGAAGAAGAATACAGGATACTGAATTTAGGAGGGGTTGTCGCGGCCTGGCATGCATTTAACCAGGGACTCGCACAATGCCGATTGATGATCTATTTAAAAGACATTCATGAAGAAAAGTCTAGTTATTCTTGGGTTGTTTGTTTCTCTCTATGCAGGTGCGCAGGATTATAATGCGCCCTACTCTATCTATGGTGTGGGAGACCTGGAACAACGTTTTTATGACCGTAGCATCGGGATGGCCAATAGTTCGATCTCGCTGCTGAGCAGTCCGCACTACCAGTTTCTAAAGAACCCAGCCTCGCTGAGTGGCCTGGAAAGAAGTAATATTTACGTCAACATGGCGCTCACGGGCAAAACTGTTACGTATGCCGGTACGCCGATTGACGAGGCTAACAGCAAGACCAGGGATCTGTCTATCAAGAGCTTTTCAGTAGCCACGAAGCTCAATAATTTCTGGGCCAGCAGTGTGGGCTTTATGCCGGTGAGCTATACCGGTTACCGATACACAGCCACCAAAAGTATTGAAGGATCGGATGATACTTACGACGGGGACTATGAAGGGGATGGCGGCTTGTACAATGTGTATTGGAACAATGCTTTTGCGATTGGCAAGCATTTTTCGGTGGGGGTACGCAGTTCTTTTATTTTTGGTTCGCTGAATCATACAGAAACTTTAACGGGAGAGGTACTCAGCTCTTTGATTGTTACGAAGACGAGGGATTATTATAACAATTTCCGTTTTGAGTTTGGATCGATCTATTCTACCAATATCACCAAGAACTGGAAACTGGGATTGGGAGGTAAACTCACCACGAAGACAAGACTCAACTCGGATAGAACGGTGTCGATCACAGAAGGCACTACGGTCATCAAAGACAATGAATCGATAAAGAGTTCGGATTTCTATTTACCGGTTGCTTATGATGCGGGTATTTCGTTCACGCATAAGGACCGCCTGACGATGGCGGTAGATTACAATTACCAAAGCTGGACGGACCTGAAGCAAAAGGGACAAGGTTATTCGCTGATCGATAGCCGGCGTTTGTCGGCAGGTGTGCAATTCTCAAACCAGGTGGAGCGCTGGGGCCACCGGTATGAGAAAAATTATGTACAGGCAGGTTTCTTCACCACTAATTCTTACCTGCGCATCCGCAATACACCGGTGAATGAGATCGGTGGCAGTATTGGTTATGGTGGTTACCTTAGCGGCAGTTTGTTTTATGGTTTGTCGGTAGAAGCCGGCCGCCGGGGCACGATCACGAATGGACTGATCAAAGAGAATTATGTACAGGCGACGCTCACGCTGTCGCTAAGAGAGTTTTTGTTTAGTAAAGGGCATAAGTACGATTAGGCAATCGCCTGGCTTACTGCAGCAGCTCTCGATTTACTTTGGGCTGTTTTTTTCTTCTTCCGCCCCAACCAAATCATAAAGCCAGTTACGGGCAGGGAAGCGGCAATGAGGCTTGCGAAGAATGCAAGGAATTTACCTGCTAATCCAAGAACAGCGCCGGTATGGATATCATAATTCATACGGAATATCTTATCGGCTGTTTTCGCCTGGTCGATCCTTCCCCATACATGGGAAACAGGTATTTCTTTCAATGTATATTGATCGTAAAAGCGATAATCGGTTTGCCAGTAAGTTTTCTTATCTGCATTCAGTGCTGCTTCAATAGCTCCCGAGTCTGATGTAGGAAAGTGCATTTCTATGGTGGCTACTTTGGCGGCTTCGGGCTTTAGCTGTTCCCAGATGACATCCACAGGTTGCGCATACATTGCTTTCCTTGTGGTATCAGACAGGGGCTCTACGTACTCGGTTGTTTTCTCTCCGCCTACGCTCCAGTAAGCGGCTTTGGCAAACCACTGGAATCCCCAAACCAGGCCTGTGAGTGCAATAAAGATCACTACCCAGGTCATGTAAAAGCCCAATACATTGTGCAGGTCGTAGTTCACACGTTTCCACTTTGCACTCCACTTGACACTAAAACGCTGTTTTTTGGCCGCCTTATTTCGAGGCCACCAAAGTATAATTCCGGTGATCATCATCACCACAAATACCAGGGTAGCTGTGGCCACCACAGGTTGACCAATAGTGGGGGGCAACCAAAGATAAAAATGTCCATCCAGCACCCAGGGGAAGAAGCCTGATTCCATATCCAGCACTTTCATCACTTCACCGCTATAAGGATTGATGAATACCATATCATAGTACTCCTCGGGTTCAAAAGCGTAAAAGGACACTTTTGCAGCATCGGTTTTACTGCCATAGGCCACGCTGTGGATATGCTTGCCGGGTAATTGGGCTTCTGCAATGGCTCTCAGCCTGGACGGCTGAATAAAGGGCTTATCCTCGGCTTTTACGTAACGAAAAGGCTGCATCATATCCTGGATCTCTTCCTGGAAAGCGTACAGGCAGCCGGTAAGGGCAATAATTACTACGATGAGGCCGGAAGCGAGGCCAAGCCAGAGGTGAACTTTCCCGATGATCTTCTTAAAGGACATGGCCGCAATTTAATAAGGCTGGTTTTCGCAATCGGGAAATACGTTTACGGGATGAGGAAAAGATGAGGCGGAAGATCATGGAAACATAGCTGGCGAATTATCCTCAAATTCCAGGAATGGGAAGACCAGCAAGATTTAGTTAACTATTTGATTGTGAATGATTAATAAAAAAAAGTGGGGAAAGCTGGCTGAAAAACAGGTCGGACACGGCGGATACACGGCTGTGCAACGGCTTAACTATGAATGATATACGGAGGCATATCGCTATAAGGTCGCTATAACGTCGCTAAAAGGTCGCTGAAAGGTCGTTACAATGTCGCTGTGGGGACGCTAAAAAGGAGGGTATTTTTATGGGTTGCGCCGGACATATACAATTATTCTTAAATTAATAATACCAGTCATTTTCCTATTAACAAATTACAAAATCTGACTCTTATGGCCAAATTAAGCCCTTCTCTAATTAAGATTGAGGTAAACAGGCAGTGAGAGGTGAAACGTAAGAACCCTTTAAAATAAAAAGCGCTCCCGCAAAGGAGAGCGCTTTAAAAAATATTAATGAAGAACTTCTTAGCCGCCTTCGACAGGCTCCTTTAGATTCGCAGAGTCCGTTTCGACAAGCTCAACGTGACAAAGAGGGCTTCTTCGACAAGTTCAGCCTGACATCCGTTACTTACGCACTGCAGGTAACACAACCTTCTTCCATGGTACAGGTAGCTCCTACAGGGATCACATCGCCATCACCACCTTCCACTACTGTCAGGGAATGGTTATCGGTGAGTGGCTCGGTCATTTTACCGCCTTGTTTTTCTACGGTAAACTGTACGGCCTGTGAAGCTGCTTTTGTACGGAGGTAGTACATACCGGTTTTCAGACCTTGTTTCCAGGCATAGAAGTGCATGGAGGTGAGTTTACCGGTAGTAGGTGTATCCACAAACAGGTTCAGGGATTGGGACTGGCAGATATAGGCACCACGGTCGGCAGCCATATCGATCAGTGTACGTTGCTTGATCTCCCAAACTGTTTTATAGATCTCCTTGATCTTCTCAGGAATGCCTTCAATCTTCTGGATGGAACCATTGTGTGTGATGATCTTGTTCTTCATATCATCATTCCACAAGTTCAGTTCAACCAGGTCCTTCAGCAGGTGTTTATTTACCACTACAAACTCACCACTCAGTACACGACGTACATAAATGTTGGAGGTGTAAGGCTCAAAACATTCGTTGTTGCCAAGGATCTGTGAAGTAGAGGCGGTAGGCATGGGAGCAACCAGCAAAGAGTTGCGCACACCATGTTCCATTACCTCAGCTTTCAGGCGGTACCAATCCCAGCGCATGGTTGGCTCTGTATTCCAGAGATCATATTGGAATATGCCTTTGGAGGTAGGAGAACCCGCAAATGTTTCATAAGGACCTTCTAATTTAGCCAGGTCTTTACTAGCAGTCATAGCTGCAAAATAGATGGTTTCGAAGATCTCTTTATTCAGTTGCTTAGCTTCTGCACTTTCAAAAGGCAGGCGCATCAGGATAAAGGCATCTGCCAGACCTTGTACACCCAATCCAATTGGACGGTGACGTAAGTTAGAAGTCCTGGCTTCCTCTACGGGATAATAGTTATTGTCGATGATCTTATTCAGGTTCTTGGTGGCCTGGTAAGTCACATCATATAAAGCCTGGTGATCAAATGCGCCATTGTTCACAAAGCGGGGCAATGCCAGTGAAGCCAGGTTACAAACGGCTACCTCATTCTCGGAAGTGAATTCCAGGATCTCGGTACACAGGTTGCTGCTCTTGATAGTACCCAGGTTTTGTTGGTTTGATTTGCGGTTGGCTGAATCCTTGTACAACAAATAAGGTGTACCGGTTTCAATCTGCGCATCCAGGATGGCAAACCAGAGGTCTTGTGCTTTTATAGTTTTGCGTGCTCTTCCTTCCTGCTCGTACTGGGCATAGAGTTTTTCAAATTCTGCACCCCAGCACTCATGTAATCCTGGTGCTTCATGCGGACAGAACAGGCTCCATTCGCCATTGCTCTCTACACGCTGCATAAACAGATCCGGAATCCACAGTGCATAGAATAAGTCTCTTGCACGCATTTCTTCCTTACCATGGTTTTTGCGCAGGTCGAGGAATTCAAATACATCAGCATGCCATGGCTCCAGATAAATGGCGAAAGCGCCTTTGCGTTTGCCACCACCCTGATCTACATAACGGGCTGTATCATTGAATACACGCAGCATGGGGATGATACCGTTGCTGGTACCATTGGTGCCACCGATATAGCTGCCTGTGGCGCGGATACCGTGAATAGAAAGGCCAATACCGCCGGCGCTCTGTGATATCTTGGCAGTTTGCTTGAGGGTATCATAAATACCGTCGATGCTGTCTTCCTTCATGGTGAGGAGGAAGCAACTGCTCATCTGAGGTTTAGGCGTACCTGCATTGAACAATGTAGGGGTAGCATGTGTGAACCAGCGTTCAGACATGAGGTGGTAGGTTTTGATAGCACTCTCGATATCTTCTTTGTGAATACCTACTGATACACGCATGAACATGTGCTGGGGGCGTTCCACCACTTTACCTTCAACTTTTAGCAGGTATGATTTTTCGAGTGTTTTAAAACCGAAATAATCAAAGCTGTAGTCGCGGTCGTAGATGATGGTAGAATCGAGCAGTTCAGCATGTTGCTGAATGATCTCCCACACATCGTCTGCCAGGAGTGGAGCGGCTTTACCGGCTTTGCTGTCTCTGCAATTGAACAGCAGTTCCATGGTGCCGGAGAAGCTCTTTATGGTATTCTTATGCAGGTTGCTTACCGCGATGCGGCTGGCCAGCAATGCATAGTCGGGGTGTTTTACGGTAAGGGAGGCGGCTGTTTCTGCAGCCAGGTTATCCAGTTCGGTAGTGGTAACACCATCATAGAGACCTTCAATTACTTTCTTTGCTACGTCGATGGAGTTCACAAACCTTCTGTCCAGCCCATAGCATAGTTTTTCTATGCGGGCAGTGATCTTGTCGAACTTGACAGATTCTTTTTTGCCGTTTCTTTTTATTACAAACATGGGATAAATCTTTATGGTTAGTAAGTATAAGTTTAGAGCTGTTAGGTGTTAGCTTTTAGCTGTTAGCAATACAAAAGCGCTAAAGGCAACTACCAGTTCTAGAAATCTTCTTCGAGAGAAAAGCTTTGTGATTCTTTGCTGCCCATCACACCGCTTTTCTGGTAATCCCCTACTCTCTTTTCGAAGAAGTTTGTTTTTCCTTCGAGGGAGATCATTTCCATGAAGTCGAATGGATTGGTATTGTTGAACATTTTGGGGTAACCCAGTTCAGCCAGCCAGCGGTCGGCCACAAATTCAATGTACTGTTGCATGAGCTTGGCGTTCATGCCGATCAGGTCTACGGGAAGTGCTTCTGTGATGAATTCTTTTTCAATCTTCACGGCATCGCTGATAATGGCGTATACCTCTTCCTGGGTCATCTTATTGCTGAGCATGCTGTAGAGCAGGCAGGCAAATTCACAATGCAGGCCTTCATCGCGGCTGATCAGCTCATTGCTGAAAGTAAGGCCTGGCATCAATCCACGCTTTTTCATCCAGAAGATGGAGCAGAAGCTACCGCTGAAGAAAATACCTTCTACGGCGGCGAAGGCTACCAGTCGCTCTGCAAATGTGCCATTCTCGATCCAGCGCAAGGCCCATTCAGCTTTCTTCTTCACAGCAGGTACGGTGTCGATGGCATGGAACAAGCGGTTCTTTTCCTGTGGATCTTTAATATAGGTATCGATGAGCAGGGCGTAAGTTTCGGAATGGATGTTTTCCATCATGATCTGGAAGCCATAAAAGCAACGGGCTTCGGGCAGTTGTACTTCGCTCATGAAGTTGACGGCCAGGTTTTCATTCACAATACCATCGCTTGCGGCAAAAAAGGCCAGGACGTGTGAAATAAAATGACGTTCTCCGTCGTTTAAGTTGGCCCAGTGCTGCAGGTCACCGCTGAGGTCAATCTCTTCCGCTGTCCAGAAGCTCGCTTCATGCTTCTTGTACATCTCCCACACGCGGGGGTAGTTGATGGGCAGGATAACAAAGCGGTCTTTGTTTTCCTGCAGTAATATTTCGTTCTCGTTGCTCATGGTATATTTTTAGAACCGTTTGGTTAATATATGTGACGACGATCCCCCTCCAATAGAATAGTACTTCCATGGATGGAACCTGAAAAATCACCCGTTACAAAAGGGAACAACACAATACCTGGTCACGGCACTGCCCGAAGGGGTGACTGGTGCAGTGTGTGACATGTATAGCAGTGCGATAACCTTTGATGCGAAGGTGAGGCACTAATTGTACGGCAGGTATCTGACTTTTTACGTGAGAGGTGAAAAGTGAGACGGGAAAAGCTACCTTTTGACGGGTCAGGCTTTTTTAACGTTTCACGATTTTCGTTTCACGAAATTCACAGTTGCGCAACAGCCCATGATTTTCACATGGTTCCCTTTTAATCCTGTCTAACCTCCTGTTTATGAGAGGAATAGACCAGGCACCGGTACAATACTTTGTAAAAGAGCGAATACAAACTTAATCCTCGTGGCGGGGTAGTTCAAATTAACTTAATAACAGGGGGTGGATAATTATCAATGGTGTGAATAGTGAAGTGATAATAGTGTGGAAGGCAGTGGATTTAAGACAGTGGGCGCTGATGGGGCGCGGGTTTCAGGGCGCGAATGATGAATTTGGATGCAGTTTCCGGCATAATTGTGTGGGAAAACACTTAACCCAATGTTAACAATTGGCTTAGTGGTCAAATATGAAAATTTTGATCCCGATATCTAAAACAAGCAATCAAATAATGAAAGAAATTTATGGTACGGACCTGGAAAACCAGAAGGTCCACATGATCATGAGAAAAACTACGCAATTTCAATAACCCGGGCCTTTTCCTTTTTAGAAACGGGAGTGCTACGATAGCTTATGTTCGCCGGTCCGGGTTATCTGAAATTGTTGTACGGCTGAAGAAGCCATTGGTTAAGGTATTTGTTGATATATAATCGGTCTGACAATGCCGGTAGGATGCATGAGCGACAGTGTGCATCCTACCGGCATTGATTGGGCCAACACGCGACCCTCTCCTTTTTAACCCTTATAGCCACTGCTACAGGCTCACTGATTAGCATCCTGGTACCCTTTGGGCTCACTTGCTTTATTATTGTTTACATGCTCTACAGGCGGGTGGCCGTGCTGTGCCCATGTAAAACCCTAACATTAAGAAATCGTTACTGTGATGAACAAAACCTTACAAGCAGGGATCATATCCCTGCTCCTTATCCTGTTGATGGTCTATGCTGCGCTGGCCAAACTGAATGATTTTTATAATTTTCGATTCGGTCTTAGTGAATCACCCATCATAGCTCCTTTTGCCGGTATATTGGTATGGGCCGTGCCGGCTACGGAGCTTCTTATTGCCGCGCTGCTTGCCTGGCCGCTCCTCCGGCTGGCGGGCTTGTACGCTTCTTTTGTATTGATGTTGCTCTTCACCATTTACATTATTGTAATGCTGTCTTTTTATGATGACATTCCCTGCTCCTGCGGGGGTGTATTGGAAGAGATGTCGTGGGGCGTGCACATTGCGTTCAACCTCATTTTTGTATTGCTAAGCGCCTGGGCCATTATGTTGGAAAAAAAGCGCCGACGACGGTCGCCGGTTCTGCACTCCTCAGCAGAGCCTCCCCTTATACTAAATTAATCATCTTACTCTCTTGGTATTTTAAGTGTGAAGGCTGAATTATTCATCAGCCAACCTTGTTACTATCAGTTCACTATCCACAAAACCGTTCACCATTAAACCTTGTGTCATGCGTAAGAACATTCTGGAGCGTCTGGAACGCATTGACCGCCTTATCCGAATCAAAGGAACCGGTACCCCGGCTGAATTGGCGGCCAGATTAAAAATGTCGGAAAGAAATATTTATCAGTACCTCAACCTCATGCGGGATCTTGGAGCACCCATCAAATTTGATCCCTATCGCGAAACTTATTATTACAGTGAAGAAGGGCAATTCATTATTTGTTTTCAGCCGGATAACAAAGATCCGAAAGATACAAAAGACGATCCTACGGCTGCCATTAAAAAGTCTGCTTAACGTGATTCACAATCATAATACTTCACTGCACTGTAGGTGCAGTGCGGGGATGTAAATTAGGATTGTGAATACAGCAGCCAGCGTAAGCATACAGTATGTATCATACATTCTGTATGCTTTACTGTTGGAATTGTGTATGCCATAATCAGCAATTTTAAACATTATGCCCATGAAACCAGTTTCCATCACCCATATCTCCGAAATCCCCCCTGAAGAAGGCCTTGAACAAGAACAGCAGGAACAGCCAAAGGGCAAGGTCGAAAAGAAAGCGGGCAAGCGGGTAGGTTATAATTATATCATTGTAAAGAGTTATAAAGAGAGCCAGAAGAATGATGTGGTGAAATGCCTGTATATTAAAAGTCTTACCAATTGGGGCTTTTGTGTGATCAAGGAGGGGAGTTATGGCGATACCAAGGACAAGGAAGGGCGCGATATAATTGACCGACTTAAATGGCAGGCGCAATTGCACGAACAGTTACAAAATAAAGTACGCATACCGCGCTTGCTGGGCCATTTTGAAGAGCGTGGAAATTATTACCTGGTGATAGAGCATATCAGGGGAAAGGCTTTGCAGAAGGTCTGTTCGGAAAACCGGACAGTAATACGGGAGTCAATCATCACAGGTAACAAGTTGGGAAAACAGTTATTAAATTATTTAATCCAGATCACAGATATCCTCACGGTATTGCATGGACAGAAGATCGTACACCGGGATGCCACGCCTAATAACTATATGGTAACGCCTGGTGGCAGGGTAGCGTTGATCGATATGGAAATGTGTTATGCGCTCGATACTCAATTTCCTACTCCCCCATTTCCGCTGGGCACGCATGGCTATATGTCAACCCAACAGGAAGCCATTCAAACGCCTACTACAGCAGAAGACATTTTTGCGCTGGGGGCTATTATTTTACAGATGTGGAGTGGAGTGGCGCCGGGCAAGCTTTCCCGGGAGCCCATGGAAGTATTGCAAAAAAAAGCAGCTTTCTTTATACCTGATCAGCAGGTAGCAGCCATGGTGCTTCGATGTCTTGCACCGGAAGATGTAGCCCGCCCTTCTGCTGCCGAGGTAAAGAAAGTATTGGTGCAGTATAAAAATGACCTTAAGAACAAAGTAGCCAGACCGGTTAATCAACCTGGGTTATTTAGCAAGGAAGATATATTGGCTACGCTGCAGCACACTATCCATACATTGGCCTCTCCCCTATTGGCTGACGAAGAAAAAGGATGGTTCTCGAATGATTTGAAACCTGTCCCTAACGACGACAAGCACAAATTGCGAAAGCAATGGTATGCAAGCTATAATCGTGGAGTGGCGGGGGTAGTCTATCTGATGGCAATGGCAAATAAAACCGGGTTTGATGTGAGCAGTACGATGCCTTTTGTTGAAAAAGGGTTAGCTCTTATTAATGACAAATACATTGCTCAAATTGAACAGAAAGCCACTGGCATGCATTTTGGATCGGATGGAATTGCTGCTGTTCTGGCAGTTGGAATTCAAAATGGTTTGATTAAGCCGGATGCAAAATACTTTGACTGGATAGATAAGTTACTGGAAAAAACGAGCGAATCAACTGGCATCGCTCGAGGAGTAGCGGGCCAGGGGCTTGCAAATATTACTTGTAAGACAATGATTGGGGCCGCAACCGTACAGAAAAGGCTGGAGCAATATTTACAGATTATTGCTGATAGGCAGGATGCCGATGGCTCCTGGTGGCAGGGTTTCCTGAAATCAAAGAATGGTACGAAAAAAAAGAAAAAAGTAATACCAGGATTTGCCCAAGGTATAGCCGGCATTCTTTATTTCGTATTAGAGTTTAAGAAACACTATCCCAATAACTCCCTTGCACAGGAAATATCTATAAAGGGGTTGAAGTGGTTGATGAAGAAAGGGACATGGAAAAAGGAAATGGTGACCTGGCGGTCTGCAAAAAAGAAGGAATTGAATTATGGGTGGGCAGATGGTATGGCAGGTATTGCCCTTGTATTTTTAAAGGCTTACGATCAAACCGGGCTGGAGGTATATAAGGAATATGCTAAGGGTGCTCTGAGAAGCATTCCGGAGTTTATCACAGATTTTGATATTGGTCAGTATCAAGGCCTTAGTGGGTTAGGGGAAGTGTATTTAGAAGCATATCGTATTTTGAATGAATCGGAATGGCTTAAGCGAGCTGAGTGGATAGTACAAGTCATCATGCATCTAAAAAAGGCTCACCCACAGCATGGAATATATTGGCTTGTAGAAGGAGAACGACAACCCGTGGCCAATTTTATGATTGGCAACGCAGGAGTGATACATTTTTTGATGCGATATTGTTTCCCGGATAAAATTGGGTTACCCTTATTATCATAAAATATTCATTCAAACAAAACCTCTAATTTTAATGAATTATGCTAAAGTAATTGGTGCAGCAATACAACTATTTCCAAAGAAGATTCTAGTTACATTGATTGATGCAAATAATGGCAATAAATTAAGCAAGCATAAAATGTCTGCCGAAATGCTGCCGATTGCATTCAATCGTCCAACCATCCTGGAGATAGATAATGCTCAATGGCGGGTATTAAATGCTGATCCGGTAACAGCTGATGACTACTTATATTCCAGGAAATTAACCTTGCAGGTACAATCGGTTGTCAATGGAGAAGGGAAAATAGCCGCGTTTGATACGCCCACGGCATCTAATGAATTACCTGTTATTGGTGATGCTCCTTTGTATGCTGATTTTGCCGTGGAACTAAAAACGGCGGAATGGCGCCAGATCGAATTTATTCGGGTAGAGCAATTAAAAAGACTTGAGGATGCCATTCAATCAATTGAAACTATCCTGAATGGTCAACCTAATCCTTTGCTGGGCTATAAGCGTCAATACTTGCGGGATGATGGTGAGCTGGGTGGATTGGGAATACCTTGGGTTGATTTTTGTTCTTTGCTTGCAAATCCCAGTTATGGGACCGTTTTGCTCAATAATGATGGACCTGTTCGAGACAGTTTTGTGATACGTAGTGACAATTATACCTACTATGGAATTATGGATAATAATTTGATCCGATCCCTGGGGATCACAGCGTTTGACTCGGCAGATGATGAATTCATGCAGGTACTGTCTAAATTCGGCCTATTATTGGTTGATTGGTGTAATGCGCGTATGATCAGCGCAGAAATCAATACTGAACCACTAAAGGAGTTTATTGATATTTAATTTTCAATATTATTTTATTCCCAGACCTTTTATCATTTTTTTATATTCCGGGAATCCAGGTTGATTGAAGTAATCATCAATTATCAACTTTCTCAAGGAGCTGTCAGGGTTCATTTTGGGTATCACCTGCTGTACAAGTATATAGGCCATTAATCTTTCACGAAGCAGTCCTTGAAATGAGTCTCTTGCGGATTTGTAGAAGAGGTAATGACGTATATCTCTTTTCTTTAAGCTATCATTACTTGCATCAAACCCCAATCTTCTTTTTACTTCCATCTCATTAAAAAGGCTTAATGCAAAAATAGGCCCATCGTATTGTGTTTGTGACCGTAACCATTTTCCCCAATGTCTGTATTGTGTGGAATCCCACAAGGTACATAAGGTTTCTAGTGAAGCTGAACCCAATTTTTTTTTGTAGTATGCCTCTTGCAAAAATTGGAAAGCGCTCAGTCGTTCAAATTCTGAGTTTCTAATAACTTCACTTTTCAAATAATCATATTCGGGTGAAGAAATTTTGGCCCTGGAAGAGTCTAAAACAGTTATACTCTTCGAAAGTTTAGTATTAAGAAACTGATCCCAGTGCAAGTAATCATCAATGGAGTTAATGGTGAGATAATTTTTCGTTGGAGTAACTGATTGAGCTTCCATCTCCTGGATTTGGTTCCATAGCAGGATTTTTTCTGCCCCTCTGCCTGAATAGTCGGGATGTTTTGGGAGATAGGTTAAATGAATGCTATCTCCGGGGCCAATCAATTCAAACTTGCCAGCCAAGCAAAAGGCCTTTATAGGATATCTGGCATATATAACCCAGGTGGCCTTATCATCAGTAACCCTAGCTGTAACAGCTTGCCAGGGAGGGGTAAAATTTAATTCTTTTGTAGAAGTGTATTTAAGATCCATTTTATTTTCTAATCCAGTGTTGGTTAAAGGGAGCTCGGTCCAATCTCCTGTTAGGGGTATCTCAATAATAATCCTGGTAGTTAAATCAACAGTTGTTTCTGTATTATTGCAAGTCACAGTAAGTAATAAGAATAAGACAAATGTGGAATAAGCAATCAATGCCTTCAATAAAGCCTTACGTTTCATAGTAATATAATTAGGTCAATTAATCCTTTCCCTTTTTTGGCGCTTCCTTACCTTGTAAAATCTATGCCCCTTTATTAACAGTCCAGCTGTATTTGATATTGTATAATCCATATTTAGGGTAAAGAGTTTTCTATTAAAAAGGACCGAAAGGTGATCTGTGGATTTATTGCTTGTTACCAGTTCTCTGGCCCCGATAGAATTCAGTAGATTGATTACAAAATCTTCTGATGAGATTGGTTTTGAATTCGCCTGGTCATCATTATTCGCTTTGGCATCAAGCAGTTCGACAATAGAATTATTTACTTGCAATAAATTGCGCCGGAAGTGATGATTTATTTCACTGAGAGAATGGGTTAAAAAAAGCTGCGGCTCAATCAGGCCCTCATGCGTAAATAGAGTATCCCCAATTTTCTCAATGACGTTTTTGGTGCATAACCATTGCCAGAGTTCCTGGTTGCCATTGTAAAGTGCAGTACAAGGTATCTTTCGTGAATTAGCATATTGAGGATGTTCTACCCTCCAATCACCCTTTAGATTGTTTACTTCATCAGGCCCTAACAAGAAATGGACATATCCACCGGCTTTGCGCGCTTTTACTTCTAAAGAGTAAATAAACCATAAGCATTCAACATTCTTACCTTGTTGATCAAAGCAATTACCCATAATTACTAGATGCCCCTCTCCAAAAGTCCACCTTAGGTATTTGTCAATTACTTTATAGGCAACAAGCCTCTTAATTAAACCTTCAAAATTGCCCTCGCTACCTGACAGGACCAGCAATGTGGCTGCTTTATTGTATTGAGCAGGTTCTTTGAATACCTCATGCTTTAATTGTAGGGTAAAGTGGCCTTTCTCTTTTGAGCCACCAGGTACGCTTAACACTATTTGTAGATCATTACTCATCTATTGTCATTTTGTGGTTTGAAATCCTGGGGACCTGAGAAAAAATCACACAGATCATCCTTCACAGTGGCCGGAATAGCCAATACTTTTTTGTACACTTTCTGGTGCAGGGCATAAAATATTACAGGATTTTCCTTGACAAGCTTGTATTTATAAGCCTGGTGGGTACTATCAAGGAACAGTTGATTTTTTATGACAGGCAATTCCTTGTGCTGTTCTTCGAAATAAGACCGAATATTTTTTATCCCCTCTGCTGCTGATATGATCACTATATGTCGATCTGGCATATTGTTCTGATGCTTTACAATGCTATCAATGGTCTTCTTTCTACAGGCGGGGCAGCTTAATTTAACAGGTAATATCAGAAAGGCCATGGAATCTTTCAGGTTAATCTCTTCTATTGAATTGTTGGTAAGCTTAATCAGGTCATTGAATACAGCGGCCTGCGTGACCGTATCTGAAATGAATTCCGTATTTTCTGGCTTTTTGATGGATTCATTGCATGCCAAAAAACTACAAATAGCGATCAGTAGAACAATATACTTTGTCATTTTACATGATTATTTTTTTGTCATGGGCTGATCTTCATTCCATCTTAAGCGCACAAAATGAAGGGCATTTTCGTCGTCTTTATTCACTCTGGCATATATCTCGCCCACCTGTGTAATCATAATGCTGTCGAGTAAAATATCATAGTCGAGCAAGAATTCTCCAATAATTTTAAACTGTTGGTTTAGTATTATTATGCCATAGGAGCGACGGTAATTCTGGGCATCAAAATCTGCTTTAGCTATTTTGTGTTTTACTATTCGCAGGTATCTATGCGTGGAATGGTCATAATAAATCGGCCCATATGCATCCCGCAAGGCGTATTCTTTACTGCCTTCATCTTTTTTTAATGCTTCGTCACTCACAGGTTCTATTGGCGCGGCCTGGAATTTACTTCTTGCATTGTAAGCTAAATGAAGATCTGTCAGATTGGTTTCATAGATGCTGGTATCTGCAGGGAAGCTAAAAACAAAATTCCCTTTTTCATTCAGGCAATAACTATAATTCAAGAAGCGTCTTCCGTATAATCCTTTATGGTAAATTGATGGCAATGGGTAATAGAGGCTTGTCGAAGCTTTATTGAGATCAAACCCACATAATACTTTCCATTTGCGAATGGCAGGTAGGGATGACTCTTTTACAAAGGGGCGTAAACCCATGTAAATAATATTTTGTTTTACCACAATGGGTACATAGGTGTCATAAAAGGCAATGTTTTCAATTCCATCCCTACATTGGACAGTCCTGCTTATTCTCCCTGCGCTATCCAGAAGGTATAGTTTATCAAGGTTGGTGACATATATGCTGTCGAAGTTTTGGGTATATACAGATACTTTGTAGAATTGTTTATCTTTTAGGATACGCTTTAATTGAAGTTGCTTGCATAACTGACGGGAATGAAAGTTGTAGATCACAATTGATTCTGAGCGGCGGTCATAAAAGGAAATATAGGCCAATCCATCATTCATAAAATAGTTAAATGATTTTATTTCATTATAAATTTTGGCGCCAAGCTGGAAGTGCAACGTGTCGGGCTGCAATGTCAATTTGATATTTTCATAGGAGGGGGCAATTGGCACAAAGGTACTGAAAACGGGTTGTTGCCTGTCTTGACAATTGGGTCCGATGAGGCAAAAGAGACTCAGAAATAGCCATCCTCCGATGTTGCTTTTTGTTGAGTTGACTAGGTTTTCGTTCCCGGATTGTTGCATAAACTAAGAAATAAGGCTGTAAGTCAGTAAAAAATGCTGATGTATTATGTTAAACGTTGGCTGTTGGAGGATTGCGGTTTAAAATTAGTAAGATGGACTGTACTTTTCATGCAGTGGAATATTATGAATTTAACTGTGCTTCTAGCGCAACCTGGACCTGGAAAAAAGCAATAACTTTCCATTTTGAGCTTTAAAAGGAAAGTTATTGACCGGGACCTAAAATGTTTAGCTCGAGAGTTGCATTGTTAATTGTAACAGAAGTAGAGTCGCTGCCACTGGCCTTAAAAGTTGTTGTCTCTGTTCCTGCCGGATCAACTGTTGAGTGATTGCAAGGAGCTGTAACTCCATCAATGCCTGTATCAGCAGCGCAAGTCAAGCTAGAAAGGTTTCCGTTAATACCCACCCAGTCAGCATGGGTCAATGACCCATCGGCAAACTTATCTGCATTTTTGTTGGATTTGGAAGGCAGCACTGCTGCTGTAACTGCTGAAGCGGCCATTAAAACCAGCCCCAGGATAGATATTTTCCTGATTGATAACTTTTGCATAAAAAATGTTTAATTAGTTTTAAAAATAGCGGACAATGTGATGGTCATTGTGTTATTAATAAAGAAATAAGACTGTAAATCTATGAATGCTGTTGTATTATATTAAATGCTGGTTGTTGGAGGACCGCCGATTCTAAATTAGTAGGGTAGACTGTATTTTGCGTACAGTGTAATATTATAATTCTACCTTTATCTGTAATGAGGATTCAAAAGGGCTTTAAAAAAGCAATAACTTTCCTTTTTGAGCGTCAAAAAGGAAAGTTATTGACCGGAACAAAAAATACTTAGTTAGCGCTTGTGTTGCCAATTGTAACAGAAGTAGAATCGGGTCCACTGGCATTAGCTGTTGTTGTCTCTGTTCCTGCCAGATCAGCTGTTGAGTGATTGCAAGGAGCTGTAATTGCATCACCTGTATCAGCAGCGCAAGTCAAGCTAGAAAGGTTTCCGTTAACACCTACTGCGTCAGCATTGGTCAGTGAACCAGCGGCAAACTTATCTGCATTGTTGTTGGATTTAGAAGGCAAAACTGCTGCTGTAACTGCTGAAGCGGCCATTAAAACCAGCCCCAGGATGGATATTTTTCTGATTGATAACTTTTGCATAAATAAATGATTAATTGGTTTAAAAAAAAATAGCAGATAATACGATGGCCATTGTATTATCTGCTAAATTATGGTACCAGGCTGCATTTTTTGTGCAGTCAAATATTACTTTTCTGAATTACTGGTCAGAAGAGAGGAAGCAGGACACCCTCCAAATTTGCCCGGTAGTATTGATTGCCTTTAATTAATAATGCTTCGCTTTTCCCCCCGGCATGGTGCGTATCTACATTAATTACTCTACCTCCGTAATGCGTAGTAATGCCTTCGGAAATGATGGTATGACCAGTAATAATTCGGTGCACCCCATATTTAACTAATGAGCTATCTACCTGCTGTATAGTGGGAATTTCTTTTAAATTATCAATATCCCCATAATAGCCTCTAAACCAGAATGGAGATGGATAATTATTTTCGTTGCCTCTTTTATGATTGTCAAATAGTATTACTAAATACTGATTAGTTGAGTCTATTTCTTTGGCATAATAAGGGCGGGCCAGGTTGTTTATTTCCGGTATGGTCAATGGCATCCTTGATACACTGGGTGATATGCCGCCATGAACAAACAGCAAATCTCCAATTGATTCTATGATGTTCTTCGTTCTAAGCCATTTCCCCAATTCACTCTGTTCATTGTATAACTCAGTGAGTGATCTTCCGATCTTAGAAGCGTTTTGGAGGTATTTCTTAGTGACATACTTGTGTTTTCCCTGAAGATTCATAATTTCATGATTCCCCAAAATGAAATGAACATAACCTCCTGCAGATTTTGCCTTTTCTTCAAGCGAATACAGCAGCCAAAGGCATTCTGTTACCTGCATGCCTCGATCAAACATATCCCCCAAGAAAACGAGGTGGCCATCTCCAAATATCCAGTTGAAGTTCTGATCTATAACTTTATTCGCTTGTAATAATTTTCTGAGTGCTTCGAAATTCCCTTCAATATCAGAAAGCGCAAGTAATTTGGACGGTGCCGGGAATATTGATGGCTCATCTGATAATTTTCTTTTTAATGAAACAGTGAATACTTCGTTAAGGTCTGTATATACAGATAGTTGATTCCCTTCAGCCGGATTGAAAGTTTTCCTTGTTATGGAATTCCCATTAACATACAAAAGGGTCGATGAAGATTCATCATGCATTAAATACGGCCCATCTTTTGGATAAGCCAGCTGTTTCTGGATAAGTTCAGTTAATGCTTTCCCATTGTCATTTAAAAGGTTGATCCTGGCATTTGTCTTAATTGTCTTGCCTTCCGGTTGTATCACATAGATAGCGGGAAAATTAATGGCGGCATACCTCTTGGCCATATCCGGGTCGCTGCTTTCCAGACCGGCATAATAATTATCCTGGTTCCCAAATGCGGATGGGTTTCCACTAATTGTTTTGAACCATTGTTCTTTTGAGGGATCAACAGAAATATTGAAAAATACCACATCGCTATCATTTTTGAAGCGCTGCTTTACATTTTGGAGCACCTGGGCTGTTTGTATAGATGTAGGAGAATCTGAGACCCAGAAGTGAAGTATTGCTATTTTGTTAGTAATCTCTTTTTTGGTTACAATATTGCCTTTAAAATCAGAAACAATAAATTCCGGTGCATTCCCATTGTTCAGACGCTCTCTTATTTTAAGCTCCTGTTCTTCCATGAATTGTTTGTACTCCGGATAAGTTGAATTCGCATAATACTGGTTAAGTAATTGCTGGATTTGGGGTGTAAATCCTAGCTCCAACATAATGCTTGGCAAATACATTATATTAAATTGCTCTCTTAATTTCCCATTGTATACTTTTTGTCCTTCATTGAAAACGTATAGTACAATGTCTGCATCAGGTGGGAATTTTGAAGGGTCGAACGAATACTGGCGGGCAATCTTATTTCGTACACGAGACCAATTGCCCATTTTCACCGTAGATACAAAATTGAATATTTTCTCAGTAGGCTTATCAAATGTAGAATCATAAATAGCACAAACGGTTTCGAAAGGTATTTGATTTTCCTTTGCATATATTCGAAATGAGTTGAACTTGTCATTCCTGTCGTCAATTAATTGATCCAGCAAGTTTGCCTTAATTATGTCGAATGCAGAATTCGATATTTTACCACGGTATGAATCTATGATAGACATGGTAAGGCTTTCTATTTTTTTAAAATAGTTGTGCCATTCAAAATAATCAGCCAAAGAGTTGGTAATATAATCTTTGGGATTTGTCGGCTTAGGTATGCCTGATAAAAGTGTATCTAATTGATATTGGAGCCTGAACTTTTCGGAGCCTTTACCAGAAAAAGATAACCTGGATTCACTTGACGTTACTACAATTTGATCTCCAGGTTCAGCCAGCCAAACCCCATATCTTTTCTTTGTAAGCAGGTCGTCGAAATTGATATATACCTGTGATGTAGCTGGAACCTGTAAATTGATGTAGCCATTTTGGGGTTTGATCCATTCAGATTTCCAATCTCTTTGTCCAATATATTCTACATTGGTAAATCGAAATGTTCCAGAATCTTTTAAAGACTCGGTGGAAAGGTGCAGGCTAACTATAATTGCATTATTCTCATCGTGTGGTGGTAAATTGAGAGTGGCAATATCATATTGTGCACTTATTTGGATCAAGAAAAAGGTAAAACAAATGGCAAGTATTGAGTTCTTTTTTGTATTCATACCGAATTTAATTGAAAACTTAATAATTTTTATTTTGAGGCAACCCCGCTCCTTTAACATCGGACAAAGGAATGGGGGCAATGGCTTTATCGCTGGGGTAGGGTAAAGTGGAAGGCGATCCTGGCATATAATCCATGCGATTAACTCCTTTTTTCCACCGCTGCAAATCATACATTCGGAGGCCTTCAAAAGCTAATTCCTTTCTTCGTTCCTTATAAATAGAATCGAGCAGGGCGCTACCTGTTGCTGTAATGGAAGCAATTGTTGGAGCAGCTCTTTTTCGAAGAGCGTCAAGATGCAGTCGTGCTGTATTTTCATCGCCCAACTTTGCGGCAGCTTCTGCAATTGTCAGGAACATTTCAGATGATCGGATAACGGGTGAATAATAGGCGATATCAGGAGGATCGGGCACCGGATTTACTTCAGGAGTCACCCCTTTTGGAAATTTCTTTATTAAACGGAAAGCGCTTCCTTCAATAATTGAGTCCTTTATCCAGTCTTTTCTTATATCGTCAGGATTTTCTATTAGCAAGTCGGCTATATCATTGGTTGCAACAAAACGAATTCCCCAGTCAACATTTCCGAGCCACAACCCCAGGAAGTAATTTTCGACCCCGGGGCTGATCTGAAATAAAGTCTCGGTTTGGGTACTTGGCTTCAGCTTAAATAAATCAGTTGGATATCCTGCAGTAATGGTCATCAAGGGCACTTGTTCTGTAATTTCGGCGGCAATTTTTTTAGATTGTGCATAATCTTCTTTGTACAAATAGGTTCTTGCCAACAGGGCTTTGGCTGCATTGCGGTTCATGTTGCGTAAGTCTGTTGCAGCAGCTGGCAATAGCTCGATAGCTGCGGTGAGATCGTTTATCATACCTGCATATACTTCTGCTACTGTTTGCCTCGTATAGGGTTGTGTAATATCAGATGTAGTAATATAAGGAATACCTGCATGAGCACCGTTGGCTGAATAGTTATAGGATTGGGCAAAGGTATTTGCCAACTTGAAGTAGATATATGCCCGGATGGCCAGGGCCTGACCCTTGATATCGTTTGCTTTGATTGGGTTTTCTCTATGATATTTACCTATGTCCTCAATTATAAAGCTAAGTGAACGAATAAGGGTATAACCAGTGCGCCATAACGGATCCATGGCGCTGGCAGTTGGGTTGGAGGCAATATTTTGTTGAACGTCGGTTCCGTCCGACACCTGTACCCAATTATAGTGGGAAATCATCAGGTGAGACGAGCTGGGCGACAATAACCGGAGGTTATCCGCTATCAGATCAGGGTAGGCTACCGCCATCCCCTCTTCAAAAAATTTACCAATATTGTAATAGACACCGTTTAAATACTCTTGCATGCTGGGAAGATCCTTCACATAGCTTTCCCTGAAAAGCTGTTGCGTATTATTGACATTGAGGAAATCCTTTTTGCAAGATCCGAAGGTGATTGAAATCAGTATTAATAGAAGGACGATATATTGTTTCATAATACTTGGGCATTGTTGAAATTTCTAAATTCAAGGGTAATGTAATTTGCTAAAAGGTTAAGTTTAATCCAGCAGAGAATGATCGCTGTAATGGATAGATTGCATAAGCTCTACCAAGTGAGTTTACGTTTTCTGGATCCTGACGGCCTGTATATTTTGTCCACAAACCTAAATTATTGCCCTGGATATATATATTGCAAGTGGCAATAGAAAGCGTTTTCAAGATTGCCTTGGGTACATGATAAGATAGGGAAAGGTTAGAGAATCTAATAAAATCGCCATCTAATAAGAAGCGGGTTGAATTATTAGTTCCCCTATCTGATATCCCCGCTTCTCTTCCAAATAGGAGCCTCCTTGGGTTTTGGGCAATATCGTTGGGCTTTTGCCAGCGATCGAGAGCACTTATCCCTTGATTGATGAAAGGGTCTACGCCATCATTGATCAGTGCTGGATGGTATACTTTAAAACCATATTGGTACTGGAATTGCATGACTAATTCTATTCCCTTCCAGCTAAAAGATTGTGAGAAGGAGCCAAATCCATCTGGTTGAGGTTTGCCAACAAACTCAGGCTTCGCTGCCGCATAGATACTACTGGGTTTTCCCGCTGAGTCTATCCATTGTGGCTTCCCGGTAGTTGCATCCACACCTGCCCAGCGCACCAGGTAGAAAGAATTGTAATTTTTGCCTTCTCCATTTGCGACAATTGTGCTGGAATTTACGTAGTTGGACAATCCATCTGCTGTTTCAATTGGATAGGACGACCGGAGGAGTTTGTTTTTGTTCATGCTCCAAATGGCATTAATATTCCAGCTGAAGTTGTTTGATTTAATAAGGCTTGCTGATAACGAAAACTCAAGTCCCTGGTTCCTTAAATCCCCAATATTATCCTTGAAAGAAAAATAACCGGTAGCACTTGGCAATTCGACCAAACCCATTAATTCCGATGTCTTTCGATTGTACATGTCACCTGTGAGGGAAATTCTATCCTTAAATAATCTTATATCAATGCCAAGGTTCCAGGTGAATGTTTTTTCCCATTGTATCCCGGGGTTACCTGGCGCAGTATAATCGGGGTAAACTGCTATTCCGTTCAGGTAAGTGGTCATCATAAGCTGATGATAGCGAAGCGTATTATTAATGGCAGCCGAGTTGCCGGCCGATCCAATACTGCCACGGACTTTGAGGTAAGTCAATGCAGGGGATATGGAAGACATGAAAGGCTCTGCAGATAATACCCAACCTACGCCGGTTGACCAATGTGTCCCAAAGCGTTTGTTATCGCCAAACAGGGATGATCCATCTGTTCTCACACTGGCAGAAATGAAGTATTTATCTTTGTAACCATAATTGGCCTGCCCAAAATAAGACAATAGGGTTTGTTTAGTTGATAATCCGGCTGCACCCTCAATGGTACCAATATTTAATTGATCCGTGACCGGGTTTGATGAAAGGTTCTGTTTAGTGACGGTTAGAAATTTATTGGTTAATATTTGCGCTTCATGACCAGCCAGAATATTTACAGTATGCTTTCCTTGTATGACCCTATTATAGCGTAAGATATTGGTACTAATGAAATTGGCGTTCCGGATATCTTTTTCGATAAGCTGCCCTACTCCCGATCCCACACTGCTGGTAATACTTAGTTTGGGATGTATTTTCGCCTGAGCTTCTGTTAACATAAAATCCACCCCAATGCTGGGCGTAAAACTAAAATATTTTAAGAATCTGACTTCTGCATAAAGTTTACTCAGGCCCCGATAGGATACATTACGGTTAATGTTTAGCTGCTGGGCCGCCACTGGGTTTTGAAAAAAGAGGCCATTGGAATTCAGACTGGTGGTAGTTGCTGCGCCCCACTTATAGTTATAAATAAGCTCTCCCATTTCATCACGAACAGGATTTAGGGGAGACATTCGGGATGCAGCATTTTCTGTTAAAGTAGTGCCATAATTCTGCACGGTATAGGAAAGCATGTTGTTTACACCCAGCTTTAGGAAAGAAGTGGGGCGATTTTCATAGTTAATGCGGAGGGATTTGCGGTTAAAATCGGTGCTCCTTTCCACTCCATTCTGCCGTGTGAATTCAAGATTTATATAGAAATTTTGTTTATCGCTACCTCCAGACATTGAAATTTCATTGGCAATTGTAGAGGCATGTGATCTGTACAACTCATTTAACCAATCAGTTTGAGGGTAAAAACTGCCGTCAGCTTTGGTTGGGAATTTTTTCTTGAGATCGGCAAGGATGGCAGCATCTGTCCATAAGGTTGGGTTGGTATTCTTGTAGGTTTCATAAAGTAATGCAAGGTATTCCTGCTGGTTCAGCATATTCTGATTTCCCTTTAACCTTTGGGAAATATCTGTTTGATGGCGGAAACCGAATACTGTTTTACCTGTTTTACCCTTTTGGGTAGTAATTAAGATCACCCCATTACTGGCTTTGGATCCATATAAAGAGATAGCAGATGCATCTTTTAAAACGGTTATTGATTCGATATCAGAGGGATTAAGTTGCGCCATAGGATTATTAGCGGCTACAACGTCTAGCCCTATTTGTGCCGGATCCTGGAATACAGGTATTCCGTCAACAACAATGAGTGGGTTTCTTGTGCTACCAAGCTCACCACCTGCGCCTTCGCTTCCGCCCGTAGCAATACCCCTTAAAACGAAATTAGCAACGCCGCCCCCTGGTTGTCCTGTTCCTTGTGTGACCAATAATCCAGGAACCAATCCCTGTAACGCTTTATCTACTGAACGATAAGGCTGGTTTTTTATCTGCTCACCCTTCACCACCGTCACCGCACCGGTGTTGGAGCGAGAAGATATCTTATTATAAGCTACGACCACCTCCTCCTCTTCCTTCACCGCTATCGGCAGCCGAATCTCCATATTCAAAGCTTTGATCTTCACCTGCTGCGTCACATGGCCCACAGAACTTACCACCAGCACTGCATCATCTTCAATCTCTGAAAGGTTAAAATATCCCGACTCATCAGTTGTAGTGCTCATTTCACTACGACGCACCGTAATAGTAGCACCAGCCAAAGCATCCCCTTTCTCATTCAGTACCCTGCCACGCATGGTAATTTTTTTGGGATCGCCAGCTATGTTATGCACAACGGGAATGGCAGTAGTCTTTTCCCCCCTTGGCTTTACGATCACGATCTTCTCTACAATAGTATAGGTAAGCGGCTGGTTTCTGAAGCAACGTTCCAATACATTGTCCAGCGAGGAATTAGCTACCTGGATGGTTACTTTATTGGCACGCAGTAATTCGCTCTCCGTATAGACGAAGCTATAACCTGTTTGTTTGCGAATTTCCCGGAATACTTTGTCCAGGGTGGCATCACGGAAGGAAAGCGTGATGTCCTGGGGAGGGAGATCTCCCGTCCTTGCCTGAACGTTAAAAATGAGGAGCCATGCTACAATGGCCAGTGTGAAATGTCGCCAGCGGTTACGCAAATAACAGATAGCGTGCCTGATTGGCAGTCGGTGATGGTCGGTTGCTTTGGAGAGTTGCATTTGTGAATAATTTGTTCAGAATGATGGTGATGATGAGAACAAGGTAAAATGGTGCATTTTAATATGGCATGCTTTCCCTTCATCGGACAGGTCATTTGAACAATCGTAATAGTTAATGTTATTTGATCCCTGGTTTTTTCATAGCAATAGGATTTCCCCTTGCCTGTTTTGAACAGTCAATAACCTTAAAAGGATACAGAATCAATAAATGTGTTGCTTACTCTTAATGTTGTAGTAAAACTGTGGTTTGCAGTCTGTGTACTGCGCTAGCTCCACTGATCATGGATAGGCTCTACAGTCCGGGTTTTCAGGATAGGTATAAAAAGAGAAACGGCCGCCTCCATCCCGTTGCCGGAACAGTGCTGCCGTTCAATAGCTGTCTTTACTGGCCATACCGCACGCTGTGCGATCAATAATGAGGAACCTTTTGCTGCCATAATCAATGAATGCCTTAAATTCATACAGGTTAGCTTAACCCGCCTTCCGGCGATGGGTTATTAATAACAGGAAAGGTTAATGGTTCAATGTATATGATACAATATCTTAAGAAACTTTTTTAACAGTGATCTTCCTGCCTTCTATCTCAAATCTCACTTTATCTGTCAACTCCAGGATTTCCAGGATCCGGCTTACGGGCATATTCCGGGGCACACCCATCACATTGAATTTATCTATCGGCCTGGCACCTTCATACACTACCTCCACATCATAGTTCCTGGCCACTTCCCGCATAATATTTTCTATTGGCGCACTGTTGTATACAAAAACTTCATTTTTCCAGGCAAGGGCTTCTTCTGTATCAGCCTCGGTTACTTTTAGCTGGTCGGTCTTTGAACTGAAGGTTGCCTGTTGACCGGGGGAAAGAAGTTGAGAGTGTTGGGCAGCAAGCCCGCCACCTGAAACGGGAACAGGGGTTACTCTTACACTTCCTTCCAGCAGGGTCGTTTTTATCGATGATTCGTCGTTATAACTCATTACATTGAAGTGGGTACCCAATACATCCACCTGCATACCATTCACTTTTACAATAAAGGGCCTTCTCTTAGGCGCAGTGCCTGGCTTTTGCGGCAGTTGGCTCTTGGCTACTTCAAAATATGCTTCACCAGTTAATTCTACCACGCGCTCTTCTCCCGGGAAGGTGGTCGGAAATTTTAAAGAGGATACAGCATTCAGCCACACAATGCTGTTATCTGCCAATACAACTTTATATCGTCCGCCTTTATTCGTATTGATGGTATTGTATAAAAGGGCTGTTCCTTGATCGTTGCTTGCTGATTCGCGGTATTCAATCGTTCCATCACCTTGCTTCATCACCTGCATTACTCCCTGTTCTGCCACTTGTCCGTTGTTGACTGTATTCAGGTTGATCTGTTTGCCATCTGCCAGTACCAGGGTTGCATTCGTTCCGGCCAACGCAGGTACATCATTCTTGTACCGGCTATTATTGGTTTGTGCAATTTCTCCGGAAGGCTTGCTGCCTGTATTAAAATACCAAACACCCAATCCAATCAACAATACTACGCTGGCAACAACTGCATAACGTAACCAGGCAATTCGCCTCACGGGTGCTTCCTGGAGTTCAGGCGCCAATGCCAATATCTTTTCCCAGGTCGCTTTCTTGTCTTCGCTATGCGCGGTGAGATCTTCATTCATACGGTACTCGTCGCACAATTCATCAAACAATGCCTGGTTCTCTGCTGAATCATTGATCCAAAAATCCAGTACTTGTTTTTCTTCCGCACTGGCTGTTCCTTCCAGGTGCTTAATGATCAGGGACGATATAGGGTGCAAGGGTTTCCGCATGTTGTTGTATCAGGGATTATTTAAACCGCGATGATAAATATATTTTCTTAAAGTTCATATAATCCCTTTGTAAGTCTATATATATTACAAACTGAGCAAAGGGTAAAATGTCCCGGCCTTACTGAAAGTATTTTCACTTTTTCTGAGAAATAAATTGATTTAAAAAACAGTCACAGGCTTATATTACCTGAACGTTAAGCAATTTAAAATTTATAGATAAATTTCTAATGTGATCAATGCGCAACAATAGAAGAAAAACGATCAAGTGTTGCACGCATAATCTTGCACAACGGGCATTGCGCAACCAATACATAGTAAATTGGTAGGGTAAATAAATAGAATAAAAACTATATCAGGCTTGCCGGCATAAAACAAAGCAGGATGGACACTACACGCAGGTGGTCGAACAAAGCAACACGCAGTAATTTTTTTGCCAATACTTTTTGGTTGCGAACGGTTTTGTCGGTGATCTTAAGCAGCTCGGCTACTTCGCTGTTCTTGCGGCCTTCCAGGTAAGAAAGGGTGAACACGGCTTTGCACTGCTGGGGGAGTTTTTCAATCTCTGTATATATATGATCCAATACATCAGCTTTGATCTCATCGCGCAGGATCACATTGTCTGTTTCGGGTAATAACTGATGTACAAGCTCTTTCTGCTGACTGCTCTCCTTTGCATTGTACTTTAGCACATCGTAGCAGGCATTGCGGGCAGTGACAAACAGGAAGGCGCGGATCTTCTCATGGGTGGAGAAGTTCTGGTGCAGGCGCCAGAGTTTTACAAATGTTTCGGCGGTGATGTCCTGGGCTTCCTGCCTGTTTTCCACCATGCGCTTGGCAAAGTTGAAAAGACGGGGATAGTAGATATTATAGATAGTAGTAAAAGCACGGGTATTTCCCTGTGTAAATTGGGTGACCAGGTCTTGTCCCAAATGCTTCATCGGAGCCTCTACTTTTTTGGAATTACGAATTAAATTTTGCTACTTATATTAAGGATGGATTCTGGTTAACGCCAGCCTTCCGGCCGGTAATCTGACAGCAATGGTAGCAGCGATAAGGTTTAATGGAATGGATTCCGGGCATGAAAATAAGAAGATCGGGCGGGATATTCCAAAAATCGTGGATTACTATTTTAAGAAATCTATGCACATAGCAGGGTTAGGTTAGGATGACTGTTGAACCATCAATGCAGGATTGCTTTAAATAATTGAGGACCATTGTGATTGGGGTAGCCCTCTTTTTCCAAATATGGCAAATCAAATCATACGTCAAGTAGTGCGTGCAGGAATAACTAACGACCGTTCTTTTTCACAATAAATGGTAGCGGCTCCTACCCTTATGGCGGCAGGAGTGCCTAGGAATGGCCTCCGTATTATGCCCGGATTGCCTAAGCTCCCTCTGTAGCCCCTTTATTTTAGGCAATCCGGGGCAATCCGGAGCCAATTCGGTGGGAGACATGCTCTATATAGCACCATCGCCGGGGGAAGTACCACAGTCAGACACTAAACCCTGGCCATTATTATAGAATGGTCTCCTAAACCCCTACAATCCTGTTAAACGTACTGCACTGCCCCATAAAGCTTGAACTGTCCTCGCATTGGAGGTCTCCGGCTTCAGGCAAATAGCCCCGCCCTGCCTATGTAATGAGTTTTGGAGGAAGTGTATTGACGGGACGCATTGGGAACCTATTTAGGCACTCATAATTTGTCACCGCTCCCCGATTGCCCGAATCTACGCAGTAGCCCATCCTCTCAGGATAAAATTGGACAGGTCGCACATAGTAGCCCGCAGTTCCGGGTAATTAATAATCCCGGCACCGACCCCTGCAAACTCTTATCTAAACCCAGGTTAGGCAATGTTGGCATCTGCTCTCCTTTTACCACCATAACCGCCCCTGTCTTAGAACCTGATGAATTTTTATTATACGCTACAACAACCTCCTCTTCTTCCTTAATGGCTATTGTTAACTCCATCTATAGGCTCCTCCTTCTCATTCACCACCTTTCCACACATAGTGATCTTTTTCAGATTAGCAGCAGCTATATCATTTACAACAGGAGCAACAACCGATTTTCTTTTCGGGCTTTACCACTACTGTCTTTCCTACAATGGTATAGGTAAGTGGCTGGTTTTGGAAACAAAGGCAAAGCACTTCATTCAGAGAGGAATTAAATACTTCTATGCTAACCTTCTTTGCCCGCCGCAATTTAGTCTTCGTATATACGAAGCTGTACCCTGTTTGTTGATTTATTTCCTTAAATACATTTTCCAGGGTGGCATCCTGAAGAGAAATAGTTATGCCTTGACGATAGTTGCTACCATGCGTTTGGAGCGGGGCTAGTAAAAATAGAATAAGCAAGCATGCATATGGAAAGTTACGCTTGATTAGCTTCCTAAATTCCTTTGTAATCTTTTTAGGCTTCATTTTAAAATACATTTTAATGATGATAATAGGAACAGGTAAAATGGTACATTTAAGTATGGCATGCTTCCCTTCATCGGACAGGTCATTTGAACAATCGTGTAGCAGATAGTATGTTTAATCACTGATTTTTTTCAGCAATAAACTCGCTTTTATCCAGCCTAAGCGGGACATTAAATCTTTAAATGATGGTAAATAAGAAACCTGGTTACATAAAGTTGAAGTTAGACTGTGGTTTAGCCCCTTTCATCGGGACTAAACTCCACAGACATTAATAGAAGAAATGATACAGTATTAATGGTAGAACGGCCGCATTAATTCTCTATCAGGAATGTCATGCTGCCTCATTTAATGGCTGTCTTTAATGGACACGTCTTGCATCCATGCGAGCAAGTACAATAACCTGTGAATCCTTGCCCTATTTTAACAAGATGGACTAACCACCCCTGGGCAAATATTTATCAATAGTAAGGTAATGGTTGAATGTATAAGTTGTAATAACTTAAGATACTTTTTTAACAGTGAATTTATCGGTAGGTCTGACTCCATCATATGCTACCTCCACATCATAGTTCCTTGCCACTTCCCGAATAATATTTTCTATAGGGGCCTTATTGAATGCAATTACTCCGTTTTTCCAGGCAATGGCTTCTTTGTTGTCTGAGACCTCACCTAGCTGTCCACCGTGGCCTTCTACACTAAACTTTACATCATTTCTTTCCAGAATCTCCAATACGACCGACAAGGCAAGCGTGCGTTGTATTTCTCCATCAAATGTGCTGTTTCTCACCGGCTGTGCAAATAACACCTGGATATCGTACCACTTTTCCGACTGACAAATCACCGTCTTAATATCCGCCTGGTTAAAATAGAAGAAGCCGTTGATAAAGGCTATTGCTTCTTCCGTATTAGCCTCTTTTATCTTCTCAAGGTTCTCATGGCTTACCTTGGTTTGTTGTCCTGGTCGAAGTATCGTATTAATATTTTCCCCCTGCACCTGGGCCGTAAGTTTGACAGAACCTTCCAATAAGGTAGTTTTAATATAAGGTTCATCTTCATAAGCATTCACGGTAAACCGAGTGCCCAGTACTTCTATATTGGTATTGTTGTTGGCTATATGTTCTATAAAGGGGTTGCTTTTGTTGGGGGCTACTTCTATATATACCCCGCCACTAATGCTCTCCTCTCGCTTTTTGCCAGTAAACAGGGTAGGGTAAGTGACAGACGATGCTGCATTCAACCAAATAGGCGTTCCATCATTCAACTGCAATTTGTATTGGCCGCCTTTATTCGTATTGATGGTATTGTATAAAACTACTATTCCCTGATTGCTCCCGTCCATTGACGGAATCGATCCACGGTACTCAATCGTGCCATCACCTTGCTTCACCACCTGCATCGTTCCCTGCTCTGCCACTTGTCCGTTATGCACAACATCCAGGCTCATTTGCTTTCCATCTGCCAATGTAAATGTGGCCTTATTACCTCCCGGCACTACATCACTGCTATTATATTGGCCGCTATCAGACTGTATTACATGACTTTGAGTATAATTATCATCAGTAAAGCACAAAAAGCTTATGCCCATTAACAATATTATTGCAACTGCTCCCGCAAAACGCAACCAATTGATCTGCTTCGTTGTAGCTTCCTGAAGTTCAGGCGCCAAGGTCAGAATCTTTGCCCATGTAGCTTTAATATCTCCACTATACGTTGTGAGGTCTTCATTCATACGAAACTCATCACACAACTCTTCAAACAAGTATTGGTTCTCTGCTGAATCATTGATCCAAGTATCCAATGCCTGTTTTTCTTCCAGGCTGGCAACTCCCTCCAGGTGCTTGATGATTAATGAAGATATGGGGTGCAAAGGCTTCTGCATGCTGTTACAGATGGGGAATTTTAAAGACTTTGATAATAATCATATTTTCTTACAAATGATATAATAAGTCTCTTGTTAGTTCTACATATTAGAAACGGTCCAAAGGCAAAAATGTCCCGGCTATTAGGAATATATTTTGTGCATTTTTCATAAAAAATAACATTATCATTTATGATTATCATTTATCAATCAGTTGTCGCGGAAGTGTTAAAAAAGTTACAACGATATGTGTTAAAATTAAGTTCGGCTAAACATTGAAGGTAATAAGTATAGAATAGAAAAATAACTATAGCTAACAGTCTTTCTGTCATAACTTCTGATTACGCGCCGTTATACTATTGATACCAAGGTATTGAGCAACCTCCTCATTCTTGCAACTTTTTAATAGAAGAAGATAAAGACATCCTTGCACTGTTGAGGAAGTTTTTCTATCACTTCATGTATATGGCAATTCATCTGCATTGACGTCATCTGGTATCTGCTGGTGCAAAAGTTTCTTTTGCCGGTTGATCTCCTTAACTTGGTACTTGAGGTAATCATAGCAGGTATTGCGGGCTGTTACGCATGAATGTCTTTATATTCTTGTACTTTGAAAAATTCCGGACAGGGGATAACAAGTAAAAAGGCCGCCTCAATTACTTTTGAGACGGCCTCGTAAGAAAATTCATCTTATGTAAATGGATTTATAAATTTACGACGAGTACTGGTATTGTTAATTCATGTCTAACGGAGTTAATCGTTTCTCCGTAGAGCCAATCCTTTACCCCGGTGTGGCGGTGAGCGCCAATCACCAGCATATCGGCTTTGCTTTCTTTTACCAGCCTTACGATCTCTTTGGCGCGATGGCGGAAGCCAAGATGACCTGAAGTAATATAGCCCCGTTCGCTCAACTGACGGATGTAAAACTGTAAGCGCTCATCATCGGCCCTTGTTTCAAAGTCATCACTCTCCTGCCCCAGCATCCTGGCAGAAGCACTTTCCACGATGTGGATGAGCACGTATTCTGCATCCTGCCGCCCCTGACCAATGGCATGGGCCAGCAGGGCAGAATCATGTTCGCCAAACTCCAGGGCTACGGCAATCTTTTTATAGACAGGAACGGCCAATGGCTTCAGGCCTTCTACATTGGGGTGCATTTGTATAGATACGGGCCTGGCTCTTTTGCTAAAGAAGGGATAGAAAATGGTATATACCAGCAACACCAGGAATAAGATACCTCCTGCTACAATCACTACCTTCCAGAAGATATTGCCGGAATGATCAAAGATCTTACCGGCTTCGTTGAGCACCATGCGGATATTCAGGTACACCAGCACGGTGGCAATAAGCCAGGCGGCTACCTGCACAATGGGCTTTATGGCAAATGAACCCATGGTCTTTTTATCGCTCACAAAGTGGATAAGGGGAATAACGGCAAAACCGAGCTGCATACTCAGGATCACCTGGCTAAGGATGAGCAGATAATCGACTTCTCCTTCTCCAAAAATATAAATGACAATAATCGCAGGCACAATCGCCAGCAACCGGGTAAGCAACCTGCGAATCCAGGGATTAATGCGTAAACGCAGGTAGCCTTCCATTACGATCTGTCCGGCCAGGGTGCCGGTTACGGTAGAGCTTTGGCCCGCTGCAATTAAGGCGATGGCAAATAGTATTGGAGCTACCTTTGAACCCAATACACCGGATAAAAGGCTATGTGCATCTTTGATCTGATCTACTACGATGCCATTCTTGAAGAAGGCGGTAGCCGCCAGCACCAGGATGGCAGCATTGACAAGGAAAGCAATATTGAGAGCAATGGCTGAATCTACAAAGCTCCATTTCAAGGCTTGTTTGATCCCTTGTTTTGTTCTGTCGATCTTACGGGTTTGTACGAGGGCAGAATGCAGGTAAAGATTATGGGGCATGACGGTGGCTCCGATAATACCAATGGCAATATACAGGGCTTCGTCGTTGGGGAAAGTGGGCACGAAGCCGGTGGCTATTTCTCCCAGATCAGGCTTTACGAGCAGGATCTCTACAAAAAAGGAAAGTCCTACCACGGCCACCAGGCCGATGATAAATACTTCCATTTTACGCATACCCAGCTTTTGGAGGTATAAGAGTAGGAAGGTATCGAGCACGGTAATGGCCACGCCCCAAATGATGGGGATGCCGGTAAGGAGGTGGATACCGATGGCCATACCCAGCACCTCAGCCAGGTCGGTAGCTGCAATGGCTACTTCGGCCAATATGTATAAGAAGAAATTAATGGTCTTAGGATAGGTTTCGCGGTTGGCCTGGGCCAGATCGCGCCCGCGTACAATACCCAGCCGGGCAGACAGACTTTGAAGCAATAATGCCATGATATTGCTCATGAGCAATACCCAGATGAGGGCATAGCCAAACTTACTACCACCAGCCAGGTCGGTAGCCCAGTTGCCGGGGTCCATGTATCCGACACTTACGAGGTAGGCAGGTCCGAAAAAAGCGAGTACCCTTTTCCAGCCGAGCGCTTTATTGTTGACATCTATTGATTCATGCACCTCGCTGAGAGACTGCTCATTTTTTAGTCTATTCATCATACTTTACAAACACATTTTTGGCTACATGCTCGCTTATGGTAACGATCAATTGGTTCTTAAATTTCAATTCCAGTGAGCTGTCAAAAGCGAACTTCTTTTTCACTTCGACCTTTGTGCCCAGGGCAATGCCTTTATGGCCCAGTAATTCCAGCATTTCAGGACTTTGATCGCCAATGCTGCTTACTTCTGCAACTTTGTTGAGTGGCAGGTTGAGGAGGTCTACCTGTTTGGGCAGGGTAAACTTGCCATTGCTATCGGGAATAGGATCACCATGGGGATCGGATTTGGGGAAACCAAGGTATTCATCGAGGCGGTCAATGAGTTTCTTGCTGCTAATGTGTTCCAGTTCTTCCGCAATCTCATGCACTTCGTCCCACCCGAAGCTTAACTTCTCCACGAGGAAAAACTCCCACAACCGGTGTTTGCGAATGATCTGCAAGGCTACTTTACGGCCTTCATTGCTCAACTTAAATCCCTGGTATTTTTCGTACAGCAGGAGTTTCTGCGCTTTGAGCTTTTTCAGCATATCAGTAACGGAAGCAGGCCTTGTTTGCAGTTCATTGGCTACATCGTTGGTGGTTACAATACCGTCGGCCTTTTGGAGGTGAAAGATGGCTTTCAGGTAGTTTTCTGTACTACTGGAATATTTGACAGGTGCGCTCATTTAACAGTACCTAAATTTAATTTTAGACAAATCTAAAATTAAATCGTGAAACTAAAAACACAATCTTTTCAGTGAGTGGGGGGGATGTATTACTTTTAAGCGTGAATGATTTAACCCGGTATATGAAGCAATATCTGTTCTTGCTGTCCATTCTTCTGTTGATCGTTGCCTGTAAAGGAAAGAAAACATCCCTTCAGGATGATGAAACGGTGACGATACAGGAGTTTATCGAGTTTTTCCCGGAAACACCGTTACCCATACGCATAGCAGACACTACATTGGTCAAGAAGTCTACCGATTCCCTTCAGATCGGGTACAAGATATTTACGCAATTCATCCCGGACAGTCTTCTTCAAAAGGATTTTGGCAAGGGGGTAACGCCCAAAATATTTCCACTGGGCAGAACCAGGGAGGATGACAAGGAGACGTATTTGTTCATCAAAGCCACAACGGGCGCTAAACGGGTTGGCTACCTGGCCTGTTTTGGCAAAAAGAATGAGTTTTTGCAAATGCTGCCGCTTGTAAAAACAGGGTTCGATCAATATTCGGCTGCTTACGGGGTATTGGATAAAAAGTTCCAGATCACTACGTATTACGAGAAAAAACGGGCGAACAATGAAACCTCTTTTAAGCGCAATGTGTACATCTTCAATAGCAGTGCCAATGAATTCACGCTGATATTGACGGAACCCAATGAAGAGATCATAGAAAATGTGATTAACCCCATTGATACGCTCGCAGCCAAGAACAAGTTCTCCGGAGACTATGTAAAAGACAAAAAGAACTTCATTTCGGTGCGTGATGGACGGCGGCCTACGGAGCCGATCGTTTTTGTTCACTTTGAAAAGAGTGACTGCCGCGGAGAGTTGAAGGGAACAGCCCGTTTTGTATCGGCTAACCTGGCGGTTTTCCAGGAAAGCGGTAATCCCTGCACGCTGGAGTTCAGCTTCAATAATAACCGTGTAGTGATGAAGGAAACAGGGGGCTGTGGGACTTACCGTGATATTAAATGTTTTTTTGAGGGCACCTATCCGAAAAAGAAAGCACCTGCCAAACCCAAGACGGGTAAAAAGTAAGTGAATAGGTACCGGGAAGCTCTGTCAAGGGCTAATAGCAGGATTTGCAGACAATAAGCCTCTTCATATTGCGTTCGTACACACCAAACTACTGCCTGTAAAAAACTACACATTTAGTTTTTTACCATTATATTGCACCGCTTTTGTGTCTAAAGTACACAATGTGGAATACAGGTAAGTGGAGCATTCGCCCATTCAATTCATGAATAATTGTATTATACTATATGAGCTTTATCAATTTTAAAGTACCGTACCAGGCAGATGAGCGTTTTGCCAAGCGGGTGGCCTATTTTTCGATGGAGTTTGCCATCCACCAGCCGTTGAAGATATACAGTGGAGGATTGGGTTTCTTGTCGGGGTCGCATCTCCGGAGCGCCTATGAACTGAAGCAAAACCTGGTAGGCGTAGGCATTTTATGGAAATATGGATATTATGACCAGGCCCGTAACCAGGACCAGACGCTGCAGGTAACCTGGATGGAGAAAAACTATAGCTTCCTGGAAGATACAGGCATTAAGTTTCAGATCATCATACACGATCATCCGGTGTGGGTGAAAGCCTTTTACCTGAACCCGGAAACCTTCAAAACAGCTCCGCTGTTCCTGCTGAGTACGGACCTGCCGGAGAATGATTATGTATCTCAAACGATCACGCACCGCCTGTATGATGCGAATGTGGCTACCAAAGTAGCGCAGTTCATACTGCTGGGTGTTGGTGGCGCCAAGCTAATTGACGAGCTCGGCTTTAACCCGGATCGTTATCACCTGAATGAGGCACATGGGGTTTCCTCAGTGTTCTACCTGTATAAGAAGTTTGGGAATGTAGAAGACGTTAAGAAAAGACTCGTCTTCACCACGCACACACCGGAGGAAGCAGGCAATGAAAAGCATGATATCAATCTCTGCCATAAGATGAGCTATTTCTGTGGCCTGGGGTTGGATGAGGTACGCAAGCTGACGGGATTACAAGACGATCAGTTCAATCACTCGCTGGTAGCGCTGCGTTTTGCTCACCTGGCCAATGGGGTATCGGCATTGCACGGGGAAGTATCCCGGCAAATGTGGAGCAAGTATCCGGGCATCTGCCCTATCATTTCGATCACGAATGCACAAAACTGGACTTACTGGTCGGACAAGCAATTGTACCGTGCTTCGGATGAAAGTAATGACAACTGGTGGGATGACCGCAAGAAGTACCTGAAGAAAAGGGCTTTTGAAATTGTGGCGGATCAAACAGGGAAGGTATTTGACCCTAATGTATTGACGATTGTATGGGCACGCCGGTTTGCCGGTTATAAAAGGGCTGAATTCCTTACGCGCGATAAAGCACGCTTTGAGAAGCTGTTATCTAACACGAAATACCCGGTACAGATCATTTGGGCAGGTAAGCCCTACCCTATGGATTATCCGGCCATCAATGAGTTCAATAACCTGGTGCACCTGAGCAAGAATTATAAAAACGTAGCTGTCGTGATCGGTTATGAGCTCACGCTTTCCAAACGGATGAAACAAGCTTCTGATATATGGCTTAATAATCCACGTGTGCCCCGTGAAGCATCGGGTACGAGTGGCATGACGGCAGCTATGAATGGAGGTGTGAACTTCTCTACGGATGATGGATGGATACCAGAGTTCATTGATCATGGTCACAATGGGTTTGTTGTTCCTAAAGCAGATTATGCGCGGATGAATGTGCAGGAGCAGGACGACTATGATTACAACAAATTGTATGATATACTGGAGAAAGAGATCCTGCCTTTGTATTATGACAATTATGATACCTGGCGTAAGGTAGCTCAAAATGGTATGCGTGATGTGCGCTTCCGTTTTGAAGCAGGCCGGATGGCGACAGAATATTATGAATTGCTTTATAAATAAGGTCTGCTGATCATAAAGTATTGAGGCCCGGAAGTATGGTTAACCTGCTTCCGGGCTTTTTCTTTTGTGTAAAGTTGCCCGGAAATGCATCAGGAATAAGATTCACCTAAACATCTTATTATGAAGCAAATTTCCTTTGTAGTGATATTCCTGTTGGGCATGTGGATACAAACGCAGGCAGGTAATGAGAAAAACATTGTTACGGCAGCTTTGAAATCGGCCACGGTATACCGCAGCGGCGCGGAACTGACGCATACAGCCCGCATAACGCTTGAGCCCGGCAATAATGAACTGGTGATTGATGGGGTAAGTAACCGCATTCATATGAACAGCCTGCAAATTGGCAACGATGGCAATGTGACGATCCTTTCCTCTACTTTTTCTACGGATTTCCTGAAACCGGGACTGAAATCAACTACACAGAAGAAATTAGAAGACTCTGTGGAAGCTATCAATAAAGAAATCGCTACCATCGCAGTAGCGGTTAAGACGGACGAGGAATTATTGGAGCTACTCAAATCGAATAAGTCGATCGGTGGTACGCAGACGGGCGTAAGTGTGGCGGAGTTAACAAAAATGGTAGATTATTACCGTACAAAAACACTGGAGCTGCAAAAAGAGATCAGCCAGTATCATGAAAAGGAAACCAGGTTGCTGGAGATCCTTGCCAAGGTGAACGCTCAGATCAAAGAGGAAGAACAAAAGAATACAAAGACGGTAGGAAAACTGTTGCTGCAGGTGTATTGCCCGGTAGGCGGGAGTTTTAACTTCACGGTATCTTATATAACGCCACTGGCTTCCTGGTACCCGAACTATGATCTGAAAGTAGAGAATATCAATAAGCCGGTGAAGCTTTCTTACAAAGCAAAACTCACACAAACAACGGGCATTGACTGGAAAAACGTAAAGCTCACACTGGCTACTTCCACGCCTAACCAGGATAATAATGCGCCGGTGTTGAAAAGCTGGTTCCTGGCTTATCAAAATACAAATGACGCCCTTGGCATGGCACTGGCCGGCAAGGTGCCGGGCATGTCTATCAGAGGGGCTAACACCAGGCTGGATGAGGTAGTAGTGGTAGGTTATGGATCACGATCCAAAGAAGAATTTTCTCAGGAGCGTGATCAGCAGGAGCCCTTGTATGTACTGAATGGCAATATCATCACTAAAAAGGAATTCAATAAGATCAATGCTAAAGCTATTAAAGATCTGAAAGTGCTGAAGGACAACGAAGCTACTTCTCTTTATGGCTCTCGTGGTGCATCAGGCGTTGTGCTTGTTACGCTCAAAGATGAACTGGGTGATTATGTATCGGTAAAGGACAATGAGCTGAATGTGACCTTTGATATTGAGCTACCTTATGATGTGCCCACGAATGGCAAAGAGCAGCAGGTAGCTTTGAAAGATTATACGGTGCCTGCTCAATTCAAATACTATACGGCACCACGTGTAGATAAGGATGCTTACCTACTGGCTGATATTGCGGACTGGGAGAGTCTGAACCTGCTGCCCGGGGAAGCGAATATTATTTTTGAAGGTACTTATATTGGCAAAACCTGGATTGATCCGAATGCTACATTGGATACGCTGAACTTCACTTTGGGCAGGGACAAACGGGTAGTGGTAACCCGCGAGAAGCTTAAAGATTTCAGCAGTGTGAAATTCCTGGGCAGCAACAAGAAGCAGGTTTTCACTTATGAAATCACGGTGAAGAATAACAAGAAAGAAAAAGTACAAATGATGCTGAAGGATCAGTACCCTTTATCCACCAATAAGGATATTGAAGTAGAGCTGATCGAGATCAGTGGCGCGGACAATAATGCAGAGCTTGGTTTACTGAACTGGCTGACGGAGCTGGCCCCGGGAGAATCGAAAAAGTTCAGGGTAAGTTACAGTGTAAAATACCCTAAGGATAAGGTTGTTAATGTGAATTAGAAACTCAATAGATAATTTGCCTTTAAGAGGTATTGTAAGGCATATTCTTCCAGTAGCTTTTTATAAAAATCCCCGCCAACTCCTTTTGTAGCAGACATAAAGGATAAGAAGCGGGGATTATTTTTGTGTTGGCTATGGAAATCCGAAATCATTCTCTACCTTTGATAAACCAATTTTCCAATATGGAAAAAGATTACTGCAACAGTCATTATCTATCTCTCTACGAGACTATCCGGTTTACGATCCACAACACTTCGCCTCCCGGTTCCCGTTAATAACATCATTATAACTCCTTATTGTTATAGGCCTGGTTGTTACATTTCAGTAACATCCACGACTCATTATATACTTACTATGCATTCTTAATCATCATTAAATAATATGGAAACCCCTACACTTATCAAGTGGGCATTGCTCATTGGTATACCCCTTATTTGCCTTGTTTTATACAAACTTGTCCTTCGCGTTTTCTTCGGTTTAGTTATTGTTCCTGAAGACCGTATTGGTCTGGTGACTAAAAAGTTCGTACTGTTTGGCAAGCAGGAATTGCCGGAAGGCCGCATCATTGCCACGGATGGCGAAGCCGGATTCCAGGCACAAACGCTGCCTCCTGGTGTTTACTTCTGGAAATGGATCTGGCAGTATGAAATTACTTTCCAACCATTTACGGTGGTTCCTACGGGAAAGATCGGGCTGGTGCTGGCCCGTGACGGCGGTGAACTGGAAAGTGGCCGTGTACTTGCCCGTAAGGTAGATTGTGACACTTTCCAGGATGCCAAGAGCTTCCTGCTTAATGGCGGCCGTAAAGGCCGGCAAACGGCTATGATACCGCCGGGTTCTTACCGCCTGAATACCTTCCTGTTTGAGATCGAAGTGTATGATATGACGACGATCCCGGACAATGCGGTGGGTATCGTTACTACGCTGGAAGGTAAATCACTGGAAGAAGGCCAGATTGCCGGTAAGGTGATCGGCATTCACAACAAGTTCCAGGATGTGGATACTTTCCTGGAAAATGGTGGCTACAAAGGTTTACAAGAGCAGGTGATACTGGCCGGTTCTTATTTTCTGAACCCATGGTTTGCCAAGGTGGAAATGGTGAAAATGACAGAGATACCGATCGGCTTTGTTGGTGTTGTCATCTCTTATGTAGGCGCCGATGGCGTGGACCTGAGTGGCGCAGAATTCAAGCATGGTAATATTGTATCGAAGCAACAAAAGGGTGTGTGGGCGGAGCCACTGGGTCCGGGCAAATACCCCATCAACTCACATATTATGAAAGTGGAACTGGTGCCTACCACGAACCTGGTGCTTAACTGGGCTAGTGCAAGAAGTGAGGCACACCAACTGGATAAAAACCTTTCTACGATCACGGTGCGCAGTAAAGACGGTTTTACTTTCAACCTCGACGTGGCACAGATCATACACATCCCTACGAATGAAGCACCGAAGGTGATCGCCCGGTTCGGTAATATGAGCAACCTGGTAACGCAGGTGCTGGAACCTACAATCGGTAACTATTTCCGTAACTCGGCACAGGGTGCTGAAGTGATCGACTTCCTGACGAGCCGTAAGGAAAGGCAGGAGTCGGCAAGGGAACATATTGGTCATGTGCTGGATCAATACAACGTGTTTGGTGTGGATACTTTGATCGGTGATATTGTGCCTCCGGATTCGCTGATGAAAACCCTGACGGACCGTAAGATCGCACAGGAGCAGAAGATAACGTATGACACACAAAAGATGGCACAGGAAACAAGGCAGGCACTGGAGAAGGAAACGGCTATTGCCGAGATCCAAAAAGAAATCGTAAAAGCGGATCAGGGTGTTCTGATCGCAGAGCGGGTGGCGGACGCTTCTGTAAAGAAAGCTACGGGTGATGCCAACAGTGTGCGGATACAGGCTACTGCAGAATCGGAAAGGCTGAAGTTGCTGGCGGGTGGTGAGGCAGAAAAAACAAGGCTGATGGCGAAAGCTGATGCGGAAAAGATCGAATGGCTCGCGAAGGCGGAGGCAGAAAAGATATCACTTACAGGTAATGCTGAAGCGGAGAAGATACTGGCTATTGGTAAGTCTTCGGCTGAGTCTTACAAGCTGGCAGTAGAAGGTATGGGAGGCGATAATTTTACACAGCTAAAGATCATGGAAGCGATAGGCACTCAACATGTTAAGATCATGCCGGATGTTTTGATCAGTGGTGGCGGAGAGGCTAATGGTTCTATCAGTGGATTGCTGGGATTACAACTGTTGGAGCAATTGCGCAGAAAAGCAGATAGTAGCAACAACAACACCAGTGGTCATACTAATTAATAAATAACCGTCAGAAAGGACTGACAGTCAAATTTAATAGCTGCGAGCCATGAGCTACGAGCTGAGAGCAATACGCTCTATGCTTATAGTTTGTGACTCGCAGTTGCATTTAATATATATACCCAAACGCCTTAGCGCAAACGATTATTTTTTATCTTAATTTAGGAAGAACCAAAAACCTACGTCTCATGAGAAAGATCACACTACTCTTTGCATTAGTGTTGGTCGGATATGGCGCTCTGTCGCAACAAAGCGATTTCTGGACGCCTGTGAATGAATCCACCATCACTAAAAACCTTTTCACTGTCCACGTTAAGCCTACTGTTTACAAACTTTACCGGCTGGATGAATTGTCGATAACGCGCACGTTGCGCAACTCTCCTTCGGAGAAAAAAGTATCCGCCGCTCAATCTTCCTTTGTCATTTCGGTACCGGTTGCCAATGGGCAGCTGGAACGCTTCAGTGTGGTAGTGGCTCCGGTAATGGATGCTGCACTGGCAGCACGTTATCCGGAAATTCAATCGTATGCAGGGCAAGGGCTTGACAATCCTACGTCTACGATTCGTTTTGATGTATCGCCAAGGGGATTTCATGGTATGATCTTATCTTCCAACCGGCCTACGATCTATATTGATCCGGTAGACCAAAAGGATAAGTATTATGTGGTATTCTCCCGCCAGGAAGTGGTTGATTATCGCAATGTGTTCCAATGCTTCACACAAGAGAACAACAAACTACAACAGCCATCGGTGAGCATTCCCGGAGAAGCTTTGCGGGGTGCGGATGATGGCAGGTTGCGCACTTACCGGCTGGCACTGGCGGCTACGGGTGAATATTCCACCTACTTCCTGAATGGAACAGAAACTACGGATGCGCAGCGTAAAGCCAAGGTATTGGCTGCTATGAATACGCTGATGGTGAGGACGAATGGTATTTATGAACGTGATTTTGGAATCCGGATGAACCTGATCGCGAACAACGATGCGATTATCTACCTGACAGCTTCTACTGATCCCTGGACGGGTGAATACAATACAAAGACGCAACAAACTATTGATGCTGTGATCGGGAGTGCCAATTATGATATCGGGCACCTGGTACACAGGGGTTCTAATAATGGTAATGCGGGTTGTATTGGTTGTGTTTGTGTAGCGGGTTCCAAGGGCAGCGGCTTTACTTCGCATACTACGCCGGAAGGAGACCCATTTGTAGTAGATTATACCACGCATGAAATGGGACACCAGTTTGGAGCCAATCATACGTTCTCCTTCCAGACAGAAGGAACCGGCGCTAATATGGAGCCGGGAAGCGGCAGCACGATTATGGGTTATGCCGGTATTACGGGCGCCACTACTGATGTACAGCCGCATAGTGATGATTATTTCCACGCTAAAAACGTGGAGCAGGTAACTGATTATATTAAAGGCACCACAGGAGGCGGCTGCGCTGTGGTAACCATTACGGGCAACTCCACTCCTACTGCGAATGCCGGTGCTAATTTTACGATTCCGAAATCTACGCCCTTTGTACTTACAGGGACAGGCAGTGATGCCAATGCAGGGGATGTATTGACTTATACCTGGGAGCAATATGACAATTTTGCTTCGGGTTCTTCAACTGTTCCTTCGGCTACAGCCACTTCGGGACCGCAGTTCCGGAGTGTAACCTACAGCACTACACCATCGCGTAGCTTCCCTAACCTGGCTTCTGTATTGGGTGGCACGAATACGAATAAATGGGAAGTACTGCCTTCTGTAGCACGCACGCTCAATTTCAGGTTTACGGTAAGGGACAATCATATTGGTGGTGGTAACAATAACAGTGATGATGCGCAGGTAATTATTTCTGCAGCAGCCGGTCCTTTTGCAGTTACGGCTCCTAATACGGCGGTAACCTGGGCACCGGGATCATCGCAGTCCATTACCTGGAGTGTAAACAGCACGAATGCCGCGCCGGTAAGCTGCGCTAATGTGAAGATCAGTTTATCTACTGACGGAGGCGCCAGCTTCCCCATCGTATTATTGGCCAGCACGGCCAATGACGGTACAGAAACGATTACGGTACCGAATAATGTAACTACGCAGGCAAGGATAAAAATAGAAGCGGTTGGTAATATCTTCTATGATATTTCCAATACCAATTTTACGATCAGTGGTACTCCTCCCAGTTGTACTGCTCCTGCGGGCCTGGCTTCTTCAGGGGTCACCTCAGGTGGCGCTACGGTAAGCTGGACGGCGGTAAGCGGCGCCAACAGTTATGATGTGGATTATAAAACCACAGCGTCTTCCACCTGGATCAATGCGGCTACGGGCACCACCAGTGTATCTGTGAATCTTAGTGGCTTAACAGCATCTACGACGTATGACTGGAGAGTGCGGGCCAATTGTGCATCGGGCAGCAGTTCTTATACAGCGGCTCAATTTACGACTACGGGTACGATCACTTGTACCAATGCCTATGAGGCTAATGAAACGCTGGCGGCTGCCGCAGCAGTGGCTACGAATACGGCGCTTTCTGCAGCGATTGGCAGTACTACGGATAAGGACTGGTATTCCTTTACTTTGAGTGCTACCAGTAACCTGAACATTACGCTCACCAACCTGGCTGGAGATTATGATATCATCCTGTACAATTCAGCGGGTACTGAACTGGCCCGGTCTGAAAATGGTGGTACCACCAGTGAAACGATCACACGTAGCAGCTCGGCTGCGGGCACTTATTATATCCAGGTATTTGGTTACAACGGGGCCTTCAGTACAACGGTATGTTATGGCCTGAACATTGGAGCTACAACGGTTACGGGTTGTGCCAGCACTTATGACAACAGCAGCAACGGAACGTTTGCCGGGGCACCAACTGTTCCGCTCAACACGAATATTACGGGATTGATCAGCCCGAGTGCAGATGATGATTATTATAAGTTTGTGATCACCACGGGCGGTACGATTACGATTACGCTGAGTACGCTGCCGGGTGATTACGATATCCGACTGTTTAACAGTGCTCAAACACAGGTAGGTATTTCACAGGCCGGAGGCACCAGCAGTGAGACGATCAATTACACCGCTGCTGCGGGTACTTATTATGTGCGGGTATATGGTTACAGCGGGGCTAATAATGCTACGAGTTGCTATACGCTGCGGGTGGCTACAGGCACAGCTTCCAGGGAAGGAGCACCCACGTATACGGGAGCATTTAAAGTGAATGTATTCCCCAACCCAGCGATCAGCACGCTGAATGTGAATATAGCAGGCACTACTTCAAGGTCTGTCATTAAGGTGGTGGATGTGAACGGCAGGTTGCTGATCACCAAACCGGTGGCAGCAGGTAATACGCTATTGGACGTTAAGTCCTTTGCGAGTGGGGTATATATGCTGGTGGTGACGGATGAACAAGGTAAGGGTCTTTACCAGTACAAGTTCATTAAGGAGTAGAAGAATACAGAATTTAGAATACAGGATACAGAAGGATTGATGTTTGTATTTCGTGTCTGGATTCTTACTTCGTAATATTCTGCGTTGAAGTATAAAAGCAAGAGGTCCGAATGTCATGCATTCGGACCTCTTGCTTTTATTTATTAATACAGACTGAATTAATCAAGTTAAAGCACTTTCAGTACCAGATTCTGTATTCTATATTCTGTCTCCTGTATTCTTTCTCTATTGCTGTCCGCCGGGTTGTTGTGCTCCGCCTTCGGGTTTGATGATCTCGAGGAGTTCCACTTCAAAAATAAGGGTAGAACCTCCTGCAATGGGGCCATTGTCGCCGTCACCGTATCCCAGCTCTGAAGGAATGAACAATTTATACTTGCTGCCTACAGACATCAGTTGGAGGGCTTCTGTCCATCCCCTGATCACCTGGCCTACGCCGAAAGTAGCTGGCTGGCCATTGGTACGGGAGCTTTCAAATTCTCTTCCATCAATGAATGAGCCTACATAATGGCATTTTACCTGGTCATTAGGAGTAGCCTTGGGACCTGTACCTTCCTGGATAACCTGGTATTGGAGGCCACTGGGTAATGTTACCACACCTGGTTTTGTCTTATTCTGCGCCAGGAATGCCTGTCCTGCTTTTTTAGCGCCGGAGGCTTTTTGGCTGCGGGCTGTTTGCATGTGATTCATAATACAAGCATTGGCCTGTTGTTCGTCCAGCGCAGGTTTACCGTTCTTTGCATCGGTGAGTGCTTTGAGCACCAATTGGTTATTGATACCAGTTACTCCCTGTTGTTTGTAGAAATTGGCAATACTTAAGCCAATCGCATAGCTGAAGGAGTCCACGGAGTTCTTCATGGGCACTGAGGTGCCGGCAGTTTTGGTGCCTGCAGCAGGCTTAGCAGTGGCTGATTTAGGGGCTGGCTTACCGGCAGCGGGCTTTGTAGTTTGCCCGATAGCGGCGGCGGCGGCAAAAGTGGTCAATATAAACAAGCTTGTTCTTTTCATTCCTTTGTTTTAAGGGCTCAAATGTAGGAAAACCTGTGATTTATACCAATTGCAACAGGGATTAAACCGTCTCCCTTTTCCATTTACAAGAAGCAGGTCGTTTATTGCTTATTGAGCTGTTCGAGCATGGCGATGGCCTGCTGGTTGCCGGGCTGTAACTGCAATACTTTCTGACAGCATTCTTTCGCAGCATTCGCATTGCCTTTCTTATGGTAGGCGGTGGCCAGGTAATTGAAAGTAGCCGGCTCTGCAGGATACAATAAGGTGCTGATGCGCATGGCGTCTACGGCTTTGTCGGTTTCTCCGCCCATCAGCAATACCCTTCCAAAGGAAACGAGCTCACCCCAGTTTGATACAATTGGCCGAAGTTGTTCGGCTGTTTGTTCAAGGTGGGCCGGTGTTGACATCCAATTGGGTGATTGGAACTGGCTGATCAGGTAGGCTACCCCGGGGTAATGAGGTGTGTAGGCTTTGTTGCCGCCTATGGCCAACAGGTCTTTTTCGATGGTGGCTACAGGGGATTCCACGATCCTGCCTACTTCTTTGTTGTTTTCATAAACAAGGAGGTCTGGTACACGGAAAATATACAAGCCTCTTTCTTCATGGCCGGGGCTTTGTTTGTATGCTGTATCATGGTTGTTGACATTAATAAGCTGTATCTGTGCGGGCTTCACGCCGCAATAATCCAGCAGCTTATACATGCGTGGCACTTCGCGGCGGCTATCGCCACACCAGGTACCCATGAAGATGACAAACTGCTTGTTCTTCAGGAGTGGCTTTAGTTGATTGGCGGCATTGGTGTCTATTGCATAGTCTGTATAGTTCTTGTTGAACCAGGTATCAAAAGGAGCCTGTGCAAGCCGCTGGCGGGAGCTCTTACCCAGGAGGTTGATGTTGCCGCCGGCGTCTTTGTATTCTATATTGGCAGGTGAAGTGGCGGATACTTTGTCCTGTGCAGTAGCTACGGTGTGGCGATGACATGATGTTATGCTTATAAGCATAGGGATTATGATCAATGATATATTGATAAGTTTCATGATGATTTTTTTTGTGTATGAATGGTTCTATTGCTCTGTTGTTCTTTTGTCTTGATTCAAAAGAACCAAAAGATCAAGGCTTCAGAACAAAAGCTAAAATTCCCCGCTTAGAGCTACAAAGAACGAAGTCTAAGGCCCGGCAGTTGTACTACCATGACCGTAGCTGCCTTTAAGCTGTATAGCAACTATCATCATCGTTCTTTGCTTAATGCTCCAAACGATGAATTTCTTAACGCTTTTGTTCTGAAGGCCGTTCCCTTTAAGACGACCTGTCGCTGTATAATTATATGAAAAATCAGCACCCTGGAGGATGGAAAACGGAGACGGTATGATCGGCTGGGATCAATGCCTGGTAAAGGCTTTGGTTGCAATTATTGGTAGAAATAACAGTAAGCGGAGGAATCGTTAGTTCATGGGACAGGAAGACCTCTTCTGCCTTTTCTTTGGCCACGGTAATTGGTGAAGTAGCATGATCTTTTTCAGAATGACCAGTGAGTGCTTTTTGGCAATCGCAATTGACAGGCGCAGTTAACCGGCAATGCCAATAGCTCACCACCTTGCCGTACTGGAGGGCAACAAAGGCGAACAGGCATATGACGGTTATGAATTTACGCATAGACACAGGGTGAATGCTTATGAAAATTAGCTAATAATTATGGTATAGTATAATTTTACGGATAAGGTTTACAAAAATTATTTATGAGTAGTTATGTTAAAACGGTAGAAGTGCGCTGGTCTGATCTTGATCCTAATTTCCACCTGCGCCATTCGGTATACTATGATTACGGGGCTTATTGTCGCATTGCATTCCTGGAAGCACATGGGCTTAGTGCCGCTTTTATGGCACAAAATCACCTGGGCCCTATCCTCTTCCGGGAGGAATGTGTGTTTCGCAAAGAAATAAGGCTGGGAGATGTGGTGACGATCGATTTGCATTTATTGAAGGCGAAGGAAGACCAATCGCGGTGGAGTATCCAGCATCATATTTATAAAAATGCGGATGTACTGGCGGCGGTGATCACTGTGGAAGGGGCCTGGATCAATACTCAATTGCGCAAATTATCGGCCCCGCCAGAGCAGGTTTTACACGTTTTTAACAATATGCCGCGTGCGGAGCAGTTTGACTGGATTAAATAGGCTTTAATAAGGCATTAAATAAGTGAGGGTTAACAACTTTTTACGGAAACCGACGTTACTTTTAACGAAATAATGTCGCTATGAAAAAAGTAATACTCCCCCTATTGTTATTGTCTTCGGTAATGTCTTTTGCTCAAAACTCCGGAGGCGGCTTGCTGAAAAAAGCCGGTGGCTTATTAAATAAAGCCAAGGGCGGCTCGCTCAGCAATGATGATATTGTAGCCGGTTTAAAAGAGGCGCTTTCGCTGGGTGCTCAAAACGGCGCCAACAAGTTATCCTCGGTAGATGGTTTCTTTGCCAATGCAGCTATCAAAGTATTGATGCCTCCTGAGGCACAAAAAGTAGAGAAGACCTTGCGCAGTGCCGGCATGGGTAAACTGGTAGATGATGCCATTCTCTCCATGAACCGGGCAGCTGAGGAAGCTTCGAAGAGTGCCGCGCCCATCTTTGTGGATGCTGTTAAAACGATGAGCTTCCAGGATGCGCTTGGTATTTTAAGAGGCAGTGATACAGCTGCTACCAGCTATTTGAAAGGCAAAACCACCACTGCTCTTACAACTGCTTTCCGCCCAGTGATTGAAAGTGCTCTTGAAAAAACAGGAGCTACTAAACATTGGAAAACGGTGATGGATGCCTATAATAAAATCCCATTGGTATCTAAAGTGAACCCGGATCTTTCCGGATATGTAACGGATAAAGCGCTCACTGGTATGTTTTTCCAGGTGGCTACAGAAGAACAAAAGATCCGTAAAGACCCTGCAGCCCGTGTAACGGAGACGCTGAAGAAGGTGTTTGGATCGTAAACGTGAATCGAAAAGATATAAAGCATCCTCCATCACTGGGGGATGTTTTTGTTTTGGGGCATGGGTGTCCGCTTACATAAAGGTGCAGGCTGATTTACAGGGGTATGCTTATTTTTGCTGCGCACTTATAAAATAGCCATGCTAACAAGCACCTTGTCGCTGTACAAAAATGCCTACAGTGGTTTATCTCCTTCCACCTGGTGGCTTTCCTTCATTATGCTGATCAACAGGAGCGGCACGATGGTGCTTCCCTTTATGACGATCTACCTGATCAGTCCGTCGGTGGGCTATAGCATTGGGCAGGCCGGCATTGTAATGGGACTTTTTGGGCTAGGGGCTGTAGCGGGCGGTTACCTGGGAGGCCGATTGACAGACAAGATCGGGTTCTTCCGGGTGCAAATGATCGCACTGGTCGGTGGAGGCATCCTCTTCATGATACTGGGACAAATGCGCTCTTTTCCGGGTATCTGCCTACTTAGCTTTTTATTGAGCATGGTGAACGAATCTTTCCGTCCTGCCAATTCTACGGCTATCGCCTTTTACAGCAAAGCGGAGAACCGTACTCGTTCTTTCTCACTCAACCGGCTGGCCATTAACCTGGGCTGGGCGCTGGGCAGCGCCGCCGGTGGCTTAATAGCGGCCTACGACTACGAATTGTTGTTTTGGGTAGATGGCTGTACGAATATTGCCGCTGCTATCTTAATGTGGTTCCTGTTGCCGCCTTCGAAAACGCAGTCAGAAAAAGTAGAAGTGAAGGAAATACCTGATCCAGCCCATTCGGCTTATAAAGACAAGGTATTCCTATGGTTTATTGTACTGACCACTTTGTTTGCCTCCTGCTTTTTCCAGGTGTTCAATAACCTGACGGCCTATTATAAAAATGAACTTCACTTTTCAGAACAATATATCGGCCTGCTGAATGCTATGAATGGACTGATCATCACTTTCATTGAAATGGTATTGGTGTTTAAGCTGGAGGGTAAGCGTGGCAAGTTGTATTACATTACGCTGGGGGTATTCTTATGCGGTCTCTCTTACCTGATGTTGAATGTATTTCATATGGATGCCACGATGGCCATTGCCATGATGGTATTGATCACTTTCGGTGAAATACTGGCGATGCCTTTCATGAACTCTTTCTGGATAGCGCGGACAGCCAATCATAACCGGGGACAATATGCGGGTCTGTATACAATTGCCTGGTCGGTAGCACAAACGCTGGGACCATTTCTTGGATCGCAGGTGGCAGAGCATTCAGGATGGGCTATGCTGTGGTGGCTGGTAGGCGGAGTATGTGTGGTATCGAGTGTGGGATTTGGGGTTATGTATAAATATGCTTCAGAGTCGAAATAGCGAATTATTGATTATTGGTGTACTGTTGGCAGGGACAAGCTGTTTAGAAGTTCACATAAATAAAAATGGTGGGTCGCCTTTGGAAGGCGACCCACCATTTTTATTATGAAGAGACTTTATCTCGCAGGCAGGTCTAAGGGGATATCCCTTTTGAGCATGTCGTTGCGGTTGGCCATATCCCAGGCAGTAAAGAATACCAATTTGGCTCTTTTTGCCATCAGGTCGTAATTGATCTTATCGGGTGTATCGCCGGGACGATGATAATCGTCGTGTGTACCATTAAAATAGAAAATGATAGGGACACCTTTGCGGGCAAAGTTGAAATGGTCGCTGCGATAATAAATACGCTCAGGATCGTTGGGCTCATTGAACTTATAGTCCAGTTCGAGCTTTGTATACTTTTTGTTCATGGCCTCGCTGATAGGACGAAGATCAGAACTGAGCTTATCATCTCCTACTACGAATACGTAGTTGGTAGAATCACCAATTTTGCGTTTGGGATCTATGCGGCCAATCATATCAATGTTGAGATCGACGGTTGTTTTCTCCAACGGATACACAGGATGATCGCCATAATAAGCAGAACCCCACAAACCTTTTTCTTCACCGGATACGGTCATGAATACAATAGAACGGCGGGGACCTTTTCCAGCTGCTTTGGCTTTTACAAAAGCCTCAGCGAGTTCGAGCACGCTAACGGTGCCGGAACCGTCGTCATCTGCTCCATAGTTGATAACACCAGCAGCGGTCTTACCAATGTGATCGTAATGGGCTGTAATGAAAACATATTCGTCTTTTTTGTCGGAGCCTTCGAGGAAACCAATTACGTTGGTGCTTTGCAGTTCGGTTACCACCTTATTGAATTCCAGGGTTAGATTGGCTGGGTAGGATTTCGCGACTGGATTACCAGCCTTCATGGCATCTTTAGCAGCTGCATAATCAGTACCCATGATTGCTTCTGCTATCTGATCGGAAATAGCATACAGGTTGGGGTAAATGGTTTTGCGGAAACCATTCACGTATTGAAAGCCCCTGGTGGAGCCTGCTCTGCGGGGAAAACCGGGTTGTACCTGAAAGACAGCAATAGCGCCATTTTTGAAGGCTGCTTCTATCACAGGAGAAACGCCGAAACCACGACGGGTGCCTGCAGCAGGTTGTTGTGCGGCAGGCGGGTTACCAGCCAGCACCAATACCACTTTACCTCTTGCATCAATGCCCTTGTAATCATCGCGGGTAGAATCGCTGATACCATATCCCACAAATACTACTTCACTGCTCATGAAGGCAGATGAATTGGAACCGCCGAGGTTGGCAGCAAAATCGGTGGAGGGTTGGAACTTCTTTCCATTCACATCGATAGAGGCTTTTACCAGTGAATCCTGAAAAACAGGATAAGGTTGCTGGTAGCCACCATTGACACCGGGCGCCAGACCCAGTTGTTTGAAGTAATTCTCAATGTACGCGGCAGCTTTACGTTGTCCTTCTGTAGCGGTTTCACGGCCTTCCATCTCTGCACCAGCTACAATGTAGAGGTGTTTTTTAAGATCTTCCGCCGTAATGCTGTTGGCGTAGGTAACGGGGTTGACAGCTTTTTGGGCCATTACGCCGCATGGAGCCGCCAAAGCCATCACCAGGCATAGTTTTCTCATGTAATGTGTGTTTTTTGTTTAGGAGGTCAAATGTAAGGGAAGCCTATATGATTTTCTTGCCATTGATGGAAAAGTGCAAGCTGCGAGCTATGAGCTGCGAGCTTCGAGCCTCGTTTCACGGCCTCCCTTGATTAAACTTTATCTTTGTTGTTGCAAATGGCATTTACTCTATCTCGCTGAGTTCCAGCCAACGTAGTTCTTTCTCGTCCAGCTCGTCAGTGATCTGACCTATGCGAAGGGCCATTTTCTGCAATTCATCAAAAGGTGTACTGGGACTGTTGAGTTTTTCGGTGACTGCTATTTTCTCTTTTTCCAGATCGGCCATTTCCTTTTGCAGGAGCTCAAACTCTCTTTTTTCCTTATATGTTAGTTTTCTTTTCTCAACTGGTTTACCGGAGGTTTCTGGTACTTTAGGAGCTTCCACAATGGGCGCCGCCTTGGGAACGATGAGCTTATCGTCTTTGTCTTTCTCTGTGAGCCTGTATTGGGTATAGTTGCCCGGGAAATCGGTAATGACGCCATCGCCATCGAATACAAAGAGGTGGTCTACCAACCGGTCCATAAAGTAACGGTCGTGGGACACGATGAGAAGGCAACCCTGGAAATCGCTCAAAAAGTTTTCAAGTACACCAAGTGTTGGCAAATCAAGGTCATTGGTAGGCTCATCGAGAATCAGGAAGTTGGGATTGCGGAAAAGTATGGACAAGAGGTGCAGACGGCGCTTTTCACCACCGCTGAGCCTGGAAATGTAGGTGTATTGTTGATCGGGTGGAAATAGAAAGAGATCGAGGAATTGTGCGGCGCTTAAAGAACCGCCACTGGCGAGGGGAAAGCTTTCTGCAATATTTTTGACGTATTCAATGACACGCATGTCTTCTTTGATGGTAAGGCCCTGTTGGGAATAATTACCAAAGACAACGGTTTCGCCAATATTGATCTTGCCGCTATCGGGCAGTTCGGTTCCCTGGAGAATGTTGAGAAAGGTGGATTTACCCACGCCATTTTTACCTACCACTCCTACGCGCTCGCCTTTTTTGAAGGTGTATTCAAATCCCTTCATGATGACCTTTTCGCCATAACTCTTGTACACTTTTTTCAGTTCGGCGATCTTGCCACCCAGCCGGGTCATTTTCATATCGAGCTGGAGCTTTGCCTCATCGAGACGTTGTTTGGCCTTTGCTTCGACTATATAAAAGTTATCCTGCCTGCTTTTGGATTTGGTGGTACGTGCTTTGGGCTGCTTGCGCATCCATTCGAGCTCACGCCGGAAGGTATTACGCGCTTTGTCGATGCTGGCGGCTTCGCTTTCCATGCGGGCAGCTTTTTTCTCGAGATAGTTCTCATAGTTGCCTTTGTATACTACGAGGTTGCTGCGGTCCATTTCCCATATTTCCTCACAAACATTATCGAGGAAATAGCGGTCGTGGGTCACCAGGAGAAGTGTCACGTGTTGCTGGTTGAGGTAATGCTCAAGCCATTCCACCATTTCCACGTCGAGGTGGTTGGTGGGCTCATCCATAATGAGCAATACGTGTTTGTGTTCAAAACCAATATCTATGAGGGTCTTGGCCAGGGCCACACGCTTACGCTGACCGCCTGATAAGGTACTGGCAGGCTGGTTGAGATGATGAATATTAAGTTTACCAAGGATCTGTTTTACGCTGGTATCGAAGTCCCAGGCGCCCAGTTCATCCATTTTCACAATGGCATCGGTCATCTTTTCAGGCGAACCATCTTCACTGGCCGCTTCAAATTCCTTGATGGCATTGATGATGGGGTGATTGTGGTGAAAGATGTTATCCAACACGGAAAGGTTTTCCTGGAAGACAGGCTCCTGATCGAACAGGGCCACGGTAACTTCTTTGTTGATCCAGGCTTTTCCTTCTTCGGGTGTTTCTTTGCCAGCGAGTATTTTAAGCAGGGTAGATTTACCGCTGCCATTCCTGGCTACCAGGGCAATCTTATCGCCTTCTTCTATGTGGAATGAAATATTCTCGAAAAGCGGCTTGACGCCAAATGACTTAGTAAGTCCCTCTACAGAAACGTAATGCATGCGGCAAAGATAGGGAATAGAAATGCACTATTTTTTGTTATGAAATCGATGATTGGTATGGAATAGAGGTAATTTTTCCGCAATATTGTATGTTTATAGCCTATTGTATGAAAAATCCTTTGCCCTCCTCTGCAAAACTCTCGCTTACCTTCCTGGTATTCGGCATTGCCTGGATACTATTTTCTGATTTTATTACACTGTCGATCACTGGACATAACCTTGACTCTTACAACAAACTACAGAATTACAAAGGCATTTTATTCGTGACGCTGGCAGCACTGCTGATCTATTTTGTAAGTCGCAGGTTGTATAGCAATATCGAAAAAGCCCGCAAACAGCAGGAGGATATCCTGGAGCGGTATCAATTATTGGGTATGGCCACGAATGATGCGGTGTGGGATTATAATATCTTAACGAAACAATGTTATACAAACCGGACGCTACAGGAGCTTTTTGGCTATACAGCGGATGAATTACAGGATAATTATACCTGGTGGACGAATAACCTGCATCCGGATGATAAGGATCGGGTGCTGGATACGATCGATGCAAAACTGGACATGGGAGGCACGGTATGGCAGGATGAGTACCGGTTTCGTTGCAAGAACGGGGACTATAAATCGATCTTTGACCGGGGGTTTATTATGCGCAATAAAGCAGGCCAGCCGTACCGGCTTATTGGAGCCATGCAGGACATCACGGAGCAGCGGCTGTTGCAGGATACCTTGTTCGAGGCACAAGCAAGGCATAAAGATGAACTGGCGCAAAGTGTGTTGCAAACGGAAGAAGTTGAGCGCAAAAAGCTGGGAGAAGAATTACATGATAATATCAATCAATTGCTGGGGGTGGTAAAACTGTATATTCAACACGCATTGGTGAATCCCAAAATGCGGGAAGAGCTGCTGCAAAAAAGCGCCCACTATATTACACAAACGATTGAAGAGATCCGGAACCTATCCCGCTCTCTGCTGCCACCTGCCTTAAATGAACAAAGCTTACTGGATAGTCTGTATCAATTAATCGAAGATATACGTCATGCCAAAGAGATCGAGTTCAAGGTTCAGCACGAAGGATTTGACGAGGCCAGGATACCGGATAACAAACGGCTGGTGATCTACCGTATCATACAGGAACAATTGAACAATGCACTGAAACATTCTGAAGCCAAAACGGTGGTGATAGACCTGGCGCACAGGGGTCAACATGTGCAACTTACTATTCAAGACAATGGTATTGGCTTTGATCCGGAGCAGGTGAAACCTGGTATGGGCCTGAACAATATCCGCAACCGTATAGAAGTATTCAATGGGGAGATGGAGATCCGGTCGGCCCCGGGCAATGGATGTACGCTTGAAGTGAGGATTTAGGAGTAAGCTATTAGCCGTTAGGTATTAGCTATTAGCGGGAAGGTTTCCTTGCAGGTATACTTGTTGTATTCAATTTATCAATGACATCTTACCTATATCTCGCAGGGCTTTGGGTATTTTTCGGGCTTACACACAGCCTGCTGGCAGGGGCATGGTGGAAAGGTTGGGTAGCACGTAACACAGGGGTGTTTTTCCGGTATTACCGGCTTTTGTATTCTCTCTTTGCTTTATTACTACTGATAGCTATCGTTATTTATGAACTTCAACTGCCCTCACGCTGGCTATGGCGTATGCCGCTGGCATTACAGCTAATAGCAGGTATCCCTGCAATTACCGGCCTGGTGATCATGGGCATCTGTATACGCCGTTATTTTTTCTACCTCAGTGGGATTGATGTATTGTTTCCGCAGCAGGAAACAGGTGCGCAGCTTGTGACGGCAGGTTTGAACGGGTATGTGCGTCATCCGCTTTATTTTGGCACGCTGCTGGCCTTGTGGTCGTTCTTCCTGGTATTTCCGGAGCTTAGCTACCTTATTACCTGCAGCAGTATTACGGTGTACACCTGGATAGGCACGTTGTGGGAGGAAAAGAAACTGCAAAAAGAATTTGGGTCAGCCTATACGGCTTACCAGCAGAAGGTGCCTATGCTATTACCATTTAGATTAAGGATGTAGGTTGCAGGCTTCGACAAGCTCAGCCTGACATTCGACAAGCCGGCAAAAGGTTATCTTCCGTATTTGGTTTCCCAATTCATCATACCGCCTACGAGATTTTTGGTATTCCTGAAACCGAGCATATCGAGGATCATGGCAGCTTGTCCGCTGCGGTTACCGCTGCGGCAATAAACGATGACCTCTTCTTCTTTGAGTGGTTCCAACTCATCTACCTGCATGGTCTGGAGCTTTCCGAGTGGATATAAGATGCCACCTATATTGAAATCAGCATGTTCATGAGGTTCGCGTACGTCGACCAGATTCAATGATTCACCTGCATCGATACGTGCTTTGATTTCTTCTGCTGTAATGTTTTGCATATAATGGGTATTGATAATTATTCAGGTTGTTGGGTAGCCGGGGGAATGCTGTCGGCCGTACGTGGCGCCGGGCGCTGTGCCTGTAACCTTACATTGATGAATTGCCCCTGGCGAATGGTATTCATGCGGCCATCGGGCAGGATGGCTTCGGGTTGTTGAACGTAAATGTAGGCATTGACACTGTCTGCCACGCCTGGTTCAAAAGCTGTTGCACCAAGGCTAAGTCCATAAGATTCCAGCAAGACGCGGGCTTCGGTATATGTTTTGCCAATAAGGTCGGGCACTGGAAACTCTTCCTGACCCACTCCACTGGCGAGGACAAGGGATATACCACTTCCCATGGCAATACGGGTGCCTGGTTTAATACGCTGACCATTGAAATGCTGTTCCACTACTGTATTCTTAGCAAAGTTGGTCACGTAGGAGGTGTCCTTCAATCTAAGGTTGTATTGTTTGAGGGCAATTTCAGCGCTTCGGAAAGTGAGCCCTTCGAGGTTGGGCATTTCAATATCGGGTGCTACTGCCCTGTTGATGGTGAGGTATACAGTACGATTGACTTTTACAATATCTTCTCCTTCCGGAAACTGGCGTAAAACAGCCAGTGCTTTGGCGGTATCGTTGTAAACAGAATCCTGTATCTGCACATCAAATCCCTGGCTTTCGAGGATCTTTTTAGCTTCCTCAAAAGATTTGCCGGTAACGGATGGGATGACGAGGGTATCGCCATGCCTGGTCAACAGGTTGAGGGATTGAAGGAAAAGGAATAATATGATAATGACCAGGACGACAGCAAAAAGGATATTCTGCCAGAGGGGTCGTTTGGTAATGAATTTGAACATTGGGAATACAGAATTTAGAATATAGAATTCAGCATACAGAATAGCTGCCGCGGTCCAATATACTTATAATTAAACACTTACTTTATTCGCACATTTTTGGACCTCGCACGGTATAGTAGTGTTATTGACTATTTCTTTTTTCCACGGTCGAGGGCATCTTCGATGAGGGAGGAATAAAAGTCCTTCAGGCTCCATCCCATCACCTTTACCTGCTGGGGTACGATGCTCGCCTCGCTCTGGCCGGGCACGGTGTTGATCTCCAGCATATAAGGCGCATTTTTGGCCTCATTGTAAATAAAGTCAATACGTACTACGCCTCGGCAGTTAAAGACCTCATAGACCTTGCGGGCGGTTTTGCGAATGATGTCGGCCATGTGCTCTTCGATCTGAGCGGGGGTCGTTTCGGTGCTTTTGCCCTGGTATTTGGCTTCATAGTCGAAAAAATCCTTATCGGTAGCCACTTCGGTAATAGGAAGTACAATGATGCCTTCGGTAGTTTTGAATACACCTACTGTAAATTCCCTGCCAGCAATAAATTCCTCGATGAGGAGTTGATCGTCTTCCCGGAATGCTTTTTCAAGGGCCGGGGCCAGGTCTTCGGCCTTGTGCACTTTACTCATGCCGATACTGGATCCGCCGTTGTTGGGCTTCACAAATACGGGGAGACTGACCTGTTTCAATATATCTGCCGGAGTAACGGGGCTATGGCTGAATATATGCAAAGATTTGGCCACATGGATGCCTGCAAAAGCCGCCACTGCCACTGTATAGCGTTTATTGAAGGTGATAGCTGAGGTAGCTGCATCGCAGGAAGTGTAGGGAATACCCATGAGGTCGAAATAGCCCTGGAGCTTTCCATCCTCGCCAGGTGTACCGTGAATGCCAATGAGCACAGCATCAAAAGTCACTTTCCGGTCATCGGCTGCAATGGAGAAATCGCTGCGGTCGACGGCTATTTTGCGGCCGGTAGTGGTTTCATACCACCAGCCTTCGGGGGTAACGTCAATTTTAAAGACCTCGAATTTGCTGGTATCGATGTTGTTTTCAATGGTAACAGCGCTTTTATAGGAGATCACGGCTTCTGTAGAATAGCCACCGGTAACAAAGGCAATGACAGGCTTCATTTATAAGTTTCGAATTTTCAGCAAATAAACGAAAAAAGAATCGCGGATTATAGAGATTAAATGAGGATTACATAGATTTTAGGAATTACGCGGATCAGGCTACCCATTTAGGGGGCGGCTTGAGGCCTTGCGGCCTGTTTTCAGTTTGATGCCGGTGGCTTGCTGGTACAATAAGGCTAAAGGACTAGGGGTTTGGGCGAATGACTGAAAAGTATCCCGGGGCTTGGTTTCTCCTCTAAATTATTGATTATTAATTACTAATTATTAGTAAACGGCTGATGGGTCTCTTTTTTCCGGGCTTGGCGTTTTATGAAAATGCGCCTTTAAAGTGGCTGGTGGTGGGAGTATCCCCGGCACATCCATGGTACGTCCCCCTTTGAAGGTGGGAAGAAGGGGTAACAGTGTACGGGCAACTAAAAACTATACCCTACTCTAAACTTCAGAGCCTGTGTCTTCGGCACCTGCTGGTAGCTGAGGATATCCCACAGCAACTGAACCTTTGTTTTCTTGAAGGCCTTGCTCTTTAGTGAGATGATCTTGCTGATACCTACCAGACCACTTTGTTGCCATTCCTCTGCACGTTGCAGATCCTGTGGAGTGAGTGTTTGGGTGTATGATAGTGGCTGGTAATTGTATTCGAATCCGCCGGAAGCGAAGAAGCTGCCTTTGAGTTTTACATCGAGGAAGGAACGCAAACCTGCCCCCTGGCTGCTGATGTTGATGTTGCGGATGTCTTTGCCCCAGCCTACTTTATAGCTACCTCCTACTCCAATAATGCTTTTATCGCTGAGCTTATAACCTACGGAGAGCCCGAGGTCGGAAGTGGTTGGGAAGAAGGTATTGGATTTCTGTGTTTGCAGGTTGGTGCCGTATTCCAGTCTTTTCCAGAATGACTTTGTTTTCTGGTTATTGGGTTTAAAGTTGGGCATGTCCATATCGGCTCCGCCGCCGCCCAGTTTATTGATCTTGTCTTTGAGGGTATTCAACTGGGCTTGTGCTGCCTGGAGGTTTTGCTGCAACATTTGTTGTGCATTGGGGCCTGCGGAAGCCAATTGATTTTGCATGAGTTGCTGAACCTGGCTGCGGGTTTGCAAGCCTGCCAGGCTTTGGTTGGTGCCATAACCTGCAGGCACGGAAAACAACCCGGCCAGCTCGGAATGCTGTTGCATGAATGATTGGAAAGCCGGCAGTTTATTAAGAAGTTCCAGGGACTTTGTCAATAGTTTATCGGGATCATTGAGCATATCTTTGTATTCCTGTACCTGCTGGGAATAATAGAAGAGTTCTTTATTGAAATCCTGGTAGCCTTTGGTGAGGCCTTTGGAAAGTGTGGTATAGCGACTAAGGGTGGCTTTGATCTGTTCCTTGCGTTCCCTGATAAAGGCTTTCACCTGCTCGCTTTGCTGGAGCTTACCTTGCAACTGATTAACCTGTTGCAGGGAACCGGTGATCTTTTTGGCTTCTTCGGAGTTGAGGAGGCCGCTATTCTGTTGCAGGAATGAAAGGGATGTTTTCAAAGAATCCACATAAGGCATGTACTGGCCACCGGCCCGGCCGGTGATGGCCGTGGGGTTCTTTAGTTGTTCGGAGAGTTTGGCATATTTCTCGGCAGCGCCATCAAAGAGTTGTTTGGCAGCCGTGGAATCGGTCTTCATTAATTTCTTTCTGAGTTTTTCCTCTTTCCTGGCGAGGCGCTGAAGATACTTTTCTGTTTGCCGGGTAAGCTGTTCTTCCAGTTTGTCGGTCTTTTTTTGAATGCGTTCGTTAAAGCGGGCAGGAAAATTAAGGATCTTATCAGTGAAGGAAGTTGATTCCTGGGCTGCTGCTTGCTGCAGACAGACAAAGTTTATAAACAGGATAAATAGCCAAGACTTTTTCACAGACAGAAGGTTTGGGTTCCGGTAATTAGTGCATTCACTAATCACTGCATTTGGTTAAGCAAAAAAAGTTCCGAACGGCCAGCGCATCAGGTAGTAAAACCGGCGCTTTTCGTTGTTGTGTTGTGAAGTAAGGACTAAATTTTCAATCGGCAAAGGACAAACCAATAAGTGTGCAGTTTGGGGGTATAAGTGTGCAGATTTGGACGGTAAGTGTGCGAGGGGAATGGTGAGTGGCGAGTGGTAAGCGGGGCGTTTGCTTCGACGGGAGACGACAGCAGTGAGACGGGAAAGGGAAAAACCATTAAAAACGGAAAGGTGAAGGACGTTTGTCTCTTCACCTTTCTACAACGGGAAATATCACCCGCCTGCTTGAAGTAGTACTCGGACTACATTTACTATTTGAATACTGTTAAGTTACGATTTAAAACCACCCTGTTCCAAATTCCGGAGGGGTTACTTATGCACAATACTTTTAAACGTGCAACTTTTCTTTCTTGGCCATGAGCTCTTCTACGGTTTCCTGGTACATTTCATCTGGTACGCAGCAATCAACGGGACAAACAGCAGCACACTGCGGCTCTTCGTGAAAGCCCTGGCACTCAGTGCATTTGTTGGGAGTAATATAGTAAGTATCAACGCTAATTGGAGCAAAACGCTGGTCTGCATCAACAACGCTCCCATCGAGCAGGGTAAAAGTGCCTTTTACATTGGTACCGTCGGTAATGGCCCACTCAACCCCTCCTTCGTAGATAGCATTATTGGGGCATTCTGGTTCACAAGCGCCGCAATTGATACATTCTTCGGTTATTTTAATAGACATATATTGCTTGAATTTTAATGGATCGAATACAGTTATTTTGCACGACAAATATAAGCTGTAATGAATTTACAACAACGTATAGATTTACTGAAGCGGTTGGGCGAATATATTTTATCGGCTGATACTCAATGGGCAGCGGCCAAGGAAAAGGCTTTTCATGAAAATGGCTGGTTTACCCCTGCGTTCATCGAACTGTCGGCCAGCAGTATTGCACATGCTTATTTAAACCCGGCTGCGCTAACGGCCTGGGCTAAACAATATGGTATTCCGGCTGAAAATGCGCATGCTAAGAATGTGGGCATCGTGATGGCAGGCAATATACCGCTGGTAGGGTTTCACGACTTCCTGAGCGTGTTCCTGAGTGGGCACCGGCAAACGATCAAAGCTTCGTCCAAAGACGAGGTGCTGATACGGCACCTGGTGGAACAATTGCATAGCTGGGAGCCGGCCACGCAGGCACTGATCGGGCTGCAACCGATGCTGAAAGGATGTGACGCTTATATTGCCACGGGCAGTAATAATTCGGCGCGTTATTTTGATTATTATTTTGCCCGGTTTCCGCATCTCATCCGGCGCAACCGCACATCTGTAGCGATCCTGGATGGCAATGAAACAGTAGAAGAGCTGGCTTTGCTGGCAGATGATGTATACCAGTATTTTGGCCTGGGTTGCCGGAATGTGACGCAATTGTATGTGCCCGCGGAGTATGATTTTGTACCCTTGCTGGAAACATTCAGGAAATACACGGACCTGGCGGATCACCACAAATACAAGAACAATTACGATTACCAATTGGCGATCCTGATCCTGAACAAGCAATATTACATGACGAACGGGAGTATTATCCTGCATGAAAACAAGTCGCCCTTCTCTCCCATCAGCCAATTGCATTACACGTTTTATGATGTGGTTCGTGAGGCAGGAAGCACCCCCGGGCAGGCACAAACCAGGGCGGAACAGGCTGTGGCGGCTTCTTTACAGGAAAACGCCGATATTCAATGTGTAGTAGGCAAAAAATGGCTCCCTTTTGGCCAGGCGCAACGGCCGGGATTAACGGATTATGCGGACGGTGTGGATACGATGCAATTTTTGATGACGCTGTAAGTCTGGAAGTCCGAAACACGGGAAGACAGGAAGGTCCGAACTGGAAAGTATGACAGTAGGATAGACGGAAAGTCCGGAAGTGGAAAAGGCGTGAAAGACAAAAAGTCGGGAGGCCGGTAACCCAAAAAGCTTTTGATTATTGTGATTATCGGGCAGTTTTGAGCTAGCTAACTGATTGAATTTCCGAGTTTATGTTTTAAATTTGAATCACCAAGTACGAAGACTTTAGTAAATTAATTGTTAAACCGGATTCCCGGTATGATCCTTATAGATTTTGTGGTGTTAATTTGTTGTGACCGGCATATGATTTGAGTTTGTGTATTTCACCAACATAAAAATAAAATCACATAGAATATGAAGTTTAAACAGATAGCAGCTATTGTGTTGTTGAGCGCTGCGACAACGTTCGCTACCATGTGGGGTTACCAACGGTACGCTAAACAAGACACCTATGTTTACCAGAATGATAATAATGACAGTGGTAAGATCCCAGCCAACTACGCCGATTTTAAGGGATTGACGAATGCCCCGGCAGACTTTGTGCCAGCTTCCAATGCGGCTATACCGGCCACTGTGCATATTAAAACAAAAGCTACGCGCACTGCCAGCAATAACCTTCCCCGCAGGAGCCCATTTGGCGATCTTTTTGATATGGACCTGGATGATTTCTTTGGTGATCGTTCGCGGTCAGTTCCTCAAATGGCCTCGGGCTCGGGTGCTATTATCAGTGAAGATGGCTACATTGTTACGAATAACCACGTGGTAGAAGGAGCTGATGAGATCAATGTAACACTGAACAATAAAAAATCTTTCAAAGCGAAACTGGTAGCTGCTGATCCCAGCAGTGACCTGGCGGTTATCAAAGTAGAAGCAAAAGGTCTTCCTTTCCTGATCTATGGTAATTCGGACGACGTAAAGGTAGGCCAGTGGGTACTGGCTGTGGGTTATCCATTAACGCTGGAGACTACGGTTACAGCGGGTATCGTGAGCGCTAAAGGCAGAACGCTGGACATCAACAGCCGTCAGAGCCGTACACCGGTAGAGTCCTTTATACAAACAGATGCTGCGGTGAACCCCGGTAATAGTGGTGGTCCGCTGATCAACACAGACGGTAAACTGATCGGTATCAACTCGGCCATTGCTTCTCCTACAGGAGCCTATGCAGGTTATTCCTTTACGATTCCCGTGAATATCGTTAAGAAAATAGTAGCAGACCTGATGAAGCATGGTACGGTACAAAGGGCTTACCTGGGTATTGAATATCCACGTGAGAACCTGAGTGATGAAGTGAAAGAGCAGAATGGCATTAAAGAAGGAGAAGGAGTATACGTACTGAATGCACGTACTGAAGGCGCTGCTGCTGCTGCAGGGATTAAGAAAGGAGATATCATTACGAAGATCAATGGTGTACCAGTTGTAAGTGGTGCTGATATGGTAGGACAAATTGCTACTTACCGCCCAGGCGATAAAGTAAATATTTCTTATAAACGCGATGGCAAAGAGCAGACGACTGCTGTAACGTTGCGCAATGCCACAGGCTCTACAGATATCGTACGTACTTCTGTACTGGACAAACTGGGTGCTGAACTGGAAACGCTGAGCAAGGAAGATGCGAAAAGCCTGGGTGTATCCGGTGGCGTGGTGATCAAAGGTATCAGCGGCAAGGGCGCGCTGAGCAAGGTGCGCGTACAGGAAGGATATGTGATCGTAAAAGCGGACGGCAAGGAAGTAAAGACGGTGGATGAATTCCGGAAAATCCTGGAAAGTGCAGGCAGCAGTGTGAAAGTGGAAGGGATGTATCCCGGGTATGAAGGTATTTATCCCATTGTGATCCCGATGAATAACGCGAACTAAGCTTTCATCATAATAAAGGTGCGGCGGGGCTCTCAAAAGGAGCCCCGTTTTTTTTATCGCGGATTACGTGGATGGTTGTGGATTTCGCTGATTACCCCGGATGTTGGCGCTCAATGCTCAATTGGTTAGGACGAGGTAATCCCAGGCTTTGAGGTCGATGGTGGATTGTGGGCTAATGGTAAAGGATTGGTTATCGAAGATATTGGTAAATGCGCCCTGCACCTGGCCATCGGGTAACTGGATAGAAGCTGGCTGTGGGGAGAGGTTCAATAACACGAGCAACTGCCTGTTTTCATACCGCCTTAGGAAGACGAATATGCGTTCGTTTTGGGTAGTTGACAGCCGAACGGGCTGTGTAGCGCTGGCGGTATTGATGGCAGGATGTTGCTTGCGCAGCCGGTTGAGGGATTTGTAAAAATCGTGAAGCTGGTTTCGGCCTGTCCACTCAATAGGATCTTTATCGAAAAACTTCAGCCGCTTGAGGTTGGGCAATTCCTGTCCGCTGTATATCAAGGGTATTCCGAACCAGGTAGCATTGAAAACGGCCAGGGGTCTGGCTGCACCATCGTACTTCTCATACTCGGTACCATTCCAGCTGTTTTCATCGTGATTGGCGGTAAAGAATAAGGGGCAGGTGCCGGTGGGAAAGTCCTGCAGGTACAGTTGCAAAAGATCAGCGAGGCCCTGGAGGCTCACCTGGCCTTTGCTGAATTTCTCGGTATGATGCATCCAACGCCAGGCATAGCAGGTATCAAATACATCGAGGTAGAGCAGGTCTTCTGTTTCGGCCAGCCAGAACAAGGGTTTAATCGGGTCGAGCACGGCACGGGCCTGCCGCCAGAAATCCAGGGGCACCAGGTGGGCCATATCGCAGCGGAAGCCATCTATATTGCATTCCCTGATCCAAAAATCCATATCGGCGATCATATCCTGGCGCATAGGTTGATCGTAATAATTCAAGTCGATCACATCATCCCAGCCATGGGTATCATAGAACTTGCCATCGATGTCTTTTTTATAATATTCGGGATGGGTGTTGGTCCAAACGTGGTCGAGGCCGGTATGATTGGCTACCCAGTCGATGATGACCTTCATGCCGGCAGCATGGGCCTGTTGTACGAGGCTTTTGAAATCGTCTACGGTGCCGAATTCGGGATTGGTACTGGCATAGTCGGAACAGGCATAATAGCTGCCCATGGTGCCTTTACGGCCAGCTTTGCTGATGGGTGTAATGGGCATGAACCAGAGAACCTCTACACCCATATCGGCCAGCCTGGGAAGGTGGTTTGCAAAGGCCGCAAAAGTGCCTTCCGGGGTATATTGACGGATGTTGACTTCATAAATATTGGTATCGGTGCTCCAAGCTACAGGTGTAAAGCGTCTCAGCATAAAATCATTATGGGTTGGAAACGATACGAATATATAGCTTCTGCTGGTATATGGTGCATTCGACGGCAACTTTGTACCTTTGTAGGGATGAAAACATTCAATGTTCCCATCATCTATCGCAGCCCGCTGATCAATGCCATTAAAAACAAACGGAAGGCCAGCGATAAGATGAAGAAAGATTTCACCCCTACGCTTTTGGACCTGGGTCCTTTGCATATTTACCTGGCCCGTCATTTTGGGTTTTGTTATGGGGTAGAGAACGCGATTGAAATATCTTTCCGCACGATAGAGGAAAATCCAGGCAAGCGTATCTTCCTGTTGAGTGAAATGATCCACAATCCGCAGGTGAATGCTGACCTGCAGGCAAGAGGAGTACAGTTCTTACAAGATACGTATGGTAAGCAACTGATCGCTTTTGAGGAACTAAAGCCTGATGACGTGGTGATCATTCCCGCCTTTGGCACCACGCTGGAGATAGAAGAAAAGCTTAACAAGCTTGGCATTCCCACTGAAAAATATAATACCACCTGTCCCTTTGTTGAGAAGGTATGGAACCGCAGTGAACAAATAGCGAAGAAAGGATATACGATCGTGATCCATGGCAAGCCAAAACATGAGGAAACCAGGGCCACTTTTTCGCATGCTGCCGAAAATGCGCCTTCGGTCATCGTGAATGATATGCAGGAAACGCTTTCGCTTGGGCAATATATTACGGGTGAGAAAGATGCTGCTGATTTTTATACTGAATTTGCCGGCCGGTATTCAACGGGCTTTGACGTAACGAAAGACCTGCAACGGGTCGGGGTGGTGAACCAGACCACGCAACTGGCTACGGATACGCAGGCGATCGCAGATTATCTCAAACAAAAGATGCGCCAGCATTATGGGCTGACAGATACCAATATTGGTGACCGTTTTGCCGACACCAGGGATACGTTGTGCTATGCCACGAATGACAATCAAACGGCTATCACACATATGTTGCATACACCCGCCGAACTGGCTATTGTAGTGGGTGGCTATAACTCTTCCAACACTACGCACCTGGTAGAATTGTGTGAAGAAAAATTGCCTACGTATTTTATCAACTCGGAAGAGAAACTGCTTTCAGGCAGGGATATGCTGCATTATAATTACCGCACGAAACAGGAGATCCTTTCCAACAATTATCTTCCGGCACAAGCGCCTGTACGCATACTCATCACCAGTGGGGCTTCCTGTCCGGATGCATTGGTGGAAGGGGTGATACGGCGAATAGCTTCGTTCTATGGGGTGGAGGCAAAGGTAGACGAACTGACTTCTACATTTGAGTTGTGAGTTCCTTTCCCAGTTGCCACTTTTTGGAAAGCTGTTGAATTGTTTTTTTATAGGCTTCCAGGCCCGCTTGTTCTTGTTTGATAAAGGTATTATCAGATAGTTTACCCACTACTTTATTCATGGCTGCGGTGGTTTCATAGACCATTTTCCGGAAAGGATTGTTATAATCCTTCGCGCGTGAATCATAGATACCCTTTACCATCCATTCTTTGGTAATCATGCTTTGCTGCAATAATTGTTGCAGGACGGGGCCAGTCACTTTTTTCAGGTTGATACCATGTACTTCTTTTAAGGCAGCAAGGGCATGGGATAGTTTTGCCTGTGGATAGTGCTGGGACTGTTGTTCATAAAAGGCATGGATATCATTCCAGCTTTTAACGCGACCTGTATGGATCTGTTTGATGAGCTTATCGAGGGCAGCACGCTCGACCAATTGACCACCGGCATTTACCCATGGTGATACGACGGGTTTTGCCGGTAAGCTGTCTGCTAACTGATCGAGTGATTTAATATTATTACGACGGGCGTGGTCCAACAATTGCTGCACTGCGTAGTAGACGACCAACTCCCTGAAAATGCGGTACGCGGCAGGCACTTTAATGAGCACTACAGGACGGGTGCTGTTTTCAAAACCATCGGCCAGTATCTCCAGCTCATGTACTACAGGGTCATTGTTATCCAGGAGTTTTTTGCCAATTGCTGTTATATCTTCCTTCGTTAGTTTTTTATGATTGCCTTCTCTTTTAAGCCATGCTTTACCGGTGTACAGCTGCAAGAGGGAAAGGGAATGTATGATCTCATTGACAGAATCGGGCGCCAGGAAGCTGAATTCTATGTGCTGGGTCTTATCGATCCGTTTATCGCGGTCCACATATTTCCAGGAATTGCGGGCCAATGCATACATATTGTACAGGAACCAATAAGCAGGCATTACCACCAGGCGGTTGTTGGTAACATCGTTGCTCACCAGGGAAAAAGGCACGGGGATATCGAGCTCCACGGGAAAGTCGCCTTTGGCCAGGATGGTAAAGGTGGCAAAACGTGAGTTGTGCTTTATGCTGACGCAGAGGCCGGGCCAGAAACCACGTCCTGCTATCAATTCGCCATCGGGGCTACGGGAATTGTGGTTGGAACCAATGGTAGCACCGGCAGCCATATTGCTTTGGCCCTGCACGAGTGCAGCGCAAAGGAAAGAGTTGTTGTGATGCTGCTCATGCGCCGGATAGATGAGTGAATTGAGCACTTCGCAACAGGATATGGTAGAGTTGTCACCCAAATAGGAATTGATCAACCGGGCGCCGTATTTCAATTGAGAATGGGAAGCCAGGAAGAAGCGGACTGCTTTTACACCATAGAACAGGCGGCAGCCATAACCTATGATACCATTTACGAGTTCGCACCCCTCTCCTACCTGTGTGGGTGCTTCGGCAGAAGAATTGATGGTCACATTCTTGATCTTGTTGGCCCCCTTGATGTAAGCATCGGTACCTACATTTACATCTTTTAGGATACGGCAATTTTTAATAACTGTTCGATGGCCGATATAGCCATAATAGCCACGACGGGTATCAAATTTTTGCTGGGTAAACTGTTTGAGTTTGTCCTGTAAGATGGTATCATCGCGAAACTGGGTCCATAACCAGGCATCACCGGGCAACATGCCATCAAAAGGAATGATGCGGCGGCCTCCGTTCTCATTACACACTTCCATCCAAATGCGGATATTCTCTTCTTCGCCCTCTTTGAGGATACCATTACCAAACTTGGCATGGTCGGTAGCATCAATTTCATTGACGTTGACGAGGATAACCTCACTACCGGTGATATAGTGTGATATGAAGTTGACATTGTCCACCACCACATTGTCGCCAAAGTCGCAACTGATAATGGTACTGTTGTACAGACCTACCGGCCGGCGAAGGTTGTGAAACTCCAGGTAGTAGGGTTCCAGTTTGCCGATACGTACAAGGCCAAAGAACTTACAATTCTGAACCAATTCAGGATTGAAGGCATTGGATACGAGGATATGATTCCAGTTGTCGGAGGTATTGCGGTTGCGCACCAGCACTTCAATTTCGTAGGCGGTGAGTTGCCGGTAATGAATACCGTTCTCATTTTGCTGGTTGCGCAGGTAATATTCATCTTTTCCTTTAGGAATGTATTCCGCAGGAATGAAGTGATACCCTAAAGAATTTAAAGGGCTTTTCTTAATAGCATTCATAGCTGATCTTGTTACTGGTTAAGAAGCGGGCGCGGATCGGGATCACTATTCAACGGTAACGCTTTTGGCCAGGTTTCTCGGCTTGTCAACATCCAGTCCTTTGGCTACGCCAATATAGTAGGCCAGGAGTTGTAATGGAATAACGCTGAGCATGGGGGCCATGAGTTCATCGGCCGCAGGTACGATGATGACATCATCGGCCATGTTGGTGATGATATCATCGCCTTCTGTGATGACAGCAATGACCTTTCCTTTGCGGGCCTTGATCTCCTGGATATTGCTCACGATCTTTTCGTGGTAGGAATCTTTGGTGGCTACAAAAACAACGGGCAGGGTTTCATCTACCAGTGCAATAGGCCCGTGTTTCATTTCAGCAGCGGGATAGCCTTCTGCGTGTATGTAGGAGATCTCTTTTAACTTGAGGGCGCCTTCGAGGGCGATGGGGAAATTGTATCCACGACCGAGGTACAGGAAGTCTTTGGCGTCTTTGTATTTTTCGGCCAGTTTACGGATCGCTTCACTGTCTTTCAGGGCAGCGGGTACTTTCTCGGGTATTTCATGAAGCTCGTTGAGCAAATGCATGAAACGTTTGTTGTCTATGCTGCCTTTTTCGTGTGCTATTTTGAGGGCAATCATGGTGAGCACGGCTACCTGGGCTGTAAAGGCTTTGGTGCTGGCTACGCCAATTTCGGGGCCTGCATGGGTGTAGGCGCCTGCATGGGAGATACGGGCAATGGATGAACCCACCACATTGACCACGCCAAAGATGGTAGCACCCTGTTCTTTGGCTCTTTCAATAGCCACAAGTGTATCGGCGGTTTCTCCGCTTTGGGATACGGCTATGATGACATCACCTTTGTGAATAACAGGATTGCGGTATCGGAATTCGGAGGCGTATTCTACTTCTACAGGTATGCGGCAGAGCTCTTCTATTACGTATTCTGCTACCAGCCCGGCATGCCAGCTGGTACCGCAGGCCACGATGATGATACGGGAAGCATTTTTCAGTTGTTCAATATTATTCTGAACACCTGCCATGGTGATGGTACCGGCGGCGGCATCGAGACGGCCACGAAGGCAATCGAAAATGGTATGTGGCTGTTCAAATATTTCCTTTAGCATGAAATGGTCATAACCGCCTTTTTCAATAGCGGCGAGTTCCATATCGAGCTTGGTTACAAAAGGAGTGATCTTTTCATTACCGAGGTTTTTGAGGATAAGCTCATCGGGACGGATGATGGCCAGCTCATAGTCATTGATGTACACTACTTCTTTGGTGTACTCAATAATGGGGGATGCATCGGAAGCCAGGAAATGTTCTCCCTTGCCAATACCTATTACGAGGGGGCTCCCTTTACGTGCTGCAATCAATGTATCGGGATTGTCCTGATCGATCAATACGATCACATAGGCGCCTGTAACACGTTTTAAAGCGATGCGTACAGCTTCTTCCAGTCCGCAGTGGTTGTTGAGCTGAATATCTTCAATAAACTTGAGGAGTACTTCGGTATCTGTGTCGCTGCTAAAGGTGTATCCTTTTTTCTGGAGTTCACCTTTGAGTTGTGTATAGTTTTCGATGATACCGTTGTGTATCATGGCCAGTTTGCCATTGGCTGAGATATGGGGGTGGGCATTGCGGTCGCTGGGTTCGCCATGGGTAGCCCAACGTGTGTGACCAATACCGGCATTGGCATGAAGGTCTTTCCCTACGAGGCTTTCTTCGAGTTCAGCTACCTTACCTTTCTTCTTGTATACTTTCAGGCCGCTGTTCAGGAGCGCTACACCGGAGCTATCGTATCCACGATATTCCAATCGCTTTAAACCTTTGAGGATAACAGGATATGCTTCTTTAGGACCGATATAGGCTACAATTCCACACATATGTAATAGGTTTCGAGTTTTTTTGGTTTCTGGTTATTGGTTGCTTGTTACTGATTTTGTTGACGGGAGTCCTGAATCCAGGAAGCTTCCGCTGACTGAACAAACGTTTGCGCAATTTATTGAAAATTACGCCGATTATGCAAGATTATGCCAGCCGTCGATGGTTCTAATATTGGTAAACCGTTGTAGCATGCATAAAATTGCGCATGGTTCAGCAGCTACAAACGAAAAAAATGTCCATTCCTTGCGTTGTATGCTACAAACTTTACAAGCTACTCATAAAAAAAGGTAAGGTGGGCCATCCTGCGATGACCCACCTTACCTTTTATAGTTCTGTTTTATTTTTTCAACCAGGTCTCGAAGAGCTTATGAATACGCTTGTATTCATCGGTCCAGCTACTGGGCTCTACAAAACCATGGTCTTCCATGGGATAAACAGCCAGCTCCCAGTTGTCTTTACCCAGTTCAATGAGTTTTTGGGAGATGCGAACGATATCCTGGAAATGGACGTTTACATCCACCATGCCATGGCACATCAATAAGTGGCCTTTGAGGCCAGCTGCAAAATTGATGGGCGAGCTGCGTTGGTAGGCCAGGCTGTCATTGAAAGGTTCGTTGAGGATATTGGCGGTATAGCCATGGTTATAATGTGCCCAGTCTGTAACAGAGCGCAGTGCGCCGCCGGCTGCAAAGACTTCGGGTTCGTTGAACATGGCCATCAGGGTAATGAAGCCGCCATAGGACCCGCCGTATAAGCCGATGCGCTTAGGATCCACGCCTAGTTTTTCTACCAGGTATTTAGCTCCATCCACCTGATCGCTGAGGTCTTTACCTCCCATGTGGCGGTAGATACCGGTGCGCCAGTCGCGGCCATAGCCGGCACTACCCCGGTAATCGATATCCAATACGGTATAGCCCTGATCGGCGAGCATGTTGTGGAACATGTATTCTCGGAAGTAGCTGCTCCACCATTTATGGGCATTCTGGAGGTAACCGGCTCCATGTACAAATATGACGGCTGGTTTGGAAGGATGGGGTTGTGCGGGGCGGAACAAACGGGCATACACTTCTGCTCCATCTTTGGCTTTGAAAGTAACCACTTCGGGGTCTTTCCAGGAATAGGCTTTGAACTCTTCAGACTGAGCTGCAGTAGTCACCTGTTGGATCTTACCCCCGGGTTTGTTTTCCTGCAGGTAGAGTTCCCAGGGTTTATTGCTGTAGGAATAGAGAATGGCGAGCCATTTTTCATCGGGAGAAAGGGAGACCTGGTTGGCACCGGTCATGGTGGTCAGGCGTTCGGCCTTTCCGCCATTTACGGGCAGCCTGTAGAAATGCTGTTCACCGGGATGCACTTCATTGGTGGTGAGGTAAAAATATTTTTTGTCTTTGGAGAGGATGGCGCGTTGAACTTCATATTTGCCACTGGTCAGGGCCTTCTTCTCTTTGGTTTGTACGTTGATGGTGTAGAGGTGTGAATAGCCGGTGGCTTCGGACTGGAACCAGAAGGTGGCACCATCTATCCAGCCGGTATTGAAACTACCAAAACCACTGGTACCCGGGCCACCGACCCAGGCTTCGTCGCGCTGACGATCGAGCAGGGAAAGTTTGCCAGTGGGCCCATCGAGGAGCATCAGCCAGCGGTCTTTGTTGTCCTGCGACCGGATTTCAACAACGGCATAAGCGCCATTGGGAGACCAGGAGGCGTTTTGAAAACTAACAGGTCTTACTGCTGGGTTCTTTGTTTTTTCGGCGTAAACGGCAGGGTAATCTTTAACATAATCGGGCAGGTCTCTGATACCGGGAATGGAATCTATTTTCACCTGGAATACGGTGTCCTTCATGGTATCAAATACAAAGAATTCCTGGGTACTTTGGGGAGTGCCCACTTTGGTACGGCCGGGAATATCTTCTGTAAATCCACTTTCGGTAACATAGTTGGGAACGATGGTGTTCTTGCCACCGGTAGCGGTCTTTATCAAACGGTAGCTAATAAAGCGTCCATCGGAGCTGATAGCGGTACCAAAAAGTGATTTATCTTCTGTGCTGATGGTGCGTAAGGTTTTTTCTTTGGGCAAGGCTTTGCGCATGGAGTCGGCCAGTTCACGTTTCTCTTTGCGGCTTTGTAATACCAGAGAGTTGTCCAAAGCTTCTTCCTGCAACCATTTTTCCTGGGGATTACCAGCGGCAGCCCTGTTTCCACGGAAACCTCCCCCTCCACCCTGTCCACCACCGCCACCCCGCTGCGGGGCAACAACTGGTGCGGAAACGCCTCCAGCCTGAAAATTGGTGAGCTGTGTGGTAGAGCCGGTGGCTATATCCCAGGCAAATACATTGTTGCCGCGGGAGTATACCACCTTATTATCATTGAAGGAGAAAAGGGGATTGCTTTCAAAATCTATGGTGAGGGTAACAGGTCGTTGCAGTCCGGTCTTTACGTCGGCCAGGTATACATCGCCCTGGCGGGTAAACACGTAGTGGGTGCGCTTGTTGTTGTACCGGATGCTGCTTTCATCGAGCAGATCCTGTCTGAAAGCCCAGGTGGTCTTTTGGGGAGCGAGGGCGGTTGTGGTAATAAACCAGGTGGAATCGGACGCAGCCTTTTCGGGGTTCCAGCTGAACAGTAAATACTTACTGTCCCATGACCACTCGGGATCGGAAGGGGAAGTACCGATCCATTTGGGATCGCGCATGATCTTTTCAACGGTCAATGTAGTACCGGGGTTGGTCTGGCTGGTTGCTGTTAATACCGTCAGCAGTGCCAGGGAAAACAGGATTGATTTTCTCATTGATGTTATTTGTGATATATGGGGTGGTGCAACTAATTAAAGCAAAATACCATTCAAAAAGATATAAGCGGCCGAAAAATATATGACAAGGCCCGTTACATCCACCAGCGTAGCTACAAAAGGAGCAGAGGAAGTGGCCGGGTCAGCACCCAGCTTTTTTAATACAATGGGCAGCATGGAGCCGGCAATGGTTCCCCACAAAACGATACCGAGCAGGGACACGCCTACCGTGAAAGCTACCAATGTGCCGTGGTCGCCATAAGTATGGAAGATGGAGTTCCAGAATACCACGCGGAAAAAACCAATCAAACCGAGCATACCTCCGAGTAATAGGCCCGACATAATTTCCCTGCGCAACACGCGCCACCAGTCGACAATGGTGATCTCGCCCACGGCCATGGCCTGTATGATGAGGGTGGAGGCCTGGGAACCGCTATTACCGCCACTGGAGATGATGAGGGGAATGAACAGGGCCAGGACTACGGCTTTTTGAATTTGTCCTTCAAAATACTGCATTACTGTAGCGGTGAGCATTTCGCCCAGGAACAATACGACGAGCCACACTACCCTTTTTTTAAATAGTTTGAGCAAGGGTATTTCAAGGTAGGGTTCATCCAGGGCTTCGGTACCCCCCATTTTCTGCATGTCTTCGCTAAACTCTTCATTGGCTACCCACAGGATATCGTCGATGGTAACGATACCGAGGAGGATATTCTTGTCGTCTATGACGGGCAAAGCCACGCGGTTATTCATTTTAAATACCTGGTTGGCTTCTTCCTGATCGTCATTCACATGGAGGGCTATGAAACGGTTATCAATGAGCTCTCCCACTTGTTTTTCGGGGCTGGCCAGTAATATTTCCCTGATCTTGATATCGTCTACAAATTCTCCTTTATCGGTTACCACGTAGATCACATCAATGGTTTCGCTGTCTTTGCCCACTTCTCGGATATGTTCCAATACTTCCTGTACAGTCCAGTCTACCTGCACTGCAATGTAGTCGGGGGTCATAAGCCTGCCCACACTGCTTTCGGCGTAACCCAACAGGGATAAGGTAACGCGGCGTTCTTCAGGGTCGAGGAGCCTGATGAACTCTTTTACTACTTCGCTGGGCAATTCTTCGAGGAAGGCGGTACGGTCATCGGCTGGTAGTTCATTGAGGAGTTCGGCAGTCTTATAAGGCGGTAATTCCTGAATGATGTCTTTCTGGGTAGAAAGGTCGAGGATCTTGAATACGCTGGCAGCCCGGTGCATACTCATGTGCTGTATGATCTGGCTTTCGTATTCGGGCAATTCGCTAATGAGCTCGGCCACATCGCTGATGTTCTGGTCATTGAGAAACTCCCGGATAGAAATCTCATTGCCACTGTGCATCATTTCTTCAAACTGCTCCTGGATGGTGATGTTTTCAGCGCTCATTGGTCAAATTTAAGGGAATAGTCTGGAAGGAATCGACAATCGGCGGTTGGCAATTTTAGCCCGGAATAAGATGTTACCCACTGGAGCATTATCAGGAGCTATAAGGCTTACATTATTTTTTTGAGATCATCGGGCGGGGCGGCGGGCCTTCAAAAATAATGGCTAATTTGGGCTGGTTAAGATTTCCAGACCCTCATACCTCGAATTTCTTATGATCCTGCCATGTTTATTTATTGCTCCTACCCGGGAGATGGGCCGCGGTGTATTTACTTCCCAGAGTCTGGAAGCGGACAGTATTGTAGAGATTTCGCCAGTGATCGTGATGGGTGAGAAAGATCGTGTGCTGCTCGATCAAACGGTGCTCCATGACTATATTTTTGAGTGGGGCAATGACCGGAAACAATGCTGTATGGCATTGGGCTATGTTCCGATCTATAATCACTCCTACGCTTCCAACTGTGAGTATGAAATGGATTATACGCACGAGATCATCACCATCAAAACGGTTCGTTTTATTAAAGCGGGCGAAGAATTATTCATTAACTACAATGGTACCTGGGACGACAGCAAACCGCTGTGGTTTGAGGCGACGTAAGAAGACAGGTGCTAGCTGTCAGGTATTAGCTGTTAGCCTTTAGCTATAGGCCCTCATTATTTATAGAATCTATACTTCACAGAGAAATAGATACCATAGCTGGTAAGATCCAGTTTACCATATCCCAATCCTTTCATCGGAATCTTAAAGTAAGGCTCGGCCTGTAAAGAAAAACGCTTGTTGAGGGCGCGTTCAAAACCAGCAGAGAGGTTCAGGATGGAGAATGGATAGTTACTGGTAGAGTCCCTGCTCCTCATGTCGGTTTTTGAACGGACACCACCATAGGTAACGTCGTAACCATAGGATTCACCGGTCATAATGTAGGTTGAAGCGCCTGCACTGGCAAACCAGCGTTGTTTTTTATTGAAGGAAAAGTCGTACCGCACATTGAGAGGTATCTCAAACATCTCACAATAACCCCATACAACATGCAGATCGGCGTTTCGCAACCAACCCGCCTTGGTCCAGTCTTTGCCATTTGCGGTATAATTTTTCTTAGTATAGAGTAATCCTGTATTCACAGACCAGCGGTCGGAGAAGCGGTAGCCAACCTGGAGACCTGCATTGTAACCGGCCTTATCCATGTCATAGAATTTCACATTGCTCATATCGGGCCCTGCTACCAGGCCTGTTTCAAATCCTTTGCTTTGCTTGTTGTCTTTTTTCTTTGGATCAGTCTTTTCGCCAATGGAGGCATTGCTATCCGGAGCGATAGTGAGTTTAGGGCCATTGATGGAGCCAATGGGGCCGGCTTTTATACCATTCCAGGCAACGATACTCGCTTTGGGGTCATGCTCATTCATCACTTCGGTTTGGGCGCCTATTGGATTATCTTCCTTATATGGTGTTTGGCCGGCGGGGCTCTGTTTACCTTTTCGTATTGATGACGTTTTTGTTATTGCTAGGTTGTTTGGCTGTCCATTGTTCTTTTTATTAGCAGCCAGGGTTTGTTTTTTCACTGCTGTTTCAGATGGCTGATAGTTGTCTTTAGGAGTAGTAGCCGATCTATTGGCAGGTGGCCTGGTTGTTAATTTAGTATCAGCAGGAGCAGGAGTTGTACTGTTATTGTTATCGGGCTGCGTAGGTCCGGGCACTACTTGTTGTTCTTGTGTATCGGTAGTTGTAGCAGTTGAAGTTGTTGGGACGGTTTGGTCAGCATGTATGCCGGTTGATGATGCAGAAGCCGCTGGTTTGGTATTATTATTTGAATTGTTTTGAGCAGATGGTACAGTATTTGTACCGGTTACGGCCAGGTTGGTATCTGATCTTTTACCGGTCATTGTCCACAACAAACCACCGCCTGCCAGCAGTACAATAAAGAACAGCCAGAACAGGAAGCGCCTGCGCTCCTTGTCCTCTTTGAGAGGCAATTCTCTATTGAGCCGGTTCTCAAGGGCTTCCCAGCCTGATGTGTTTTGCTCCACATCAAATTGGTCAGCAGCTTCCCTGCTCACCCGGTCCAGGTCGTTGTCATTGAGGGGATACATACACGTTGTACTGTGTTTTATTCAACAATAGTTTTCTTAGGTTATCACGGGCCTTTGATAGGTTGGACTTTGAAGCACCCACGGATATCCCCAGCACTTTGGCAATTTCCTCATGGCTCAATCCTTCAATCACAAACAAATTAAACACAGCTCTGTAGCCGGGCGATAATAAGCGGATGGCTTCTATTATTTCTTTATACGATAAAACGTCGATACCGGTTTCACCATGATCGGGAATAGACTCGGATTCGGTACTCAGTACATGCCCACTGACGGATGCGTTCATTTTGCGATAATGATCAATACAGGTATTGATCAGGATGCGCTTGAACCATCCTTTGAGGGAAAGTAAGGTATCTTCCTGGCGATTTTCATCAAACTGGTGTACATTTTTAAACAGTTTGACAAAACCTTCGTTCATGATCTCTTCTGACTCTTCCTGGGCATTGGTGTAACGGTAACAAATTTTCATAGCAAACCCGCGGAGCAGGTAATAAAGCTCCTTTTGGCTGTTACGGTCATTTTGGCGACAGCCGTTCAACAGGGCAGAAATTTTCGGGTTATCTGCGAGCAAGGGATGGTTGGTTTACAATTGTAAAACTTCTTTAATAAGTTACAATATATTTACTGAACACCCGCTAATACGGATTGCATTGCTGCCGGGTTGCCTGGCTGTCTATTTTCTTTGATTTATTTACTTCTTCATACTCAATAAGTTAGCGGGAGGGCGGCCAATAAGTACAATATTCCCTTTTATATAAGCCTGCACCTGAAGATAGTCTTTCTGGGGCAAGAGTCCCACCACTTTGATGCTTTCCAGCCGCCCGGAAGTACTCATCCATTCGGTTACCTGCTGGTTGAGGCGGGCTTCAATGAGGGCTTTATTTTTCTGAATGAGGGCGGCAATATCCAATACAGACTTACCCTGAAGCTCTTTCATGATCTTTTTACGGAACATGCCCTTGGCTATATTGACGAGGATATCTTTTGTATCGAGGGCAAAAGAGATATCGGGCATGGAAAGGAATTGCCTGGCGGTATCGAGCACGGGAGTTCCGCTGAGGTGCAGTACGCCTTTGCGGTTGCCGGTGAAGGAAACGTCTACTGCTATCTTGCCATCGTTGCTGCCGCGTATGTTCACCTCTTTAATGACAAAGGTCCTTCCTTCTACTTCAAACGGTTTATTACCTAAACTATCGTTGAGGAGTTTGTTGAAGAACTTGTATTCATAGATGGCATCGAGGTAGGTGCTGATGGCCCCTGTATTGTCGGTGCCGGTAATAGGCGGCAAGGGGGCCCTGGTAACCAGGCGGAGGCTGTCGGATGAGAACTTAGGAGCGCCCTGAAAGCCAATGGCAAAATACAAGGTATCCTTGCTCACGTTGAACTTACTCACACGAAGCATGGAGGGGTTGAGATTTAAATAACCATAACGGCTGACGGCCATTACCCGGCTACCGCCGCCGCGCCATTGCTTCAGGAAGTCATTGTTGTTGACGGCCTGGACAAAGTTGTCGAAGGTGGTGCAATAGGTTTCGACGGATGCTTTGATGCTGTCCATGATCTCTGTAGTCATGTCGTTCTGGAGCAGGGTTACCTGGCACTTGTCTATGGGCTTGAGTGCCTCCAGGCCGGTGGTGGTCATTACCTGGTGGTTGGGCAGCAGGTTGAGGATGGAACTGATATTGATATCTACCCTGCGAAGGGCTTCATCGCCAAAGCCGCAACTGCCACTTACCCAGGGGGACACTTGTTTATCAAAGGCGCAAACGCAACGACTGCCGGCAATCTGGTAGTTGCCGCGGAAGCCGATATTCACTTTATTGTTTACACAGGTGAAGATGAAGGGGGAACGTACAAAGCGGTATTTGTAGCGAAAGTCGCAACCGCTTTGTAGGTAGTTGGGCCATTTTTCGCTGGTAAATTCTTTGGCGGTCATGCTGTCCATCAGGTTCAACAGGGGTTTCATGTATACCTTGATGGGGATATTGATTTGTGATACGGGCAGCGCTGGCAAGAGACGAGCTGGCGGCTCACTGGCAGTAACGGCTTTTTTGGAGCTTCCACAGGAGGCCAGGAAAAACAATGTACTCATGAAAAGGAAGGCCGGAAAGAATTTCATGGCGTAAATATAAGTCTGAACCGGGATTTTCAGGATTACAAGTATTTGAAGAAAGCGTTAAAGCGCCATATTATTGTGATGTTGTTCTATCACGCATCATATCCAGATAAAGGGTTTACCCTGTTTTTATTTGAACTCAAAAAACCGGCATCTCACACAACATTTCATGCATTTCAGCTGATTCGGTTATACAATCCAGGAAATTCGAAACATCTTTATTTCAATATCCAAGTGCCGGTTATAAACAAGCCTGGCTCCTAAACAACTATGAAAACCGTCATCCTTTTCCAACCTACCCGGGCCCCCGCGCTATTGCAGCCGGCGCACCAGTCAATGTATCACCCCTTATTTTTTAACGGGCCTGTCTACCAACCAGTCAGGTAAACTACCCGACGAACTCGTTCAAATTTTACCTCTTATGGAAAATGAAAATGATCAACCCAAGCCGATCGCTTCTTCGCTCGCCAATATTCTGGGTAAGGCAATGGCATCTTCTGTAAAGTTTGATCAACAAAGACCTGCGGTAGAAACGCGTAAATGCGGTGGCTGCGGAGCAGCAAGACCTGAAGGAACAGATCTAAGTGCCTGTGACTTTTGCGGCTTTGAATTTTTCAAAAAAGCATCACCATGAATCAAGAAGCAACGAATCTACAGCAAAGATGGGACAGCTTTCTAACGAAAATTGATGACCGTTTCCAGGAATTATTAACGCAGTCAGCGACCATTCTTCCGCAACTACTGGATTACCAGGATTTCGATACGTTGCCATTCAACAATGCATGGACCGGCATTGAGAGCCAGGCAAAGGATCTCATTAGCAAAATTGATCAAACCTGGGCAGACAAGGTTTCAAAAGATTGGGAAACGATACAGGAAACTGAAGAGGCGCTGTTGGTGAAAGCTGAAGTAAGCCTGGAAGATTTTCATCAACATTTTTACGCACTTTATTACAGTGAGCGGGATAAAGGATACCTGCTGATGCGCAAGCTGGAAAAGGACCTACGAAACTATGAGATCAGCACCTTTGCTGCTGCCGGCAGAAAGCTTCAGGCCAAAGCACAGGAAATACTTTCAGGTAATTTCTCCTGTAGCCAGTGCATGGCGCAATTACCGGTACAACAAAGTTTTTACAGGTCTTACTACCAGGTGTGCCTGTATTGTCAAACCACCAATACGTTTGAGCCAGGAACGATTGCACGTAATATTGAACACTTTGCCTTGCACCCGCTTGCTGAGGAAAAGGCATTGCCGGCGTATTGGCAGTATTGGGAACTCCTGCATCAATATAAGCTTCAGCGTGAAGATGGACCAGGCACTATTGCTGAAGAACAGGTAATAAATGCCTTTACAACCTATGTGGATGTGTACCTGCATGCGCGTATTGCGATCATTCCTGATTATAAAAATCGCTACGAGGAAGACCGTGCCGGCAAAATTGCACACCTGCGCAGGAATACGCTTTGTTCCTGAATGATCTTTAATTCTTAAACCACTTACTACAATATGTCAGTTTTTTCTGGTCAACTACGCTCAGTTATTGAATGGACAGCACCTAACGCGGAGGTATTGTTTGAACGCTGGACGGACTCAGGCGATGAAATCAAGAATGCTTCCAAATTGATTGTGGGGCCAGGTCAGGGTTGCATTTTTGTTTATGAAGGAAAAGTGGAAGGTATTTTCCAGGAAGAAGGTATTTACAATCTTGAAACGGGGAATGTGCCATTCTGGACGAATATCAAAAATGCGCTCTACAACTTTGAGTCATTTCATAAGGTAGGGCTTTTCTTTTTCCGGAAAGCTGATCTATTGAATCAACGCTGGGGTACGCCTTCACCCATTACCTACCAGGATCCGAAATACAAATTCCCGGTAGGGCTTGGCGCCTTCGGCAATTTCTCTTTCCGTATTACGAAAGCAGTTGATTTTTTCCGTCAGGTAGTAGCGGGACAGCCGGTATATACGGTTCGGGAAATACAAAAAGTATTGTTGTCACGCATTACGCAACCGATGAGTGACTACCTGGCGAACGCACAGTTTGGTTATTCAGAAATTGATAAGCACCGCAATACGATTGCCAGCTTTTGTACAGAAGTTTCAAGGCCCATATTTGAAGGTTTGGGGTTTGAACTGCTTGACCTGCGCATTGAAGGAACCAATTTTGATGAGGCCACGCAGGGCCGTATTGGCCGTATTGCAGACATGAGCGCAGAAGCGCAGGCATTGAAGGAATTGGGTATTGACTATGCGCAGCACCAACAGTTGCAGGCAATGCGTGATATGGCCAGGAATGAAGGACAGGGAAATACAGGCATGCAAATGGGTATGGGCATGGAAATGGGAAAGCTTTTTGGTCAGTTAATGGGTCAACAAATGCAAACGCCATCAGTGACGCCCGGCAACAATACTCCTGCTGCAGCAGATGACCCTATGGAAAAACTAGGCAAGCTTAAAAAGATGTTCGAGACGGGCCTGATCAATGAACAGGAGTATGCTGCCAAAAAGCAAGAGATACTGTCGCAATTGTAAGCCACCCACCAATATCAGTATATAAATGAATCTTAACGTTTATTAAAACCCAACATTTTATGGAAGAAAGGTATTCGCTCATGGACCACAAAGCAAGTTTCAAGACGCAGGGAATGAAGGAATTCTCTGAAAAGGTATTGGATTACATTGATAAGGGAATTGACCGGAATGTAACGGAGGTAGAATCGCTGAAGCAAATTGTGTCAAAGTACAAAGGGAAGAAAGTACAGCTGGTAACTACAGCACGCCCATCCGGGGATTTTAATTGTTCGGCAATTGAGGTGCTGGATTGGACTGAGGCTAAAGGCAAGGAGCTACCGATCTATAAACGATTCCTGCAGTCTCCTTTCACTGCTGATTATGTTCCGTTTGGGTATAAACTCAATGGTGACGGAAAAGAAACGCTTTATCTGTGTGAAATACTGGATACACCCTCTCCGTGGATCAGGTGTTATAATCATGAAAGCAGTGACCGTTGGGTGGGCCATTATTTTGGCAATTCGATCCGGAATTGCGCTATCATTCCATACACTATACCTGAGCATCTTATTGGTAAGGATGCGTTCAAACTGGTGGCTGAACTGGAAGCATTGGCTAATGAAAACAATGAAGCAAACATCAAAGCAGCAGGATTTGAAAACCTGGCGCATGTGAAATATGCCATTGAATCGGCCAGGGGAAATATCCAGGAGGGGATGGCTGAAGCACAGGCAGTGCTGGATGAGGCCAATAAGAAATTGAAGGAAGAGATGAACCAGCATATTGATGCAGCCAAAAAGGGAGGATTACTTGATCCTATCGAGGGCATTGGTATGGAAGACTGGGCTGCAGCCAACGTAAAAATTGCCAACGGTATGCCGCTTGATGAGGTACTGAAAATATTAGGTACTGAAAAACCGATCTGGGATAAGGTTTCAGCGGATTGGATGGCACGTATGTCTCAGGACAGCACATTCGCGATCTCGAAGGTGTATGGTGATGCATTTACGAACCCTAATATCGGAAAATTTGCGACTGCCGGAGGGGCGGCTGCGCCAGGCAATGGAGCAGTGGAGAAAATAAAGAATGATTTTGATCTCTATATTAAGATCATGTGCCATCAGAATATGGCGAGTACGCAAGGTATTGATGCGAATGCAGTTTTAAAACAATACGGACTTACAGCTGCAGACTGGGGTATGATTGGTGGGCATTGGGCTCCTCAAATGGGTAGCAACCTGGAACTGGCCATGAAGATGTCGCCATTGATGGAAAAATATAATGCTGAATTTGCTACGGCCAAAGCCGGTGATGATATCAACTTTTAAACCGGCCTATTCAGTTGATAATAAAAAAACAGGCCGTCAAAAAGACGGCCTGTTTGAGACTATGAACACTTACGGGAAGATACTTACAACTACAAACACGCCTTCGACTGGCTCAGGCTGACATTTCTTAAGCCCGCTGCCTGGCGGGTGCTTTGCGCTTTCCCTTCAGGGCTTCGTCGATGGCTTTACTCAGGCCATCGAAAGTGGGTTTACCGGTAAAGAGCTGGTCATTGATAAAAAATGTGGGTACGTCTCTTACACCCAATGCCAGTCCATCCATCAGATCTGCGCGGACTGTCCAGCCATAGAAGGAATCAATGAGGCGATTTAGAAAATGCTTGTCAACAACACCTGCATCGCGGCTATGTTCTTTCAAGCTTGCGCTGCCCAGGTGTTTGCGATTGTGGAACAATAAATCGTGCATTTCCCAGAATTTACCGGACTGCGCTGCACCCACCGCCGCTTCTGCGGCTTTGTGAGCCCGCTGGTGTATTTGGGTGAGGGGGAAATGCCGGAAATTGAACCTCACCTGATCGCCATAGCCATGGAGAAGCTTTTTTACCACTTCATGGGCTTTGGCGCAGGCCTCGCTTTCGTAATCACCGAATTCGACCAGTTTCACCGGAGCACTGGCAGGTCCCTGCCAGATATCTTTGGGTGCAATGATCTCGATGACTTTAGGTCTATTGTTTGCTGCCATATTGTAGGTCCTTTGTTTACTTGTTTATGTATCCTGTTGTGGCTTCGTCAGGCTCAACCTGGCAGCCTTATACAGGAAAATGCACAGATAATCAATGGATTACCTGTGCTATAAATGAAAAGCCATTCCGCTCGTGGCAGAATGGCTTTGGTATTATGTTATATAGACGGTTTTAGCGGCCTATAGGTTGTACTGCTTAAGAAGTGATGTGGTTGGGCACTTCATTTCTGAATACCACTACCCCATCGAATACATCCACGAGTACGGGGTGGGTTTTATCAATATCGCCAGCCAGTATCTTTTTGGACAACTTGTTGACGATCTCTTTTTGTATGAGCCTTTTAAGCGGTCTTGCCCCGAATTGAGGATCAAACCCGTTTTCGGCCAGGAAATCGATCGCATAATCACTGAACTGCAGGTCGATGCCATTATCGGCTACCATTTTTCTCAGGTTGTTGAGCTGAATAGTGATGATACCCCTGATCTCTTTTTTGAGCAATGGCTGGAACATGATGACCTCATCTACACGATTCAGGAACTCAGGGCGGATGGTTTGCCGCAGGAGGTTCATAACTTCCACTTTCGCCTTATCGGTAGCTTCTTCGAAGTTGCGTTCATTTACACCCTCAAAAGCTTCCTGTATAAGGTGACTGCCTATATTGCTGGTCATGATGATGATGGTATTCTTAAAGTTTACCACACGGCCTTTATTGTCTGTTAACCGGCCATCGTCCAGCACCTGAAGCAGCACATTCCATACATCGGGGTGAGCTTTCTCAATTTCATCGAGAAGGACTACGCTGTATGGTTTGCGCCTTACTGATTCAGTAAGTTGTCCACCTTCATCGTAACCCACATATCCCGGAGGGGCGCCTACCAGCCGCGACACCGTATGCTTTTCCTGGTACTCACTCATGTCAATGCGCGTCATCATACTTTCATCGTCGAAGAGGTATTCGGCCAGGGCTTTGGCCAGTTCCGTTTTACCTACACCGGTTGTACCGAGGAAGATGAAGGAACCGATAGGCTTCCTGGGATCTTGCAAACCTGCGCGACTACGGCGGATAGCATCCGCTACAGCGGTAATAGCTTCGTCCTGTCCTACCACACGTTCATGGAGATGATCTTCGAGCTTTAACAGTTTTTCTTTTTCACTCTGCAACATACGCGTTACCGGAATACCGGTTGCTTTGGCCACATTCTCTGCAATATCTTCCGCATCTACTTCCTCTTTCAACAAACGCTTTTCATTGATCCCGTCTAACTGTACTGATAGATCCTCTATGATCTTCTCCTGTTCTTTGATCTTGCCGTAGCGTATTTCAGCTACCTTACCGTATTCGCCATTGCGTTCAGCCTGTTCAGCTTCGAGCTTTAACTGCTCAATAGCTGCTTTGGCATTTTGTACTTTATCTACAATTTCTTTTTCTGCTTTCCATTTTGCTTTGAAAGTATCACGCTCTACGCTCAGGTTGGCTATTTCTGTATTGAGCTCCCGGAGCTTGTATTCATCATTCTCACGTTTGATGGCTTCGCGCTCAATTTCCAACTGGCGTATTTGTCTTTCGAGCTTGTCGAGCTCTTCGGGCATACTGTTCATTTCCAGGCGCAGCTTGGCTGCACTTTCATCGATCAGGTCAATAGCCTTATCGGGCAGGAAACGATCGGTAATGTACCGGTGAGACAATTCCACAGCGGCAATGATGGCTTCATCCTTGATGCGCACATGGTGGTGGGTTTCATAGCGGTCTTTCAACCCACGCAGGATGGAAATGGCATCTTCCACATTGGGCTCTTCTATCATTACCTTCTGGAAACGACGTTCCAGGGCTTTATCTTTCTCAAAAAACTTCTGGTACTCATTGAGGGTGGTAGCACCTATGGCTCTCAACTCACCTCTTGCCAGAGCCGGTTTGAGGATGTTGGCAGCATCCATAGCGCCTTCTCCACCTCCTGCTCCTACGAGGGTATGTATTTCATCAATAAAGAGGATGATCTCGCCATCGCTCGTACTTACTTCTTTTACTACGCCTTTCAACCTTTCTTCAAATTCTCCTTTGTATTTGGCGCCGGCAATCAACTGACCCATATCGAGGGCATATATGATCTTGCTTTTCAGGTTTTCTGGCACATCACCATTCACGATGCGCATGGCCAATCCTTCTGCAATGGCTGTTTTACCTACACCGGGCTCACCCACCAGTATGGGGTTGTTCTTGCTGCGGCGGGATAAGATGTGGAGGGTACGCCTGATCTCTTCATCTCTTCCGATCACAGGGTCCAGCTTACCCTGACGCGCCATTTCATTTAAGTTCTTGGCATATTTATTCAGGGCGTTGAACTGTGTTTCCTGGGTTTGACTCTTAATGGTATCGCCTTTGCGCAAGTCCTTCGTAGCTGCTACCAGTCCTTTTTCTGTAAGGCCGGCGTCTTTCAGCAACCTCGCGGTATTATCGCTGCCTTGAATAAGGGCCAATAAGAGGTGTTCTACACTTACAAACTCATCGCCAAATTGCTTGAGGGTATTTCCTGCCCGCAGGATGGCGTTGTTGGCATCACGGCCAATAGACTGAGCCGGCTGTGCGCCGCCATTTACTTTGGGCAGTTTATCAATTGCTTCATCCAGCTTGGTCTCCAGGAGATTGACGGACACATTATTTTTCTTCAACAGGTAATCCACGGGAGAATCTTCCTGATCGAGGAGGCTCTTCAGCAGGTGCTCTGTTTCTATATTCACATTCCCACTATTAAAAGCGATCTGTTGCGCCTGCGCAATCACTTCCTGAGCTTTGATAGTAAAATTGTTCAAATTCATAGTCTCTTCTTTTTTGAGTGTTGGTTTCTGATCACTGAACCGGGAGGGGTTAAAAGACCTTTTTTCTGCGGAGACTTCAAAGGTGACACCTTTTTACAAAAGTGTTGTCTTTGGCCTGCCTAAAAATCTCATTAATAATAACATTGCGCCAACCCTTCAGGTTCAGTTACCGTAACTTCCAATAACTTTAGCCCTTATCACAAATCACAATCCAACCAAAATTTCCGGCATTTATGTCAGTAAAAATCCCCCAAACCTGTCCAAAGTACAGTCTATTTCTGTTTTTCCTGTTATTGTTGCAGCTTGCTCAGGGGCAAACTGATTTCAGCCGGGTGGACCAGTTGTTGGAAAAGAACAAGAAGTTATTGGGTAACAATGTGGTAGCCCTGGTTTGGAAAGATGGCAAGATCATCTATCAAAAGGAGATCGGTACGGATTTCACGGCCAAAACACAGGCGCCGATTGCCAGTTGCAGTAAATGGCTCACAGCAGCCACGATTATGACGCTGGTAGATGAAGGAAAAATATCACTGGATGACCCCGTAAGCAAGTACATCCCGGTACTGGATAAATACATGAAGGGCTATATAACGATCCGGCAGTGCCTGGCTCATACCACGGGCATTGATGGGAAAGGCGGGCTGGCTGGCATTTTACAACGCAAAAAATTCGAGTCGCTGGCAGCAGAAGCGGACGCTATTGCTGCCAAAGAGATCTCCAATAATCCGGGCAAAGAATTTGCCTATGGCAGCAGCGGCCTTAACCTTGCAGCCCGGGTAGCTGAGATAGTCAGTAAAAAGGATTTCAGCAGGCTGGTACAGGAAAAGATCACGCGTCCTTTAAAAATGCGGGCCACAACTTTCGTTAATGACAATGGCAATGCGCCCAATCCCTCCGGCGGAGCTCAATCGAGTGCACTTGACTATATGAATTTCCTGATCATGATCCTGAATAAAGGGGTCTTTGAAGGCAAACGTGTGTTGAGTGAAGAATCGATCGGCGAAATGCAGAAGAATCATTTTCCCGGACTGCCGGTGAAATTCACTCCGAAGGTAGCCGAGGGCTTTGAATACGGACTGGGAGAATGGATACAGGAAAAGGATGCCAATGGCAACAGCACAGTGGTAAGCAGCCCTGGTCTTTTTGGCACCTGGCCTTATGTAGACAAATGCCGCCAATATGCTGCTATCATTTTTGTAAAGACAATATTGGGTGAGCAGAAGAAGGATCTTTATCTCCAATTCAAAGAGGCAGTTGATGAGCAAGTTGGCGAATGCAAGTAAGAAGCTAGTGGTAAGTGGCGAGTAGCAAGTAGTACACACCACTCGCTACTAGCTATTTACCACTTGCCGGTTATTTAGTTTACAAACTTTGTTGCAGTCTATATTTCCAATCTGTGTAAATGTCTTGATATTGTTGTTGCAATCCTTTCTCCGGTTCCAGTTTTTTGATAACGTTCATTCCGGTGAAGCAGGATACAAAGTCGGGATAGATGCCTGCTCCTACGCCAGCTGCACGGGCGGCGCCGGCAGCACCATCTGTATTGTACAATTCTACTGTACAACCGGTAGTATTGGCAAACACGCTGCCAAATACATCGCTGAGGAACATATTTGCATAGCCCGCGCGGATGGTCTTTAACTGCATACCCATTTGCTGCATGATCTCCATGCCATACTGGAGGGAAAACACGATGCCTTCCTGTGCAGCCCTGGCCACATGGCCACGATCGTGCCGGTTGAACTGGAGGCCCTGCAGCATAGCACCCAGGTCTTTATTTTCCAATACACGCTCGGCCCCATTACCAAAAGGGAAGAAACTTAATCCATCGGCTCCAGGTGCAATAGCAGCAGCTTGTGCATTCATATCGGCATAGGAAGCATTGGCGAAGAAGTTCTTGCGCAACCAGCTATTGAGGATTCCTGTGCCGTTGACACAAAGCAGGATACCATAGCGGGGTTTTTCTTCTGTATGCGTTACGTGCACAAAAGTGTTGACCCTTGATTTGGGATCATACTCTACTTTATCTGTAACGCCGTATACGACTCCGGAAGTGCCAGCCGTGGCAGCCACTTCGCCGGGTTGTAATACATTGAGTGAATAAGCATTGTTGGGCTGGTCGCCTGCACGGTAGCTGACGGGAATACCAGCTTTAAGATTGAGTAAGCCAGCGGCTTCTGTGGTAAGGCGTCCCTGTTCGCCAAAGGTCGGTACAATGGCAGATAAAAGGCTTTCGTCTATACCGTAATAATCCAGCAATTCTTTGGCAACGGCCTTTGTTTTAAAATTCCACAGGATGCCTTCGGATAAGCCTGAAACCGTGGTGGTGGCTTCGCCGGTGAGCCGCAGGGCGATGTAATCGCCGGGCAACATGATCTTGTGTATCTTTTTATAAATGTCGGGCTCATTTTCTTTGACCCATTTGAGTTTGGAGGCAGTGAAGTTGCCCGGGGAATTGAGGAAGTTGGAAAGGCAGAAATCCTCTCCCAGTGCTTCAAATGCTTTGTTACCATAACCCACAGCCCTGCCATCGCACCAGATAATGGACGGGCGCAAGGGTTTACCCGCTTTGTCTACGCATACCAGGCCATGCATTTGGTAGGAGATGCCGATGGCGGCCACCTCATCGCCCTGAAAAGCTACCTGCTGACGTATTTTTTGTAAGGCATGCTGTAATTCCAGCCACCATCTGTCGGGGTCCTGCTCGGCAAAGCCGGTTTTAGGGGCATCCATGGGCATTTCTTCGGCAGGGGAAAATGCCGTAGCGGCAATCTTTCCGTTTGCAATCTCTATTAAAGCAGCCTTTACGGAGGAAGAACCAATATCGAAACCGAGTAAATATTTCACAATCGCTTTTTATTTAATGAAGTAGCGGTAATTTTCTACCGGGTAGCCAATTTAGGCAATTTATCGGGCCGGGGGAACAATTTACCTTCAAATAATACCCGGAGCAAGGGACAGGGGGATAAAATGATACAATAAGGACAATTTAAACATTCTTCATTATGTACGAATCCAGATACAAGCCATTGGCTCCACGCAAAGTATTTTACCTGCGCGTAGTGAATAACCTGCTTATAGGGACAATCATACTGGGTATTTCGCTATTAATTGGCATCCTGGGTTTTCATTATACGTGTGATCATATCCGCTGGCTGGATGCCTTTCACAATGCTTCGATGTTATTGTCGGGCATGGGGCCCGTATTGGATAACCTGTGTGATACAGGTATCTGGTTCTCTTCCTTCTATGCCTTGTTCAGCGGAGTAGTGTTCATTACCAATATAGGCTTTATACTCGCTCCTGTGATCCATCGTTTCTTTCATAAATTGCACCTTCGGGAAACGTAAGTCCGGGAAGCTGCGAGCCATGAGCTGCGAGCTTCGAGCTAATACATGAATACCATCGAACAACATACTACATTAATTAAAACCTATGCAGCACAGCTGGGGTTTGACTATTGTGGTATTGCGAGGGCGCAGCGACTGGATGAAGACGCCCGGCGGCTGGAAAACTGGTTGCAGCAGGGCATGCATGGTTCGATGCAGTATATGGAAAATCATTTTGAGTTGCGGATAGACCCCACCAAACTGGTACCCGGCGCTCAATCGGTGATCACGCTCCTGTTGAATTACTACCCGGCAGAACAGCAGGAGCCGGATTCGCTGCAGGTTGCCAAGTATGCCTACGGGAAAGACTATCATGAGGTAATCCGGGAAAAGCTCAACCGGCTGCTTGCCCTGATACGGCTCCATATTGGGGAAGTACAGGGAAGAGGGTTTGTAGATTCGGCCCCGGTATTGGAAAGAACCTGGGCACAACGGAGTGGCCTGGGATGGATTGGGAAGAACGGTAACCTGCTCACGAAACAGGCAGGTTCTTTTTTCTTTATCGCTACACTGATTACAGACCTGCCGCTGCAGTATGATGATCCTTTTGCCAAAGATTATTGCGGCACCTGCAGAAAATGCATCGATGCCTGCCCGACAGATGCGATCCTGGACAATAAGGTGGTGGATGGCAGTAAGTGTATTTCGTATTTCACCATTGAACTAAAAGACAAGCTGATCCCGGGAGAGATGAAGAACAAGTTTGACAACTGGTTCTTTGGGTGTGATACCTGCCAGGATGTATGTCCCTGGAACCGGTTTGCGCAGGCTACGCAGGAGGCTGAATTCTCACCGATACCGGAACTGCTTCATTTTACAACTGCAGAATGGCAGTCATTGACAGAAGACGCTTTCAAAAAGATATTCCGTCATTCTCCGCTTAAGCGATCCAAATTCTCGGGCATTCAACGGAATCTGACTTTTGTACAAAATACCTATGATGGAGAAGGCGCTGGTGAATAAGAAATACAAATTGCAGAAAGTAGCTGGCAAGGGCGGCTGGACCTTTATTGCTATTAAAGAAATAACACCAGACCAGCGGGGTAAATATGGCATGGTAAAGGTGAAAGGATTTATTGATGATTATGAACTGAAGGCTTATAACCTGATGCCCATGGCGAATGGCGCTATGTTTATGCCCGTAAAAGCTGATATCCGTAAGAAGTTAAAAAAGGGAGAAGGGGATACCGTAAAGCTGGTGTTGTATGCCGACGAAGAACCACTGGAAATACCGGCTGAGTTACTGGAATGCCTGCGGGATGAACCGGCTGCTCACCAGGTATTTTATGCCTTTCCGGAAAGTGAGCAAAAGCAATATATTGACTGGATTTACAGCGCCAAAAAAGAAGAAACCCGGATAGAACGGTTGGCCGAAACCATTAACCGCCTAAGCCGGGGTTTAACATTACGACAGAACACTAGCAGTGAATAGCAATTATTATCAGATCTTGTATCCTACTTTTATCGAGAACCTGTTTAGCTTGTACTTATAAGTAGCTGCAAAATAAGTATACTCGAGGTCTTTAAAACTATAGCCCAGGCTTATCAGCAGGGCCTTCTTATTTTTCAACCCCATATAATACCCGGCCCCTACATCATAATAGAGACCGGGATCATAATCCTTCGAGGCATAATCATCTTTATTGTATTTCTTTTCTGCGGAAAATTGTATTCCTCCGTCGGCGTACAGAAATGGTGTGGAGCCTTTTGCCGACAGGCTTTTACGGATATCCACGAATAAGGGGACAGTTTTAGCTCTATAGGTATCCAATCCTACACCAACACCCAGAAACCATGTTTTGTAACGGAGGCCGTTGATCGTTTGCAATAAGAGGCCATTGTCATGTTCCCCGGTGGCAATTCCAAACTGATTGATGGAAGTAAACCCAATGGAACTGATTTTTTCAGGCTTTGCTGCTGCATCTGACTGCGCCAGGCTACTTACCCCGAGGCCGCACAAAATGGCCGTTATCAAAGTATACTTTCTGAACATTCCGTTACTTTTTATCGAGGGTAATTTTACTTAGCAATTTAATATTACTCACGTCAGCATAGTTGAATTGGTACAACCCATCCTTAGCTACCACGAGCGCACGTTTATTATAGGCAATAACATCATAGGCATCGATACCTTCTATTCGTTTCAGGAGCTTGAGGTCGCTCACATTGGTAGCATCGTATACCTTTACACCGTCCTGACCATCACATATAAATAAGAGGTTATTGTCTTTGGACAGTCCATGAGGATTGGTCATGGGATACACCTTCACCATGGAAGGACTGATGGGATTGATAATATTCAGTACTTCCAGTTGATTGGTAAATCCCTGGCAGGCGGTACCTGAACGGAGTGTTACGTACGCGTATTCATCATCGGCAATAACGGGATCACAGCTGCGTACATGGGAGAAAGTGCCCAGTGCGGCAGGAGCAGCGGGGCTTGTTACATTGTATATGTACATGCCGGAGTTTGACCCAATGAACAATTTATCTTTGAAAGGAAAAATGGTTTCGATACCCCAATTATTGAGATTTGTCTTGGCTACATAAGTTGGCTGTTGTGCAGCAGTTACATCAAAAGTATTCAACGAATTGTTGGAAACGGTATACAGGTAATTATTGATGAGGGTGAACCTGGCCATCGAACCTCCCTGACCACCGCCTAAACTGGCTGTGGCGTAATTGCCTTGTTTATCGGCACTGGACATAGCATAAAAAGTTTCATAGAGGTATTGGTAGGTATCACAGTCTACCGTAGTATCTTTTTGCTTCCAGTCTACCACTACTCTTACAGAATCAGTATTTACATTTCCTGCGGAAGAATAATAAATGCTACGATGAGGGAATACGTTGTTGAGGAAATTCTTAGCTACTACATCCTGTGGATTGCTGATATCCAAAGTAACCAGGTCGCTCCAGGAGTCAGCATATAAAGTATTTCCTTTTACAGCGAGGTCAACATTGCCTGGTATATTCACGAAAGCAATATTCTTTGGTGAAGCTGGATCTGTGTTGTCAATGATGTGGATGCCTTTTTGCTGTTCATTCAGGAAGATATACTTACCATATATGTATAATTTCCCTGGCGCCTTCAATGGCTGCGGAGAATTACTTTTCATATCTCTCCTTACTTCAGTCAGGGTTTTATATACAGGAAGATAGATAGTATAGGTACGCGTACAATGGTCTTTAAGGCAGCTGCTCATGGAAAGCAGGCATAGCAATGACATTGCCCATAAAAGGGTGCTTTGGTTATTCCGCGTCATAAAAAAGGGTTTTGTATTTGACAGCGGAACAGGAAAGAGCGTTGCCTTCTCTGTTTATTTTTTTAACAATACAGTAGCACGTAAACCTACAGACCACAAATGCTGACCGGTAGAATACTCTTTCTGCAACAAAGGACTGATGTTATAACGCATGACGGGTCCTACAGACAGCGGATGAGCCGACTGGGAAAATAGTTGAATATTAAAACCAGTAGATGCTACCCACTGCACCTTATTAAAGAGTGCATTGTCTTTGTAATAAACGCCACCCAATCCATCATAATGCAATGCATTGGTGTTGATCAGTTTTGAAACAGAGAAACCTGCATCCCATGTAATAGGCAGGCGTTTGCCTTTATTCAGCTGGGTATGTAAGGTTACGGGCAACTCAATGAAGTGGTAGCGGTTAGTATAATCCTGGGTGTTATTAGCGTCATAATAAGAAGATACCAACTGGGAGGTAGAAGGCGCGCGATTGACCGTTCTGTTATTGTTTACTTTAGTTCCTACCACCTGGCGGGCGCTGAGATAAGTATATTGTAATCCCACTGATAAACTTAAACGTTTGGACAATGTACGGCGTGCAAACCCTCCAAAGGAATAAGCAGGTCCCATGGTAAGGGAAGATGCTTTATTTACGGGACGCGGGAACTGGGGCGCAAAGTTGACGGCATTATTGAATTGAGGTGATGCCAGATCGGCTACGGGCGAATTACTGCTTTTCAGGAAACCAAACAATCCTCCTTCGGTAACGCCTGAATAACCTCCTTCTGCCTGTACACCAAACTGCCATTTGGAAGCACCTTTCTTCTTAGGCTGATCTACCTTTACTATTGTGGCTGGTGCAGGCGGTGTGGCAGTTATTGACTGTGTGCTGTCTTTCGCCAAGCTATCAACCGGCGTTACCAGGGTGAGGCTGCTATCGATAGCTGGAGTCAATGCGGCCACTGCTGTTGAATCCTCAACAGGCTGCTGTGTATTATTGCTGGTTACTGTTGCTGTATTTTGATCTTTATCAACTACCGGCTCCTGTACCGGTGTAGCTGTTTTATCCTTTACTATCAGAGGTGCAGCAGCAGGCCGTTGGTTGTACTTTTTAGGTCTTTTGATGTGTTGTTTCGCCAGTTTGGATACAGCTGTTTTGTTTTCGCTGTTAAATCCTTTGCTCTTTGGCGATGGGCCGGTAACAGGCTGGGTTGCTGGCTGATGATTCGCTTCTGCCTGACTGGTGCGGGCAGGATCAGGGGCAATTGCAGGTGATGTTTCACCGGTTGTTACTTTGTTGGCCAGGGTCTGCTCATGTGTAATTGAATCGGTTGATGCTTGTGTTTGTGTAGATCCTTTTGTCGATAGTTTATTATTTGGTGTGGTAGAGGTTGATGGAATAGATTGTTTTACCAGTTCCTGTGAAGCAGGCCTGGAGGTTTGGTTCATGGCAAAATAGCCACCTGCTCCCAGCATAAGGAGGGCTATGGGCAGCCATAATATCATGCGGCGGCGGTGTTTATCCCTTCGGATATTTTTCTCCACCTCCATCCACACAGCGTCAGATGGGCGCAATTTCAATTGCTCCAGCCTGATCTTTACCTGTTTCTCAAAATCATGGTCGGACATACGTTTCATTTTTTGTTTCCATATTTTGCTTTCTCAACCAGGTGATGAGCAAAGCACGGGCACGGGCATATTGTGAACGGGAAGTGCCTTCGTTGATGCCGAGCATTTTCCCGATTTCTACATGAGAAAAACCTTCCACTGCATGGAGGTTAAAAATAGTCTGGTATCCAGTTGGCAACTGCCTTATCAGTTCTGCCAGGTCTTTTGCAAGTAATTTTACTTCAGGATTATCAGCCGACACTGGGTGCAGGCTGGTGTCGAAGTAAGCGAGGTCGGTTTGGTAGCGGCTGTTCTTCTTGAGGTAATTAAGGGCTGTATTAACCATAATACGTCGTATCCATCCCCCTAACTCGCCTTCAAACTTATATTGATCCAGGTGTTTGAATACTTTGATAAATCCTTCCTGAAGTACATCTTCCGCATCGGTCATAGATTTGGTATACCGATAGCAAATACCGAGCATCCCCTCGGCAAAATGCTCGTAGAGCTGTCGCTGGGCATCCGGTCGCCCCTTTAAACATTCTTTAACCAGCCTATTATAGTCCATCTCTGTACAACACGTGACAGTTTGCAAAGGTTATTCGTTGCACCCCGGTGCATTTTGGTTTTACAGGTACACCCGGCTCAGGATGGCAGAAGAGTCTTTACCTTTGCCATCCTATGCTAAATTCATTGAAAGCCAGGGACAAACAGGTGATCTGGCACCCGTATACCCCACAAAAATACATGCCTGATCCAATTCCCATAGTAAAAGGTGAAGGAAGTTATTTAACTGATGCAGACGGCAATCGTTACCTGGATGCCATCAGCAGTTGGTGGGTGACCATCCATGGACATGCGCACCCTTATATTGCAGAAAAACTATATGAGCAGGCTAAGACCCTGGAACAGGTGATTTTTGCCGGTTTTACGCATGAACCGGCGGTAAGGCTGGCCGAGCGCCTGCTGGGCGTATTGCCGGGCGATTTTTCCCGCGTCTTTTATTCAGATAACGGTTCCACAGCTACAGAGGTGGCCCTGAAAATGGCACTTCAATACTGGTGGAATAAAGGCAATCAAAAGCGCAATAAAGTATTGGCTTTCAACAATTCATACCATGGTGACACTTTTGGGGCCATGAGTGTGAGCCAGCGAAGCATATTTACGAAGGCTTTTGATGAAAAACTGTTTGAGGTGGTGTTTGTGGATGCGCCGGGAGGCGGGAGCCAGGAGTGGGAAAATCTGCCCTGGAATGAAGTGGCCTGTATTATTTATGAGCCGCTGGTGCAGGGTGCGGGGGGAATGCTGATGTATGAGCCAGCCGGATTGAATGCCCTGTTGAAAAAATGCCATGCAGAAGGGGTGATTTGTATTGCCGATGAAGTGATGACGGGTTTTGGCAGAACGGGTAAACTGTTTGCCTCGGCCTATATGGAGGAACAGCCGGATATCATTTGCCTGTCCAAAGGACTTACAGGAGGCACAATGGCGCTGGGTGTTACGGCCTGTACCCACCGGATCTACGAGGCATTCCTGGAGGAAGATAAGCGGAAGACATTCTTCCATGGCCACTCTTTCACCGCCAATCCACTGGCCTGTGCCACCGCACTGGCAAGCCTCGACCTGTTGCAAGAAAAAAGTTGCCTGAACAATATAGACCGGATAGGCAGGCAGCACCAGGCATTCGCCGCTTCGCTGGCCAAAGATTTCCCGGATTCCACCAAAAATATCCGGTGCCTGGGGACGCTCTTCGCCTTTGAAATAGTGCAGGGAAAGGATGAATACCTCAACTCGATCAGCCGGGAGATCACGGAAAAAGCACTGGCGCGAGGGGTTTACCTGCGCCCACTTGGGAATACGGTATACCTCATGCCCCCCTATTGCTTCACCGCCCAGGAACTGGATAAGGTGTACGGGGTGATCCGGGAAATATTGGCTTCTCCGCTATCCTGAATTTGTGCAACAACCTCCTGCACCAATCCGGGAGGTGCAGCTCCAACACAGCCTCCTCCCGCTTCCCTTTCGGAGAAAGAATGGATGCCACCCGGATCAAGCATTCCAGTAGAAAGCCATAAGTAAGCCAGTAGTAAGATAATAGTAAGCCAGTAGTAAGACGGCAGGCCTCAAATGCAGGCCTGTAGCGGATTACACTCTTTAGAGTGAGTAAGAAAGGTATATAAGTAGCAGTATATCAAGGCATTAAAGAATTAAAGGTTGTTTAAACAAGTATTTTTCTCAGGCCGCTTGCCGGACAGCCACCGCTATTGTCCTTTCAAAATAGGTAAAAGTTTACCGCAGGCAACAGGGTCACTTTCTCCCATTCAATTTACCATTTTCAGGCCATTTTCCGTCGATCAACCACATTTAAAAAGGTGTATTAGCTTTCCATCGTCATGTATTCCAGGTTGCCTTCTTCATCGGTATTAATAACCACCAGGTAATTGGTCAATTCAGTTCCGATTGAATAATCAAAGATGGCAAATTGGTCTTCGCTGTCGGGATACAGGCCCATTCTCACCAGGTGGAGTTGCTTGACCAATTGTTTTTCAGGATCTACTGCCTTGTTCTCAAAATCAACGAGCGGGGCCAGGGCCTCGCGGTCAATTTCTTCCAGGTGATGCTGGACATAGGTTTTTACCGTATCGGCTTCCTCGTCATCATAATCTTCTTCAATATAAACCTTGTTCTTAGCATCCAGTTCAGCAATCTTTTCGATAAACTCCTTCACCTTATCCAGGCGTTGGACGCCAATGGTTTTGTTTTCAAAATTCAGGTCTATCTGAAAATCGTGACCATTAAAGGTGATGTCAACATCATAATATTCTTCCAGTTTGGAGGTATCGATTTGTCCGAAATGCGGCAAAGTATATTGAGCCATGCAGCTATAATTTTAAGAGAGGAAAGATAAGTATAAAACTAAAGAAGCGATCCCGGGGGATCGCTTTTTCATATTTGCATAACATAGTGCCTTATAATTTAATGGGCACAGAAACCTGTGTTTTGTCCCACTCGATGATCAGGTCATTTTTAGGCGTAAAGCGGATGGTGAGTTGCTCCACCACAGCATCCAGCTTTTTAGCAGGTACAGTTACCTGGAGTACGTCGTGGCCTTTGATCTTTTCATAACCATAAGCGCCCCACTGGCCCAGTTCGCTGTTGAGGATGATGGTCCATTCTTTTTCATTGGGGATAGTGAACAGGTTATACCTGCCCGCTTTAACTGGTTTGCCACCGAAAGTAACATCCTTGGGGAAGGTGATCATGGTAGCAGAATCGGCACCGGTACGCCAAACTTTACCGTACTTCTCGAGGCCACCGAATATTTCACGGCCTTTTTTGTAAGGACGACCATAATCAACTACAATACCATTGTGCGTTATGTGCTCATGCGGGCTTTTTTGAGCGATTGCATCGGTTGTAACGAACATACTGCCGGTGATTGCTATGGCGGCAAGGAACAATAGCTTTTTCATATTATCATGTTTATTTAGTGAAATGAATATAGTGGATCAGGGTGTGGTTTCCAGCTTTTTTTTGAGTTCCGCCAGAGATTGCTCCATCGGCGGTCCTAATTGCTTATCAAAAATGATGCTACCAAACTTTTCCCAGGGGTACCATTTTAAATAAAAGTCAAAATACCATTGAACCACAGTGGTATTGTCGGCGGTATAGAGGGTAAATCCGCTGCCAATTTCCCGGCCGGTTTCCAGGCGCCAGGTGGTAGTGATGGTATCGGTATTGGCGCGCACTAATAGCACCTGCAATCCATCGCTGGTAAATCCATTCTGGCTATACCAGGGATTGGTCCTATCCGGTGCATTGATCAGGGCATTCCAGGGTTGCCACCGGCGCAGATCAGACAGGTGAGCAGCAATGCTGTCTTTGGGCGCATTGATATTGATCGCACGGGATATACGCACATGTGCAGGAAAAAGCAGGGATATGAGTAGTATCACTACAAACAACCCTACAATACTGATCAATCCTAATTTTACAAAACGCATATTGGAAATTTATATAGGGACGATTACTCCCATTTGAATACTTTGATAGCCGCTACATAACTGATCACACCCCAGATAGCCAAAACGCCCAGTTGCTTACCGCAATCTGTCAGGTGGGCGCCTTCGAAAGCGATATTACGCATGGCATCGTTCATATGGGTAAGAGGCAGTACCCGGCAAATGGGTTGCAGCCAGGACGGGAAATTATCGATGGAAAAGAAAGTACCTGCCAGCAGGAATTGCGGTAAGGTAAACAGGTTGGCCAGTGGCGGGATCACACTTTCATTTTTGGCAACACCACTAACGACAAAGCCAAAACCCATGAACACGAGCAATCCTATAAAGCTCAATATGAGCAATTCAATGAAAGTAGTGAAGCCATGGATGAGGGTAAAATTAAAAATGTAGTGGCCTGCCAGTAAGATCACTACTGCGGTGATCAGTTGGAAGATCACCCGGCTCAATCCTTCACCCAATAAAATATAGGAACGCTTGATGGGTGTCGCAAAAAAGCGTTTGAGCACCAATGTTTGCCGCAGGTTGAAGAAGATGAAGGCTACGCCAAATACACCGGCACTCATGAGGGAGAAGCCGAGCTGGCCCGGTAATATAAAATCGATGGTGCGGTATACGCGGCCTGGAATTTCTTCTACATCCTTACTGATGGTAGCTACTGTTTTTCTTTCGGGGAATTCCTTTTCATCCATACGTTTGACGATGGATTCAAATATGGAACGTAATACCTGCAGGTTTTGCGGATTGACAGCGCCGGAGCTTTTGAAACTGATATTGTAAGCAGAAAGGGTATCCTTGCTTTTTTGAATATTTACAATGGCTGTGATGCGTCCCTTTTCGAGGTCTTCCATTAATTCCTTTTCCTCTTTTTGCACCGTGCGTACGCCAGTCACACTTTTTATAGCATGGTATACCATTGCCGTAGTATCGGTTCTTTTGTCAAAAGCAATACGCACATTGATACCTCCACCACCGCCTATAAACCCAAACACCAAAATAAAGATCATGGGAAAGGCAAAACTGAAGATCACAGCGCTGGGGCTTCTGAAAACAGCTTTCAGGCTGGCTTTGGTAATGGCCAGCATAGCCCGGAACTGATTATATGGTTGCGGCATAAGGGAGCGTCTGTTAATTGAGCAGCAAAACTAGCGTTTTAAGTCCGGAAGTCGGTAAAGTCGGGAAGTCAGTAAGTATGTTCGTAACGATCGAAGTCACTTCCGGACTTTCGGTCTTCCGGTCTTTCCGACTTTTTATTATTCAATTGTAAAATCAAAGGGCAACCGCGCCTGTGAAATACCCACCAGGGCCTTTGCCCGCTTCAGGGTATTGTAGGTCTTCATCCCCTCCTGCCCTATTTCTTCGCGAATTGCGCTGCTTTTGGCATTTTGCTGATAATTACCAAATATGACATCGAAGATATTGCGTGGTTCGGGAAACTCTTTCAAACTATAGCTGGTTACCTTGGCCAGGCGTGCCGCACTGGCAATAGCATCATCGAGCCCGCCTATCCGGTCTACCAATCCCAATTGCAAGGCCCTGGAGCCGCTCCAGATACGCCCCTGGCCAATGCTGTCTACAAACTCCATGGATAATTTCCGTCCATCGGCCACCCGTTGTTTGAAGCCATGGTAGATGGTATCTACATCGTTTTGCAGGTATTGTCTTTGTGCAGGAGAAAGCGGTTTGGTAACAGTAAGGGCATCTGCATCGGGCGAGGTTTTTACGCCATCGAAGGTCATACCCAGTTTGTCTTTGAAGAAACCTTCCATATTGGGCAATAACATGAATACGCCAATAGAGCCTGTAATGGTATTGGGCTGGGCAAAAATGCTATCGGCATTGCAGGAAAGATAATAACCGCCGGAAGCAGCCACATCACCGAAACTCACTACTACAGGTTTATCTTTCCGGGCGATGGTGATCTCGCGCCAGATATTCTCACTGGCCATGGCACTGCCACCACCAGAATTGATGCGGATGACGATGGCCTTTACTTCTTTATCCAGGCGTGCTTTACGAACGAGGTTGCGGTAAGTATCGCCACCAATGTTTTCCTGGTCTCCCTTTCCATCTACGATATCACCCTGAGCATAGATCACGGCAATATGTTCTTTGCCGGTTTGTTTATAATCTACGGCCATGGCATATTTACCCAGGCTAATAAAGTTGATCTTATCATACTTCCCTACATTCAACCTGTCTTTGATCTCATCTTTTACTTCATCGTCGTATTTCAATCCATCTACCAGTTTATACTTCACAGCATCTGCGGCAAACTGGACACTATTTTCATTGGCGTACTGGTGCAGGCTGCCGGTATCAGTTTTACGGGTAGCGGCTGTTTGCTGCAGGAAATGGCCATAAAGATCATTTAGGATCACGGATGACTGAAGGCGGTTGGCATCAGTCATTTTATCTTCCCGGAATGGTTCCGTAGCGCTTTTGAACTTGCCGGCATAGAATATCTGTGGTTCTATTTCCAGTTTCTGGAGTGTGCCTTTGAGGTAAACCATTTGCATGGCAAAGCCACGCCAGTCAACACCTCCTTTGGGATTGCAGTATACTTTATCAGCCACATTGGCGATGTGGTAAGCATTTTGAGGGATCACATCTGCATAGGCATAAATGAACTTGCCACCCGCTTTAAAGTCGAGCAGGGCATTGCGTATTTCGTCGCCGGCTGCAAAACCATTGCTGTTGGTATTACATTTAATATAAATACCTTTTACGGAGGAATCCGTTTTGGCATGACGGATCAACCGTATTACATCATATAAAGCAGGGGTACTGTATTGTTCCTTTCCTCCCAGGGCAGCCAGGGGATTCTCTATGCGCACTTCTTTATAGGCCTCGGCCAGATCGATCACGAGTACGGCCTTAGCACCCGTTTTTTCCTTTTGTGGTGTAGACAGCCCTGATACCCATCCGAGCATAATAAAAAATGCTAGCACGGTAAACACCAGCAAGGCGGTCAGTGAAGCCAGAAATATTTTAAGAAAGCTATTCATCAACAACTTGGTTTTATGCAAAATTCAAAGATATTTGACCCTTTGACAGCCTGCAATATATGAATAATGTGTATTTACTGATAGGCGGCAACGTAGGAAACAGGCTTGAAAACCTGCAACAGGCAATAATAGCCCTGAATCAAACCTGTGGCGATATTGTGCGTCAATCTTCCATTTATGAAACAGCGGCCTGGGGCAAAACAGACCAGCAGGCTTTCCTCAACCAGGCACTCTTATTGGTAACAAGGTTTACAGCGCCAGAACTCCTGCAGCATACGCTGGCAGCAGAAAACCTGCTGGGCCGGGTTAGGCAGGAGCGATACGGACCACGCATCATTGACATTGATATATTATTTTTTAATAATGATATCGTCCGGAAACCTGACCTTACAATTCCGCATCCTGAAGTACAGAACCGTCGTTTTGCGCTGACACCCCTGGATGAGCTGGCGCCAGGACTTGTGCATCCTGTACTGCAAAAGACGGTCCACCAGCTTCTGGAGGAGTGTAAGGATGAACTGGAAGTGAAGCGATGGGAGGTGTAATCGGAGTCCGAAAGACCGAAAGTCCGGAAGACCGAAAGTCTGAAAGCAACTGTGATTGTTACGAACATACTTCCCGACTTACGGACTTTACCGACTTACCGACTTTTCAAGTTTTCCACAAGTTGTATTCACCCCGCTAATGTGTGTAGCCATTTCCTTTATTTTGGCCTGCGTTGACGTTTCCCGCATACAATTATGAATTATCACTTTATAACCATCGAAGGCAATATTGGGGCGGGTAAAACCACCTTATCGCATTTACTGGCCAAGAAATACAATGCCCGCCTGATCCTGGAAGCCTTTGCGGACAACCCTTTCCTATCCAAGTTTTACGAAAACCCGAAGCAATACGCTTTTCCGCTGGAGCTTTTCTTTATGGCCGAGCGGTATAAGCAATTAAAGGAACTCATTCATACCAAGGACCTTTTTCAAAGTGTGACGGTCACCGATTATCTTTTTACGAAGTGCCTGCTGTTTGCCAAGGTGAACCTGCCGGAAGAAGAGTTTCGCCTGTACCAGAAATTATTTGAGATCATTCACCAACAGATACCGCAACCTGAAATATTGATCTACCTGCATGTGCCGGTCAACAAACTGCAAATGAATATCCGGAAACGTAACCGGCCTTATGAGCAGTCCATCCCGGATGAATACCTGTTCAAAATACAGGAAACGTATACTAATTATATCAAACAGCATAATCTAAAGACCTTGTTTGTGGATGCCAGCAATGCTGATTTTCTGGGCAATGAAAAACACCTGCAAGTGATCACAGACGCCCTCGAAAAGGACCATGAATACGGGCAACGATACCTTACGCTGCCGTAAGGATTGTGAAATGTTTTATTTTTGCGTCCATGGAACCTGATCTTCAAAGCCAGCACAGTCCTTTCGCCTCAGTCCGTATCAAGGAATTCCGCTACTTTATTACGCAACGTTTCTTCTTTATCATGGCCATGCGCATGACGGCTACGCTGGTATGGTGGAAGATGTATTTGCTCACAAAAGATCCGCTGCTGGTATCGCTGGTAGCTTTGTCGGAAGCCATTCCGGCCATTTCGCTGGCCCTGTATTCGGGCCATGTAGTTGATAAGAGTGATAAACGAACGCTGCTGCTCAAGACCATCATGCTTTACCTGCTGTGTGTAATCGGATTGCTGTTCATTACGCTGCAAAGTGTGGAAGCCAGCATGGGCAAACAGTTTGTACAATATGGCATTTACCTGATCATTTTCTGCACGGGCGTCACACGCTCTTTCTCCGGACCTACCTCCAGTTCTATCATGGCACAACTGGTGCCTAAAAATATTCTACCCAATGCTGTTACCTGGAGTTCCAGTACCTGGTTGTCGGCCTCTGTATTGGGGCATGGCTCTGCCGGTCTGTTGATCGCTTATGCAGGTTATACGCCTTCTTTCCTGATCATCATTACTTACCTCATCATAGCCACGGTTAGTGTATGGCTTATTAAGCCCAAACCGATCCTGCATGTAAATACGGATCAAAAGACCTGGGAGAGTGTAAAGGAAGGATTGAAATATGTATTTAAGACGAAAGAACTGCTGGGCGCGCTGACGCTGGATATGTTTGCAGTATTGTTTGGCGGCGCAGTAGCAATGATCCCCTTCTTCGCCGGTGAAATATTGCATGTGGGGCCCATTGGCTTTGGCTGGCTCAATGCGGCTGCAGATATCGGGTCTATTACGAGCATCATTATCCTGACCTTCTACCCACTTCGCCGTAAACAGGGGCTTATCCTGCTGTATGTGGTGGCAGGCTTTGGCTTGTGCATCATCACTTTTGGGCTATCGCAATTTTACCTGCTTTCTTTTATCGCGTTGCTGGCCAGCGGTGCGCTGGATGGCATCAGTGTAGTAGTAAGGGGCACCATCCTTCAATTGAAAACACCGGATAATATGCGCGGACGGGTATCGTCGGTCAATTCGATGTTTATCAATTCCTCCAATGAGATCGGCAGTTTTGAAAGTGGCATTGCCGCCAAATTTATGGGTATTGTGCCTTCTGTGGTCTTTGGGGGCACGATGACCTTGCTGGTGGTATTTGCTATGTGGTTCAAAGCGCCTACGTTGCGGAAATTTGAATACTGATAGGCCCCTATTCTTTCACGAGCTTCTGCAATTGTTTTCTTTCACCTACGATCCATACTACATCGTCCCACTCAAAGATGGTGGTGGAGTCGGGATTGAGGATACGTTCGCCATTGCGTTCGATCCCCACAACCAATCCCTTCACAATTTCACGGATGCCCGATTCGCGGATGGATCTGCCGCGCAGGTCGGTATGTTCATCGATGATCAGTTTGTTCAGGGTAATATCTTCCCGGTTTACCACGGCTTCTTCCTGAACAGTTTCAGATTCTGCCACGGCCCGGAATTTTTCCAGTTGTACATCGGTACCGATCACCGATATCTTATCATAAGGATAGATCATTTCAGTGCGTGTGGGCGCATAGATGGTGCGCTTGCCCCGCTCAATGGAAGCAACATTCACTCCATACTGTTCGCGCCAGGCAAGCTGCTGTAATGTATGACCGATGACGGGGGATTCGGGCTGAATGGTAAAATAAGCCAGGTGGGCATCCCAGGGCGAAAGATCCGGCAATCCATGGGTAGCGCCTTCGCGCTCATTGAGGTTGGAAAGAAATCTTTTCTCGATGCGGGAATAAAAAGATTGCAACCTGCGGGAGAAGATGAGCAATACCACGATGATCACGGGCAATACTGCCAGCACGGCAATCATGGCGCTGAATAACCTGTCGACCAGGAATCCCACCAACACAACCAGCAATATATTGCGCACTACTTCCAGCATTACCAGGGGACCATGGTTGTATTTTTTATCGAGCCATAAATTGGCATAAGCAAAGGAATGAAGACGGCGGATAGCCAGGGCCCAGAGAAAAGGAGCAATGGCGATGAGGGTAATAAAACAAGTGATCACGGCTGCCAGTGTGGGGCTTGCCACAGAACCGGTGATGAGTGGCAACAGGAATTTTTCCGACATCAGGATCAGGGCTATTACAATCACGGAATTGATGATCACGACGGTGAGGTAAGAACGCAATACTATTTTCCAATCGCTTTCGGCCTGGATGGTTTGGGCGCCGGTGCCATATTGGTTAATGGCCAGTTTCCACTTCATGGGCAGCCGGTTTTCAATCCAGTGATACAATGGTTCTGAAAATTTGATAAGATAAGGCGTAGTAAAAGTTGTAATGGCGGATATGGCAACGGCAATAGGATACAGGAAGCCACTGGTTACATTCAATGTGAGCCCCAGTGAAGCGATGATAAAAGAGAACTCTCCTATCTGTGCGAGGCTCATACCGGATTGAAGGGATTGCTTCATGGGCTGACCAGATAATAAAGCGCCAGCTGTTGTACTGATGATCTTACCAAAGATGGTAACCAGTGTAAGGATCAATACAGGCCATTTATATACGATAAGTGTATTCGGCTCAAAGATGATGCCTACGGATACAAAGAATACGGCGGCAAACAGGTCTTTCACGGGCTTTACAAGGTGTTCAATACGTTCGGCCATGGTGGTCTCTGCCAGGATAGAGCCCATAACAAAAGCACCCAGCGCAGGTGAAAAACCTACCTGTGTAGCCAATACGACCATGCCCAGGCAAAGGCCCAACGATACGATCAATAAGGTTTCTTCACCCATTAGCTTGCGCGCCTTTCTCAAAAATGTAGGTACTATAAAGATGCCGGCCAGGAACCATACGGCCAGGAAAAACACCAGTTTCATCAGGGATACAAGCATTTCGCCACCAGCAAACTTTTGGCTTACGGCCAAAGTAGAAAGGATCACCATCAGTAAGATGGCCACCAGGTCCTCCACAATCAATACGCCAAATACAATACCGGCAAAACGCTGGCTTTTGATACCCAGTTCTTCGAAAGCACGTATGATAATGGTGGTAGAGGATACGGATAAGATACCACCCAGGAAAATACTATCCATAGTAGACCATCCCATGAGGCGGCCTACCACAAACCCCAGGGCCAACATGCCTGCTATTTCTACAATAGCGGTAATAGAAGCTGTGCCGCCTATGCGCACCAGTTTTTTAAAACTGAATTCAAGACCAAGGCTGAACAACAGGAATACGACACCGATCTCTGCCCATATCTGCACATTCTCTTTATCAGATATAGTAGGTGTCCAGGGAACATGGGGCCCTATCAATATGCCCGCCAGGATATAACCAAGCACTACGGGTTGTTTCAGTTTCCTGAATATAAGCGTAGTTACTCCGGCAACACCCAACAAAAGCGCCAGGTCTACAATAAGTTTAGGTAAATGCATGGGCGGTCTGTTTTACTCATCTTAGAAATATTTCCAATGCTCGCAATAGCTGAATTATACAAAAAATATCCTTCAGTTGTTGAGAAAGGCCATGAATTTTATTACTTACTGTCAGGCTGAGTTTATCGAAGCCCCCTTCGACAGGCGCAGGCTGACAAACTCCAAGTAAACACTTAACTAAAAAACAAGATTTACTTATTGGGTTGTTCCAACAGCTTTTCCATTACATAAAATACGGCAGGACAAAAGCTCACATTCTTTAAAGTGAGGTTGGGACGCTTCAATAATACATCTTCATCTGTATAGGGGAAACGTTCGCAATCAGAGGGACGCTGTTCATAAATACTGCAGTAATTATCTGCCCCCAGGAAGGGGCAGGGTGTAGACCTTACCACATAATCGCCTTCTTCATCCAAGCGCAGGTAGGTATCAATAAACACACTTTCTTTCATCTTCAGGTGTTTGCTGATGCGCTTTATATCCGGCGTTTTAAAGCGGGGGGAATAGTTTTTACAGCAATTGGCGCATTGTAAACAATCCACGTTGCTGAAGGCCTCTTCATGCAAATCGGGCAATTGTTTCAACACTTTATTTTTATCAGCCTGCTTCAGAAACTGTTTGTACTGTTTCTGATTAGCAGCTGCCTTCTTTTGCCAATTATCGTTTACCGGGTTTCCCATCAGCTAAATCGTTCCACAAGAGCCGTTTACAGGCTTAAGCAGAGATTAATACAACATTAGAATCAGATTAGAACTATTTACCCCTGCAAGTTACTGAACACCTAAGGATTGCGTGGTACTTTTTTTGAAGCGGGAGGAGGCATGGGTACGCTTCATCAGCAATTACTGGTGTTGATCACTACACCGTTGTACATATTTATTATCGGCGCAGAGATCATTTTAAGTAATGTTCATCATACACATAGCTATAACCGGCGCGATACGATCCAGAATTTTTGTCTCAGCATTTTCTCCGGGACAGTGGACCTTATCATGCGGGGGGTTAGTTTTGCCCTGCTAAGTTTTTTCTTTCATTATAGCCTCTTCACATTTGGTCATTCCTTTTTTTACTGGGTGGTATTGTTGCTGCTGGTGGATATGATGCATTACTGGCTCCATCGCCTCAGCCATTCCTGCCGGCTCTTTTGGGCGGTACATGTAAACCACCATTCTTCAGCGCACTTTAATTTCACGGTAGGCTTCCGGGCCGGTGTGCTGGAGCCTTTGTATCGTTTTGCTTTTTTTATACCATTGGCGCTGCTGGGATTTCAGCCTGTTGATATTTTACTGGTGTACTCCTGTACAGAAATATGGGCCATTATAACGCATACAGAAAAGATCAGGAAACTGGGATGGCTGGAATACATACTGGTAACCCCTTCGCACCACCGCGTTCACCATGCATCCAATGTTAAGTACCTGGACATGAATATGGGCTCTATGTTTATTTTTTGGGATAAACTGTTTGGCACTTTCCAGGAAGAATTACCGGCCGCGCAATATGAGCCCATACGCTATGGCCTCACTACCCCACCGGAAAAAGATACCCTGCCTGTCATCATCTTTCACGAATGGGCTGCCATCTGGAAAGACCTGCAGCATCCCGGCATTACCTGGAAACAAAAACTGTTGTATGTATTTGGCCCTCCCGGCTGGAGCCACGATGGCAGCAAGCTAACCAGCGAAGCATTAAGACAAAAGGAGGATACGGACAATGCCTTGGGCGGTTGGCTGATCAATAACCCGCAACGTATAAAAGAAAGCAAATATGTACCTGATACCTATTTCAATGGTGCACCATGTTATCCTGCTGCTTACACGATAAGAAGAATGATTCCCTAATTTTTGACAATTCATTTAACGTCAGTTGCTTACTTTTGTCCCCGCATGGACTCTTTACGGGAACAAATACTCATCCTTATCAGCACACCGGTGTATCTTATCATCATTGGGCTGGAAGTGTTATTGAGTAATTGGCGCCACCGTAAGAACTATACCTGGAAAGATACGGGCATCAACTGTTACCTCATGCTGATGAATGGTGCTATCGACCTCCTGTTCAGGGCCTCCTATCTGTTGATACTGGATTATTTTTACCGTCACAATATCTTTTCATTCAGCCATGTGGTGGTTTACTGGTTCATGCTGGTACTACTGGAAGATTTCCTCTATTACTGGCTACACCGTTTTGATCATGAGATACGTCTTTTCTGGGCGGTGCATGTAACGCACCATTCTTCAGAACACATGAACTTTACGGTTGGCTTCCGTTCTTCTGTGTTCCAGCCTTTGTATCGCTTTATCTATTTTATACCACTGGCGTTAATGGGCTTTTCGCCGATCGATATCGTATTCGTCTATTCTGCCACGCAGATATGGGGCATATTCGTACATACTGAACTGATCCGCAAAATGGGCTGGCTGGAACATATACTGGTGACACCCTCGCATCACCGGGTGCACCACGCTTCGAATGCCAAATACCTGGACAAGAATATGGGCATGTTCCTGATCATCTGGGATAAGCTGTTTGGCACTTTCCAGGCGGAATTGCCGGCCGAAGAATACCAGCCTATCAAATATGGCCTTACTTCGAATATAGAGAAGGAAACGCCTGTAACGGTAGTCTTTCATGAATGGCAAAACATCTTCAAGGATGTAGCCCGCACTGATATTGGCTGGAAAGAGAAATGGGGATACATCTTCGGTCCTCCCGGCTGGAGCCATGATGGCAGCCGCCTTACGAGTGAACAAATGCGGGAAGAGGAAGAAGGGAAAATGTCTACAGATCTGAAAGAAGAACCTCTTACAGTGAAGGCGAGTAAGTAACAAAACAGCTTCGAGCTGTGAGCTACGAGCGGCGAGCTAATACAAACAGCCCTTTTTCTCCGACTTAAGCACCTATTTATTTCAACATTCTTATACTGTCGCCTACAGCCACAGGCATCCACCTGTATTCTCAGGGCTCGAAGCTCACAGCTCGAGGCTCGCAGCTTCCTCAGAACATTCTCCCAAAGAATTGATAGAAATCCCAGCTTCGGTAAATATAGATCGCCATGATGGTGAGGGAGAACATAAACCACAGCACAATGGCAAAGAGGCTCACCAGCAATGATTTGATACGCCCACCAGCAGTACTCAACTGAAAAAATCCATTGTAACACCAGGACAGATAGATAGCCTGTAGCAACATGCCGATCATAGGCAGCATGTTGGACAATGGCCCTCCCTTCAGCAATGCTTTCAACGGAAAGATCAACAGCACAAATACCAGGTTACTGAATACCACAAACATCATATTGGCTGTGAGATGTTCTGCATAATTGTATCCCCTCCGGTAAAAGAACAGCCAGGAGATCAGGGCAATGAGGGGTACGGCTACCATGGCCACGATATTGGCCTTTTTGGTCATAAAATGGCGTACATTATCGCCCCTGTGCAGCATGGTTGTGTAATGCTGACGCCCTTCTGCTGTAGGTATGCGGGCCAGCACCTGCTGATCGGGCTCTGTGGCGGGTGGTGTTTTAATGAAAAAGGCATCTGCCAGTACATAGATCCCCATTACAATGAGGAAAAAGGTAAAAGGGCTGAAATAGGATTTGCGTTTGCCCCCGATGTATTCCCGCGCTGTAGCGCCGGGCCTGGTGGCCAGGGATTTAAGCAGGTGAAAAATGCCTTTATCGGTATGGGTAAAAGCATGGAAAAGCTCATGCAGGAAATGCGGAACGGAAAAACGGTGAATGGCGGCCTGCTGCCCGCATTGGCTGCAAAAACGCTGACCGGGCTGCAGAGCAGTATTACAATTCAGACAGTTGGTTGAATGCATGGGTTGTTTTGGTCCGCTGAAAATAATAAAATTCTTTGAACAGCCAGCTACGAGCCACGAGCTGTGAGCTGCGAGCGAATACAAACAGCCCATTATAGTCGCACGATTTCGTCGCTGTATTTCAGGCCTCGCAGCTCGCAGCTCATAGCTCACAGCTTGTATTTGCCTGTTTTCCAACGGTTTTCCCCATTTAATGCACCGTGTTGCACAAACACCTGTTCGTCTGGATTAATCGTAGTAACTTTGCACCCTTTTAGAAGGGTTACCACAAGGTTTAAGGTCGATTCCGAGGTAGTCTTTTTCCTGCACCTCCGTTTTCATGCGGTACCCCCAACGTTTAAAATTAGAAATTAATACTATATATGAGTCTGTTTGAAAAGCAAAACTCCGAGTTTATCCGTCGTCATATCGGTCCCCATGAATCCGAAACGAGGCAAATGCTGAAAGCCATCGGTGAGCCGAGCCTGGATGCACTGGTCAACAAGACAGTACCGCCTGCTATTCGCATGAATAAGGCATTGAATATTCCGGCGGCCATCAGTGAGCATGAATACCTTCAGCTGTTGAAAGAGATCTCGCTGAAGAATAAGACTTACAAGAATTATATTGGTCAGGGATATTATGATAACATTGTTCCGAGTGTTATACTCCGCAACGTATTTGAGAATCCAGGCTGGTATACGCAGTATACGCCTTACCAGGCCGAGATCTCACAAGGTCGCCTGGAAAGCCTGCTGAACTTCCAGACGATGGTAGCTGACCTAACCGGTTTGCCACTTACCAATGCCTCGCTGTTGGATGAAGCTACAGCTGCTGCCGAGGCCATGACGATGTTCTTCAATACGCTGAACAGGGATCATGACCATATCGAGCGTCCGAAATTCTTTGTAGACAATGAGACTTTCCCGCAAACGAAGGATGTACTGGTTACCCGGGCGGTTCCTGTAGGTATCGAGGTAGTATTTGGTGATTACAAAACTGCTACGATCGACAAGAACTATTTTGGTGCACTGGTTCAATACCCCAACGATAAAGGTTCTATTGAAGACTATCGCAACTTTATCAGCAAGGTGCATGAGGCAGAAGCTTTTGTGGTGATGACCACGGACCTGCTGGCACTTACGCTCTTAACACCTCCCGGTGAGTTGGGTGCGGATGTAGCCTGTGGTAGTGCCCAACGCTTTGGTGTACCGCTGGGTTTTGGCGGACCTCACGCTGCTTTCTTTGCAGCCAAAGACGAGTTCAAACGCAACATTCCCGGCCGTATTATCGGCGTAAGCATTGATGCCCAGGGCGACCGCGCACTGCGTATGGCTTTGCAAACAAGGGAACAACATATCAAGCGTGAAAAAGCTACTTCCAATATCTGTACAGCACAAGCATTACTGGCCAATATGGCCGCCATGTATGCGGTGTTCCATGGTCCGGCCGGACTGAAAGACATTGCGAAGAGAGTAACTGTACTGGCCAATGCACTGTCGGAAGAACTGCAGGCTGAAGGTTATGAAGTACTGCACGACAATTTCTTTGACACAGTAGTGATCAAGGTAGAAGATGTGGCAGCATTACAAGCCAAGGCGGATGAAGCAGGTATCAATTTCCGTTATTATGAAAAGAACCTGGTAGGTATCTCACTGGATGAAAGCACCACCCTAAGTGATGTGCTCGATATCCTGTTGTTGCTGGATCAGCCCAATGAACATACGGTAGCTGGTTTCAGTGTAAGTGAAGATGCTGGTTTATACCACCTGCCTACAGGCCTCACCAGAACTTCTCCCTTCTTAACGCATCCGGTGTTCAATACGCACCACAGTGAGACAGAGATGATGCGTTATATCAAGCAACTGGAAAATAAAGACCTTTCGCTGAATACTTCCATGATCTCATTGGGTTCCTGCACGATGAAGCTGAATGCTGCCAGTGAAATGATCCCTTTAAGCTGGGCGCACTGGAGTAAGATCCACCCCTTTGCACCCACTACACAAACAGAAGGTTATCAGCAGATCATTAGTGAACTGAGTGAATACCTTTGCCAGATCACTGCTTTTGATGCCTGCAGCCTGCAGCCCAATAGTGGTGCACAAGGTGAATACGCCGGATTGCTGGTGATCAGGGATTACTTTGAAAGCCGTGGTGAAAGTCACCGTAATGTGATGCTGATCCCGATCAGTGCACACGGCACCAACCCGGCCAGTGCAGTCATGGCGGGCATGAAGGTGGTAGTAGTGAAAGCATTGGAAAATGGCTATATAGATGTGGATGATCTCAAGGCTAAAGCTGCTCAATACAGCAAGGAACTGGCAGGTATCATGATCACTTACCCCAGCACCTACGGTGTGTATGAAGAGACAGTGAAAGAAATTACTGATATCATCCACCAGCATGGTGGCCAGGTATATATGGATGGCGCCAATATGAATGCGCAGGTGGGCTTAACAGCTCCCGGCCTTATCGGCGCCGATGTTTGTCACCTCAACCTGCACAAAACATTCGCCATTCCGCATGGCGGTGGTGGTCCCGGCATGGGCCCCATTTGTGTAAAGCAACACCTGGCTCCTTACCTGCCCGGTCACGTTTCCTTAGGTTCTAAGAGCGCTGTTTCTGCCGCTCCTTATGGTTCTGCTTCGATCCTGCTCATCAGCTACGGATACATCCGCATGCTGGGTCAGGAAGGCACAAAGCTGGCTACTGAATATGCGATCCTCAATGCGAATTATATGCGCGCCAGGTTGCAGGAAGAATATGAGATCCTGTATACGAATCACAACGGACAGTGTGCACACGAATTCATTGTAGACCTGCGTCCTTTCAAGAAGACGGCTGAAATAGAAGCAGAAGATATAGCGAAGCGCCTGATGGATTACGGTTTCCACGCTCCTACCATGAGCTTTCCGGTACCGGGTACGATCATGATCGAGCCTACGGAAAGTGAAGACAAGGCCGAACTGGACCGCTTCTGTGATGCGCTGTTAAGCATCCGCGAAGAGATCCGGGCTATTGAAGAAGGCAAGGCCGATAAAAAGGACAATGCCCTCAAAAATGCACCGCATACGCAGTTTGTGATCACCGCCGATGAGTGGAAGCACAGCTATACCCGTCAGCAGGCGGCATTCCCGCTGCCTTATATCCGCAGCAACAAGTTCTGGCCTTCTGTAGCCCGTGTGAACAATACGCATGGCGACAGGAACCTGATCTGCACCTGCGAGCCGGTAAGCTCTTATGCGGAAGTGGAAGCGCAATAATTGATCTTTCGGAAATCCTTATACAAAAGGCTGTCTTTCAATGGAAGACAGCCTTTTTTTATTTCGAGGCTCTTGATTCAACCTCTCTTCCTTCTTGATAGATTCGAGTATCCTGGGGTCATCCTAGGGTTTTCTTAGGGTATTTTTCAGGTTATTATTGGGTATAATTCTTAGGATAACCTTAAGAAAACCTGAAGATATACTTACTTTACGAGGACCTATCGAGGTGGAATCGAGGAGCTACACCGAGCACGGGAGCTTGCCGAAAGGTACTCGAAGCAGAGTGAACACATTTTAAGGTGTATTAAAAGTACTTTTCAGCGCTCAGGCCGAAATTGACCAGCAGGTTCTCGCGGCCGGTGCGGCTTAACTTGTTGTAAGTAAGGGCAGTAGTAAGACTGAGCCATTTTCTCAGTTTGATGGAAAGTGAGGAATTGGAGCGGATAATGTAATCGTCCAATCGTTCCAGGGAAGGTTGCCAGAAATGTACGCCTTCCAACATCACCAGGTTATTGATCGTCCATCGGTATTTTATGCGCAGGGAATTACGAACGGTCTGGTATTGATCGTCGCCACGCTGGGGCAGGGTGAGATCGCTGGTTTCATAGAGAAGACCATCGCTCACTACCAGCTCGGCCTGTTCCTTGTTGAGGAAGTTATAACCTATGCCGGCACCTGCCTGCAGCTGGTGGTTGATCTTGAGGGAATAGCTGGTGGTAAAAGTAACCAGTCCCCAATAATAGAGGCGCTGCCGGTTTTTCAGGTAATCTACATTCAGGGCGGTGGAAAAATCATTGTTGGTAAGCCTGCTCCCTTGCCGGCCATAGATCCAGGCATTGCTGCTGTTGATGGTCAGTTTTTCTTTATTGACCTGGAAACCGAGCACATTGTTCAATACAAATGACTTTGCGTCATTGGTGCGGTTGATAATACCTGTAGTGGCAAATTTTACATGGTAATGGGTGGAATCATTAAACTGTGCATCTGCATAACCGCATACCAGGAGCACAAGGGCTACAACGATCAATCTTTTCATAACAATTTCCGGTTACAGCAGGCATGGGCCTGTCGTTATTTAATGACGGGCAAAGGTAAAGGATATTCAAGCGCACCGGCAGTGATGACAAGAATGCCCGGCAGGGTAACGGCCCCTGCTCAATTCACCAATTTGTATTGGCAATTCGTACAAGGCGGGGTTGTATGGGCTGCAAGCCGGTGGTTACTTTGCCGCATTCATTTTTCAATAACAAGTATAATAAGTATTAGTCATGCGCAAATTATTTTTCATCGTTTGTACGATTGGGAGCCTGCTGGCCTACAGCAGTTGTGATAAGGATAAAGATGGTAAATCCTGCGATCTTCCCAGCAGCAATGCCCCTACCGGTATGGCCGGCGGATGGGTACATGGTTCAGCCTCTTCTACCATTGTAGTGGATGCTTACAATGGTAAATATGTTGGTACAGGATTTAAAACGGGTGAGTACCTGAAATTTGATGCGAATGGTAAAAATGCGGAACTGGTAGTGTTGGTTGATGGAGGCTTTACCAGCGGTCTTCAATCTGTAACGAGGATGTATGGTACGATTGTATTTGATGAGGACGCTCAAACGCTGGAATTCCAGGTATGCCGGGCTGATTACCGGGGATGGAGAAATGGCGCAAAGACGGTTGACCGTTCGGCCACGGATGAAGAAGTAAGAGGACTGACAGCGAACAACAAGTTCTATTACACGTATGATCCGGCTTCTAATTTTCCGCTCAAGCTCTGGTTTCAATCACTTCCTGTAGATGACGATCACACGGTTAGTTTTAGAAAAGATTAAGTAAAAAGCCGGCCCAATGGTTTTGGGTCGGCTTTTTCTCATGTAGCAGTTGGTTTTGATCTGGCACAGGGTGCCTGTTGCGGGTGTTGACCTCGTTACTTCCGGCCAGTATAAATAGTGCCGTTACCAGCACCATTATACAGCATCCGGCAGAGCTATTTTATAATAATGAAATTCCGTTTTGCTTGAATTGCACGCAAAATGGATATTCACGGGCAATTGCGTTGAGGCGGCTAATCGTTTCCTCGTCGGGAGGAGTGGGGGTGGTTTTACCGGTTGGTACTTTAGACTGTGTTTTGCTCTTGTTTGCCTTCCCTGTGCTGGTTCCGTCAGCAGGGAGATAATTGTACTGGAGCTTTTTCATGCCATTAGATTTTATAGATTGATCAGAATACTGAACAGGTTTACAATGCGTACAGAAACACTGACACAGTTTTCAAGTAGGGAGACACGGAATCAATACGTTTTGGCAAAAAATCGAGAAAGCTTTAAATATGGCAGGCGCTCAATGTTGACGGAGAAGAAAAAATATCACTGCAATTTCATTCGATCCTTCCAAAGATAAATAAAAAAGAAATTAACCGATCACTTCATCAAAAAAATACCTGCTAATTAGTGGTTAATATCATCATGACATTGAGCGGTTTCGAAATAGTTATCTGAATTATATCGCGGGGAAGAAACTCCCCCTGCTGCGTAGATCTCTCACCTGCCACAGCAACCTGATCAGGGCCTACCTTTGTGTACAATATACAACTCATTGCCTTTGGCAGCACCTGACTATCATTGCGGCTTTGGCACAAGATTTTAGCCTCCCCTTTGTAAAAGCAGGAAAATGAAAAAAAATACTCCTGGCGCAAAAGCAGGCCAAACAAAGACAACTCCTTCTCAACCGGCTAAGAAAAAAACAACTGACTCCGGCGATCTCCCCGATTCACCTCAGGATGAAGCGAAACTGCAGGGGGATGAAGCCACGCTTGACCTTCCGGAAGTAAAAGATATTCCCGGCCAGGAACATATTCATGTACCCCGCATGCGCGAGTTTGCGGATACTACGGCCTCCTCAGATGACGAAGAAGGCGGTACGCTGCTGGATACGCCAGAGGACGAGGATATCCGGGCGGACAGGGGCACGAATGTATCGGATGAGGAAGCTGCGTTGTTAGCGGCAGCAACGGATTATAACTCGGATGAGGATGATAAGATAGTCCGGGCAACAGCGCTTGACAGCACGGATGAGGATGGAGACCCACTGAATGAAAAGGGATTCAGGAATGCCTACAGCGGTACTGACCTTGATGTACCGGGCAGTGAGGACGATGATGCTGATGAAGCAATTGGGGAAGAAGATGAAGAAAACAACGCCTACAGTGTGGATGAAGAGAATGAAGATGACGAAAAATAAGCCATCGGCCTGGAAGTAACCATTTGGTTCCATCCATGCTTTCGTCAACTGGTAGTATAGATAGTCCAGTTCATGCACCCAGGGCCCGTAAACATGCCTGCCGGTTTTTAATATTGTTGCCGCAATCAATATTAAACTGGTTATCATGGAAAAAAATAAGTATTACGGCCACGCAAGAAATGGCAATGGAAAAAAGATCCTTTTTGCCTGTGTGCCTGCTGACGGGCACTTTAATCCGCTCACTGGCCTGGCCATGCACTTAAAGAGCATTGGTTATGATGTAAGATGGTATACGTCTACCACCTATGAACAAAAGATCAATAAGCTGGGTATTCCCTACTATCCTTTTGTGCGGGCGTTTGACATCAGTGCGGGCAATGTGGAGGAGATATTCCCTCAACGTGAGCAACATAAAAGCCAGGTTAGCCGCCTGAACTTTGACCTGATCAATGTTTTCATCCTGCGCTCAACGGAGTATTTTGAAGACATACAGGAGATCCATCAAACATTTCCCTTCGACCTGCTGATCGCTGATGTTACTTTTTCAGCCATCCCTTTTGTAAAAGAGAAGATGGGCATTCCGGCTATTGGCATCGGCATTGTTCCTTTAACAGAAAACTCCCGTGACCTGGGGCCTGCCGGACTGGGCCTTACACCGGCTACAAATTTCCTGGGCAGGCGCAAACAGGATATGATGCGCTTCATAGCGGACAATATTATTTTCCGCAAATCGAATAAGGTGATGCGCTCTATTTTCCGGGACTATGATATAGATCCCGGCAATTCCAATGTATTTGATACGCTTACGCATAAATCAACGCTGCTGCTGCAAAGTGGCACACCGGGTTTTGAATATAAACGGAGTGACCTCGGCAGCAATATCCGGTATATGGGGCCTTTACTGCCCTATGTAGCGCCCAAAACGCAGGCGCGCTGGTATCATCCCAAGCTGGAGCAGTATGATAAAGTGATCCTGGTAACGCAGGGTACGGTAGAAAAAGATCCTGAAAAGATCATTGTACCTACGCTGGAGGCTTTCCAGCACTCAAAGCACCTGGTGATCGCTACGACAGGAGGATCTAAAACAGCAGAATTACGGAAACGGTATACGGCTGAAAATATCATCATTGAAGATTTCATCCCCTTTGATGATGTGATGCCTTATGCCAACGTGTACGTAACGAATGGCGGATATGGTGGGGTATTATTGGGCATTCAGCACCTGCTGCCACTGGTAGTAGGAGGTATTCACGAAGGCAAACTGGAGATCAATGCCCGGGTGGGCTATTTCAAACTGGGTGTGGATATGAAAACAGAAAAGCCTACGGCTGCCAAAGTGAAAGAGAGTGTAGAGGAAGCATTGTCGAATGGGATTTATCAACAAAATGTAAAAAAACTCGCTGCAGAGTTTAACAGCTATGACCCTCATTTGCTTTGCGAAAGGTATGTAGCGGAGGTTTTGCAACAGAGCAATTCAACTTTTGCAGACAGGCCCATGACGGATCATAAAATTTTAATCAAGAATTAAGCGTCACGCTTGTCAGGTTGAGCTCGCCGAAACCGGTTTCGACAAGCTCAACCTGACATTCTCTACTTACCTGGCATTTACTATGCAAAGAGGATGTACTCCGGTGGAATACATCCTCTTTACTATTATGGGACGTTGATGTCTCTTATTTAATTGGCTGCTCTCAGTACCCCTACTGTCAGAACATTGGTTCCTGTGCCACCGATATTGCCTCCCAGGTAAATGGTATAAGCATTGCCGGAGATCAGGTTTACGTCAGTGGTCGTCTTAGCGATCAGGCTATCGTTGCTGTTCAACTTAACGGAAAAGACGTGCGATCCGGTTGTAGTAGGCTGAAATTGGTTATAATATGGGCTGAACTCATTATCTGCCAGTACACGCTGGGTGAACATCTTATTGTTGTCAATATACACGTCTACCGGACCTAAGTCAGCAGATACGGAAGGACTTGCATGAAAGAACCGGAAATAAGGTTTATCCAAAGTAAGATCAGAGAAATCGTCTTCTACCAGCATCGCTTCTGCTACTGCAGGTGTTCCAGGGTTGTTATACAACATGATGGTATAAAACCCGAGTGAATCGTATTGAGAGACGGGGATACCTGCAACTACACTGTCGCTGCCGGCTTTCTTGAAGGTAACGGAGAAAGCGCCTTTATCAACCCCGGAATAGGCTTGCGATACAGCACCAGCGCCAAAAGCATTGGTAGTCACTTTAGAGGTATTGAAAAAGATATCTACGGCAGGCGCTGGCGCCGCGGTAGCCAAATGCATGATGGAAATATAAGCCTTGGCAGGCTGGGGCTGAGGATCAGTAGCTTTCAAACAACCTGTTATGGACATACCCACTACAGCTACCACACTCCATAATAAAATATTAGCCTTACTTTTTTGCACTGTTTTAATGTTTTTTTGTCTTAATAATAGGGTTCACAAAATCACCCGGATCAACAATTTACAGGATTACGCATTTGACTACAATAATAGGAAAAGATTGCGCCTTTTGAAATGTAATTTCCTGCAGGGTATTAAGACAACGGCCCATTGATTTTCGTTGCACGGTAGGCATAACAGGAATACCTCCCAGCCATCCTTTAATCCCGGTCGGAGAACGCAACAGGCTCTTTAACAGGCATTTCTGGCATTTCGGACCGGGTTTCCCGGGAATGATCACCGCGGAGATTTAATGATCTTACGTACAATTATAGTTTCGGGATAGGTGATCTTTACCACATAATTTCCGGCAGCCAGTGAGGTGGCCAGTGTTACAGAAAGTACACTTGCGCGCTCCTGCTCCAGGTCTCTATAATACACTATACGGCCGGTACTTTCATAGATCACGACAGAACGCGGTTTTTTACCGTTTTCCCACCTTATTTGTACGATATCGGAGAAAGGGTTGGGAAATATGGTGGGGGCTGCCGGCGGCACCACGGGAGATGCAGGTGGTTTTGTACTTGTATTTTGTACAGCTAATAAAGTCATTTCAGCACAGGAATTGCAATTCTGAAAAACATTGGCAGCTCCCCAGGCATTGGGTTTATTCGATCCGCCGGTAGCAGAGGTATGACTGGCACTGAGGCAGACCAATACATGGGGATGATCGGTAAGGGTATCGGCAAACTGTGACAACTGGTACACGGAAACACAGGCATATCCATAAGGAGCGGTATAAGCATCCTTCACTTTATTGATGAGTACGGTTTGCTTTAACTGGCTGGTACGTCCCAGGCATACGCTTCCGACTACAGCATTGTTATCGGTAATGACACCATGCACTTCAGCCAATCCATTGTTGACGAAAAAGGAAAAGGGGTTATTGATCACAAGATAATTAAATGCCCTGCTGGAAGAAGCGGCAGTCACATTCATAAGGATGTTGGGTCTTGCTGCAGTAGCATAGGGGCCTTCGAATGAAAGGTTGGAAGTGATCTCTAATCTTCCATAATTGTATAAAGCACAGCCACCTCTCCATATCATACCACTGCTGGCTCCGGCTGTTAGCTTAGCACCGGGTCTGACGACGATGGTACCGGAATCCATATTGAGCACATTAATGGTAAGATCGGTACACACGATCAGGGTGCCGCCACGCATGGTGAGTTGGCTGAAAGTAGCAGTTGCTCCGTAATACCATTTTTTGGTACCGTTTAACAAGGTCTCGTTGTTGGTGACGGTCGGTTCTGTGCCGAGGCAGGCCTCCAGTGGAGGCGCTGTTTTACACTGGCTAAAAGATGAATAACGTAGTACTAGTTGCAGGAATGCAAGGGTGAATAGCATAGCAAGGGCACGCATGGGTTGAGGGGTTTGAGGGTTTTCTACAGGAGGATAAGGTTGCCTGCCAAAATACCCTTTGCCTTTTGCGCCTGAAAGCAAAACTGTGTAAGCTGAACAATTGACAGCGCGAGTTGAATAAATTGAGTAATGAGTTTTGTTACTGCCCCAGCCATCTTTTGAACTCATTGACCTTTTCCCTGCTCACCAGGATATCTTTTTCCATAGCGGGGTCGAGGAATAGCTTCAATCGATTGCCAAAATAAGGATGGATCTGATCCACACATTTAAACGAGATCAGGAGGGATCGGTTAATGCGGAAAAACAGTTGGGGATCAAGCATGGTTTCCAGTTCTTCGAGGGTATACTCTACCAGGTATTTCTGTCCATCCAATGTTTTAAAGAAGATAAAACGTCCTTCGGAAAAAAAGTAAGCGATAGCGGCGGTTTCAACAGAAGCAAATTTCTGTCCCTGTTTGACCAGGAAGCGGGTTCTCCAGGTTGTATGTATTCCCTGAGTGGTTGTGGCGGCAGTGGCCATCGTGGTGGTTGTAGCTGTGGTGGTTTGTGCAGGAGCTGGTAAAGTTTCCGAGTAGACTTCGTCCTGTAAGCGGTTCATAAAAGCTGCCGGTAACAGGTGCTCCAAATGAGCTATTCGGAAAGCATAAAAAGTAAATTGATCGGACTGTACGGTGAAGATGACGGTGGCATTCATTTTGCCCTGTGACAGATCAAGTATCCGGTGTTCTTTCACAGCGCCTTCACTCATTAAAATAATATCGGGAATACCATGTTGTTCCAGCCAGTGGGCAGAAGCAAAAATAGCGGGAATGGTACCAATGATATGAATGGATTGATCTATCTTCTTCAAAGCCCGTTCCAGTATCCTGACAACGCGCTTTTCTCCCTCTACAACTAATACCTTCATGAGTCTACACTTTATCGGTTGAGAAATATAGTAGCCTTCTACAGCCGACAAATGTAGAGAACCGCTTTGCGGTAAAAAGGTCGAACGTTATAAACAGTCAATCAGAAAGAATAAAACGAATGAATCGGGGGATGAACCGTATTACTTTTTTATAGCAGTTTTAAAAGCTCTTTTTGATCCAGGATGATAAGGTAGCAGGTTTCCACGCGCCTGGTACAATGATGCGCCTGATGGTATGGAGGGGATCGTTCACATCACGTTTGCCCGACAATTGAAAGGCTGCAATCATGCCACGTTGCTTTAATTGTGGGATGGCGGCGGGATTCCATAAGCCAAAAGGGTAAGCAAAATAGCTGATGGGTTTACCGGTAATGGCTTCCAGTTGTTTGGATGGTTTCTCTATCTGTGTTACCCAATCCTGTCCCTGGTATTGTTTTACATTGTGGTGGTCCCAGGTATGGGAGCCGATGGCGTTGCCGGCATCAGACAGTTCTTTTACCTGTTCTTTACTCATGTAGCGGGGCCTTCCCAGGGAAACGGTCATAACAAAGAAGACGCCTTTAAAGCCATACTTATCCATTTCGGGCTTAGCGACGGTAAATTGTTCGAGGTCGGTATCATCAAAAGTGAGCATGATGGGTTTGGACGGCAATGCTGCACCTGTAGTGAGGTAAGCGTATAACTGATCGGGCAGGATGGTATGATAGCCGCTATCTGCCAGCATTTTTAACTGGTCACGGAAAGTTTGAACAGGTACGATATAGTTCTGGGCTGTTTTGGAATCGGTTTCGCGCCATTCGCGGATCTGGTGATAGCAAAGAATAGGAACTTCCTTGCGTGCCATAACGGAGGCAGCGTCTACCTTCACGGCGACGACGGGAGTTACCACAGCGGGTTTGGTTTCGGCGACGGGAGCAGCGGCCCTGGTGGCAGGAGGCGGAGCAGCAATGGCTACATTGGTATCAGGTACTGATTGGCAGCTACATGCAAACAACATGGAGGCTACTACAGAAAGATTCCTGGCAAAACGAAAAGGGGCTGTGGTTTTCATAGCGTTTAGAGAATGGGGTATAATCCGTTTTTTTAAACGGCAAACTTAGGTTTTTGTTGCCTTATCCAGTAATACAAATACGTAGTATTTTCGCAGCGTTATATATGCAGTTAAAAGACTATTATAAGACACTGGAAGTGACACCGCTGGCCACCCCGCAGGAGATCAAAAGATCCTTCCGGCGGCTGGCGCTGAAATACCATCCGGACAAGAACAATGGCGACCACCTTTCGGCGGCACTTTTCAGGGAAGTTCAGGAAGCCTGGGAAGTACTTTCAGATCCGAAGCAACGGGAAGAATATAATTACAAGCGCTGGTACAACCGTAGTGTAGGAGAAGCTTTTGCAGAGCGGGCGCTCACACCCGCCGGCATATTGGCGGAATGTGAGCGACTGAAGCAGTATGTGGTATCGATGAATATTTTTCAACTGGACTATGATGCATTGAGTTATCATATCCGGCAGCTGCTGAGTGACAGTAATATCGGCATCCTGCAACAATTCGATGATACTGCCACCAATCGTGCGGTGAACAAAACATTATTAAAAGCAGCGGAGCCTTTGCCCCTACCCTATCTGCAACCAATCGCCTCGCTGCTGGTGAAACTGGCGGGACAGGATGAATCGATGATCAGTGAAGTAGCTGCTGCTGTGCAGGAAAGAAAGCGTAGTGCCCGCTGGAACAAATACAAATGGGTAGTGGTAGTAGCGGTAACGGCTGCTATTTGCTGGATCATGTATATGGCAGGGAAGACAACATAATAAAACAATAACAGGAATCAATCGACCGCATTTCATAAAGAACAGGCTGGCTTTAAAGTCAGCCTGTTTTCATTATCCCAATTCATGTTGCAGGAATCGCAATTCATGCAGCCCCCGCCGGGAAAGGCTTTTAGCTTCTTTTACTTTTGTTCTTCCTTCACCCGCACGTTTTTAACTGGTCTGATTATCCTGTATCTATCCTGTGTTATTGCCAAGCCCTAAAGAGCGGTCTCATCACCTATACTACAGGTAACACTACACCTGGAGCAGGGAATCTTATTGGACTTTAAATAAAAATGAAATGAAAAAGAAGTTGATGCTTACAGGCATCCTTGGCTTGCTGATTGGCACCGCCGTGCTTTTCGAGGCAAGCTGTACTACACAAGCAGAAAAGAATGCCACGCAACTGTTGAAAGATGCAGGCCCTACAAAGGGTGATCTGATAGCGCGTGGAAAATACCTGACCACGGTTGGGGGTTGTCATGATTGTCATTCACCGAAGAAGTTTGGCCCGGAAGGCCCTTCATTGGATGAAGATCGTTTACTATCAGGTCATCCAGAGGGTAGTCCCTTACCTCCTATCGATGTGAAGGCCCTGACACCTGGCAACTGGATGCTGTTTGCCGGAGATGTTACGGCGGCGGTTGGTCCCTGGGGTATTAGTTATGCCGCCAACCTTACGCCAGACTCTGCAACAGGTACGGGCTCCTGGACAGAGGCCAACTTTGTGAAAGCTTTGCGTACGGGCAAGCACCTTGGACAGGAAGGTGGCCGGCCAATCATGCCACCCATGCCCTGGCAAATGGTAGGTCAAATGACGGATGAAGACCTGAAAGCGGTATATACTTATTTGCAATCATTACCACCCGTGAAGAACCGGGTACCTGCTCCTGTGTCTCCTGCAGAAGCAGCCAAACTGGCCAAATAGACAGGAGGAATTGTGAAGAAGGTGGGCTGTCCCGACTAAATGCGGGATGACCTGCCTTTTATTGTTTTATAGTATTGTTGCCGCGTGATAAAGAGATCAATACAGCTATCAAAATAAGTCCTGCGGTAACGCGATAAGCCATTTGCATACCATTGATCTGGGCTGATATGGTTTCCGGAGCCACCAGGTGGTGCATGGAATAGCTATTGCGTGTAGCGTACCAAACGGTAGCCCCCAATGATATACCGAATACAAGGCCCAGGTTGCGCATGAAGGCAATGAGGCTACTGGCTACTCCCCGTTCTGCTACGGGCGCGGAATTGAGTGCACTGCTGCTGTTGGGGGATTGGAAAAAGCCAAAGCCCAGGCTCAGGAGGGCAATGCGCCAGGTGGCATCGTGCCAGGTCCATTGATCATTAAGAAAAGAAAGCAGGAAGTGACCGGTGGCCATGAGGAGAAGACCTGCACTGGCAATCCAGCGTGCGCCCATTTTATCTGACAGGTACCCTCCTATGGGTGCTGCAATGCTTAAAGTGAGGGGGCCAGCGAGCATAATGAAGCCCGCATTTTGTGGGCTAAGACCCAACAACTGTTGCAGGAAGAAAGGCAATACATATAAGTTGGAACCATTGGCAATAAAAGCCAGCCCTGCTGCCACGAGGGCTGCGCTGAATGGTTTGATCCGGAATAACTTTAATTGGAGCAAGGGAGCAGGGTATCGTTTTTCCCAATAAAAAAAGAAAAGCAACAATACAATGCCTGCCGCTATCAGCAACATGACGATAGGATGCGCCCACCCATGACTGGGGGATGCCCCGTAATCAATACCGGTAAGCAAACTGGTGACGCCTAGCAGGAACAATAAGGCACCGGGAATATCAAATCCCTTACTACTGGTAAGTGTACTTGCCGGCAATACTACGGAAGCTCTCCAGATGGCGATGAGGCCAATAGGCACATTCACAAAAAAGATACTTTCCCAGCCAAAATGCTGCAATAATAAGCCGCCTGCTACGGGACCGGTAGTGCTGCCCGCCGCTACGGCTGTGCCCAGCAGCCCCAATGCTTTCCCCCGTTCCTGTGTTGAAAAGGCATCGCTGATAATGGCGGGGCCAATGGCAAAGATCATGGAAGCGCCGAGGCCCTGTACCAGGCGGAAGATGACCAATGACCACAGGGACCAGGAAATACCACAGAGGAAGGAACCAAGGATAAAAACACCAAAACCAGTCATGTACACTCGCTTGCGGCCAAAGAGGTCGGAGAGGCGGCCCATGATGAGGAGGGTGCTGGTGGTGACGAGCAGGTAGCTGAGCACAATCCATTCCACATTGTCGCCGGTGTTGAGCTCCCGGCGTATAGTAGGCAAAGCTATATTAACGATGCTGCTATCGAGGGTAGCCATGAAGGAACCAAAGGCCACTGTACCCAAGACCATCCATTTATTGGGTACAGAAGCATTTTGCACAGGAGGTGGTAACATCTACGCTGGCATTTGATGTAGACCAAATGTAAGAAGAAATGGAATCGGAGCAGGATTTGTAGCATGTTGCTAAAAAAGAAACCGCCCCGGCGTTCCGGAGGCGGCATCTACCCTTTTAACGAACTTTAGTTTATCATCTGGTACTCTGATAAGAAGTTGAATGATGTTCAGGCAGCTCTTTTACAATGCCGTTGATGGTTTTCAATGCATTCAGGTTGAGGATGGAAGCATGACTTTTTAATCCGTTTTCGCCCGGATTCACTTCAAGGTCTGTTATATCGCCGCTGATCTTTGCTTTTGCAGCTGATGCCATGGGCACCAATTTCCACTTTGTACACAGCCCGGCCTTGTTGTTTTGCCCCATTTTGGCCGTGGCCTCTATCACGGTTGCCAGCATACTGGTCAACACCAACATCATTGCAGGTAAAATAATTTTCCTATTCATAGCTATACTTTTTAGGAAGGAGAAAGAGAAAAAGCAACCCTGACAGTCAGCAAAAAATTACCACCCTCTGTCATTTTTTCGTCCGCCAGGGTTGCGAATACAAAAGTATAGCGGTAAGGAGGCGATGGGTAGGCGGAAACTACCAATGGGGGTCAAGATCGACGAAATGAGCAATAGCATTTCATCGGTAAATAAGGGGTTTCGTCGGAGATCAGTACATTAACCGGCGCAAGTCGTCTGTATAGCTACGGCTTACCTTTAAAGAGACGTTGTTGGAGGTAACCACAAGTATACCATTGTCTTCGCGGTATACTTCTTTGATGTGGTTGATGTTGACAATATAGGAGCGGTGAATGCGTATGAAATAACGGGGATCGAGGCGTTGTACGATCACGCCAATGCCATAGTTACTGAGGTAGTTCTTCTTTTCTGTATGCAGGCGGGTATAATCGCGTTCTGCTTCGAGGTAAATGATATCTGAGGTTTGGATATTGGTCATTTTATTGCCGCTCTCCACGAGTATCCTTTCTGAATAGGTGGTGGCATTGCTTCCGGCCTGGTCTACCAGGTTCTTTACGGCTTCCAGGGAAGCGGTACCGGGCCTCATCAATACTTTGGATACTGCCTGTCTGAAACGTTCGAGGGTATAAGGCTTGAGGAGGTAATCAATGGCATTGGAGTCGAAAGCTTTCAGGGCATATTGATCGTAGGCAGTGGTAAAAATGATCTGGGGTACATGTACGATCTGCTGTATCACCTGGAAACCGCTCAGGCCGGGCATCTGTACATCGAGGAATACGAGATCGGGCTCCAGCCTGTTAATAGCAGTTACTGCTTCCTGGCCATGGCTGCATTCACCAATGATCTGCAACTCTTCAAAAGCACCGAGGTACTGACGGATCACCAGGCGTGCCGCATCTTCATCATCAATGATTAAAACTTTCTTTGCCATAATGATTATAACGGAATGTAAAAATACGAAGTTAGTCCGGAAGGGGAGTTAGCCTCCACAAACAGTTCTTCATTATACAGCCTCAGGAGGCGCTGCCGGGTATTCTTTAGCCCGATGCCTTCCACACGTCCCAATTGCTGCAGATCGCCTTTAAAGCCCACACCGGTATCGCTGATAATGATCTTGGCGTGGTGGCCTTCCCGGATACAGGAGATCTTGATGGTGCCGCCGCTGATGCTGCCACCAATACCATGTTTTACTGCATTTTCCACCAGGGGTTGCAGCAGCATGGGGGGTATCAATAATTGCAGCACGGATTCATCGGTATTGTATTCCACTTTCAGCCGGGATTTAAACCGGTGCATTTCCAGTTCGATCCAGGTACGTATGAAATCCAGTTCTTCTCCCAGGGTTACTTCATGTTTTTGTGAACTGCGCAGGGCATAGCGGAAGGTATCGGCCAGCCGGGCAATCAATACGCGGGTAGCTTCCATTTCGGGCGGTACGGTGGCGCTGATGGAATTGAGGGTATTGAACAAAAAGTGGGGTTGTATCTGTGCTTTTAACGCATTCACCTCGCTTTGATAAGCCAGGGAAAGCAATTCTTTTTCTTTTTCCAACTGGCGCTGGCTCTTAAGCCAGAAATTGTAGGCATGGAAAATAGAGAACTGGATAATATAGAATAGTAAGGGAAGGTAGTAGGCATGCCAATAGAAGAAGTTGGAATAATTTTTAAATGTCAACTTGCTGACGAACTCTTCACTCCAACCACGAATGAACAGAAAAATGGCGAGCACTACGACATGTGTAAGGAGGACCACTGTGAGGGATCTGTTCGTGATCTTTTTAAAGAATAGCCACCAGAGGGGAATGGTTAGAAGTCCCTGAATAAATATCTCTACAAATACATCCAATAACAACCAGATATAAATGCCATGATATTTTTTACCGGCACTGATGGTGTGCAGGGCCATGTAAAAAAGGATACCGTAAATAACATTAAATAACAGCCACAACAGTAACTCTCTCACGGTGATGGTCCATAAGACGCGCTTTGACAATAGGTTTGTCCAGGCAATGCTGCTCATTCAATAAAATTACTATATCCTGACGGTTCCTGAGGCGGGTTATCCGACGAAATGGAGTTTAGCTTCGATGAGTGGCAGCTATTACCGGCACATCGACCGGGTGGGCCGACGGAATGCGCTATAATCCGACGAGATACAACATAGGTCTGCCAATCATGTTTCCCTCCCTTCGTCTGCATTTTGGTGCACTGGTAGCTTTGCAGGCTATAGCGGGTAAAGGGCCTTTTAATTTTGTGGGGTTAACATCGAAATATATTTATCCCCCTCTAAATGTAAATTATGAAATACATTATTGTAGTATGTGTGTTGTTGATGGCGGGTTCGGCACAAGGGCAATTATTGAACAAGCTCAAGAACCTGGCAAAAGATAAAGTGGAAAACAAAGTGGTGAAGGAATCGGGCAAGGCAATGGACAGCGCCCTGGATGGCAAGCACGGCAAGAAACCTGCAGCCACCACTCCTGCCGGCACTGATAAAACCGCAACTACCAACACCGCTGCCATACCAGCAGCCGGTGAAATGAAAGTGTACAGTGCATTTGACTTTATACCGGGCGATAAAGTGATTGCCTGGGAAGATTTTTCACAGGACGCCAAAGGTGATTTCCCGGCTAAGTGGAATACGAATGCGGGAGGAGAGATCGTAACGCTGGAAGGGCATCCGGGACAATGGCTGGCGTTATCCAAAACGGGAGTTTATATGCCGGAGTTCATCCCTACGCTGCCGGATAACTTCACGCTTGAATTTGAACTGGGTTGTAACCCTGGATTCCGCAATCTGTCATCACCCTTTTCCTTTGCCATTGCAGCCTTAAAAACCCCGGATCAATATACCCGATATATGCAGGGATCGAGCGGGCGTACGGGCTTTAATACCTGGGTGCTCCCCAACTCGACCAATGGAGAAACGGGCAAAACAGGTTATGAAGCGGATGTGAATGGAGTAACGATGTCGGAGCAGCAGAACCAAATCACTAAGCAATTCCATGCCAAAACGAAGAACTTTATGAAAGTTTCGATCTGGCGTCAGAAACAACGGGTACGGGTATACTTTAATGAGGAGAAAGTGGTTGACGTAGCCAAGGGGCTGACTGCGACTGGTTATAATGCTTTCGTAATCTCGCTCTCTACTGCCCGCACAGAACCTGATCAATATTTCATTAGCAATATAAGGCTGGCCGTAGGCGCCCCTGATATGCGCAATAAGTTGCTGACAGAAGGAAAGTTCACCACCACGGGTATTTTATTTGATGTGAACAGTGACCGTATCAAACCGGAATCTTATGGAGTATTGAAAGAGCTGGCGGGAGTATTAAAAGACAATGCCGGGCTGAAAGTAAAGATCACAGGACATACGGATAGTGATGGAGAAGCTGCTTACAACCTGACGCTGTCGAAGCAACGGGCGGCCGCCGTAAAGAAAGTGCTGGCCACGGAATTTGGTATTGACGGGGAACGCATGGAAACGGATGGCAAGGGAGAAAGTGCTCCTGTTGATAAAGCCAGTACCCCGGCAGCCAAAGCGAATAACAGGCGGGTAGAGTTTGAAAAGTTGTAACTATTGCTCCAGCTCGGCCAGGTAGCCCTCGAGCTCCTGCAGGTTCTTTTTCAACAGGTCGTTTTTTCTATCCTTGAATAAGGATAGTTTTTTTATCATTAGTACCAATACGCTGATGATGACTACGGGGATGGCTGTAAGGCCCAGGGCTTCAGTCATCCCCCGATGCTCAATGACCCTCGGTAAAAAAGTGAAGGGGAAAGCAATACCCGCAATAAAATAACACCACCAGATCTTCCTGCTCATTATTAAATGCTGTTCGTTTACGCTGATCACTTTGCGGAGGCCGGCAGCCAGGTTTTCGCGGCTGAGTTGTACGTTATTGATATTCCTGTAAACCTTCCACAACAAGACGGCAAATACAAAACAGGTAATTACCTCTATGAACAAAGGAATATAAAATAGTGGTTGTTCATAATCAAAGGCATTACCAACGATACAAGCTGTAAAAAAGACGGTATAGAACAGGAAGAGGGCCGCCATGGCGAGGTTCTTCCGGCCCATGGCTGTTAATGTAGAGCCCGACCGCTCACTGATCATAGAGAGCACGAGCTTCTCACTCAGTGCTTTTTGAGCTGCCCATTTTTTATCAAGGGCCTGCCAGGCTGTTTGTAGTTCTTCAAAATTCGTTTGCATATATTGTCAGTATTTTTTCCAGTTTGGTTTTGATCCTGTTGAGCTTTACGCCTACATTGTTGTTGCTGATGCCGGCAATGGCGGCTATCTCGTTGTAGGTACAGCCATCGAGGTGCAGCAGGATCATGGCTTTTTCGATGGCGGATAATTGTTCGATGGCTTTGTACAAACGTTTCACTTTTTCATCAACGACACCCATAGAGTCCGGGTCAGGGATATCAATGCCCGCTTCGGCCAGGGGTATTTTGTGAGGGTTTTTGATGGTCTTCCTGAAATTGGAGATGGCTGTATTCAAGGCCACCCGGTACAGCCAGGTAGAAAATTGGGCCTCCTGGCGGAAGGAGGCATAACCTTTCCACAACTGCAGAACGATCTCCTGGAAGAGGTCTCTCCTATCTTCCGGGTGCTGGCAATAGATATTACAGACCTTGTAGATCAAGCCAATATGCCGGTTTATGAGGGTGACGAACTCCGCTTCCATTAATGCCATTTCAATAGTTAATCGCAATAAGGGCTGAAAACTTACAGTATTCCCGCTGTTTTTTTTAAAATCTCTGCCTGTCAACACATACGGGTGTAACAAAGCTATTCAATTGAATACTAATGGAGCACTGCGACCGCCTGGCGGTTGTGGGACAAATTACATTAACTTTAAACCAACTAAAGTAACTGCTTCATGAGAAAACCCTGCCTTTTATTGCCGCTATTGGTATGCCTGTCCGTTGCTTCTTTTGCACAAACTGCTCCCGGTGCGGGAAAAATAGAAAAGCCTTCAACGCCTCTTGTTATCAGCAAAGTAAACCTGGTCAATGTAGTGACAGGTAAAGCGGAAGCGGATCAAACCATCGTGATCGAAGATGGCCGCATTACAGCTGTAGGACCTATCAAAAAGATCAAGGTACCTGCCAATGCCACGGTGATTGATGGTACGGGCAAATACATCATGCCCGGGATGACGGATGCGCATATTCACTTTTTCCAGAGCGGAGGCCTGTACACGAGGCCCGATGGCGTGAACTTAAACAAAGTGTATGCCTATGAGAAAGACCAGCAATGGGTGAAGGATAACCTGTATGGGGTGATGGCGCGTTACCTGGCCTGTGGTATCACCACGGTGATCGATGTAGGCGGCCCCATGAGTAACTACACGGTCCGCGATTCGGTGAATGCCCATATTACTGCTCCTACAGCTTTTGTAACGGGGCCGCTGGTGTCTACTTACCTGCCACCCAATCTCGATAAAAAAGACCCTCCTATTGTGAAGGTGACCAATGCAGCCGAGGCAAGGGAACTGGTGAAAAAGCAAGTACCATTTAAGCCTGACTTTATCAAGATCTGGTATATCGTATTGCCTGGTCAAAAGGCAGAAGCGACCTTGCCCATTGTACAGGCTGCGATCGAGGAAAGTCATGCCAATGGACTGAAGGTAGCGGTACATGCCACGCAATATGAAACGGCCAAACTGGCGGTAACAGCGGGCGCTGATATACTGGTGCACAGTGTTGATGATAAAGTTCTGGACAGTGAGATGCTGCAATTGCTGAAAAGCAAACAAACGGTGTACATACCCACGGTGCTGGTAGCGCAGAATTATAACCGCACTTTCACGCAGCAATTCAACTTCACGGGGCATGATCTTAAATATGCGGACCCTTTCATGCTGGGCACACAGACGGATCTGCAACACCTGGAAAAAAGCCAGCAACCTTTCGACTATAAGAAGATGCGGACGGCGCTACGGGTACCGGATAAAGAAGACAGCATGATACTTGTCAACCTGAAACTGGCGCAAGATGCTGGTGTGTTGGTAGTGACGGGCACAGATGCGGGCAATATCGGTACGCACCATGCTTCTTCTTACTACGATGAATTGCTGGCGATGAAACAGGCGGGGTTGAGCAATGGGGAGATCATCCGGGCGGCCACGATCAATGCGGCCAAAGGGTTTGGCAAGGACAAGGATTATGGCAGTATTGAGAAAGGAAAGGTCGCCGATTTACTATTGCTGGACAAAGATCCTTTGCAGGATATTACGGTGCTGAGCCAGATCAATACGATCATTCACCGGGGTGTACCTATGCAACCACAACAATTGCTGCCGGTAACACCGGAGATATTGGCGCAGCAACAACTGAATGCGTATAATGCCCGGAATATTGATGCGTTCCTCAAGCCCTACAGTGATAGTGTACACATATACAGCTTCCCGGATAAATTGCTGATGCAGGGAAAAGCGGCCATGCGTCAACAGTACAGCGGGATGTTTGAAAGGACCAAGGAGCTTCACTGTGAGGTGGTAAATCGTATTGTGCAAGGGGACACAGTGATCGACCATGAAAGTGTGACCTGGCTGGGCAGTAAACAACCGATGAAAGCAATTGCCATTTACAAGATCAAAAATGGCAAGATCGCTGAAGTGTATTTTATTCAATAGGGTCAGGAAGGTATGGGAATTGTATAGGTTGTCTGTTCGGTAAACAGACAACCTATGAGTACAGCTTTTCCCATCGTGGCCTGGGGCAATGGCACGAATATTTATGAGGTCAATATCCGGCAATACACGCAGGAGGGCACTTTCCAGGCTTTCATGGCGCATATTCCCCGCCTGGCCAATATGGGGGTGGACGTATTGTGGCTGATGCCGGTAACTCCGGTGAGCCTGGAAAAAAGGCAGGGCACGTATGGAAGTTATTATGCGGCCAGTTCTTATACAGATATCGACCCTGCGTATGGCACGGTTGAAGATTTCAGGGAGCTGATCTCCACGGCTCATTATCATGGCATGAAAGTGATCATTGACTGGGTAGCCAACCATACAGGGTTTGACCATCAGTGGACAAAGCAATATGCCAACTGGTACAAGAAGGATGCAGCCGGCAATTTTACAGAGCTATATGGATGGGTGGACGTGATCGACCTGAACTATGATATTCCGGAGATGCGGGCAGGAATGATCGAAGCGATGAAGTACTGGCTGCAGGCATTTGACCTGGATGGTTTTCGCTGTGATATGGCGCGTACGGTACCCATCGATTTCTGGATAGAGGCGCGCAGTGAATGTGATGCAATCAGGCCTTTGTTGTGGCTGGCCGAATGTGAAATACTGAACTATCACGAGGTATTTGATATTACTTATGGATGGGAATGTATGCGGGCGATCGACAAGTTTATGGCAGGCGGTGAAATGAAAATGCCGGACATTCTAAAGATACTGGTGGACTATTCGCATTATCCGATCGGCTCGCGCAAATTGCTGTTCACCTCCAACCACGACGAAAATACTTATTACGGAACGGAATATGAGAAGTACGGTGTTGCTGCGAAAGCGATGGCTGTATTTACCTGTACCTGGCCAGGTATCCCACTGATCTATTCAGGACAGGAAAAGCCCAATACCCGGCGACTGGCCTTTTTTGAAAAGGACCTTATCGACTGGGATGGGAAGGTAGAGCTGCATGATTTTTACAAGACATTGCTTACGCTGCGCAAAAAGAACATGGCTTTGCAGGAAAGCGCTTCGGTGCTGCTGCTGGCGCATGAGCATCCCCGGGTACTGGCATACCTTTGCCGCCGGCAGGCAGACAGGGTATTGGTATTGCTTAACTGGGGCAAAGAAGCGGCATCCTTCACTATTGATCACCCGGCCATTACCGGCGATTACCATAACCTGTATTCAGGAGAAGCCATGCATATTGATCGCAAGATGCATTTTGATCTTGCTCCAGGGGAATACCTGGTGTACCATGTGACCAAGCGGCATGAATAGGCAAAAAGCCAAGATGGTAAAGGGCTTTCTTATTTGCCCTGCCTGATCAAATTAAAGGTAAATTCTTTTTGGGTATCTATACCTTTCAGGATATTTTCCAGGTTATCCGGCACTTCATAATCAGGGATCAGTCCCCTGCCCTTTTCAAAAGGTGGCTTTGTCATGTTGTCATAATATACCAGGGGCAGGCTGATTTTGATCTTGCTGTGTGGTAAAACGAGGCCGATGAAGGAACCGCCGTTGCCACCTTCATAGCTGCCGCCAGCTTCTTCTCCAATGAAGGTACCCAGTTGGTTGGCATGAGCAGCAGATAAGAATTCGGAAGTAGTGGAAGCACTGGCGCCATTCATGAGGAAATATACTTTGCCGGTGTAATGGTTCTGTTTGGGCAGCTGCAGGGAGAGACCTGCGGCGTCACCCGCTTTGATGGAAAAGGTTCCATCCTTCTCTGGTATCAATTCATTGCGTGCGTTTTTGATCTCTTCAGGGGAAAGATCGCTGAGGCTTAAATATTGGGAGGTATCGGCAATGGTATGCTGGCGGAGATAATACGTGGAGGGTTTATTGATGAGGTGAGTAAACAGTATAACGCCTGCGCTATCCCATCCACCGGGATTGCTGCGGAGGTCGATGACGAGGTGACCGATCTTCTTCTTTTCCAACTCCTTCATAGCTTTTGGCAGGAAGCTGCCCATATCGCCAGCTGCTTTGCCACCAAAGCTGCGAATGGTAAGGACGGCGGTGTTGATGTCCTTTTTTATGTCGAGGTCAAGGGCTTTTCTTTTTCTATCTACATACAGGCGTACGATCTCTTTATTCACGGGATTCTGGCGGAAGCTGGCGTTGCCGGTTTCGATGGTCAATGCGGGATATTTTACCTGCACTTCGTTGCCGGAAAGGTCTTTACAGGCAACAGTAAAGCTATCGGGCCGGGCTATGAGCAGGTAATAGGACATGCCGAAAAAGCCACTGTTCAGACGTTGTTGTTTATTGGTGGTATTGTATCCATCGCTCCAGGAGTGGGCAAAAATGTATTGAATAATGTCATTTACAGACCGCCCGTCAATGCTCAGTATCTCATAGCCGGGCTTGATGATGGTGTCTTTTGTGAAATTGAGGGTAACATAGAGTTTGCCCGTGATGCCGTGTACTGCGAAAGGGAATAAGGGGGTATTTTTTGTGAAATGAGATTCCCAGTCCGGGCCGGGTGTAATGGCGGTGTGGGCACAACGTACACCTGCTACAAGGGAGCAAAGGAGGCGATAATAATCATAATAAGGCAAATCGCCGGTGAGCTGGCTATAGAAGCTATCCAGCTGGCGATCCATTGCTGGTTTGGGAGTATAACGGTACAGGCCGGGGTGCACAGCTTCCATCACTTTCCGCAGGTATTGGAGGTCTTCCTGCATCTCCTGTTTTGAAAGTATGCGATCGGTTAGACTGTCATATACTGCTCTTTTTTCCTGTGCGGGCGCCAGGGCAGGTAGTATGATAAACAAGGCGAGGGTGACGAAAACGTACTTCATCGGTAGATCGATTTTTTTACAAACCTCTTGTTTACCGGGTAAACGGGGTAAAAAACGGTTGCTCAATTCCGGATTTGAGGGAGTTTTAAGGTGTTTCAGGCTGTTTTGTGTCCTGGATGAACTGGGAGGGGGTGGCACCGGTGAGCTGCTTAAAGATACGCTGAAAGGTAGCGGATGAGCTGAAGCCGCATTCCATGGCAATGCCGGGTATGGTGAGATGGCTGGTATCCTCCTGCAGGACTCTTCTTTTAAAAGAAGCTACGCGGTATTCATTGACAAAGGTGGAAAAGCTTTTATCGAGGTGCTGGTTCAATACGGCGGAAACGGTTTTGGCGGGTATACCCACCTGCCGGGCCAGGCTATTAACGGTGAGGGAGGGATCGAGGTATAATTGTCCGGCTTCCATTGCCTGTTGCAGGCGAAGGATGAATGCTTCGGCGGAGGTATCGGGCAAGCGTGATGCGGGAGAAGCGGGCTTATTGTTTTGCTGCCCGGTAGCGAGCCTGTTGTTGACCAGGTAACCTTTGAGGCCCAGCCAATAGATCAATACTGCCAGGGGCACAAAGACAGGGTACCAGCCTACAGCATTGAGCAGGGGCTGACGGGTAGCAGGAATAATATACAGTACGAGGTATAAGAACCAAATGGTCTGGAATACCAGGAACAGGAGGAGAAATTGATTCAGCCACCGGGCTGTGTCATCCGGCATTTGCTGTTGCTCTTTGCGCTGGCGTATGTATTGAAAAGACAGCCAGCAATAAATAGTAACGGATAGCCAGCGGGGAATATCGGCGTATACATTCCAGCTGTCTACAAAATCGCTGATCGATAAGCGCTGTTGCGGAGACGCCACTCCTGTTAGCAGCGCGATATCGGCCGTAAAGACCATGATATAAGGAATGAGGTCGATGAGTACGGGATAAAAATGAATATAGTGTTTACGGGTGAAACTGAAGGAGGAGTCCGTGCCTGCCTGCACATAAAACCATATCAATGGGCCCATGGGCATAATGACCAACAAGGGTAGTGCATTGGCGAGTATGGTCCAAATGCTGCGGACGTTGAGCCAGGGAGCATCCAGCAGGTAAATATTGACACAGGCCAGGGTAATGAGCCCTATCAGCAACGCCAGTATGCGGCTGGGCAGTTGGCGTTTGCGGGAAGCGAAAAGAAGGCCACTGAGAATAAAGCCCTGCACTATGCCCAATAAAATGATGGTTTCCCAAAAGCCCGACAAGGAGATCATAAGCATTCGTTTTCACTGATCGAAAATACCCCATCATGGTGAGAAGGAAATGATAAAAATTATTCCCCGGTTGGCGGACTGTTTGCGGAAAGAAATCTGAATAAGTTAATGGTTGCATATATACTATTCATAGATAAAATTCCTTATATTGAATTCAGGCCAGGGTTTCCCGCTGCTCCATAGCACGCAATGACCTAATCTGTTGGTGACCTGGTCGATACTAATCTGCCCGTACCCGCCTTCCTATTTACTAAACTTATGCTTATGAGAAAACAAGGTATCTGGCTGCTGTTGTTGTGCCTCGGTTTGTTGTCTTCTGTTGTATCGCAGGAAAAGGATTCCCTTTCCATACTATCGCCTGCTCCTTCCCCGGCTGACCCCAAGCCAGGTTTCTGGCAAAGTAAAGGGGTACAAATAACGATCGTACCAGTGGGCCTATTTACGGCCAGCGCACTTACCTGGGGTGAACGAAAGGAGATCCGGAAATTCCGCAACCGTTATATCCCCACTTTCCGGCATCACTATGATGATTACATGCAGTATGTACCTGCGTTGGCGGTATTTGGGTTGAATGCTGCGGGGATCAAGGGGAAACATACGGTAAAACGTGCGTTTGTTTCGTATACCTTTTCTGCCCTTATCATGGGGCTTACGGTGAACACGATCAAGTATACGGCGAAGGTGCAGCGCCCGAGTGGCGACGATCGCAATTCATTTCCCTCGGGGCATACGGCCAACTCTTTCATGAATGCAACTTTTCTCAATAAAGAATATGGTCAATACCGGCACCCGCTTTATGGGGTGGGCGCTTATACACTGGCTACGGCTACAGCTGTCGGGCGTCAACTGAATAACCGGCATTGGATATCGGATGTGCTGGCGGGAGCGGGCATCGGCATTCTTTCTACGGAACTGGGTTACATCATCGCGGACAAGGTGTTTAAAAATAAAGGAACGCATCCGCCGCTGCGTGATAACCCCTATCCTATCAATAAGAAGCCCAGCTTTCTTGAAATGCGGCTGGGATTTGCTGTTGCCACGAGCGGCGACCTTACCAAGAAGTCGAGTGATGTACATGCGGAAAGGGGGTTTAACCTGGGATTGGAAGGGGCCTGGTTCTTTCATAAGAATTTTGGGATAGGTGGTGAGTTTGCCTTTACCAGTTTCCCAGTCAATGATGATCACCTGGTATTACCAGATCCGGACATACCTACGGTTAGTGATGGTCATTACACTCAACCAATGGGCATCCGTTACCTGCACCTGGGGCCTTTTTTCAGCTTTCCCCTGCCGTATAACTGGTTTATTACGGGTAAGATCAATGCGGGCTCTTCTTTGGGAGCTGACGGCAACGTGCAGCTACAGATCAATGAAACCTATCAACCGCTGTTTGAGACGAAAGAGATTCCCTACCTGCGGTATAAACCGGAAGCTACGTTCAGTTGGAGTGCAGGCTTAGGCATCCAGAAAAGAATTGCGCGCAACCTGGGCATCAAGGCTTACGCGAGTTATTTCGACTCGGACCATGATTTTGATATTGATATACTAAGAGAAATTGAATTGGGTGGCAAATACACTTATGAGCGCCTGGGCAGGGAAAAAGTGAAGTTTGACCACTTTGCCTTTGGCCTTGCATTGACAGCTTTTATCTGGTAATGATTAGAGGGCGCTTGTTGGATTGGGGCATCCGCTGCCCTGCTGTTTTTGTGAAAAACTGCACCTTTTTCGTACTACGCTATTTATACTTACTATGTACGGCTGAAGTACGGCTGATCTACGGCTGGTCCACGGTCAAAGCCCCTCTGATCCTCTTTTTTACGTTTTGTTGTTTTTCTTCCTGCCCATCCGTTGGTTCGCTTAATAGCTTTGCATTGTAAATGTACATTAGAACAGGATCAGGTTCGAATGTGCTTGTCCGTTTTTGACCATTTTGTCCGAAATGTGTGTTTTGTCCGCACAATATGAACAAATTGATTCTTTCCGAACAGGGTGCTATACTTGCATTTACGATCGCTGCTGCTCATTTATTCAAAGAGTTATGCCTGGGGACCATTGGAAATGGGGGACGATTCAAAGCGAACAGTCCTGTGGCAACGGAGTTTTGGACGGTGGATACTGCGAAACATGCTGCTGTTATGTAATCGGAAGAGAAGGGAGTGTATGAGGAGAAGATTATTGGATATTTTAATGAAGAGACAAGGCATTAACTATTCAGGAGAATACGCCATCTGGTTTAAGCGCGTGAAGATGGGTAGTGAAGTTGGTTTCTTTGCGGGGAAGAAAGAAGCCTTTAATACAATTGGGATTTCTGATACATAACTGGATATGGCTCTTCTCAAAAATACCAGCCCCTTCAAAAGCAGGGCCCCCTTCTGTGAATACACCCCGTGTTGAATCGAATATCGGATATTCGGTAAATCCTTTTTCAAGAATATCCTTTTGAGCCTGCATATGCATTTGATCATGCATATATTCTATTACCGAACAGTCAAGCTCCCGAAAAATCTTATCTCTGTATACATCGTTCGGCAAATCTCTATTTACTGGTAATTGCGTATCGGCATCTTTGTAAGCCATCGCCATTAGCTGATGGTATAGGCTAACCATCTGAACATATTTGCTGTCGAGGAAATCACAACAATAGCCAAGACTTAATACTGCCCCGATAACAGCCGGCTAGTGAATAGCTTGCCTTCTTTTCTTCTCATTGGCCCATTGCAAAGCACGCTCATGATTATTTTCCCAGAAATACATGCCATGACCTAACCAATCATAAGGCTCTCTGCTGGCTTTAATACCATCAGGCTGGTTAAGTAGTGTATGGCAAACAGATTCATCGCAGCCGTGGAAGCCGATGATCAAATTCGGACGAATGTTGTACATGAAAAGAAATGCTACTTCTTTTTCGCAGAGGCTATATACCTGCCCAGGTTCTGGTAAGGTGCAGTGAATTCTCCTTTACCGTCAAGAATACCGGCACTCTGCAGGGAGGCGAGCGCTTCTTCTTTAGTAAATCCCTCTGCCAGCTTTTTCAAGGCCAGCTCCTCTATCAATTTGAACTGCTTATCAGTCATCTCATTAGATTAGGTGATAAAGATACAAAAATCTATCATATACACAAATATCAACACATGTTTTCCTGCCTACCTGAAATCAAACCACAATACACCCTGGTAAGGGGCATTGAGCTGCACATTCTTCTGGCTTTGCGGGCCCATGACGGAGGCTGACTGAAATTTGGTACCGATAGGTTGTATAGCATTCAAAAAGCCAATATTGCCCGCCGGGTAATTGACGGTGGTATTGTTGTTGTAAGCACCTTTGGGGCTCTCAGGTTTTAACATCTGCAAGAACACCTTTTTTTCTCCTATGCGTACGGTAAAAGGATATTCATTGGTTTGTACAGTAACCCAGGATACTTCTGCGTGGTTGCCTTTGAACTCAGGATACTGCCAGCCACGCTCACCTGTAATGGTATTGTTGTACGCCTTTTCCCACACTCCCCATTGCAAACCTTTGAGTCTATTCTTCCAAACATGGTAAGGGCCCCTGCCCAGCCATTTCATACCTTTTACTTTTTCTTCAGGGTAGTTGAAGGTGATACCCATGAACTCGGCCTCTCCACGTTGTGAAAAAGCGTACTCCAGTTTCACGAGGGAACCTGGACTGAAGGTCCAGGTGGCATTCAACCAATTGTCTTTGCCCTTATAAGTTGCTTTTACTACATATCCACCTTCACTGTCTGTGTGGGTGAAGGAAGACAATTGCTGGTCAAGTCCTGCCAATGCCGGGCCACCGGATAAAGAAAGCTCAGCACCTGCTTTTACTACTTTGGAAAGATAGCCGGTGGACTTATCAAAATATAAAGCGACGCTGTCCTGTTGTACGATCAATGTATTGCCCTCCTCTTTGGCTTTTATGGAACCTTTGGGCTTAAGATCGTTGGACAGAGGCGCCATTAACTGTTCTCCCTGGTCAATGGGCCAGCTCCAGGTAAATATTTCCTTACCCTTAGGATCTGTTGCAGTGAGGTACAATGCATCGGCAGCGTTCCATGTTTTGGGCAATTGAAGGTTAAGCTGTCCATGCTCCCCCGGCTGTACAGACAGCCTGGCTGCAGCGCCCGAATCGATGGGTGTCATGCCTCCTTTTTCTTCCTGTTTCAATTTCCATCGGAAGGTGCATTGGTCGAGGTTGGTGAACATGAACCTGTTCTCCACCGGGATGATGCCCTTGAACAAGGGACCGATGGTTTGCGGACCTATGTATACGGGAGACCATATTTCTTTGATGGTATAGTAACTGCCCTCCTTCTGGTGATAAGGCCCTACAATTCCATCGGGAGCATTATTGGTATAGGTATCGAGGCTGTCGTTTTTATCCCGGCGCACAACCCCTTCATCAGCATACACCCAGAGGAAGCCACCTGCCGCACGAGGGCTTTGGAGAATGAGGTTCCAGAAATCATCCAATCCGGCACCATGTCCGCCATCATAAAGGCCATGCATGAATTCGGTGGGGAAGTAGACTTCCTTTTCATACAGGGAGGCATTGACCATATAATTGTAATCAGGGTAATGTTTGGTATCGGTATGATTGAATTTTTCCCAGGGGTGAATGACATGTCTTTGTTGGGGATCGTACCAACTGTAATCACGATCCACGGTACGGTTGAATCCGCCTTCATTGCCATTGGCCCATAATATGATGCTGGGGTGGTTTACATCACGGATCACGAGTTCTTTCACCAGGCGGCGTGCAGTGGTATCATCATACATTTTCTGCCAGCCAGTTAATTCATCAATGACCATGAGACCCAGGGAATCGCATACATCGAGAAAATGCTGATCGGGAGGATAGTGTGACATGCGCACGGCATTCATGTTCATATCCTTCATGAGGGAGACATCTTCTATGCTGAGGGCCTTGCTGAGGGTCCTGCCGCTTTCGGGCCAGAAACTATGGCGGTTGACACCTTTGAAGATGACCTTCTTATTGTTAAGGTAAAAACCATCGCCGGGACGCAGTTCGGCAGTCCTGAAACCGAATTTCTTTTCGAGGGTATGTACTACTTTTCCTTGTTTATCTTTTAAAGTTACAACCACCTTATACAGATTAGGGAACTCGGGGCTCCACAGATCAGGTTTGGATACCAATGTTTTCAAAACATCCATGGTATCACCAGAAACAGCCGTAGTATTCAATACAGCCAGTGCTGCATTACTGTTGGCCTTACTAATAGTGGCCTCTATTTTATAGCTGGGATCGGTCTGCTGCCTGATGACCTGCATGCTGAAATCGCCTTCGGCGGAAGCTGCAATGGCTATTCTTTCGATATGGGCAACGGGCAATACTTCGAGGTATACCGGACGAAAGATGCCGCCGAATATCCAGAAATCGGAATCGCGCTCGGCCAGGTTGATAGAATGGTTGGCTGATTTCTTACTCACCTGCACTTCGAGGAGGTTGGATGATCCATATTTCAGCAGTTCACCAATATCATAGGTAAAGCGGTAAAAGGCGCCCTGGTGGAGTGGGCCAGCCAGTTTGCCATTGATCTTTACTTCGGTATCGGTCATGGAGCCTTCAAAGACGATGTTCACTTTTTGACCCTTCCAGTTTTTATCGGCCTGGAAGCGGTAGCGGTATTTACCCACTTCATCGGACTGATCGGCGAGCTTTACACGGCCATAATCATAATGCCCAAAGCCCTGGAGTTCCCAACAAGAGGGTACGGCTATGGTAGTCCATTTGCCGCTGTTCATGCCTTTGGTACAAAAGAAATCCCAGGGTACGGTATGGTCTTTATCGGTGCCCGACAGGTATTTTATGATGGTTTGCTGTGCGGTAGCAGGGAAGCCAGCCATTAAGAGGAACAGGAAGGCAATAGCAAAACGGCGTACGGACAAACAAGAGGGCAAAAAGGATGCAGGCATGTGTAATCGCTTATTATTGTAATACTGACCATCGATCAGTATCACAATAATAATAAAAAAGAGCGGTTTTCGGGCTTAAATAGAAAAGCTACCAGCTTGATGTGCCGGTAGCCCGTAGTTATTATAATACCTTCTTAGAACTTGTAAGATAAGGTTGCTGCAAATTGCCTTGGGGCAATTGGGTTAACGCTATAATTTTCGTGTACATAATAATTATAAGCATCACCCAGGTTAGAAACCTTTGCCAGCAGGGAGATATTTTTCCAGGTATAACCTGCTGAGATATCTACGGTGGTGAAACCGTCAATGGGTATCAGCCTTGAATAATTTTGTGTTTGCTCTATCTGATTGTTCCAGCCCGCATTTCGTTTACCAATGTATACTGCGGTAGCGCCAACTTTAAATCCTTTTATGTGCGAGCTGCCAAAAGTATAAAATACGCTGGCATTGGCAGTATGTGCGGGATTGTTGACCAATCTTTCGCCTTCTACATAATTGCCTTTTTTGTTTTCGGTTTTGGTATAGCGCATATAATTGTAGCTATACCCGGCAATGATATCGAGACCTTTTACAGGATGCGCGGTGATGTCTACTTCTACACCATCGCTGGTGGTTTGACCAGTCAGTTCTTTAAGTGCGGTATTGTTGTTGGGCGTGGTGCCATCGGCTGCAAATTGCGCTGTTTGTGCCAGATTATTGTTGATGATGCGGTACGCTGTCACATTCAGTGAGAGCTTGCCCTTCAGGAAATCGTTCTTAATACCAACTTCAAACTGATCAATGATGGATGGTTGCAGGGCGTTGCCAAACACATCTGTTCCACTGTTAACCGAGAAAGAGTTGGCATAGCTGGCGAAGATGGCGGTGGTCTCCAGGGGTTTGTACACCAGTCCGAATCGGGGAGAAAACGCTTTATCAGTTTTGGCAGCACCTTTTGCCAGGCTGTCTTTCAGTAAATATTTTGTTTCAGCGGGGCGCGCTTCCTGGATAGACCATCTAAGGCCTGCCAGGAATTTCAATTTGGAAGTAATGCTTATGAGGTCTTGCACATAAGCACCAAACCGATTGGTAGGGGTTTCCACTCTTGTTACTTTGGAAGCAGGGGGAATATCGGTGCGGGCAGTAAATTTTGTTGGATCGAGGATATTGATCTTATCGTAAGTGGTAGGGTTATTAAAAGTATAACTGGTATTGAGGTAACGATCTGCATCCACACCGGCCAATAAAGTATGTTCAATACCCGCTGTTTTAAACTTACCGTTGATATCAACCTGTGCTATATAATAATCCTCGTTCTGATCAGTCTTGTTCAAAGGTCTAGTCCAGTCGCCATTTTCAGCAGCCTGAATCCTTTCAGTAGAATAATAATCCCTGTTGTAGTTCTGGTAAGAAGCCAGGGCATTGATCTGCCAGGCATTGTTCAGTTGATGTTTCAAAGAAGCAGAAGCTGTTGATTGCTTTGTTTTGGCATATTGCCAGGGTGTGCCAAAGAAAGCAGAACGGGCTACATCAGGGATTTTGGTATTGTCGAGGGAGCCAATACCAAAATCGGGGGTGAATTCATGATCCAGGTAATCGCCCTGAATGAGGAGTTCTGTACGCTTACCCAACTTGAATAACAGGGAAGGGTTAACATAATATCTTTTTGAGCTTACTACATCCCTGAAGCTTTGGGCGCTCTCATAAGTACCGTTTATCCTGTAAGCTATTCCGGAAGAGAGGGGACCATATACATCCACAGTTGGTTTGTACAGATCGTAGCTACCTGTGCGCATGGCTACTTCACCTCCAAAATTGAACTTAGGCTGCTTTGTAACCATATTGAGAATGCCACCTGGCGCCACATTGCCATATAGAATAGCAGCACTTCCTTTGAGGACCTCTACTCGTTCCAGTGAACTCATTTCGGGCATGGCGCCACTGTTGACCCTTGTGCCATTCTTGAAGAGGTTATTGCTTCCGAAGCTATATCCACGACCGGAAAAACTTTCCTGTGTGCTGCCCCGGGTAGTGGCTACATATATACCGTTCACATTTTTAATGACATCGCTTAAACGTTGTGCCTGCTGATCTCTAATGACACCCTGACCAATCACACTGATACTCTGGGGAAGGTCCATCGGGGCAATAGGCACTTTACCTACGGTAACAGGCCTGGTATTGAGGCTCTTCCGGCCTTCGACGATCACCTCTTCCAACTGAAGAGAAGTTTCGCGGAGGGTGAAATGAAATTCTTTGGTTTCACCTGCAGCCAATTCCACTTGTTTTTCCTGGGATTGTAAACCAGTATGGGAAACCTGCAGGGTATAGGTACCTGGTTTAATATTCCTGAGGACAAATAATCCAGCTTCATCAGTCACTACGGTTTTATTAATTTCTTTCAAGACCACATTTACATAGGCCCCCGGGTTGCCATCGGTAGTAACAACCTTCCCTTTAATAATTCCAGTATTTATAACAGGTTCTGTCGATATAGGAGTACCTGGTTGTATCCCGGCACTTGTTTGTGCAACAGTTTCTGTTTGTGCTTGCGCATTCCATGTTCCCAATACCAATGTAGATAAGACAACGTATAAAGCTTTCACAATCAGTAAATTTTGTGCAAAAGACGTTTATGTGATGAGATAACCGCTGCCGTATCGGGAAAAGCCACTTACTCAATCGGGAAATAAAGAAAAGACACATCACATCTACCTCAATATCAAATACTTAATCACAAACCAGGGATATTGCCCTTAAAGCTGGCAGGCTTTTTTGCTATGGATCATTGTACCATTGTTGCCTGGTAAATTGATTTGCAGATGACCTATACAAGGAGGTTACCTGCCAGCAATAGCAGATGACATGAAACTGAATTGCAATCAGTAACTTAACGCGGTGTTAACGCTGCGTTATTTGACAAAGTATGAATTTCAGTTTGTGTATTCTATATTTGCGATTGTATACAAACAATGTCAAGGTTTATATTCATATTAGTCGCGTTTTCTGTACTCAACCAGAGTATCGACCTTGACTACCTGACATCGGCTATCAATGCCCGCTCGCCGGCTGCGACGCATGAGGATGATATTGATAGTATTACGGAATTTGTGATCGAGCAGATCATGGATGATGACGATTATGTTCCTGACCATGATGATGACGGTGATGGCATGCCGAAGAACAACAATGGATTGGAAAAAACTTCCTGGAATCCGCTTTGCTGCCAGTTCTTTCAGAAAGTAGTTGTTATTCCCACCAACAAGACCGATAAGGATGCACAAAAAGCCTACCAACAGGTGTACCACACCTGCAAAGGCTATTCAAACATTGTATCCCCTCCCCCCGATGTATGTAATGCATAAATGATCACCAACTGATCTACTGATCAGCTGATGTATCCGTTTATTCTTTTTCCGAAACAGCATGCTACAGGATACCGGTGTATCCGGTTGCCTGATCAATGGGCATGTTGGGTCTGGCCCGTTTCCGTTCCCTGACTTAAAATTATCAATGTATGACCAGAAGTTATTTTCTGTTCAGGCATTGCATGTTCGTGTTAGCGGTATTCCTGACTGGCGTTGCAAGCAATGCCCAGGATACGCTACGCATTACGCTGCAAGAAGCCGAACAACAATTTTTACAAAATAATCTTTCGCTGCTGGCAGCAAAATATGATATCACTGTAGCGCAGGCGGAGATTATCCAGGCAAAGCTGTACAATAACCCTACGCTGCTGGTAAGTGGCAATCTTTATAATCCGGACCTGCATAAACCTTTTGATGTATCTAACAAAACCGGACAATATGATATTCAAATCCAACAACTGATCACGCTGGCCGGCAAGCGTAATAAGCAGATCAACCTGGCCACTACAGGCGCCAGGATTGCCGAGTATAATTTTTACGACCTGCTCCGTACGCTCCGTTATTCGCTACGCAGCAATTTTTACAGCATACTGCACCTGCATCAATCAAAAGATGCTTACCAGGTGCAGATCAACTCGCTTCAACAATTAAGCAAGGCCTATAGTGAATTGCAGGAAAAGGGAGTGGTTACGCTCAAAGATGCGGTGCGCATCAAATCCTTACTGTACACCTTGCAGGCCGAACAAACGGGTCTGCAAAACCAGTTGAACGATCTGCAGGCAGAACTGCAATTGCTGATGCGGGACAATAAACATTATTATTTGCCGATGGGCATGGGTGATGGACGGGAAGGACTGGATCAATACCCCTTGCAGGCGCTTGTAGATAGCGCCTACAATAACCGGTATGACCTGAAAACGGCTAATGCCAATACGGTATACAGCCAACAGAATTACCAATTGCAGAAAGCGCTACGTACACCTGACCTTACGCTGGGTGTTGAATTTGACAAACGAGGAAGTTTTGTGAACAATGCCAGTTTCCTGAATGCGGCTATTGATCTTCCTTTCTTTAACCGCAACCAGGGTCATATCAAAGCAGCGCAAACACAGGTAGAACAAAGCAAGGTGTTGTTACAACAACAGCAACTGACAGTAGAAAATGATGTGCAGAAAGCTTATTTAAAGGCCCTTAATACGGACAAGATGCTGCAATCATTTGACCCTGGCTTCAAAAAGCAGTTTGACAAGTTATTGCAAGGCATTACAGACAATTTCCAAAAAAAGAATATCAGTCTATTGGAGTTCACTGATTTCTATGAATCATGGAAAGACAATGTACTGCAATGGAATCAGCTGCGCAATGAAAAAGACCAGGCCATGGAAGCGCTGAATTATGCAGTAGGCAAAACCCTTTTCAATTAAAACGACCTAAAAAAATTATTATATGAAATGCATGTTTATAATACTGCTGGGTGGTATGCTGCTGATGCAGTTGTCATCCTGCCGGGAAAGTGAAGCGATTCCGGCCGCCGCTGATACTTTTTGCCTGACAGATACTTTACAGAAAAAGATACAGATCGCCACGGTACAATCGGACACGGTGAAGAATGAAATTGCGCTTTCGGGGAAGGTAGAAGCGAATGAGGATAAGTGGATCAAGGTATTCCCGGTAGTGGGCGGCCTTGTGGAATCGCTGAAAGTACAGCTCGGCGATTATGTAACAAAAGGACAGGTATTGGCAGTGATCCGGAGCAGTGAGATAGCGGATTACCAGGGTCAATTGTCTTATGCTGAATCGAACGTAAAGATGGCAGAGAAAACGCTGTCTTCGAGCAAGGATATGTTTTCGGCCGGCCTTGCCACTGAGAAAGATGTGGTAAGTGCTGAAACAGAATTGGAGAAAGGGAAGGCAGACCTGAAGCGCATCCGGGAAACGAATGCGATCTATGGCTCCAAAGGAAATGCATTACAAACGATCACAGCGCCGGTATCGGGCTTTGTGGTGGAAAAGAATGTAACGGACCAGATGCATTACCGGGTAGATGGCGGGCAGCCTTTTTTTGTTATTTCCAACCTGGATGAAGTGTGGGTAATAGCGAATGTATTTGAAAGTGATATTCCCAAGATACAAACGGGCTATGATGCGAATGTAACGGTGATCGCTTATAAAGACAAGGTGTTCAAAGGGAAGGTAGACCGGATCTTCTCCATGCTGGACCCGCAGAGCCGGGTAATGAAGGTGAGGATACGAATAGCCAATACGGGTTATTTGCTGAAGCCGGAAATGTTTGCGCAGATCAATATAGAATTTACTGAGGGTAATGAGAAGATGCCGGCGATCCCGGCACAGGCGGTGATCTTTGATAAGAACAAGAATTTCGTCATGGTATACAAAGACAAATGCAATATAGAAACCAGGGAGGTGGAATTGTACAAAACGATTGGCAATACCACTTATATCAAAAGTGGCCTGGCAGAAGGAGAAAAGGTGATCGCACAATACCAGTTGCTGGTGTATGATGCCTTGAATGATTAGAAAAGGCAACGAGGCAGCAAGGCATAGAGGCAACGAGGAAAGGGGTTTTCGACAGGATGCCAGGCTACAGCGTGACAACTTTTAGGACACTATACAATTATTGCAAAATGTCTTTGGACTATGAATAAATTTATTTCGAACATTGTAACCTTTTCTTTAAAGAACAGGTTCTTTATATTTTTCATGACGCTGCTGATCATTATCGGCGGCATCTGGAGTTATATTAAAACACCGCTGGAAGCTTTTCCGGATGTTACGAATACACAGATCATTATTGTGACGCAATGGCCAGGGCGGAGTGCAGAAGAGGTAGAGCGGTTTGTAACGGTACCTATTGAAGTGGCCATGAACTCGGTGCAGAAAAAAAGTACGCTACGCTCTATTTCGATGTTTGGCCTGTCGGTGACGAAGATCATTTTTGATGATGATGTGGAAGATTTCTTTGCACGACAACAAGTGAATAACCTGCTGCGGAATGTGAGCCTGCCTGAGAATGTAGAACCGGATGTGCAGCCACCTTATGGGCCTACGGGAGAGATATTCCGGTATACGATCCAGGGAAAAGGGAAAAGCTCCACGGACCTGCTCACGATCCAAAACTGGGTGATCGACCGGCAGATCCGCAGCATACCGGGGGTGGCTGACCTGGTGGCATTTGGCGGGGCAGAGAAAACGTATGAGATACAAGCAGATCCGATTATGCTGGCCCGCTATGATATTACGCCACTGGAGATCTACAATGCGGTGAGCAAAAGCAATATTAATGTGGGTGGAGATGTGATCGAGAAGAACGGGCAGGCATATGTAGTACGTGGTATTGGCCTGCTGGACAAGATCAAGGATATTGACAATATCATTGTAGACAATATCAATGGTACGCCGATACTGGTAAAAAACCTGGCAACGGTGGTAGAAAGTCATGTGCCCCGTGTGGGACAGGTAGGGCTGGATAATAATGATGATGCGGTGGAAGGAATTGTGGTAATGCGCAAAGGAGAGAATCCACGGGAGGTATTGGCAAGGGTAAAAGAAAAAATCAAAGAGCTGAATGAACATGTATTGCCATCGGATGTACAGCTGGTGACTTTTTATGACCGGGATAACCTGATGGACTTTTGTACGGATACGATCATCCACAACCTGGTAGAAGGTATTCTACTGGTGACGCTGATCGTATTCATCTTTATGTTTGACTGGCGAACGACGGTCATTGTATCTGTTATTATTCCTTTGTCTTTGTTGTTTGCTTTCATTTGCTTACACATGAAAGGGATGAGTGCCAACCTGCTTTCGATGGGAGCTATTGACTTTGGGATCATAATAGATGGTGCAGTGGTGATGGTGGAAGGTTTGTTTGTGTTGCTGGCGCACAAGGCGCATGAGGTGGGGATGGAAAAGTATAATAAGATGGCGAAGCTGAGCATGATCCGCAAGACAGGTTCTTCGCTGGCGAAAGCTATCTTCTTTGCCAAGGTGATCATCATCACGAGCCTTATTCCCATTTTCGCCTTTGAGAAAGTGGAAGGGAAAATGTTCTCGCCGCTTGCCTGGACGTTGAGCTTTGCCTTGCTGGGGGCTTTGCTGTTCACGCTTACGCTGGTACCGGTTCTCTCCAGTATCCTATTGTCCAAGCATGTGCGGGAAAGAAATAACCCTGTGGTCAATTTTTTTAACCGGATTGTGAATAAGGGTTTCAATTTCACCATGGGCCATAAGAAACTGAGTTTGCTGGTGGCTTTTGGCATTATGGGCGGGGTACTTTTCTCCTTTAAATTTCTGGGGAGTGAATTCCTACCCACCTTAAATGAAGGAGCTTTGTGGGTGGAAGCTAAATTGCCCATGAGCAGCTCGCTAAGTAATACCACGCATTTTGTGAGTGAGTTCAGAAAGATACTTAACGAGTTTGATGAGGTGAATGGTGTGTTATCGCAAACGGGGCGCAGCAATGATGGTACAGACCCTTCGGGTTTTTATTATGTTCAGTGCCAGGTGAACCTGAAACCCAAAAAGGAATGGAAGCGCAAGATATCAACAGAACAACTGGTAGAAGAAATGGATGCGCGGCTACGGCAATATCCCGGGGTAGTGTACAACTATTCTCAACCGATCATTGACAATGTGGCGGAAGCGGTGGCAGGCATTAATGCCTCGCTGGCGGTAAAGATCTTTGGCAATGACCTGGATAAGCTGGACAGGCTGGCGGATAGTGTATACAATATTCTCGGTAAAGTGCAAGGTGTAAAAGACCTGGGTATCATGCGGAATATTGGTCAGCCGGAATTGAGTATTGTACTGGATGAACAGAAAATGGGTATTTATGGGGTTACTACTGCGGATGCGAATGCGGTAATAGAAATGGCTATTGGGGGTAAATCGGTCTCTACTTTTTACCAGCAGGAAAGGAAATTTGACATCCGTATCCGGTACCCTGAAGAATACCGGGATAATGAATACAAGATCGGTAAACTGATGGTGCCTACTATCCATGGGGCCAAGGTGCAATTGCGGGAGATAGCGGATATTAAAACGGTGACGGGCCCGGCGTTTATTTACCGGGATAAGAATACGCGTTTTATCGCTATCAAGTTCTCGATCCGGGAAAGGGATATGGGCAGCACGATTGCGGAAGCGCAGCAAAAGGTAGACAAACAGGTGAAGCTGGACAAGGGATTTCATGTGGAGTGGAGTGGCGAGTTTGAAAACCAGGTCCGTGCGCAGAAGAAATTGTCGCAGGTAGTGCCGATAGTATTGGTGATGATCTTCATCCTGCTCTTCATTACGTTTGGCAATGCGGTGGATGCGGGGCTGGTGCTGATCAATGTACCTTTTGCACTGATCGGTGGTATCCTGGCGCTTCATATTACGGGTACTATTTTCAGTATTTCGGCGGGCATTGGGTTTATTGCGCTGTTTGGTATCTGCATCCAGAATGGGGTGATCCTGGTCTCGGTATTCAAGCAGAACCTGCACCAGAAGGTGCCACTGGTACAAGCGATCCGGGAGGGGGTGAATTCGAGGATCAGGCCGGTGGTGATGACGGCCTTAATGGCGGCCATTGGTTTGTTGCCCGCGGCGGTGTCGACGGGTATCGGATCGGAAACGCAAAAGCCATTGGCGATTGTGGTAATTGGGGGGCTAATCAGTTCCACGATATTGACTTTGCTGATATTCCCGTTGATCGTGGAGATCTTTTACAGGCGCTCTCACAAGGGTAAGCGGCGGAGGACGGTGTCGCTGACGTGAGAAGAAGGAATACAGAATCCAGCATTTAGAATATAGAAAGGCTCCGCGATTTGGACTGGCTGAATAAATGCAACTGATTGATTGCAATCAATAGTCGTCTAAGTAACCGGCAGTAGTTTTCCCGGCTGCCGGTTACTTTTTTATTTGTATGTCCAATGACGAAAGTCCTCTGGCGGTGCAGACGGGGAATTCTAATCTGAAATCGTTCCCGATTTATTAATTTACAGGGTCAACAACCTGGAAATTGTATCCAACCTATACTCACCGATCATGAAAAGACGCCGCTTTATACAGTCCACCTTACTGACAGGAGCTTCTACCGCGCTATTGCCTACAGCTGTATTATCGGCCGATGCGGGCAAAAAGAAACAGGAGTATTATGAACTACGTGTGTATTCATTTAAGAATGATGCGCAACAGCAACTGACAGAGACGTACCTGGCGCAGGCGGCCATTCCGGCGCTGAACCGGATGGGCAGCAAGCACGTAGGGGTCTTTACAGAATTACAACCGGAACAACGTACGCGGCTTTTTGTGGTGATCCCCTTCTCTTCACTGGATGATTTTACGGGCATGGATGTAACGCTGGCAAAGGATATTGCCTTTCAGCAAGCTGCCACTGATTACCTGATGGCGCCTGCGGATGCCCCAGCCTATGAACGTATACAGAGTTCGCTGCTGAAGTCTTTTAGCGGGATGCCCAACCTGGTAGCGCCTCCGCAGCAGGAAAGGATCTTTGAGCTACGCCGCTATGAGAGTCCTACGGAATATGCCGGGAAGAAGAAGATCGAGATGTTCAATGAAGGCGGGGAGATAGATATCTTCAAAAAAACGGGTCTTACGCCCGTATTCTTTGGAGAAGCGCTGATCGGGGAAGCGCGCCCTAACCTGACTTACATGATCACTTTCGATAATATGGAAAAGCATGATCTTAACTGGAAAGCCTTTGGCAGTGATCCGGAATGGAAAAGGATTGCCAGTATGGAGGAGTATACGGATAAAAAACTGATCTCCAAGATCACCCGCACTTTTTTGAAACCTACCAACTACTCGCAGATATAAGCAGGCATTTTGTCGGCTTTTATTGGTATTCTACCGGGGACCAACAGTTACTATTGTTGTTCCTGCTGGTATCCGCTTTTATAATAGAAAAAAGTAAGTTGATTTGAATGCCGCATATGAGAATGCAATATCTTGTGGAAGATTTACCTCTATTACCCACTAGAGCGGTCATTTAACCTGATCCCATATTAAAAAATGCCGCAGGCATGATTTTTTACTACAGTTGATCGCTTACCTTCTGATTCACCCTTGCCATATGATCCAGTTTCTACGTGTGTAACAGTTTCCTGTTGCATGCACCCAATTTTTGTATCATCCTGAAAAACGTAATGAAATGAAGCATTTGTACTCCTTCTGTACAGCATGCCTGGTAATGGTATGTCTGTTAGGGAATCAGCGAGGTATTGCACAAGATCAAGTACAGTTACCTACACACACGCCGCAATCAATAAGGATCAACGGCAATATCGGGGGTTTTTATGAATACCTTCCGGCAGGTTATAACGCAGCCGGCAGTCAACGGTATCCTTTGATCGTGTACCTGCATGGGGATGGAGACCGTGGTAATGGCAGCCAGGCAGAATTACCCAGGCTATTGACAAAAGCACTCCCTAAATATATTGATGATGGTTTATTCCCTGCTTCTGTAACGGTGAACGGACAAACGCACCGGTTTCTGGTGATATCGCCGCAATACGATCAGTGGCCTTCGCCGGTAGATATTGGTGCGGTGATCACATATGCCAAAAATCATTATAAAGTAGATACGAATCGCATTTACCTGACGGGAATGAGTGTAGGCGGAGGCAGAACCTGGGAATATGCCGGCAGTACGCTGCAGGCAGCTCAAAAGCTGGCGGCCATCGTGCCGGTGTGCGGGTATTCGACACCAATAACCTCTGTGACACGGAATATAGCCAATGCAAATTTACCGGTATGGGCCACACACAACCAAGGTGATCCGAATGTATCGGTGACGCTGACGAATAATTATGTGAGCATGATCAATGGCAATAGCCAGCCACCCACGCCGCTTGCAAAAAAATCCATTTTCGCAGTTGCGGACCATGATGCCTGGACACAGACCTACAATCCGACCTGGAAAGAAAACAGTATGAATATCTATGAGTGGATGTTGCAATACAGCCGGGAAGAACTAACCTTACCAGTCACGCTTACCAATTACAAGATCCTATCATCGGGCAAAGAAGCGGTAACGATCGGCTGGTCCACCACGATGGAACAGCAAAATCAATATTTCAGTATTGAACGTTCGGCGGACGGTATTCACTTTACGGTGATTGGCAAGGTGACAGCTACGAATCTGGCCACTGGCAGCAACTATACTTATAAGGATGGGCAACCTGTCAGGGGTAATAGTTATTACCGGCTGAGCCAGACGGACCTGAATGGTAAGACCACTTATTATTCTCTCCTGAAAACGACGATCGACATTAATACGGGCAGCCTGTTAGTGTTTCCCAATCCTGCCACTACAGCTGTTACTATTGGGTTCCAACATCCGGACAAAGACAGGCTGACGGTGAAGCTCATCAACCAGCAGGGCATGGTGGTGCAGATTAACCAATATAATAAGGAAACGGATTACTGGCAGCAATCGATTCCTACGAGCCAGTTGACAGCAGGACAATATTATATACAGGTGAAGGGGTCAAAGGCGGAGTATACGCAGCGATTGGTGATTGGGAAGTAGTGCTGAGTCTGGAGCCTGGAGTCTGGAGTTCAGAGTCTAGAGTTCAGAGTCTGGAGGCCCGGAGGCGGAAAGAACAACAAAAGGAAAGGACTGACGTTCTTTCCTTTTGTATTTTGTACCTTTCGGCTATCACCTAACAAACCCTTTATGCGCCGCTCTGCCTTTCTGTCGTATGCCAGCCTGTTGTTGATCCTTTTTGCTACCAGTTGTACAGAACCTGAAAAACCTGCTACGAAAGAAGAGGCTGCCCAGCTTGGGCAATCGCTTGAAAGCAGTATGAACAAAAAAAGTGCTGCCAAATTCAACGAGGCGCTGGATGTTACCGCGCTTCAAAAAAGGATCCAGGAGGCAGGTAATCAAAAGATCGATACGCGTGTTGTAGATGGGGCTATGAAGGAATTGAAGTCGGGCCAACTGGGATCTCAAATCATTCAGGCATTGGGAAAAACGGGGACATATCAACTGGTAAAGCAATATGAGAAAGATAACAACCAGCACCTTGTATTCCGGATGTATGCCAACAGCAAACTCAATTACCACGACCTGGAAGTGATCAAGAAAAAAGACCAGGTAAAAATAAGTGATGCTTTTATTTATATGACGGGGGAGAACCTGAGTGCTACGTTGGCCGAATCAGCGCTGTTGATGTCTGAAAATATGGATAACCTGTCGGAGATGGACAAAAACCGCCTGGAAAATATCAAGCGGATCAGGCAGCTCATTAACCGGGAAGAATATACCAAGGCGCAGGCGCTTTACAAGGAACTGCCTGCTATTTTGAGGCAAACGAAGCTATTTCAAATGATGTATGTGCAAATAGCTTCGGGGTTGGATAATGACGAATACCTGAAGGCTATGACGGATTATAAAAAAGCCTATCCCAATGCAGCCAATGTGTATCTGTTAATGATCGATGCCTATATATTAAAAGAGGAATATGACAACGCGCTTCAGGCGGTGAACCAACTTGATTCGCTGATCAATAAAGATCCCTTCCTGGATTATTACCGGGGATTGATCTACAAAATGAAAGGGGATAAAGCAAAGCAGCGGGAACATTTTGAATTGCTGAACACGAACATGCCTGCTTTTGCAGATGGAACGCTGGAATTGCTGATCACTTACCTGGATGCCGAAGAAACGGATAAGGCGGTGGCGCTTGTTAATAATAAGAAGAGCAACTACAAAAAGATCGATAAGGAACAACGGGAAACGATCTACACACTTTACCCTGCGTTTAAAAAACAGTTGGGTTCGGAGGCAGAATAAAAGGCAACGAGGCACAAAGGCAACAAGGCAATGAGAAAGGCAAGGCTCGCCTCCCGTTAACCCCTAAAGGGGTTGACAGACGACTTAATTTTTTTTGCGGGCATTGGCGCTGTCTCGTGCTTCTTTTGCTTCGCGGCGGGCTTTCTTTCTAAAATAACCCCTGAACAAAAAGTTATGCTGAAGGGCTTCAAGATTCTCATCCAGTTTTTGACTGCTGCTGCTTAAATTTTCCAGTGTGCTGCGCAATTCGCCAGCTACTTTTTCATCATTCAACAGGACCCCGGCTGCATTGTCACCTTCATCCAGTTTTTCTCCTGCATTGCGCAGGGAATGCATGAAAGCATTGGTTTGGGCAGTTGCCAGATTAATCTGTTCTACGGAAGTACGCAGGTTGGTCATGATCACGGTATCGGTAACCAGGTCTCCTGCCAGGGTACCGGGTTTATTCAGTTTTGCAGTGTAACCAGCTACGCTACCGGTGAGTTGCTCACTGTTGTGGGCGGCTGTTTGCAGATTGGCCACGGTGGTACGTAAGGTAGCCATGGTAGCCTGCAGGTTTTTATAAAGTGTTTCATCCTGCAGCAGGGCACCCATAGAGCCTTTACCATCTACCAGCCTTTTGCTGATCTCTTTAAAGTCGGTGGTAATGGCTGCCAGGTTTTTATTGTTGGTTTGCAAAGTAGCCAGCATCTCTTCGGGATTCATGGCTTCTTCCACCTGCAGGTTCTCCCCTCCCACTATGGCGCCAGCTGGCTGCGTTCCTCCATATAGGACGATGAGCTTATTGCCAATAAGGCCTTCGGAACTGATCTTTGCTTTTGCATCTTTGCGAATGTATTCGTGGGCCTTCCTGTCGATATTAAAGGTCACTTTTACCTGGGAAGTACCAAAGAAATCGAGGCTTTTCACGGTGCCGATCTTTACGCCGGAAAACCAAACATTGTTTCCCTTCTGCAAGCCGTTTACATTGTTGAATACAGCGGATACGGTGAGGGAAGGAGAAAAGGTTTTCTTTTGCCCGCCCAGGGTGAAGATTCCCACTACAAGAATGATAATGCCGAGGGTAATAAAAAATCCTACGATGATGGCCTGTTTATTTTTGGGTGTGCTCATTATTCAATAAAATTATAGTCATAAAAACTTTTCACCTGTTCGTTGGTACTGTTCTGTACCACTTCTTCAAAAGGACCTGTTTGGGCAAACTGCCCATCTAATAAAACGGCGATGCGATCGCCGGTGGCTTTCGCACAAGTAAGGTCATGGGTAATGATCACGGATGAAGTATGGTAATTTTCCTGCACTTCATTGATCAGGTTGTTGATATCGATGCAGGTAATAGGATCGAGCCCTGCTGTTGGTTCATCATACAGCATGATAGCTGGTTTCATAATGAGGGTACGTCCAATACCGATGCGCTTTCTTTGTCCGCCCGACAATTCAGACGGCAACTGGTGAAGGGTTTGGGATAATCCCACTGCCTCCAATACGCGTTCTACTTCTTTTTTCACTTCTGCGGATGATAAATTCTTTGAATTGCGCTGGAGCGGGAAGGCCAGGTTTTCTCCTACGGTCATGCTATCGTACAAGGCGCTGTGCTGGAAAGAAAAGCCGATCTTCAACCGTAATGCGTCGAGCTCTTTTATGGAGAGTTTATCTACCTCCTGTCCCAACACACGTACTATTCCGCTATCGGGTTTGAGCAAGCCAACCATGATCTTAATGAGGACAGATTTACCGGTACCTGAGCGGCCCAACACCACGAGGTTTTCACCCTCGCAAATATCGAGGTCGATACCGCGTAGCACATGGTTATTGCCAAAGGACTTGTAGAGATCCCTGACGGTGATCACTACTTTGTCTTTGTTGATATGACTACTGCTTTTTTTCATGTTGTTTTTTAGGGTCTGAATGAATTGACCACCTGTACAATAATGATCTCTTCTACGAAAATGAGGAACATGGAAATAACCACGGCTGAATTGGCAGCCTTTCCTACTCCCTGTGTGCCCTGGGTAGTATAATACCCTTTATAACATCCTATAATACCAATGGTGAAACCGAAAACCAATGATTTGAAGGTGGAGGCGAAAATATCCAGGAAGGAAATCTGTTCAAAAGCATTTACGAAAAAGGCTGCCAGGCTGGTTTGTTCATTGTTGTGAACATTAAGGTAGGCTCCCAATAAAGCGATGAGGGACATGTAGAGCATGAGCAATGGCAACATGAAGGTAGTAGCCAATACCCGGGTAACCACGAGGTATCGAAAGGGGTTGACAGCTGATACCTCCATGGCATCAATTTGCTCTGTTACACGCATGGAACCCAGTTCGGCCCCGATATTGGACCCCACTTTACCGGCTGCTATAAGGGCTGTTACAAGAGGCGCCAAGGCACGAATAATGGCAATGGCCACCAGGGAAGGCAACCAGGAAGTAGCACCAAACTCGGCCAGGGAAGGCCGGGACTGTTTGGTGAATACGATACCTGTAACAAAACTGGTGACGGATACGAGCGCCAGTGATTTGTAGCCCACCATATAGAACTGCCTGATGATCTCCTTCCATTCATAGGGTGGCAGAAAAGCCTCTTTGAAAAAGCGTCCGGTGAATTGACCTATGGCGTGGATCTCCATGAAAAAGGTATCCAACTGCCTGGAAAATACTTTCTTGCCTGTTTTTTGGGAGGGTTCACCCATAAATTGCACTTGTTTTAAGGACCGGGGATGATTTTCCCCGTCTTTCATTGCGTATTAGAGGTTCCAATCTTGTGCCACGGGGGAAAGAATACAGCCTACAGAATTTCGAATACATAATAGGAAGGCACTTCACTATTGAAAGTTCAATAGAAGGGAATGGACTTCCTGCTTATATTTGGGCAAACAATAACTTACTGTTATGAGGATAATCAAAAAACTACTGCTGGCGGGATTGTTGTTTTATATTCCCTGTCAGACAATGGCCTGGGGCATGCTTGGCCACCGCATTGTAGCACAGATCGCTGATGGTTACCTGACAAAGAAAGCGCGCAGGCAGATCATTGGGATACTGGGTAATGAATCGCTGGCAATGAGCAGTAACTGGCCGGACTTTATCAAATCGGATCCCTCGTATAATTATTTAAGTCCCTGGCATTATATCAATTTTAAAGAAGGGTTGAGTGAACAACAGGTACATGATTACCTGGCCAAGGATACGGTTACAGATATTTATACAAAACTGAATTTTGTGATCAGTGAATTGAAGAACAAATCGCTGGAACAGGAGAAGAAGGTATTGTACCTGCGGGTGTTGATACACCTGGTAGGTGATGCACATCAGCCCATGCATGCCGGCCGGCCGGATGACCTGGGCGGTAACAAAATAAATGTATTGTGGTTTAACCAGCCAGCCAATCTACACAGTGTATGGGATGAAAGGCTGATCGGGTACCAGGAGTTGAGTTATACAGAATATGTGAAGGCCATTAATTTTACCAGCAAAGCGCAACGTAAGGATTGGCAGGGGCAATCGATCGGCCAATGGCTGTTTGAATCTTATACGATCAGCAATAAACTGTATGAAGAGATCAAGGAGCCAAACCAAAAGCTGAGTTACCGCTATAATTTTGACCATATTGAAACGCTGAATGACCGCCTGTTGAAAGGTGGGGTGCGGCTGGCAGGAGTGCTGAATGATATTTTTAAATAGCAAGCTGCGGGCTTCCGCTATGTTCAGGGTGAGCCGCCCCGGAAGGGCGACCCACCCTGAACGATAAAATGTACAACACTGGTGCCGTTTTGTCCATTGGTGTATTGCTACTTACTCTATAGCTTTGTTCTATCATTTAAACGATCAGGTTAACAGACCGGCAATTAATAATTATGAGTACAGCAATTAAAGTATTGTTCCTGGATATGGGGGGCGTTATATTAACGAACGGATGGGGACAGGCATCCAGAAAGCAGGCAGCGGAAAAATTCTCGCTCGATCTTAATGAGTTGAATGAACGGCATAAGCTGGCATTTGATGCTTATGAATCGGGCAAAATGACGCTGCATGAATATTTACAATTAACGGTTTTTTATACTCCCAGGTCTTTTACGCCGGAAGTATTCACGGAATTCATGTACCAGCAATCGCAACCGCTGAATGATATGCTGGATTTTGTGCAGCGACTTAAACAGCAATATGGCCTGCGGGTGATCGCGCTAAACAATGAAGGCAGGGAACTGAATGATTATCGTATCCGGACCTTTGGGCTGGATAAGTTTATTGATGCTTTTGTGTCTTCAGCTTTTGTGAAGCTGCGCAAGCCTGATAAAGATATATATTCTCTGGCGCTGGACATTGCTTATGTAAAGCCTGCTGAAGCGCTTTATTTTGATGACCGGTTGGTATTTGTGCAGGTGGCACGCAGCCTGGGTATCAATAGTGTACAGCATATCAGCGTTGAAAGTACACGGCAGGAGCTGCACCAGTACGGGTTGATAGTAACTTAATACATTAGGTGCTATCTTTGCGCCAATTATCTAAATTCCCCCATATGATCTCCGGTAAAAAGACAGATCCTACTATCATTATCATATTTGGCGGCAGTGGTGACCTTGCCAAAAGAAAGTTATTACCGGCCTTTTACAATCTCTTCCTTGATGGCTGGATGCCTGATATGTTTGCCATCATCGGCCTGGGGCTGAATGAATTCAATGACGGGCAATACCAGGATTTTGTTAAAGAAGGACTGACGCAATTTTCGCGCAAGGGAACACCTACTGACGGTACCTGGGATAATTTTAAAAGCCGTATCTCCTATATTCCTTCAAATATGAATGAGGAGATCACGTATTCAAAGCTGGCCACTAAGGTAAATGAACTGGATCAGCAATGGGGCCTGCGGGCCGACCGGTTATTTTACCTTTCGATTGCCCCTCGTTTTGTAGAGGTGGTGGCGGTGAATATTAATAAGCTGGCGCTGGCTTCCAATCCTGTTACTGACCGGCTAGTGATCGAAAAACCTTTTGGGCATAATAAAGAGAGTGCTATTGCGCTGAATAACCTGCTGACAGGGCTTTTTCAGGAAAGCCAATTGTACCGCATTGATCACTATCTTGGTAAAGAGACGGTACAAAACATACTGGCCTTCCGTTTTGCGAATGCATTGTTTGAGCCTTTGTGGAACCGGAACTATATTGATTATGTTCAGATCACGGTGGCAGAGCAGGTAGGTGTGGAAGAGCGTGGAGGTTATTATGAAAGTGCCGGTGCATTGCGAGATATGATCCAGAATCACTTGCTGCAATTGTTGTGTATGGTGACAATGGAACCTCCTGTATCTTTTGATGCAGAGGAGATCCGTAACCGGAAGGCTGATGTAATGCGCGCCATAAAGCCTATCAAACCTGATGAGGTAGCGAAATATGCAGTGCGTGGTCAATACGGTGAAGGATGGATAGAAGGTAAGAAAGTACCAGGCTACCGGGAGGAGCCAGGCGTGAGCCCTACCTCCAATACGGAAACCTATGTGGCCATTAAGTTTTATTTAGACAACTGGCGCTGGCAGGGTGTTCCATTCTATGTACGCACGGGCAAAAGAATGCTGGAGAAGACATCTTCGATCACGATTCAGTTTCGTCCTATCCCCCACTCTTCTTTCCCGGAAAACCTGTATGATAGTGTAACGCCCAACCGGCTTATTATTAATATACAGCCACAAATGGATATCCGGTTACGCTTCACAGCCAAGAGGCAGGGATTGGAAATGAACCTGAACCCTGTGGAGATGGTATTTGATTATGACACCAGTTCGGCACAAACACCGGAGGCATACGAAACCTTGCTGCTGGATGCACTACAGGGTGATGCAACGTTGTTCATGCGTTCGGACCAGGTATTGATTGCCTGGGATGTGGTGACGCCGATACTGGAATCATGGGAGTCGCACAACTCGCTTGAATTTCCCAATTATTCTGCCGGGATGTGGGGACCGGAAAATGCAGAGGCGCTGATAGCCCGGCAAGGGCATACGTGGGCTTCGCATACGCGGGGGAAATAGATAAAACTGTCAGCCTGAACTTATCGAAGACGCCTTCGACAGGCTCAGGCTGACATTCGTTTTCTTAATCGTTCCTTTCTATGGAAATACCTCTTCCATTTGAATCATTGCGGTAGTTGATCCGTGTACCCAGTTTTTTCAGGTATTTGGCTTTCATCTTCTGGTGGAGCTCGGCGGATTGTTTTTTATCGTTCACAATGAGTGATTCATCTGTAAGCTGCAAACGGCGAATGTCATCCTTGTCTGCCACTACCTTTTCTGCTACCAGCTCATCGATCAGATCTGCCATCAATTTGCGGTCTTCTGCAGCACGTTGGCGATCAATTGCTGCCTGCGCCCTGTCTTTCTCGGCTTGTGCACGGTCCTTCTCCGCCTGCGCACGGTCTAATGTTGCCTGATGGCGATCTTTATCGGCTTGCTGGCGGTCTTTCTCAGCCTGCGCCCTGTGCACTTCTGCATTTTGACGATCACGATCGGCCTGCTCACGGTGTTTACCAGCTTCCGCTCGATCTTTCTCTGCCTGCAGGCGGTCTCTGTCGGCCTGTTGGCGATCTTTTTCTGCGCGTTCCCTGTCTCTGCCGGCCTGCTGCCTGTCGAGCTCTGCCTGTGCACGGTCACGCTCGGCTTGTTTTCTGTCACGATCAGCCTGCTCACGGTCTCGGGCAGCCTGCTCCATGTCTTTTTTGTATTGGTCCAGTATTTCTTTGACCATGGATTCATATTTCGGGAAATCTTCTGCAGGTATCTTCTTTTCGTCAATGTACAATTCAGTGAGTTTCTCATTGGTAACCTTAATCTTATAGACCTCACCATTCTTATACAGGGTAATCTTTTTGTTGGAATCATTCACTGATTCGGATTCCACATTCATCCAGGTATTACCATTGGATGTTTCGTACCTGGAAGTGCCGCTGCGGGTAGTTGTTTTTGTTTGCGCCTGGGCAGTAGTCACTGAAACGGCCATGGCCAAAAGGATGCATTTAACTGTTAACACTTTGTTTTTCATGTTTTCTTTTTTGATGTTAAGAATGCTACGTCAGGCTTCGACAAGCTCTGCCTGACATGTTATTAAGAATGGGCAATACTTTCCCTCTTCACCTGTGGTGAATTTTTAAAAATGCCAATATGGGATGGTGAAATAAGCGGTTATCCTCCTGTGACGGCTTCGACAAGCTCAGCCTGACATCCACTTACCTATAAGGTGCGCACTCTTACAGGGAGTAGTGGTTAGAGAACGACGGTTGCTTTTTGTTTTTCCTGCTGTTGTGCCCTGTCACGTTCGGCCTGTTGGCGGTCTTTATCAGCTTGCCGGCGGCTCAGCTCCGCATTTGCCCTGTCGCGGTCTGCCTGTGCCCGGTGTACGGCGGCCTGCTCGCGGTCTTTATCAGCTTGTGCGCGGTCACGTTCTGCCTGTTCGCGGTCTTTGAATGCCTGCAGTCTATCCCGATCGGCCTGCCGGCGGTTCTGCTCTGCATTTGCCCTGTCGCGCTCGGCCTGTTTCCTGTCTATTTCGGCCTGCGCCCTGTCACGTTCTGCCTGCTCACGGTCGCGGGCAGCCTGTTGATAATCAGATATGGGCTGTTCGTGATCTGTTAATATCTGTTGGATCGGCGCTATCAGTTTTGTGACAGGCTTAATTGCCGCAACTGTTTCGTTGTCTATTGGAGAAACTGGCATGACTGGTTTCGCTGCTGATGGCTTAGCAGGTGCCCGTCTGGTCACTAGTTCCGGCTTTTTTTGTACGGGGGCCTTCTTTCCTTTTGCCGTCATCAAGGCATCTGCCGGCCTGTGTTCCTGTAACAGGTTGGCATACATTTCATTTACAGGGAGGGCGATCTTATTGGTCTGTTCATTTTTATTGGCCATGGTGGCCAGGAGGATGAAACATACCAGGAGGCTTCCCAATACAAATATTTTCTCTCCTCCGCTGAGGGCGTTGTTCCTGTTTTGGATGATGCGTGTAACACGCTGCAACAAGTGGCTTTTCTTGCCGGGGAAGGTAATAGCATAGCTTGAGGCAGGTCCATAGAGCATGTGTTCTTTGAAGCTGATCAATGCCTGTATAAATTGTTTCTTATTGCCGGTATGGGCCAATGCTACATCATCACAGCAATGTTCTCTTTCCTGCTTTAATAAGGAGGACACCCACAGGAGACCTGGATTGAAGAAGAAGATAGTTTCTGCTATATTCTGTAACCAATTCACGAGGTAATCGTTCCGGCGGATATGGGCCAGTTCGTGTAACAATACGGCTTCTACCTGATCTGCCGGCAGGTTGGCCAGTAAACCAATAGGCATGTAGATGATGGGCTTTATATGACCAATGACTACCGGTATTTTGGTGATGCCGGATTCCAGCAGGGTGACTGTTTTCTTTATTTGTAATTGCTGTGTGAGTGCGATCATTTTATCCTGCCAAATCAAACCGGGTTGTTGGTATTGACTTGTTTTGAGACGGCGCACATATCCCACTGCCCGGCTCATTTGCCAGCACCTGAAGGAGAAGAAGGCAAACCAGGTGGCAACAATAATGGTTGCATGCTCTGAACAATACTGGGCCAGGGCTGCGGGCCAGTGACGAATGGCATAATCACGCAATACGCCGATGCCACTGATGGTGGCGGTCATGGATAATGTATTGGAGGAAGCACTTCCGCGGTTCCATTCATACATAAATGTTGCGCCGCAAATGGCGAGGAATGTAAACAAGCAACCGGTGATGAGGGCGTATCGTGTAACGGAACGGGCTTTTTTGGTAAAGGTCATGATGATGCCGGTAATAAATGCCAGCAACAAGCCCTGCCAAAGGGAATGGATGAGCATCCAGGAGAATGCCTGCAAGCCCTTTTCTATGATCGATCCGTTTACAAAAAGCCCATTCATGGTTAAATGCTTTTAGGTTTATGCCTTATCATCCAGCTTTTTCAACATTTCTTTCAATACTTCCAGTTCCTTTTTGGAAGTTTTATCATTGCCCATCAGGGCTACCATCAGGTTGCTCACGGAACCATCGTACATGGAATCAACAAACTTAGTGAGGATGGTGCCCTTTGTTTTTTTTTCTTCCAGTGCTGCACTGTAGATATGCTTCATGTTGGACTCATCTCTTGTGAGCATGCCTTTTTCGGCCATTACCTGCATAAGTTTCAATGTAGAGGTGTATTGTACAGCTTCCTTTTGTTCATTGAGTGTATCGTGGACAAAACGAACGGTGGAAGGGCCGTGCTGCCACAGGATCTGGAGTACATCCATCTCGGATCTGGTAGGTACTGCTTCTTTGGTTTGCATGTCTTTCCTGGCTTTCATAAGACCAAGGTACGATAAAAAACGTACGTTTATAATAAATACCTGTATTTATTTTTTGAAGAGTAGGCGAAGGTGGATAAGAAATTGATTATGAAGACGGCAGTCGTGAATCGGCAGTCTGCAGTCCTTTGTGTGAATTTCCTTTTACTTTGAGACGTTTCCTTCGATAGCGGCTCTCTCCCTTCGGTCGAGATGACAAAGAAGGGAGATGCTTACCGGATTTTGAATATAGGTGTAATGGAGTATCTTGCCGTCCAATTAATTATAGTTATCAGCATGGTTATCGACACATTAGAAAATGCGGCCTTGTATTATAATCTGGGTCCTAAGTTCGTGAAAGCATTCCGTTACCTCACAGACACTGACTTTACACAGGTAGCCAAAGGCAAATATGAAATTGATGGTACGGATGTAATTGCCATTGTAAATGAATATGATACTGTACCGGCTTCCGGCGAGCAAATGGAAGCGCATAAGAAATACATTGATGTGCAGTATATAGTAAGTGGTGAGGAGTTGATCGGTCACGACCTGCTGCAAGGACAATCACCTTCCAAAGCCTATGATGAGACATCTGATTATTGGTTGTTTGGAGAGGCTCCTTCCTTTTTCTCGAAACTGGAGCAAGGTATGTTTGCCATTTTCTTCCCTACGGATCTACATATGCCTAATATCAGGGTGAAGGAAGCAACTCCTGTGAAGAAGGTGGTGATGAAAGTGAGTGTGGGCTGAGGAAAGCTACGAGCTTTGAGCTACGAGCTGCGAGCCTTTTGCTTCGACGCTTCGACAAGCTCAGCGTGATAAACAACCAGTTCCTTTAGATGGCTTCGACAGGCTCAGCCTGACAGTAGTCTTCGTCAAGCGTGACATTAGATCCAGTTTATTTTAGAAGGTCTCAGAGGAAGTTCGCGGAGCCGGCTGCCAGTGGCATTGAAGATGGCATTGGCAATAGCTGCTGCCGTTGGCCCTTGGGCTGCTTCACCTGCACCCACGGGAGGTAAGTCAGGACGATTGATCACAAACACTTCGGTATGGGGTACGGCATTGAACCTGAAAATGGGATAGGTATCCCAGGCTCTGCTGCTGATGCCCTTTTCATTGTAGTGAACTTCTTCCAACATGGTCCAGCTGGCGGACTGGATCATTCCACCCGCGGTTTGATTCTTTATACCGTCAACATTGATGGTCTGGCCTGCCTCTATCACACCGGTGAGTTTTAAGAGGCGGTATTGTTTGGCCGTTTTATCTACTATTACTTCTGCCACCACAGCACAATAGGATGCATCATTCTTGTATTGGGCAAACGCAATGCCCAACCCCACTCCTTTGGTTTTGATACGTTCCTTCCACTTTGTTTTTTCCATCACCATTTGAATGACAGCACTGGCCCGGTCGTCTTTCAGGTATTGCAGTCTGAAGTCAGCAGGATCTTTACGGGCTTTGTGTGCAAGCTCATCCATAAAGGATTCCAGGGCAAATATATTGGCATAAGCACCGAGGCTTCTCAAAGCAGAAGTGCGCAAGGGGCCTTTGCAATTATACAGGGTAACCTGTCGCAGGGTATCGTATAATGGCATGGCATTGCGGTAACTACCTCCGGAGAAACGGCCGACTGAAAAAGGGAATGGCTTCTCCAGGTCGCGGCCTGCTATGAAGTGGCCAGCCCGGCCACCCGGCCTGGAGCTGTGGGTATCGGACCACAATTCTGTATTTATGGCCAGCAGGTTGCCTTGTGCATCCAATCCGGCTTTCAATCGTAACAGCATGGCAGAACCGTAGGGCTCCCAGCTGTGTTCATCATCGCGCATCCATTGCACCCTTACGGGTTTGCCAGGAACCGCCATGGCCAGCAGGGCTGCATCGGCACCTACATCATCTGCACCATTGTGCCCATAACATCCAGAACCGGGAACGGCCATTACTCTGATCTTTGATTCGGGTATAGCGAGCAGATCGGATAAAGTGCTTCTGAGGGGAAATACGCCTTGTGTATGTGACCACACGGTAAGCAAGTCGTCTTTCCATTGAGCTACTGCACAGGAGGGACCAATGGAAGCGTGCATCTGGTAGGGACGTTTGTATACGGCTTCCAGCTGTGTGGCGGCAGCGGCGATGGCTGGCGCCACGGCCTCATTCTTTTCCACTACTTCGCTATTGGCGGTTTGCTGAATAATATGATCATATAAATCAGTCTGTGCAGGCAACAGGGAGGGCTTTTCCCAGGTGGCAGATTGCTGCAATAACTTCAGGGCCTTGATGGCCTGGTATTCTTCCTGTGCTACTACGCCTACAAAACTTCCATTGCGTACCAACTTAACGATGCCCTTAAGGGATGACAATGGATTATCGGGTAATGCGGTGAGCTTTGCTCCATACATGGGTGGACGAAGAATACGGGCGTGTAACATATCGGGCAACCGCAGGTCCTGCACATATACTGGCTGGCCTGTGACCATGGCCTTTATTTCTTCGCGGGGGTAAGCTGTACCAACCAGTGTATATTTTGATGGATCTTTGAGGGGGGCTTTGCCGGTAACGATGCCTTCTATGGATTTTCCCTTCAATAAAGTTGGGTAGCTAACAGACTTTCCGGTACTCCTGGCTGTTATTATGCCGTCTTTCACAACCAAGTCCTGGACTGGTGCACCTAATGATTCAGCAGCTATATCGAGCAATCGCTTCCTGGCTTCTGCTGCAGCTGCGCGGATAGCGCTGCCACTGGCTGTAATGGAAGCACTGCCGGCGGTATAGCGTTCATCGGCTGTTTGCCCGGTATCGGCAATAATGATGCTGACGTTTTTCATGTTGATGTCCAGCTCTTCGGCTGCGATCTGCATGAGGGCAGTTCTGATCCCCTGGCCCAGTTCTGTTTTTCCTGTGAGTACGGTAAGATGTCCATCCGTATCGATCCTGATCCAGGCATTGATATTGCCTTCATCGGGGGGAAGATTGAAGCCAGGTGCTTCCTGTGCGTGCATAGGAAAAGGCAATGGCAGGAGGCTAAAGCCAATAACAAGCTTGCCGGTGTTCTTCAAAAAGGAACGTCTACCGGTATTGACAGGATTATTTGGTTGAATTGGCATGGGCGGCGGCTTTTTTGATGGCACTGATGAAACGGGAATGGGTGCCGCAGCGGCAAAGTACGCGCTGCAGGGCTTCTCTTATCTGTGTATCTGTGGGGTGTTTGTTTTCTTCCAACAATTCTTTGGCACACATGATCACACCATTGAGGCAATAGCCACACTGGGCGGCCTGTTCTTCGATACAAGCCTGTTGAATGGGGTGCAGGTGGTCAACACTGCCGATACCTTCGAGGGTGGTGATCTGATGACCTGCAGCGGTGGAACAGGGCATCATGCAGGAAGGCTGGGCTCTACCATCCAGCAAGACCATGCAACTTCCGCAAAGGGCCATGCCACATCCGTATTTAGGGCCATTGAGGCCGAGGTTGTTCCGGAGGGCATAGAGCAAGGGCATTTCCGGATCGATGTTCAATGACCAGCTTTTGCCGTTGACTTTGAGGACAACTGTTTGTTCCATCGGAAAATAATTTAATAAACAGGACAGACTTATGGTAATAAGTCGTCTCTCCTGTAATTTAATTACAAAAAGAAGGATTTAGGATCTAGCTTTTAGGATTTAGCTTTTAGCTTTAGCGGTACAGGTTGGAAGCTGTATCGCCCCAAGGCCGGTTTAAAGAAAAGTATTTATTTAACGACTATACCTTTTGTAGTCAGGCTGAAGCCGCTGAAGCATCCGGTAACGTTTTCGCCGGTAATGGTATTTAGCAGGGCAACGGGTGTAGAAAAGGGGCCGCCATTGCTCCTGGCCTTATTGAAGCTATCCCAGAAATTGTATACTTTCCTATCCACATTGGCCATATAGTATTGCACGGTATCGCCCAATACAAATCCATAGGAATGGGTGAGGTTGATGTATTGTCCATTTACGAGGTCGTCGGTACCGGGGGTATAGCGGTTGGAACCCAGCGCCCCCCATCCAAAACTATTGCGGTTATCCCAGTGCCGCCAGAAATAGAGCTGGGTATTACCAACGGTATCGGGATCTTTATAATGAATGGTGATACGGGCTTTTTCTATGATGGTATCCTTTTCTTCATCATCATCCATAAAATGGTATCCGCTGCTCAGGCTATCAATGGCGATGGGGGTCAGCAGGGATGTAATGGCAGAATATTTCTTACCCTCTGATTCGATCTCGAGCAGATAATGTTTGCCAGGCTTTCCGTGTAATGCACGGGCAGAATCGGTGGCCAGTCTCGGATCGAAATAAAAACCAGGCAGGGCGGAACCTCTCAATTGGGGAAGGCTGGCTTCTCTCATTCGTGTGACAGAGGTTTCATCCCATTGGTATTTATTATCGGGTAATAATACGCCTTCGGTGATGGATACGGTTGCACCTGAGACTGGAATGTTTTGAAAGCCGGGCTCATAGAAGTTTTTGCTTTTGCTTAATATGACATAGTTGTACAGCGGCATTGCATTGTTGATATAGGCTTCCACTACCAGCTGGGGTTCATTGGTCTTTATCTTAATGTCGAAGTCCCGCTCACAGGAAGCGAATATTACGAGGGATAATATGACTGTTAACCTCATGTGCTAAAATTTAAAGTTCCAGGTGATGCCTGGTAAAATGGGGAAGAGAAATACTTTTTTCCCCTTAATGGTTTGTTCGTCTTCCTCTACATCCAGGTAAATAAAGTAAGGGTTGTACCGGTTGTAGATATTATAGAGGCTAAAATTCCAACTGCTCCTGAAACGTTTGGTACTTTGGGGCTTGGGGGTATAGGTAAATGCGATGTCCATGCGGTGATAAGCCGGCATGCGGTAATCATTGATCTTATCGTACTGGTTGATGCTGGTGAATACGGGTTCGCGTTCTTCGGGATTGTAACCAATATTGTACACGAAGCGGCCGGTAGGCATGGTCAACGCATTGCCAGTACCGTATACAAAAACAGCAGATGCTTCCCATTTTTTACTCAGGGTATAGTTGGCTACTACGCTCACATCGTGGGTACGGTCATACCGGTAGGGAAAGGCTTTGCCATTGTTCATATCAGCAAAAGTGCGTTCGGTACGGCTGAGTGTATAGCCTATCCAGCCGGTTAGTTTTCCGGTTTTCTTTTGCAGGAAAAACTCCAGTCCATACGCCTCTCCTCTGCCAAAGATCATTTCTCCTTCCATGTTCTGGTTCAGCAATAACCTGGCCCCTGGTTTAAACTCCAGCTGGTTGGACATGGTTTTGTAATAGGCTTCTACATTCATTTCCCAGGCACCGTTGCCCAGGTCCTTAAAGTAACCTGCAGCTATTTGTTGTGCTTTAGCTGGTTGAATGATACTACCGGAAGGTACCCAAAGGTCGCTGGGAAAAGTAGCAGCACTGGTAGTTGCCAGGTGAAGGTATTGGATGGTGCGTGTGTAAGATAGTTTGATGCTGGCTTTGCCGGGTAAGCGGTATAAGGCACTGAATCGTGGCTCGGGATAATGGTAGCTGGCGATGCTTTGTCCTTTACCATATCGTTCTGTTTGGCCTGTGGGAGCGCCATCGGGACCATACAGCACGCGTTCGGTAGGCCCTATTTGGTCAAAGTAGCTGTACCGCAAGCCTGCTATGATGTTTAAGCGGGGGGTGATATTGATATCGGTGCTTAGGTAAGCAGCGGCTTCTCTTGCATACTGATCGCTGACGGTAGATTTGAACTCCTGTATACCTGCATTGGAACTACCGGCGCCTGGTCTGAAAGCATGGCGTGTATATAATAACCCGGCTTTCCATTTTATCCAGCTATCTGCGGTATATACCCAGTCATTTTTCAACTGGTAATCTGTGAGACCAGATGAAAAGAGAAAGCCATTGGTGCCAAATGCCACCTTGCTATCGAGATTAAAATCATTGCGTACTATAGAAAGTTCCTGTTTAAGCTTTCTATTCAACTGTTGCTTCCAGGTGAGACCTACGATGGTATTGCCCCATATAGCATTAAACCGGCGATCGGGACCATCGTCATCATTGTCTACAAATGAAAATTTGTCTTTCCCAATATAGAAGGTGAGGTACAAAGCATTATTCTTATTGATCTGGTAATCGGCTTTGACATTTACGTCATAAAAAAAGTAGCCGTTGTCGCCGATGCTGTCTTTGGCCACGAGTTTGGCCACCTGATCAATATAGGTACGGCGGGCGCTCACGATAAAGGAAGACTTTCCTTTAATGATGGGGCCTTCCAGTGAAACGCGGGAAGAGATGAGGCCAATGCCGCCACTTCCCTTTATGGAATCTTTATTGCCTTCTCTTGTATCGACTGCTATAACGCTGCTTAAACGGCCACCATATTCGGCAGGGATACCCCCTTTTATAACTTCTATATTCTTTACGGCCTCGCCATTGAATATGCTGAAAAAACCCAGCAGGTGATTGGGATTGTATACGGGTATGCCATCGAGCAGTACAAGGTTTTGATCGGGGCCGCCGCCACGCACATAGATCCCGGCGCTGGCTTCTCCCCCATTTTTAATACCGGGCAACAGGGTAATGGTTTTGAGTGGGTCTATTTCACCAAGAATAACGGGGAGCTTTTTTATTTGGGCAATGTTGATGGATTGGGTGCTCATTTGGTTGCGGTGGAGATTGCGACTGGCGGTAACCACCACATTCCTCAACAGGCTTTCGCGTGAAGGTAACAATACGCGTATGGAAGTATCGGCATGAAGGGAGATCATGAAGGAGGCTGCAAAGTGCCCCACAGCGGAGATATTAATGCGGTAAGGACCGGCTGGTAGCCTGGTCGTTATGTTGCCGGCTGAGTCCACAATTTTTTCCTGCTTATTGATCCTTATGGTTGCATTGCCCACAGGGAGCTGTGCGCTGTCCGCCACCTGGATTGTCAGGGTATAGTTTTGGGCCTGGCTTACCCGGCCTGCTATACCGAATAAAAACAACAACAGATAACGGATAAAATGGCTGTGTTTGGTCAATGATCTCATGCCATACCTAAGTTACTCCAAATTAAGGATGAGGAAGCCAGAAAGGGGGTAATTTAATCTATCAGCCAGCAGGTTATTGTAACAAAAAATGGGCCATTCCGTCTGAGACCGGATTGACCCATTCTATTTCATGGATAAACTTTGTCTTTTCTTATTTCCATCCACCGCCCAGGGAGCGGTACAGTTCAACCACGGCACCCAGCTGGCTGCGCTGGATAGCTGCCAGGTTGAGTTCTGCCTGGAGGGCATTGGTTTGGGCAGTAATCACTTCAAGGTAGTTGGCCATGTCGCTTTTGAATAAAAGCTGGGCATTGCCCACGGCTTCTTTCAAGGTATCGACCTGGCTAACTGCCAGTACGCGCTGTTCTTTCAGTTTTTCCACCTGCACCAGTGCGTTGCTTACTTCGCCGGTGGCCAGTAATACGGATTGTTTGAATTCTATCACCGCCTGTTCTCTTTCGATCTTGGATACTTCAAACCTGGTTTTCAGTTCTTTTTTTCTGAAAACAGGCTGCAGGATGGTACCAGCTCCCAGTGCAAAGAGTGATCCGGGTATTTTGTACCAATTCAGGAATTCGTAAGCTTCAAGGCCACCGCCTGCTGTGATATTGAGGGCGGGATACATATTGGCCTGTGCGATACCCACCTGGGCATTGGCCATTACCAGGGCCAACTCGGTGGAGCGTACATCGGGCCTTCTGCTCACCATGGCTATGGGTAAACCTGCAGACAGGGTGGTGGGAACAGACAGATCATTGAGGGTAGTGGTGCGGGCCAAAGTGCCGGGAAGTTGCCCGGTTAAGACCTGCAGGTTATTTTCCTGAAGGGCTATATCCTGCTCCAACTGGGGAATCAATAAAGCGGTGGTTTGCTTTTGGGCTTCGGCCTGGCGAACGGCGAGGGAAGTCACCACGCCTCCATCTTTCAGGATGCGGGTAACATTGACAAAGCTGTCGTTGAGCACCAGGTTGTTGCGGGCAATGATGAGTTGTCTGTCGAGCATCAGGAGGTTATAATATCCCTGGGCAATATCGGACACCAATTGTGTTTGCACTGCTTTGGCAGCTTCCTGGGTTTGCAGGTATTGCGCAATAGTAGTTTCCTTTTGCCGGCGGATCTTACCCCATATATCAGCTTCCCAGGAAATATTCGCCACCAACTGGTAATTCTCCACATAGGATTTACCAATAAAGGCGCCAACACTCTTTCCATTCAAACTGTTTTCAGACGGCCGGTTGATAGACCCCGTCGCTTGCAGGTCGACTGTAGGTAATTGCAACAGCTTAGCCTGTTTGGCATTTGCGTTTGCAATGTCGATGCGCTTAATGGCTACCTGAAGGTCATTGTTGTAGGAGATACCGCGGGTAATCAATTCCTGTAAGGTAGGATCTGTAAAGAACTCCTTCCAGGCGATATCTGCTATGCTGCTGGTATCGGCAAAACTCTGTGTTGGCGTGCCAAATTGTTGTGGCAGTTGTACCTGTGGACGCTGGTAATCTTTGCCCACTTTACAGCCTGCCAGTATGAGGACGGCCAAAACTGTTGTATAAAAAAGATTATGCTTGTGTTGCATTGCTCTATCCGTTTAAGTGCTTCAATTTTTATTCTTTCGATCAAGCAGGAAGCCAGAGGCTTCGGAATAACAGTCATCCCGCCAAGCGGGACGACTGTTATCTGATTTATTCGCTCAGGCTGATCTCTCTTGGTCCTGTTCTGCCGGTTACTTTTTCCTGCAGGTACTGGAATATTACATAGAGTACGGGTATGATGAATACACCGAGAATTACCCCTGTAAGCATACCACCTACAGCACTGGTACCAATGGATTCATTACCCTTGGCAGAAGCGCCGTGTGTAAATACGAGTGGTAACAGACCCACGATGAAGGCAAAGGAGGTCATCAGGATCGGACGTAGCCGGAGCCTGGATGCTTCGATGGCTGATTCAACGAGGCCCATCCCTGCCCTGCGGCGCTGTACAGCATACTCCACGATCAGGATGGCGTTTTTGGCCAGCAAACCTACGAGCATGATCAAACCGATCTGTACATAGATATTGTTTTCAACACCTGCCCATCCGATGAAAGCGAATACACCCAATACACCTGTAGGAATGGTGAGGATAATAGCGAATGGCAGGATATAGCTCTCATATTGAGCTGCCAGGAGGAAGTAAACGAAGATGATACTCAACAGGAAGATGAAACCTGTTTGTCCACCTGTTTTGATCTCCTCACGGGTAACACCTGTCCACTCGTAGGAATATCCTCTTGGCAATGCCTGTTTGGCGGTTTCTTCCACGGCTTTGATGGCATCACCGGTACTGAAACCAGGCTTGGGAACACCATTGATGGTTACGGCATTGAACAGGTTGTTGCGGGTTACTGTTTCCGGACCGTATACACGCTTAAGGTTGACGACGGTTTTTGCAGGCACCATTTCACCGACATTGTTCTTTACGTATATACCATCGAGTGATTCAGCATTGGTACGATATTTTATATCGGCCTGTGCCATTACGCGGTAGTATTTACCAAAGCGGTTGAAGTCGGACACATAGCTACTACCGAAATAGATCTGCATGGTTTGCATCAGCTCTGTGATAGAGATACCCAGTTGCTTTGCTTTTATATTGTCTACTTCGATCATGTATTGGGGGTTGCCGGTAGCAAAGGTGGTGAAGGCATAAGCAATTTCAGGCCTTTGCATCAGTGCGCCGATGAAGCCCCAGGCGGTATTGCCCAGTTTATCAAGCGGTCCATTGGTTCTGTCCTGTAGCATGAATTCAAAACCACTCACGTTACCAAAACCCTGCACGGTGGGGAAGTTGAAGAAGAAGGCGCTGGCACCTTTTACCTGGGATACCTGTGCAGCAATGCCATTGGCAATCTGGTCGGGATCTTTGACAGCACCTCTGTCTTTATAATCTTTCAACCGCATAAAGCCTGCTGCATATGGAGAGGCACTAGCGTTGCTGATGAAGTTAAGACCATCAATTACATACAGGTGATTAGCTGCAGGATCTTTCCGGATAATGCTATCCATCTTTAAAGTAGCCTCACGTGTTCTTTCGAGTGAACTACCGGGAGGGGTATTCACAGCATACAGAACGAAGCCCTGATCTTCTGTAGGGATAAAACCAGTTGGGGTGGTCTTTACCAGCCAGAAACTGATGGCTGCTATTACTACCAGGCCGGTAATTGATATCCATTTATGTTTTATCAGGAAACCGAGGCTTTTTATATACTTATTGGTAACGGTATTAAAGCCTGCGTTGAAAGCTCCAAAGAAACGAGCTCCGAAACCTTTCTTTTTACCATGTCCTTCTTCCTCATGCCCGCCTTTCAGGAATAAAGCACAAAGTGCGGGACTCAATGTCAAGGCATTTACGGCTGAAATTAAGATGGCGATGGCCAGGGTGAAGGCAAACTGTCTGTAGAATACACCGGCAGGACCTTGCATGAAGCCCACGGGAATAAACACAGCAGCCATTACCAGGGTGATTGAGATGATGGCGCCTGATATCTCGTTCATAGATTGCAGGGTGGCCACTCTTGCCGGCAACTTGGTCCTTTCCATTTTGGAGTGCACGGCTTCCACCACCACGATAGCATCATCCACCACGATACCGATGGCCAGTACCAGGGCGAAGAGGGTAAGGAGGTTGAGTGTGAAACCAAACAGCTGCATGAAGAAGAAGGTACCAATGATGGCCACGGGAACGGCAATGGCCGGGATAAGGGTGGAACGGAAATCCTGCAGGAACAAGAATACCACTGCAAACACGAGTACGAAGGCGATTACCAATGTTTCTGTTACCTGATCAATAGAAGCATCCAGGAACTCCTTGGAGTTGTACATGATGGTCGTTTTCACGCCCTTGGGAAGGGTACGTTCAAAGTCTTTCAGCTTCCTTTCTACTTCGGTAAGGATGTCATTGGCGTTGGAGCCGGCTGTCTGAAGTACGGCAAAACCAGCTACGGGATTACCATCCAGACGGCTCTGGGAAGAGTAAGTATAGGAACCAAACTCTACACGGGCCAGGTCTTTCAGGCGCAGCATGGAACCATCGCTATTGGCTTTGATCACGAAGTTCTCATAGTCTTCGCCCTGGTTCAGCTTACCCTTGTATTTAAGTACATATTCAAATGTTTCTGCACTGTTTTGTCCCAAACGACCGGGAGCGGCTTCCAGGTTCTGATCTTTGATGGCATTGAGTACATCCTGGGGAGAAAGGTTGTTGGCAATGAGGCGGTCGGGCTTGAGCCAGATACGCATGGAGTAATCTTTAGCGCCAAAAACCTGTGCCTGGGCTACTCCGGGCACGCGCTGGATCTCGGGGATCAGGTTGATCTTGATATAGTTTTCCAGGAAGAGTTCATCGTAGCCAGCACCTTTATCACCGGAGAGGGCCACAAACATGATGAAGCTGTTCTGTACTTTCTGGGTGGAGATACCGGCCTGTACTACTTCTGTGGGCACCTGGTTCACGGCTTTGGATACACGGTTCTGTACGTTTACAGAAGCGATATCGGGATCGGTACCTTGTTTGAAGAAGACGGTGAGGGTCATACTACCATCATTACTGGAATTGGAAGTCATGTAGGTCATGTTTTCCACACCATTGATGGCTTCCTCCAGGGGGGTGGCTACGGAACGAGCCACTACTTCGGCATTGGCACCGGGGTACAGGGCTGTAACCTGTACACTGGGTGGTGCGATGTCCGGGAAAAGCGTAACGGGCAGTGTATACAACGACAGTCCGCCCAATAAGAGCAATATGATGGAGATGACCGTCGATAATACGGGCCTTTCAATGAATTTTTTAAGCATGGGAGAAGAATTAGAATACAGAATACAGAAGCCAGAATACAGAATTTGAAATCAGTATTCAGACCCAGTTACTATATCTGAAAGAGAATGTTGTTTTTATAATGGCTTTACTTTAAGTAAACTGTCGACAGAAATGGGTTGTGGTACGATTACCATTCCATCCTGCAGGTTACCTGCGCCAGCGAAAACAATTTTTTCACCGGGTTTGAGGCCGCTTTGCACGAAGTACCAACCTACAGACTTACCTGATACGGTGATGGGCCTGCTGGCTACTTTGTTGCTATCGCCCACTGCAAATACGAAGACCTTGTCCTGTATTTCGAAGGTAGCTTCCTGTGGTACTACCACAGCTTCTGTGAAGTTTTGTGGTATCCGTATTTTACCGGTGTTACCAGAACGAAGCATACCGCCTGCATTGGGGAAGGTAGCGCGGAAACTGATGGTACCTGTGGACTTATCAAACTGTCCATCAATGCTACTGATCTTTCCTTTTTGAGCGTAGGTGCTGTTATCGGCCAGGAGCAGTTCAACACCGGGCACTTTCTTTACTTTTTCTTCGATGGTGTTGCCCGCGAATTGTTGTTTGAAAGTAATGAAATCAGCCTCACTCATGGAGAAGTAAGCATATACTTCGCTGATGTCGGACAGTAAAGTAAGTGGCATGGTTTCGCTTTTTCCTACCAGGCTACCGGTCTTATAAGGGATGCGGCCAATATAACCACTTACGGGTGCAGTAATATAGGTGTATCCAATATTGATCTTAGCGCTACCTACCTGTGCTTCGGCCTGCTTTGCAGCTGCGTTGGCAGCATCATAAGCGGCACGGGCGGTTTTCAGTTGCACTTCGGAGATCACTTTATTGTCTACGAGTGGTATCAGGCGATCGATCTCCACCTGTGCTTTTTGCACATTGGCTTGTGCCGCCAACAAATTTGACTGGGCGCTGCTGGCTTGCTCATTGTACACGCGGGCATCGATCTTAAATAATGGCTGACCAGCCTTTACATAAGCGCCTTCGTCTACATAGATCTTTTCGAGGAAACCTTCTACCTGTGGGCGTATTTCAACGTTGACTTTACCTTCCAGTGTAGCAGAATACTCTTTAAAAGTAGTACCAGGAGCAACAGCTACTGTTACAACAGGTAGTTGTGGCGGAGGTGGTGCGCCAAAGCCTGCCCCGGGGGCAGCAGAAGAACCGCAGCTATATAATAAAATAGTAACAACGGCACCAAGGAAAACGTGACCCAGCGAAGCAGCGATGCGTTGCATGGCCGGGTTAGCAGAAGCAGCAAAGGATTGTTTTGTTCTTTTATTCATCTTCGATATGTATTGCATAACAGGTTGTTTACAGAAAGCAGGGCATGCTTCCGGTTTATAATAAAACAGATCAGTATTTCAACAATATGCTTATGGCAAAAGCATGGCAATCGACATGAGTTTCTATCAGTCGGGTAGGATAATCAATGCTGACCGTAGCTAAGACGAACGGATGTGACGAATACAGACAAATCCCGGTTTTTATTTTTCCGATCCTTTGCCTGCGAGTAAGAGCAGGAGGATTTGTTGTTTCATGGCTTCTTTCCCTTTCGTTACTGTTTATCCCGGTAAATGAATGTTGCGCCATTCTTTCCCACACAGTATCCAAGAGCGGCAAAGCTAATTAAATTAGTTATCGGCCACTAAATAAATTAGTCTCTTTTTTTACACACAGGATAAGTTTGTTTCCGGGTTTTAGGCGAGGTTTTTAATAAATCCCTCTATAGCATCATCCATTACCATTTTATTCAGATCGTCTGATACATCGGATGTTCTCATCATTTTTATAGAGATGAGGCCGTGTATAACAGACCAGAACGTGTGACTTTTAAGACATACGCTAACATCTGTCCGTTTGTTTTTTACGAGTATTTCGGAAACGGAATCCGAAACAAGGGTCCTGAAACTGATCTTTTCGGGCAGGCAGCTACAGTCATCAGCTTCAGTGCAAGGGATACCCAGGTTGAACATTACCTGATAGAATTCCTTGTTTTTAAAAGCGAAGTGCCAATAGGCGTCTGCCATCGCTTTCAATTGCTGGGCAGGGTCGGTATGCTTGCTTTTGGCCAGATGCACCTTTTTAGTCAGCAGGCAGAATCCTTCCCTGGCGAACTCGATGAGGATACATTCCTTATTCACAAAATGGTCATACACCACTGGCACACTGTATTCTATAGCATCGGCAATCTTGCGAATGGAGAGTGCCTGCCACCCTTCCTCTTTTACAATTTGCCAGGCCGTAGCCAGTATATTAGTACGTACTTCCTCTTTTTGCCGTATCCTTCTTTCTGATATTCCCATCGTTACTTTTTCTAACAGTGTTAGCAAAAGTAACGATGTTTATTATGCTGGCAAGTTTTTTTAGAAGAAAATTTGCCGGTCGCTGGTTTTCAGTACCGCGGGGTACTGGTTTTCCGTGTATTGATCTCTTCTTACTGGGAAACGTTGCGGTAAACGGCAGTTAATAACAGAGTTGGAAGCAACAATGTTCGCAAGGTAAAAGTAGATTGATCAAAATTTATTTGCGGGGGGTAATTGCGGCAATATAAAGGGTTGAATACGACTGTATCATCATTATAATAACAAGCGTTCGTACGAGGACTGCCATAGATAAACTCTCGCGGAATATTAATGTTGCAACGTTACATTATCCTTATGTCAAGGTTATTTTTTTTCCTGTTTTGACAGCCGCATAGATGGCATCAATAATTTTCAGGTCACGCACACCTTCTTCACCATCTACTGGTATAATGGGTTGTTTGCCTTCCAGGATGATGCCGGCCATTTCATCCATTTGAACGGTCTGGTGGGTAGTATGAGGCTGGGTAAGCTCGCCTTTATTGGTGCGGCCCTTAATGGGGCCATACCCTGTGGAGGGTTGTAATTCCGCATATCCGTTGGCGCCATTGAGGAAAAAACGATCGAGGTTATTCATACTATAGGTAGACAGGCAAGAGGCTACAGCTCCTGAAGGAAATCCCAGTTGAAATTGTATGGTCTCATCCACGCCTTCTTTGAATTTTACAGGATCTGTCTTCGTTTCTTGTGCGGTGACCCAGATGGGTTCCTCCCCTACCATGTAACGGGCACCATTGATGGAATAGATACCGATGTCCATCATGGAACCTCCTCCTGCCAGTTGTTTATTAAGGCGCCATTGTGTGGGATCGCCAATTCTGAAACCAGAGAGCCCCTGGAAGAAAAGGATCTTTCCCAATTCACCGTCTTTGCGCATGCGCACGACCTCCAGTGTTTTGGGTTCAAAGTGCATTCGGTATCCTACCAGCAGTTTTACTTTGGCTTTTTTACAGGCATCTACCATTTCCTGTCCTTCCCTGGCATTGAGGGCCATGGGCTTTTCACAGATAGCGTGCTTACCAGCTTTGGCGACGCGTATTACCTGATCGTGGTGGAGGGCATTGGGAGTGATGACGTATATAGCATCAATGTCGGGGTTGTTTTTGATATTGTCAAAATTCTCGTAGTTGTAGCAATTCTTTTCGGGGATATTGTATTTGGTCTGCCAGGCTTTGACCTTGGCGGGTGTGCCGCTGATAACGCCTACCAGTTTGGCCTTTGCAGAAGCCTGCATGGCATCTGCTACGCGTGTGCCATAACTACCGAGCCCCATAATGGCTACTCTCAATACAGGTCCATCCCAGGCTTGTTCCTTACGCTGATCATCAGGCTCTTTGAATTCATCAAATGATAACAAAGGGAATGCAATGGATGCTGCGGTTATTTTTTGGAGGAAAGAGCGACGTGAGTTCATAGCAAAGCATTTGGTTGTGTGGTAACACAATTTAAGGAAAGAATAGAGAATATAGCATACAGTCTTCAGAAGGCGAAATGCGGCGCCCTGACCAGGAGTGTATATGAACACGGGATAGGCGCGGATTATGGCAATTCCAGCTTAATACTGACGGGGTCCCAGTTGCCGCGGTCGGCTATGGCGGAAGAGGCTTTTGCGCCAGAAGGGGTAAAATACAGGCTGGCGGAACCCACGGCTTCGGCAGGTTTCAATCCAAACAAGGGCTGTTTGTTGTACCCGCTCACTTTCATTTTCAATGGCTTGCCATTTTTGAGTTTTGCGGCAATGGTGTATTTGCCTACGGGTATATTGTTGATGTTGAAGTTGAGGTTGCCTACTTTTTTACGGATGATGAAGGTTTTGGCAGGACCAGCATCCAGCATCTCCCCTTCCGGTGTGAGGGTGATCTCAAATTCCGCATCTTCGGGCAGGCTCCCCCTGGTAGCCCACATATCGCCCGGTTTACCCAGTTCGTAACTAATACGTATGGAGGCACCCAAATAAGCATTGGGATACCATGGCTCCTCGCTCATGCGGTCTCTGTCTGCTATTCCAAATGACCACAGTACAAAATTCTTTACGGCACCGTCTGTTGAGGGGAAACTTCCCTTTTTACCATCAGCTGCCAATAGTCCCAGAGCAGCACGACCTTCTCCATAATCGATGGTATAGCCTGCCGCATAAAAATGAGCAGCGCCCCAGGGAATGGCAATCTCATAATATCCTTTGGCATCGGTTTCACCAAAGGCAGCAGAATAATATCCACCCACGGCGGAAGAACGCAAGCCCAGGTAAGCGCCTTCCACGGGCTGTCCTTTTGCGTCCTTCACGTAACCACATATTTTACCCGGCTTTTTGGTAAGGGCGGGAAAAGCAGGCATGGCGGGTTTTGCATTGCCCATTACATTGATATATTCATCATTGGGGCCAAGGGTAAAGCTTAGCTCACCACTGGTTGTTTGCGCCAGGGCTGATAATGAAGTGAAGCATGAAAACAACCATGTTAATACTTTCATACAATGTTTTTTTAACACTGGTCTCTCTTGCGAGGACCGGGCGGAATCAAAAATACCCGGGACACCACTGAGATGTTGCTATAACCCGACGAACTGCCTGTATGAGCGACCGGAGTGCCGGCTTATCGACCTATAGCGTAATTGGTAGAAAGGACGGGCAGGGCAGGACTGGCTACGTCGTTATTTTGCCAGATTATTCATTGATAGTTGTAGCACTATGCAAAAAAATATTCGTGTGTTTCTTTTACTGGTATGCAGTGTGATGACCGTTTTTGGGGCCATTGCTCAAACAATTACAGACATTGATCCGGAAGATGCGGTATGGACGGGCACTGCTACGTATGTATCGCGCAGTATCAGTAAGGGTTCGGACAAAGGGCCATATGTGCAAAGTGAATGGAGTACTTTTCATGAATACCAGCTCACCGTCAACATTACCAAGGGCATTGGCAACAGCAGCAGCAGCCTGATCATTAAGGATTCGCATAAAAGAACGGAAACGATGGCGGGACAATCGAATACGACTGCCTATACGGAAGCGGGTACAGCCAACGGTGATATGGCTACTTCTATCAGTGTTGTTTTTTCGGAAGACAAGAAGACGTATGATATCATGATCGCGGTGCCGGCCTGCACGGGCATATTAACCAGGTCGAGCCCAGTGGGAGAGACAGGCACAGCCATCCATTCCAGTAAGGAGTTTGGCCAGGATGAGGGCTCCTGGGCAGTAACGGAACAACCTGTAAAGTTTAGCACGGATTTTCTGAACGGAGAAATTTATGAGCGCATCGAAAACTCATCCGGCGATGGGTATAGTGAAACGATATTCAAATGGTCATTTGCCAGAAAACCAATTGATGCAGACCTGATCATTACACCTGCCGATTACGCGAACTGGTTGCCCAAGGCTGGTATGAACGAATCTGCTCCGGGCAATACACTGGCTATTGGCCTCAAGGTGCAAGGCAAGGATGGCAAACCCATTCCGGTGGCTGTAAAAAGCTTCGAGGTAAGGTTGAACAATACTTCGAAAATACCGGGGGTGGCGATCAACTTTCCTACCACACCGCAGTCGCCTGCCTTGCCCGATATCCGGATCCAGGGAGAGGAAGAAGAACCGGGCATTGGCAGTGATGGCCAAAGCGTGATCATCCCTTCAAGTGATGGTAAAACAGGGGATGTAACGCTTGCTTCCTACGATGGCGGCGGTTATACAATTTTGACAGCAAAAGCGCTGCTGGACAATGGTACGGTGCTGCAAGGAAAACTACTTACACCTACGGGCGCTGCCCAAGTGGAGATACCCAAGCGGCCTAAAGGCAGGCTCATTGGCCAGGCCTGGCTTACACAAAATGGCAACCCGGGCGATGAAGATGATAGAGAAACATCAAAGGGCAATACGAATAATGGCGATGGGCTGACAGCGTATGAAGAATACCGGGGTATGATCTCGGAAGGAAAACACAAGCGGTTAAGTCCAAAAAAGAAAGAAGTAGGTGTGGGAATAAACGAGCGGGAATATGGAGAGTTGAAAGGTGGGTTTCAGTTGTTTACCAGCAGCACGGACCTGCAGGTAATTCCTTTATGGCAGGGAGAACTGAGAGAGGACCGTATTATCAATAAGAACAGGGGCGGCGCTACGGGCGGTGATCAATATGGCATGCGCATTTTCAAAATGGCTTTAGATTCAAATGTGGTGGGCCTCAACCTGCCGGGAGAAGACCGGGGAAAAAGTCTGAAAGAATCAGATAGCATAAAAATTGACATGGACCAGATCAGAATGCTTTATGTGGCTCAGGCGGGCGCGATGGGATCAGGCAATGGCGCCATGCCCTACACGGTACAGGATGATATCAATAACACGGTTGCACACGAGATGGCGCACAGTGTGCAAGTCAGGCATCATGGTTACCAGGATAACCCCATTGTCGGAAGAGAAGCAAGGGCTGCTGGCGGAGGTCCGGATGGCCGAATTAATTTTCATATCCTCCAGCCCAATGGGCAACCACATATTTACACTGTATTGCATTTAAACAATGGTAATTGTGGCAGGGTTGGCACAGAATCCAGTGGCGACATCGGTTGTATCATGGCTTATACGAGTATGTATAACTGGGCTTACCGGGAAGGTAGCACCCGCGGCAACCTGTATTATTATAAAATGCCTTTGTTGCCTGTAGGTAAGCGCCTATGTACATCCCCACAGGGTACAGGAATCAATGCCAATGGGCAATATTTTGGCAATGCCACGAACGGCAATTGCCTGGGACAGATCAAAGTGAAAACAAATTAAATAACAGCTATCTATTTCTTTTTCTTCACAGGTTTAGCTGCTTCATTTTCTTTGTTCTCTTTCATCCTGAACTGGATCATCTTCTTAATTAAAGCGGTGGGCAGTGGCTGATCGTTGGGAAACTGGATAGCGGATTTGCTAACGCTGTATTTCGCCAGGTCGGTCTTAAAAGCAGCCAGGAAAGCGGCACTGAAGGGAGATGATAATGATATGTGGGATTTATAAGCAGAATAGTAGATCAGGTAACCATGGTATTTGTAGGCCGGTATCTGGTAACTGATCACTTCTTCGGCGTCGGGGGCTGTTTTTGTAATGATGCCCCTGATGGTTTCCAATCTTTCCACCACCTCAGGAGGAAATATACTGTGGTATTGATCTACGGTCTTAAAGTCTGTTTTTGCCATAATAGTTGATTTAAGCAGGAACAAATTTACTTGTCGGGATCAATAGATATCAGGGGGTAAAAGGACAAAACGGTGGGGGAATTGCGACTTGAAACAGATGTTAGCTATAAGGCGTTAGCTTTTAGCACATTTGCTTCGCAAATTCCCAATAACCAAAGGCTAATACATTTTGACCGCTAGAATTCCAGGGGTAGTACGATTGTTTTTACGAAGGCATCGAGGTTGAGCATTGACTGTTGCAGGGTTTGTTCCATTTTCTTTTTCTCTGTGAATGCAAACAAGGCCTGGCTGACCCAGTTCTTAGTCATGTAAAAATCAATGGTGAGCCTGGCCTGGTGGTCGCCTGTTTTTTCTATAGTGTAATAAAAAGCACGGTTCTTCTTTTCTTCTGTTTCGCTGAACATCACCTTTGTTTCGGGATCATACATAAAGCTACTGGTGTACATGATCAGGCTCTTTCCATTGTCGAATACATGACGATGGCTACTACCAATGCCCGGCAGGAAATGCTCTACTTCATCCACGGCCTTTATACCTTTCTGCCAATGATGCCGAAGATCGAAGTGTACCACGGTGTAGCAAAGGGTCTTGATGTCTACATCATACTCCTCGGTAACGGAGAGCATTTTTACTTTTTGCGCTAGTTCCAGATAAGGAGCCGGCAACGGTGGCAATTCATTTTTTAATTCGCTTAGCTGGGTATAATGAAAAGGTATATCACCGTTTTCTGTTTGTTTGGTACTGGTGTTCCATTGCATCCAGCCGGCGAAATCAACGGGCGGGTGATCCTGCAAAAGGTTTTCGGTTACCAGCCAGTATTCATGTTGGTCAATATCATTTTTCAGGAGCTGATGGGCAACGATCACATCTTTACCAATGAGCTTGCTGAAGTTCTTTACGTTGTAAGTAGTGAATTCGCCATAGTGGGTGATCACTTTTAAAGTAAGGTTGATGGCTGATATACATGCCTTGCATTGGCAAATACGCCGTTGGTTATAAGCAGTAATGTGCTGGTGGAAAGCGGTGAACATGCGTTGTACCTGTCCGTACAATGTTTCCAGTTCAACAGGGTCGCCAAATTTATAAAAGAGAATAGCATCGCCCTCCACTTCTGATACTTCAAGCCCCACCTGGTTGGAATTGATAAGTATTTCGAGCAATTGCTGGATGATATGCCGACTGTGCTCTATTTCAATTTCATTTACAAAACGGGTAAATCCACTGATATCGGGAATAAAGAGCAGGCCTTTATGGGGCATTTTTTTGTTTAAAGTTACGGTTTATATTGGGAAAGCTTCGAGCCATGAGCTGCGAGCTACGAGCCGTTCGCTTAGATATCTCTTTCTTCGCAGGCAAGTTCGTGGGACCAAAGGCCTTGTTTCAATAAGCGGCAGCAATAGGATCAGGCGTACCGTCGGGATCGTTCAGGGCGGTACCTTTGGTGATGATGTGAGCGCCATTGAGTACGAGGATACCGGCTACATGTGGTGCAGCCATGGAAGTACCGCTAAGCCTGGCATACCTGCCCTGGCTGTAGGTAGATACGATATTTACACCGGGCGCAGCAAAGTCAACAACATCATTGCCGAAGTTGGAGAAGCTGGCAAAGCGTCCCAGGCTATCAATTGCTGACACAGTAAATACATTAGGTGCATTGACCCTGGCGGGTGAGCTCAAACTGGCCTTGACACGATCATTGCCTGCGGCTATGGCAAAGAGGATTCCCCTATCGGCCAGTGTACGCACTGCATTGTCCAATGCCAGTGAGATGGTATCGGTTCCCAGGCTCATGTTCACGACCTCACCAGCTTGTGCATTTTGTCCGATATAATTGAGGGCGCGGATCAAGCCGGTAGTATTACCAGAACCTTCTCCATTAAGTGCCTTTAAAGCAATGATGCTTACACCGGATGCTACGCCCAGGGTGCCTATATTATTATTCAACGCTCCTATGATCCCCGCCACATGGGTACCGTGGCCATTGTTGTCTACGATGGATGTTTCATCGGTGATGAAGGACTTGCTCAATGTCTTGTCTACATTCAGGTCCGGATGATTGGGATCGACACCGGTATCGATGATCCACACTCTTTTGCCGGTACCATCGCCTGCTCCCACACGGCGCACGCCCCATTGTGCGGTAGAAGCCTTTACAACGGTAAAGCATCCAACGCCGAGTGTGATGATTCTGTCGTGCTCTACAAATTGTACATCACTATCGGCCTTCAACTCATCGGCCTGCTGTGGGGTGAGCCTGGCAATAAAACCTGTATGGATACTATTGAGTACTTCATCGAGCTGCGCATCTGTAATTCGGTGTTTGCGGCAAAGCGCGCTGGTAGCTACCCTGGCCTGATTGGCAGACTGCATCACGCGGCCGGTGGCGTTGGCATCATTGAGCATAACGATGTACCTGCCATCAATGGCAGTACTGGTGAACTGCACAGGTTCGCATTCCGGCTCCTGCATGGTACTGCTGGCAGCAGGAGCATCGTTCTTTTTGCAACTGATGATGGTTCCCACACAAAGTGTGATGGAAAAGAGGAAGATGAACGGGCGCCTTATCGGGTTGGTGGAGAACCGGGGCGTGGCAGGTATGGATTTAATCTTGCTCATGTAACAGGATACGTGCAATTACCGGGCAAACGATTGCCGGGGTTGATTAAAGGTTTGTTAATGTGAGGAGACAAGCTGCGAGCTTTGAGCTGCGAGCTACGAGCGAACAGCGGGAGGCAGGGGTTAGGTGTTAGGTGTTGAATTACGAGCCAGTCTTTTGCGCTGCTATAAAAGGTTTTATGCTTTGCCATACGGCGGGGAAATTGCAGTCGATAACAACGTGTCCACAGCCTTCAATGACGGATAGTTTGCTGCCGGGGATCAATTTCGACACGGATGTAACGGACGCCACGGTGTGGTATTGATCCTTTTCACCGGTCATGACCAATACGGGGCATTTGATCTTTGTAAAAGTCTCCTGGCTGAGTATTTCGTTGTTGTACAATTGGTTGAGCCAGGATAGGCATTGGCCCCACCGTTCCGGCTGGGGCATTAAACTTTTGCGGCTTTCAAAGAGGCCCGGGGCCTGGCCCATCAGCAGTTCGGGTGTGTAGTTGAAAGTTGCCCTGGTGCTGTCTTTGGATTTGTTGCCAAAACCAATGGCTACCAGCCTGGAAACCAATTCAGGGTGAAGGGCTGCCAGTTTATAGGCTGCTGCAGCACCATCGCTAAAGCCAATTACGGCGACTTTCTCTTTGGTTATGTTGCGCACCACCTTATAAGCATCTTCGGCCCTTTGCTGCCAGGTGAACGGAGTATTGCCAATTCCGGATCTTCCATGGCCACGGGTGGCCAAACAGATCACCTGGTTGGTTTTGGACAGTTCCTCAATCAGTGGTTCAAATTCATCAATGTAGCCATATACTCCGCCATGGAGTAATACCACAGGTTTTCCTTTGCCATATACTTCATAATAAAGGGAGGCATCGCCCACGTTCAGGTAATGGCCTGCGGCAGGATTGTTGCCATAAGCTACTTTCTTTGCTGGTTGCGCCGGTGTGATGACGACGTTGGCAAAACTTCCATGGGATTTGCCCTGTACCCAAAATCCTATTTTCCCCTTGGTAAGTGTCGAAAGGCTGTTGACTACCAGTGAGGGGGTGGGATTGTTGTTGACGAATACTTTTATCTCCGGATGATTGATGGTAATTTTTACGTGGAACCATTTGTCGGGATCAGGGGTCTTCAATACGCGGTTCTCGTATTTACCGGGATGCTCTTCTCTTAACCTGGGCCAGGGGTAGTCGGGCAGGTACATATATTGTACGGACCTAGGCCGGCGAACGGTATCGGGATTGAAAAAGTTGAATGGCCTGAAATAGATGGTCTCGAAGGTGCGCAGGTCCTGCATGTTGAAAGCAAATCCTACAAAATTGTTGTTCATGCTGTTTTCGCCTTTCACATCAAATTCGACAGCACTGATGCTCAGTTCTTCATTTTTGAATACCCACTGGCCTATACTATCTGAAGGGGCAAACCCCATGGTATCTTTGGCTGTGAATTGCAGGTCCCTGTCATATATTTGCCACCGGTTACGGTCACCAACATCTATTTTCCGTTGCTGACCTTGTGCCTGTAGTGCCAGGAAACTGGTGATGATCAAAAGAGTGAACGCTGTACAATAGATCGTTTTTTTCATGGTCATATTTTTCTGATGAATGCTGTATAACCCAAATATGGAGCAAGGCGAAATGATGTGACGTTTCAAGGGTGTTCAAGTTCTGTTCATTTTTATTCACGCGTTAAATCGCTCATTATCATATGACAACAAATGATGAGCAAGTGCATATCAAAGCTTGCCTGTATGAAATAGAGACGCGGCTCAACTGGGGGCCAGCTGCTAATTGGGGCAATGCGGACTTTGAAAAGCTGGCGGATCTGATAGCCGCGAAGAAGGGTGTGCAGCTGAGTGTATCGACGCTTAAAAGGATATGGGGTAAAGTGTCTTACAATAGTGCTCCCTCACTCACCACGCTCGACACGCTGGCAGTTTTCCTGGATCATGGCAACTGGCGCGCTTACCAACAACAATTCCGGCCTCCGGTGAACCCTGCTCCTACCTTTTTGCATTCACCTGCCGAAGAAACAACAGCATTGCCGGAAGCAAACCCGGTATCTGTAAATAGCCAGGTATCTACAACCATCAACCGCAAGCGGCTTCTATATATACTGGCATTCGTACTTGTGCTGCTGGTGGTAATTGGATTTATGACGGCGCAAAGAAATACAAAGCCCGATCCTTCGAAGTTTAGTTATACGGTCAATAAAGTGATGTCGGAAGGGGTGCCTAACTCGGTGGTGTTTACTTATGATGCCACGGCTGCTACAACGGATTCGGTCTTTATCCAACAAACCTGGGATATCAGGCGCAAAACGCTGGTGCCAAAAGACAAGCATGAACATTCGGCCATTTATTATTATCCGGGCTATTTCAGGACGAGGCTGATGGTGGATGGCGAAGAGGTAAAGTTCCATAACCTGATGATCACTTCGGATGGCTGGCTGGGTCTGATAGAAAACAATCCTGTGCCGCTTTATTTTAAGAAGGAGGAATTCATAAAGGCCGACCGGGTAGAAGTGGATTCAAGTACATTAAAAGCTTATCAATTATCGCTGCACCCGCAAGCGCCCAGGATACGCTTCTTCAACCAACGTGACCTGGGTACCTTGCAGGACGACAATTTCACCTTTGAGACGAAGCTGAAAAATGATTTCAACGCGGGCACAGGGGCCTGTCAATCTGTACAGGTGCTGATACAATGTAAAAATGATATCATTATTATTCCGTTGGCAGCAAAAACCTGCATTGGCGATCTGAACCTGGTGGCCTGTGGTACAGGGGTGAGCAGCAAGGAAGCAGACCTCTCGAAGTTTGGGGCGGACCTTAGTCAATGGACTACTTTACGGGTAGAGAGCCGCAACAAACAAATGACCTTTTTCGTGAATGGGGTGCAGGCCTACTCTCTTACTTTCCCCAATGATGCTACAGGCATTGTTGGATTACAGTATCGTTTCAATGGTGTTGGTGCAGTGAAGGATACCTGGTTCAGGGATGGGAAAAAGGTGTATGATTTTGCTCCCGGAGGAGTGAAGATGTATACGGATAGCAGCTCCACTTCTGCGGATTAGCAGGATTATTAATTACTGATTATTAATTATTGGTTTACTGGTTGCAGCTGGCGTAATGTGCGCAGGATGCGGTGAAAGCTATTTGCTTTTTTGTTTCTTTTGTGCTGCTTCTCTTTCTCTTTCTTCTTCCTCCTCGTCATCTTCGCCTTTCACTGTTTTTACAAAGGAACTACGGCGAGGGGCGGGCATTACGCTCTCCTCCCCTTTTACTGCTTTCCAGATGATCTGGCTAAAGAGCAGGTCGGGAATCCTGTCTTCCTTGGTGAAATCAAGTGTATTGCTCAGGCGGGCAGTGGCATTGTTGGCCGTATTCTTATCATTGAGGTTTACATTGGCTGGCACGGATTGATAAGCTGTATAATCAGGTGTAGCGGTAAAGCTGCGCCACATGGGTGTAGCGGCCGCATCGTACTGGCTCATGGGCGGCAGGCCAAGGATGAGCTCCATGGTACGCAACATGGAAGATGTGGAGTACATGGTATGATCTACATAATTCCTTTTAACATAAGGGCTGGCTACGAAAGCAATGGTACGGTGTGCATCCACGTGATCGGGTCCATTTTGTGCATCATCTTCCACGATGAAAACGGCTGATTCTTTCCATACAGGGCTTTTGGAAAGGTGCTCTAAAAACAAACCTACTGCCCAGTCATTGTCGGCCACATGGGCAAATGGTGTGGGCCGGCCAGTCCTTAATCCTTCGGTGTGGTTGTTGCCAAAGCGCATGCTGTTGAACTGAGGCAAGGCTCCTGCAGCTACGAGGGAATCAAACTCGCGGCGCCACTGGTAAAAACGGGTGGTATCTCTTACAGCCAGGTTGTAATCGGTATAATAAGGACAGAGATGGCCTTCCAGCACGGGTATATTGGCTTTGCCATCATCGGCAAACTCACCATAGGTGCGGAAGGTAACACCTGCCCGCTGGCAATAATCCCAGATAAATCCTTTTTTGGGGTTGGCAACATCCCGTTTCCCTTCACCGGGATAAGATCCGCCACGGCCGCCATAAGAGGTAGGCCAATCTTTTTCCAGGAAATCGGTAGCATGGGCTGAAGTGCTCCAGTTGTGACCATCGGCACTTACTTCACCATCGGCATAAAAATTATCGAGCAATACAAATTCATCGGCCAGTTTGTGCTGGTTGGGGGTCACATATTTTCCAAACAGGAGTAAACTGGTATCACCATTGCCCTTTGGCATATCACTCAATACCTGGTCGTAGGTCCTGTTTTCCTTGATGATGTAGAATACATGTTTAATGGGTGAAGGATCGCCCACTTTCATGGGGATGGGGTTGCCCTTTTCACCTTGCGCAGCCAGTTCCCCTTCTTTTGAGTAAGGGGTATTTTTATAAACCGCGCCTGAATAGATAGGCAGTGTAGCATCGTTGGGCTCCCGGATGATGGAGAGTGTTCCTTTCATCAATCCACCGATGTATTCCACTTCTTTGGTTTCGGTGCTATCTCCTTTGTGCCTGACAACGGAACCTCGTGGGCGCAATGGACTGGGACCATTGGGATTGGCAAAAGAGGAAAATCCTTTGCCATTTGTGACCCATAACTTCTTTCCTATTACTTTGATATTGGTAGGATACCAACCCACAGGGATGAACCCTTTGGAGCGGGTGGAACCGGGTTCGCTTACATCAAATACGGCCAGGCAATTGTTATCGGCATTGGCTACATACAAAGTCTTTTCGTTGGTGGACAAAGCCAGGCCATTGGAGGTAGTACCCTCCGGAGCAGCCGGATACAGGGCTGCATTCAACACTTCCAGCACTTTGCGTTGTTGAATGTCTATGACAGATACGCTGTTGTCGTTGGCGTTGGCTACATAGAGATAAGTGCCTTTTTTAGTAAGCAAAAGTTCATTGGGATTATCACCTACGGGTATTTCGGCAGTGATCTTTCTCTCTTTGGTATCGAGCACCAACACTTTATCGCCGCCCCACAAAGAAATGTACAACTCTTTCTTATCGGGTGAAAGCAAGCAGGCATAGGCTTCCTTGCCCAATGCCAGCTTTTGAATAATGGCTTTGCTGGCGAGGTTAACGATGTAGAGGGAATTATTTTCTTTCGTTACCACATATAATAATCCGGCTGCATCATCTATTTCAATACCAGCCGGAGATATTTTCACGGGCCAGGGTTTACCAAGTTGGATGCTATCCTGCAATACAAGTTTACCCTTGATGATGGCATATTTCATGATGCGGTTATCATTGCCACCGGACGCATACAGGAATTTTTCATCGGCGCTGAACTTGAGTCCATACCAGGATTTGGGGATCACTATATTGTCTGCAATGATCTGTTTGCGGGCATTGATGAGTTGAATGCTTTGTACGCTTTGGCCGTTATTAGTGACTGCCAGCCATTTTTGAGAACGGGACATGGCGAGGTTGAGGGGCAGATCGCCCAGTGGCAGGGATTCGCCGGCGGGCGACAGGTGCCAGCCATTGGGGAGGCGTACTCTTTTGGTGTTGAGTTCGCTTTCGAGCTGGTTGTTTTTCTGGGCACCGGCCACGAAGGCAAGGAGGATGCAGCAACTAAAATGTACAAAGAATTTCATATCGTTTTGGTATGCTTGTTTTGAAGAGATAAGCTTTTAGGTATTGGCTGTTAGCTTTTAGCGGCCAAAAATAGGTCTAACCTTCCTTGTAAGATACGAGTTTACAATTGCTTAACAGTGGGATGCCCCTTTTACGCAGCATTAGCTCTTGCAGAAAATAGAAAACCTTCGGATCATTTGATCCGAAGGCTTGATAATTTTTGACGGCATGCCCACTAATAATTAAGCAGCAAGGGGTGGTCTTTTACCATTAACTACTTTACGCAACTCATCTTGTAAGAACCCTTTGAGGCTTAGGTCTTCATCCAAGAGCGGCCAATGAACGCCAGTCCCACCTCCAATTAATTCATATTGCAACAGCTGAGATTTATCAGCTCCACTTAAAAGTTTATAAGAAGAAATATTTTGGCTAAATACAGCTTTGGTATTTAGATAAATAGTCATTAAATCCAACTCGGGGTGAATGTCCAATGCCTGGATACGTAATCCTTCTGTGAAGATTATGTGATCAATAGCATCGAATTGTTTATTTGTTGAAGTACTCATTCCACTTCTTTTTAAAGTTGTCAGATCTTCTCCTCATCGATACAAATATATAGAAAACAACAATTTACACGTCTATCGTTGATGCAACCCAATGGTCAATGGACAAAGCCCCACTTCCTTTAATGATGATAACGAACAGGATGGCCAGCAGCAGGATAAAGTATTCAATGCCCTCGCCTTTCTTCTTGGAGAACCAATTCATAGTCCAGCCGTCCTTTGCATGGGTAATGAGAGCGCCCGTAAAGATGATGAAATTTCCCGCAGCTGCTATTCTTCCCAGGCAACCGGTGATCAGAGCGATACTGCCGAATGACTGTCCGATGATGACCAACCAGCCAATAAAAACAGGCAGGTGACGCTCACGGGTTTGTTGGATGGTTGCTTTGGCGCCAGGGCCAAGTCCCTCAAATCGTCCCAATAGCTTTTGCATCCCATACGGCAGAATGATCACGCCTGCCACCAGCCGGAGGAAAGTGATGATATAGTCGGGCTCTGTTTGAAGGAGATAAAACATGAATGGTAAAGGTAAGCACAAGGTTGATATGCCGGTTCGTAGGACACGAACCGCGGCGAGGGAACCGGGGCGGGGCGAAAAGGTAACAGGTTAATATTCTTTCATAAAAAGCAAATCCAGGGGATAACAGGATGGGATATTTAATCGTACTTGTGTGCTTTAACACCCACGAGATTTTTGAAAAACCATATAATGAAACAAATGATGCATCGCCGGGGCAGAGGTATTACAATGACCGCTGTGTTATCGCTCTTTTTATTGCTGACAAGCACAGGAACGGTTTCGGCCAAAGACATCCTGGTAAAATCGCTGGCAGCGCTGCAAACGGCGGTTAACAATGCCGCACCAGGGGATGTGATCACGGTAGCCAATGGGATATATGTGACCACGGCCGATATTGCAATCCACAACAGCGGCACGGCATTGCAGCCGATCACGATCACGGCACAAAAGATTGGCGGCACGGAAATACAAGGAACAGGTGGCTTTAAAATCGAAAGCCCTTCTTCTTATATTATCATCAAGGGGTTTGTATTTACGCATGCTTCGGAAAAGGCTGTGATGCAGGCCGGCACGCGCTTCTGCCGGTGGACAAGAAATGTATTCGAAACCACGGGAGAAGGAAACTATTTAACGATTCACGGTAGTGATCACCAGGTAGATTACAATATGTTCCAGCATAAGAAAGCGCTGGGCAAATTTATTGGGGTGCGTGGAGATGGCAACCAAATAGCAGAACGACTGTGGATACACCACAATTATTTCCTGGACTTCTTACCACAAACAGGTAATGGTGCAGAAGCGCTGCAATTTGGCCTAAGTGGTTATAGTCTTTCTTCCAGTCATAGCCTGCTGGAGTACAATCTCTTTGAGCAATGTGCCGGGGAGAATGAACTGATCTCTGTAAAAGCTTCTTACGTAACGGTACGTTACAATACGATCCGGGATTGTAAAGCGCAATTCACGCTACGGCATGGCAATCATTGTGAAGTGTATGGCAATTATTTTTTCCGCACACCGGGACTTCGCATTTTTGGGGATGATCATATTATACACAGCAATTATTTTGAAAACTGCAAGCCAGCTATCAATATTGGTAATGGAGGTGCAGAAGTAGCGGATGGAGCGGACCTTCGCTCCCATGACCGGCCCGACCGGGTACTGGTGGTATTTAATACGCTGGTGAATAATGAAGAAAACATTACACGTACGGAACGCCCGAATGGATTGGGTTCGACCTTCATCACGATTGCCTATAATATTATTCAAGGTGGTGGGGAAGCGGTGAGTATTAAAGGACCTTATACGAACCCGGTGTGGAAAGGCAATATTATTTTCAATACAAAGGGACCAGGCCAACTAGCAGATACAGCCTACACAAAAGCCGATCCGCTGTTGATCAAAGATGCTGCCGGCATTTATCACCTGCAAAAAGGAAGTCCTGCCACCGGGGCGGCTAAAAGCGATTTCCGCGGTATCACGATGGACATGGATGGGCAATTACGCAAAGCGCCTTTGGATGCCGGCGCCGATCAGTTCTCTGCCGGGGCTGTTAAAGCGACGGTGCTTTTTCCCAAGGATGTAGGTTGTGAGGCGAAATAGAGCGTGCTCAACGTACCAACCATTCTTTCAATACTACAGCGTCGTTGTGCTCCTGGTCTCTGGCGCCATAGACCAAGGTAACGGGTCCGTTAGAGAGATAACCTTTGAGAATGGCTACCTGTTCTTTATTGCCGATCAATTCCTTCCGGTATCGCTTTTTAAACTCATTCCATTTAGCGAGATCGTGGTCAAACCATTTTCTGAGTGTTGTGCTGGGCGCAATCTCTTTCATCCACAGGTCAACGGCTGCTTTTTCTTTGGTAAGTCCGCGGGGCCAAAGTCTGTCTACCAGGATACGCATGCCATCTTCCTTAGCTGGTGGTTCATAAACTCTCTTTAATTGTAAAGTCATATACACCTCCTTTTAATTGTACAATGCGGGCCAAAGGCCCGTAAATAGCCTCACTCTGCCATTTGGCAGGAAAGCGAACAAGTTGAAAGAGACGATCTTAAGTTGGTTCGCAAAGGCACGAACCATAGTTTAAAGAGACGATCCTATTACTGGTTTGCAGGGACACGATCCAAGGCGGGAATACGAACCAAGGCGACCAGTCGCCTTGGGGTAATGTCCCACCCTATAGAAATTAATCATGGGTTGGTTGCACGCAGGGTATAAGTTTTGCCTTTTACTGTATTAAAGGTAATAATGTATCCGTTAGTATCCTTAACGGATTTTACCTGATTGCCAATTATTGTTACGGGAACAGGAGTACGGACTGTACAGGGGCTGCCAGCCAGGGATAGGATGGCGGCGCTGGTGAGCCGGTGGTCCTTCCAGCTGATTGCTACTTCAAAATTTCCCCTTGCTTTTAATCCTTTTACGGTGCCGGTAGCCCATTCGTTGGGCAAAGCTGCCAGCAGGTGTAACTGGCCCAGGTGGCTTTGCAAGAGCATTTCGGTCATGCCGGCCACGCCTCCAAAATTACCATCGATCTGGAAGGGCGGATGGGCATCAAAAAGATTGGCATAGGAACCGCCACCTTTGGCATAATTGGTTCCTTCCTGGCCGGTAATACGCAGCAGATCACGCATCATTTTATAGGCATGGTCGCCGTCCAACAGGCGCGCCCAGAAGTTGATCTTCCAGGCCAGGCTCCAGCCGGTGCCTTCATCACCGCGCAGTTCCAGTGTTTTTTTGGAAGCCGCTGCCAGTTCGGGTGTAGTAATGGGGGATATCTGACGGCCGGGGTGCAATCCAAACAAATGGGATACATGGCGGTGGTGGGGTTCGGGATCTTCCCAATCCTTGTACCACTCCTGCAGGTTGCCCTTTTTACCAATGTGCAGGGGAAACAGCATGCTCCTTTTGGCGATGATCATTTCCCGGTATTCTTTGTCGCTATTCAATTCTCCGGCAGCCTCTATGATATTGGTAAAGAGGTCCCAGATAATAGACATATCCATGGTGGTGGCAATGGACACGCTACCGGTTTTGCCATTGTCATCATAAAAATTATTCTCGGGTGATAAGGAAGGGGCTGTAACGAGAAAGCCATTTTTGTCTTCCACCAGGAAGTCCAGACAGAACTGTGCTGCTCCTTTCATTAGGGGATACGCGGTTTGCTGCAGGAAGGTTTTGTCTTTGGTGAACTGGTAGTGCATCCACAAGTGCTGGGCCAGCCAGGGTGACCCCATGGTCCAGTTAGCCCACTTGGGATCGCCTTTGCCGATATCTCCTACGGGATTGGACAAAGCCCATATATCGCTGTTGTGGTGAACAGCCCAACCACGGGCATGGTAAAACTCTTTGGCGGTGACGGCACCTGTAACGGCAGCATTTTTGATAAACTCCAGCATAGGCCGGTGCATTTCAGAAAGGTTCATCACTTCTGCCGGCCAGTAGTTCATTTGCACGTTGATGTTGGTGGTATAGTTGGCGCTCCACGGTGGCCGCATTTCCTTGTTCCAGATACCCTGCAGGTTGGCTGGCACACCGGGTGTGCGGGAAGAAGCGATCAACAGGTACCTGCCATATTGGAAATACAACATTTCGAGGGCGGGATCTTTGGCGCCTTCTGTATAACCCAGTAAGCGCTGATCGGTAGGCAGGGCTGCATTTTTATTATCGGCCGGTGCAGGGAGTGAGAAACTTACGCGGTTAAAATATTTGTGGTAATCGGCCTTGTGAGTGGTTAATAAAGTGTTCCAGTTCTTTTTAAGGGCGGCCTGCAGGTACTGGGTGGCAATCTTTGTTTCATCCTTGCCCTGTGAGTCTGGACATTTATCAAATCCATTGAAGCTGGTGGCTGCAGATACATAGATCAATATCTCGGATGCATCAACGATGCCAATGCCACTGGAGTCGGCTTTTATAATACCATCCTTGCTGGTAGCTTTGATGCGCCAGTTGAACCGCATGCCCCTGCAACCTGCAGGATCATCTTGGGTGATGGGATTCTCTGACCTTACATAATTGGGATCAATATGGGAGGCGGCTTTGCCGCTGATAGCTATTTCGCTGTTGCTGATGACGGCTGAACGGTGCTTCACGGGAGAGGAAGCTCCCACCATGATGTTGAGGCTACGTGGCTTATCGGTGGTTAAGCGAATAAGGATCACCTGGTCGGGTGCAGAACTGATCACCTGGCGGGTGAAGGTGGTGCCTTCTATTTTGAACCTGGTAGTGGCAATGGCATTGGCTATGTCGAGATCACGGTAATAGGTGGTGGGTACGGCATCTTTCAATAGCTGGCGGATATACAGATCGCCCAGGGGCAGGTAGGATTCGGAATAATAGCCCTGCATTTTTTTGGAAAGCTCCCAGGCTTTGGTGTAATTCTCTTCTTTGAAGAGGGCCTCGCGTACCAGTTGTAACTGATCGTAGGCACCGGGATTTACGTTGGTCCTCACGGGCCCGCCATTCCAGAGGGTAGCTTCATTGAGCTGAATAAGGTCCTCTCCTACTCCACCAAATACCATGGCGCCGAGCCGGCCATTACCTACGGGCAGGGCTTCTGTCCATACTTTTGCGGGTTTGGTATACCAAAGTTTTTGAGACTGTTGCGCCCACAGGGAAGTAATGGTGAGGCTGCAGGCAAGGATCGTAAGCAGGAATCTCTGTATCATGATAGCAAGATATTAATTCCTGGTTATGGGATCAAATTAGAAAGCCCTCCGCAGGACGGAGGGCCTTTTTGTAATCATGGCTATGGCGTGACTTAAGCTATGGCTTAAAGATCAGAGGTGATACCTTTCGTTTGCGACGTAAACGAAAGTGTCACCTCTGATGTTGGCTTTAGTCAATAACAGTTTTTAGTGTAACGTATTTATTAAGGCTTTTGAGGTTATGTCCCTTTTGTTTCATGGAAGCAATGAATGCCGGTGTGGTGCCTGTAGCTACTGCACCCATGATATCATTTGCGGACAGGTTGTCAAAACCCAGGTCTTTATATTGTTTTACCACGGCAGGGGTAATGTTCTGCGCTTTAAAAGAGATCACATCATTGAGGGAAAGATCTTTATATCCCATGTCATGGAAGGACTTAATGTATTCAGGGGTCACATGCATGGACTTTAAAGCCATGGCAGTGTTGGTAGAAATATTATTATATCCCAGGGATTCAAAAGGCTTCAGGTATTCCTTCGTAATATTTTGGGATTTGAAGGCTATGACATCATTGGCAGACAAATTCTTAAATCCCGAGTTCTGTAATCCCTTGATGTATTCGGCGGTAACACCCTGGGACTTCATAGACACTAACTGGTTGGGGGACACATTCTCAAAACCTGCTTCTTTTATAGAACGGATGTATCCGGCTTCTATATTCAGGGCTTTGATGGAAATGATGTCGTTGGCTGAGAAGTTTTTGAAACCAGATGCCTGCAAGCCCTTGATATAATCAGCGGTGATGTTCTGGGACTTCATGGCAATCAATTGGTGATTGGCCAGGTTATCAAAGCCTACTTCTTTCAGGGAGCGGATGTAGGCAGGATCGATATTCAATGATTTGATAGCTACGAGGTCATTGGCAGAAACTTCTGCCCGCTCTGGCTTTTCGTCTGCCTCAGCTGTTTCTTTTGATTCGGGTCTTTCCTTTCTTTCTTTGGTCTCGGGTTTTTCTCCTGCTTCCGATTTTATTTTTGAAGGCATAGCGGTAGCACTGCGTACATCAGCAATGTATTTGGCATCGATGCCCTGTGATTTGAAAGTGATCAGCTGGTTGGCTGTTACATTGGGATAACCCGCCTTACGTATCTCAGCGATATAATCGCCCGTTACGTTGAGGGCTTTTAAGGGGATGAGGTTTTGTGCGGTCAATTCTCCAATACCGCTCTTTTTAATGGACTGTATCCAGGGTTCATCTACTTTCAAAGCAGCCAGGGGAATAACATCATTCCTGCTGAGGTTGGTGTATCCATTGTTCTTCAGCATTTTCACATAAGAGCCGGAAATGTTGACGAGGAAGAAAACCATTACATCCTTATCGTCGCGGAGCTCAATGCCTTCTTTGCGTATGGCTTCGGCATAAGTGGCATTGGCGGTAAACTTATAGCGTCCCATGCCCTGGTCCCCTTCAAAACGGCCAGAGAACACAACGGAGCCAGCTTCGCGGGTTACGGTGAAAGTACCAGCTTTATCGCGGGGAAGCTGCCCAAGGTCGCTGAGCAAAAAGTTGGTGCTGTTGGTAGAATGATCATCTCCATCATTTTTGAACTGGATAGATACGTCATTGTTTTTGATGGTGGCAAACCATAGCCCTTCGGTCTCGATGTTCTCATTGTGTATCGGACTACTGTTGTTCTCTTTCTTATCAGCAACAGGCGCATGGGCATAGGCTACGGGCTCATTGAGCAGGCATACGAGAAATACGAGCAGGGGCAGCAGGAAGCAGTACTTCCAGGCGGTGTGCAGGTTTGACTTTTTAACGTTCATCATGGCGATCCTTTTTTTAAGGAGTGATTGATTATAATTAGTGGTCAGGTTTAAAGGGAAATGCGGGGCTGATACTTTGAGCAAGCTCATCTGATAGGAAGTCTTTTCTACCTGAATATGGTTTACCAACTGATCGTCGGTCAAATACTCCAGGTTATTTTCCAGGGCTTTGCGGTATTGCCAGGCAAAGGGATTGAACCATTGAAAGATGATGACCAGTTCGGCCAGCAGCAGATCAAGGCTATGGCGTTGCTCTATATGTATCTTTTCGTGCTGCAGGATCTGGTTATAGGTTTCCCAGTCATACTTTTCAGGGTTGATGAAGATATTGTTCCAGAAAGAGCAGGGAGCTTTATCGCCTGACAGTTCCACGATCCGGAAACGGCCGTCGCGTATAACGGGCCTTGTATAAGCGCGATACAGGAGGGTGAAGAGCTGTACCAGGAAGTTGATGCCAAATACGGCCACGCCAAACCAGTAGAGCCATGCTGCCCAGGTGAGGGCCTGCTGCCAGGTAATGGCAGGCGACTTTTCTTCCCTGATATTATTGGTAGTCGTACCGGTTGTAGCGGGCGTTGTAGCGGTGGTGACGGGAGTTGGCTGCTGTGGTGTAATGGTGGTGCTGTTGACAGCAGGTTGTTCTGTAGGCGGTTCTGTGGCTATGACGGCGGCTTTGCGAAACGACCATTGCTGGGGCACCTGTATCAGGGGCAGCCAGAAGGATGTTATCAGGCAAGTGAGAAGGATCCACCGGTTGGCCCGGAAGAAGGTTTCTTTTTGCAGGAGGAGCTTATAAAATATGAAGCATCCTGCGAGGATGAGACCTACGTTGGTAATATAATGCATCATTTCTTTTTGGTTTTAATGATGTTCACTATTTCACTGAGTTCTTCTTCTGAAAGGTTTTGTTCTTTGGCAAAAAAGGCGAGCATGCGTGGATAGGAGTTATCAAAGTACTGGCTCACGATGTCTTTGATGGCATGCTTCTGATAGTCTTCCCTGTCTACCAGGGGAAAATACTGGTACATATTGCCTACGGCTTCATGGGCTAAGAAACCTTTGTCTTCAAGGATCTTCACCATCGTGGCTACACTATTGTAATGGGGTTTGGGATCGGGCAGGTGTGGGATGATGTCGCGTATGAACGCTTTTTTCAGGTCCCAGAAAACGATCATGATCTGCTCTTCCCTTTTAGCGAGTTTTACCATTGTTGCTACTTTATAGAACAATACTACTAATCAATTCGGAGATAACCTAATTAATTAGGAATACTCCCAAAGATTTAGGACCTGGGGGTGGCAAAGCAGCATTGCTTTCGATTATTTTACGTTGATAATTAATTAGTTGCTGTCTGATGGCTGTAGATTGTTATTTGCCAGTTATCGGGGCAAACCATCAAAATAGGGTTGCTGACCTGGATATTGATTGCGAGAAAATGGCTACATTTCCATAGCGAACATCTTATCAAGGGTAAATCCTACATGCCCATTACCATCAACCAAAGCATATGTCCAGCCAGTCAGCCAAAAAACCAGGTCATCTCTCCCGTCGCAATTTTATTGTCACTACGACCAGCGCAGTTATGGCATTGACCATTCCTGCTTCGGTCATGAGCACCATGAAGGGTATGAAAAAAACAGTTAAGGTGGGTGTGATCACGGACCTGCATCAGGACATTATGCACGACGGGGTAACCAGGATGAGGGCATTCGTACAACAAATGCAACAGGTAAGACCAGACGCGATCCTACAAATGGGCGATTTTGCTGTTCCCGACGATAAGAATAAAGAAGTAATTAACCTGTTTAACCAGGCGCATCGCAACAGGCTGCATGTGATCGGCAACCATGATACGGATGCCGGCTTTACCAAGTCGCAATGCATCAGCACCTGGGGCATGTCGAACCGGTATTATACGCAAAAGGTAGACGACATCACGTTTGTTGTATTGGATGGAAATGATACAGGTTCGCCTGCTTATACGAGTGGATATCCGGCTTATATTAATGAGGAACAACAGGTATGGCTGAAGGAAAGATTACAGGAGATCAAAGGGCCTATTGTGATTGTATCGCACCAGCCGCTGGCAGGCCCGCTGGCTGTTGACAATGCGGAAGCCATCCAGGACATACTCAGCACTGCTTCTGACAAAATATTGGTAGCACTTAACGGACATACGCATATTGATGCGCAATACGAAGTAAAAGGTATCAATTATGTACACCTCAATTCGGCTTCTTATTTCTGGATAGGAGGCAAATTCTCACATGATAGTTATTCCAAAGAAATCATACAGGCGCATCCGCTGATCGCCAGCACTTGTCCTTACCAGGATGCCTTGTTTACGACCATGACGATCGATCCGTTACGGTCGTTGATCACTTTCGAAGGCAGGAAAAGTACCTGGGTGGGGAAATCACCGGCAGACCTTGGTTATGACGGACCGTATGCATTAGCAACGGTAACGCCCTCGATCAGTGGACGAAAGATATTGTTGCGGGGCAAGGAGGCATAAAAGGCATCGAGGCAACAAGGCATAAAGGCAACGAGGCAACAAGGAGAAAGATATCGAGGTTTAATGTGTTTTGAGGAGATTTTTGTATCTTACATTTATATGAATTACAGGGGCTTATATCTACTTTTTAACTCTTTGCGGGCTACAACCGTTCAGCTCCTTTGAACGTATATCCGCGTCCCGCCTGCATTTGAGCCTCTTCGTCTTACTATTGGCTTACTATTAGCTTATCATTGGTTAGCTATTGGCTTATCACTTCCGTTCTTGTAGGGGGAGGCAGCCGACTGTCAACTCCCTCCCGGCCTACCATCCAGCAGGTCCCGCCTTTTAGAAGTCACTTACGAGGAAAGCGCAAACGCAACCATTTCTTAAAGACCTGGCCTTTCCATAACCAGAATCCGGAGAGTACAATAACGGGAAAGCAAACAATTTGGGTGAAGAGTGCAGCGGAATGTATTGAGGCCACGGGACCGTAGATGTAGCCGATAACGGGGATACTGAGTAAAATATGTAGCCACCGGATAATTTTTCTTTCTGTAGAAGCTTTCATACTGATGAAGTTTTGATGAGCTTCCTTAAAACTAATTACCTGGTGGCTACGGCTGATTGGTGAGTAGACCAGCGTGGGAAATGAGTAGACAAGAACAGCTGCATTCAGCTGAATGCAACGTCTATGACATTAGTTCCCGGCATTGATCCTTTTGGCAACACGCATAAAATACTGGGTGCTCTCCTGTACTGCAGGCAGGTTATTCTCCCACTGGTACTCATATTCTACAGAGAAATATCCTTTAAAGCCTTGTTGTTTCAGTTCGTTCAATACGCCTGCAATATTGCTGACGCCGGTACCCCAGGGTACATCATGGGCAGCTTTTGATCCAAATGTATGGAGGTCCTTCACATGGAAAGCCCATATCCTGCCCTGCAAAGCCTTGATACAGGTAATGGGATCAAGTCCTGAACGTACCCAGTGGCCGATATCGCCACAAACACCGATCATATTGCTGCGGTTCTTCAGTTGGTCCAGGAGGATGGACGGATGCCAATACACGGCAGGTACGGGGTGGTTGTGCAAAGCAGCCCGGATATTGTATTCCTTACAGAATTTATCGAGGGTTTCCAACTGGTTCATCGGAGGCTCGGTAGTAATGTGTTCGAGGCCGAGTTCTTTGGCAAATTCAAAAATGGCCCTCCACTCTTCTTCATTCTTTCCACTCACCACACCATAACAGATGGCTTTGATGCCATTGTCCTTTAATAGTTTTTTAATCAGGGCCTTGTCTTCTGCGGTAGCGGTAAAGGCGGTAGTAGCTGTACCGTTTTTAGTGATCTTCTGGCCGGGGAAGAGTTCTACATATTTCAGTCCGATGCTCTTCATTTTGACCAGGGCTTCCTCCAGGCTGAACAGGCGGAAGGTATAAGCCTGGCTACCGAGCTTCCACCCCAGCGAATCGGGCAGCAATAACTCTGTATTAGATGACTGTGCAAAGGAGCAGATGCTTACAAAAAGCAGGGCGATCATTAAGAGACGTTTCATTCGATGGAGGATTAATTACTAATTTATGGGCGAATATACTTTAATAAACGTAGTCCTTCAGTTTAGCACCTCAAATTCAAACTTTTCTCCGATAACATAGCTGTCACCAATAAATAAAATGCTTAAGTTTTGGGCTTTACTGTCTGGTAATATTTCGCTGATTATTGATGTAGGAATGCCATTTTGATGTAAAATATGAGCACAGGCAGTCAATAATTTCTCTGGTCCCTTTTTTAACAACCCATGTCCATTTTTCAGGACGGGTAGAAAGTTTAGATCAAATGGCAGATAGAGTTTGAATAGTGAATGGTGACTTTGTAACAAATCATATACAACTTTTTCAATGTGCCGGGTTTGTCCCGCGATATACAATTCACACTGTGTGTCGTTAAACCTCCAAAGCAACGGACTTTCTCTTTCCCAGTGAATGTATGCTGAATTACCCTCCTTGTCTATAAAAAAATCTTTGTAGCCTAATGCGGTCATTACTATTGATACACTTCTAGCTGATCCTTCTGTATCGCTTATCAAAAATTGCATTTTCAACCGACCTTTCGACAAATCGACCTTCAAAACATCAATCTCGTAATCTGCATAATCAGCAGCATCCAATATTCTCTGCAAGTCCTCAGGAAGCATGGGGTATTCAATTAAATTGCGTGTATTCTTCAAATATATTCGCTTTTGGCCTGGCAAAAAAGCCTATGGCGATTTTACCAAAAGAAGTTATTATTGTATACTAATGGCCGGGGAATTACATTTCATCAGAACGAGGATCGCACCAACGCCCAGTGGTTACTTACACCTGGGTAATGTGTTGTCGTTTGTGATCACGGTGGCCTGGGCACGCAAAACAGGCGCGAGCATCCTGTTGCGGATCGATGACCTCGACCGGGAACGATACCAGCCCCGGTACGTGCAGGACATCTTTGATACGCTCCATTTCCTGGAGCTGCCCTGGGATGAGGGTCCGCGTAACCTGGCTGATCTAGAAGGGCAATATAGCCAGGTACACCGTCTGCCACTCTATCACGAAGCATTACAGGCACTAGGCAACAATGGGCCGGTGTATACCTGCACCTGTTCCCGCTCCACTATACACGGTGTTACTACCAACAGCGCTTATCCCGGCACCTGCCGAAATAAATACTATCCCCTTGATGCAGAACATGCCAACTGGCGAATGTATACGGGTGATAGCAAGCACCTTGAGATCCGGACATTGCCGCAGGGAACAGTGACCACTACCCTTCCCTCTTCAATGGAAGATTTTGTCGTGCGGAAAAAAGATGGCTTACCTGCCTATCAACTCACTTCAATAGTAGATGACCTGCACTTTGGTGTGGACCTCATTGTACGAGGCGCTGACTTATGGCCCTGCACTATCGCACAACATTACCTGGCCGCCCAACTTCCTGCCAATAATTTTCACCAAACAGCATTCTTCCACCATGCACTGGTAACGAATACAGATGGGGTAAAGCTGTCTAAATCGGCTGGAGATACTTCTATTCAATCCTTAAGAAAGGAACATAATAAACCTGCCGCCATTTATGGGTTATTGAGTAAATCGCTCGGGCTGCCGGAAGCAGCTCATAACTGGGAAACGCTGGCAGCACAATTGCCAGGTTTGTTGCACCAACCTCATAGTATTGATGGAGTGTAGTATACCGCCCAGAGCCAGGTAAGGCGTAGCCATATTGCCACTCTATCCGGCTTTCGTCACCCTCACATAATCAATCATAGCCTGATTAATGATCTCATTCATGTTCTCATTAGCGGGTTCGTAACGCAAAGTAATAGTATGCTTCCCTGCCGGAAGGTGTAGCCTGATAGTGTTGGTGAAACCCCAGTTGGACCACTCTTCTTTACCACGCTGAGGGAACACCCACACTCCAATGGGTTTGCCATCGATGAGTATAGTGCGGATGGCGCATTTGTTTTCGGTATTGGTAGGTCCATTGCCATTGGCATACCGGCTGTCAAGTAAATACTGGCCAGCCTCACTGATGGTGACAGGTATCTCCAGGCTGGTGTTTTTATCGGTAGCAATTTCGATGAACCCATTGCCGGTAAATCCTTTGTACGGGTAAGCGGCAGCAGGGGCAAACATCTCTGCCTGGTATGTTTTGATAAAACGGTCCTTCACTACCTGCACAGGCTCACTGGAAAAAGAGGTAATACCCTGCTTATCTACTGCAATCACCTGGTACTCCACCGCTTCTTTTGGAACAACAGTAAGCTGCACGGCTGTGGCAGCCTTCCATTGTTTGCCGTTGCGCAATATCTTGTACTCCACTGCACCCGGTACCTTTTGCCAACTTAGGATATTGTTCTTCATGGTCACAAGTGGCGCAGCCGGGGAAGTATAGCTGGCCACTTTGTTAATGGATTGCGCCGGCATGCGAGCACTTGTCAATACAATGGAAATATGATGTACGCCTTTCATGCTGGCGGGAATTTCGGGCTTGTCGGTCGGCTTGCCATCGAGCAGGAAGCTTTTTACCTCGTTGCCATAGCCTTCGAGGTCAATGTTGAGGACGGCATCACGATATTTAAAATTGTTGAGGCTGCGCTTACCCTTCCATTGCTCAGGCACAAAGGGTTTAAACAACAAGCTGTTCTCTTCAAAAGAAATACCAAACAATACTTTGTGTACAATGCTGATGCTGCCGGAAAGGCTCCACAACATATTGCTGGAGTTGATCTGGGTACCGGTGTAATCGCCATTCTCTGCTACAAAGTTTTCTTTGTTGGTAAGAAAGAGCGCCGCCGGGCGATAAATAGCGCTGATGCTTTCGGTAACGGCTTTTTCATTGCCCGCCTGTACAGCAGCCCACAACCAAAAGCTTTGCACAAAGGGCCATACGGCATTGTTGTGATAAGGAGGAATGCCGGGAATATCGGGCCAGATACAAGGCACACCGTAAGTAGTTACCGGTGCGCGGGAAATGATCCGTTTCTGCTGCGCTTCATCAGCTACGCCAAACAGGATACACAAAGCCTCGCCCAATGCTTCTGAACGGGGCGATAAAATTTTGTGGGCTCTGCCATAGAGGTATTGGCCATAGTATTGTTGGGTAGGTTGCCAGAGGTATTTGTTGATGGCAGCTTTAATAGTATTGGCAATATCCCGGTGCCGTGCCGCCAGTTCGGGCTGGTTCAGTATTACGGCCATATCGGCCAGCACTTTATTGGCCTGGTAATGAACTGCATTGGTACCCAGGTTCCCGGATTCAAAGATATCTGCCGGCTGCATCCAGCGAGGATAGGTCTGCTCACGCCAATCGAGGAAAGAGGATTCACCTTTTACCAATCCGGTTTCCGGATCATAGATATTTTGCACATCGTCGTTGATAGAATTCTTAATGATAGTAAAAGCTTCCTTCAACCAATCTTTATCACCGGTAGCTTTATAAATTTCCCAGGCAGCCACAGCCCAGATCATCCTGTCGGAGGAAACTGGCCAGGCGCCACCGGTACCGGTATCCTGTATGATCTTCTTTTTCTTATTGACCTTTCGCAGCAAGCTATAACGCGCTACCTGTGGCTGCAGGTAAGCCATGGATAATATAATGCTATAACTAACATCGCGCGTCCACACGCCCGCCCATTCTTTGCCCGTGCGGAAAGTACTGTCGGCTTCTACAGCGCGCATCATCTCTTCGAGAGCCAGGTTGTAAAGAGCATCAGTCAGGGGATAGGCAGACCTGTACTGCGGAAAAGCGCTGATGTCCTTCGATAGTTTCCATTGAGCAGCAGTCTGGTTTTGCTGTTCCTGTGCATTCATGGTGAAGGTGGTCTCATAGATCCCATCGCCATCTGTATCATGCAATTGCAATTCCTGGTGGTGAACGAGGTTGTCAAAATCCCAGGTAAGTGGCGCAGCACTTCCCGCTACGAATACTCCTTTGAAATCCTCTTTGTATATTTTATCACCATTGAAGGTGAGGTAATAACCCTTGCTTTTAAAAGAAGCCAATACTTCCCGCATGTCGAGCCTGATGGTTAGTTTGGTATCAGGCGGCAGGAAGGTTTCTTTGTCGGTGGCTGCCGGTTTTATTTGGGTGCCAAAGCGGATAAGGGGTGTTACACAAGTACCTGCCTGGGGTGTGATGTTGAACAGGTGGTCAATGCCGGATTTCATCTCATTGTCCTTGCCATTGATGCTGAACTTGAAGGAGAGCAGGGAGCTTTTAAAGAGATTGGCAGGGCTCTGGTAATCGGATGTCATTTCGGTAGCGGATAAAGCACGGGCAGTGTATTTACCCTGCGTGATGCGATCGGCATACACGGAATAAGCCGGAGAAGACCATATGGGTGATGGAGACTGCTGTGCCATGGTAGCAATTCCCAGGAAAGACAACAATATACTTGAACAACGTTTTTTCATTGGGTGAAAAGTTGATAGGCTTAATGATTTACTAGCGGATCACTTCTAAATTTTGTTGTTGATCATTACTAAGTAATTTAATGGTACAGGTTGCTTTGGCAGCATCCCAGGTAAATGGTACTACTGCTTTATTGACTATTACCTTTGCCGGCTTTTTGTCGAGGTGCAGGATCACTAACTGGTTCCTGCGGTCAGCTGGAGCATACCCTTTGTTCTGGGCAGCAGCCATGGTCAATGAATATCCTTTACTGGTAGTGGCACAGGAAAAAGCTGTTGTACGGCATTTGTTTTGCTGGTAATCCAGTGATTCTCCATCATCTTCATACAGCTCAAAGGAAGCGGTTTGATTCTCCACAGCCGGAAACACGTGCAGATACAGCGTGGCGTTCTTTTGCTCACCGATGTATTGCATCACGGGCATCATGGGAACGATGGATCCTTTTTTTACAAACAGGGGTATTACGGATAAGGGCGCTTTGTAGGTGATAGTCTGCTCTCCTTCGTAAACGGTGCGGCCATCGTTGAAGTCGACCCACTCGCCTTCGGGCAGGTATACCTTGCGGCTAACGGCTCCTTTCTTTACCACAGGGGCTACCAACAGTTCTTTACCAAACATGAACTCATCATCTACGGCATGGGTATTCAGGTCTTCCGGATATTCCAGCAATAAGGCCCGCATGAGCGGTGTGCCCTTATCATGGGCCTCGCGTGCATAGGTATAGATGTAAGGGAATAACTGGTATTTCAATTCGATAGCAGTGCGACAATTCTTCTCCGCCTCTGCGCCAAACAACCAGGGTTCGGCAGCATTGTCGCCTTCATGGTGGGCCCTGCTTAAGGGATTGAATACGCCAAACTGCATCCAACGAGTATAGAGTTCGGCCATGGCCGGATAATCTTTGATGTCGCCACAATAGCCGGATATATCGCAGGACCAGAAAGGAATGAGTCCCATGCCGGCTGATAGACCTACGGGGATCTGGTTGGCCAGGCGGCTCCATCCGTCCAATACATTATCGCCATTGCCAGCATCGCCCGACCAGCCAAAGGTGTAGCGTTGTAAACCTGCGTAGGCAGAACGTGTCATCTGAAAGATGCGCTTGCCGGGATTGTGTTTTTCAAATTGCTCTTTTACCACCTTATCCCAGGTAAAGCCATACACATTGTGAATTTCATTGTGCATACCGGCATGGTGTTTCATGAACAGGCGATCGGTAGCATCTTCATTGCTCCAGGCAGGCTCGCCCATATCGGTCCAGAAACCGCGCACGCCATCATTGAGTGGCTTTTGCTGGTAATTGCCCCACCAATCGGCCACTTCGGGTTTGGTAAAATCTACGACACCGCAGTTGCCGCCCCAGGGCCAGGGCATATCGTAAGACTTACCGGTACGTATATCGGTGGTGAAATAATGCAGGGAGTCGGCCTCCCTCCATTGTTTCGTTGTTTGTTGTGAAATAACAGGGTCTTGTGATACGATCATTTTAAAACCTAGGGAGTCGAGGTATTTCAACATACCCCGCGGATTGGTGTAGTTGCCCTTGCGCCAGTCAAAATTCTGTAAGCCATCGGTCCAACCAATATCCTGGTAAATGATATCGCAGGGTATTTTGAGCTTACGGAAGGTAGCAGCTATTTCCCTGGCTTGTTTTTCATTGGTATACAAACCACGGCACTGGGAAAAACCAAAGGCCCAGCTGGGCGGCATAATGGGCTGACCGGTGAGTTGGGTGTATTGCTCGATAATCTGTTTGTAATCGCTTCCCTGTATGAAGTAATAGACCAGCTCGCCGCCGTTGGCTTCAAAGGAATAATAGTCGGGAGAAGCAGCACCAAAGTTGAAAGTGGATTTATAGGTATTGTCGAAAAAGACACCATACCGGTAGGAGCTGAAAAAGAAAGGAATGCTTTTATATATCGGATCTTCAAAAGGACCATAGCAAGGTTTGTCGCTGTTCCACATGCTGTATACACGCCCGCGCCTGTTGAGGGGTCCTGTTTTTTCGCCCAGGCCAAAGATCTGTTCATCAGGACGCAATTGCTTGTAAGCGCTTACGGTGGTAGAATCTTTGAGCAAACCTTTGTCGTTGTAATCGCTCAGCAGCAGCTTCTGGTATTTATCAAAGACCTGCAGCCGGAAAGGTGCTTTGTTGACGCGGATTCGCAGCCTGCTGGTAAATATTTCATAAGCCTGTGGCTCATCATTGACGTTCACGGGCGCCACAGCTTCGAGGTCTTCCCGCACTACGGCAAAAGAAGGATTGTTCCTTTTGAATTGACCATCTGGCGAAAACCAGATCTTTAATACGGAAGGGCTGCAGATCTTGATGGAGACCTGGGATTGATTATCGCCTTTGAAGACCACGGTATTGCCCTGGATGGAATAAGCGGTGCAGTTGCCAGGTTTTTGTACCTGGGCACGGGCACTGATCATGGTGATACAGGCAATCAGGCAGGCGATCATGTATTGTTTCATATCCTATGCTATTAGGGTCTAATATTCCAGTACCACCATATCCCAGTATTGCAGGGAAGGAAGGGTTGCTGATACGGAGTTTCCGGATTGGGTGAATGATAAAGAAACAGCTACACCGCTATTGCTATCCGGTGATGCCAGCCAGGCCTTCTTAACTGTCTTACCAGTAGTGATGGCCAGGGCCAGGTTCTCAATGGTAACAGGCTTTACCTGGGTAGCATTGGCATCGCGCCACTGGAGGGAATTAGCATTGCTGAAATTGACCAGGTGCAATACCTGCCGGTTGGCAAACTCTTTTCCTACTACGGCTACCTTACCCTGTACAGCAGGCCAGTTGTTGAGAATAGCTTTTCCATTGGTGCAGCTGACAGCAGGGCTGTTGAAAGCCCCGCCATCACGCAGCAAGTTCTCATAGGCTACCATGAAATCATAGTAACGGGTGATGGATAATTTCAGCTCATCGGGCATGAGGAGGTTGTTGTTGGGAAAAAACTCTTTGCCCAACATGTGTTCACCCAATTCCAGGTGAGCGCCGCCAAAAGCAAAGATCACAGCATCGGTGAGCAATACGGCGGGGGTATTGAAATAACCAGGTTGATCGGCGCGGTCATAATTCATGTAGGCGGCCAGTACGGTGGGTTTAGTATTATTGGCATAGGCATCATTGTTGCGAATGATATTGGCCAGGTCGCTGAAGCTTTCGTTGGGCGCCCATACTTCGGTATAGAGAAAATCTACGGGCGCATCTGCAATACCGCCCTGCTGTCCATATTGGTTCACGGCATTCATCAGCAGTTTTTTAGTGGGCGCGGCAGTTTTTGCAGACTGGATAAATGGTTTGAAAGTAGCGGCCTGATTAATGGCATTGCCAGTATAGTTATAAAGACTGCCACGATCGCCCAGCTGATCGATATGAAATCCATCGAAGTCAAGGGCTTTGTATACATCATTGTGTTTGGCAGCCAGGTATTGCTGCCAGGCGGTATTACCTGCATCGGTAAGATAAATATCGCTTTTAAAGAAGGGAGCGGGCAAGGGGTGTTTGTCTTTGGTGGTGTGCTTGTTGTCTTTAAAAACATACCACTCCTCCGCTACCCCATCGGCAGCCGCATCGCTCAATGCGCCGAAAGCCAGGTTATAAAACATGGCCTGCATACCCTGCTGGTGAGCTGCCTCAATGTATCTCTTTAAGGTGCTGAAGTAAACATCCTGGTTAGAAATATTCTTCCAGGTGCTTTGGGGTGCGGCCGGGGAACCCGCCAATGGCATATGGTGCTTGAACTGCCAGTCATAAAACTGCAGGCCATTGATATGATGACGGCCCAGATCCTTCATCACCTTCTGTATATCATCTGCCGATAATTGTCCAAATTCTGTGAGAAATCCATAACGAGGGAATTTTGCCCAGGAAGAAGAAATATCCACACCGGTACTTGCCTGAATCTTTTCTTTTCCCTCCACTACTTCATACAGGTCGATCATGTAACCGGTAAAGTCAGCAGCAGGGGCTGTCCAGGTCCAGGAGGTACTGGTAAACGCCGTTTCGCTGATGGTTTCCTGTAAATGACGGTAACGGATCTTCAGGTTACCGGTCATTGGTTTGTTCAGGGTAAATGTTACGGTTTCACCGGGCTTGTATACGGCCTTATCGGTGTTGATGCTGAGTACAAAAGAAGCGCCATAGGTAACGGGGTCATTAGCTGGATGATTCTTTTTGCAACTGCCCATCAGTATCAGGGCCAATGCATAACTCACATATGTCTTACTGCTTCTCAATACTGATGGTCTCATACAACTGGTTGATGGTAATTTTGTAATTGCCTGCTTCTGTTATTTTCCATTTATTATCGGGGCTGCCGCTGGCAATGAATTTCATTTGTGTACTTCCGGGTGCGGAACCATTGATAACGGGCATAAAGTAATCGCAGGCCCAGTTGCCGGTGGCCAGGGGGAATTTGAACTCGCCGGCATTTAACGGGCCTGTAAATGTGAATATATTGGGATTACCAGGATCAGCTACCAGAGCTGTGGGATTGTCAATATTCCAGCCGGCAGGTGTGGCATCACCCACCATCCATATTTTCGTATAGGGAGTGAAAGGTTTTATTTGCATCGTCATAGCCTGCAGGTCCAGTTTGATCTTGTAGGGACCGGGATTGGTGACCTGCCATTTCAGATCGGGCGAGCCACCGGCCACCCATTGTACACCGGTTTCGGTAAGGGCCTGGTGATTTACCAGGGGCATGTAATAATCGGTGCCAAAGTTTCCGGTAGCTACGGGTATTTTAAATTCACCGGCTGATAGTATCTCGTTGTAGGTAAATACAAAAAGGTTGGAAGAGTCTACGCGCATTTCGGCAGGGTTGTCAATATTCCATCCGGTGGGTACTGCATCACCCAACATAAACAGACGGGTATAAGGAGGTTCATCTGCCTCTGTTATGCTGATGGTGAGATCGAGCAGGCTGACGGTTACATTGTACACACCGGTAGCGGAGATATGGAATTTTTCATCCGGATCGCTATCCAGGGTGCGATACAGCAAATGGCTGTTGCTGGCTCCTTTGTTGTAAGAAGGCAGGAACTGACCCAGTGTGGTGATCAATTTAAAATCGCCTGCCGTGAGAGGCCCCTGCCAGGTAAAGCCACCTGGCTGTGCAGTAATAGCGCTCATTTTAGTGGCCTGATCGGCATTCCATCCTTTCGGAGTAGCATCACCTAACAGGTATAAAGTTTCAGTGACAGGCTTGTATGGTGTAATGCTGATGTTGATGATGGCGGAAGAATCGGCAGGGGCTGCATCGCCTGCCACCGTAGCAATCACCCTGGCCTGCATATTGGCAGCTACCCCGGGTGCTACATTCCATTTTGTCAACAAAAGATCGTTCAACTCTTTTACGGTGTATTTTTTGGTAAGGTTGGCCTTGCCCAGGTCTGCTGTGAGTGCATTGGCAAAGTTGCTGCCCTGTTTATCAATTTTTAAGGTGTAGGAAATAGAGGCATTGGTGCCCTGGTTGGAACCAGCCGTCCAGTTGAAAACAACGCCATCTGCATTGTCGTTCTTTTGCTCCAGTACAATGCTGGTAGCAATGGTAGTCAATTGCAGGGGCGTATTGCCTTTGTTCTCTTCCTGATAATCTTTCTTGCAGGAGGCTGTCATGAACAGCAGCAGGAAGAGGGGCCAGCACCAGGTGCGGGTGGTATTTTTAAGTCCTGATATGGGTGAAGCAATCATATTAAATTCGTTTAGTTTTTAGCAAAGAAGCTTTTAGTAACCGGTATTTTGTGAGAGGTTGGGGTTGGCGTCTTTTTCCTTTTGGGGAATGGGCAGCAGCAGGTGTTTGGCTGCCGCATTTACTTTCCCGATGCTGTGCAGAAAATCGAGGCCGTACTGTCCATTGTTCACACGGATAAGATCGAACCAACGATGTCCTTCAAAAGCCAGCTCCATTCTTCTTTCCTTCTGTATCTTTTCGCGCAGTGCGGCCTGGTTCAGTCCCTGTACATCGGGCAGTCCTGCCCTGTTGCGTACCCGATTCAAAGGCCCGCCGGTATTGATACCGGTAGAAGCAGCCTGGGCTTCGGTTGTTTTACCCAATTCATTCAAAGCTTCTGCATACATGAGCAGCACATCGGCATAGCGCAGTACCGGGAAGTCAGAAGGATTGGTATCATAATCGGGCGAGATGGATTTGGGCACCAGGAATTTGCGGAGGTTGTAGCCGGTTACGGAGTAAGTACTCTTGTACACTTTACCATCGAAGTTGGGACCACCGGCATACAATACGGTTTGGTCTTTGCGCTTGTCACCATCTTCATAGGCATTTACAAACTCCTGGGTAGGCTGGTTCCAGCCATAGCCACCACCTACAAAATCAGCATTGCGGGGTCCGGTAAAAGTGCTTACCCAGGAACCCTGGTTTTCATTGTCCCAAAAACTATAACTGGTTTTGCCAGCATATTGGACCTCAAAGAGGGATTCGATAGAGTTCTTTGTTTGCGGGTTAAAATTATCGGCATAGTTGGCATTGAGTGCATAACCCAGGCTGTTCAGCTGGACACAGAGATCGGCTGTTTTCTGGTATTGCCCCAGGGTGAGGTATACCTTGGCCAGCATGCCGATGGCTGCTCCTTTGGAAGCACGGCCGATATCTTCTGCTGCATAAGCAGATTTAGCAGGCAGATTATTGATGGCCTCTGTGAGGTCATTGATGATGAGTTCGTATACTTTGTCTTTTCCGGCACGTACAGGGCGCAGGTCATCGCCTGGTGTTTGCGGTGTGGTGATGAGGGGTACATCGCCAAATAAACGTACAAGGATAAAATAATAATGTGCCCTCAGAAATTGTGCTTCTCCCAGTATTCTTTTCTTCAGTGCATCATTGATGGCCATCCCTGGTACTTTTTGTAATACGAGGTTACAACGCAGAATGCCGGGAGCAGGCCCCCGCCAGATATCGAGGGCGGCCGCATTATCGGTAGCGGTAACGAAGGTGGCAATGTCTTGTGTTTCGATACCATCGGTACCGCCACCAGCGCCTACGATGCTGTTGCCTGCCCATATATCTGTGGTCCATATGCGCAGGTTGTATAATTTGGGCCATTGCAATGGCTGGTAAGCCCCATTGATGCCAGAGATCGCATCGGACTCTGTAACCCAGAAGTTAGACGTGTTCACCGAATCGAGCGGTGTTTTATCGAGGAACTTTGAACAGCCTGTAGTGAGCAGGGCTGTAGCTATGAAAGTATAAAGGAATGATTTCATACGGAACAATGTTTGGAATTAGAAACTAAGGTTGATACCGGCGCTGATGGTCCTGGTCACAGGATACACATTGAGGTCAATACCATTGGAAGGCACTTCGGGATCAAAACCTGTATATTTTGTAAAGGTCAACAGGTTTTGACAAGAGAGATAGATCCTCGCACTGGTCATTTTAGCCTTTTGGGCAATAGACGGTGGAAGTGTGTAGCCCAATGTTACGTTCTTGATGCGCAGGTAAGAACCATCTTCGATGAACCTGTCGGATACGCGGGTGTTCTTATTGGGATCATTGAATACTGCCCGGGGCATGGTATTGCTGGTGCCCTCTCCTCTCCACCTGTCGAGTACAGCGGTGGTTTGGTTTTGGGCTACGGCCATTCCTTCCTGGTAAATGCGGTTGGCATTGTAGATATCGTTGCCGGAAATACCCTGCAGGAAAATGCTCAGGTCAATCCCTTTGTAAGCAAAACTGTTGTTCATCGCAAAGATGAAAGAGGGGTTGGGATTACCTATGAATGTTCTGTCATTATCGTCGATCTTACCATCGTTGTTGAGGTCTCTGAATTTAATATCACCCGGAGAAGTCCTGTTGTAAGGATCAGCACCGGGCACCTGTACGGCATAGCCGTCTACTTCTTTCTGGTTTTGAAAGATGCCATTGGTGACAAAGCCATAAAACTCATTGATGGGGTAACCACCGGGGTGCTGGATGGCCAGGTTTTGGTTCAATCCAATGCCACCAGTGTATAAGGGAACGCTGTCGTTGAGGCTTACTATTTTATTCTGGTTGTAAGAAATGTTGAAGCTGGTGTTCCATTCAAAGGCGCCGGTGAGGTTCCGGGAATTCACGGATAGTTCAATGCCTTTGTTCTGCACTTTGCCGAGGTTGATGCTGGGCACTACGATATCGGAATAACCGGTGGAGATGGGCACGGCCATGGGCACCAGCATATCGCGGGTATTTTTCAGGTAAGCATCGATGGTAATGTTGATGCGGCTATTGAGCAGAGAGGCGTCGATACCGAGGTTGGCCTGTTCTACTTTTTCCCACTTCACACCAGGATTGGGAATGGCCAGGGGTACGATGGCGGTAACGGGCTGTCCGTTGAAATTGTATTGAACGGTTTGTAATACGGAAGCAAAGGAATAGTTGCCAATGTTCTGATTACCGGTGATGCCATAACCAGCCCGCAGCTTCAGGTCATTGATAACAGGAATGTCTTTGAAGAAGTCTTCTTCGGAAATTCTCCAGGCTGCTGAAGCAGAGGGGAAGGTGCCGTATTTGTTCTTTTCACCAAACCGGGAAGAACCATCACGCCGCACGGTAGCGGTAAGCAGGTATTTACTCTTATAGGCATAGTTCACGCGGCCGATCAGGGAGAGCAGCGCCCATTCGTTGCCACTACCACCCACAGTGGGTAATAAGGTGCCATTGTTGAGTTGCTGGGTGGCATCGCTGGCAAATTTCTGCACGGAGCCATTCATGTAATCATAGCGATTGGTCTGCGCACTGGTACCGGCCAGCAAGGTGAGGCGATGGTCGCCGAAATTCTTATCGTAGGTGAAATAATTGTCCCAAAGCCAGGTGAGGCTTTTGTTGTATTGCTGGAATAAAGATGAGTTGGGCTGCGGAATGGGCTGCCAGTTGTATTTGGGCGCCCAGCTGCGGTTGTCATAAAAAAGAGCCTGTACACCACCTGTGGTTTTGAACTTCAGGTCGCGGAAGAGGGTCAACTCGGCAAAAATATTGCCCAGTATATTATAGCCTTGCGTTGTGTTGTTATTGATGGTAGCCTTACCAATAGGATTGGCCACATCGCCCACCCAGGAAGGTTGACCTGTGGGACCAGCCCAGGTACCATCGGCATTGTATATGGCCTGGGTGGGCAGGGCGGACATGGTATTGCGAATATCGTAGGAGCCGCTCTTCTTTACATCATGGCTGAGGGTAAGGTTGTTGCCAAAACGCAGCCAGTCGAACACTTTTGAATCGCTGTTGAACTGAATGGTGTACCGTTTGTACCCGGTATTGATAACAATACCTTCCTGGTCGAGCACGGTGCCGCCCACATAGTAGGTCGATTTGGGACCGCCACCCGAGTAAGACAGGGAATAAGATTGCAATGGCGCGGTACGGAATAAGCCGCCCAGCCAATCTGTTCCTTTGCCCAATGATGGTGGATCGGCAAAAGCAGGGTTCTGGGCCTGGCCATTGTTGGTCATCATTTCATTGTGCAGGGAAGCGAACTGTGATGCATTGAGCATATCGACCAGGGAAGTAGCTTTCTGTGATCCATAAAAGGCTTTAAACTGCAGTGAATTCTTACCAGAGACACCTCGTTTGGTAGAAATGAGTACTACGCCATTGGCGCCACGGGAGCCATAGATGGCAGCCGCAGAAGCATCTTTCAATATTTCGATGGAGGCAATATCATCGGGACTGATGGTGTTGAGAGGCACATCGGTGGGCACGCCGTCGATCACCAGCAGGGGATCGCTGTTGTTGATGGTGCCGGTACCGCGTATCCTGATGGCGACGTTGCTGCCGGGTGCGCCGGAGGAAATGATCTGTACACCGGAAGCGCGTCCCTGGATGGCATCGCCCGCATTGGTAACAGGCAGGGACTTGATGTCCTTGCTGCTGACGGAGCTGACAGATCCGGTGAGGTCGCCTTTTTTCTGTGTACCATAACCCACCACGACCACATCCTGCAGGGAATTGTTGACGGAAACCAGCACAATGTCCAGGTGTTGCTGTGATTTTACGGGGATGGTGGCGGAAATGAATCCTACATAAGTGGCTACCAGGGTGTCGGTATCCAATACATTGATGGAGAAAAGACCATTTTCATCGGTAGAAACACCGGCAGCTTTTCCTTTGAGCTGGATGGAAACGCCCGAAAGTGGATTGTTATCGTCTTTGGCTATTACTTTCCCGGTGAGTACCCTGCCCTGGGAAAAGGCAGCAAAGGGAAACACCAATAAGAAAAGAACCGGGGCAAGATGCTTTGTTCTGCAGTTACTTTTTCCTGGCATAGTTGCAATCGTTTAGGAATATAATGAATGGTGAAACAAGGGGGTATTGTAAACCGGATACGAAAAAAGGATTTATTTTCTGTACGGCGCTATCCTGGCATTCCAATTTGTTTTCAAACAGTACCATTTTTTCGGAATTATACCTTGTAAGTCAATAAATATCTATAATTCAGGCTGTTAAGGCATTACGGGGTTTAGCCTGTATTAGCAGAACTTCTCTTACATTTGATAAGATGGTTGCTTTGCTACATAAAGTTTTCTGCACGATAGTGGCGTGTGTGCTGATGGGTGTTTGCCTGCAGGGGCAGTCTTATTATTTCAGGAACTACCAGGTCAACAACGGTGTTTCGAGCAATACGATTACCAGCATACTGCAAGATAAAAATGGATTTATGTGGTTTGGCACGCGTAATGGACTGAACCGGTTTGACGGCAATAGTTTCAGGATATTCAAGAATGATCCCAAAGATACCCGCAGCATTGGCAGCAACTCGGTGCTGAGCTTGTATGAAGATAATAACGAGATTTTGTGGGTGGGTACTTATAAAGGGATCTACCTCTACAATCCGCAACAGGACAGGTTCCGGCTTTTTGATCAATTACCGGCCGGGGAAGTAAGGTACATTAAAGGAGATCAGCAACGCAATATCTGGATCATTTGTGATTTTGCGCTGTACCGCTACAATACGACAGATTCATCGCTGACCTCCTATAGTAAAAAAGATACGCAAACGATCGTACTGGGGCAGTGGGATAAAGGGGCTTTGTGGACTGCCAACAGCTGGGGAGTTGTACAAGAGTATGATCCCCTTTCCCGGAAGTTCCGTTCCTATGATATCGCTGCGCTGCATAAGGATGGCCCGCTCACGCGCATCCAGGATATCTATCCGGTACAGGACAGCCTGTTGCTGATTGGCACGATGGACCAGGTGCTGTTGTTCAATACACATACTTCCCGGCTGGATAATGTATTTAAAGGTTCGCCCTGGAAAGGGGCAGTGCAGATGCATAAGATGATCCGGCAATCGGATTCGGAATACTGGCTGGGTACTGAGACAGGCATTTATGTTTTTAATCCGCAAAAAGGTATCACAGGCTTCATTCAAAAACAATACAGCAACCCCTACTCGATTACGGACAATGTGATCAATTCTTTTTGTCGTGATTCGGAAGGCGGTACCTGGATCGGCACTTTTTTCGGAGGCATCAATTATTACTCGCAACAGTTCAACCGGTTCCAAAAATACTTTCCACATAGCGGCGCAGGCAGCCTGGGCGGCAACCTGGTGCATGAAATATGTCGTGATGACAACAACAATATGTGGATTGGTACGGAAGATGGCGGACTGCATAAGCTGGATACACGTACAGGAGCCATCCGTCAATTTATGCCGGGCAATGGGCCGGGCAGTATCAGCTATCAGAACATACATGGGCTGGTGGCAGATGGTAATGAGCTGTGGATAGGCACTTATGAACATGGGCTGGATGTGATGGACCTGCGCACAGAAAAAGTAATACGGCATTATCAAAGCGGCCAGGGGCCCGGCGCACTCAATGGCAATTTCATTGTTACACTTTATAGGACACGCGCACGAAAAATACTGGTGGGCACCTGGAATGGCCTCTTCCAATATAACCGGGAGACAAACAATTTTAGCCCCATCCCTTTTTTCAATACACAGATACAGGCTATCCATGAAGACAGCACGGGCACGATCTGGGCCAGTACGTATGGCAACGGGGTTTATTTTTATAATCCGCATACAGGCGCGAGCGGCAACCTGCGGCATGTAGCCAACAACGCCAACAGCATTCCCAATAATTACGTGAACAACCTCTTCCAGGACAGCAAGGGCAATATGTGGTTCTGCACGGAAGATGGCGTATGTAGTTATAACCCCGTTACGAAACAGATCAAACGGTACAGCAGTCTGGCGGACCAGACCTTTAAAATACTGGAAGACGCAGCAGGCACCTTATGGATATCCACTTCGCGTGGGCTGGTACATTTTAATCCCACTACGGAGACCATGAAATTATACAACGCAGCACATGGCCTGCTCAGTGAACAATTCAATTACAATTCGGGCTATAAAAGTGCCGATGGCACTTTGTATTTTGGTACGGTGAAAGGGATGATCAGTTTTAACCCGGGCAACTTTGTACAGCCGGCATTTGTGCCACCGGTATTTATTACCAGCCTGCAGGTGAATAATAAAGAAGCGCTGGTGAGCCAGGAAGAGGCTCCACTGAAAGAGTCGGTATTGTATACCAAATCGATCACACTACCCTATGACCGATCGACGATAAGCCTGGATGTAGCGGCCTTGAGTTATACCACACCAGGTATGAATGAATATGCGTATAAAATGGAAGGGCTGGACAAAGAATGGAATTACCTGGCTAATAACCGGCGCATTTATTATACGAAGCTACCACCGGGGCATTATGTATTTAAAGTGAAGGGGGCTGCAGGGGGCGATGTATGGAATGAGAAAGAAACTACCTTAAACATCCGGATATTACCACCGGCCTGGGGCAGTTGGTGGGCCTGGGGCTTGTACATCATTACGGGTCTGGCCATTCTCTTCCTGATACTGCGCTATTATCATATAGCGGTGACGGAAAAAAACAAGCGCAGCATCAATATGCTGGAAATGGAAAAAGAGCGGGAGATCTACAATGCCAAAATAGAATTCTTTACAAATATTGCGCACGAGATAAGAACGCCGCTCACGCTGATCAAGTTGCCGCTTGATAAACTGATGAAAACAATAACGGGCAATTCCACCCTCACCGAAAGTTTACAGATGATGAAAAAGAATACCAATCGCCTGATCGACCTGACGGATCAGTTGCTGGATTTCCGCAAGGCAGAAGCGAATAAGTTCAGCCTGAATTTTATCAGAACAGATATTACGGATGTGTTAAAGGAGTTGTTTCATGCCTTTAAGCCAGTGGCAGAGGAGAAGCAGGTAGCACTGAAGCTGGAATTGCCCCGCATCGCTTTGCAGGCTTCTGTTGATACAGAAGCTTTCCGGAAGATACTGAGCAACCTGTTTAACAATGCAATCAAATATGCGGAAAGTTCTGTGATCGTACGCTTGCGGCCCTTCAACAGCAATGACCAGGTATTTACAATCGAGATCCGCAATGACGGGTATGTGGTTCCTTATGAATTGAAGGAAAAGATCTTTGAACCTTTTTATCGCTTAAAAGAAACGGAGAAACAACCGGGCACAGGCATCGGCCTGCCGCTGTCGCGCTCACTGGCTGAACTGCACAAAGGAGTGCTGGACCTGCAACAGCCGGATGGCAGGTACAATGTATTCCAGCTTTCGATTCCAATACACCAGGAAAATGAGATTGACCTGCAGGACTATGAAACGATCGAAACGGAGTTACCAACGGCAGTTGCTGCATCACCTGAAACCATTACTGATCCCAGCAAACTGCATATCCTGCTGGTGGAAGATAACCGGGAAATCAGGCAGTTTTTACAAAAGGAGTTGCAGGCAGCTTATACGATCTCTCAAGCCTATCATGGAGAGGAAGCGCTGGAGGTGCTGAAGCAGGAAAATATCCAACTGGTGATCAGTGATATTATGATGCCGGTGATGGATGGCATCGAGCTTTGCCGCCAAATGAAGACGGACTTACAGTTTAGCCATATTCCCATCATCCTGTTAACGGCCAAGAATACTTTGCATTCGCGCATCGAAGGGCTGGAAGTTGGGGCAGATGCTTATATCGAAAAACCCTTTGCTTTTGAACATTTGCAGGCGCAGATCAGCAACCTGCTCAACAACCGGAATATTATCAAAAAATATTTTGCCCGTTCACCACTCACTCATATTAAAGGAATAGCCTGCTCCAAGGCGGATAAGGATTTCCTGGAAAAACTCTATGCGATCATTAATGAGCATATTACTGATCCGGAACTGGATGTAGATAAGTTGTCGAGGCTACTGAATATGAGCCGTACCAGTTTTTACCGCAAGATCAAGGCGCTATCTGATCTGTCGCCCAATGAGCTGATTAATCTCTCCCGTTTGAAAAGGGCGGCGGAACTGCTGGCAGAAGGCTCCTACAAAATTAATGAGGTGGCCGGCATGGTAGGTTACAGCCTCAACAGTAATTTTTCCCGCGATTTTCATAAGCAGTTTGGCGTATCCCCATCTGCGTATGTAGCAGACCTGCAGAAGTAGGCTACCCTATCCGATACCCAGGGCCAGGCAGTAGCCGCATTTATTTCCGGAATAAGTATTATATTGTCATTCCAACCGGGTGATAAACGTTAACCTTCTGCCTTGACCGCATTGTTATAATCTTAGGGTAACCACTTTAAAAACACTGTTATGATCCTCACTATCCTCCTCTCGCTAATGGCTATTAGCTTTATTGCTCACGTATTGATGTTATTCACCAGCTTTGGTGCTGGCGGCGTTAAGAAAAAACGCTACTTTTTATCGCACCTCACGCTTTGGATCACGGGTGTTTTCGGCTACGTGATCGCCTGGCTTTATGCCGGCAAGGACGTTTCTCCTGTTATCGATGTATTTGACACACCCTTTAAACAATTGTTGATCCTCGTGCTCGCTTTCGCCTTATCATTGATTGCCCACAGTATTGTAAGGATGTTCGTATTACCTCAATACAAACGTGCATAATCCCGCTTCGATAGCTTAATGCTTCCAAAGTGTGTACATTTGTCGTACACATGAAAAAGCCAATCAAGGGCCTACTTAAAAAGGGCGACTACAAGGTGAGCGGCAGCCTTTGGATAGAAGGCAATGGCACCCGTTTTTGGGGGCCAGGGCCGGTAGAATTATTGGAACATATTGAAGCCACGGGTTCGATCAACCAGGCAGCCAAAGAAATGGGCATGTCGTACAAAAAAGCCTGGGAAATTGTAAACCGGCTCAACGCTATGACCACCAGCCCGCTGGTAATCACCGCCACGGGCGGCGAGAAAGGCGGCGGCTCTTCTATTTCCCCCGAAGCCAAACAAATGATCGCTTATCACCATCATTTACGCGAACGTTTCCAGGCCTTTCTGGAGGAGGAAACCAGGAGGCTGGAGTTGTGACTTGTCAATCGTGAGTTGTGAGTGCGCTTGCTTCGATAGGGTCGGGTAAATAGTCAATAGTGAATAGTGAATCGCTTGCTTCGAATGGCTTAAATGGTTTGGAAGGCGCGAGAATCTGGCCTACGCGTTATATCTTTGAGAATATAACGCTTAACTATCTAACCATTTATGACCAAAAGACTGTTATTAGGCCTTTGTATGCTGGGCAAACTAACGCAGGCGCAGACTGACGCCGGGCCTTCCGCTTCCCTCATCAAAGACACCACCCCGGTGCATCTGTTCACGCTGGGAGAAGTAGTGGTGACAGGTGAAAAAAAGAAAGACATCAATACCTTTATAAGCGCCCGCCGCTTACAGGAATTTGCTAAAAACGATGTGTCAAAAGCAATGAACCTGCTGCCGGGGGTACATCTTTCCTCAGTAGGGCCACGCAATGAAGCGATGGTCTATGTAAGGGGCTTCGACCTCAGGCAGGTGCCTTTACTCATTGATGGTATCCCGGTTTATATTCCTTATGATGGTTATGTGGACCTTGCCCGATTCACCACGTTTGACCTGGCGGCTATCAATGTATCCAAAGGATATACTTCTGTGCTGTATGGTCCTAATGCACTGGGCGGCGCCATTAACCTGGTGACGAGCAGACCGGTCAAAAAGTTTGAACTCAACGGCGCCAGTGGCTGGCTTTCCGGCGGCTACCGGATGAATATTAATGTAGGCAGCAACCTCGGCAAATTTTATATACAGGCGGGTGCTTCCAAAATGAACCGCGACTCCTTCCCCTTGTCCTCAAAGTTCAATGCCACCAAAACAGAAGACGGAGAATGGCGCAACAACTCGTATAGTACGGATGAAAAATACAGTGTTAAAGTAGGCTATACACCCGGCAAAAGATCGGAATACGCATTGAGTTATGCTTACCAGCATGGTAAAAAAGGATCGCCGGTGTACACGGGTATGGATACACTGAATAGTCAATTTAAGGCCCCGCGCTACTGGCAATGGCCTTACTGGGATAAACAAAGCCTGTATTTCATCTCCCATACAGCCATCGACAGTTTGCAATACATCAAGACAAGGTTGTATTACGACAAATTCAAGAACCAGCTGAACTCCTATGACGATGCCACTTATACCAACGTGTCCCGCCCCTATGCATTTAAAAGCCATTACAATGATTACACGATTGGTGGCATCGTAGAATATGGCAGGAGTTTCTGGCAGCAAAGGGATATCATCAAGGCTACTTTACAATACAAACAGGATGTGCACCGGGAATACAATGAAGGAGAGCCGGAAAGGACCATGTCGGACAAAACATTCACAGCAGGTATTGAGAATGAACTTAAACTTACTTCAAGATTGCTATTGCTGGCAGGGTTAAGCTACAACAACCGCAGCAGCCTTAAAACACAGGATTATAATGCCACCACGAAGCAAATATCGGACTACCCTTCCAATAACAACGATGCGGTCAATATACAGGGAGGACTGGAATACAGGCTGGATGTCAACAATAGTTTTTCGGCAAGTGTAGCACGCAAAACCCGCTTTGCCACTACCAAGGACCGGTACTCGTATCGCATGGGAACGGCTATTCCTAATCCAGACCTGACGGCTGAGTATGCGCTCAACTATGAACTGGGTTATAAGGGCAATTTTGCCGGTAATTTCATGGTGCAGGCAGCGCTGTTCTACAGCAAGATCAATAATACGATCCTTTCTGTGAGTAATGTAAAGTATGACTCGGTGAGGAAAGTATGGCAAAGTCAGTTGCAAAACGTAGGGCAGTCAGAATATGTGGGAGGGGAAGCAGGGCTGGATTACCTTATTATAGATCCGTTGAGAGCCGGTGTTAATTATACGTATGTAAAGCGCAATAACCTGACCAATCCGGGCATCCGCTTCATCGATGTGCCGGAGCATAAACTGTTTGGTTACCTTCAATACCAGTTGCCCGGCAAATTTTCATTGCAGGTAAATACTGAATACAATTCAAAAAGATACAGCACTACTTATGGCACCACTACGGGGTCATTTGTATTGCTCAATACCAGGGCACAGGTACATGTATGGAAATATTTTTCTGTAGAATCGGGTATTAATAATATCGCGGATGTAAACTATTCGCTGGCCGAAGGATACCCAGAGGCGGGAAGGAATTATTTTGCCAACCTGGTGTACCGGTTATAAACGCAAACACACTAATGAAGCGCTCAATTGTATATACGGGATGCCTGATCTTTATGGTGGTTTGCCTGTCGGCCATGAGTGGCAACAGGCAAACGGCCAGGCCATTGAAACCAGACTATCCCTCCTATTTCGGCAACAGGATCAATATCCCTGCTGATAACCCGCTGACGGAAGAAGGGGTGCAACTGGGCAGACTTTTATTTTATGAAACAAAGCTATCGGCCAACAATGGTATATCCTGTGCACATTGTCACCAGCAGAAGCGGGCATTTACGGACGGGCTGGCATTCAGTACGGGTGTAGATGGTACTCTAACAGCACGCAACAGTATGTCGCTGGCCAACCTGCTATGGGTGCGTAATTTCTTTTGGGATGGAAGGGCGCAGGGCCTGGAAGCACAGGCACAGACACCGCTCACAGACGCTCATGAAATGGGACAATCATTGGCAGCCTCTGCTCAAAAACTACAAAAGACAAAATCCTATCCCCCGCTGTTCAACAAAGCATTTGGTACTACTGTGATCACAGGGGATCATATCCTCAAAGCACTGGCACAGTTTGAACGAACACTGATCTCGGCCAATTCAAAATACGACCAGTACCTGCGGGGAGCCTACCAGCCTACAGCTGCTGAGCTGAATGGCATCAACCTGTTCTTTACCAATCCCAACCCCGCGGCCAATGTACGGGGAGCTGCCTGCGGGCACTGTCATGGTGGTCCTAAAACATTCAGTGAACTGTTTCACAACAATGGGCTGGACAGTGTGCCGAAGGATGAGGGCCGTGCAGCCATCACGGGGCAATCTATTGACAAGGGAAGGTTCAGGGTAGCCACGCTTCGGAATATTGCGCTTACGGCGCCTTATATGCACGATGGCCGGTTTACCACGCTCGAAGCGGTGGTGGATCATTACAACGAACACGTACAACAAAGCCCTACGCTGAGTGTATTCCTGCAAAAAAATCAGGGAGGCATGAGTGGCAGTCAACTGGGCCTCACTGCTTCGGAGAAGAAAGACCTCATCGCCTTTCTTCATTTGCTCACGGATACTTCTTTCATCACGGATAAACGTTTTTCCAATCCTTTTATAAATAACTGAGTATGAAAACAGGTCGTCTATATGTATTTCTCCTGCTTGCCTCCTTCTCTTTCCACCCCGCCCTGGCACAGGTAAAAGAAGCGCCCGCTTTTATAAAAGTAAGCGGAGAAGTAAAAACACCGTTACAGCTTACGCTGGCGGACCTCACAAAAATGAAAGCGGCCACAGCCACGCTGAAAGACCGGGATGGCGTCAACCATCAATACACAGGTGTAGCGGTACAGGATATTCTTGACAAAGCCGGCGTAACCACAGGCAAAGAATTGCGCGGGGAAAACCTCGCCAAATACCTCCTGGTGCGTTGTGCAGACGGATATGAAGTAGCGTTCTCACTGGCGGAACTGGACTCGGCTTTTACGGACAGAACGGTGATCCTCGCACATGAAATAGAAGGTAAGCCGCTGGCAGCCGGCAAAGGCCCCTTCCGCCTGGTAGTACCAGGTGAAAAAAAGCCCGCCCGTAGCTGCATGCAGGTTGTTGAATTTGTGGTAAGATTTGGTAAGGAATAGGGGACGTGAATACCCTGAAAAAAGTGTAGATTTATTCTACCATGAAAAAGCACTTTACTTTATCCTTAACGATCTTATTATTCGCCATCACTTCGCTTGCACAAAATCAACCGCCCAGGTTAATTGTTCGGGGAGATGATATGGGATTTGCCCACAGTGGCAACCTGGCGCTTATCAAAACCTATAAAGAAGGCATTGAGCAATCGATTGAAGTGATTGTTCCTTCTCCCTGGTTTCCTGAAGCTGTTGCCCTATTGGCAGCCAATCCTGGTGTGGATGTGGGCATTCACCTGGCCATTACCAGTGAATGGGACAATGTTAAATGGCGCCCGGTCTCCAGCTGCCCGAGCCTTACGAATGCAGATGGCTACTTTTACCCCATGATCCGGGCCAATAAAAATTACCCCGAAGGTGCGTTGTCGCAACACAAATGGCAGTTACAGGACATTGAAAAAGAGTTTCGGGCACAGATAGAACTGGCATTGAAGAAAATTCCCCGTATCAGTCATATATCTGCCCATATGGGATGTACGGATATGAGCAATGAAGTGAGTGCACTCACAAAAAAACTGGCACGGGAATATCATATTGATATTGATCTGGCCGATTATGGGGTTAAATATATTGGGTACGATGGGCCTCATGGTACGCTGGAAGAAAAGAAAAGCAGCTTTACGCGTATGCTGCGTTCATTGCAACCCGGCCAAACCTATTTGTTTCTGGATCACCCGGCACTGAATAATGAAGAAATGAAAGCGATTCACCATATCGGCTATGAAAATGTGGCGGAAGACAGGCAGGGTGTTACGGATCTCTGGACAGACAAAGACATTAAAGCATTGATCCGGGAATTAAAGATCCAATTGATCAGTTACAAGGACCTGAAAAAATAGCCATCGCTTATGAAAATAGCCACCTACAATGTGAATGGAGTGAACGGAAGATTACCGGTATTGCTTCGCTGGCTGGAAGAATCAGCACCGGATGTCGTATGCCTGCAGGAACTCAAAGCACCACAAGAGAAATTTCCGGAGCAGGCCATCAAGGATGCAGGATACCATGCGATCTGGCATGGGCAAAAGAGTTGGAATGGTGTAGCTATCCTTTCCCGCCATGAACAACCCAAAGAAATAACGCGGGTACTGCCCGGTGATGCGGAAGACAGTCATAGCCGGTATATTGAGGCCACCGTTAATGGTATTATAGTAGGCTGCCTCTATCTCCCCAATGGCAACCCGGCACCGGGCCCCAAATTCGATTATAAGCTTAGCTGGTTTGAACGATTGAATGTTCATGCAAAAGCATTGCTGGCTAAGAAGAAACCGGTGGTACTGGCCGGCGATTATAATGTAATGCCTACGGAACTGGATGTCTATAAACCCGAACGCTGGGTGGATGAT